>Ga0315338_1000056_pt1 | contig 564095 bp, 478 predicted proteins | sample ASW8metaG_FD_204518 | JGI IMG/M metagenome (GOLD analysis project Ga0315338, IMG submission 204518) | Ammonia-oxidizing marine archaeal communities from Monterey Bay, California, United States - ASW #8 | ecosystem: Environmental > Aquatic > Marine > Coastal | place: USA: California | collected... | reverse complement strand
GCGTGACGACCGCGTCGGTGATGTCGGAGTTGTGCCCCTGGCCGGAATATCCCGCGTCGAGGCGCGTCCCGGTCACGCAGAAGCCGAGGCCGGTATCACACGTTCCGACAAGCGCGCCGTCGACGAGACAGTCGGTGTTCGACGCGCACGCCGTCGTGCGAACGCCCGCGTACAGGATGACCTCGCCGCTGGCCGGACACTCGGGATCCTGGCTGCCGCCCGGCAGCGTGGTGGTCGTGGTGGTCGTGCCCGGCAACGTCGTGGTCGTCGAGATCGTCGCCGCCAGACCGTACAGGTACTCGAAGATGTCCTCGCCGCGCGACGCCGAATCGTTGAACACGCAGGCATTGACCGCCGCCATGCTGAAGTCGGAACAGCTGCTGAGCTCGCCGAGGTTCACGTCGGCCGGGTCGCACTTCTTGACGTTGCTCTCCTCGCCCTTCGTGCGCGACTTGGCGATCTTTCCGTCGAGATCGGTTCCCTCACAGCTCGACGTATCGGTCGCACCTCCGATCTCCGCCGTCTTCTGGCACTTGCGCCGCTCTTTCAGGAGAGTCTTGAGGTGCTTGCTCTGGTTCTTGCCGAGGCCGTCGTGGCACTTCGCCTCATCCTTGTTCAGATTGGTCGGCGTCGGCGTGCCCTGGGCGTTGGTGCTCATGTCCTCGCCGTTGTCCTCGACGAGGCACACGAGGCACTCACCCACGTCCTCGAACGTGGTGATGCTGGGAACCTGAACATCGCACGGTGACGGACAGCCGGTGTAGCCGAGTGCCCCGGGGCTCAGCCCCTGACACTTGTCGATCGCCTGATCGACGAGCTTGTCGGCGATCTTGCCGACCTTGTTCTTGTCGTCGGCGTCGACGATGCTGTTGCAGTCGATGGTGTCGGGAATCTTCTGGGCGGATCGCTTCTTGTGACAGCCGGTGAGCACCTTGGCCACCGTGTCGGATAGCTTCTGACCGTTCTTCGAGATCGTCTCGCGGCACTTGCGTTCGTCCGACGTGAACTGTGCCTGCGCGCTCGTTGCGAACGCGATGACTGCTGCAACGGCAATGATCAGCGTGGTCCGACCTGGGCTCATGGAGCTCTCCTTTTTCTTCATCATCTACTAGCTGTTCTGCGGTCGTCGGGACGGGCGCGCCCGGGCAGCCGGACATCGAGGTGACCCCTATTCTGGGGGTACCCCATAGGCATTGGCAAGGTTAAAATCCAGCTCCGCGTCCAGGCCGGTGCGGAGCACGTAAGCCCGTGAATTACTTTCGATTTTGAGAACGATCCGGAACGGCTAGCAAGGGCTCTCGGAGGACCGCAGCGCTGTCTCGCGTCGCATCGTCGCCGCGCGCCTGTTATTCCGGCCGCCGCCGCCCATGAGCGCCAGCAAGAAGCACGAGGTCCTCGATCTCATCGGAGTGCCGTGCCCACTCAACTGGGCGCGTGCCAAGGCCGCACTCGAGGGGATGGAGATCGGCTCGTCGCTCGAGCTCGTGGTGGACGACCCGCGCGCGGTCCGTGACATACCGGCAGCCGCGGAGCTAGAGGGTTACCTGGTCGTCGCGATCGAAACCGAGCCGACCCGTTCGCGCATCGTCATCGAGCGCTGAGCACGCCTGAGCCCGCGAGCTGGCGAGCCGGCGAACTTCCCACCGCCGCAACCACGCACAAAAAAAGGGGCCCCGTAACCGGGACCCCTTCTTCATCATGCGCCACCGAGATGGCGCACGCTCTTTCGTTCGCTCACAGCTCCGGATTCCACACCAGCTGGACCTGCACGGTATTTATCGTATCGTCGGATCCGCTGCCGTCGCCGAACACCGAATCCTCGGCATCGTCGTGGCGATACTCCACGCGGAAGTCGACGCTGTCGACCAGCGCCCATGAGCCGGTCAAGGTGAGGCTCCACAGCTCGGTGGAGATCGGCGTCACGATGCCGTCGTCGTCGGTGTAGTCCACGCGCAGGTCGAGCCCGGTCGGACCGTAGTTGGCACCGAAGTAGCCTGTGAAGTTCCAGAAGTCGTTCGAGCCGCCGCCGGGCTTGGTCTTGCGCCAGTTGCCCTCGACGCCGTAGCTCAGGTCGTACTGCTCACCGAACGGCAGCAGTCCCGACACGATCGCGTTGACCATCTGGTTCTCGGCCCCGTCGTTCTCGACATAGCCGGCGAAGTGGAAGTTCAACGCGTCGCTGGGAGCGGCGCTGAACGAGCCGATGATGCCCTTGTCGTCGTTCGTGTCGTTCACGCCCACCGGATTGCTCGCCACGGTGAAGCTGTTGACGACGCCGATCGACACGTCGATCGTGTCAGCGTTGCCCCGGCCGATCAGCCCGTCGTGATTGATCGGCTGCGCCTGCCAGCCCCACGAGCGGCTCACGTGCCGGTTGCCCCAGGGCTCGAGCACTTCATAGCCGATCGGCGTGCCGAATCGGCCGGCGGTCAGACCGACGTGCTCCCGGTCGTAGGCAACCCACGCCTCCTGCAGACTGACGTCGCTGTCCGACGAGTTGTCGGCCAGCGCCGCGAGGTCGCCGAAGTCGACGGCGGCCTTGTAGCTCGCATTGCCACGCTGACCGCTCACACCGATCTGCATCAGATCGATATTGAACGTCTCGTCGCGTGGCTCCTGGTTCGCGTAAGTGAGCGCGTTGAAGGCGGCCGTGCCGCCATTCGGACTGTTGCCGTCGTAGACGAACGAGGTCGAGGCACCGAACGTGAACTGCGGGCTGCCGTCGTCGTCTTCGGCCCAGGCCGGCGCGGCGCTCACCACGGCTGTGGCCACGACCAGTGCTGCGAATTTCTTCATCGAATTCCCCCTCCCCAAACGCACGTGCGCCTGACGGGGAGTATCCCCGTCAGGCGCACCAGGTCACACGATCGACCTTTTCTGTCGCGTCACAGCTCCGGGTACCAGATCAGCTGCGCCTGGACGATGTTATCCGAGTCTTCCAGCTTTTTGCCGTCACCGAAGATGTTGTTGTCGGCGCTGTCGTAACGGTACTCGACGCGGAAGTCCATACCGTCGACCAGTGCCCACGTCAGATCGACGGTGAAGGAGTTCGTTTCCGAACCGTTACTCCCTCCCTGCGATACCGGCACGATCAAGCCGTTGTCGTTCATGTACTCGTAGCGAACGTCGATACCTGTAGGACCGAGGTCCGTCCCGAGGTTGACCGCAACCGACTGCGCCGACGTGTTGCCGCCGCCACCATCGAAGTCGGCGTTGAGGTATGTGCTCTCGACCGCGTAGCGCAGTCCGATTCCGCCGGGCTCGAGGTCACCACTGATGATGCCGTTCAGCTCGAAGAGCTCGGTGCTCTTGCCGAAGTCGTCGGTGTAGATGCCGGCGAAGTGCGTGTTGAACGCATCGCTGAAGGCACCACCAACGGCCCAGATGACGCCCTTCCGGTTGTCCGAGTCATTCACCGTGACCGGGTTCTGGGCGACGGTGAAGTTGTTCACGACGCCAGCCATGATCTCGAACATGTCGAGCGTGGCATGGGCCGTCACACCGTCGTGGTTGATCGGCTGCATCTGCCAGCCGTAGGAGCGGCTGATCGTGTTGTTGCCCCACGGCTCGAGCACTTCGTAGCCGATCGGCGTGCCGAAACGACCAGCCGTGATGCCGACCATGTCCATGTCGTATCCCAGCCAGGCCGTCTGCAGCGCGAAGTCGGCATCGCTCGAATTGTCCGCCAGGGCGGCCAGATCACCGAAATCGAGTGTCGCGCCAAAGCTTGCTGCCCCGCGCTCGCCGCTGATGCCAAGCTGCATCAGGTCGATGTTGAACGACTCGTCGCGCAGCTCCTGGTTGGCGTAGCTCAGCGAGTTGAACCCGCTCGTGCCACCACCGCCGGCGCGCGGTCCGTTGATATCGTAAACGTACGAAGTCGAGGCGCCGAACGTCCAGTTCAGCCCCCCGTGCTCCTCAGCCGCTGCAACCGAGGCGGTGCCGACCACCAAAGCCGCCGCTGACAATCCAAATACCAGCTTCCTCATCTGAGATGTCCTCCTTTAAACCGCTGAACGACTCTTCCGGCCCCACTACCAACTCGAACCGCCTGGCTCGGCTCGGGTTCTCGCAGGCCCCTGCTAAAAAGCCCAGCGATCAACGCAGAGCTTGACATAGCGCCTACCCGAATGGGGGAACCGTTTAAGCGTGCCTATCCATGGCCAGGAAGTCAATACACGCACCGCGTCAAATCGCTTGTCATGCGCCCGAGAGCGAATGACACGCTGCGGCAATCACGATCCGGAGTCAATCAGACGCGACCGATTCACGCGCCCGTTCGGAAGTGTGCGGGGTCTACGGGTCGCGGGCGGTTCGGGCCAGCACGGCGCCGAGCGCGAGGCAGATGCTGCCCAGGACGATGCCGGCGCTCCCCGACCCGTACGCACCCGCCAGCAGCAGCATGTGCCTGGGCTCGGCCATCTTGAACTCGGTCTGGAACAGGACGTTGCCGGGGTACTTCTCCAGCCCCTTCAGCGCCTTGAAGTACGCCTCGTCGGCGGCGGCCGATTGCCAGCAGACGACGCTGCCGACCACTCCGAGCGTGATCAACACGACGCCGAGGATGCGCATGTACCAGGCCACGTGGTCGCCGTTCTAGCCGATCGGCGCCGCCTGCGGCAAGCCGCTAGAGATCCCGCCAGAATACCGTCGGGCGCGGCTCGCGGCGTGCTTTCCACTTGGCCGCGGGCACGCGCGTGGGCTCGACGGGTGTGAATCCGTTGCGTTCGAAGAACGCGGCCGCCCGCGCGTTCGACGTGCAGGCGAATAGCGCCCGGCACCCTCGAGCGCCGGCAACGTCGGCAAGCGCCTCGACCACACGCACGCCCACGCCCTCGCCGTGGAATCTCGTGATGGTATACAGGCCCACGATCTCGGCGAGTCGCTGCTTGCGGTACGGGGCGGTCTGCAGCGCGGCGAAGCCGGCGAGACGTCGCCCCTCGAACCAGGCTCCGTAGCCGCACAGGAGCAGCCTCGCGCGCTCCGCATCGTCGCGACGCAGCAGGAAGCCCTCGCGCTCTCCGCGTGACAGCAGCGCCAGCGCCTGCGCGAAGTCGTCGACGCGCAGCCGCTCGACGGTCGCGTAGTCGCCGGCGGTGACCAGGGTGCCCGCTCCCTCGTACGAAAACAGCTCGGCGGCCAGCGAGGCGGCGGTCGTCAGGTTCACCGACTCTACACCGGCGTCGATCGCGTCACGCAGCAATCCGAGCTCGTTCGCCTTCCAGCCCGAGCTTCGATCGCCATCACGATACGCGCGCGCCATCGAGGCCACCTTCACGAACGAGCGGGTACCCGAGCGGCCGCCGAGGCCTCCGCGCGGGTCGACGAGAACGAGCTTGTGTGCGCCGATGCGAACCGCGAGCCGACAGGAGAAGTCGAGGCAGCGGGCGGCGGTCGCCGGACCGCGCACGAACGCGACGCCCTCGGTGAGCAACGCGCCGCTCAGGGCCACGGGCCCGGGGCCGGCCTCGTCGAGCTGATCCCGTGCCACGGGCGTGGCGGCGCGGCCGGCCGGCAGCCGCCTGGCAACGACGACAACGAGTGTCTTGTTCGCGACGAGCTCGTCCGCGACGTCGGCGACGTCGGCCACCGACGCGCCCGCGCCCACGTGAAGCACGATCGAGCGGTGGCGGAAGTGCCGGAGGTAGAACTCCTTCTCCGATGGCTGGGGGGTCGAGCTGCTCACGCCAGGTTCACATACGGGGCCGGCTACTACAGGGCCGCGAAGCGCGCACGTCTATTCCCGCACCTGGCATCTTGCAAATAGGCATCCAGCTTCTTAAACACTCTAGCGACGTGTCTTCAGCCACCTGCGCAACTGCCGTCGTCGCCCTCGCATCCGTCGTGATCGGCCTGGCGCCTGCGGCGGCGGCCGCCGGTATGGCCGTCGGCAGCCGCGGCGCGGTCGCCGCCGAGCACGGGCTGGCGTCGGCGGCGGGCGTCGAGATCCTCGATGCCGGCGGCAACGCCGTCGACGCGGCCGTGGCGGCCTCGCTCGCAACCGGCGTCGTCAACCCGTCGTCCTCGGGGCTCGGCGGCGGCGGCTTCATGGTCGTCTACCTCACGCGCGACGGTCGGGCGCACACCATCGACTATCGCGAGGCGGCCCCCGGCGCCGCCGCCCGCGACATGTTCGTGAACGACGGGAAGGTCGATACCCAGGCCAGCAAGTCCGGCGGGCTCGCCGTGGGTGTCCCTGGCGAGCCGGCCGGGCTCGCCCTCGCGCTCGAGCGATTCGGCACCATGTCGATGGCCGAGGTGGCCGCGCCCGCGATCCGACTGGCCCGCGACGGCTTCGTGATCGAAGCTCACCTCGGCAGGACAATCGGCAGGTTCCACGCCCACCTCGCAGCCGACCCGGCACTCAGCGCCGAGTTCCTGCACGCGGACGGGCGCCACGCCCGGACCGGTGAGCTGCTGAAACGACCGGCGCTCGCCGATACGCTCGATACCCTGGCCCGCGACGGCGCCGATCCGTTCTACAAGGGCGAGATCTCCGCCGACATCGTCGCGACCGTGCGAGGAGCGGGCGGCATCATGAAGGCTACCGATCTGGCCGCGTATGCACCGGTACAGCGACCGCCGGTCGTCACGAAGTACAATCGCTGGAGCATCATCGGCATGTCGCCGCCGAGCTCGGGCGGCGGCGTCATCGGCCAGACGCTCGGCGTTCTCGACGCGTACCGCATGATCGACCTGGGTCACAACTCGGCCACCTACCTGCATCTGATCGGCGAGACGTTCAAGGCCGTGTTCGCCGATCGAGCGCAGTACTACGGCGACCCCGATCTCGTCGATGTACCGCTCGGCCGCCTGCTCTCCTACGGCCACGCCAGCGACATCCGTCGTCGCCTGCGCGCGACGCGCGTCGTGCCCGCCGCCGACTACGGCAATACCGCGGGCGCGATCGACGGCGGGACCTCCCACATCTCGGTCGTCGACGAGCACGGCAACGCGGCGGCGTGCACCACCAGCGTCAACACGGCGTTCGGGGCGAAGCTGGGTGTGCCCGGACGCGGCCTCGTGCTCAACAACACGATCGACGACTTCAGCCTGCAGCCCGGCGTACCGAACGCGTACGGACTGGTAGGCAGCGAGGCCAACTCGATCGCGGCCGGCAAGCGCCCGCTGTCGAGCATGTCCCCCACCCTGGTCGTCGAGGACGGACGCATCCGGCTGGCCGTGGGCGCGTCGGGCGGGCCGCTCATCATCACCGGCACCTTGCAGACGCTGATCAACACGCTCGAGTTCTCGATGGACGTCGAGCGTGCCGTGCGCGCACCGCGCATCCACAATCAGTGGATGCCCGACGTACTGGCAGTGGAAGACCGGGTGCGCGAAACGGTACGCGACAGCCTCACGAGGCTCGGGCACGAGCTGATGCCTCTGGGACGCGGTGCGGCGGTGCAGGCGGTCGAGGTGGTGGACGTGGAAGGACAGCGTCGGGTTCGCGCGTTCTCGGACGCGCGCAAGGGCGGGGTGGCGCGGGCGCAGTGAGCGTCGGCGCTCAGTCGAAAGCGGGCAACACGGTCACGGTCTGATCGCGCGCCGGACCCACCGACACGATCGCCACCGGCACCTCCGCCAGCTCCTCCAGCCGTGCGATGTAGCGGCGCGTGGCGGCCGGCATCTGCTCGAGAGATGTCGAGCCAGACACGTCGGCGTCCCACCCCTCGTGGTCCTCGTACACCGGCTCGCAGCGCTCCAGGTCGGCGGCCGAGGCCGGCATGTCGTCGATGAGGCGCCCGTCGAGCCGGTAACCGACGCACACGCGTATGGGGTCGAGGCCGCTCAGCACGTCGAGCTTGGTGAGCGCGAGCGCGCCGACGCCGCTGGTGCGAACCGCCTTGCGAAGCACCATCGCGTCGAACCACCCGCAGCGCCGCGGTCGGCCCGTGGTGGCGCCGAACTCGCCCCCCTCGCTGCGCAGCCTGTCGCCGATGTCGTCGGACAGCTCGGTGGGAAACGGCCCGCTGCCCACACGCGTGGTGTAGGCCTTGGTGATGCCGACCACGCTGCGCAGCAACGTCGGCGGCACACCGGCGCCCGAGGTGACCGCACCGGCACCGGTATTCGACGACGTCACGAACGGGTACGTACCGTGATCGACGTCGAGCATGATGCCCTGGGCGCCCTCGAACAGGACCTTGTGACCCGCCCTCAGCTCGTCGTAGAGGTAGCGAGACGTGTCGCAGACGTACGGGGCGAGCGCACGACCGTGGCCGACCAGCTCGTCCACCATGGCATCGTAGTCGAGGACCGACTCGCCGAGCATGGCCTCGAGGTACGCGTTCTTCTCCTCGACGTTGTTGCGCAGTCGCTCGCGAAAGATGCTCTCGTCGCACAGATCGACCATGCGCAGGCCGATGCGCGCCGCCTTGTCCTCGTAGGCCGGTCCGATGCCGCGACCGGTGGTTCCGATCTTGCCCTTGCCGCGGCGCCTCTCGCGCGCCTGATCGATGGCCTTGTGGTAGGGCAGGATCAGGTGGCACTCCTGCGCGATTCGCAGCCGGGTGGGGTCGTCGAGGTGGCCACGCGCGTGCAGCGCCTCGAGCTCGGCGACCAGGGCGCCGGGATCGACGACCACGCCGCCGCCGATCACGCACGTCGTGTCCGCGTGGAGGGCGCCGGAGGGAATGAGATGCAGCACGGTCTGCTCGCCGTTCACGACCAGGGTGTGGCCGGCGTTGTTACCGCCCTGAAAACGCACCACCACGTCGGCCTCGACCGACAGCAGGTCGACAATCTTGCCCTTGCCCTCGTCGCCCCACTGCAGACCGACGACGATGACGCTCTTGAGGTCGGCGCCCACGATTCTAGTCGAGGTGAACCATGCTCGCGCCGGTGATGTCGGGCAGCTGGCGCAGTCGTTCGAGCTGGGCCGCGTTGAGCGACGAGTCGACGTGGAAGAACGAGATCGCCTCGCCGCCGATGCGGCCGAGCTCGAGACGCGCGATGTTGATTCCTTCCTCGGCCAGGAACGTGCCCAGGTTGCCCACGACCCCCGGCACGTCGCGATTGTGCAACACCAGGATGTTGCCTTCCGGCACGGCCTCGAAGAAGAAGTCGTCGAAACGCACCAGGCGGATCGTGTCGCGGCCGAACACCGCGCCCTCGATCACGTTCGTGCATTCCGGTCCGTTGAAGCTCACCTTGATCGCGTTGGTGAAGCCGGTCGCGTGCCGGTCGCGCACCTCGACCACCTTGATGCCCCGCTCCTCGGCCAGGAACGGAGCGTTCACCGTGTTGACGGTCGTCTCCATCACGCTGGCGAGCAGCCCCTTGAGCACGCCGGCGTTGACCGGCCTGCAATCGACGTCGGCGATCTCGCCGCGATACTCGATGCGAACCTCCTGCGGCGCGCAGCCCGATAGCTGGGCGTGCAGGCTCCCGATCTTCTCGGCGAGGTACACGTACGGGAGCAGCAGGTCGGCATGCTCGGACGAGACCGACGGCACGTTGACCGCGTTGTTGATGATGCCGTGCAGGAGAAGGTCGCGAACCTGTTCGGCCACGGCGATGGCCACGTTGAGCTGCGCCTCGCCCGTGCTCGCGCCGAGATGCGGCGTCGCGATCACCTGCGGCAGGCCGAGAAGACGGTGGTCGGCCGGCGGAGGCTCCTCGACGAAGACGTCGACGGCTGCACCGCCGACCTTTCCCAACTCGACTGCATCGGCGAGCGCGTTCTCGTCGACGATGCCGCCGCGCGCACAGTTGACGAGCTTGACGCCGGCCTTCATCTTCGCGAACGCACCCGCGCCGACCAGGCCCTCGGTCTCGGCCGTCAGCGGCGTGTGCACGCTGATGAAGTCGGCGCGCTGGTAGAGCGCGTCGAGGTCGACGAGCTCGATGCCGAGCCGTGCAGCTCCCTCGGCCGTGACGAACGGGTCGAATGCGATCACCTTCATACGCAGCCCACGCGCGCGGTCTGCCACGATCGAACCGACGTTACCGATGCCGATGATGCCGAGCGTCTTGTCGCAGACCTCGGTGCCGACGAACTCCGAGCGACGCCACTCGCCGGCGCCGAGAGACGCGTGCGCCTGCGGAATGTGCCGTGCCAGCGCCAGCATCATCGACACCGCGTGCTCCGCGGTGGTCACGTTGTTGCCGCCGGGCGTGTTCATCACCACGATGCCGCGCTTGCTCGCGGCCGTGACGTCGACGTTGTCCACGCCGATGCCGGCACGACCCACCACCTTGAGCGAGCCGGCGGCCTCTATGATCTCGGCGGTGACCTTCGTGCCGCTGCGAATGACGAGCGCTTCATAGTGGCCGACGATCTCGCGCAGCTCGTCGGGCGCCAGGCCCGGGCGGAAGTCGACGTCGATCTCACGTTCGAGCTCGAGGATCTTGATGCCCTCGGGAGCGAGCTTGTCGGATATGAGAACCCTGTGGGCCAAACGCGTTTCCTCAGCTCGCCGAAGGCTCGAAGGAGCGCTTCAGCACTTCTTGCGCGGCCGCCGTCCCGGCGCCGAAGCGAACCGGGTGACCGAACCCCGCCAGCGCGATTTCGAGCGCGCTGAGACCGACGATCACATCGAACGTGTCGGCATAGCCGATGTGTGCCAGCCGCACGACCTTGCCCTTGAGCTTGCCCTGTCCGCCCGCGACGGTCACTCCCATGACGTCGCGCAGGTGCTTGCCGAGCTTGCCGCCGTCGATGCCGTCGGGCAGCCAAACGCCGGTGGTCGCCGGGCTGGGCGCCTCGGGTGCGAGCAAGCGCAGCTCGAGCGCCTCGAGGCCGGCGCGCGTCGCCTCGGCGAGGATCGCGTGGCGTCGATACACCTCGTCCAGACCGCCGCTGCGCTCGATCACGTCGAACACGGCGTTGAGGCCGATGATCATAGACACCGCCGGCGTGTAGGCAGACGTGTCCTGGTCGAGCGCCTTGCGCTCGCGCGCCAGATCGAAGTAGTAGCGCGGCAGGGTCGCGGACTCGTGGAACCGCCAGGCCTTCTCGCTCAGCCCCACGAGGGCGAGCCCCGGGGGCAGCATCAGCGCCTTCTGCGAGCCGGTGACCAGCACGTCGATGCCGGTGGCGTCCATCGGCAGGTCGACCACGCCCACCGAGGTGATGCCGTCGACCACGAGCAGACACTCGCGATCACGCGTGAGCGCGGCCAGCTCGGCGATCGGGTGCAGCACCGTCGTGGAGGTCTCGCTGGCCTGCACCAGCACCGCCTTCACGTCCGCGTTCGCTTCGAGGATCTCGGCCACCCGGCGCGGATCGACGGCGGACCCCCACTCGACCGTGACGGTGGTGACCTCCAGGCCGTACGTACTGCTGATCTCGGCCCAGCGCTCGCCGAACTTGCCCGCGTCGACCACCACGACGTGGTCGCCGGGGCTCAGCGTGTTGGTGACGGCCGCCTCCATCCCGCCGGTACCGGTCGCGGCCAGCATGAACACCGGCTGCTCGGTGCCGAACAGGCGTCGGCAACCGTCGGCTGCCCTGCGGAAGATGCTGCTGAACTGCGGGGTGCGGTGATGGATGATGGGCTGCGCCATCGCGAGCAGGACTTCGGCCGGAACCGGAGTCGGTCCCGGTGCGAGAAGGTAGCGCTTCAACATGGCTCGTCCCGTCCGCTGCGTCCTGCACCCGTCGCTGCCGGAGTGCTTCGCGTGTCACGTAGCCCGGCGGGGTGCGTCTCGAATGCCGCGCGAAGCGCCCATCGGCAGTGCCATGAGGGCCGCGTCTGGCGGAATCCCAACCAGCGTGTGTATTCCCCGCCACAGCGGATGTCAAGGAGGGTTACACTGGATTGACAGCCGCCCCGACGGCTGTGAACTTGGACGACTCATGTCCGTTTCGCGCGCCCTTCATATACAGCTCGAACAGCGCGAACCGCGCAGACGCCTTGCGCTTCGCGCAGTCGCGCTCGCAGTGACGACCGCGGCCGCCCTTTGCACCGTCGCCCTGGCGCGGCCGGTGCCCGCGGTCGCCGACTCGATGGTCGACGAGGTCGAGCAGGCGATCGAGGTGTACGGGCCCGCGGGCGATGCGCGAACCGGCGCCGCAACCGATACCGACGACCCCGACGCGTTCATCGAGGGCCTCATACGCGCGCTCGCATCGGCGAGCGAGGAGCCGCGACCGATCTCGCTGCACGACGCGATCCGGTCGGCCGTCGGCAACAATCCCGGCATCGTCGCCAGCAGCCGGATCCCCGATTCCGTACGCGAGGAGATCCTCGAAGCACTGGCGGCCTACGAGGTCTCGATCGACCTCGACAGCGGTTACACGAAGAACAAGGTTCCTACCTCGGACATCCTGCTCGGCGTCGGGGTCCTCGGCACCCTGGAGTCGGACGAATACGACGCCAACCTCGGTGTCTCGAAGCAGCTCCGGACCGGCGCGCAGCTGGGGCTGCGCTGGCAGAACCTGCGCCGCACGAGCAACTCCAACCGACAGATCTTCAGCCCGCGATTCGACACGACCGTCGGGATGCGGATCCAGCAGCCACTGCTCGACAACTTCGGCGGCATCGACGCCCGTACGACGGTGATGGTGTCCGAGAACTCGTCCCACCGTGCGGTTGCCGACTTCGAGTCGCTGCTGGCCGACTTCGTCACGAACGTGACGATCGCATACTGGAACTACTCGCTCGCGCAGGCCGATCTGGACGTCGCGCGCCACTCGCTGAAACTCGCCGACGAGCTCGTCGACGACGCAAGGGCCCGCGTCGAGGTGGGAACCTTGCCGCCGGTGGCCATCAAGGAAGCGCAGGCCGACGCGGCCGGCCGAGAGGAGCAAGTCATTGCGGCCTCCAATGAGCTCGATCTCGCCGCACGCACGCTCCAGTACGCGGTCATGTTCGGCCTCGATTCCGTCGGCGCGCCGCTGCCCGTGAAACCGATCCAGGCGCACACCGTGGAGAAGCTCGGGCTGGACAGGGCGGTTAGCCTGCGTATGGCGGTCGACAAGCGCAGCGAGGTGCGGGCCGCGCGGCTGCTCGTGGACAGCGCGCGCCTCGAGCAGCGCCGCAGCCGCAACAAGCTGCTACCGAGCCTCGACGTGGTCGGGAGCTACGAGCTGGTGGGCCTGGGAGGCCGCGAGTCGGTGGACGTGTTCCCCGGGCCCGATCAGTTCACCGACGAGGTCGATGCCTACGGCGAGTCGATCGACGCGCTCACGAGCCGCGACTTCTTCCGCTACTCGGTCGGCCTTCAGCTCGATATCCCGCTGGCCAATGCGTCGGCACGCTCGCAGCACACGCAGGCCGAGATCGAGCTGCGGCGCTCGCGCGACGACCTGCGCCAGGTCGTGTCCGACATCGCGCTCGAGATCGAGGACGCGGTCGGTGACGTCGCCTCGGCGTACAAGCGCGTGTCCGCGGCGCGGCTGGCACGCGAGCTCGCCGAGGAGAACCTCGACAACCAGCAGAAGCGCTTCGATGTCGGCATGGTGACCACCACCGACATCCTGATATTCCAGGACAACCTCGCGACGGCGATGGCCGCCGAGGCTCGCGCCATCTTCGATCACGCCGTGGCAGCGACGACCCTGCTGCGCGCCGAGGGTACGCTGCTGGAGAACCACGGGATCGACGTTCGCTACGAGGATACGCCGAAACGTCCTTGGTGGGCCAGGTTCTAGCGGCGGCCGGGCGGCGAGCCCTGCGCCGCTAGCGAATCAGGTTCATGAACTCCTGACGGGTGTCGCGCTGCTGAAAGCAGCCGAGCAGTGCGCTCGTGACGACATTGGAGTTCGGCTTCTCGACGCCGCGCATGCGCATACACATGTGCTCGGCACGCACGACGACGCCCACGCCCATCGGGTCGAGTGTTTCCGACAGCGTGGTCGCGATCTGCCGCGTCATCCGCTCCTGCACCTGCAGCCGGCGCGCGAAGCACTCCACGAGGCGAGCGATCTTGCTGATGCCGATGATGTGCTTGTCGGGCACGTAGGCAACGTGTGCGCGCCCGTAGAACGGAATGATGTGGTGCTCGCACATCGAGAAGAAGTCGATGTCGCGCACGATGATCATCTCGGAATAGTCCTCGACGAACTTCGCGTCGCCGATGATCGACGTCGGGTCCTGGTCGTAGCCCTGGGTGAGGAATTCGAGGGCGCGTGCCACGCGGTCGGGCGTCTTGCGCAAGCCCTCGCGGTCGGGGTCCTCGCCCACCTGCAGCAGAAGCTGGCGAACGAGCTCGCGGTCGATCCCGCCCGCGGCCTTCGCCGCGGCCTGCTGTGGCTTATTCCGCGCCGCTCTCGTCATCGCCCGACTTCACGCGCTGGTACTTCCGGTAGTCATAGCCGGTGGCCATGGCCATCAGAAGTCCTTCCATGCCGCCTTCCTTCTCGCGACGGAGAACGCGCAGCCGGTCGAAGTACCGTCCGAAGTCCTCGTTGATGCGCTGCGCTTCCTCGCGCTCGGCGGCGAAGAACTCGTTGAGGCGAATGACGGTGAAGCGCAGGGCGGCGAAGCGAAGCTCGTTCGGGAACGAGTCCCATTCGGCAAGCGACAGGGTACGAACCGACTCGTAGCCGGCCATCAGCGCCTCGAACCGGTCGAGCGAGTACTTGCCCGCGTCGAAGCACATCGCGTTGACCGCCGTGGCGAGGTCGTAGATGTACTTGCCGCGACACGCGGCGTCGAGGTCGCCGATGGACACGATGTTCTCTCCCTTGAAGATCATCGCGTCCTTGTGAACGGTACCGTGAATGATGCCCTTGGGCAGCTTCGTCTCGAGGTAGTTGCCGAGGTACTCGGTCTCCTCGTCGAGCGTACGCACGATCTTCTTGAAGTACGAGGGCATGCGACGTCGCACGCCGGCGTACATCTCGAAGATACGGTCGAAACCGTAGCGGTTCTCGATCGTCTTCTTGTAGCCGCGGCCCACCATGTGCAGCTGGCCGAGCAGATGGCCGGCGTTGTTGATCTGCGACAGCGAGAAATCTTCCTCGCTCAGGTACTGTCCCGGCGCCACCTTGAACATCACCAGGCAGTAACCGCCGCGTTCGATGAACTGACGCCCGCGCGCGTCGGGTATCACGCGCGGGCTGGCGAACTCGTGCTTCTCGAGAAACGCGAGGAGGTCGATCTCGCGGCGCAGATCGAACTCGTCCTCGATGCTCTTGATGCGCAGCTCGAAACGCCCCTTCGACGTCTCGAGCACGTAACGGCGGTTGCCCCAGCCATCCATCGGCCCCGACGACGCACCGGGCTTGCCGACGGCGAACTCGTTGGCCAGCTGGACCAGGTCTTCCTGGTCGAGCGGAGGGGGTTGGATCGTCATTACCACCGAGTCAAGTCCGGATCGCACGGTGCCGTGCGTCAGACCTGCTTACAACATACGTTGCGAATGTCAATATTTTACACTTGACATCCACCCCCCTGTCCGGGTCCGATCAGAAGCGCGGCCCCGGCGGGTCGCCGCTCGATTCCGCGAGTAGTCGCTCGTACGCCGCCAGCTCCTCGGCCTTGTGCTCGTCGTCCCAGCCGAGCAGCCCGGCCATGATCGAGGCGACCTCGGCGGCCACCGCCGGCCCGCGCTGCTGGCTGCGCAGGTGCACGTGCAGACGGCGCGCCAGGACGTCCTCGAGCGTCATCGCCATCTGGTGCTCGACGGCGTAGGCCACCTCGACGCGCAGGTCGGGCAGATCGGCGACCACCGGCCGGGCGAGCGCCGCATCGTCGTGCGCGCACGCAGCGACTTCGGAAGCCATCGCACCGTAGCGGGCGCGGACGTGCTCCTCACCGGAGGCGGGCGGCTCGTCGAGCACCGAGCCCGGGATCATGCCGGCCGCGCTCGGCAGCGGCACCGATGCCGTGCGACATCGACCCACGCGTCGCCCGAGCCGTTCAGCGGCAACGTCGACGATGCGCTCGGCCACGTGACGGTGAGTGGTCAGCTTGCCGCCGCCGAGCGAGATGAGGCCGGCGGGGCTCTCGAAGATCTTGTCGTCGCGGCTCACGTCCGACTCTTCCGTTTCATCCTCGGGCGCCACCAGCGGCCGCAGTCCGGCATACGTGCTGATCACGTCGCGCGCGGTGAGGTCGGCGTTCGGGAACGCGCGGTTGGCGGCGGCCAGGATGTAGTCGATGTCGTCGGCGTCGGCGGCCACATCGGCCGGATCGGCGTCGTAGTACGTGTCGGTGGTGCCCACCAGGCTCTGGTCCTGCCAGGGAATCGCGAACATCACGCGGCGGTCGTCGGCGCCGCGGATCACGATCGCATCGCGGTTGCCGATGCGCGATCGGTCGAACACGGCGTGGACGCCCTTGGTCACCTTCAGGCGCGGGGGCGCGCCCTGGTCGTCGAGACGACGAATATGATCGAGCCAGGGACCCGCCACATTGATGAAGCAACGAGCTCGCACGCGCGTGCTGCGGCCGGCCACCTGGTCGCGCAGGCGCGCGGCGGCCAGCCGGCCCGCGCTGTCCTTCTCGAGGGCCACCACCTCGGTATAGTTCATCACCGCCGCCCCGCCCGAGCGCGCCGCCAGCGCGGTGTCGAGCGTGAGGCGAGCGTCGTCGGTCCAGCAGTCGTAGTAGAGCGCGCCGCCGCGCAGCCCGTCGGCGAGCAGCGCCGGCTCGCGCTCGCACAGCTGCGCCCGCGACAGCATGTGATGGGTGTTGACGTTGCGCAGGCCGGCCAGCAGATCGTAGGCCGTCAGCCCGGCGCGCAGCTGCCACAGCGGCATCGTGTCGTCGTCGTAGATCGGAAAGATGAACGGCTGCGCGCGCACGAGGTGGGGCGCGAGCCTGGTTCGCAGCAGGTCACGCTCGCGGCACGCCTCGAGCACCAGCCCGAGCTCGCCGTGCTCGAGGTAGCGGACACCGCCGTGGATCAGCTTCGACGAACGGCTGCTGGTACCCGACGCGAAGTCGCGTCGCTCGATCAGCGCCACAGACATGCCGCGCAGAACGGCGTCGCGCGCGATCGCGGCGCCGTTGACGCCGCCACCGATGACGAGCAGATCGAAGACCTCGTCGCGCAGGTGGCGCCAGGTGGCGTCGCGGTGGCGAAGGGGCTGGGGAGTGTCGGAGCTCACCGCAGTCCCGTCAGCTTGTGGAGCTGCGGACGCATGGTGGCCAGCGGCGCCTCGCTGACGGCGCTTCGCCACAGGTGCAGCAGACGAGGCTGGCTGAGCTGCCAGGCACCGGACTGCGGCGATGTGATCGGCTGCACGAACAGCGGCGCCTCGGGCAACGCCTCGGCGACCATTCGCGCGCCGCGCCGCACGTCCGCGTCGCTGGTGTGCTCGTCGACGGGCATCTTCACGTACACGCGCGTGGTGGCCGAGCGATGTCCGTCTGCGCATCGCTGCAGGAATCGACGATGCTGCTGCCAGCGATCGCCCTCGCCGCTGTTCGACGGCAGCTTGACGTCGGCAGACACGACCGCGAGCCGCGGCACGATGCGATCGAGGTGGCTGTCGATGAGCGCATTGGTCTCGAGCAGGCAGCCCACCGGCGGCGGTCGCTCGGCGAGCCAGCGGGCGATGAACGCCGACTGCATCATGGGTTCACCGCCGGTGATCGCGACCATCGCGATGCCCGGATCGCACCGGCAGCAGCGCTCGACGATCTCGGCCAGCTGATCGAGCGTGAGCGGGTTGTCGAGGTCGCTGTGCGTGCCGTCGGGATAGTCGACCGAGCAGCCCGGCGTGCGCACCAGCGAATCGGGGGTGTCGCAGTAGCGACAGCGAACGTTGCAGCCCGCAAACCGCACGAACAGGTGGCGCTCGCCCGCGCACGCCCCCTCGCCCTGGTACGAGGCGAATATCTCGCTGATGTAAGCATGCTCGACCGTGTCAGCCTTGCTCATGGTGCCCGCACTCCGCGCGTCGCCGTTCCTACCACAAACGCTCACCTACTGCTGCCGCCGCCGCGAGGCCGTCGCCACCACCAGATCGCCGACGTTGGTGCCGGTGGGGTTGGTCGCGACCGCAGCACCGGCCGCCTCGAGCACCTCGGCCGTCGCATGACCGGCGAGCGCGACCTCGAGGTCATGGCCGGCGTCGCGAGCCCTCGCAGCCACCGCACCGTCGACGACGGCACCGGCCAGGCCGCTCGAGCCGTCGGCGCCGTCGGTGCCGCCGACCATGCATGCGAAGCCGGCGCAGCCCGCCAGCTCGCGCGCCAGCAGCGCCGCCAGGTGCAGGTTGCGGCCGCCGCGGCCGGCGCCGGCCGGCAGCCGCACGGTGGTCTCGCCGGTGACCACGAAGGCAGGGTCCGCGGATGTCCCCCCGATGGCCGTCAGCGCCCGGATCCCGGCCGCCAGCGCCACCGCGGCCCCCTCGACGTCGCCGCGCAGGCGGGCGACCGGCGGCGCCTGCAGCGCGTAGCCGGCCGAGCGCAGCCACGCGCCGGCGGCCGACCCGGCGTGGCCCGACGACGCCAGCACCTCGTATCCGTCGACGATCGCCGGGCCGCCGCCGTCACGCCCTGCACCGGCCGGGCGGTCGTGACGGGCCAGCACCGCCTCACGTACCGCTGCCGGCACCGAGCCGATCAATCCGTGGCGCTCGAGCACGGCGGTCGCAGCGTCCGACGGGTCGCAGACGTCCACGGTCGGTCCGGAGCCGATCGTCGCCTGATCGTCACAGTCGACGTCGGAGACCGCCAGGGTCAGCACCCGCGCCGGGTAAGCGGCGCGGGCGAGACCACCGCCCTTCACCAGCGACAGACGCCTGCGCACGACGTTGATTTCCTCGATCGGCGCACCACAGCCGAGCAGCAGCTCGTAGGTGGCGATCGTGTCGGCGTCGACCAGACCCGTGCACGGAACCTCGAACAGCGCCGAGGTCCCACCGGAGATCATGTAGAGGAGCCGCTCGTGCTCGCCGAGCCGCGCGACGGCCGTCATGATACGGCGGCTCGATGCCAGGCCGCGGACACTGGGCACCGGATGATCGCCGGGCACCACCTCCATGCCGGCGGGCAGGCCACCCACGTCGGCTCCGGCGGGCGCGAGCACGAATCCGCGCGCGTTCTTGCCGAGCGCGCGCGCCATCGACGCGGCCGCCTTGCCGGTGGCAACGACGAGCGTGGTGGCTGGATCGAGATCGAGGTCGGGCCGCGCGCTCAGGTACGTACGAACGGCAGCCGTGGGATCGACGGCGGCGACACCGGCAGCCCACGCGGCACGGGCGTCGGCCGCGAGCTCGTCCGATCGGCGGCGGGCGCCCGACCTGCGCTTGCCGTCAGGAGGCCTCGTCGTCGGATTCTGAGCCGGAGTAGCGAGGCGACGTGGTCGTCGTCGACTCGGACTGCATCGTGCGCTGGGTCTGCTCGAACTCGCTCTGGCAGGTCACGCACAGGCGCGAGAACGGCATCGCCTCGAGGCGACCCGATGCGATCTCGCCGTCGCACTCCTCGCAGATGCCGTACTCACCGACGTCGAGCCGGTGCAACGCGTCATCGACCTGCTGGAGCTTCTTGCGCTCACGATCACCGAGCAGCAGATTGATCTCGCGATCGCGCTCGTCGCTGGCGATGTCGTAGGTGTCGCGACCGTCGCCGGCCTCGCCCTCGCGGCCTTCCTTGACGTCCTGCCGGATCTCCCGCATCACGCCCTTGCGCATGTCGAGCAGCAGCTTCTGGAACTTGTCACGATCTCGCTTTCTCATCGACTCATCCCCTGCCTGCCCCTGTCGGCTCCGGCCGGTGTACCCGCCCGGCGCCGGCCCGGTACAACCGCCGTGCCGTGGGTGCCGCGCTGCGCGCTCACGTCAGGCGGCTCCGCGGGGCCGATAAACTAGTAGCGGCATGGCCCCGCGTCAATACCCTTCGAGGGAGTTTGCGCACGCCGCTTCCGATGCCGGCCGCGGTGGTGAAGCCGGCCCGGCAGAGCACCCGGATGGGTGTACGTGGGAAGCTCGGGCGCCCCTATGCGGGCCGGGCGAGCGGTTCGGCGTAGAGATCCAGGAGGTCGCTGCCCGTGATGCGGGCCTGCACGCAGCGCCCCGTGAGGGCGGCGGGAAGCTCGCCGAGCAGGGTGACACCGTCGATCTCCGGCGCCTGGAAATCGGTTCGCCCGTACCACGAACCGGCGCCGTCGTCGCGGCCGCACACGAGCACCCGCTCGGTCCGACCCACGTGACGTGAGAGCCGCTGCTCGGAGATCGGCTCCTGCAGGGCCAGAAGCTCGTCGCGGCGGCGCAGGGCAATGTCGGCGGGCACCTGACCGTCGAGCGCCGCGGCGGCGCTGCCGTCCTCGCGCGAGTAGTTGAAGACGGCGACGCGGTCGAAGCGGATCTCGGTGACGAACCGGCACAGGTTCGCGAACGCCTCGTCGGTTTCGCCCGGAAATCCCACGATGAACGCCGTCCGGATCGCCACATCACCGACGCGGGTGCGGATGCGCTCGACGATGCGTCGTAGCTGGTCGGCGCCGCGCGCACGCCGCATGGCGCGCAGGATCCCCGGGTCGGCGTGCTGCAGCGGCAGGTCGATGTACGGACACACGTTGTCGACGTCGGCGATGGCGTCGAGCGCAGCGTCGGTGAGCGTGTTCGGATACAGGTAGAAGCAGCGCACGCGCTCGAGCCCCGGCACCCGCCCCAGCCGGTGCAGCAGGCGGGCCAGCCCTTCGTCGATGCCGAGATCGCGACCGTAGGCGCTCAGATCCTGGGCGATCAGGTTCAGCTCGACCACGCCGCCGCCCGCCAGGCGCTCGGCCTCGGCGGCGACGTCCTCGATCGTGCGGCTCTCGTGGCGGCCGCGGATGCCCGGAATGACGCAGAACGAGCAGTCATGATCGCAGCCTTCGGAGACCTTGAGATAGGCCGAGCCGTCGGTCTCGGTGACCACGCGCTGCATGGTGGCCGAGGGCAGGTAATGCTTCGCCCCCATGAACACCGCGGGCTCGTGCGTCCGCGGCGCGCACGCGACGGCGTCGGTGAAGCGATCGATCGCGCCCGTGCCAACCAGCGCGTCGATCTCGGAGACCTCGGCGGCCAGCTCGTCGGTGTAGCGCTGCGCCATGCAGCCGGTCACCACGAGGCGACGTCCGTCGGCACGCGCCTTGACCTCGGCGAGCTCGAGAATCGTATCGATCGACTCCTCGCGCGCCGCGTCGATGAAGCCGCAGGTGTTCACCACCAGCACGTCGGCCTGGTCGGGGTCGGTGACCACCTCGTGGCCCTCGGCCAGCGCGCGCGCGAGCATGAGCTCGCCGTCGATCTGATTCTTGGGGCACCCGAGCGGCGCCAGGTAGATCTTCTTGCTCACCGTGACGCTGTCAGTCGCGGAAGTTTTCGAACTGCAACGGCAGGCCGAACCCCTCGTCCTTGATCAGCTGCATGACCGATTGGAGGTCGTCCCGCTTCTTGCCACTGACGCGGACGATGTCGCCCTGGATGGCGCCCTGCACCTTGACCTTCATCTTCTTTATTGCCTTGACGATCGCGCGTGCGGTGTCCTGGTCGACGCCCGAGCGGACCTTCACGGTCTGACGCGCGCGCCCGCCGGAGGCAGGCTCTACCGCCGCTTCCTCGAGAGCGCCGAGTGGAACGCTGCGCTTGGCAAGTTTGCCCTGCAGTACCTCATACGCCGCCTTCACCTTGAACTCGTCGATCGATTCGAGGAGGAACGCCTCGTCCTTGATCTCGATGCTGGTCTTCGTGTCCTTGAAGTCGTAGCGCTGAGCCAGCTCCTTGCCTGCCTGATTCAAGGCGTTGTCGACTTCTTGCCAGTCGACCTTGGAAACTACATCGAATGAAGGCATGGGCAGACCTCAGGGCACCTCGACGGAGGCGGTGGGTGTGGTGATGATATCCACGCCGTCAGGTGGGGCAAACCGGAACAGATTCTCGTCCAGCGTCTCGTTGCGCTCGACCTCGGCGAACCGCACCTGCGTGACCGAGCCGGCCGGGTCCTCGATCATCACCGAGACCAGATCGAACGTATCGGCCGACATCGCGAGCTCGAGGATCTCGCCACCTTCCAGGGTCGGAGTGAGACGCAGGCGGACGGCGCCCTCGGCGCTGTCGAGCAGCGCCACTTCGTAGCGGCCGGCGAGTCCCTCGCGATCGGCCAGCAGCGCCACCAGCCCACCCGAACCGAACGCCGTGCGATAGTCGACCTTGTAGACCTGCTCGAGGTCCGGCTGGTAGACCCACATCCAGCTGCCGTCGCCGACCACGCGCTGGTCCTGCCCCTCGGTGTAGTCCCAGCGCATGCGATCGGGCTTGGAGAAGTAGAAACGACCGCGGCTCTCGACATCGCCGCCGATACCGTCGATCTCGATCGTCTGGTGGAACTCGGCCGTGTAGGTGGCCGTCGATGCCCAGCGCTGCTGGTAGGCCGACCACACGCGGTCGACCTCGGACGGTTCGGATGGGATCGTGTCGGCCGCGCTCGCCGGTAGCATGCCGCCGGCGGCAACCAGCGCGAGCGCGGCCAGGAGGGTACCGGCGATCAGACGCCGTGCGAGCCGACGATGACCTTGCGGGGCTTGGAGCCGGCGGCGGGTCCGACCACGCCCTCGCGCTCCATGTGCTCCATCATGCGGGCGGCACGGTTGTAACCGACGCCGAGCTTTCGCTGCAGCCACGACGTTGAACCCTGCCCATTGTCGATCACGAGGTCAACGGCCTTGTCGTAGAGCTCGTCGAAGAACTCCTCCTCGTCGTCGGCGGCCTCCGCCGACTTGTCCTCGAGGAGGTCCATCCAGTATTCGGGGTCGCCCTGCTTCTTGAGGAACTCGACGACGCCGCGGATCTCCTTGTCGGTGATGAGGGCGCCGTGCAGGCGCTGCAGGAACGAGGTACCCGGAGCCATGTAGAGCATGTCTCCCATGCCCAGCAGGCGCTCGGAGCCGACGGTGTCGAGAATCGTACGCGAGTCGGGCCGCGACGTGACCTTGAACGATATCCGCGAGGGAAAGTTCGCCTTGATCAGTCCGGTGATGACGTCGACGGAGGGGCGCTGCGTGGCGAGGATGAGGTGGATACCGGCCGCACGCGCCTTCTGCGCGAGGCGGGTGATGGAAGCCTCGACCTCTCGGCCGACCTGCATCATGAGATCGGCGAGCTCGTCGACGACCACGACGATACGGGGAAGATGCTCGTGGTGCGGGCCCTCTTCTTCTTCCTCCTCCTCGTCTTCCTCTTCCTCTTCTTCTTCCTCCTCCTCGTCGTCGTCAGCCTCGTCGCCTTCCTCCCACTCTTCCTCGTCGCCCTCTTCTTCTTCCTCCTCCTCGCCTTCCTCTAGCTCCTCCTCTTCGTACTCCTCCTCTTCCTCTTCTTCCTCGTATTCCGTGTACTCTTCCGCCACGCGCTGGTTGTAGTCGTCGACGCTGCGAACCTGGAGCTCCTTCATCACCTCGAAGCGCCGCTCCATCTCGCGCACGACGTTCGCCAGCGCGGCTGCGGCCTTGTTCACGTCGGTGACGACCGGCACGAGCAGATGCGGGATGCCCTCGTACAGCGACATCTCGAGCATCTTCGGATCGATCATGATCAGCCGCACGTCGCGCGGCGTCGACTTGTAGAGCAGGCTGACGATGAGCGCGTTCACGCTCACCGACTTGCCGGTGCCCGTCGCGCCCGCCATCAGCAGATGCGGCATGCGCGCCAGATCACAGTAGGCCGGCATGCCGATGGTATCGCGACCGAGCGCCATGGTGAGCGGGCTCGTCGCTTCGGTGAACTCATCGCTGTCGATGAGATCGCGAATTCCCACCACCGCGCGATGCCGGTTCGACACCTCGATACCGACGACGTTCTTGCCGGGGATGGGCGCGACGATGCGGACGCCGTGTGCGCGCAGCGCCATCGTCAGATCGTCGCACAGGTTGACCACCCGGCTCACCTTGATACCGGCATCGGGCTCGAACTCGAACGTCGTGATGACCGGGCCCGGACGCACGGCCGTCACACGCCCCGATACGCCGAACGTCGCGAGCTTCTGCTCGAGCACCTTCGACTGCGCCACCAGGGCCTTCTCGTCCGTGTTGTCGTCGGTGTTGTCGCGCTTGCCGAGCAGCCGCCCGGGCGGCAGGCGGTAGTCGTCGTGATCGAGCTCGAAGACGAACTCCTCCTGCTCCTTCTCCTTGTCTTCCTTGCGCGTCGACTTGCGTTCGTTACGCGTGAACTTGGGCTTCGATATCTCGATGATCGACTCGGCCGTGTCCGGCTCCACCTCGACCTCGGGCTCGGACTCGCGGCCGCCGAACACCACCGGCGGGTCGTCGTCGAGCTCGGGAGCCAGCTCGTTCTCGGCCCCGGCGGACGCGCGCGAGAACTGGAAGCGGATCCGCGGACGATGGTCGCTCACGAAGTTGATCGACCGCTGCAGCCCGGCGGACAGCGCGCCCGTGATCGAACGCACGCCACCGGCCAGGAGCCCGGCCAGCGCGGCGACCACATCGTACAGCGGCGTACCGGTGATCATGATCCACGTCAGCAGGCCGAGTGCACCGATGATCACGGTGGCGCCTATCAGCCCGAGCGCGTCCTGCATGACCGTGGCGATGAAGCCGCCGACGGCGCCGCCCGCGAGCTCGACGGGGATCGGCAGCGGCCGGTACAGACCGAGAAGCACGGCCGCCTCGAGAAGCAGCGCGATCGACCCCACGACGCGCACCGGCGATCCGAGACCGTTGCGACGTACGAACAGCGAAATCGCGCCGCCGCCCAGCAAGACGGGGAACAGATACGACGCGTAGCCGAAGCTCTGGACCAGCAGGTTCGCCAGCCAGTATCCGAACGGCCCTACGTGATTGATTGCCGGCGATTCCGGCTCGTACGAATAGAAGCTGAGCGCCAGAACGGCGCCGACGGCCATGAACAGCACGGCCTCGACTTCGTAGATGATGCGGGAAGAACCCCGCTGTTGGGCTCGCCGACCCGCCACTACAACACCCCCGCAAACAACGCCAAACAACCCAGAACCAGACAGTATACAGCAAAAGTACCCAGGCGGCCTAGCCTGACGGCCCTCATCATTACTTCGATGGCCAGCCAGCCGGTGACACCGGCCGCCGCCACACCGGCGGCGACCGCTGTCGGGTCTTCTGCTATCAGACTGGTCAGGCCCGGCAGGCTGCCGAGCATGGCGGCGGTGATAGCGGGGATGGAGAGCAAGAAAGCGAAGCGGGCGGCGGTATTGGGGTCGAGCTTCAGGAAAAGTCCGCCCGCGATGGTCGAACCCGAGCGCGATATGCCCGGCACGATCGCGAAGGCCTGGAACAGGCCGATCAGCAGCGCGTCACGTACCGTGAGGTCGGCCGGCCCGCGCTTGCCGCCGAGATGGCGCAGCGCGAACACGAGGATCGCCGAGGTGCAGATCAGCGCCGCGCCGACGCGTGGAATCGAGCGAAACGACTGTTCCAGGACGTCCGCGAACGACAGGCCGACGATGCCGACCGGAACGGTCGCGAGCCCCAGGAGCAGGACCCAGTGTGCGTGGTAGTCGTCCTCGTTCGCCTCGCCGCGCACCCACAGCAGTAACGAGCGGGTCATCTCGATCAGATCGCGGCGAAAGTAGATGACCACCGCGACGAGCGTGCCGAAGTGCAGGCACACGTCGAACGCGACCGCATGCGTGATCCCGTGGGGAAACAGCGCCTGCGCGAGCACGAGGTGCCCGGAGCTCGAAATCGGCAGGAACTCGGTGAGGCCCTGCAACACCCCGAGGGCAATAGCTTTGAGAATTCCCACGGCCGCCCGGCCCCACCCCTGACCGATGAAGTTTACAGTTCCATGATATAGGGGACAACAACCGGCCTGCGACCCAGCGTTTTTCGGAAGTAACGGCGAGCTGCCAGCCGTACCTCCTCGCGCAGCTCGGCCGGGTCGGCGACGGCGGCCGGCGTCATACCTTCCACGCGCGTGACCACCGCCCGCCGCGCGCCCTCGAAGTCCGAGGCCTCCTCGTCGGGCGAGCCGAGACCACGCACCACGAAATCGGGCCCGGTGACGATCTCGCCGCTTTGCCGCGACACGGCCAGGATGACCATCACCACGCCGTCCGCGGAGATGTGGCGGCGATCTCGCACCACGGTCTCGTCGACATCTCCCACCCCGGTACCGTCGATGAACACGCGGCCCACGGGAACGGCGTCGCCGCGCGCCGCCCCGTCTGCGTGCACCTCGAGCACCTGGCCGTCGACCAGGCAGAAGCAGCTGTCGGCGGCCACGCCCGTCTCGATGGCGAGGCGACGGTGATGGACGAGGTTGCGGAAATCGCCGTGCAACGGGACGAAGCACTCGGGATGGACGAGCTCGAGCATCGTCCGTAGCTCTTCACGGCAGGCGTGGCCCGACACGTGAACGGGTGCGATGCGCGAGTCGTAGATCTCGGCGCCGCAGTGGTAGAGCTGGTCCACCACGGCTCCGATGGCCCGGTCGTTGCCGGGGATGACACGCGACGAGAAGATCACGGCGTCGTCGGGCCCGGCCTGCAGGTCGCGCATCTCGAGCATCGCGATCCGCGACATCGCCGAGCCGGGCTCGCCCTGCGAGCCGGTGACCACGAAGCAGGCCCGATCGGGAGGGAGCTTCTGGAGATCACGCGCGCTCATGAGCAGATCGGATGGAACGTGCAGGTGGCCCGTGGTGGTGGCCAGCGACGCGTTCGCCTCCATGCTGCGGCCGAGAAACGCGACGTTGCGCTTGAACTCGGCACACAGGGCGACGACCGTCTGCAGGCGGTGGATGTGCGAGGCGAACGTGGTGACGAAGACCCGCCCGCGCGTCTTCTCGAAGATGTCGCGCAGGTAACCGGGCACCTCCGCCTCCGACTTGCTGCTACCCGGCACCTCGACGTTCGTCGAGTCGGACAGCAGCAGACGCACACCCTCCTCGCCGAGCTCGCGGAAACGGTCGAGGTCGCTCGGCTGGTCGTCGACGGGCGTGGGATCGAGCTTGAAATCACCCGTGTGGACGACGAGATCGTCGCCCGCTCGCACGGCGAGGCCGCAGGCGTCGACGATGCTGTGCGTGACCTTGAGCCCCTCGACGGTGAGCCCGCCGAGCTGCCACGACGCACCCGGCTCGTACACCTCGATGCTGGTGCTGCGCGCGGCGGGGTACTCCTCGAGCTTGCGGCGGAGTAGCGCGGCCGTGAAGCGCGTCGCGAACACCGGCACCGGCAGGTCGGGCAACGCATAGGGGAGCGCGCCGATGTGATCCTCGTGACCGTGGGTGAGAACGAACGCCTTGAGCCGGTCGCCGAGCTCGTACAGGTAGCTGAAGTCGGGGATCACGCGGTCGATCCCCATCATGTGGTCCTCGGGGAACATCACCCCGCAGTCGATTGCGATCGCGTCGTCGCCGCGCTCGAGGACGAGGCAGTTCATGCCGAACTCGCCGAGCCCGCCGAGCGGAACGATGCGCAGCGGAGCGTCAGCCACTCGCCACCTCCCCCGTCGCCGCCGCCGGCCGCGACTCGACCGTGGCCAGCAGCTCCTCGATACGCTCGCGCACGCGGTCGGTCAGCGCCGCGCGATCGTCGGTTGTCAGCAATCCCACGTCGATCGGCTCGCCGAACAGCACGCGGATGGTACCGGCACGCACGAACATCGTATGCGGCCGCAGAACGCGCTCCGACCCCGAGATGGCCACCGGAACCACCGGCAGGTCCGCATCGATGGCAAACGCGGCGCCGCCCTTCTTGAACGGGATCAGCTCGGTGGTCGGCGCCCGGTGGCCTTCGGGAAAGAACACCACCGAGGCCCCGCTCTTGCCCATGTTGGCGCGCAGCTCGCGCAGCGCCTGCTCGTGGTTGTTGCGATCGACCATGATCTGGCCGGTCACGCGCAGCGTGGTCCCGAATATCGGCACCTTGAGCAGCTCGCGCTTCGCGACCCAGCGCGTCTCGTGACCGCCCAGTGCCACCACGATGGCGAGCGGGTCGAAGTGGCTGCGGTGATTCGACAGGATCACGTAGTCGCGGCCGGCCTGCATGTGCTCGGTGCCGCGGGTCTCGACACGAACACGGAAGATTCGCAGCGTGTTGCGTGCCCAGGCCGCCGCCGCCGGATAGAAGGCCGATCCCGGTCGCAGCACAGCGGTGAGAACCACCAGCGGCAGCTGAAACGCCGAGTAGCAGTAGAAGCCGACCACGCGAACGGCGGAGCCCAGCCGCTCGGCCATGCCCGCCGCCTCGCCCGGCATGGTCGCTCCTGCATTAGCACTCATGGTGAATTGACAAGCTCGGCACCCGATTCTAGCCTCGCGAATACCGCTCGAACCACCCGGCGGTATACGGAGAGTCGTCATGGCATCAGTAAACAAGGCCATTATCCTTGGCAACCTCGGCCGCGATCCCGAGCTGCGGCACACGGCCAGCGGCAAGGCCGTCGCCACGCTTCGCATCGCCACCAACGAGCAATGGGCAGATCAGTCCGGTGAGCGTCAGGAGCGCACAGAGTGGCACAGCGTGGTCGTATGGGGTCGCCAGGCCGAGAACTGCAGCCAGTACCTCAAGAAGGGGCGCACCGTGTACGTCGAGGGCCGGCTCCAGACCCGCAAGTGGCAGGACAAGGAAGGCGGTGATCGCTACAGCACCGAGGTGGTCGCCGACCGTGTGCAGTTCATCGGCGGCGGCGCCGGCGCCGGCGCCAGTGGCGGCGGCGGCGGATTCGAGGGCGGTGACCTTCAGCCGCCGCCTGCGGCTGGAGACGACGACATCCCGTTCTGACGCGCGCTTCGCTGTCCGGCGGCCAGCCCGCCGGAGTCGACGAAACACGACGTGGGCCTACCGCGGGCGATCCACAGGCGTGCTCTAGCGGCGGCGTGCGGTCGACGGAGCGTCGATGACCGAGACCCTCTACCAGCTGACCCTGTTATTGAACGCGCTCTGGTTCGGCGCCGGCTTCTGGTACTTCGCCGTCAAGCGCACGACTGCCGCGAAGCTGCTCATACCACGATCGGCACGCTCTTCGCCGATCTTCCTCACGATGTCGTCGGCCTTGCCTTTCCTCGGCGGCATGAACTTCGCGCTGTGCTTGCTGGCGGTTCTGCTGCTGGCCCGGCAAGACCTGTTCATCGCGCCCCAGGAGCGGAGCATCCTTCTCATCGTGCTCGGCGTCGCTCACGCGACCCAGTTCCTGATCAACGTTCCGGTTGCGATGGGCGGTGGCCGCAGAGACGAATCGTACTGGGACGTGCTGCGAGGGCCCATGCTATTCATATTCGTCGTCGATGCGATCATGACCGCGCTCGACTTTTCGTGTGCGGCACTACTGCTCACCTAGCCGCTGGCCTGGCCGTCGGCGTCACTGAAGGAATAGTACGACCTGCGGCCGACGATCACGTGGTCGAGCACGGGGATCCCGAGTAGATCGCCCACCTGACGCAGCCGCTCGGTGACCCGGCGATCCTCGCCGCTCGGCGTGGGATCGCCGCTCGGGTGGTTGTGCAGGAACAGCACCGCCGCCGCGGCCTCGCGGATGGCCGGCCGGAATGCCTCGCGAGGGTGGACCAGCGACGCACCGAGCGACCCCTCCGAAACCCGCACCTTCGAGATCACGCGGTTCTTCGTGTCGAGCAGCAGCGCGTAGAACAGCTCGCGCTTGGCGTCGGCCAGCAACGGGCCGAAGTGATCGTACACCACGCTCGAGGAGGTGATGGTCGCGCCCGGCTCCAGGCTCTCGCTGGCCACCCGGCGGGCGAGCTCGGCAACGGCCAGCAGCCGGGCGGCGCGCGCCTCGCCGACGCCGCGGGCGCTGGTGAGCTCGGCGCCACCGGCACCGAGCACGCCTCGCAGATCGTGGAAACGGGCCAGCAGCGTACGGGCCAGCGCCTTCGCATCGCCGAGCGACGGGTGTCCGGTACCGAGCACCAGCGCCAGCAGCTCTGTATCGCTGAGCGCCGCCGCACCGCTGCGCGCGAGCCGCTCGCGCGGGCGCTCGTAGGCGCGTTCTTCGCAGACTCCCCCGTCATCGGCACCCGGGGGCAACCGGATGAGATCGAGTTGCCGGCGTGAGGTACGTCCCCGTGGCGCCATCCGGCGGCGTGTCGGCCGACTCGCCATCACGACGATGCTTGTCGCAACCGAGACCGTGGTGGTCAACGACAGTCAGCGCATGATCGTGTGGGCGGTCGCGGCGTTCAGTCGCGGCGCCAGTGGCCCGAGCGCCCGCCGCTCTTCTCGACGAGCTCGACGTCGGTGATCTGCATCGAGCGATCGACCGCCTTGCACATGTCGTAGATCGTGAGGCTGGCCACGGTGGCCGCCACCAGCGCCTCCATCTCGGCGCCGGTGCGCGCCGTGACCGTCACGCAGGCCTCGACGCGCAGGCTCGCCTTGCCGTCGGCCGTGAGCGTCACCTGTACCGCGTCGAGCGGCAGCGGGTGGCACAGCGGTACGAGCTGCGGAGTCTGCTTGGCCGCCATGATACCGGCCGTGCGAGCGACGGCCAGCACGTCGCCCTTGGGCAGGTCGCCCTCCACGATGCGCCGCAGGGTCGCGGGCTCCATGCGCACCGTGGCGCGGGCAACGGCGCGGCGGGCGGTGACGTCCTTGGCCGACACGTCGACCATTCGCGCACGGCCCTTCTCGTCGAGGTGGGTCAGATCGTTCTCGTCCTTCATGGGGAATGAGCGTCCTCTACCGTGGCGCGCCGCGGCGGCGCACTTGCAAGCCGGTCATGAAGTTCATATACCGCCTCGAATCGTTCGTCCACGGCAACCCCCACGCACAAAGCGGACGGCGGAAGAAACGAACGATCACCGGACACCATGGAAACAGAGCACAGCAAGGTCATCATTCTCGGCTCCGGCCCCGCCGGCCTCACGGCCGCCCTGTACGCGGCCCGCGCCGACCTCGAGCCGCTCGTGGTCGAGGGCGCCGAGCCGGGCGGTCAGCTCACGATCACCACCGACGTCGAGAACTATCCCGGCTTCCCCGACGGCATCATGGGCCCGGAGATGATGGTCCTGTTCCGGGCGCAGGCCGAGCGCTTCGGTACGCGCTTCGCCACCGGCAACGTCGAGTCGATCGACGTCTCGAAGCGCCCGTTCACGCTCACCACGACCGACCGCCAGTTCACGTGCGACGCGCTCATCATCGCCACCGGCGCCACCGCACGCTTGCTCGGCCTGCCGTCGGAATCGCGGCTGATGGGCCACGGCGTGTCGGCCTGCGCCACCTGCGACGGGTTCTTCTTCAAGGACAAGAAGGTGCTGGTGGTCGGCGGCGGCGACTCGGCGATGGAGGAGGCCACGTTCCTCACGAAGTTCGCCAGCTCGGTGTCGGTCATCCACCGGCGTGAGGAATTCCGCGCATCGAAGATCATGCTCGACCGCGCGCGCAAGAACGACAAGCTCGACTTCATACTCAACGCCACGATCGACGAGATCCACGGCGAGGTGGACAGCGGCGGCGTCACCGGCGTGACACTCGAGGACACGGCCACCGGCGAGACCCGCGAGATGGCCTGCGACGGCGTCTTCATGGCCATCGGGCACGTGCCCAACACGAGCCTGTTCGAGGGCAAGCTCGAGCTCGACGAAAAGCGATACATCGTCACCCGACCCGACAGCACCTACACCAGCGTCGAGGGCGTGTTCGCCTGCGGCGACGTGCAGGACTCGGTGTACCGTCAGGCCGTGACGGCCGCGGGCAGCGGCTGCGCCTCGGCGATCGACGCCGAGCGCTGGCTCGAAGCCCAGCACGGCTGAGCCCTGCGACACGATCTCGCTGCGCAATCGCCGCGCGATCGCTACGGCCATGCGCTGGCCGGAGATAGACGCGCAGGCAGCGAACCGGCGGCGGAGGCGATTAGGAGCTGGCTCGCCGACGGTGGCTTCTAGCGCCGCGAAGCCTTCGCCGGAAGCCGAGCGCGCGGCTGCCACCGATTCTCACCAGGAGTCGGCGCGGTACACCGCCTCGCCCGCCAGCAACGTCAACAACACGGTGGTTTCGCTGATGTCTTCAGCGCGCACCTCGAACAGGTTGCGGTCCAGCATCACGACGTCGGCGGCCTTGCCGACCTCGATCGACCCGGTCATGTCCTCGTGGTGGAGCTGGTAAGCCGCGTTGATGGTGTACGCGTCGATCAGCTGCGCGAGCGTCAGGGCCTGCTCGGGCACCAGGGGTTCCGACACCGGCCCGTGGGGAGCTCGCCTCGTCATGCCTGCTTCGATCGCCAGGAAGGGGTTCAGCGGCGTGAACGGATAGTCGCTGCCCGCCGTCAGCAATGCGCCCTCGTCGGCCAGCGAACGAAACGGATACATCCACGACACACGCTCGGCGCCCAGAACCGGCGGGAACGAGGCTGACCATTCGTTGGGGAACGCCCAGTACGGAGAGATGTTCGCGATCACATCGAGCTCGTCGAAGCGGCCGATGTCATCTGGATTCGGATAGACCAGGTGCGTGATCGCATGCCTGTTCGTGCTGGGCGGTTCGGCCCGTCGCGTGGCGGCAATCGCGTCGAGCGCCATGCGGGTCGCGCGATCACCGAGCGTATGGAGGTGAACGGCGAACCCCTCGTCGTCCACCTCGGCGACGTAGCGCGAGAGCGAGTCTGCATCGAGGTACGGCGCGGCGCCCGGCGCCCCGCTCGCGTACGGCGCCGAGGCCGCCGAGCGAACCGATGTGCCACCATCGACGAAGATTTTCACGATGCGGGCCTCGAGCCGCTGCGTCGAGAAGCGATCGCGGATGCTCACGATCTCCTCGAGCTGCGAGCGCCCCTTGCGCGGGTCGAGCAACACGGCCATCGACACTCTCGCATCGAGCGAGCCGAGCAATTCGAGCACCCGGTATGCCCACGCCATTCGTGAATCCTCGAGCCGTGCCTCCATGAACGAGGTGTATCCGTGGCGGTTCATCTGCCGGATCGTCCGGTGCACGAGCCGCAATGACTCGATGAGCCCGGGTCTCGGCATCACCGCGAGGACAGGCGCGACGGCCAGGTCGCGAAGCGCACCCGTCGGCTCACCGGTGGCCCGGTCGCGCACGATCTCACCGCCGGCCGGGCTCGACGTCTCACGCGTGATCCCTACCCGCTCCAGAGCGCGTGAGTTCAGCCAGAACGTGTGCATGTCCTTCGCAATGAGGACCGCAGGTCGGTCCGGGACGATGCGATCCAGATCGGCCTTGTGCGGATCGATGCCAGGGAGGTAGATCGACGACCTCCACCCGAAGCCGAGCACCCACCGGTCCGAGGTTGTCGCCGCGCACCGGGCGGCCGCCTCGAGTACCTCTTCACGCGTATCGGCGTCATCGAGTCGGCAGAGTCGTTCGAGCACGGCGCCCAGCACGGGATGAACATGGCTATCCTGCAGGCCGGGCAGCAACATGCGTCCGGCCAGGTCGATGACCTCGGTCGCGGATCCGATGAATGGCGCAACTCCCGTGTTGCCGCCGACATACACGAGCTCGCCGTCGTCAACGGCGACGGCCTCGGCCCAGGATCTCTCGGCATCGACCGTGTAGACACCCCCGTTGCGAAATACGATGTCGGCGCCCGACCCACCGACACGCGTACAGGCGGTTGCCTGCAGGAGCATGCAACAAAGAAAGACCATCCAGGCTCGTGTCCGCCGGCCAGGCATCATCGACATGTGGCTACGGCCGGCGGAGCCTGGCGGCTAGACAGGAAGGACTGACGGCGGCACCATGCGTGAGCCTCGGGGGTGCATCCATGAGCTGGCCGTTGCGATCGACTATCATCTGCCTCGCGCTGCTGGCGGCGTGCGCGTCGGCCGGAAGCCTCGAAGAAACGGCGGTCTACGTCCGCAAGCTCACCTATCCTCCCGACTTCGAGTACATAAGCGCGCAGCAGCTCGAAGGCTCGATGCACGCCCTGGCCGCTCACATCAGCGACCTCGATGAAATCATGTGGGCAGCCGAGCCGGTCCAGGCCGAGGGCCACGAGCGCATACTGGAGATCCTGTCCGGGATGAGAGTGGAAGCCCGTAAGCTGGATAGAGGGCAGCCCACCAATCACCCGCGCGTCGATCGCTACCTGCCGTGGCTGCAGGCCGATATCGACAAGGCTCTCGAGGGGGCGCGAGCGATCCCCCCGAACTACTACTATGCGGGCGCGATCTCCGGATCTTGTGAATACTGCCACGTGCCTCGCAAACCGCACGCGCCTCGCCCCGATTCCGAGCGGAACACGAAATGATCGGGACGGTCGCGCTCGCCGGGCCCTGCCCCGGCGACCAGCGTCTAGCGTTGAACGGACCTCAGATATAGCAGGATGCTTCGCAGCTGGCCGTGCGCGATCAGACGTGTGGCGTCGCCGTCGGCCACTGCTTCGACGAAGCGTGTGCCCCAGACCGGCATCTCGCGGGTTCCGTGCGCGGCCGGCGCAGAACGCCCGGCCACGTAGGCGACGAGATCGTCCACCGGGAAGCGATCGTCACGGCGCGCCGCGATCCGGGTGAGGTCGGAAGGCTTGTTCGCGAGCGCCGGCGCGACCGGACCGTCGCCGCGAGCATCGGCCCCGTGGCAAGATGCGCAGTAGGACAGGAAATATCCTCGGCCCAGATTCGTCACGGCGTCTTCATGGCGATCGGTAGCCGGCGACTCGGCGGCGGCGAGCCTCCCCGGCGTCGACGCGAGCGCAATGAACAACGCGAGCACGACCGCACGCATCATCACAGGGCCACGTATACGCTGCCGTACGAGCTCACACCAAGCTGGAGCTTGCGCCGCACCATGTCCGGGGAGCGCCGTCACCGAGCCCCTCTCGGCCGTCTGGCGATCCAGTTGCGGGTGACGGTGCGGCGAGACACTGTGCAGTCGAGCTCGCCCGTCGGGACGACGGGAGACGACAACATCGACTTCTCCATGTGAGCAGCATGATCACCCGTATCATCGAGCGCTGGACGGGCTTCTGCCTCCGCTTTCGCAAGACGGTGCTGGCCTTGCTGGCGATCATCACCGCGGTAACGGCGAGCACGTTGCCGGATGCGCGTTTCGACAACGCGCTGGAGTTCTGGTTCCTCGACGACGATCCCGCCATCGTCGCCCACCGCCGCCTGCTCGACGCATTCGCCAGCGACGAGCTGATCGTCATCGGTCTCGAGGCTCCCGACGTCTTCGCGCCGGACGTTCTCGAACTGATCGAGCGGTTGACCGGTGAGCTCGAGAAGGCGCCGCACGTCGAGAAGGTCTTCAGCCTGACCAGCATCGAGTCGATCACCGGCGAAGACGACATGCTGGAGGTCGGCGAGCTGATCGCGTTCCCGCTCGACCCGCAGACCTTACCCGCGGTTCGCGAGCGGGCCCTGGCCCACGAGCTGTATGTCGGCAACGTCGTGTCGGCCTCGGGCGACTTCGCTTGTCTCATCGCGCGGCTGCCTCACCGCGCCGATGACTTCGATTACAAGCTCGAGGCCGTCACCGCGATCCGCGCGATCGTCGAATCGGCGCAGGACGAGGACGTTCCGATGTACCTCTCCGGCGGTCCCGTTTTCGACGAGCGGTTCTACGCCCTGTCCGAACAGGATTCGTGGCTCACGATGGCGCTCATGTTCACCTTCCTGATCGTTGCGCTCGGCCTTCTGCTGCGCTCGATCTCCGGCATCCTGCTGCCGATGGCCACCGTCGTGATCGCGATCGTCTGGACCGTCGGTGCGATGGTCCTGTTCGACGTCCCCATGACGGTGATCACCACCATGCTGCCACCGCTGCTGCTCGCGGTGGGTGTGGCCGACTCGATGCACGTGCTCGTCGACTACCGAAACAGGTGTTCGGCGGGTCAGGAGAAGCTCGAGGCGCTAGAAGCCGTCTACCGCGAGCTCATGGTGCCGCTGTTCCTGACGAGCCTGACGACGTCGATCGGTATGCTGTCGCTCAGGATCAGTCGCGTGCAGGGCATTCGAGACTTCGGGCTGTTTGCCGCGTTCGGCGTCGGTGCGGCATTTCTCCTCTCGATCTCGCTGATACCGATCGCCGTCAGCTATCTGCCCCGCCCGCGCGTCGCGCGCACCACGCGACGCGGACTGTCGGCCGCGACGCTGACGGTCTTGCACACGCTCACGATGAGGTACGGACGGGCCATCGTGCTGGTCGCCGTGGCGCTGCTTGCACTCGGTGTGGCCGGTGGTACCCGGGTGCGGGCGGAGTCGGCATTTCTCGAGTACTTCAAGGAGCAGCAGCAGGTGAGAGTGGATACGCGGCGAATCGAGGACGCGCTCGCGGGCACCATCACCATCGAAATCATGATCGATACGGGGCGCGAGGACGGTATCAAGGATCCGCGCGTGTTGACCGCCATCGCGGGGCTCCAGGACTTTCTCGAATCCGAGGACGACGTCAGCTCATCACAATCGGTCACCGACTTCTTCAAGGATCTGCGCCGAGCGTTCTTCGACAACGACCAGCGTGAATACCGGCTGCCCGAGACCACCGAGGAAGCGGCCCAGTACCTGCTGCTCTACGAGATGGATGCTCCCGATGGCGACATCAGGGAATACGTGACCTTCGACTACAGCCAGGCGCGCGTCAGCGCACGCATCGACATGAGCACTTCGAACGCTGCAAGCGCGCTGGTCGACAGCACCAGGGAATACATCGCGCGTAATTTTCCGCGCGACGTCAGCGCGACGGTCGCAGGCGTCGCGCTGCTCTATACGAACATGGAAGAGTACATCAGGCAGAGCCTGATCCGCGGATTCACGCTCGCGCTGGCCGCGATCTTCGTCGTGATGTGCATCCAGCTGCGCTCGATTGTGCTGGGCGCGATCGCGATGATTCCGAACGTCGTGCCCATTGTCATCTGCCTCGGCATCATGGGGCTGGCCGGGATTCGCCTCGACACCATGACGTCGATGGTCGCGTCCATCTCTATCGGCCTTGCCGTCGACGACTCCATTCACTTCATGACGCGCGTGCGTCAGCACCTGGCCTGGGGAGCACGGATGGGCTCCTCGCTGCTTGCCGCTACGGTCGAGGTGGGACGCGCGCTGGTATACACCTCGCTCACGCTGGTGGCCGGCTTCGCGGTCATGCTCACATCCAGCTTCGTCGGCACCATCTACTTCGGTCTGCTGTGCATGCTCACGATCGTCTTCGCGCTCCTCGCCGACCTTCTGCTGCTGCCGGTGGTGCTTCGCTGGTACTCGAAGCGGCGACGGGGGGCTCCGGTGTTCGCGCCGACCCGTACGGCTGCCGGGAGGATTGTCCTCGACTGACGAGCGGTCGGTGGTTCAGCGACCAGCCCACATGAACGCCTAGTCCTTCGGGCGCCGCGCACGTGCGCGGCGCAGCACATCGTGGTTGACGCTCACGTTCTCACCCGACGCATCCTCGCGGTCCGCCTCGGTGAGCTCCTCGGGCGGCAGCCGCAGCAGCCGCAGCGCCTCTTCCTCGGTCTGCTCGAACAGATCGGCGTGTGTGCTGGTCGTGAGCTCCACCATGATGCCGTCGGGGCCGACCATGTAGATCGACCGGCACCAGCCCTTCTCCATCAGGTGCTTCTCGGCGTGGAACGGCGCCATGCCGAGCCGACGGGCACAGAAGTCGTACGTGGGCTGGACATCGCGAGTCGCGAAGGTCACGTCGTGCAGGCGTGACGGTCGGCTCATGCCGGTCCTCCGGGGCGAGTGTCGCGCGCGACTACCCCACACCGTTCGGCCCGACGACCGGCCGTGGCGTTGACAACGTAGGTACCGGCCGACATGAATTCGGCCGTGTCCGCGTCCGGTCAGCTCGGCCCGCTTCGCCGCCTGAAGAAGGCCGGTATCCGCACGGCGGCCGTGATCCTGCCCCCTGTCTACCACGCCTACATGTGGCTGGTAGCGGCGACCAGCAAGATTCACCGCGCCGACATCGACGCCGTGTTCGATCGCGCGAACGTCGACGTGAACGTGGCGCTGGCCACATTGCACCAGGACGTGTTCGTGGCGCCGTTCTTGTTCCGCGATCGCGCCATCCTCACGCTCGCCAGCGTCGGCGATGCGGGCGACGTCATCACGGCAATGCTCGAGCGCTTCGGCTTCCAGGTCGTACGCGGCGGCACCAGCAGCCGCGGCAGCCGCAGAACGACGGGAGTGGTCCGCGACATGATCGAGCGTGCGCGCGACACGCCGCCGGGACGGGGCATGATCACGGCATTCACGCCCGACGGCTCGCGTGGCCCGGCGGGCGCCGTGCGCGGCGGAGTCGCATTGCTGGCCGTGCAGCTCGACGCCGAGCTGTACTGCATGAAGACGCATGCCAGCCGCGCGCTGTACCTGAACACGTGGGACAGGACGATGATCCCGCTTCCGTTCGGCGAGATCCGCGTCTACGTTGACGGTCCGTTGCAGCTGCCCGAGCCCGGGGTGCGCGGCGGCCTGGAGCAGCTGCGCGCGGCCACCGAGACTGGCCTGCACGCGCTGCACCGACGGGCCTTCGAGCTCGACGGCCGCCGCCCGGTGCCGGCTCTCGAGCCGCTGCACGGACCGAAGGCAACTACATCATGAGCCGCGTATTCGGACGGATCACGCAGAACGGCTACGTCGTGCGCGACATCGAGGCGGCGATGCGTCACTGGACCGAGCGCCTCGGCGTGGGTCCGTTCTTCTACGTGGAGCGGGCGCCGATCGAGGACTTCCGCTATCAGGGCAAACCGTCCGACCTCGAGGTGAGCATCGCGCTGTCGAACAGCGGGCCGCTGCAGATCGAGCTCATCCAGCAGCGAAACGACGCGCCGTCGATGTACCGGGAGTTCCTGCGGGCCGGCAACGAGGGCCTGCAGCACGTGGCCTACTGGACCGATACGATGGACGACGAGCTGGCGCGGTGCCGCGCGCTCGGTTACCGGATCGGCCAGCAAGGCTCGGTGGGCGAGAACGGCCGCTTCGTCTACTTCACCACCGAGGCTCACCCGGGAACGGTGGTCGAGCTCAGCGAGGTGAGCGGCATGAAGGGGGAGCTGTTTCGCCACATCGCGGAGGCCGCCGCCGGCTGGGACGGTTCGAACCCGATCATCCGCCTCGACGTCTAGCGCCTCGGGCTGCTAGGGCGTGCCCGGGCGCACGATCACACCGTGATCGGCGAGGAAACGCTTGCACTCGTCGATCGTGTACTCGGCGTAGTGGAAGATCGACGCTGCGAGCACGGCATCGGCACCCCCCGAGGTCAGCCCCTCGAGCAGGTGCTCGGGCCCGCCTACGCCGCCCGACGCGATCACCGGAATCGTCACCGCGTCGGCGACCGCCCGCGTGACCTTGATGTCGTAGCCGGCCTTGGTGCCGTCGCGGTCCATGCTCGTCAGCAGGATCTCGCCGCAGCCCAGCTCCTCCATGCGCCGACACCACCTGACGGCGTCGATGCCGGTCGGGCGGCGACCGCCGTGCGTGTACACTTCCCAGCCCTCGTGAACCGCCGGATCGACGAGCAGCTCGGGGTACGTGTCCGCCCAGGCCGGACGTCCGTCGACGACTTCCGGCCGGTCTTCCTCGTAGCGACGCGCGCGCGCGTCGACGGCCACCACCGTGCACTGGCTTCCGAAGCGTTCGGCCGATGCGGCGACGAAGTCCGGATCGAGCACCGCGGCGGTGTTCGTCGAGACCTTGTCGGCGCCGGCCTTGAGCAGCTCGCGCACGTCGTCGAGCGTCTTCACTCCACCGCCGACCGTCAGCGGCATGAATGCCTGCTCGGCGGTGGCGGCCACCACGTCGAGAATGATCGAGCGCTTCTCGTGGCTGGCCGTGATGTCGAGAAACGTGAGCTCGTCGGCGCCTTCCTGGTCGTAGCGGGCGGCGCACTCGACCGGGTCGCCCGCATCCTGCAGCCCGACGAAGTTCACGCCCTTGACCACGCGGCCGTCCTTCACGTCGAGACACGGGATGATGCGCTTGGCGAGCACGGCGCTACGACCCCGCCTCGGCCAGCAGCCCGGCCAGGCTCACCGAGCCGTCGTACAGCGCCCGGCCCACGATGACGCCGGCGACGCCGCGGCCCTCGACGGCGCGCAGGCGACGCACGTCGTCGGTGCTGTGCACGCCGCCCGAGGCGAATACCGGCACGGTGACCGCGTCGGCGACCGCGGCGGTGGCGTCGACGTTGACGCCTCCGCCGGTCCCGTCGCGCGCGATGTCGGTGTAGATGATGCCGGCCGCGCCGCGTCGCTCGACGTCGCGCGCCAGCTCCACGGCGTCGGTGTCGGTGGTCTCGGTCCAGCCCGCCACGGCCACCTTGCCGTCACGCGCGTCGATGCCCACCCACACACGCCCGGGGAACAGACCGCTCACCTCGTCCACGATCTCGGGGCTGGCGACGGCGACGGTTCCGAGAATGACGCGGTCGATGCCGGCCTCGAGCCATCTGCGCGCTCCGGCGGCATCGCGAATGCCGCCTCCCAGCTCGGTCACCGGGGGCGCCTGGTCGTCGGCGCCGCTCGCAACTGCCTGCAGGATGCGCTCGACCGCGGCATGGTTCTCGCTGCTGCCGTCGCGGGCGCCGTCGAGATCGACGAGGTGCAGCGCGGACGCGCCCTCGGCGAGCCAGCGCCTCGCCATGTCGGCCGGCTCGTCGCCGAACACGGTCTCGCGGTCGTAGTCGCCCTGTACGAGGCGCACGCACTTGCCTCCGCGGATGTCGATCGCCGGCACGATGAGCACGGCCTACACCTCTTCGGCGACCACCGGCTCGGCGAGCTCGGCGAAGTTCTCGAGCAGCTTCAGTCCGACCGACTGACTCTTCTCCGGGTGGAACTGGGTGGCGAACACGTTCTCACGGCACACGCTGGAAACGAACGGGCTTCCGTAGTCGGTGGTGGTGGTCGCAAGCTCGTCCGTGTCGCAGTCGACGAAGTACGAGTGCACGAAGTACACGCTGGCGCCGTCGGCCACGCCGCGCAGGTGCGGCGACCGGTTGCGGATCGTGATCGTGTTCCAGCCCATGTGCGGGATCTTCATGTCGTGGCGGGTCGCCTCGAACCGCCGCACCCGTCCCGGCAAGATGCCCAGGCCGTCGACCGGGCCGAACTCCTCGCTGCGCTCGAACAGGATCTGCATGCCGACGCAGATGCCGAGGAACGGCCGACCGCTGTCGGCGGCCTCGCGAACGACGTCGGTGAGGCCGGCCGCTTTCAGATTGTCCATGCAGCGTCCGAACGCACCCACGCCCGGCAGCACCACGGCGTCGGCCGCGGCGATGGCGTCGGCGTCGCTGCTCACCTGCACGTCCGCACCGACCCGCTCGAGCGCCTTGGCCACGCTTCGCAGATTGCCCATTCCGTAGTCGACGACGGCGATCATCGCTCGATCAGTCGCGCAGCGACCCTTTCGTCGACGGTACGCCGGTCACCCGGGGGTCGATCGATACGGCGACCTTCAGCGCCCGCGCCAGCGCCTTGAATGCGGCCTCGATGATGTGGTGCGGGTTGCGGCCATAGCGCTGGTTGAGGTGCAGGTTCATCAGGCCCGCGTTCATGAACGCCAGCATGAAGTCGTTGACGAGCTCGGTCGCGAACGTTCCGACCTTGTGGTGACGGATCTTCATGTTGTAGACCATGAACGGCCGGCCGCTCAGATCGACGGTCGCGGCCACCAGCGCCTCGTCGAGAGGCACCTCGGCGTGGCCGAAGCGCACGATGCCCTTCTTGTCGCCAAGCGCCTCGTCGATGGCCTGGCCGAGAGCTATTCCGACGTCCTCTACAGTGTGGTGGTCGTCGACGTGCGTGTCGCCGCGTGCGGCCACGGTCACGTCGATGAGGCTGTGACGGGACAGCGCGTCGAGCATGTGGTCGAGAAACGGCACGCCGGTCTCGACCGTGGCCGAGCCGGTGCCGTCGAGGTCGATCTCGACGCGGATCGACGTCTCTCCCGTCTCGCGCGTGACGGTCGCCGTACGCCCGCGCGGGCGCTTACGCGCCGAAGTCTTCTTGCTTGCGACCGCCACTCAGCTCTTTCTCCTTTTCGATCGGCCGTTTTCCAGCCGGCGGGTCACCGAGCGCGCGTGGCCCTCGAGGCCCTCGCTCAGCGCCAGGCGCTCGACCGTCGGCGCCAGGCGCTCGAAGCCGGCGCGCGTGGCCTCGATGATACTCGTGCGCTTCACGAAGTCATAGACACCGAGCGGCGACGAGAAGCGCGCGGCACCGCCGGTCGGCAGCACGTGATTGGGCCCGGCGGCGTAGTCGCCGAGCGCCTCGGCTGCGTACTGTCCGAGAAAGATCGCGCCGGCGTTTCGGATCCGCGACGCGAGCCGGCGCGGCCGCCGCACGAACAGCTCCAGGTGCTCCGGCGCGATGTCGTCGGCGATCTCGGCCGCCCGCTCGACGCTGTCGACGGCCAGCACGGTCCCGAACCGTTCGATCGACTTCTCCGCGATGGCGCGCCGCTCGAGCTCGGCGAGCTGACGCTCGACCTCGGCGACGACGCGGCCGGCCACCTGGGCCGAGGTCGCGATGCAGATGGCCGCGGCGAGCGGATCGTGCTCGGCCTGTGCGAGCATGTCGGCCGCCACGAAGCGCGGATCGGCCGAGTCGTCGGCGATGATGAGCACCTCGCTCGGGCCGGCCACCATGTCGATGTCGACGACGCCGAACACAAGGCGCTTGGCGGTCGCGACGTAGACGTTGCCCGGCCCGACGATCTTGTCGACACGCTCGACCGAGTCGGTGCCGTAGGCCAGGGCGCCCACCGCCTGCGCACCGCCCACCTGCACGACGCGGTCGGCGCCGGCAAGCCGCGCCGCGAACAGCACCTCGGGCCGGATGCCGTCGGGCGAGGGCGGTGTGACGACGGTGATGTCGTCGACGCCGGCAACGCGAGCCGGAACGATGTTCATGAGCACCGACGACGGGTACGCCGCGCTGCCCCCGGGCACGTACACGCCCGCGCGCGCCAGCGGTGTGACGCGCATGCCCAGGCGCAGACCGTCTTCGCTGATCTCGAAGCCGCGCTCGCACTGGTGTTTGTGAAACCGCGTGATCCGACGGTACGCGGTGCGCAGCGCGGTGCGGGTCGCGGCCGGCACCTGCTTCTCGGCGCGCTCGAGGTCGCGCTTGCCGACGATCAGCGAGCGCCGGTCGAGGCTCACGCCGTCGAACTTCTTGGTCAGGCGTACCAGCGCAGCGTCGCCGTCGCGGCGGACGCTGCGCAGGATGTCGGCCACCACCGGCTCGACGCGAGCGCTGTCCTCGGCGCGCGACTCGAGCGTCTCGAGACGCGCCGCGGCCTTCTTCGAACCATCCTTCAGTACATCAAGCATCGTCGTAAGCGCAGTAAGCTCTGCAAGTTCCGCGAACCCGGCAAGCGCTGCAAGCCATGCAAGCTCGTCTTGCCTGCGCCGGGCGCACCTGGCGCACCACAGCGGTGCACACGTGCGTCACACCATCGAGACCCGCTCGATGCTCGCGCCCAGCCCGCGCAGCTTGTCCTCGATGTGCTCGTAGCCACGGTCGAGGTGATACACGCGCAGCACCTCGCTCTCGTTCTCGGCGGCCATCGCCGCCAGCACCAGACACACGCTGGCACGCAGGTCGGTGGCCATGACGGGCGCGCCCGAAAGTCCTACCCTGCCCTCGACGATCGCCTCGTGCCCTTCCAGGCGAATCGACGCGCCCATGCGCGTGAGCTCGGGAACATGCATGAAGCGGTTCTCGAAGATCGTCTCGCGCACCCGGCTCGTGCCCTCGGCGAAACACATCAGGGCCATGAACTGCGCCTGCAGGTCGGTCGGGAAGCCGGGGTGCGGCGCGGTCTCGATGTCCACGGCCTTGGGTCGCAGATCGGTGGCCACGCTCACGCCGTCGGCCGCCACCGAGACGCGCGCGCCCGACTCCTCGAGCTTCTCGAGAAACACCTGGAGGTCGCCTGCGCGAGCGCCGCGCACGAACACGTCGCCGCGCGTCATGGCGGCGCCCACCATGAACGTGCCGACCTCGACGCGGTCGGGGATCACCTCGTGATCGAGGCCGCCGAGCGACTCGACGCCTTCGATCTCGATCACCGAGCTGCCGGCACCGTCGATCCTGGCGCCCATCTTCGTCAGTGCGTCGGCCAGATCGACGATCTCGGGCTCGCGCGCGGCGTTCTCGACGCGCGTGGAGCCGCGGGCCAGAGACGCGGCCATCAGCAGATTCTCGGTCGCGCCGACCGACGGCGCCTCCAGCACGATCTGCGCGCCCACCAAGGCGTCGGTCTCGGCATCGACGTAGCCGGCTTCCTGCTGCACCGTGGCGCCGAGAGCCGTCATGGCGGCGAGGTGGATGTCGACCGGGCGGGTACCGATCGCGCAGCCGCCCGGCTGCGACACGCGCGCACGTCCGAAGCGCGCCAGCAGCGGGCCGAGCGTGAGAAACGACGCGCGCATGGTGCGGACCAGCTCGTAGGGCGCGTCGAAGCGGTTGACGCCCGAACAATCGATGAGCAGCTCGCCGCGCGCCGGCTCGATCACCGTGGCGCCGAGCGTCTCGAGCAGCCGACGGGCGGTTCGTATGTCGGCGACGTCGGGGACACGACGAAGCCGGCACGGGCCGTCGGTGAGCAGGCTGGCGAACAGGAGCGGCAGCGCCGAGTTCTTCGCGCCGCTGGCCTCGACCTCGCCTTCCAGTCGATTGCCTCCGTGTACGACTATCTTGTCCATGCCTCGCTCCCCGGGCTCGCGTGACTCGATTCGCCCAGCCGGCTCGCCCTGCCCGACGTTCCCATCCCGCTCGCGCTGCTCACTGCACCGGCCGCCGTGCCGCGAGCACGCGGTCGTGCCCGGCCAGATCGCGCAGAACGCGAACCTCGCTCCAGTCGCCGGCGTCGAGCAGCCGGCGGGTGGCGTCGGCCTGGGTGCCGACCTCGAGGAGCAGCGTACCGCCGGGCCGCAGCCGGGCGGCCGCGCCCTCGATGATCCGCGACGTGACGTTCATGCCGTCGGCGCCGCTCACCAGCGCGCCCTTCGGCTCCCACTCGCGAACCTCGGGCTCGAGCCCGTCGAGCTCGCCCTCCTTGCAGTACGGGGGGTTCGAGACGATCACGTCGAACCGCTCTTCTGCATCGAGACCGTCGAACGCGTCACCGTGCACGAACTCGATGCACTCGGCGACCTCGTGGCGGCGGGCATTCTCGGGCGCGATCTCGAGCGCCGACTCCGAGCTGTCGCAGGCCACGATCTTCAGGCCCGGCAGCTCGACCGCGAGCGCCACGGCGATGGCGCCCGAGCCGGTCCCGACATCGAGGACGCGCCGGCCCTCCTCGTCGACCGAGCCGTCGCGCACGCCCGAACGCAGGACGTCGAGCGTGGCCTCGACCAGCACCTCGGTCTCGGGCCGCGGGATCAGCACGCGACGGTCGACCTTGAAATCGAGCGACCAGAACTCACGGCGGCCGGTGATGTACGCCACCGGCTCGCGCGAAGCGCGGCGCTTGAGCAGCTCGCGAAATCGGTCGACCTCGTCGGCGGCGAGCGGGCGATCGTGATTCGTGTAGAGCTCGACCCGCGTCAGCCCCAGCGCCTCGGCCAGCAACAGCTCGGCGTCGAGCCGGGCTGTGTCCACGCCCTTGGTCTCGAGGTGGCGGTGGGCCAGCTCGAGGTACTCGATCAGCCGGCTCGGTCCGGCACCCGTCGCGCCGCTCACGCTCCCCCCTCGGCGCGCAGCGCCTCGGCCTGGCTGTGTGCGACGAGCGCGTCGATCGCCTCGTCGATATCACCGTCCATGAACGCCTCGAGCGCATACAGGGTGAGCCCGATGCGGTGATCGGTCATGCGTCCCTGCGGAAAATTGTACGTGCGGATCCGCTCGGATCGGTCGCCGCTGCCCACCATGGCCTTGCGATCGGCCGCCTGCTCGGCGTGGCGCTTGGCCTCCTCGACATCGAAGATCCTCGACAGGAGGATCTTCATCGCCTTGGCCTTGTTCTTGTGTTGCGATTTCTCGTCCTGGCACGTCACGACCAGCCCGCTCGGGATATGCGTCAAGCGCACGGCCGAGTCGGTGGTGTTGACCGACTGGCCGCCCGGCCCCGAGCTGCGGTAGACGTCGACGCGCAGATCCTTGTCCTCGACCTTGACGTCGACGGCCTCGGCCTCGGGGAGCACTGCCACCGACGCGGCCGAGGTGTGGATGCGACCCTGCGCTTCGGTCTCGGGTACGCGCTGCACGCGATGCACGCCGCCCTCGTGCTTGAGGCGGCCGAACACGTCGCGACCCGAGACGAGGACGGCGACCTCCTTCAGACCACCCATGCTCGCCTCGCTGAGGTTCAGGACCTCGGTCTTCCAGCCGCGGCGCTCGCAGTACCGCGAGTACATGCGCAGCAGATCGGCGGCGAACAGGCCCGCCTCGGCACCACCGGTGCCGGCGCGGATCTCGAGAATCGTGTTGCGACGATCGAGCGGGTCCTTCGGTACGAGCAGCCGCTGCAGCTCGTCGTCTACCTGGGTCAGCTGCCCCTCGAGCTCGCGTGCCTCGGCCTCGGCCATCTCGCGGATGTCGGCGTCGCCGTCGCCGCGCAGCGCCGAGGCCTGCTCGAGCTGGTCGGCGAGCGCACGACGACGACGATACGCCTCGACCACCTCGGCGGCGTCGGCGTGCTCGCGCATGAGCTTCGCGTAGCGCTGCCGGTCGGAGACCACATCGGGCTGCGTGAGCAGCCGCTCTATCTCGAGGAAACGTTCCTCGACCTTGTCGAGCTTGTCGAACACGGGCTCCTATGTCGGTCGAACCGGCCCACGTCGGAAAACGCGGGACGTTTCAGCTTACCTGCGGCAGTGGGCGGAACCTAAGAGTCGGAGCGCACAGGGGACGGGCCGGGCCGGCCTCGACGCGTGGTCGACTGGATCCCGAGGAGATCGCCGCACCGCCTGACGGGGAGGTTCTTGGGTCCTGGGGGGGGGGGCGGTTACGGCGACGCGAGGTAATTCGGCCGCTCGCCAGCTCGCGGCCTCACAGCTCGCGGCCTCACAGCTCGCGGCCTCACAGCTCGCGGCCTCACTTGTCGACTTTCGCGTACTTCTTGCGGAAGCGCTCGACGCGGCCGGCGGTGTCGACCATCTTCTGCTTGCCGGTGTAGAACGGGTGGCAATCCGAGCAGATCTCGACGTGGATCTTCTCGGCCGTCGAACGGGTGTGGAAGGTGTGTCCACAGGCGCACACGACCTCGACCTCTTGGTACTGCGGATGGATGCCTTCCTTCATGGTGCCTCTGCTCCCGGCGTCGAAACAGCGTTTTATAGCAACGGCGCTGCGGGCGAGCAAGCTCGCCGGCCACGCCGGTAGCCTTTTCGATGCGGGAACTTGCCCGCGCTACCGCGTCCGGACGCGGGCGACGGCCTCGCGCCAGCCACTGTAGAGCTGCTCGCGCTCCTTGCGAGGCATCCCGGCCTTGAATACCCGGTCGACCTCGCGCGCCTGCTCCACCTGGCGCCCGCTCTTCCAAATGCCGACGCCCACTCCCGCCAGGTAGGCGGCACCGGCGGCCGTCGTCTCGGTGACCCTCGGGCGATCGACTGCCACGCCCAGCACGTCGGCCTGGAACTGCATGAGGAAGTCGTTGGCGGTCGCCCCGCCGTCGACGCGCAGGACGCGCAGGCGCTGTCCCACGTCGGCCGACATGGCCTCGACGACGTCACGGGTCTGGTAGGCCAGCGACTCGAGCGTGGCCCGGATAACGTGGTCGGCCGTCACGCCGCGCGTCAGCCCGACCAGCGCACCACGCGCGTCGGCGTCCCAGTACGGTGCGCCCAGGCCGGCAAACGCCGGCACCAGATAGGTCCCGAGCGTCGAGGTCACGCGCCGGGCGGCGGCTTGCGAATCGGCCGCCGAGCCGAGCAGACCGAGGCCGTCACGCAGCCACTGCACGGCCGCGCCGGCGATGAAGATGGAGCCCTCGAGCGCGTACGCCGGCGTACCGTCGGCCGCGCAGGCGATGGTCGTGAGCAGCTGGTGCTTCGAGCGCACGGGCTTGTCGCCGGCGTACATCAGGATGAAGCACCCCGTGCCGTAGGTGTTCTTCACCATGCCCGGGCGGAAGCAGGCCTGGCCGAAGAGCGCGGCCTGCTGATCGCCGGCCACACCGGCGATCGGGATGCGGCCCGGGCCCACCACGCCGGGCGCGGTCTCGCCGAAGATGCCGGCCGAGGGAAGGACCTCGGGCAGCACCTCTCGCTCGACGCCCACCTTCTCGCACAGGGCCGCGTCCCAGCGTCTCGACCGGATGTTGAACAGCAACGTGCGCGACGCGTTCGTGTAGTCGGTGACGTGCGACTCGCCGCCGGTGAGCTTCCAGATCAGCCAGCTGTCGATGGTCCCGAACGCCAGCTCGCCGCGCGCCGCCCGCTTGCGGGCGCCACGCACGTGGTCGAGCAACCACGCCAGCTTGGTCCCCGAGAAGTACGGATCGATCACCAGACCGGTCTTGCGCCTCACCTCGGGCAGCAGCCCCTCGGCCGACAGCTCGTCGCAGCGCGCCGAGGTGCGTCGGTCCTGCCACACGATCGCGTTGTGAACGGGCTTGCCGGTCTTGCGATCCCACAGCACGACGGTCTCGCGCTGGTTGGTGATGCCGATGCCGGCCAGATCGCCGGGCCGGATGCGCGCGGCACGACAGGCCTTCGCGATCAGCCCGTGCGTGACGGTCCAGATCTCCTCGGCGTCGTGCTCGACCCAGGCCGGCTTCGGATAGTGCTGCGTGAACTCGGAGTAGGCGCGCGAACGCACCCTCCCCTCGTCGTCGAACACCATCACCGTCGAACCGGTCGTGCCCTGATCCAGTGCCAGCAGGTATCGGGCCATCGGGAAAACCTCCTCGGGTCGGCCATGGCGCCCGGGTGCGGGTCAGCCGTACAGTATCGATTCGCGCTCGGCGATGAGCTCGCCGAGCATGGCCTGCATGCGGGCGCGTACCGCGTCGTCGAGCCCGTGCGGTTCGCTGCCGGCGCCCCGCTCGTGTCCGTCGTGCCGGTCGCGCGCGTACTCCACCGGCGCAGCCAGCCGGATTCGCCAGCGCAGCGGCAGCGGCAGGAGCCCGAACAGACCGGTCAGCGGGAACACGGGCGTGATCGGCAAATTGCCGAGGTGGCCGAGCACTGGATAGCTTTCCTCGCTGCCGACGACGGCGCCCGGGACGATGCGTGCACCGGCGGCGTGAGCGGCAGCCACCAGATAGCGGTCCTCGAAGCGCTCGAGACGATAGCGCCGCTCGTACGTCTTCTCGCGAGCCGCCATGCCCTCGGGGAAGCCGATGACCAGCGCGCCGCGTTCGAGCAGCAAGCGTGCGTTCTCGGGTGTGGCCGCCACCACGCCGATGCGCTGCAGGGTGTCGCCGAGGTAGGGCGTGGCCAGCATCTCCGGGTCCCACAGCACGTACACGTCGCGACGACCGCCGGCCTGCCCCGCGAGCACCGACCACAGCACCAGCGCCTCGGCAGGCAACGGCCACGCGCTGCGATTGAGCGTCACGAGCACGCCGCCGTGCGCCGGCAGCGCCTCGGTGGTCTCGGCCTCGGTGCGCAGCCACACGCGCGCCAGCGGACGCAGTACCTCGCGCGTGGCGGCGGCCAGGCGCCGGTCGACGCCGAGATCGTCGGTGGGCGAGGCGCCCAGCGCCAGTGCCACGCTCGTGACGAGCTTGCGCGGCCTCAGCACGCGCCCGGCCGCGCGCGTTCCCAGGCGCCACGACTCGCGTACGACGTCGAGCGCGAACTCCTGCAGCGGGCCACTGGCCTGAACCGGTCGCGTGAGCTCGCTCGTGACGCGCTTCTCGAGGTCTTCGAGGCGGGTGAGGAACAGGTCCTGGATGCGTGACGGGTCGGGCAGCGAGACCACGCGCGACGAGGAGCCGGATCTGGCACCCGTTCGCTTGCTCGACTTCGACGATCGTCCGGCCTGCACGGCCGCGATTGTGCTCACCCGTGCGCCCTTTTTCAACCGCGCGCCCGGCCGGGCGCTTTGCACCGCCGCGGGGCCTCGACTAGCCATGCCCGGATGCCACCGATGGCCACGCAGGTGCTCTACCTGACCGGCAAGGGCGGGGTCGGCAAGTCGTTCGTCGCGCGGCTGCTGGCCGACGTCGCCGCCAGCCGTGGCCTGCGCACCGCGCTGGTGCGCATGCACACGGACGGCGCGGGCGACGCCGTCGGGAATCGGGTCGGCGCCGGCGCCCCGGATGCCGGCAAGGGCTCGTCCGGGGCGGCCGCCGCCACGGTGTCGCTCGACCAGGACCGGGCGCTGCGCCACCTGCTGACCCGCGTGCTCCGGTTTCGCTTCCTTTCGAACCGGCTGATGGACAGCCGTACGTTCTCGGCCGTGGCCAGCGCGGCGCCGGGCGTGAAGGACCTCGTCACCCTGTCCTACCTGCGCGATCTCGCCGCCGGTGAGGTCGCGCCGGGGCACGATTTGCTCATCGTGGACGGCGTCGCCTCGGGCCACAGCGTCCCGCTTCTCGCGGCACCGCGTCGCGTGCACGAGCTGCTGCGGGTCAGCCCGGCCGCGCGCGTCGCCGCCGACGTGGAGACGTTCGTACACGACGCCCGTCGATTCCGGGCAGTGATCGTCACGTTGCCCGAAGAGCTGTGCGTCGGCGAGGCGATCGAGCTGACGGCCGATCTCGACGACCTGGGCGTGAGCATGACGCGGCCGATCGTCAACTGCATCTATCCGCCCGGCGCCACCCGTGCGCAGGCGACGTGGCTGCGCGAGCATGACGCGTCGGACGACTCGCTCCTGTACCTGTCGCGTCGCGAGCGCCAGCTCGAGCTGGCCACACGGCTCGAGCACGACGGCGCGCAGCCGCTGCTGTTCCCGTTCCTCTTCGAGCGCCACGACTCCGGCAAGGCGGCCGGCGACGCCGCCGGCCGGCTGCTCGACGAGCTTCTGAAGAATCCGTCGGGCGACGACACGATCTCGCGAGAGCGCGCCGACGAGGCGACACCGTAACACGATGATGAGCGGATCGATCGCCGACCTGATAGCGTCGAGAAGGCTGCTCGTGTTCGTGGGCGAAGGCGGCGTGGGCAAGACCTCGACGGCCGCGGCAGCGGCGCTCGCGGCGGCCGCGGCCGGCCGCGACGTGGCGGTCCTCACCGTCGACCCTGCACCGCGCCTCGGCGACGCGCTCGGGCTCGGCAGCTTCGACGAGCAGCCACGTCGTGTCGAGGTCTGCGACCGGCTGCCGGGCGGCGGCAGCGTGGTGGCGATGCGACTCGACACGAAGCGCACGTTCGACCGCGTCGTCCAGCGCTTCGCGCCGGGTGCGGACGGTGCCGACGCGATCCTCGACAATCCGATCTACCAGACGATCTCGGGGTCGCTCGGCGGCTCGGAGAGCTACATGGCGTTCCAGCGACTCCACGAGCTCACCGAGGAGGGCGACCACGACCTGCTCGTGGTCGACACGCCGCCGGCGGTGCACGCCGCCGAGCTGCTGTCGGCACCGCTGAGGCTCGACACGCTGCTCGATACGCGCCTCGTGTCGATCCTGGCGAACCCGGCCCAGGTGGTGGCCAGGGCCGGCTCCACGGTCGCCAGGGCCACCACCGCGATCCTCGTGTCGGTGCTCGAGCGGCTCACCGGCGCCGAGCTGCACCAGCAGATCTCGGCATTCGTCGAGAACTTCGAGCACGTTCTGACCGGCCTGAGCCAGCAGACGCGCGCCATCGAGTCGCTGTTGCGCGCGCCGGGCACGGCGTTCGTCGAGGTGGTGAGGCCGCGACCGGCCTGCGTCGAGGCCGCGGTCGCGCTCGAGCGGTCGCTTGCGCAGTCACGGATCGCGATCGAGGCGGTGGTCGTCAACCGCATGACGCCGCCACCGGGACCCGATCGCACGCGGTCGCGTCGTCAACGGCTCGAGGGCGCACCGACCGGCACCGAGGCCGCGGTGACGCGCATGGAGGGCGACCTCGACGGTCTGCGCGCCGCCGAGGCTGGCGCCGTGGCGATGCTACGTGCCGGCTTCGCGCGCAGGCCCGCGCACGAGCAGCCGGCGGTCGTCGAGGTTGCCTCGCTCGACCACGATGTCACGAGCCTCGACGACGTGCTGCGGCTGGGTCGCTGCCTTCAGGGAGCGACCGGCTGACTGCGGCCGGCGCGAAGGAAGGGGCGCGCCGTCAGCGCGCGGTGGTGCTGCGCGACGTGCTGCGCTTGGTGGTCTTGCGAGCCTTGGACTTGGTGGTGGTGGCACCCTTTGCAGCCGAGCGCGTCCGGCGACCGTTGCTGTTGCCGGCGATGTCGTCGCGGAGCTGCTCCACCGTCCGGCTCAGGCTCATGACGCTGCCCTGAAGCGAGTCGAGCTTCTTCTTCATCTTCTGGTAGTCGCCACGCGATGGAATGTTGGCCATCGCCAGAAGCGTGTCGAGATTCTTGTCGAGCGTCGCCTTCGTGCGCGCCATGCCTACCACCGCACCGCCGAGAATGTTGCCTACCTTGTCGGCACCGATGCGATCGCTCACGTCGGTGATCCAGTCGTAAACCTTCTTCTCGATGTTGGTTTCTTTTGCCATGCCTCTTCCCCGTCCCCGATCGTTGTGTTTCCACCAGCGGCGCGGGCGGGAGTATAGGGCTGGCCTGAGAGAGGGGCAAATCGGTCGCGTCCTGTCTGCACTTTCGCGCCCGGGAAGCGCGTTTCGAGCGTACCGTCGAGTCCGCCAGCCGCGACTTGCCCACCCAACCGGCCCTTGGTACATCATGCGGACTTCGGAGGAGATGTAGAGGCGATGAAGAGGACGGCAAACGCACGCGCAACGAGCATCTTCGCGGCGCTCATCATGACGGCTCTCGCCGTCGTGCTCGTGGGCGCGACACACCGGCCGGCCACGGCGGAGCAGCTCAGCTACTTCCGCACCGACACGAACGAGTTCAAGGCCAGCGCCACGCTCGGCAAGCAGATGTTCGAGGCCTACCAGTGCGCGCTGTGCCACGCCACGCGTGAAGGCGAGCCGCTCACCGACGACATCGTTGCGCCGAACCTCATCCTGTCCAAGGAGCGGCTGCGTCCGGAGTGGATGCTCGAGTGGATGATCGATCCGCAGAACTTGCAGCCGGGCACGAAGATGCCGAACTTCTTCTCGTTCAACGAAGACGACGACTACAACCCGATCTACGACGACGCCGATGCGCACGTCCAGTACAAGATGATCCTGGCGATCCGCGACTACCTGATGATCCTCGGTACACCGCTCGAGAAGCAGCTCGGCAGCCCGTAGTCACCCGTACATCCCGGGCAGCGGGCTCACGCCCCGATGCGCCCCGGGGACCGAGCGCTGCCGGCCCCACGAAACGACAATCAGGTTCCCATCCCGTCCGTCGAGCGGCATGCGGCGCCCGGCGCGCTAGCATTGCCGGCGCGCGGCCGCCGGGCCCGGTGCGGAAGCGTCGTTCGCTCAGCCGCCGCGCAGCCGACCGGTGAGCTCGTCGACCTGGCCCAGCGCTTCGCGACACGTCTCGTCCATGAAACCGCTCAGGCGCCGGCCACGCTGGCCCGGCGGGTCGCCCACTGCTGCGCCCACCACCTCCGCCGTACGCCGCACCAGCCCGTTCTCGTACTCGCGCCAGTGCTCGCGCACGCGCGGCCCGTTGCGCTCGTAGTCGCGCTCGACCTGGTCGAGCAGGCCCTTGAACGCCCACCACGCGCTGTCGGGCGACGGCTCGGCGCCACCACGCTGTAGCGCCGCGGGCACCCGACCGGCAGGAAAAACAGGTAGATACGGCCCGATGCACGGGTTGCACAGCGCCACCCACACCAGCTGCGGCGAGTGCCCGGGGTCGGTGAGCTCGGCGACCATCGAGGCGGTGGTGGGCCCGAGCGCGTCGTGGCGGCAGATGCAGAAGTAGCGGTCGTCGTCGGGCTCGATGCCGGGACGGAACACGTCGCCGGCCTCGAAGTGATCTCGCATCAGACGCTTGAAGCGCTCACCGTCGAGCGTGCCGCGTCCGGCATCGAGCCCGGCGCAGCTGGCCCGGTACCGGCCCGAAGAGACCAGCGCCGGCACCACCGACACGTCGCGGTAGGCGGCCGCGAAGTCGAAACGAGACCGGTCGCCGCCGTGGCACCAGCCCTGCTCGACCGCGTGCGCGACGCAGTCGTCGGACAGACGGGACCAGTCGGTCGTGATCGTCGTGTGGTTCGTTCCGCTCGCAACGTCGGCCACCTCGCGCAGCGCCCAGTTGCGACCGGACGCCTCGAGCAGAAACGCGCGCCGCGGATCGGCGACCGTGAACGAGCTGTGATAGCCCCAGTCCTGATCCACGTAGCCCGAGCCGCCCTGACCGTGACGCTCGACGAGCTCGACGATCACGTCGACGGCACCGGCGGCACTGGTGCCGCGTTCGAGCGCCAGGCGAACCAGATCCATGCCGAGCAGGCCGCGCGCGGGAACCGGGTCACGGGTGAAGATCGAGTGATTGCCGACGGCCACCGCGTGCTCGTTCACGCCGTGCTCGCCGCCCCACATCCAGTAGGGGCTCGACAGCACCAGCGCGTGCGTGTGATCGACCTGATCGATCTCGACGTACTGGCAGCCGACCGCCGAGCCCGACGCGTGATCGGCTGCCGCGATCTGCAGCAGGGGCTGGCACTCCCCGGCCGGCATGCGATCGCTGTTCTTCGCGAACACCGTGGCGCCGGTGGCGGTGGCAGCGCCGACGGCTACGACCGAGTCGCAGGCGGTCGCGATTCGCGCCGTGGCGACCGGGTTGCGGCCGGCATCATCGACGCGAGACATCGTCGCTACCCGACACCCTCGCCGGCGCTCTCGGCCAGGGCGCTTGCGATCGCCACGTCCTTGCCATGCGAGAGCGACACGAGCACCGCGGCGGCGCCGCGCTCGCCGGCCCGGCGGGCGGCGCGGCCGTGCAGCACGACCGTCGGCGCACCGCGGCCGGTGCGCACGACCTCGATGTCCGGCCACGGGAATCCCCAGCCGGACTCCAGGCACAGCGCCTTCATGACCGCCTCCTTGGCGACGAAGCGCGCGGCGTAGCTGGCGGCGGGCCGCGTCGCACTCTCGCAGTACGCGCGCTCGCGATCCGTGAACACGCGCCGGCGAAAGCGCGCGCCGAGCGCACTCGACGACAGCAGGCGATCGATGCGCTCGATCTCGACCAGATCGACGCCGACGCCGACTACCGCCATCGTCCGGCTCCTCGTACGCACATCAGCAGGCTCCACAGGTGCGACAGGTGGCCACGTCGCAGGGCTCGGTCTCGCGCTCGGCCAGCGCGCGACGGCGCTCGAGCCACAGATAGGATCGGTTGATGTGGTGGTCGATGAAATCCCAGGGGAACACCTCCGCCTCGTCGTACTCGCGGGTCACGAAGCGGTCGGGGTCGACGTCGACGCTGTCGTGCTCGCCGCGCCGCATGCGCTGCAGCTGCTGCCACCAGCCGTGCGGGCCGTCGTCGCCGCGGGCCAGCGCCTCGACGATCGTGGCCACGCGCCGGTCACCGCGCGAGAACAGGGTCTGGAGGTAGGCCTCGCGCGGAGATTCGCTTTCCATGTCGACGTTCGACAGGCGGCCGAGCGAGCGCCGCAGGCGCGCGATGCGTTTCTGGGCATCGGCCACCGGTACCATCGCGTCCCATTGAAACGGCGTCCACGGCTTGGGAACGAACGGGTTGATCGACACCTTGATCTTGCCCACCCGCCCACGCGCGCGCCCGTGACCGAGCAGGCGCTCGCGAATGCGGCGGGTGAGCTCGACGATCCCGTCGAGATCCTCGACCGTCTCCGTGGGCAGCGCGCACATGAAGTACAGCTTGAGCGAATCGACGCCGTCACCGACCATCAGGTCGGTGGCCCGGAGAATTTCCGCCTCGCTCAGGTTCTTGTTGATCACGCGCCGCATGCGCTCCGAGCCGGCCTCGGGTGCGATCGTCACCGAGCGCGTGCCGGAACCGGCCAGCGCAGCCGCCAGACGCGGCGTGATGACGTCGGCCTTGAGCGAGGACGGAGAGACGCGGCCGCCGGCCGCTGCGACGCGCTCGCAGGTCGCGGCGATGCCCGGGTGGCTGGCCATCTCGGCGCCCACCAGCCCGACGGTCGACGCGTGCTCGAGGCCGGCGAGCGCGTCGCGTCGCACCGCCTCGCTGTCACGATGACGAACCGGTCGGTACATGAAACCGGCCGCGCAGAACCGGCAGCCCCACTCGCAGCCGCGGCTCGCCTCGACCAGGAAGTAGTCGCCGAATACCGCCCCGGGCGCCTTGACGGCGGTGGTGACCGGGCGCGCGTCGAGGTCACGCACGTACCGGCGCTCGACCCGCGGCGGCGCTGCGGCCAGGGCCGTCACGCCGACCAGTCGACCAGCCTCGTCGTAGGCGGGCTCGTAGCGGTCGGGCCGGTAGGCTCCGGCCACCGCACCGAGCGCGTCGATGACGGCGTCACGGCCGGCGCCTTGCCAGCCGGCGGCACCGTCGAACGCTTCGGGGATCATCTCCTCGCCCTCGCCGATCAGGAACACGTCGAAGAACGGCGCCACCGGCTCGGGATTGAGGAACGTCGCCGGCCCGCCCGCCAGAAGTACCGGCCAGGCCCTTCCCGACCGGCCGCGGTCGGCGGCGCGGGCCGGTATGCCCGCGCCGTCGAGCATGCGGACGATGTTCGGGTAATCGCTCTCGAACGACAGCGAGAACGCCACCACGTCGAAGTCGCCCGGCGAGCGGTTCGATTCGAACGTGGTGGCGTCATCGAGAAACAGGCGCTCGCACACGACACCCGGCTGTGTCGCCAGGATGCGATACACGGCCTGGTAGCCGAGGTTCGCCATCGCGACCTCGTAGCGGTTCGGGTAGGCCAGGCACACCGAGACCCGACCGGAGCTGTTGGGTCGGAACAGGAGCTCTTCGGGACGCGCCATCGACTCCCCGACAATAAGGGGACTTTCTCCTTTTCACAAAAGAAAGGGCCAGACGGTTGCTCCGTCTGGCCCTCGAGAGGTGCCGGCCTGGTGCCCTGCGCGTCCACGTGCCGGCGCGTGGACGCACTGTCGAGATCTTGCGCCGCTCAGCTCGGCACGCGCCGCGACGCGCGATTGCGCCAGCGGCGTAGGTACGTGGGGATGTCGATGGAGTCGTCGTGCTCCTCGTCCATCCCTTCCTCGTACTCGAAGTCGCCCTGGCCCTCCTCGCGCGCCTGGAGCTCGTCATCGGCGAGAGGATCGTCGTCGAGCGAGTCGTCCATCAGCGGCGCCGCGGCGCGCGGCGCCTGACCGTCTCCGGCGGCCACGGTCGCCTCGGGACGCGCGGGCGCGGCGTCCATCGCCTTGTCACCGACGCCGGTCGCGATCACCGTCACGCGCACCTCGTCCTCGAGCGCCGTGTCGTGCACCAGACCGACGATGATGTTCGCGTCGTCGTGGGCCTGGCCCTGGATGAGATCGACCGCGTCGTTCATCTCCTGGATGCCGAAGTCCTCGCTGGCCGTGATGTTGACGAGCACCCCGTGCGCGCCGCCGATCGAGAGGTCCTCGAGAAGCGGGCTCGAGATGGCCGCGTTGGCGGCGTCGACGGCGCGACTGTCGCCGCGACCCACACCGGCGCCCATCATCGCCATGCCCATCTCCGACATGATCGTGCGCACGTCGGCGAAGTCGACGTTGATGAGCCCGGCCTCGGTGATGATCTGCGAGATGCCGCGCACGGCCTGCAGGAGCACGTCGTCGGCCTGCGCGAACGCTTCCTTGGCCGTGGTCGAGCGACCCGAGATCTCGATGAGCCGCTGGTTCGGGATCGCGATCAGTGTGTCGACGGCGGCGCGCAGCTCACGCAGGCCCGAATCGGCCTGGCGCGTGCGCTTCTTGCCCTCGAACGTGAACGGCTTGGTGACCACGCCCACGGTCAGTGCGCCTAGATCCTTGGCGATGCGCGCACACACCGGCGCGGCGCCGGTGCCCGTACCGCCGCCCATGCCGGCCGTCACGAACACCATGTCCGCGTTGACCAGCTCTTCGCGGATGAGCTCTTCCTGCTCGAGGGCGGCCTTGCGACCGATCTCGGGATTGGCTCCCGCGCCCAGGCCCTTGGTGAGCGCAGCGCCGAGCTGCAGCTTCACGCCGGCCTTGGCCACGCTCAGTGCCTGAGAGTCGGTGTTCGCGCAGATGAAATCCACGCCCGCCAGCTGGGCGTTGATCATCGTGTTGACGGCGTTGCCGCCACCACCGCCCACACCGACGACGACGATACGCGCGTTCTCCTCGTTCGCGCCAACCAGTTCGATCATCCGCTTTCCTCCTCGACCACCTGCGGCCATGGGCCGCTCACATACCCCGTCCTAGAAGTACTCTTTCCACTTGCGCCACAGCCAGTCCGGCATCACGCGTGCGCCGAGCCCGACATCGAGGCTGCCGCGCAGATCGCTCGACTCGAGCCCGCGCGCGAGGCCGACCGCCGTTGCCCACGACGTGTCGTCGATCTCGTCGGACAGCCCGGTCACGCCGCGCGGCTCGCCGAGACGAACCGGTAGACCCATGATTCGCTCGGCCACGTCGACGACGCCCGGCATCATCACGCTTCCCCCGGTCAGCACGACGCCCGAGGTGAGAAACTCGTGGTAACCCGACCTGACGATGCTGCCGAGCACCATCTCGAAGATCTCCTCGAGACGCGGCTGGATGATCTCGGCCACCAGCTTCTTCTCGACCACGCGCGGCGGCCGCCCGCCCACACCGTTGACCTCGCAGTGCTGCTCCGGGTCGACGTCGAGAGGATCGGCGCTGCCGTCGCGCATCTTCAGGATCTCGGCGTCGCGCATCGACGTCTCGAGACAGCGCGAGAGATCGCGTGTGACGTGAAGCCCGGCCACCGTGAGCACCGCACAGTGAACCACGCTGCTGCCGTGGTAGACCACGATGTCGACCGTGCCGGCGCCGAAATCGACGACCGCCACGCCGAGGTCCTTCTCCTCGGGCTCGATCACGGCCTCGGCCGATGCGAGCGGAGCGGCGATCACGCCCTCGACGCTCAGGCCGGCCTTGTTGCAGCACTTCTTCAAGTTGCCGAGCGCCGACTCGCACGCGGAGATCACGTGAAGGTTGGCCTCGAGCCGTATTCCGTTGATGCCCACCGGGTCGAGGATTCCGCCCTGGCCGTCGACGATGTATTCGCGACAGATCAGGTGCAGGATCGCCTGGTCGGCCGGCAGCGGCACGGCCTGGGCCGCTTCGATCACGCGGCGGGCCGCACGTGCCGAGACCTCGGCGTTGTCGATCGCGACGACGCCGTGGCTGTTCGTGCCGCGCAGGTGGTCGCCCGACACCGCGGCCGTCACCTGATGAATCTGACAGCCGGCCATGAGCTCGGCCTCGCTCAGCGCGACCCCGATGGCCTGGGTCGTCTTCTCGACGTCGGACACGCGTCCGGCCTTCATGCCCTTCGACATCGCGGTGCCCACGCCGAGGATCTCGAGACCCGCGTCGGTGTGCTCCGCGATCACCATCGCCACCTTCTGCGTGCCGATGTCGAGGCCGGCGAGTATCGGGCGCTTCTTAGCCACGATCGTTCGCCTCCGCGTGCGCCGCGGCGTTGCGGCTGCTGGCGAGGATCGACGCCACGCGCCGGGCCTTGCCCTTGCTCACGCGCAGCACCGCGCGGTCGGGATAGGACAGGTCGACCTGCTCGATGTCACTGGCCGCGCCGGGCAAGGTCGCGAGCACGGCGCGCAGTCGCGCGGCCGTCAGGTCGACGTCGCTGACGGCGCCGAGACGCACGCTGATGCGCCGGTTCTCGGGATACATCCAGTAGATACCGTCCGAGTCGACGTGGATCTCGGAAACCGACAGGCCGGCGTCGCCGACCGCACGGGCGATCCCCATGCAGCGGTCGAGACGCACGACGCGCTCGGCGCGTGTCGACGCATTCTGCCAGCCCGTGAGGTACGGGAGATCGACGAACGGGACCTGCTCTTCCTCGCGGTAGACGATGCCGCCGCCGTCGATGAGATACGGGCCGTCGCCACCGAACGTGGCCGCGACGGGCTCACGGCGGTCGACGCGCAGCGAGACGTGTGACGGGAAGCGCCTGGCGACGCTCACCGTGCGCACCCAGGGTGCGGCTGCCAGCGCGCGGGCCGCGCCGCCGGTGTCGACTTCCCACAGGCTGGTTCCCTCGTACAGTCCGGCGCGTGATGCGAGGATGCCGGGCTCGGCAGCCTGGCTGTTGCACATGACCTTGACCGAGCGCAGCTGGAAGTAGGCGTGCCCGGCGATCGCGGGCCACACGGCGGCGTACGCGCCGTACGCACCGGCGCCCACCGTGGCCGTACAGACGAGCGTCGCGAGCGTGAAGCGCGCCCAGCTCAGAAAGTCGGTCTTGAATCTACGAAAGTACGGCCGCAGCCTCATCCGTCCCAGTCCCCGATGAGTCGCACCTCTGGCTCAAGCCAGACACCACTCCTCTTCCACACCGCATCCTGCACGAGACCCATCAGGGACCGGACGTCGACCGCCTTCGCACCACCGAGGTTGATGATGAAGTTGGCGTGATCGGGCGACACCTGCGCCCGGCCGACTGTCTGGCCTTTCAGCCCTGCAAGCTCTATCAGCTTGCCTGCGTACTCTCCGTGGGGATTCTTGAAGACCGAGCCAGCGTTCGGAAACCCTAGCGGCTGCTTGCGCCTGCGCTTGGATTGCACCGCATCGACGACCCCCTTCAACTTCCCCACCGAGGATCGGCGCAAGCTGAACCTTACAGAGGTTATCATGACATCGACGTCGAGCGCTAGATGGCGGTAGGAAAATTGGAGCCGCGAGCGGTCGAGCTCGAGCACTTCTCCGTCGAGCGAAACCGCGCCGGCAGCGACTATGGCGTCGCCGATCTCGCCGCCGAACGCGCCCGCGTTCATCAACGCACCGCCGCCGACCGAGCCCGGAATCCCGGCCGCGAACTCGATGCCGGCGTACCCTTTTTTCACCGCTTCCTGGACGAGCTTGCCAAGACGCGTCGCGGCACCGACGTCCACCGAAACGCGCCCGTCGTCTTCCTCGCTCCAGCTGCGGTAGTCGAAGTCGCGGCCCAGGCGCACCACCAGGCCGCGAATACCACGATCGGAGATCAGCACGTTGGTGCCGCCGCCCAGGCGCGTGACCGGGATTTCGAGACGGCGCGCCTCGGCGAACGCGCACGCGAGCACGTCGACCGAAGACGGATCGAGGAACAGATCGGCCGGGCCGCCTATGCGGTACGACGTGAAACGACCGAGAGGCTCATCCGTCCGCAGCCCGTCTCCGGCGAGCGGACCGACGATGTCGTGAAACTCGCTGTAGGGGTCAACTGCCAAGCCGCTCGAGGATGCGCGGCCCGAGCCGTGTGATGTCGCCCGCACCGAGCGTGAGGACCAGATCGCCGGGGCCGGCCACGGCCGAGACCGCATCGGCCAGACCCGGCCCGGCGGGCTCGTAGCTCACCAGCCCCGGGTGCCGGCGTGCGAGCGCCTCGGCGAGGCGCGATGCGTGGATGTCGGCGATGGGCTGCTCGCCGGCGCTGTGGATGTCGGTGACGATGACCGCGTCGGCGTCGTCGAACGCCATGGTGAACTCGTTGAACAGGTCGGCGGTGCGGCTGTAGCGATGGGGCTGAAACACGGCCACCGTGCGACGCCCGAACCCGCGACGTGCGGCGGCAAGCGTGGCGCGGATCTCGGTGGGGTGGTGCGCGTAGTCGTCGACCACCATCACCCCGCCCTCGACGCCCTTCACCTCGAAGCGACGCATGATGCCCTCGAACTCCGCCAGCGCGGTCGCGCAGCGTTCGAACTCGAGGCCGAACTCCATGCCCACCGCGATGGTGGCGAGCGCGTTGAGCACGCTGTGCTGGCCGGGCATCGCCACCGTCACGCGACCCAGAGCGGCGCCGCGGTGCAGCACCTCGAAGCTCGCCTTCAACCCGCGGTAGGAGATGTCGGTAGCGCAGTAGTCGGCGTCGAGCGAGGTGCCGTAGGTCGTGTAGCGCTTGCGAACCCGCCCCACCAGCGCGGCGATCTCCTCGCAGTCGGTGCACAGGATGGCGCGGCCGAAGAACGGGATGCCGTTGATGAACGCGACGTACGCGTCGAGCAGGTTCTCGCGCGTCTTGTAGTGGTCCATGTGCTCGCGATCGATGTTCGTCACGACCGCGATCGTCGGCTTGAGCAGCAGGAAGCTGCCGTCGCTCTCGTCGGCCTCGGCCACCATGTAGCGCGAGCGGCCCAGTCGCGCGTTCGTCCCGCCCAGCGACTTGAGACGGCCGCCGATGACGACCGTCGGATCGAATCCGCCCTCGCCCAGCACGCTGGCGACCATCGATGTGGTGGTCGTCTTTCCGTGCGCACCCGCCACCGCCACGCCGCACTTCACGCGCATGAGCTCGGCGAGCATCTCGGCGCGCGGGATGACGGGAATGCGATGCGAGCGCGCGGCGCAGACCTCGGGGTTGGCCTCGTCGACGGCCGACGACACGACCACCACGTCGACGTCACCGTCGATGTTGTCCTCGGCATGTCCGAGCATGACGCGCGCGCCGAGCTCGGCCAGCCTCTTGGTGGTGTCGCTCTCCTGCAGGTCGGAGCCGCTGATGCGGTAGCCGAGCGTGATCAGCACCTCGGCGATGCCGCTCATGCCGATGCCGCCGATGCCCACCAGGTGGATCGCGCCGGCCGCGGCCGAGGGCGCCGCGCCTGCACCGAGGTCGATGCCCGGCCACGACTGGCCGGTCGGCTGCTGATGCACTGTCATCGGAATCTATTGCCGCGCTAGTACCGCCCGTACCACATCCAGCACACGTTCGGTCGCGCCGGGGCGCCTGAGGACCGCGACCTTCGAGGAAATCGAGTCTAGCTGGTCGCGGCTGCGGAGCAACCGGCCCAGTACCTCCACGAGCCGGTCGGCTGCGTCGTCGTCGTCACGCACCACCACGGCCGCCCCGGCCCCCTCCAGCGCGCGGGCGTTGGCGCTCTGATGGTCGCCGGCAGCGTGCGGGTACGGCAGCAGCACCGACGGCGTGGCAGTGGCGATGAGCTCGGCGATCGACGTCGCCCCCGAGCGGCACACGGCCAGCATGGCGCGGCCGTAGGCGGCGGCCATGTCGTCGATGAACTCCACGACCTCGACATCGAGCCCGGGATGCGCCGTGCACGTGCGCTCGTACGCCGCGCGAACCTCGTCGAGTCCGCGCGCGCCGCTCTGGTGTACGATGCGCGGCAAGATCGCGGCACCGGGCTCGTCGGCGAGCCGCGCCAGGGCGGCGCTCACGGCCCGGTTCAGGCTCAGCGCGCCGGCACTGCCGCCGAACACCAGCAACGTGTCGCGCCGCGCGTCGTCGCCGCCGCGCTCGAGCGCCGGCCGGATCGGATTGCCGGTGAAGTGCGAGCGACCCGACGGGAAGTGCCGGGCGGATTCCTCGAAGCTCGTGCACACCGCGCGCGCCAGCCGCGCCAGCACGCGGTTGGACAGGCCCGGCTCGCGGTTCTGCTCGAGCAGCACCACCGGCACGCGCGCGAGCAGCGCGGCGATGACGGCGGGCGCAGACGCATAGCCGCCGAGCCCGACCAGCACGTCGACGCCGCGGCGTCTGAGCTCGCCGCGTGTGTTCACGACCGCACGGGCCAGGCGCGCGAGCGACGACACGATCGCGCGCGGCCCGCCGCCGACGAGCCCGGTCACGGGCTCGGCGACGAGCTCGTAGCCCGACGCCGGCACCAGCCGCGACTCGATGCCACGCTCGGCGCCGAAGAACACCACGTCGCGGGCCAGGCCGCTCGCCAGCGCGAGCTCGGCCACCGCCAGGCCGGGGAACAGGTGGCCGCCGGTTCCCCCGCCGGCCAGCGCCAGGGAGATGCCGCCAGGGTCGGCCGCCGCCTCGGTCATCGCGTGATGTCTCCGGGCTCAGCGCTCGCGCAGCTCGCGCGAGAGCGACATGAGAATGCCCATCGAAGCCATCGCCATGAGCATCGCCGAGCCGCCGTAGCTCATGAACGGAAGCACGAGGCCCTTGGTGGGCAAGAGCCCGAGCACGACGCCCATGTTCACCAGCACCTGATAGGCGATGATCAAGGTGATGCCGGCGGCCAGCAGCTGGCCGAACGTGTGCGGATGTCGATGCGCGACGCGAAAGCCCCGGTACACGAGGACCATGAACGCGAGCAGCACGAGCACGGCGCCGAGCAGGCCCGCCTCCTCGCCGATCACGGCCAGGATGAAATCGGTGTGCGCCTCGGGCAGCCAGCCGGTCTTCTGCAGCGACGCTCCGACGCCGATGCCCTCGATACCGCCGGAGCCGAACGTGCGGTACGACTGCACCAGCTGGTAGCAGGCGCCGGAGGGATCGGCCCACGCGTCGGTGAAGCACATGATGCGCGCCAGCCGCCACGGCACCTTGGCCACCAGGTAGTAGCCGCCCAGCGCGACCGGCACACCGAGCATCGCCAGCTGGTACAGCGGCACGCCGGCCAGGAACATGATCGACACGCCGAGCAGACCGATGAGCGCGACCGTGCCGAGATCGGGCTGGGCCAGCAGCAGGACGGCCACCACGCCCATCAGCCCCAGGATGGGTGCGAACCCGTGGCGCCAGTTGCGAACCTCGACGCCCTTGCCGGTGAGCCACGCGGCAGCGTACAGGACGAACGCGATCTTGACGGTCTCGGCCGGCTGGATGTTGAGCGGACCGAGTGAGACCCAGCGGCACGCGCCCTTGCTGCAGTGACCCACCCCCGGCACCAGCGGGATCACCAGGAACAGCACGGCCACGATGAACGCCGGCCGCGCGTAGCGCTCGAGCTGGTGTGATCGGCAGCGCGACAGCCCGAACAGGAGCAGGCCGCCGAGCACGATCGACACCGCGTGCTTCGTGATCATCCAGTAGCCGTCGTCGAAGTGGGTCTGCGAGTAGAAGTACGTGGTGTCGAACACGAACAGGACACCCGCCGCGATGAACAGCAGGGTCAGGCCCGCAATCCACGGATCGCTGCGGTCGCTCGCTCGTACCCGGACCGGCTGTCTAGCTTGCTGACGTACCATCTCGCTCCACCCCCTCCACCTTCAACCTCTCCACGAGCCGCACGAAAGCCGTGCCGCGCTCGGCGTAGCCGGCGAACTCGTCGAAGCTCGCACACGCCGGAGCCAGCAGCACCACGTCGCCCGTCCTGGCCACACCGACGGCCGTGCCGAACGCCTCGGCCAGGCCGCGGGCACGGCTCACCGGCACGTGCTCGCCGAGCGCGTCGGCGAGCGATGCGCCGGCCTCCCCGTAGGCCACGACGTGGCCCAGCCTGCCGGCCGAGGCAGCCGACCCGGCCCACCCTGCCAGCACCTCGAAGCCGACACCCTTCGCGACACCGCCGAGCATCAAGACGACGGGTCGGGTGAAGGCCTCGACGCTGCGCACGGTCGCGCCCACGTTCGTCGCCTTCGAGTCGTTCCAGTATTCCACACCGGCACACACGCCCACCAGCTGCAGACGGTGCTCGAGGCCGGTGAAGTCGCGTGCGGCGTCCACCACGGCGTCGGCCGGCACGCCGGCCAGACGTGCCATCTCGGCGGCGGCCGCGGCATTCTCGAAATCGTGCGGGGCCCGGGGCCAGCCCGCGCCGAGCTCGGCCGTCCAGCCGTCGCTCGCCGTCAGGCGGCGCTCGGTGGCGTCGAAGCGCATGCCGGGCCTGTCGGGCCCCACCGGCGTGGAGCCGAACGTGCTCAGCGGCGCGGCCAGCGAGGCCGTGCGCCCGAGCCACCACATCTGCTCACGGCCGAGCACGGCCCGGCAGCCGGCATCGGCGCGCGCGAAGATCCGCATCTTCGTGTCGGCGTAGCATTCCATGTCGCCGTGGCGGTCGAGGTGATCGGCGCTCAGGTTGAGCACGGCCGCGACCTGCGGCTTGAAGCGATCGGTCCACTCGAGCTGAAAGCTCGACACCTCCACCACGCACGCGTCGTAACGCGCACCGACGGCGTTGCTGAGGGGCCGGCCGAGATTGCCGCCGACGAACACGCGCCGGTCGGTGCGCGCCAGGATGTCGCCCAGCAAGCTCACGCACGTGCTCTTGCCGTTGGTGCCGGTCACCGCGAACAGCGGCGCCTCGAGCTGACGCGCGGCCAGCTCCAGCTCCGACATCACCGGCAGGCCGGCTGCCGATGCCTCGACGGGCAGCGCATGGGTGGCGGGCACGCCGGGGCTCACCACCACGGCCGTCACCTCGCCGAGCGCGCCGCGCGCGGCGGCCGGCGCCACGAACCGGGCCGTGGCAGGCAGCGGATGCGGGCACTGGTCGGGCGTGCGGGTGTCGTCGGTCACCAGCGGCTCACAGCCCAGGCGCTCGAGCAGGCTCGCGGCGGCCAGGCCGCTGGCGCCGAGGCCCACGACCAGTACCTTGCCGCCCGTGTGCAGACTGTCCGACATGTGCTTCAGCGCAGCTTGAGCGTCCCCAGGGTCACCAGCGCGCAGATGACCGACACGATCCAGAAGCGCACGATGATGAGCGGCTCGGGCCAGCCCTTGAGCTCGAAATGATGGTGGATCGGCGCCATGCGGAACACCTTCTTGCCGCGCAGCTTGATCGAGCCGATCTGGATCATCACCGACAGCGCCTCGATGACGAAGATGCCGCCGGCGATCGCCAGCACGAGCTCGTTCTTGGAGATCACCGCCACCATGCCGAGTGCGCTGCCCAGTGCCAGCGCGCCCACGTCGCCCATGAACATCTGCGCCGGATACGTGTTGAACCACAGGAAGCCGAGGCTGGCCGTGGCGATCGCACCGCACACGATGGCGAGCTCGCCGGCGCCCGGGACGCGGTTGATGAGCAGGTAGTCGGCAATGCGCGCGTGGCCGGCGCAATAGGCGAGGATGGCGTAGGTGGCAGCCGTGGTCATCACCGGGCCGATGGCCAGACCGTCGAGACCGTCGGTCAGGTTCACGGCGTTGGACGCACCGACCACCACCAGCACCGCGAACGGGATGTAGAACAGGCCGAGGTCGGGCCGCGTGTCCTTCAGAAACGGCACCGACAGCACCGGCTCGAACTCGGGTCGCGAGTACAGCACGCTGACGGCCACGCCGGCGATCGCGATCTGCCACAGCAGCTTGGTGCGCGCGCGCAGCCCCGCGTTCTTTCCCTGCGTGATCTTGAGGTAGTCGTCGGCCGCGCCGATCGCACCGAAGCCGGCGATGACCGCCGTGGTGAGCAGCACGTAGGCATTGGACAGGTCGGCGACCAGCAGGATCGACAGCAGCAGCGAGGCCAGGATGAGCACGCCGCCCATGGTGGGCGTGCCCTCCTTGGCCGCGTGTCCCTCGGGCGCGAACTCGCTGACGGGCTGGCGTACCTGCCCGGCTTTCAGCACGCGCAGCAGGCGCGGCCCGAAGAAGAACGACAGCCCGAGCGCCAGCAGCGCCGCGACGACACCGCGGAACGTGATGTAGCGGACGACGTTGAAGATCGCGTAGTCGTCGGCCAGTGGAACCAGCAGATGATAGATCACGGGACGGCGAGTCTCCTCAGCTCCTCGACCACACACTCCATGCGCGAGCCGCGCGACCCCTTCACCAGGATCGTGTCGCCGGGCTGCCAGACCTCGGCGATCGCGCGCGCCGCCTGCTCGTGGCCATCGGCGGCCACGGTGGCGTCGACGCCCAGGCCGGCCTCGCGCGCTCCGGCGCAGACCTCGGGGGCGTGGGCGCCCAGTGCGCACACTAGCACAGGGTGCAGGGTGGCCGCAGCCCGGCCGGCCTCGCGATGCAGCTCGGCGGCGCGCTCGCCGAGCTCGAGCATCTCGCCGAGCGCGAGGAGCTTGCGGCCGGCGGCCGCCTCATCGAGTGTCGCCAGCGCCGCGCGCAGCGAGTCGGGATTCGCGTTGTACGCGTCGTTCACCACCCGCGCACCGTTGGCGAGCTCCTCGACCGCCACACGCATCGGCGGCGGCGACACCGTGGCCAGGCCGCGCGCGACGATGTCGGCGGGCAGGCCGAGCGCGTACGCGCAGGCCGCCGCGGCCACCGCGTTGGCGACGTTGTGACGCCCCGCCATCGGCAGCTCGACGGCGAACGCGGCATCTCCGTAGACCAGGTCGAAGCTCATGCAATCGAGCGCGGCCGCGCGGACGTTCTCCGCGCGTACCTCGCCGCCGGTCCCGAAGCGTACGGTGCCGGTCTTGCCGAGCCTGCGCGCCTCGCCGACGACGCGCTCGTCGTCGAGATTGACCACCGCAGTGGCATCGTCTCCGAGGCCGGCGAACAGCTCGCCCTTGGCCGCTGCCACGCCCTCGAGCGAGCCGAGCCCTTCCAGGTGAGCCGAGGCCACGCACGTGATGGCGCCGGCGGTGGGGCGCGCGATCTCGGTGAGACGGGCGATCTCGCCCGGCGCGTTCATGCCCATCTCGAGAATGGCCACCGCGTGAACGGGGCGCAGCTGCATGACCGTGAGCGGCAGACCGATCAGGTTGTTGAGGTTGCCCACATTGGCCAGCACCCGCTGGTCGCCATGGGCGACGGCACAGATCGAGCGCAGCAGCTCCTTGGTCGTGGTCTTGCCGTTCGATCCGGTGATCGCGACCACTGCGATGTCGAACGTACGCCGGTGGGCGGCGGCGATGTCACCGAGGGCTCGCAGCGTATCGGCCGTCTCGATGAACACCACGTCGCGGCGATCCAGCGTGCGGCCTTCGCCGCACACCACCACGCTCGCGCCGCCGGCGATCGCGGCATCGATGAAGTCGTTGCCGTCGAAGTTCTCGCCCTCGAGCGCCACGAACACGTCGCCGGCGCTCACCGCCCGGCTGTCGGTCGTCAGTCCCGTGAGCTGCCATCGCTCGGGACCTGCGAGGGCGTTCGCTGCAGCGCCATCTCCGCCCCCGGTTGCGGCACGGGCGAGCTGCTCGAACGTCAGCACGGCCTCACCGTACCGTCGTCGGCCTCGTCGCCGGACACGTCACCGCCGTGGCCGCCCCCCTGCAACCGACGCACCACCTCGCGATCGTCGAAGTGGCGCTTGTGGCCGGCCACGTCCTGGTAGTCCTCGTGCCCCTTGCCGGCGACCACGACGACGTCGTCGGTAGCGGCCAATGCCAGCGCCGCGGCGATCGCGCGCTCGCGGTCGGCTTCGACGAGATAGCCTCCGGCGCCCGGAGCGCGCAGGGCCTCGACGTCGCGAGCGCGCGTCATGCCGCTCACGCGCGTCACGCCGACCTCGATGTCGGCGAGGATCGCCGCGGGCTCCTCGCTTCGCGGATTGTCCGACGTGAGCACGGCGACCGTGGCCTCGCGACCGGCGATCTCACCCATCATCGGTCGCTTGCCGCGATCGCGATCGCCGCCGCAGCCGAACACCACGATGAGCCGGCCGACGGTGTGCCGGGCCACCGATGCCAGCGTGCGCTCCAGCGCGTCGGGCGTGTGCGCGTAGTCGACCAGCACGACCGGTCGCGTGCGGCCGATCCGTTCCACCCTGCCGGGAACCGGCGCGCACGCTCGCAGGCCCCGCTCGATGGAGTCGGTCGCGAGGCCGAGCGCATCCGCCGCGGCCACGACCGCGGCGATGTTGGCGAGGTTCGGCGTGCCGACCAGCCGGCTGTCGAGCTCGATCTCGCGGCCGCCGGTGCCCAGCCGCAGTCGTCCGCGAAGCCCGTCGAGATCCGAGTCCAAGGCCGTCACCACGACATCGGCATCCACACCGGGTTCGATCGAGAACGTGCGGCAGCGATCGCGGCCGAGCGTGTCGACGAGTCGCATGGCAAACGCGTCGTCGGCGTTGAGTACGGCAACGCCGTCGGGCGACAGATACTCGAGGAACAGCCGCGCCTTGGCGGCGAAGTAGGTCTCCTCGTCGCCGTGGTAGTCGAGATGATCGCGCGTGAGGTTCGTGAAGATCGCGGCGTCGAACGAGCAACCGGCCACGCGGTGCTGGCTGAGCGCGTGCGACGAGACTTCCATGGCCACCCAGCCGCAGCCGGCCGCGGCGACCTGTGCCATCATCTTCTGCAGATCGGTCGCCGGCGGCGTGGTCATCGAGGCGGTGCTCTCGTGGCCCGGCCAGCGCTGGCTCACGGTTCCGACCACGCCGGCGCTGTGGCCGGCCGCAGCCAGCACGCTCTCGAGCAGGTACGTGCAGCTGGTCTTGCCGTTGGTGCCGGTGATGCCGACCACACGCATGCCCGCCGTCGGCTCGCCGTGGACCGCCGACGCGATGACACCGGCGGCACGCATGACGTCGTCGAGCTCGATGCGCGCGACGTCGGCGGCGGCCACGCCGGGCTCGCACACCACGGCGACCGCGCCCGCCGCCAACGCCTGCTCGATGTAACGTGCACCGTCGGTCCGTGTACCGCTCATGGCCAGGAACAGGTCGCCGGCCGCGACCGCACGCGAGTCGTGCGTTACGCCCGACACCACGGCATCGGCGCGGACGTGGGCTCGACAGGCGAAGCCGTGCGATTCGAGCTTCGCCTGCAGCGCGGCAATCGACAGCGCCGGTCCCGGCTTGCGATCGTCGTTCACGATACTCACCCGCGGTCTTTCGACGCTACTCCGAACCCCCAGGGCGTTCCACCGTCATGCACGCGTCGGGCCGGACGCTGCTAGCGAGCGTACGTGTCGGCCAGGGTCAGGCGCACGAAGTGCGTGTTCTCGACGGCGGTGCCCGGCTGCGGCTTCTGCTCGACCACGTAGCCGTGCCCCTCGACGCTCACCCTGCACTCGCAGCCGTCCATGGCGCGCATGGCCGAGCGCAGGCTGAGTCCCTGCAGATCGGGCATGGTGCCGTCGAAGTCCTCGATCGCCGGCAGCGCCGGTTCGGGTACGTTGGCCTCGATGGTGACCACGCCGGCGGCCGGCTGCGGTACGCGGTGGATGTGCAGGTAGTCGAGGCTCGCCTCGGCGATGCGCTTGAAGATGGGCGCCGCGACGACGCCGCCGAAGTGGTTCTTCATGGGCTCGTCGACGCTCACCGAGATGACCAGTGCCGGATCGTCGGCGGGCAGGAAGCCGACGAACGACGCGACGAACTTCGTCTGGCTGTAGCGGCCGTTCTCGACCTTCTGGGCGGTGCCGGTCTTGCCCGCGATACGGATTCCCTCGATGCGCGCACGCGGCGCCGTGCCCCCGGGAGCGACCACCGCCTCGAGCATCTCCGAGACCATGCGAGCCGACTTCGCGCTCACGACGCGGCCCTCTTCCTTGGGCTTGTTCAGACTCGCGACGGTGCCGTCGGGTTTCATCACGCCCTGCACGATGTACGGCCGCATGCGCACGCCGTCGTTGGCGAGCACCGAGAACGCCGAGGCCATCTGCAACGCCGTGGCCGTCATCCCCTGGCCAAAGCTGATGTTGGCCAGGTTGATCGGCCGCCAGCGCGACGGGTCGGACAGCAGGCCGGCCGACTCGCCCGGCAGACCGAGCCCGGCACGGCGGCCGAAGCCGAAGGCGCGCAGGTAGCCGTGATACGGCTCGGCACCGAGTATGCCGCCGATCTTCGCGGCGCAGATGTTGCTCGAGACCTTGAGGATGTCGGGCACGGTGAGATCTCCGTAGCCGTGATGGTCGTGGATCACGCGGCCACCGATGCGCATGGCGCCGTTCTCGCAGAAGAACACGTCGGTGGGCGCCACCACGCCCGCGTCGAGGGCGGCGGCCATGAGCAGCGGCTTGATCGTCGAACCGGGCTCGAAGAAATCGGTGACGGCGCGATTGCGGCGGCTCGCGACCTCGGAGCGCGTGTAGAAGTTCGGATCGAAGCTCGGCGCGTTCGCCATCGCCAGCACCTCGCCGGTGCCGGGGTCGAGAATGACCACGCTGCCGCCGGCCGCGTCGTACTTCTCGATCTGCGCACCGAGCTCGGCCTCGGCGATGCTCTGCAACGTCGCGTCGACGGTGAGCTGCACCGACGCGCCGCGGTTCATGCCGGTCATGTCGCCGGTGCTGTAGAACACGCGCCCGCGCACGTCCTTGCACACGCGGATGCTCTGCGGCACGCCGCGCAGGCCCTCGTCGAGAATCCGCTCGATGCCCTCGAGCCCCTGCGCATCGGTGCCCGTGAATCCCACCACGTGGGCGGCCAGCGGCCCCTGAGGATAGCTGCGTCGCTGGTTGCGATAGACGTCGATGCCCGGGATGCGCAGGCGCTGGATGGCGTTGGACGCGTCGACGTCTGCGGTCTTCGTGAGGTAGACGAAGTGGCGCGGGTCGTCGCGTAGCAGCTCGCCGAGCTCCTCCTCCTCGCTGCCCACCAGCGGCGCCAGCTTCGCGGCGTGCTCTGCGTCGTAGACGTACACGCGGCGGCGCATCGCGACCTGCGAGGCGCCGATCGTGTTGGCGAGCACCGCCTCGTTGCGGTCGACGATCGGGCCGCGATAGGCGAACTTCTCGGTGTCGCCGCACGTGATGCTCTCCGCCTGACCCGCGAGGTCGGGGCCGGCGACGAGCTTCAAGAAACCCATGCGCGCGATGATCGCGCCCGAGGCGGCGATGCAGCACAGACCGATGAGCGCCAGACGGCGGCTGAAGTGATTACGGCTGCGCATCGATCGTGACCACCTGGCCGGCGGCCGGGATGCCGAGGCCGAGCTCGGTCCTGGCCTGCCGTCGAAGCGCCTCGGGCGTGGTGCGACGCGTGATGTCAGCGCGCATCTCGGCGTGCTCGAGATCGAGCTTCTCGATCAGCTTGCCGGTGTTCTCGGTCCGGTAGCCCAGGTCCTGGACCATGAGATTGAGCCACACGAACACCATCCCGAGGACGACGTTGACGACGAGCAGTCCCGCGACCCGGCGCTCGAGGTTGGCCTCGGTGGGATCGGCCACGCGGGCCCGCCACCACTCCTTCAAGAGCTTCACGATTCGAGCCTCTCCACGACGCGCAGCCCGGCGCTGCGAGCGCGCGGGTTGGCGAGCACCTCGGCTTCACCCGGTTTGCGCTTGCGCCGCGTGACCAGTCGTACCCGTGCGTACCAGCCGCAGTCGCACACCGGCTGTCGCGGCGGGCACAGGCAGTCGGACGCCCAGCGGCGAAACGCCTGCTTCACTAGCCGGTCCTCGAGGGAATGATAGCTGAGGATCACCATGCGGCCGCCCGGATTCGAGGTCGCCGGTCGCAGACATTGCCAGCCGGCTTCGAGCAGACGCTCGATCTGGCCGAGCTCGTCGTTCACCGCGATGCGCAGTGCCTGGAACGAGCGCGTGGCCGGATCGTGGCCGGGCCTTCCCTTCACGCCCGCGGCGCGCACGGCGGCGCGCAGATCGGCCGTGGTGCGCAGCTCACCGCGCGCGCTACGCTGCACCACCTGGCGGGCAATGCGGCGCGAGGCACGCTCCTCGCCGTAGCGGTAGAGGATGTCAGCGAGCTCCTCCTCGGAAGCGCTCGCGATCAGCTCGGCCGCCGAACGCGACTGGCTCCGGTCCATGCGCATGTCGAGCGGGCCGTCGGCCGAGAAGCTGAAGCCGCGCTCCGACAGATCGAGCTGCAGGCTGGAGACGCCGAGGTCGACGAGAACGCCGTCGCAGCCGCCATGCCAGCCGATCTCGGCGAGCAGCTCGGGCAGTCGATCGAAGCTCGCGTGGCGAAATCGGACGCGCGACCCGAAACCGGCCAGATGCCGGCGAGCGCTTTCCAGCGCGTCGCCGTCGCGGTCGAGCGCGAGCAACTGCGAATCGGGACCGCCGAGCTCGAGGATCCGCTGCGCGTGACCCCCTTCCCCGACCGTCGCGTCTACGTAGCGTCCGCCCGGCTCCACCGCCAATGCCTCGGCAACCTCATCCAGCATCACCGGCCGGTGACGCTCTGACGCTTCTCGGTGGCTCACCACGGTCGTGTGAGCCTAGTTCAGATCCAGACCCCTTTCAGTTTCTTGATCTTCTGCTTGTTCTCGGCCGACCGCTCCTGGTATCGCGCCCACTCGTCGCGCCCCCAGAGCCGGAACTTGCGGATGTCGCCGGTGTAGACCACGTCCTTGGCCAGTCCAGCCGCATCGCGATGCTCCTGCGGAATCAGAATCCGCCCCTGCTTGTCCAGCGAGGCCTCCTGGGCCGGGTGGATGTAGTTGGCCAGCAGGGCTTCCTGGACCTCGGAGGCATCCTCGCCCTCGATCTGCGTTCCGAGGATCTCTTCGAGGATCGTCTCCCAGCGATCTGCCGGGTAGATGTCGAGGTACGACAGGTCTTCCTTGGGAGACAGCGTGATGACCACGCGACCCTCGTTGGGTCCGCCCAGGTACGTCCTGAACTTGTGAGGGATTGCGACCCGGCCCTTGTCGTCTATCGAATGGAAGTATCGACCCAGGAACATTGGCGCGTCGCGTAAAAAGGTGTGTGGGTGACACGGCCCAATCCAGGACCGCCTGTCGCTAGATGCAGGAAATCGATATACTGCCAGGTGCCCGACTTGCTACACCAAGCCTTCCACAACCACTCAACACCGCTGCCACCCACACCGCCCCACTATGCTGCATATCCCCCCATCGAGTCAACTGTTCGGCGCCGATTCGCCGTCGAACTTTTTTCGAAAGTCCTGATTTAGCGGCACTTTTACGCTGCCTTTTCCGCGTCTCCACGGCCCTTTGCATCTGTGGGGCGAGGTGGGGAGGATACGCGCGGAACCCTCGAGCCAGTCTGGCAACCGCGCGTGCCCGTCCGCGGGCGCGGGAGGAAAGTCGGGACTCCATGGGGCAGGGTGGCCGCTAACGGCGGCCCGTCGTGAGGCGGGGAAAGTGCAACAGAGAGTAGACCGCCGGGGCCAGCGGCCCCGGTAAGGGTGAAACGGTGAGGTAAGAGCTCACCAGACCCGCCGGCGACGGCGGGTGCTTTGTAAACCCCACCCGGAGCAAGACCGAATAGGGGGACGGGCGGCCCGTCCGATGTCCCCGGGTACGGTCGCAAGAGCCGTCGGGCAACCGGCGGCCCAGATGAATGGTTGCCACGGCCGCCTCGCGCGGTCGTACAGAATCCCGCTTACGACTGGCTCGGGGTTCTCTTGTTACGCGGAGGGCTGCTGTTCGGCGACGTACAGGATGCGCTGGCAACTCGGGCAGGTGCGGACCGCGCCGCTCTTCAGGATCTCGATGACGGTCTGCGGCGGGATCTGCATATGGCAGCCGGCGCACGAGCCGCCGTTTACGCGCACCACGGCCCGCCCGCCACGACGCGCAAGCACCTGCTCGTAGCGTGAGCGCATGCTGCCGCCGAGCTCGGCGGCCACGGTGTCGCGAGAAGCGCGCTCGGCGTCGAGCTCCTTCTTGAGCTCGTCGATGCGCGCCTGATCCTGCTCCACCTGACGCTGGGCGGCGTCTTCGAGCTCGCTGTACTCCTTGCGCAGGTCGCCCAGCTGGCGTTCGATCTCCTCCACCTGGTTCATGAGCTCGAGGAGCTGCTCCTCCTGCGTGTCGATCTCCTCGCGCAGCGAGTTCACCTCGCCCTCACCGGCACGCAGCTCGCGCTCGTTGCGCACGCGCGTGAGCCGCTGGCGACGTTCCTTGAGCTGTTCTTGATTGTCGCTGACCCGGCGGTCGGCCAGGGCCCGGAGGTTGACGAGTTCCTTACGCCTGGCGGCGAGGCCATCGATCCGCGCGCTGCAGCCGTCCATCTCGAGGCGTCGCTCGGAGAGGCTGTGTTCGAACGTCTCCACCTCGCGGTGCTTCACGAGCAGCTCCGCGTCGATTTCTTGAAGTTTGAAAAGCGTCTCGAGCTCCGATGCCAACCGTCTCTTCTCCCCCGAGTAGTATGGTGGGCCCACCAGGACTCGAACCTGGGACCAGAGGATTATGAGTCCCCTGCTCTAACCAACTGAGCTATGGGCCCGGGCCCGTCTCAGCTCAGAAAGCCGCGCAGCTTCTTGCTGCGACTGGGCAGCCGCAGCTTCCGGAGCGCCTTGGCCTCGATCTGGCGGATTCGCTCACGAGTCACCGCGAACCGATTCCCGACTTCTTCTAGCGTATGGTCGGTTCTCTCACCAATGCCAAATCGCAGGCGCAGGACCTGCTCTTCGCGCGGGGTGAGGGAAGCGAGAACCTTGCGGGTCTGCTCCTGGAGATTCATGTTGACGACCGCCTCGGCCGGAGCTACCGCGCGACGGTCTTCGATGAAGTCGGACAGGTGGCTGTCCTCCTCGTCACCGATGGGAGTTTCGAGCGAGATCGGCTCGCGCGCGATCTTGAGGACCTTGCGCACGCGCTCCACAGGCATCTCGGCCAGCCCGCCGAGCTCCTCGGCGCTGGGCTCGCGCCCGTGGTCCTGGACGAACTGCCGTGTGGCGCGAATGAGCTTGTTGATCGACTCGATCATGTGGACCGGAATGCGAATGGTCCGGGCCTGATCGGCGATGGCACGCGTGATCGACTGCCTGATCCACCACGTGGCGTAGGTGGAGAACTTGTAGCCGCGGCGATACTCGAACTTGTCGACGGCCTTCATCAGGCCGATGTTCCCTTCCTGGATGAGGTCGAGGAACTGCAGGCCGCGGTTGTTGTAGCGCTTCGCGATCGAGACGACGAGGCGCAGATTCGCCTCGATCAGCTCTTTCTTGGCCTGATCGGCCGAGTACTGGGACCGCATCACGCAATCGGCCAGGCGGGTCATCTGCTCGAGCGACAGGCCGCACTGTCCGAGAATCTCGCCGACCTCGGCGCGCGCGCGGCGGATGTTGACCGACATGCGTCGGATGCCGTCGGCGTTCATCCGCAAGGTGCCGCAGATGCGCTGGTCGGTGGTCCGGTCCTCGCCGAGGCGGTCGGCGAGCTCGAGAATCTGGTCGATGGCACGGCCCGTGCGCTTCTCGGCCTTGTTGATCACGCTGATCTCACGCCTGAGCCGCTGGTGGACGCGCAGGATCTCCTCGACGACGATGCGAAGCTGTGAGGGATTGAGCGGAATGTCGCGCAGGCCCTTGAGGATGCGCTGGTTGAGCTTCTCGATCGTCGAGACCGCTTCCCTGAACGGATCGGAGGTGGGGTCGAGCGTGCCCAGCTGCACCGCGATCTCGTCGACCTTCTCTGAGGTCTTCTCCAGACGCCCGAGCTGGCGATTCACGCGCCGGTACAGCTCGGCCTCGTCCTCGGCGATCTTGTCGGCGTCGGGCTGCTCGTCGGGGTCCGTGTCGGCGTCGACCGGATCGGGCTCCGCCAGCTTGACCACCGAGCGGACACGGATGTCGCCGTCCTTGAGAAGCGTGGCCACCGCGGCGATGTGCCGGCGCCCGAACGGGGAGGCGAACGCGTAGTCGAAGACCTCGTTCTCGCCGTCCTCGATGCGCACGGCGATCGCCACCTCGCCCTCACGCGAGAGCAGGGGCACCGAGCCCATGTCGCGCATGTACATGCGGACGTAATCGGTGCCGCCCTCGTCCTCGGACTTCGTGGTGGTCTCGCGCGCGGCGCGCCGCCTGGGCGTGGGAGCCGGCGGCTCGGTGGCCGCAGCGGCTGCGTTTTCCTCGCGTACCTCGACCTTGCTCTCGCGAAGCGTGCTGAGGACTTCCTCGATGTCGCCTTCGTCGGTGACGCCCTCGTCGAGCAGCTCGTTGACGTCGTCGTAGGTGACGTAGCCCTTCGTCTTGCCGAGCTCGACGAGCTCGCGCACGCCGCCGACACCGGGACCGCCGCCGTTCTTGGCCACCGCCGCTTCGCTTGTGTTCTGCTTCTTAGACATCGGAGCTGTCACGCGGCCGCCATCTGGCCAGTTCCTCTTCGGGCGTCACCTCTGCTCCCGACTCCTCGCGCTTGCGCAGATCGTGCAGCACCGAAGCATTGTGGCGCCGCCGTGCCGTCTGCTCAATACTCTTTATGCAGTCCGCCAAGGCTCGTTCACGTTTGGCCGGATCGTTGAACGGATCTTCAACGAGCCGCCCGGCTACTCTGTTCCTGTAATCGTCGGGCAGCCGCTGGAGAAGCTCTCCGGCATCTGCATCTCCCGCCCCCGCCGCGGCCCGTTCGATGATATCACGAGCAAGGGCCTGCCAAACACCGTCCTCCATCGAATTTATGACAGCGCTCTCATCCACGCGTACCACAGTGTTCGGGTCCCTCATCATTATTGTAACGAGCAGCTCTTCCGGCCCCGGTGCGCCGCCCTTGCGGCGTGCCGGCGCCTCCGCCGTCCGCGCCGGCTGCCCCCCCGCGGCACTCTGACTCCGCAGAACGGCCTCGGAGATGCCGGTCCACAGCGCCGCTTTGCGCACAAGCAGGTCGTACTCGAACGGATCGGACACCTTGCGCAGCAGTCCTGCCAGCTCGCTGCCGGCACGCGCCATGCCGGCGTCACCGCCGGGCGCGGCGTCGACCACGTGCCGCACGTACGCGTCGGCCAGCGGTGTGGCCTCGCCGACCGCACGACGCAGGGCATCGGGCCCCTGCGATCGAACATAGCTGTCGGGATCCTCTCCGCCCGGCAGCACCACGCCCTTCGGCCACATGCCGGCCTCGATGAACACCGGGAAGCTGCGTGCCGCCGCCCGCGTGCCGGCCTCGTCGCCGTCGAACAAGGTGACGGCCTCCGGCGTCACGCGCCGCATGGCACGTGCCTGGTCAACCGTCAGGGCCGTACCGCAGGTGGCCACCACGTTGGCGATGCCGCCCTCGTGCAGGGCGATGACGTCGAGGTAGCCCTCGACCAGGATCGCGCACTCGGTCGTGCGCAGCGCCTCGCGCGACTCGAACAGCCCGTACAGCGCGCGGCTCTTCCGGTACACGTCGGACTCGGGTGAGTTGAGGTACTTCGGGCCGTCGCCGTCCCCCAGCATGCGCCCGCCGAAGCCGATCACGCGCCCCTGGGCGTCACGGATGGGGAACATCACGCGGTTGCGGAATCGGTCGACGGCGCGGCCGCCGCGATCGAACAGCAACCCGAGGCGCTCTCCGACTCTCAGGTCGACGTTCTCCCTGGCCAGCCATCGCACGAGGCCCGTTCCCGACGTCGGCGCGGCTCCGAGCTGGAACGTCTCGATGGCGGTGTCGGAGACGCCGCGCCCGCGCAGGTACTCGAGCGCCGGCTTGCCGTGTTCCGACTCGAGCAGGAAGCGATGGAAGTAGCGTGCGGCCTGGGCGTTGGCCTCGAACAGGGCCGCCCGCTCGTCGCTGCTGATGCCGGGCCCGCCGCCCTGTTCCGGCACCGAGATGCCGTAGCGGTCGCCGACCTTGCGCACGGCCTCGGGAAAGGCCAGGCCCTCGGTCTCCATGAGGAACTTGAAGACGTTGCCGCCGGCCCCGCACCCGAAGCAGTGGTAGAAGCCGTTCTCGTCGTTCACGGAGAACGACGGAGTCTTCTCATTGTGAAAAGGGCACAGCCCCATGAGGCTGCGCCCTTTTCGTTTGAGCGATACATGTGAGGAGATGAAATCTGAGATCTTGGCGGCCTGGCGAATCTCGGCGATTTTCTCCTCTGCTATCACGGCCCGTCTAGTTCGTAGTCGTCGGTGGTGAGCTCGCGTACGTGAGTCTCTGCGCGGCTCATGAGTGCAGAGAAAATTCCGTCGGTCAAATCGGCCAGCCGCGCAGCCAGGTAGGACTGGTCGACCTGGCCGTTGATCTCGACGACGCGCCCCGCCATCCCTGCCGGAACCTGCTCCGCCGCATGCGCCTCGGGCGCGAAGCTGCGAAGTGCGAGGATCGTACAGCCCAGCACCACCGCCCCCTTGAAGATACCGAACGACGCACCGGCCATCCTGTTGGCCGGCGAGCGCCCGGCCTGCACCCACACGCGCTGGATCATCGTTCCCATGTACTTGCCGGTCACCAGCACCAGCGCGAACAGTATCAAGAACGCCACGCCCGTATCGGTGAACGCCGGTCCGGGCACCGACTCGGCGATACGCGGGGTCAGCTTGGGCGTCCAGCGAAATGCCGCTGCCAGACCCGCCAGCAATGCGCCCAGTGACATGAGCTCGTGAACGAGCCCCTTCGTGTATCCCTTGAACGCAAAGAACGTGAGACCGAGAACGACGACGATATCGATCGTATTCATAACCACACCACCTCCGGCCCGACCGTCCGGATCTCGGGATCCGACGGCCTGACGCGCCACGTTGTGTTGCCACCGACCGATTCCGCACAGGCACCCGTGGAGGCGGCGCCCGGTAGGCAACTCACCGATATTAGCATGGTTTGACACTCGGTGCCGCACGTGGGATCCGGGACCGTCGTTCACGGCTCATGAAAGATCGAACAGCGCGGGCACTGTGCTGCACCGCATTAATCGCAACTGCCTGGGTCGTACTCCACAGTGGATGTAGCCCGATGACGCCGCACTCTGGTTCCACCGCGACGGGCGATCGCGAGACCGCCGTCTACAAGCTCGACAACGGTATGACCGTCGTCATCCGCGAGGACCACTTCGCGCCGGTGGCAGCCGTGCAGGTGTGGGTCAAGGCGGGCGGCGCCGACGAGGAAGACATCGAGGCCGGCGTCGCGCACGTCCACGAGCACATGCTGTTCAAGGGGACGACCAATCGCGGTGTCGGCGAGGTGGCGGCCGAGGTCGAATCGTCGGGCGGACGCATCAACGCCTGGACCTCCTGGAACGAGACCGTCTACCACATCGTCGTCGCCTCGCGCTTCGCCGACACCGGCCTCGAGGTACTGGCCGACGCCGTTCGCAACTCGTCGTTCGACGCCGGTGAGCTCGACAAGGAGCTCGACGTCGTGATGGAGGAGTGGAAGCGCGGCGAGGACTCACCGTCGCGGCGCATCTTCCACAGCCTGTTCGGAACCGCGTTCGAGGTGCACCCGTACCGGCGCCCGGTGATCGGCACCAAGGAATCGATCGAGGGCCTCACGCGCGAGAGGGTTCTCGATTTCTTCGGCCGCTACTACGCGCCCAACAACATGACCCTGGTGATCGTCGGCGACGTCGACACCCGGAAGATCCGCAAGGCCGTCAAGCGCGAGTTCGGCGACTACGCCGCGCGCGACATCGCCCGGCCCGTGCGCACGCCGGAGCCCGCGCAGACCGGGCTGCGCTTCGAAACCATCCGCATGCAGGTGCAGGAAGCCCACCTGGCGCTCGGTTTCCACGTTCCCGCGGCCGACCACGAGGACGCCCCAGTGCTCGACCTGCTCGCGTTCGTGCTCGGCGGCGGCGAGAGCTCGCGTCTGTACCGACGGCTGGTCGCCGAGACCCAGCTCGCCACCTCCGCCGGCTCGTTCGCCTATACGCCGCCCGACCCCGGCCTGTTCGTCGTGACCACGTCGCTCGAGGCCGCCGACGTGAGCAAGGCGTACTCCGCGGTGATCGACGAGATCGCGAAGCTTCGAACCACCCCGCCGACGTCCGAGGAGCTCGAGCGCGCCCGCACCAACCTCGAGAGCGACTTCGTGTTCCGCAACGAGACCGTACAGGGCCAGGCCCGCGAGCTCGGCTACGCCGTGACCATTCACGACGACCCCGACTACGACCGCGTGTACCTGTCACGCCTGCGCAGCGCGACGGCGCTCGACCTGCAGGCCGTGGCCGCCGCCTATCTCGGTCGCGACAACGTGACGGTGGTGCAGCTACTCCCCGAGGACGCACCACAGAAGCTCGAGCAGGCCCGCGCCGACTCGGCGGCACTGCCGCTGGCCGAGAACGTGGAGATGACGCGGGCGGGCAGCAAGACCAGCCTCGCCGGCGTTGCCGCCGAGACGGCCGACGCTTCGAGCGCCGCCACGCATCATGGCAGCAGCACCGAGCCTCGCCTGCTGCAGCTCGACAACGGCGTGCGCATCATCGTCGCCGAGCACCACGACGTACCGGTGTTCTCCATCCACGCGGCCATGCTCGGTGGCGTGCTGGCGGAGACCCCGGCGACGAACGGCATATCGAACTTCGCAGCCGAGATGCTCACGCGCGGAACCACCGAGCGCGACCGTGAGCAGCTCGCGCGCGACATCGAGTCCATGGCCGCCAGCCTCGGAGGCTTCTCGGGCCACAACTCGCTCGGCGTTTCCGGCTCGTTCCTCTCGGAGCACTTCGACGAGGGCCTCGACCTGTTCCTCGAGGTGCTGCGCAAGCCCGCTTTCAACAACGCCGAGGTCGACAAGGCGCGCCGCGAGCTCCTGCTGGCGATCAAGAACCGCGACGACAACACCAGCCGCGTCGCGTTCGATCTCGCCTACGCCACCGTCTATCCCGAGCACCCCTACGGCATGACCACGCTCGGCGAGGCCGCCAGCGTCGAGAAGCTGTCGGCCGGCACCCTGCGCTCGTTCTACGAGCGCTCGCTCGATCCGCGAAATCTGGTGGTCGGTATCGTCGGCGACATCGACGCCGATGCCGTCGCACGCAAGCTCGGCACCGCGCTCATCGACCTCGAACCGATCGAGCCCGGCTTCTCGGTGCCCGAGCCGGCGCCGGCGCCGACCGCCACGCGCTTCGGAAGCCAGGAAACCGAGCGGCATCAGTCGCACGTCGTGGTGGGCTATCCCAGCGTCACGGTCCAGGACCCCGACCGCTACCCGCTCGCCGTGCTCGACAACATCCTTTCAGGCCAGAGCGGCCGCCTGTTCGCCGAGCTGCGCGATCGCGACAGCCTCGCGTACAGCGTCACCGCGTTCTTCACCAAGGGGCTGGCGCGCGGAATCTTCGGGGGCTACATCGCCACCGACCCCGCCAACACCGAGCGAGCGATCGCCGGGCTGCTCGAGCAGTTCGACAGGGTTCGCGACACCGAGGTGAGCAAGGACGAGCTCAAGCGCGCCCACCGCTACCTGATCGGCTCACGTGACATCTCGCTGCAGACCAACGGTGCGATGGCCGAGGAGATGACGTTCAACGAGCTCTACGGCCTCGGCTACCTGGCCGGCCGCGAGTACGCCGACAGGATCCTCGCCGTGAAGGCCGACGACGTGAAGCGGGTTGCTGGCAGCTATCTCGACCCCGGGATCCGCGCCGAGATCGTGGTCGGACCGCCGGCTGCTATCCAAGCCGCCGCTGGCGACTGAGCGCGGTGGGTCCCGACCGGGCGATCGCCACCACACGGTCGGGATAGTCGCTGAAGATTCCATCGACGCCCAGCGCCGTGAGCAGTGCGATTTCGCCGGGCTCGTTCGCCGTCCACGCCCACACCTTCCAGCCCTGCTCGTGCGCGCGAGCGATCAGCTCGGAATCCACCATGGCCACGGCGGGGTGAATCGTCTCGGCACCCACGTGGCCGGCCAGCGCGAGCGCCGGCTCCAGCCGGCCGGGCGTACACAGGACGCCGATGCGGGCCTCGGGCACGTGCTGCCGTACCAGCTTGACGGCGTCGGTATCGAACGACGAGAACACCACAGAGTCGAGCAGGTCGCGGCGAGCCACCACCGTGATGGCGTGCTTCACCAGTGCCTCGATGCGATGATCGGGCTTCAGCTCGACGTTGAGGACCACGCGACCGCCGATGGTGGCGAGCACCTCGTCGAGCGTCGGCACCTCGACCCGCGCAAACGATGCACCGAACCACGAACCCGCGTCGAGCTTGCCGAGCTCGTCGAAGCCCATGTCGCCCACGCGGCCCTCGCCGTTCGTCGTTCGCTCGAGCGTCTCGTCGTGGATGACCACCGGCACCTCGTCGAGTGTGAGCTGCACATCGAACTCGATGGCCGCGGCCCCGAGATCGATCGCCTTCACGAACGCGTGCTTGGTGTTCTCCGGCAAGACACCCGACGCCCCACGGTGGGCGATCGCGACCACGTCGGCTGCCATGGTATCGAGGCTACCAGTCAGCCCGCCGAAGCTCCAGAACCGTGACGCCGGTCGACACACCGCCGTGGTACGAGATCGTGCTACCCGTTGCGTCATTCCACCTGGACGCCGCCACCGGTGCGCTCGCGGGGCAAGGGGAAATGTCCACCGAAGTGCGCGAGCGCACGACGGAAGCGAGCGAGCTCGTCGTGTACGTCCAGGCCCGTGACGGGGACGAGGCGTCGGCACACCTCGCGCGTCTGTCGCGGTCACTCGGCGAGATGCTCGCCGGCGAGGCTTCCCTACGTCGACTCGAAGATCGCACCTGGACCGAGAACTGGAAGAAACATTTCCCGCGGCTTCGCATCGGCACCCGCCTGGAGGTGGTGCCGCCGTGGGAGAAGCGTACGGATGAGGAAGCGGACGCGGGCCGCGACATCGTCACCGTGTGCATCAACCCCGCCATGGCGTTCGGTACCGGACACCACGCAACGACCGCCGGCTGCCTCGAGCTGATCGACCGCGTCGTGCGCCCCGGCCACGTCGTCGCCGACGTCGGCTGCGGCACCGGAGTGCTCGCCATCGCCGCCGTGCTGCTCGGCGCGCGCGGCGCGCTGGCGACCGACACGGACCCGGACGCCGTCGACGCCGCCCGTGCCAATGCCGAGCTGAACGGGGTCTCCGACAAGATGGAAATACTCAGGGTCGAGCCAGATCGGCCGCTCGGAGCCGCATCTCACGCCGGATTCGATCTGGTCGTGGCGAACATATACGCAGAAACCCTCACCGGCCTGCGTGACCATCTAACGTCCTGCGTCAATGACGAAGGCCATCTGGTGCTATCGGGAATTGAAGCATCGCGCTGGCATCTGGTAGAAGAAGCATTCGTAGGGACGCAGTGGTCGGTTGCTCACGATGTTCGTGATCGGGAGTGGGTCACAGCGTGCCTTCGTCGCACTCGTAGCTAACATGCAGCCAGGGGTCGCCAAACGTTGATCGAAGATCGAAAGGGCGCGGTGCGAACGCCGACCACCACCACCGCGCCCGTCCATGCCAAGGCACGCTTCTTCGTCGAGCCTGACAAGCTGAGCGAAGACCGCGCCATCCTCACCGGCTCTGCGTTCCATCACATCAAGAACGTGTTGCGCATGAAGCCCGGCGACGAGCTCGTCGTGTTCGACGGCGCAGGCCGCGAAGCGCTCGGCGTGCTCGAGACGTTCCAGGGCGAGACGGCCATCGCGCGCATCCTCGTCGAGACCGACAAGAGCACCGAGTCATCGCTCGACCTGACGATCGCGCCCAGCCTGGCCAAGGGCAAGAAGACCGATCTGTGCGTGGAGAAGGCCGTCGAGCTCGGTGTCGACCGCATCGCCATCGTGACGTCGAAGCGCAGTGTCGGTCGCCTCACCGAGGACGCCGCACTCAATCGCGTGGAGCGCTGGCGTCGTATCGCCATCGCCGCGGCCGAGCAGTCGCGCCGCACCGAGATCCCGATCGTCGAGCGCATCCAGAAGCTCGAGGAGTTCGTGCAGTCCAGGCCCGAGGATGCGCTCGGGCTGGTGTTCACCGCCGGCGCCGACCCCGACCCTCCCGCCACGTTGCGACAGCGCTACCCCGACACGCACAAGGTGATCGCCATCATCGGCCCCGAGGGCGGGCTCACCCCGGACGAGATCGAGCTGTGCCGCCAGCACGGCTTCATCGACGTCGGCCTCGGCCCACGCGTGCTGCGCGCCGAGACCGCGGCCATCGTCGCCGTCGCCATCTGCCAGCACCTGTGGGGCGATCTCGGCCGCAAGCCGCCCGCCGAGGGGTAGCCCCTCGCAACCGGGTCCGGCTGGAATGGGACCGGCCCTCCCCTAATAATCCACCGCCGTGAAGTATCTATTCGTCATGGATCCGATCGAGCGGATCGACATCACCAAGGACACCACGTTCGTGTTCCTGCGCGAGAGCCAGGACCGCGGCCACGAGAACCACTACTGCCACACGCGCGACCTGATGGTCGACGGTGGCAACGTTCTCGCCGCGGCCGCGCCGCTCGAGGTGAGCTCCGTCCAGGGCCGACACTCGAAGCTCGGCGACGCGAAGCTGACCGAAGCCGGGTCGTTTGACGCCGTCTTCATGCGCAAGGACCCGCCGTTCGACATCGATTTCTTCTTCTCGACCCACCTGCTGAGCCTGATCGATGAGTCGAAGACGTTCGTCTTCAACCGCGCGGCCGGCCTGCGCGAGGCCACCGAGAAGCTGTTCATCATGCACTTCCCGGATCTCATCCCCGAGACCATCGTGTCGTCGGATCCGGTGCAGATCCTCGGTTTTTGCGACAGCGTCGGCGGCGACATCGTGGTGAAGCCGCTCGACGGCTGCGGCGGCATGGGAATCTTCCGGGTCACCCAGGGCGATCTCAACACGCACTCAATCCTCGAGACCGTGACCGAGGAAGGCAAGCGCCAGATCATGGCCCAGCGTTTCATTCCCGAGTCGCGCCGCGGCGACCAGCGGCTCATCTACCTGGACGGAAAGGCCCTGGGCACGATGTTCCGCGTACCGCGCGCCGACGATCTGCGCGGCAACATCCACGTGGGCGGGACCTGCGAGGCCGCCGAGCTGGGGCCGCGCGAGCACGAGATCTGCGAACGCCTCGCGCCCGCTCTCGACGAGCTCGGCATTTACTTCGCGGGCCTCGACATCATCGGGGACCGCCTCACCGAGGTGAACGTGACCAGCCCCACCGGCGTTCAGGAAATCAACACGCTCAACGGCGTGAAGCTCGAAGCGAACGTCATCGACTTCGTCGAAAGCAAGTGCAGGGCGCTCGCACGCTGATCACCGCACGGTCGCTTGACGCCCGCCAGCGAGGCGGCTAGATGAGGACGGATGGTCGGGCGTTGCCCGGCCGCGTTGTTGCGACTCGAAACATGCCCAGGTAGCTCAGTTGGTAGAGCACGTGACTGAAAATCACGGTGTCGGTGGTTCAATTCCGCCCCTGGGCACCACTTAACTATCCTCGCGTTCCAACAATACGTGCCTCTCGCCGGCGCGCTGCAACGACGCTACCGCACTCTGGCCAGATCGGCCGGCAGGTGCCGGCTCGTGACCCAGAACAATACGCTGGCGCACCCCCCGGCCAACCCGATCGTCATGAGCGAGTACCGGATTCCCTCGACTCCGTACTGATCGGCGAAGAAATCGTTCATGAACCCCGTGGCCCACGGGCCGACGCCGAGCCCCACGAGGTTCACCACGAATAGCAGGATCGCCGACGCCGTCGCCCGCATCGAGCTGGGCACGATCGCCTGCGTGGTCGACAGCATCGGCCCCACGTACATGGCGCCGAGCAGATAGAACGGCGCGAAGCCGATCAGCGCCCACACCGCAGCCGGGCTCAGGACGAACACGAACATGAACGGCACGGCCGCAATCGACTGGATCGCGGGCAGTCGCATCGCCCAGCGCGCGTCGCCCAGGCTGAACCGATCGGTCAGCTTGCCGCCGATGTAGGCGCCGCCGGCGCCGCAGATGCCGATGACGAGCCCGAGAGCGAGGCCGATCTGCACGGTCGGCATGCCGTGCACGCGGCCGAGGAACGCCGGGCTCCACGTCATGAAACCGTAGCCCGACAGCGACTGCACGGACACGGCGGCGACGAGCCACCGAAACGTCGAGCAGTGCATCAGGAACCGTAGCGCCTCGCCCACCGAGGCGGTCTCGATCTGCGGGGTCCCGGGTGGGTCCGAGTAGCCGCGCGGCAGCTCCCGGATCGTGAAGCGAACGAGCAACGCGAGCGGAAGTCCCGCCAGGCCGATGCACAGGTACACGGTACGCCAGCCGAACTGCTGGCTGAGCCAGCCGCCGCCGATGAACGCGAACATGACGCCGACGTAGATGCCGGTGGCGTAGATCGACAGCGCGGTCGCACGACGCTCGGGCGGAAAGTAGTCCGACAGCAACGAGTGCGCGGGCGGGCTGCCGGCAGCCTCGCCGATGCCGACGCCGATGCGGGCCATCGCCAGCTCGGTGAAGCTGCGGACCATTCCCGAGGCCGCGGTCATGCCGCTCCACACCACCAAGCCCACCGCGATGATCGAGCGGCGCGAGCTGCGGTCGGCGAGCCGCGCGATCGGGATGCCGGCGGTGGTGTAGAACAGCGCGAACGCGAAGCCGGTGAGGAAGCCCATGTACGTGTCGGACACGCCGATGTCGGCCTTGATCTGGTCGAGCAGGATCGAGAGCACCTGACGGTCGATGAAGTTGAAGACGTAGACGACGAACAGCAGCCCGAGAACGTAGTTCGAGTAGCGCCGGGAGATGCGCGGTGCGCGGGAGTGATCGTTCATGCCTGTTCTTTGAGTCGGGGACGCTCGAAACGAGCACGAGCTCGGAAAGCGGCGCCGATCTTACCGGTGAGCTGCCGATCGTCGCAAGCGGACGGCCGGGCACGCACTCGATCCGGTCCGGTGGCGACTGGGTCGATCGACCGATAGGAAAGAGTGAAACCATGAGCCATGACGTACTGACGATCGAGAAGCGCGGCCCCGTCGACCGCGTGACCATGAACCGACCCGAGGTGCTCAATGCGCTCGACGGCGAGCTGATCGAGTCCCTGGCCGCGTACTTCGAAGGCCTCTACCGCGAGCACGAGACACGCATCGTCGTGCTAGCGGGCGCGGGCCGCGGCTTCTGCGCGGGCGCAGACCTGGGCGGCGGTACGCTCGCGGGCGGGGGAGACATGGGGCCGGTGCAGACGGCGATGCGGATGCAGCGTCGCATCGGCGACATCTACCGTGCGATGCGGCGGTGCCCGCAGCCGATCATCTCGCTGATCCACGGCGCAGCCTGTGGCGGCGGGCTGTCGCTGGCGCTCGCGTCGGACATCCGCATCGCGGGACCGAAGGCGAAGATGAACGCCGCGTTCATCCGCATCGGCCTGACCGCGTGCGACATGGGGTCGAGCTACTTCCTGCCGCGCCTGGTCGGACTGTCGATGGCCTCGGAGCTGCTGCTCACCGGGCGATTCGTCGAGGCGGAAGAGGCGCGGGCGATCGGGCTGGTCTCGCGGCTGGTCGACGACGGCGAGCTCGACGCGACAGCGCAGGAGTACGTCGACCTGATGCTCGACACCTCGCCGATGGGCCTGCGCCTCACCAAGGAAGCGCTCGGCCACGCGGTCGACGCCCCCTCGCTCGATGCCGCCATGGCGATGGAAGACCGCCAGCAGATCCTGACGCTGCAGACGGCCGATCATCGCGAGGCGATCGGCGCTTTCTTCGAGAAGCGTTCGCCGAAGTTCGAGGACAGGTAACGAGAGCCGTACGTCAGTCGGCGCCGATCGGCACGTCGAGCGAGGCCGCGAACCCTTCTGTCCGGAAATCGATCTCGACGGTGCCGCCGAGCTGGTACTCCACCAGACCGCGCACGAGCACGAGGCCCGCACCCACGCCGTCGTCGTCGTGATCCAGCAGCGGCGCCGGCCCGCCGAGCTCGGTCCAGTCGAACCGCAGCCCACCCTTCTGGCGTCGCCACTGCAGATCCACGTGCCCCCCATCGACCGATAGCGCGCCATGCTTCCTCGCGTTCATGACGAGCTCGCTCAGGGCCATGCACAAGGGCGTCGCCTCGTTCGGCGGGATGGTCACGTCCGGCCCGTCGAAGCGAATCTGCGGCGGCTGTTCACCGTTGCCGTTCGCCTCGAGGATGCGCGGCAGGTCTTCGGTCAGCGACACGCCGCTCCACTCCGCCCCCGCCAGCGCCTCGTGCGTTCGCGACATCGACATGATGCGATCCAGAAGCCCCTGGGCGAGCTCACGCGAAGTGTCGGCCGACAGCGTCCCGCGCTGGACCAGCCCGACGATGGCCGCCAGGTTGTTCTTCACGCGATGGTCGACCTCGTTCAGAAGCAGCCTCAGACGCTCGGCGTTGTCTGTGGCCTCGGAGCGCAGGTGCTGCTCGGTCTCGACGAGCTCGGCGATGCTGCTGGCCTGATCGGCGAGGTACTGCAGCTCCGGGGAGCGCTGCTCGGGAAGATCGGTCGCCGGCTCTCCGGCGTGCACCGAGCGCAGGAAACGCTCGATGCACGTCAACGGCGCGACCACCAGGCGGTGCACGCCGAAGACGAGGACCGCCGCGAGGCCGAGGAGCATCAGCCCGCCCTGGATGGCGACCAGACGTGCGGCGTGGTCGATGGCACCGTAGAACTCGGCCGTCGACCACTCGATGGTCACACGGCCGAAGTCCTCGCCACCGTACTCGAGCCGCTCCTCGAACGTGAGCAGTCGCTCGCCGGACGATGCGTTGCCGGCGACGGCCAGCGCCGTACCCGATTCGTTCTCGATGGCGATCGAGCCGATGCGCGGATCGCGTTCGATCACCTGCTCCGCGATCGTCTGCAGGAGCGGGCGATCCTCGGTGATGACGGCATCCATCGACGCCCCGGCGATCGTGCTCGCGGTGGTGCGACTCTGCTCGAGGTAGGCCTGCCGTAGCTCGTCGCCCACGGTGCGCTGCACGATGACCACGGTCATCACGAGCGCGGCGATGGTTCCGAGCAGAGCGATCCCCGTCACCTGCGTTGCGAGCCCGGGACGCTGTCGGTGACTTTTCAGTGCGACCCCTCCGTGTCGTCGAAGAATCGCGCGCTGCCGGCGATCGCCCGCCGGATCGGATCGTAGTCGGCGTTGTTGCCTTCCACGAAGCCATCGAACGCGAGCGCACCGAGCGGCGACTCGTCGTCCATCTCGAGAAGCGCCGCGGTCGCCGCATCTCTCACGTCGGTAGGCAGGCCTTCGCGAGCCAGCCACGGCTTGGTGACGACCTCGACCACGGCCAGCTGCCGCAACGGCTCGCCTACCGAGACGAGCCTGTCGAACGTGGTGTCCTTCAGCGCGCCGGCGTCGAACTGACCGGCGGCGACGGCAGCACCGACGCGGTCGTGCCGGCCGAGATACTCCCATGACTCCAGCTGCGATGCGTGCACGCCGTGGTCGGCGAGCAGCTCCTGCGCGAGGTATCTACCGATCGTCGAGCGTTCGCTCCCGAACGCGAACCGCCGGCCCCCCAGCATCTCGATGGAGTCGATGCCCGCATCGCGGTGTACGCAGACGATGCCCTCGAACGTCTTCCTGCCGTCCCGGGTTTCCATGGCCAGCAGGGCGATCTCGGGATTGGCCTCGAACGCGGTCACGTACGATGCGGGGCCGAACCGCGCGATGTCGACGCGACCGTCCACGAGATCCGCGATGCCCTGCTCGTAGCTGGGGGCCACCTGCATCCTGATCTCGACGGGCCGCTCGAGCTTCGTCGACAGCCGCGTCTCGAGGTCGTCGAGCAAAGGGCGGAACTGGTCGACGACGGTAGTCGGCTTGTCGGAGGTATAGGTGCCGAACGCGAGCTCCAGCGGCGCCGTACCGACATCGGCGGGCGCCGGCGAACGGTCGGCGGATGGATCTGCGGAGCACGAGGCAGCCACAAGCGCCGCCACGATGGCGAGCATCGACGCCCGACCGACCATGCGGGAAGACTACACCCCCTGCCGGGTCTCCACCAGCAAAACGACGCGCTGCGCCGCTCGCCGGATGATCAGGGTTCTTCGAGCTCGGACTCGTCGGGCAGGTCGCCGCCGGACACGATGAGCGCGCGGCGGAACTGGGTCGGCCGCTGGATCGTGGGCAGGCCGAAGTGGCCGATTTCCGACCCCTCGACGTGGATCTGACCGTAGTTGAACAGGCGGCCGAGAAAGCCCTGCCTCACCTTGACGTGTCGGATGCGGTTGGTCGCGAACTCGTCGGTGACGCGCGAGACGAAGCCGCGCTTGTAGACGAAGCGCTTGCTCGTCACGGCGAGCTCGGTGGTCGTCTTCTTGATGACGCGCGCGACGAAGATGGGAATGCCGAAGATCGTCATGAGCCAGAACAGCGAGACGATGTCGTAGAAGCGCGGAAAGCGGCCGACCGCGAGGATCACCTCGTCGGGGGCCAGGGTCTCTTCCACGTATCGCATTGCCATGGCCGGCTACAAGAATAGCACGCGGCGGTCATCGGGCACAGCCGTTCCACCCTTTACGAGCGGCTCACTCGCCGAGCCGGTAGCCCACGAAGATGTCGAACACAGGCGTCGGGTCGACCGTCGACGCGTCCACGGTACGGACCACCAGGTTGACGCCCTCGACGCCTTCGGGAAGGTCGAACCAGCAGCGCACGAGGTCGGTGGGGCCAGCGAAGCCGTCGATCGAGACCATGCCCATGCGCAGCACACCGGCGTCGTCGACGTCGTTGAACACCGTGGGGATCGCGCCCGAGCCCATCGACGCGAGCAGGCTCTCGCAGATCACCTGGTTGCCGTGCCCGCGAAACTGACCGCCGGTGTGCCCGTACTCCACGTCGAGCTGCAGCGCGCCGAGCACACCCACCCAGTCGGTCCAGAACACGATCCAGCCGGTGCCGAGCGAGCAGCGCTCGCCGACCTCGAAGCCGACGGCCTTGTCGAGCGCCATCTTCGCGTCGGTGACCACCACCGCGCCGCTGCCGTCCATGTCGCAAGCCGCCGTGGGGCACACCGCGGGCAGACCGACGCTGGCCTGCAGGATGACGTGCGCATCGGTCACGGTGGAGAGCCCGTCGCCGTTCGCGTCGCCGCACACGTCGACCACCCCGCAGGTCGGGCCGCACAGGTCGGCCTGATCGGGATCGCCCCAGTCGCACACCTCGGTGGAGCGGTTCACATAGCCGTCGCCGCAGACCGCGGCCCGGCAACCCTCGACGCAGTTGTCGTCGTTCCGGTCATCACCGTCGTCACACTGCTCGCCCTCGTCGACGAACCCGTCACCACAGCGCGGCGGCGGTCGCGTGCAGTCGGTGAGGCAGCGGTCGTCATCGTCGTCGTTGCCGTCGTCGCATTCCTCGCCGTCGTCGTGGCGCCCGTCGCCACAGCGCGGCGGCGCGTCGGTACAGTCGCTCAGGCAGAAGTCGAGGTCGTCGTCGTTGCCGTCGTCGCACTCCTCGTCGGCGTGCACGATGCCGTCGCCGCAGCGGGGCAGCGTGCACAGCCCGGTGCACGCGTCGTCATCGATCGCGTTTCCGTCGTCGCATTCCTCGACGCCCCGGTGCTTGTAACCGTCGCCGCAGCGCGCCTCGCGACAGCGGTTCGTGCACGCGTCCTTGTTGCTGCGATTGCCGTCGTCGCATTCCTCCACGAGCGTCGACACCACGCCGTCGCCGCACACGGCCAGGCGGCAGTCGAGCAGGCACAGATCCTCGTCGACGATGTTGGCGTCGTCGCATTCCTCGGTGCTGGTGGGAACGCCGTTGCCGCACGCGGTCAAGGTGCAGTTCGAGTCACAGCCGTCATCATCGAGCCGGTTGCCGTCGTCGCATTGCTCGCCGACCTCCAGATCGTCGTCCCCGCAGGTCGCCTCCGCCGCCGCCGCCATCGTGCGTACGGCGATCGCGTCGATGCCGGGCTCGAACAGCTCCTGCTTCCACACGATCATCCACACGCCGGCCGCCGACACGTCGATTCGAGGCGCGAGGTCGCCGGCCAGATCGTCGCCCGCACCCTCGTTCACCGCCACCGGCAGGCTCCACGTGCGGCCGGCGTCGACCGAGACCACCGAAAGCACATCGCCGTCCATGTCGGCCGCACCGGTGCGCGGACGGTACGACGTCCATGCCACCACCCAGCGCGGCACGCCCTCGCTCACGTCGACCGCGAGCGTCGGGTCGAGGTCGCGGGCACCGTCGCGTTCGAACACCGCCGTGAGCGGTTCGGGGGAGGTCCACGTGGCACCGTCGTCGCTCGAGCGAACCACGAACACGTCGGCATCGAAGCCGTAGCGGTCGCTGTCGTACGCGGGCGCAGCGAACGTCGCCAGCCAGTTCCCCCCACCGTCGGTGGCCAGCTCGAGCCGGTCGTAGCGCACGTGCGTGGAGCACGTGACACACACGATCCGGCGCGCGACCGGCTGCGGCGGCGACCAGCTCGCGCCGCCGTCGGTGGAGCGTGCGACCCACAGATCGGCGTCCGCCCACATCATCACCCAGCCGCCCTCGCCGTCGGTCGCGATGTCGAAGCCGGCACGGCCGACGCCGGAATCGCTGGCCACGACCACGCTCGGCCGCCAGCGCCGTGCACCGTCGACCGAGCGCGCCGCACGGATCTCGACGCCCGTGGACGTGCGCACGCTCCAGGCGGCCACCCATTCTCGTCTCGGGCTGCCGGCAACCGCGGCCCGGGCCGTGGCGCAGTCGGTGCACGCATCGCTCACGGCACCGACGGCCGCGCGCGCCGCCCAGCTCGACGCGTCGTCGATCGAGCGCGCCGCCTCGAGCGCACCACCGACCGGTGCGTGCAGCTCCACCCACACACCCGCACCGTCGCTGGCCAGCGCCAGCCGGCGCGCGCCACCGGGCGGGCTCGACACCGGCGGCGCCCACCGCCGCCCGTCGTCGATCGTGCGCCGGGTCGAGGCGTCGGCGCCGGTGAGAAGCCAGTCGCCGTCGCTGCCGGCGTCGACCGACGGCCGGGCCGACTCGGGCAACGACATCACCGTGGACGTGAGCACCCGGGCCGCGCCGAAGTGCGGCATGCGCTCGGGAAGCGTCACGGTCGTCGTGGTGGTGGTCGGCACGTGATCGTCGGCGATCAGGCCGAAGCGCCTGCCCACGCGACCGCCCTGGAGCAGGTTGCTCCACAGCACGACGAACCGGCCGGCCTCCTCGGCGTACACCGCCGGCCCCGACGCCGAACCGTGCTCGAACGTGTTCAGCCGCACCACCTCGCCGACGGGCTCGCCGGCGCCGTCGACGAGACGCGCGTGGATCGCATCGGGCCCTTCGGCCTCGAGGGCGTGGACCCAGCTCACCAGGGCGAGCCCATCCTCGTCCACGGCCACCTTGGGCTTCGGGCCGACGCCTTCGACCACGTCATCGGACACCTCGAACACGTCACCGTCGCCGCCGCCGTCGGACCCGAAGCGACGGCCCACGATCGTCGAGCGGGCGTGCGACTGCCGCACCGGCCACACGGCCACGATGCCGCCGGCCGGATCGAGCGCGACGGCCGGGCGTACCCGGCATGCGGTGTCGTCCGCAATCGTCTGTTCCGGCTCACCGGCAGCGCGACCGCCGGCGTTGTAAACGCGGTGCATGAAGCAATAGCTGGTCGCGTCCTGCCACTGCACGACGAACTCGCCGGATGCGGCGCACCTCACGCGAAAGCCGGCCATGCGCGCCGGCTCGCGGTTCGGCCGGATGTCGGGCTCGAGCGGCACGCCGAGACCGTCGATGCGCTTGACGATGAGATCGCTCGCCACGCACTCGTCAAAGTCGCACGAGGGATGGACCGAGGTCGTCGTACCGGAGGCGTCCGCGCAGCGCGTCCACCACCCGCGTGCGGGCACGCTGCGATCGTCGGCGGGAAACTCGGGGCCGATCGGGCCGGGACCGGCCGCGGCCACGGTCGCCGTCAGCAAGACGATCGACAGCGCCGCAAGGCTCCGCACGCGCCGTCGTCGAAGCGACGGCGCGGAACGGGGAACGCCGGAAGAGGTCTGGTCCATGGCCACGCTCCCGTAGGGCGGTCGCGCGCGGACGGTCCGGGGGATGCCGCGCCGGCGCGCGCCGCGATGCACTGTCATAGTGCATCTGACGGCGGCCGACAATCGGATGAATGACCTAGGTCGGTTGGTCCACACCGAGGCTCTCGAGGTAGGCCGCGATGGCGTCGGCGTCGTCCTCGGCCGGGCTCCAGGGAGCCCAGGCGTTCATGTCGTCGCGGCGAAACGGCCCCGTCATGGTCTCGTAGAACACCAGCTGCTCGCTCCGACACACCGGCATGTGCCAGCACCGGGAGGCAAGTCGCAACGTGAACGGACGGCCGCTCTCGCGCGCCGCCATATCGATGGTCTGCGTGACGTTGCCGTCGTCGTCGAACAGGACAACGGTCAGCTCACCCTCGAGGATCATCATCGAAGACGCCGTGGTGGGATGATGGTGCGGCCGCGAGTAGTTGTCGCGACAGTGCACCACGATCATCTCCTGCACCGACTCGTCGGCCGACTGGTGCAGGCACAGCCGATAGCGGCGCGACGGCGAATCGAGCGCGCGCTGCTTGAGCAGGTCGATCAACGACTGATCCACCTCGAGAACGTCATCCGCGTTGAACAGCGCCTGATCCGACTCGCGCAATGGTTCCTCCCTCGCTCGACGTCGCCGTGGCGGCGACGCACCCGCCGCGGCGATGGCCACGACGGCGGCACCGGATCCTAGCACCGCGACGACCGCAGACCGAAGCCACTGCGTCGCACGACCGGCCCGGCCGCCCGGACCCGAGCCTCCCGGCGGCCATACCGGACATACCGGGCACGACGATGGCCGCCGCGCGCGTCAACGTGCGGCCTCGAACAGGGCGATGCGCTCGCTGGTCGGGGGGTGCGACGAGACGTAGCCGTCGATCTTCCGCTCCGCACCGGCGATGGCCGCGAGCTTGCGGAGCAGGCTGGCGAACGCGGCGGGCGGCAGATCGTGCTGCCGCATGAACGTGAGCGCGTACTCGTCGGCCTCGATCTCGAACGCGCGCGAGTACTTCGCGTTGACCAGGAACACCGGAATCGCACCTGCCAGTGACGCCGCAGAGCCCACGTCGCCGACGATCATCGTCACGATGAGCGCAACCGCCGAGCCCTGGATCACGCTGCGCAACGCGTGCCGGTGCACCACGTGGCCGAGCTCGTGAGCGATCACGGCGGCGAGCTCGTCGTGGCCCTGCGCCAGCCGCACCAGGCCGTCGGTCACGATGATGGTACCGTCGGGCAGGGCCAGCGCATTGGCGCCGAGCGGGCCACCGTGGCGCAGCTCGACCCGGAGCTCGTGCTCGTCGTCGACGCGTGCGGCCAGCGACGAGAAGAGCGCGGACAGCCGTCTCTGTCGCTTCTCGCGCAGCCGGGAGGGCTCCAGGAACGACGAATCGAGAATCTCGAGGCCGGTACTGCCAAGCCTCGCGTCGGCGGCGGCGGGAACCCGACGCGCGGCCACGTCAGCCAGCGCGGGCACCGCGTAGGCGACGAACGCCCACGCGCACGCCGCAGTCAGCACGGTGGCGGACAGTGCGAGCTGCCAGCGGCTCTCGAGCAGATGGACGATGCGCGGTCCCGTTCGCGAGCGCGGCCCGCGACCGCAGCGGCCGAGGAACCGATCGATCGCGTCGTTGTCGTCGGTCTCGCAGCGGGCGCCGTCGGCGAACTCGATCCAGCGCGGCGTGTCGCCGACGCGCGAGCTAACGACCACCTCGCCCACGGTGCAGCGATGGACGAGCTCGTCGCCGGCCACGACGATGTCGCCGCTGTCGTAGAGCCGGATCGTGACCGGCAGCGAGCGCCCCGTGCGGCCGTCGAAGTACAGCGCCTCGACCGGCGTCATATGCCGATGTCGATGTCGAACAGGTCCGACATCTCCTCACCGGTGGCAGCCACGTCGTCGTGGGCCGCGGCGACGAATTCATCGAGGTCGCCGTCGGTCGTCACGGTCATGTGCTCGGCCCGGTAGCGCGCGATGCGCACGCGCGCGAACGGATAGTACAGGCCGAGCGTGAGCATCGTGGCGACGAGGTTCGAGAGGTAGATCCAGCCGAGCTCCGGTGCCGAGAGAGTGCTGCGGAAACGGTGCGTGTCCACGCGGGTGCCGTTCCACAGCTCGTTGGTGAGGCCGGCGCGCAAGGTGGCCACGACGAACGGAACCCCCGCCGACAGCGCCAGCGCGGCGCCGGCCAGCGCCACCTCGCCGACGGTCGTCGTGAGAACACCGATCGCGATGCTCACCGCGACCACCAGCGCGGCGACGGCGCCGGACTTCGCGTAGACCTTGTAGAACGTTCGCGCACCGACCTCGGTGGTGAAGCCGGTGGTGCCGAAGCTGAACGAACCGAGCACGAAGCGCTGACGCCGGCACTCGCTCCACGGGATGAGCGTTCCGAGCGAGAGCATCGCAACCGTGGGACCCAGGATGAACGCGCGGGCCGCCTCGCCATAGGCCCCGTCGAAGCCGAAGCGCAGGCCGCGGTAGCGGGTGTGGTGCGCCGAGAAGCGGTGCGCGCGAACCACCAGCGACGGCAGCGCGAACAGGAACAAAAGCCAGAACACGCCCTCGAACGCCGGCTCGAAGAACGATGTCACGACGTACACCGTCAAGACGGCGGCCGCGATCGTGCGGCCCGCGAGCACCTTGACCGGGTCAGCCGTGTACGCGAACGACGCTCCGTCGAGCCGCGTGTGACCGTGGAAGTAGCGACGCGTGCGCACCTTCGCCCAGGCCGAGTAGACCCCGAGCGTGAGGATGCTGAGCGCGATGTTCGTGATCCAGATCCGGAAGTAATCCGGTCCGCGGCCGGTGAACGAGAACCCGAGCGTCCGGCTACCGGCGGCTTCGGCCCCCTCATCGACCGGGGCGGCCACGGGCGCCGCTCGATCCTCGCCCGGCTGTTGCGACGACGTCATCGCGCCGATTCCCCTCGCCTACCGCGGGCGCGGCGCGATGCGAGAACCACCAGCGCCGGCGCCAGCGCGATGTCGGCGAGGAACGCCACCAGCAGCGACAGCACCGTGATCGAGGCGAACGTGCTGAGGTTGCGCATGTAGCCTCCCAGGTACACGCCGAAGCCGGCGCACAGGATCACGGTGGTGAAGAACAGCGCCTGGCCCGTGGTCGCCAGCGTCTCGCGAACCGCCTGCACGGCGTCGCCGCTGCGGGCGTACTCGTTGTGGAAGCCGTACATGAAGTGGATGGTGTCGTCGACGGCCAGCCCCAGGACGATCGAGCCCGTGAGCAGCGAGAACGCGTCGAGCGGCCAGCCCAGCCAGCCCATCAGCCCGAGGGCCGCGACCACCGGGAACAGGTTGGGGATCATCGCGAGCAGGCCGAGCCCGGGACGACCGAGAATGAGGATCATGAGCGGCGTGATGGCGACGAACGCGAACAGGTACGACCGCGCCATGCTGTGGATCACGGCGGTGAACGTCCGGGTGAGCACCGGCAAGCGGCCCGTGACGATCAGCTCGGCGTCGTCGCCGACGATCTCGCGGTAGCGAGCCGTGAGCCGATCGAGGAAGTCGCCGTAGCCGACCGCGTCGATCCAAGGAACCCTCACGGTCATGCGCGCGGTGGTGTATTCGTAGTCGACGAAGTCCTCGAGGTCGTCGCTCCCGCTCAGCTCGAACAGCAGCAGCTCCTGCGACACCAGCTCGCGCGAATCGGGCAGAACGTAGTGGCTGGCCCGGTTCTCGTTCAGCGCGCGGTTGATCTCCTTGAGCAGATCCACCACCGATATCGTCTTGGCCACGTGCAATCCGGCGCGGGCGTCTGCCGGCGCCAGGCCGGGCCCGGACGGGCCGAGCTCGTCGTTGTAGCGGGTGATCCGCTCGAGGCCGGCCAGCAGACGCGGGTCGAGCACGGCATCCTTCTCGCCGGTCTCGAACAGGATCTCTGCCGCAACGATGCCGCCGAGCCGCTCGTTGAGAAGCTCGCTGGAGACCCGGAACGAATCGCCGGGCGGAAACCAGCGCACCGGGTCGTGCGAGAAGCGTACGCGCGCCGCACCGACCACGGCCGCGAGCAGCACGACGGCGGCCACCATGACCGTCAGCCACGGCGTGCGCGCTGCCCGGATGCCGGCGCCGATCACGACCCGATCGAGCAGCGATCGTCGCGTCCGAATGCTGCGCGGCCGCTCGGGAAGCAGCACGACGAGCGCCGGCAGCAACGTCGACGTCAGCGCGAACGCGATCATCACACCGGCGGGCATGAGCAGCCCGATGCGTGCGATCGGCGCGATCTCGGCGGTGAGGAACGACATCATCGCCGCGGCCGTGGTCACGCTGGTCATGAGGATGGCCGCGCCCGAGTGTGCGAAGGCGGTGGCGAGCGCGGCCGACCTGTCGTCGCCACGCTCGCGGCGCTGGTAGTAGATGGCCAGGATGTGCACCGAATCGCCGATACCGATGGCGAACAGCGATGCCGGCACGAGCTGCGTGGGAGGCTGGTAGGGCAGCGACAGCAGCGGCAACAGGGCGATCGTGCACGCCACCGAGAGCCCGGCCACCAGCAACGTGAGCACGACGGGCTTGATGCGACCGAACATCACGAACAGCGTGGCGGCGGACAGGAGCACGGCCAGCCGCACGTGCGAGCGCACGTCGTCGATCAGCCGGAACGCCAGCCTGTCGGCCATGAACGTCAGCCCCGCGGTGTGCAAGGCGAACTCGTCACCACGATGTCGATCGAGCACCTCGACGAGCGAGGTCATCACCTCGCTGTTCTCTTCGCTGGTCAGGTGCCGCAGCACCGGCGCTCCATCGTCGTCGACGCCGTCCTGGACGTACGAGTCGAGCACGACCTCCATCGTGGTCAGACGCCCGTCGGCCGAGATGAGCGTGTTCAGGTAGAGAGGATTCGCGGCGACGCGTTCGCGCAGCGCCACGATGTCGGCCTCGGTTTCGGGAAGGTTCTCGACGAGGTCGCGGACCAGGAGCTCGTCGTCCCTACCGCGCGTCCAGCGCGCGTTGAGCATGCTGGTCACGTCGTCGAGATGCGGCACGCTCGCCTCGACGTCGTCGTGGAATGCGCGCAGACGCTCGAGGAACTCTCGCGAGAACGGGGCGGGCGTCTCGATGCCGATGATGATCGGGTCGTCGCGCCCGAAGCGCGCGCGAAAATCGTCGTAGGCTACGAGCGTGGGGTCGTCGGCATGCAGGAACGCCTCGACCGTGGTGTCGAGCTCGACGTGCGGCAGCCGGCTCGCGAACGCGCCGCACACCGTGAGGGCGACGATCAGGACCGGCCACGGGTGACGCGCGACGAAAGCCCCCCACCGACCGAATCCGCTCGCGACCACCTCCCTCAACGGGTCCCCCTCCGACGGCCGGAAGTGTCGTGCACCCGCGGCGCTGTGTCCACGTGGTCCCGGCCGCGAACGAGGCTGGTCGGCGCGTGGCCCCTCGTCAGACTCCGGGAGCTCTGGTACGTTCGCCGCAGGTGTGGCGCGCGGCCGACGCCGCGGAGCCCGAGCCCGCATGGAGCACGAGAGCCCGATCACCGACGAGATGCACGAAGCCTACTGGCGCGACGGGTTCGTCGTGGCGCGCGGGCTGTTCGACGACGCGGCCCTGGAGGGCTGGCGCAACCGGCTCGACGCCATCGTCGGTGGCGAGATCGAGCCGGCCAGGGGCATGCTGGTGATGAAGGACGTGATGGTCTCGAAGGGCGCAGTCACGCCCAGCTCGCCGCGCGCGGCCGTCGCGAAGATCCAGGACTTCGAGAACGATGATGTCCTGTACTCCTACGTCGAGCACGATCGCCTGCTCGACTGCGTGGAGCGCATCATCGGCCACGACGTGTTCACGATCCACACGATGCTGATCAACAAGCCGCCGGGCGTGGACGGCCGCCACCCGCTGCACCAGGATCTCCTGTACTTCCCGTTCCGGCCCGCCGACAAGATCGTCGCCACGTGGACGGCGCTCGAGCCGGTGACGCGTGAGAACGGCTGCCTGGTGGTGCTACCCGGAAGCCACAAGGGCGAGCTTCTACCGCACGAGAACCCCGACTGGGAGTGGCTCAACGGCGCCTACTGGGGGGCGGCCGGGGTAGGCGCCGACAGCCGCCGCGTCCACCTGGAGATGGAGCCGGGCGACACCGTGCTGTTCCACCCGATCTTGCTGCACGGCTCGGGTCGCAACCGCACGCCGAACTTCCGGCGCGCCATCTCGGCCCACTTCGGCGCCCTGGCCTGCACCTGGGAGTGGACGCACGACGACTTCTTCGGCCGCCGTTACAAGGTGGTGCGCGGCGAGCACGCCGGCCAGGCCTGGGACGGGCGGCGCCACACGGGACCGCCCGTCGACCCACTCGAGTACATCCCCCTGGACGAGGAAACGGTGGCTCTGGTGCGCGAGACCACGCGACGCGGCAAGGAGTGACGCGCCTGGTTTTCCCTTGACAACAGCGATCGAAGGATGCTTAGTTGAACGTCGTTCAATTAGGCTCGGCGCGCCATCGCCGCAACGCCCGGGGGGCGACAACGACTTCGCCATGAATCGCAGTTACCAGCGTCGGTGCACGAAAGGGCCACGCGCGCGCGCCGCGCTGCTCGCGTGCGCGCTCGCCGCCGGCCTGCCGATCGCGATCGCATCGCCCGCCGGCGCGCACCCGCCGCTGTCCGAGGCAGAAGCGGCCGTCGACCACTCTCTCGAGAAAGACCCCGACAACGCCACACTGCACCTCGAACGCGCCTACATCGACCGCAAGAAGGCCGACTGGGACCGGGCCGCGGCATCGTTCGTGCGCGCGGCGACGCTCGGCGCCGACCCGCACACCGTCGACCTCGCGCTCGCCGACGTGTTCCTTCGCGCCGGCCTCGCACACACCGGCCAGGCCTACGTCGAGCGCGTGCTCGGCGAGCACCCCGACCACGCGCGCGCGCTGATCGCGCACGCACGCATCCGCGTAGCTCTCGACGACAAGCAAACCGCGGCGGACGACCTGCGCCGCGCGGTGACGCTGCTACCGGATCCCGAGCCCGCCCTGATCACCGAGGCCATGAACGCGCAGCTCGACGTCGCCGAGCGCGACCGGGCGCTCGCCGTGGCCGATACGGCGATGCAGAAGATCGGCGTGATCGCGACCATCCAGCTACCGGCCATCGAGCTCGAGCGCGAGCTCGGCCGTTTCGATCGCGCGCTGGCGCGCACCGATACCTTGCTCGTGCAGGCGCCGCGACACGAGGGCTGGCTGGCGCTTCGCGGCGACATCCTCGTCGAGGCGGGACGGGCCGACGAGGCGCGCGCGACCTACGAGAAGGCGCTCTCGCTCATCCGCAAGCGGCCGCCGGACCGGCGCGGCGAGAAGATCACGATGATAGAGCGACACCTGAGGGTGAAGCTCGACGACGACAAGCCCGTAGAGGAGAAGATGCCATGAGTCGATTCGCCATCAAGCGTTCGGTACTGACCGGGATGGTCGCCACGGTCGTGCTCGCCGCGCTGCCCGCGGCAGCGCTGGCGCAGACGGTCACACGTGGCCCGTATCTCCAGATGCCCGGCCCCGACCGGATGCTGGTGATCTGGCACACCGACCTGGCGCTGACGGACCCGGACGTCGACTACGGCACGACCGTGGGTCTCGGCAGCACGACGATCGGCACCAGCTCGGCCGACCTGATGGGCGGCTTCAAGCACGAGGTACCGCTGTCCAGCCTGACCGACAACACGAAATACTTCTACGTGATCGGATCGGCGGCCGGCGATCTCGTGACGGTGGGCGCCGACCACGCGTTCACGACCTCGCCCCTGCCCGGCACGGTCCAGCCGATTCGCATCTGGACGTTCGGCGATTCCGGTTACTGGCCCGGTATCACCCACATGGGCGTCCCGGAGACGTTCTACGAGGATAACCGCCAGGCCTACTACGACACCGTCGGCGGCGGCGACGTCAACGCATCGGCCGACGCCACCGACGTGATGCTGTACCTCGGCGACAACGCCTACACGTTCGGCAACGATGCCACCTACCAGACGGTGTTCTTCAGCCCGGCCCCGCTGCAGGCGTGGCTGCGTCGCCAGCCGTTCTTCTCTGCGGCCGGCAACCACGAGGGCTTCGTGAACGACACGCTGACGGAGACCGGCGCCTACTTCGACATGTTCGAGTTCCCCACCGGCAACGAGCTGGGCACGAACGGCGTCGCGTCCGGCAGCGAGTCGTACTACTCGTTCGACTACGGCAACATCCACTTCGTGATCCTCGACTCCGAGGACTACATCGAGAACATCGGCACCACCGGAGCGGCCATGCTGACGTGGCTCGAGAACGATCTGATCGCGACCTCGTCGGACTGGATCATCGCCGCGTGGCACCGCCCCCCCTACAGCAAGGGCGTCGCACATGACTCCGACATCGAGGTGAACGAGATCGACATGCGCGAGATCATCGTACCCGTGCTGGAAGACCACGGCGTCGACCTGGTCCTGAACGGTCACTCGCACACCTACGAGCGCACACCGCTGATCGACGGCCACTACGGGCTGTCCGACACGCTCGAGATCGCCCACCTTCTCGATGGCGGCGACGGCGATCCGCTCGGCGAGGGTGCCTACCGCAAGGCCAGCGTCGGCCAGGGGCCGCACGAGGGAACGGTCTACATCGTGACCGGCGCCGCGGCCGACGTTCGCTACTTCCTGCCGGCCGAGGGCCATCCGCTGATGGTGAGCAAGATCGAGACCGTGGGAACCTCGATGATCGAGGTCGACGGCGACGTGCTCACCGGCAGCTTCATCGACGACACCGGAGCCGTCACCGACTCGTTCCGGATCGAGAAGGGCACGGCGAACTGCGCCGCGGCCCCGCTCACCGGCTGCACGGCCGCGGGCAAGGCCAAGCTGGTTCTCAAGGACGACGGCGACGACAGCAAGGACAAGGCGAAGTGGAAGTGGCTCAAGTCGCCCATCACCGACGGCGCGGCCGATCCGCTGGCCGGTCACAACCTGCGTCTGTGTGCCTGGGACGGCGGCGGCAACGCGCTCGACCTGGGCGCCCCCGATACCACGGCGCTCGGCTACGCCACGGTCGGCCCCGTGCCGACGTGGGAGTGGGACAGCCCGAAAGCCGGCCTGTTCCTCTACAAGGACAAGGAGCTCTCGGTCGACGGCCTGCAGAAGATCAAGATCAAGACCGGCGACAAGGGCGTCGTGACCATCGGCGCGAAGGGCGCCGGCGTGCAGCCTCTGGCACCGCCGTACGCGTTGCCGGTCACCACGCAGATGGTGAACTCCGACACCGGCGAGTGCTGGGAAGCCGTGCTGAGCGCGGCCAAGAAGAACGAGGCCGGCAAGTTCGTGGCGGTAGCGCCGTGAGCGCGCCCGCCTCTACCGCGGCCGCGAGGGCCGGCAAGCGATGATGGACGAGCAAGACGCGGTGGTCGTGATGCAGGGGCCGCACGCCGACCTGCAGCGCGCGGCCGCCCGGCTCGCCGACGGCGGCGTCGAGGCGGCAGTCGTCTGTCCGGACAGCGGCAGCGGCAGCGGTTGAAAGACCACCCTGTGGCTCGTGGTCGCGAGCCCCGATGTCGAGCGCTGTAGAGAGCTGTTCGCCAGCGACTGGCGCTCGGGTCTCGATGCCGATCAGCTCGCCGCCGCCGAGGCCGCCGCGGCCGTCGTGATCGACCCGTCGGCGGCCGAGACCACCTGCCCGGCCTGCCTCACCACGTTCAAGACCGGCCCCACCGAGTGTCCCGACTGCGGCCTGTGCATCGGCTAGGCCACCGGCAAGACCGGGGTCAGGCCTTTTCCTCGCCCATGGCCACGCGCTTGGCCCACGGGTAGTCGGCCTTGCCGCTCGGCGACCGGACCATCTCGGCAACGAGATGCAGCTCACGCGGCACCTTGTAGCCGGCGATCTTCGTGCGACAGTGCTCCTTGATCGACTCGAGCTCCGGGCTTGCCCCTTCGCGCGCTTGCACGACGGCGGCCACGCGGTTGCCCCAGCGCTCGTCGGGCACGCCGACGACCACGGCGTCGTAGATGTCGGGATGTGACTTCACGGCGGCCTCGACCTCTTCGGGGTAGATCTTTTCGCCGCCGGAGTTGATCGACACCGAGCCACGGCCCAGCAACGTGATGCGACCGTCCGGCTCGACCCTCGCGAAGTCGCCCGGCATCGAGTAGCGGCGCCCGTCGGCGCCGGTCACATACACCTCGGCCGACTTCTTCGGATCCTTGTAGTACTCGACCGGGATGTGGCCGTAGCGGGCGATCTTGCCCACCACGTCCGATCCGGCCTCGACGATCCGGAGCTCCTCGTCGAGCACCACCGTGCCGCCGATCGGCGAGATCGTGGGACCGCCACCGCCCATCTTCGTCTGCCCCTTGGTGATGATGGTGGCGCCGTTGTTGCCGATCTCGGAGGCGCCGACGCTGTCGATGACGAGCAGATCGGGAAAGTGCTGAAAGAAATCGTCCTTCACGGTCGGCGAGAAGACCGCGGCCGTGCTGACCAGCAAGAAGAACGACGACAGGTCGCGATCGCCTTGATCCGCGAGCGCCTCGACCAGCGGCCTGCCCATCGCGTCGCCGGTGATCATGATGCCGCTGACCTTCTCCTCCTCGACCAGGCGCCACACCTCCTTCGGGTCGAACTTCGCCATCAGGACGTTCTTACGGCCGACGATGCTGCCGGCCATCACCGACCACTGCGTGGCGCCGTGCATGAGCGGGGCGATCGGCAGGAACGTCGTCGGGCCGTCGCGCTCGGCGCGCTCGATCATGCCCTCGGGGCGCTCCACCTTCTCACCGGTGGACGGGTCGATCCCGCCGCCGAGCACCATGAAGACGTCCTCGTGACGCCACACCACGCCCTTGGGCATGCCGGTGGTGCCGCCGGTGTACAGGATGTAGCGGTCGTCGCCCGAGCGAGGCCCGAAGTCACGATCCGGTGAGCCCGCGCTCATGGCCTCCTCGTAGTCGACCGCGCCCAGATCCGCATCGCCCATGCCGCTGCCGTCGTCGATGACGACGCTGTGCACGAGACCGGGCATGCTGTCACGGCAGGCCGCCGCGCGCGGGCCGAACTCGCGCTGGTACACCAGCGCCTTGAGATCGGCGTTGTCGAAGATGTAACGCAGCTCGTCCTCGACGTAGCGGTAGTTGATGTTGATCCACACCGCTCGCAGCTTGAACACCGCCCACAGCGTCTCGACCCACTCCACGCAGTTGTACGCGTAGATGCCCACGTGATCGCCGGGCTTCACGCCCGCGGCGGCCAGGTGGTGAGCGAGCCGGTTGGCGCGCTCGTCCAGCTCGCGGTAGGTGCGGCGCTGGCCCTCGACCACCACGCACTCGCGATCGGGATAGTGGTCGACCGCCTGCTCGAAAAGATCGGCAAGATTGAACTCCACGATGGGTCTCCTATAGCCAGTCGACCGGTTCACCGACCGAGCGTGCCGCGATGGCCAGACACTCCTCGGCGCTTCCCCAGGCGAGCGCGCGCTCTTTTCCGCGCAAAGTAAAGAAATAGAGATCGTTCTCCTCGATCACACCGTTGCCGCCGTGAATCTGATGCGCGAGCATCGTCACCTCGGCGACGGCCGCCGACGCCGAGGACTTGGCCAGCGCCACCTGCGACTCGGCGCCGCCGGCCGCTATGGCTCCGAGCGCCTCGTAGGCCAGGAAGCGCGCGCTCTCCAGCCGCATCGCCATGTTCGCGCAGTGGTGGCGGACGGCCTGGAAGCTACCGATGGGCTTGCCGAACTGCTCGCGAAAGCCGGCGTACTTGACGGTCTGGTCGAACGCCTCCTGCATGCACCCCACGCACTGCACCGCCGCGAGCGCGCGGGCCACGTCGATCATGGTCCGCGTGGCCGCCGCGTCGGCGACGACCGTCGCGTGGGCGTGATCGTAGCGCGCCACGCAGGTCGGCGTGCGTCCGATCGACGTCAGCGCCTCGGTCGTCACACCGGCCGTCGACGCGTCGACCACGGCCAGACGCTGCTCACCCGGCCGTCCGACGGCGACCAGGTGGTGCGTGGCCTGCTCGCCGAAGTCGACGGCGGCCACCTCGCCGGCCAGGGTGCCCTCGAGCAGGCGCAGCATGCCGCCCACCGCCGGTACCGGTCGCACGCCGCCGGTGAGCATGCCCGTGAGAAGCTCGTCGGCCACGGCACCGTCGACGTCGTGCTCGAGCACCCAGGCGGCGGCCAGCACCTCGGCCACCGGCACGATGGCGGCGCGCCGCGCGAACTCCTCGACCACCAGACCCACCTCGAGAAGCGAGCCCGACGCGCCGCCGCGCGCCTCGCCGAGTGCCACGCCCGTCCAGCCCTGCTCGCAGATCCGCTGCCACAACGGCTCGTCCCACGACCGCTCCTGCTCGAGCTCGCGCACGCGATCGAACGAGACCTCGGCCGCGAGGAACGATCGAATCGCGTCGCGCAGGAGCCGCTGGGTGTCGGTGAGATCGAGGTTCACGCGTCAGGTCTTCTTGCTAGCGGGGCAGCCCGAGCCCGAACATCGCGATGATGTCGCGCTGGATCTCGTTGGTGCCGCCGCCGAAGCGGAAGATCGGCGACAGGCGATAGTTGAACTCGAAGTGGCCGCCGGCCGGAGCGCGCTCACCCGCCGGCGCCGACAGCGCACCGGCACGCCCGAGCAGGTCCATGGCGGCGCTGGCCAGATGCGTGCGTAGCTCGGTGCCGGAGACCTTGGCCATCGACGCCTCGGCCACCGGCGTCTCGCCCTTCGACATGATCCACGCGTTCTTGATCGCCAGCGCCCGATGCTCGCGCACCCGCAGCTGCAGCGCGGCCAGGCGGTTGCGCACGACGGGGTCGGCAAGAAGCTCCGGGCGTTTCTCCTCCAGGTGCTCGACGAGCAGATCGTAGATGCGCGCCAGCGCGCCGGTGGCCGCGAGCGCGACGCGCTCGTGGTTGAGTGCGTTCATCATGATCGGCCAGCCGCCGTTCACCTCGCCCACCACGGCATCGGCGCTCACGCGGACGTCCTCGTAGAACGTCTCGTTGGTGTGGCCGCCGTACATCGCGTGCAGCGGCCGGATCGTCACGCCGGCCGATCCCGTCGGCACGATGAAGATCGAGATCCCGGCGTGCTTCTTCGCGTCGGGGTCAGTGCGCGCGGCCAGCCAGATGTGCGTGGACACGTCGGCCAGCGAGGTCCAGATCTTCGAGCCGTTGATCACCCAGTGATCGCCGTCGCGCTCGGCGCGGGTGCGCAGAGATGCCAGGTCGGTGCCGGCGTTGGGCTCGCTGTAGCCGAGCGCGAACACGCACTCCCCGCTCCAGATCTTCGGTAGATACTCGCGCTTCTGCCCGTCCGAGCCGTGGGCGGCCAGGGTCGGCGCGATCGAGGTGAACGTGAGGTTGCCGTACGGCATGCCCCAGTACTCCATCTCCTCGACGAAGATGAACTGGTAAAGCAGGTCACGGCCCTCGCCGCCGTGCTCGACGGGCCAGCACATCCGCATCCAGCCACGCTCGCCCAGGGCGTCGTGGAACTTCTTGATCTCGGGGCCCTGCGCGCCGTAGGTCTCGGCGTACTCCTCGAGCAGGGCAGCAGTGCGCCGTTCGTCGATGAACGCACGAACCTCGCCACGAAACGCGCGGTGGGCGTCGCTCCAGCCGAAGTCCATCCCGTTAGTTAGCGGGAAATCGCCGCCGTTGGAAAACCGGCGGCCCCGGCTCGCCCGAGCCGGGCGCCACCGGGGCGGCCGCGCAGGTTGCTACCTTTTGCTGGCTCGCGGCAGCGGCTAGGGTCGGCGACGCAGCGAGAGCTGCCGGCATGGGAAGCAGCGGGAACAAGCTCGTACGGCCGTCCGACGGAATGATCGCGGGCGTGTGCGCCGGCATCGCCAACTACCTCGGCTGGCCGCCGACGCGCGTGCGGCTCATCTATGTCCTGGTGTCCGCGCTGAGCGCGGCGTTCCCGGGCATCCTCGTATACCTGCTGCTGTGGTTCCTCATGCCGTCGGCGGACAGGTCGTGATCATTCCCTGTCGGCCGCCGACGCGGCGTGCCGCGTGAGCGCCGCGCCGCAGTCCTCGAGCGTCGGACACTCGCAGTCGAGCAGATTGACCAGCACCCGTTCCATGGCACGCGCCTGCCGGATCTGATCGCGCACCTCCACGAGCTTGTCGGAGGCCAGCGCACGCCAGCGCTTCGATGCCGCGGTGCGCTTCGAGAAACCGTGGATCAGCGAACGGACCTCACCGATGCGGAAGCCGGCACTGCGGGCCAGCGCGATCAGCGCCAGCCAGCGAAGCGCCGACTCGTCGTAGACGCGCCGGCCGCCGCGGCGCTCCGGCGCGGGCATCAGGCCCGCCGATTCGTAGTAGCGAATCGCCGAGGCCTGCAGCCCGGCGCGGCGCGCAAGCTCGCCGATGGAAAGGCCTTTCACGGGATCTCGCGATGAACTTCGCATTTCGTCTCATCACCCCTTGACTTCAAGTGCGCTTGAAGATGTAGGCTTGGCAGCGGGAGGTCAAGACATGGACGACAGCAGTACGTGTGGATGCGGCTCCACCGAGCCCGCGGGCCCCGGATCACATCGCGCCGCAGCGACCGGCGACGCAGCGAAGGTGGGGGCGGCCGCGTGGATCGGGCCGCTCGTGATCGCCGCGTCGTGTGCGCTGGCCTGCGCGGCCTCGCTGCTCACGCCGCTGCTGTGGCCGGCCGTCGCGCTGGCGGCCTGGTTCGGCGGCTACCGTACGGTCGCGGTGCGCGGCTGCGTGCGCACCGGCGACGACGCGTCGGGATCCTCCCCCGGCGCCGGCGTCGCGGCCGCCCGGCTCGATCGTCGCGGTCGGCTCGCGCGGCTGAAGACGGGTCTGGCGTTCACGCTCGCCGCGGCCGCGCTCGGCGCGGTCGCGTACTGCGATCTCGCGCTGCTGTGGCCGCTGGCCGCCATCGCGTCGTGGTTCGCCGCATCGTTCCTGGTCGCCTCGGCAACTGGATATTCCGGCTGCCCCGAGGTAGGCGCCATCCCCAGCCTGCTCCTGCGTCGCGACATCGCGACCCGCTGCCCTCCACTCGAAAGAACCGGTCGCCGCAACGCCCCCCACCCCACCTGAAAAGGGGACTGTCCCGCTTTCCCGGCGGCGGGGTCGGTGCTTTGCAGCAGCGCGGTCGCGGCGGGACACTTGGTGGCTATGCCGTCGCTCGCCCGCTACCCGTTCCACGCCGCACCGGCGAGCAGGCGCAGCGCGTGAAGGTCGCCGTCCTCGGCGGCGGAATCGCCGGCGTGCTGTCCGCACGCACCCTGGCCGATCGCGGCTACGACGTGCACCTGTTCGAGGCCGCGCCGCGCATCGGCGGCCTGTGCCGGTCGGACGTCGTCGACGGCTTCGTACACGACGTGGCTGGCGGCCACGTGCTGCACTCGCGCGATCAGGCCGTTCTCACCGACATGACCGCCGCGCTCGGCGACCCGGTCCGCACTCGCCGCAACACCAAGATCTTCTACCGCGACCGCTACGTGAAGTACCCGTTCGAGAACGGGCTCGCCGACCTGCCGCCCGAGCACAACCTCGAGTGCCTGCAGGGCTACCTCGAGGCCCACTACGCCCGGCGAAACGGCAGCCCCGAGCCGGCCAACTTCCGCGACTGGATCGACTGGCGCTTCGGCGCCGGCATGGCGCAGCACTTCATGGTCCCCTACAACGAGAAGATCTGGTGCCTCGACCTCGCGTCGATCTCGTCGCAGTGGTGCAGCGGGCGTGTGCCCGAGGCACCACTCGACGACGTCCTCAAGGCCTCGCTCGGCATGGACAGCGAGGGCTACAAGCACCAGCTGGATTTCTACTATCCGCGACACGGCGGCTTCGAATCGCTGGTCACCGCCTACGCGCGCGGCATCGAGCATCGCATCCGCACCTCGACGCCGGTGACCGAAGTGGTCCGCGACGGGACCGGCTTCGAGGTGAACGGCGAGCGCTTCGAGCGGATCATCAACACGATGCCGCTGCGGCCGCTGTTCGACACGCTCGAGCCCGCCGCGCCGGCCGCGATACGCGAAGACATCGACGGCCTGCAGCACCTGTCGCTAACCACCGTGCTCGTGGCCCTCGATCGTGCCGACGTCGCGCCGTACTCGTGGGTGTACACGCCGCACGTGGAGAACGGGCCGATGAACCGCATCACGTATCTCGCAAGCTACAGCCCCGAGAACGCACCGGCCGGCTGCTCGAGCATTCTCGCCGAGGTCACGTCGGTGGGCGGATCGGGACAGCCCGACCTCGAGACGCTCGAGCGCGAGGTACTGGCGGGCCTCGAGGCGATGGGCATGGTGAAGAGCGACTGGGTGCGCTTCGCGCGTTCGGCGTTCAACGAGTACGCCTACCCGGTTCACGACCTCGGCTTCAGCGGGCGCATCGCGCGTGTGCTCGCCTGGGTCGAGGCCCAGGGAATCGTCACGCTCGGACGCTTCGCGCGCTACAGCTACGTGAACAGCGATCAGGTCTACGCGATGGTGCGCGACGCGCTCGCGGACGATTTCGAGTCCCTCGCCTGAGACGAGGCGGATTCGCTCCGGCGCTCGTTCGCAGAACGCGCCCGGCGTAGTCGGGAGATCGTGCGGCTGGCTAGCGAGCGCGCGATGCGCTGCCGGCGTCGCCGTCGGTGCAGGAAAGGCCGCAGGCCCTGGCGACGTCGTCGCGGTAGGCAAGCCACCCCTGGAGGCACTCTCGCATGGCCCCGACGACGTTTTCGCGCGTGTCGGCCTCGACGTGATCGAGGATGACGCGCCACCCGGCGGCGCGGTGACTACCCTCGACCTTCCGGTGCGCCCTGGTGAGCGTGAGTCGCTCGAGCGGCAGGCCGTAGTGGACCACGAGCGGGTGCTGCTCGAGCGGCGGCTCGGGACGACGGGGCGTGTCGGGATCGAGCTCACCGCGATCCCACTTCGTGCCCTCGATGAACAGCGTCGTCACCGCGGCCGAGACCTCCCAGCCACGATCGAGCGTGAGATCGTCGAGCAGGTCGCGGTAGGCGCGTGCGCCGGGCAACAGCTCGACCCCGTCGAAGCGGCCCAGATCCATTCCCAGGCCCCGCGGGTACTCCAGGAAGAGCTCGGCGTGCGGGCGTCCTGCACACAGTCCGCCGGTCTCTTCCTCGAACACGTTCTCGGCGAGCTCGCCGCGCGCGGCGTCCACCGGGCACTGCACGTAGGCGCGTCCGACGAGCACGGCGAAGTCGCGAACGAACGTCGCGTACTCCTGCTCGAGGTGGATGTGGAGAAGCTCGGCCGGCACGCGGCCGTTGGTGAAGTGCGGCCAGGCCCAGTGTTCCTTGGCCTCCATCACGCCGAGAAGCTCCTCGCGAAACACGTCAGCCTGCATCTCGTCCAGTGTACCAACTGATGAACATGATAGCTCGCACTTCGCTTCAACTAATCGCCGCCGGCGTGCCGGTCTCGCCACGCGATGCACACGCGTTGTCATCCGCCTTGGCGTCTGCGCGACGTCGCGCCACCGGCAAGCGGTGCACGTCGAAGCGAACGCCGTCGGTGTCCGGCGCCGGCCTGCTCGCGTGGAACCCGCGCGCCCGCTACAGGAGCAGGCCGGGGAGGTACCATGGAGCGTTTCGACGAATTCTCGATGTCGGTGGCCGAGGCGATGACCACGCAGCGTGCAATCCGCCGCATCAAGCCCGATCCGGTGGACGACGAGCTCGTGCTGAAGCTCATCGAGCTGGCGCTCAAGGGCCCCACCGCTCAGGACGAGCAGGGCTGGGAGTTCATCGTCATCAAGGACCCGGACGTGAAGGCCCGCTTCGCGCGCCAGACACGCTTCATGTGGCGCCTGTACGAGCCGGTCGCGAAGCGCAAGTTCCGCAACGACCCGAAGAAGCAACGCATGTACCGGGCGGTGCGCTGGAGCGTCGACCACTTCGAGGAGATCCCCGTGTACATCGTGGCCTGCTTCCGGGGCTCGCGCTTCGGCTATCCGCCGGTGCTGGGCTCGAGCACGTACGGCTCGATCTTTCCGGCGGTGCAGAACCTGTTGCTCGCCGCACGCGCGGCCGGCCTCGGCGCCAACCTCATCACGCTCCCGCTGTGGAGCAACTGGATCGCACGCCGCATTCTCGGTCTGCCGTTCGGCATCACGCCGGCGGCGATGATCCCGCTGGGCTGGCCGATCGGCCGCTACGGGCCGACCACGAGGCGACCGGTGGGTGAGGTGGTGTCACTGGACCGCTACGACAACCGACCGTTTCGCGGCCGCGCCACGAGCTAGCGCGGTCGGCCGCTGTGGCCGGCAGGTCCAGGGTCCGGGGATCAGAAGCTGCGGCGGATCGCGTCGACGACGCGCCAGCGACGGCTGTGGCCGCTGCCGTCCATCCACACCACGAAGCGCACGGTGCCGCGGCTGCGGCTGTCGAGGTAGCCGATCATCGAGCGCACCTCGCGCAAGGTGCCGGTCTTGTGCGGCACCCCGTGCTCCACGCGCAGCAGCTCGCGCTGGGGTGCGAAGCGGTCGAGCACCGCGACCAGCGCCGGCGCCGTGGCCTTGTTCGTTCGCGCGATGCCCGAGCCCTCGGTGACCACCAGCCCCTCGAGGTCGGGACGCTCGGCGATGAACCGGCGGGCGACGATCGCGCCCTTCGCCAGCGTGGCCGGCGGGCCCTCGACGGCCGCACCCACCGCCAGGAACAGCTGGTTGGCGACGTAGTTGCTGGAGAACTCGAGCATGGCCGCGCACACGTCGCCGATCGTGCGGCTGTTCGCGTGCACGTAGATCGGCTCGCCAGACGGTGCCGCCCGTTTCTCGACGCCGTCGCCGACGCGCACACCGGCCTCTCGCAGCTTCGCGGCGATGAGCTCGGCGGCGTGGCGCCGGATGTCGGCCGCCGAGTGACCGATGCTCACGCGCTCGGCACCGGTAACACCGCGCCTCACGGCCACCGCCCGCGCCAGCGGTGTGATCGGCGTCTGCGGCTCGGCCGAGACCACGCGGCCTCCCGCACGCCGCACGTGAACGGTGTTGAAGTTCACGGCCACCGCGCTGTTGCGTGCGTCGTAGGGATTGGACGAGCGCCCGACGCCCGGAACGTCGACCGACGCGAAGTAGCTGTCGTCGACCGCCACGCCGGCGAGCTCGCGCCCCGCGAGCCGCGCGGCGAGCGCAGCGGCGGCCGCGGTCAGCTCCTCGGACACCAGGTACGGATCGCCGGTGCCGCGCACCACCAGCCAGTCGTCGTCGAGGTAGAACTCGGTCTCGAAGCGATCGTCGAGCCCGAGATATTCGCGCACGAGCAGGGCCGTGAAGACCTTGAGCGTCGAGGCCGGCACGAACGCGCGCTCTGCGCCTACCTCGACCAGCGGCGCACCGTCGGCGTCGACCGCGTAGACGATCTCGCCCTTGCGCAGATGCGTGAGGACCTCGCCGGTGAGGTCATTGCCGGCTGCCGCCGGCACGGCCGCCAGCCACATCGCGAGCGCCACGGTGAACGCGGCCAGCGCGGCAGCAGGGCCGACGGGCGAGCGGGAACAATTCTGTCGGGAGGCTCGGCTCACGCTTTGCAGTCCGGGGAAGCGAACGGGCTATGCTGCATTATAGCCGAGCACACGGCCGTGACGGACGCCGGCCCGTGCGGCTGTGCGAAACGCCGGCCGCGAAGACACGGCCGGTCGCCGTCACTTCACGCGCGCACGATCGCGCTCGTACAGGCGCCGCAACCGGTCCATCAGCGCCGCCGGCTCGAAGCCCCGCGGTGGTGCGGCCGGCCGACCGAGCGCGCCGCGTAGCGCGACGGCCAGCGCGTCGACGTCACCCCACGGTGTGACGCACCCGGCCCACTCGGCGACACCGCCGCTGTCCCAGGCCACCACCGGCACGCCCATCGTGAGCGCCTCGATGCCGACGATGCCGAAAGGCTCGCGCCACCGCGACGGCATGAGCAGCGCGCGCGCTCGCCTGTACACACCCGACAGCCCGGCGTGGGGCACCCAGCCGAGCACCTCGCAGCCGGCGGCCACGAGCCGTTCGCGTGCCGTGCCGGTGCCGGCGAACACCAGCGGCTCGTCGATGCCGGCACGCCGGTGGACATCGAGCGCATCGAACACGCCCTTGGCTTCCACGAGGCGGCCGACGAACAGCACGCACGGCGGACCGGCGGGCTCGGCGTCGGCATCCAGCCCGTGCACGAACGGCGGGATCACGCTGATCTTCGCACCGTCGAGGCCGGCGGCCACCAGCTCGTCGCGCATGTAGCGCGACAGCACCACCAGCCGGTCGATGCCGCGAACTGCGTCGAGCCGCGCCCGTGTCGTGGCCTCGATGCGCTCGAAGTAGGCGAGGTCGGAAAAGCACGGCCGGCACGTAGCCGGCTCCATCGGCTCGCGGCACAGCCGACCATCGCGTGTGAGCTTGCCGCGGCCCGGGCAAAACGTGCGGTGATCCTGGACAGTCATCACGGCGCCGACGTCGGCCGCCCACGCGAGCACGGCCGGCACCAGACAGTTGTGAACGTGAACGACGTCGGGCCGCAGCCGCGATGCGAGCGCGGCGAGAGCCTCGACCGCCCGCTCGCCGCACGACCCGTCGACGCCGGCGAGATCGGGTACCACCGTCGTCGCGCAGGGCGCCGCGGCGGTGCCGTCGTCGCGGCCGACGGCGAGGTGCACGTCGAGATCGCGCGCTTGCTCGCCGATCACGCCCAGCAGGTGCCAGTCGGCGCCGCCGCGGGCGCTCAGCCGATCGGTGACGTGCAGGACGCGCATGGCCGGCGATCATCGCACGAACGCACGGCCACGCCACGATGACGCGCCGGTGCCCGTGACCGTGACGCTGGCGCGCACCTCGTTCGCCACGACGTCGGCCGTGACTCGCCCGCATCGAGAATCGTGGCGACTCGTCAGATTACACCTTTCGCGCCGGGACTCTTGCCGCTATGTCTGTTGCGAGCTCGACCACGACGTCCGCTGACCATCGTCGGGCCACACCGCCATGCGCCACCTCCATACGATCTGCATCGCCCTGTCGCTCACGGTCGCGATGTCGTCGCCTTCGCTGCCGGCAACGTCCGCGGCCGCGGTCACGAACGACGACGCACGCTGCCGGGCGGCGCTCGGCGCCGGCGCCATGAAGGTGGCCGCCACCATCGCGCGCGGACAGGAGAAGTGCCACAAGACCCGCCTGAAGGGCGGCGAGCCGGACGCCACCGATTGCAACGACCCGGCGGCGCTCGACGCAGCGACACAGGCCAGGATCGCGAACGCCGAGCTGGCGGCCGCCGAGATGGCGGCCGAGCGCTGCACGGTCGCGGCGGCACCGGTCGACAACGGTTACTGGGTGTGCCCGGGCCAGTGCAGCACGATCGTCATCGACGCCTACGACGACGTGGCGAGCTGCATCGCGTGCACCGCACATGGCGGCGCGGCCGGTGCGGCTGCCGCGGCGCTGGGGCACCCCGGGGTGGGCGGCGGCGACGACGCGATGAAATGCCAGGCTGCGCTCGCCAGGGCGCTGCGCAAGTTCCTGCGCAAGCGACTGAAGCTGCAGCGCAAGTGCCAGACCCGTCAAGACCGAGACCGGCTCGATTCCGCCGTCGACTGCCGCACCGGCGACGGCGGGGACGCGCTGGACAGGGTCGACGAGAAGACCGACCGGCTCGTCGCCCGCTGCACCGACGCCGCGCTCGCCGGCCTCGACAGCTGCGCGGCCGACGTGGCCGGCACGTCGCAGTGTCTACGCGAGGCGGGCGCGGCGGCCGGTGACGCGCTGTTCCGCGGTGCCATGCACCGCAACCCGCGCCTCGCCGAGCTCGAGCCGAAGCTCACCTCGGAGAAGTGGGTGCTTTACGCACCATCCGGGTTCGACCCCACGCTCGGCTGCCCGGCCGGCTTTCCCGACCAGTCGGTGATGGAGGCCGACCTCGAGAATCTTCACGACGCCGGCTTCACCGGCGTGATCACCTCGGGCTTCGACTGCGAGCTCAAGCACGTGGCCCGCATCGCGCGCGAGGTGGGCTTCTCGTCGGTCATCGTCGGCCTGTTCCTGTTCAACGACGCGCTTCGGATCGAGGAAGTGGCCAACGTGATCACCGAGTGCGAGCACATCGACGGGGTCGGGGTCGGCAACGAGGGGCTTCTCGGCTGCGGCGGTACGCGTTACAGCGCGCAGACGTTGCTCGAGACCATGCTCGAGGTTCGCGACGCCACCGGCAAGCCGGTGGCGAGCTCGGAGCAGATCGAAGACTACATCGACGGCGGCGGCTGCCTGGGCGGGCTGCTGCACGAGCGCACCGACTGGGCGTTCCCCATCACGCATCCGTTCAACAACGGCATCACCGATCCGCTGGACGGCGCGGCGTTCACCGTGGCACGCCACGCCCAGCTCGAGGCGATCACCGACAGGCCGATCCTCCACAAGGAGACCGGCTGGCCGACGGCGATGGCGCCGGGCGCGACCGAGGCCAACCAGGAAGCATACTTCGTGGCACTCGCGCAGACGTCGGTACCGTTCACGTACTTCGAGCACATCGATCTGGCGTTCAAGGACTCCCCGCCGCACGAGGCGTTCTGGGGACTGTGGCGCGCCGACGGCACGCCCAAGCCGTTCATCGCCGGCAACGCACCGTGACCGGCCGGCGCGCGACGGTCGTCGGCGCACGGCGACGCCGCGGTCGAGAGCACGATCATCAGGTCCGGAGGTGAGGAGGCGAGGGCGTCAGCGCAGCACGACGAGCGCGAGCCACGCGCTCATCAGCAGCGCGTAGGTGAGGGAAAGCAGGTACGTCAGCTCGCGGCGCTCCTGCTCACTGGCCAGCCGGTACGTCATCGCAAGAGGCAGCTAACGCCCCTGCAATCAGTGAGTCAACGACGCGGCCCCCCCGAACGGCGGGGCGGCGTGCGCCGCGACGCGTCGAGGCGAGATTCTAGCCCGGACACGACAGCTCGATCGGACCCCCGACGGCCGCGACCAGGATCGCGAACGCGTCGGTCACGCTGACGGCACCGGAACGGTCGACATCGCAGCGCGCCGGCGGACACTCCACGGCTTCGCCGACGGCGTGCTTCAGCACGAGAAGCGCATCGGCAGCGGAAATCTTGCCGTTGCCGTCGACGTCGCCGCAGTGCCGGTCGGCCGAGCACCCTTGCAAGCTACCCGCGCGGCAGTCGCCGTCGGCGTGCGACCAGTCGGTCCAGCCCATGTTCTTGCCGGCTCGACCGCCCGGCGCCTCGGTGAGGAACTCCGTGCCGTACGCGTGGTTGACCACCCACGGGACCCAGCGGTCGTCGCCGGTGGCCCACCATACCTGATCGGGGTAGGTCCTGCGGAGGAAGTCGAGGTACTCGACCGCCCGCAGGATGGCGCGGTCGGACCAGCGCCACACGTCGTGGCCGCGGCGTGTGAGCATGACCGCCTCGACCACGATGCCCTGCAGGGCCTCCCACGGATAGCCGGTGGGACACGGCGGGACACGGAACTCGCAGCCGCGGCGCATCTCCTCGGGCATGGCTCCGTCGATCGAGAAGCCGTCCTTGCTCGCGCCGCGGCGGTTTACCGCGAGCGGCCGGTCGGGCTCCTCCTGCCATGATCGGTCCTTCGGAAAGTCGAACCCGTCGTGAGCCGCACGGTCACCGAGGATTCCACGCAGCACCGTTGCGGTTCGCTCGACCTCCTCGGCCTCGTCCAGGTACAGCGCCACCGCGAGGCGGCTGGCGCCGGCCATGCGGCCGTGATTGTTCGCGCGGATCTCGTCGTTCTCGATGACCGAGCGGTCGGGGTAGTCCACGTGGCGAATCTCGGCGATCCAGCGCCGGAACGTTCCGTCCATGTCCGGGTCGTGGCCGGCCAGGTCGATCAGGTCGGCGGCGATCACGTACGACACCAGGTTGCGTGCCACGGTCACGGCCAGCGCGCCGCGCTCCGAGCCCTTCCCCTTGCGCAGGCCGGTGTCCTCGGTACCGATCGCGCTCATGATGGCGTCGGCCGCCCGGGCGCGGTAGGCGCCGTCGCCGGTGCGCGCGTACACCAGCGCCACCGCCAGGGTGGCGACGTCGTGGTTCGCGTTGTAGCCGGCCATGTTCGGCTCGCCGAGGTCGCCGTCGGCGGCCTTCTTCACCTCGACCCAGGCCGAGGTGTCGGTCGGCAGGCGGGCCAGCTCGGCCGCCGAGATCCAGATGCCGTCGGCCGTCGGCGCCGACGATGGCGCGGCCGCGGGGGCGGCCGGAGCCGCGGCCCGGGCGGGTCCGGCGAAGTCGCCGTCCGACGCCACCATCACCGGCACGGCGATCGTGGTCAGCAGTCGCAGGGCGCAGGCGAGAACACGCCTCGTGTTGGTCATCTCCGGTTTGCCGGCGCGAGAGAGCCGCCGGCGCGGAGGACCGGACGCGGCACATCCGCAGTACCGGGCCCCCGAACGCAAACCGGCCGGGAGGTCGGAGCGCGGCGGGTCCAGACGCCGCACGACCGACTTCCCGGCCGGACAGGTTCACTGCCCGCGGTCGCGGGCAGTGAACACCGGCGTGTGATTAGCGGCAGAGGCCGTCGGGGTCGGATCCGTCGATGCCGTTGTTCCTGCAGCGGTTGCGAGAGTAGCGGTTGGCAGTGCCGGCCGTGCCGCCGCCCGACGAATTGTCGTGGTAGCCGTAGTCGGCGTTCTCCTTCGAGTAGTTCGCGTAGTACGAGTTCTTCTCGCCGGTGGCCTCGTTCTGGACGCCGTCGCTGCCGTTGTCGATCGCCGTGCTCAGCATCACCTTGTTGCTGTCGCTGCCCACGCAGATGCCATCGGCACCGTTGCCGGCAGCGTAGAAGCCCTTGATGTAGTTCGACGGGCTGCCCTCGAGCAGACGCAGGCCGTCGCCGCCGTTGTCCTTGGCCGCGTTCCACATGATGCTGTTGTGGCCGCTGTTCTTGGCCAGCAGCCCGTTGCTGCCGTTGTGGCTCATCCAGTTGAGGTAGACCTTGTTCCAGCCCGAATCGTCGGAGAGCTGGATGCCCTGCTTGCCGTTGTTCTTGCAGTAGTTCTTCTTGACCCAGTTCTTGTTGCTGTTCTGACCGAGCTCGACGCCGGTGGCCGCGTTGCCGTACGCCTTGTTGGCGTACACGCTGTTGCCGTCGGCCGTGGACAGATCGATGCCCGATTCGCCGTTCCCGCTCACCTTGTTGTAGCGAATACGGTTACCGTCGCTGTCGCGCACGCCGATGCCGTCGTCGGCATTGTCCGCCACGGTGTTGCCGTAGATCGAGTTGCTGCCGCCGAAACCCACGCGAATGCCGTCGAGGAAGCCCTTGACCGTGCAGCGCTTCACGGCAACCCGCTCACGCTCGAAGACGTAGATGCCGTGGTCGGTACCGTCGCCGTTCATCTCGTTGTAGCGACAGTCGAGCGTGATGCCGCTGCGGCCGATCGCCAGACCGAGGCCGGCGCACTGGTTCTGCACCACGGGATCGCTGGAGCGCAGGTACGTGCTCGTCACCACCGTGTCGCCGCAGGCGCAGGCCACGCGCGCGCCGCCCGATCCGGCTGCATCGCCGCAGTCCGCAGCCGACGCCGTCGACGGCGCAACGCCGACGACGATCGCCGCAGCGATGAGGGTACCCAGCCAGCCCCGTCGCGCGCCGCCGAAAAGATTCTTCTCTTTCATGTCTGTCATCTGAAATTTCACCGTCCTTAGAAGTGTTGAGCTATGAAGTGTCGAGCCGGTGGGCGCCGGGAAGAAGAACCCGCAGCAATGAACCTCTCAGCCGCGAACGTACTGTGCCTTGTAGCCGCGAGGTAGAACGCCGCAGCGGAGTACGCGGAAATATCGCGCGATCGAACGTTCGCCGTGCGCGCTGAGAGCGCGGCCGACAAGGCATCCGCCATGATTCGCCGTGTCACGGCATGCCGGCGGTGCCGTTGAACGCTCGATCGGGTGGCAACCACTCAGGGGAGTTCCCCTGCACCGCGGCGCGGAAGAGATCCCGACGCCGCGGGCGGTCGGTGGTCACCGACCGCCCGCAAACCCGCTGAAATCGCGCGGCCGGGCTGGGCACGGCCGAGTAGGAAACTCCCGCCGTCCTCTATATAATCCGCGCCATCGAGGTGGATGGCGCCGTCGCGCACCGGTGACGGCCAGTTGATGAGGGGCCGTTGCAGGCCACATGCTCCCCGTCGTTCGAACGGACCCCTCCAGGGACAAGGAGCAATCGAACTTGTCGATCGTGAAGCGCAAGCGGGAAACGAAACGTAGACGTGCCGGGGACGCCGCCCGCGGCAAGACCACAACCAAGACCGAGCCCAAGCGTCGCCGCTCGACCGCCGAGTCGATGGCGGCCAAGCAGCGCGAGATCTCGGTCAGCGAGTTCTTCGCGAAGAACCGCCACCTCCTGGGCTTCGACAACCCGCGCAAGGCGCTGCTCACCACGGTGAAGGAAGCCGTCGACAACTCGCTCGACGCCTGCGAGGAGGCCGGCATCGTTCCCGAGGTGTGGGTGCACCTCGAGCAGACCGCGGCCAGCCGCTACAAGATCGGCATCCAGGACAACGGGCCCGGCATCGTCAAGAAGCAGATCCCGCTGATCTTCGGCAAGCTGCTGTACGGCTCGAAGTTCCACCGCCTGCGCATGAGCCGCGGTCAGCAGGGCATCGGCATCAGCGCGGCCGGCATGTACGGCAAGCTCACCACCGGCAAGCCGGTGAAGATCTGCTCGAAGGTCTCGGTGCGCAAGCCGATCCACTACTACGAGATCGAGATCGACACGAAGCGCAACCGACCCGAGATCCACAACGGTCGCGGCGAGGGCGCGGACATCCCCCCCGGCGACAAGGGGCGGGCGTATCTCGTCAAGCACGGCATCGAGTGGATGACCGACTACGACGCCGATGAAGGCAAGCAGCCGAAGGAAATCAAGAGCGGCACCCGCGTGACCATCGAGCTCGAGGGCAAGTACCAGCGCGGCCGCGGCAGCGTGGACGAGTACCTGGAGCAAACGGCCATCGCCAACCCGCACGTGACCCTGCACTACAAGGATCCCGACGACAACGAGATCACGTACGCGCGCTCCACGAGCGAGCTGCCCGCAGAACCCAAGGAGATCAAGCCGCACCCCTACGGCGTCGAGCTCGGCCGGCTACTGACCATGATGAGCGAGCACGGGCCGTCGACCCTGTCGCAGTTCCTCACCTCCTCGTTCTCGCGTGTGAGCTCGTCGGTGGCCGCACGCGTGTGCAAGGCGGCGAAGCTCAGCACCCGCTCTTCCACGAAGAAGATCGGCCGCGACGAGGCCGACGCTCTGTACCAGGCGCTGCAGACCACGAAGATCGGCACGCCGTCCACCGACTGCATCTCGCCGATCGGCGAGGAGCTGCTGCTCAAGGGCTTGCACCACGTGGTACCGGGCGAGTTCTACGTGGCGGCGACGCGGCCGCCGTCGGTGTACCGCGGCAACCCGTTCCAGATCGAGGTCGGGCTCGCATACGGCGGAACCAGCACGGCCGAGAAGGTGAGCGCCGAGGTGCTCACCGAGATGCTCGGCGAGAGCGATGCACGCACGCTGCGCCAGTTCCTGGTCAACACGTTCGACGGCATGGGCACCGAGGGCGCAGACAAGATCATCAAGGAAGCGGGCTTCGGCACGCGCCAGTCGCCGTCGAAGCTGAAGCACGCCGACATCACCAAGCTGCACGGCGCCATGCAGAACGTGAACGTGTCCGATACGCAGGCCATGCAGGTGTTCCGCTACGCCAACCGCGTGCCGCTGCAGTTCCAGCAGGGCGCATGCGCCGTCACGCAGGCCGTACTGAAGACGAACTGGCGCTCGTACGGGCTCACGCAGTCGCGCGGGGCGCTACCGAGCGGGCCCGTCACGGTGATGGTGCACATCGCCAGCGTGTGGGTCCCGTTCACCAGCGAATCGAAGGAAGCGGTGGCGTCGTACCCGGAGATCGAGAAAGAGCTGCGGCTGGGCCTGCAGGCCGTCGGCCGCAAGCTCGGCATGTACATGCGGCGTCGCAAGCGCGTGAAGCAGGAGGGCGAGCGTCGCAGCATCTTCCTGCGCTACCTCGGCGAGGTGGCCACCGCCGTGAGTGACATCAACGGCGCCGACCGCGAGAAGCTCTACAAGCAGCTTCTCGAGGTCGCCAAGCGAAAAACCGCCGAGGCCGACGTGAAGCTCGACAGACGCGGCCGCCCCATCGAGGATGAAGACCACGTCGACTACGGCGACAACGTGCTGATCGTCGACCAGGACCTCGAGCCCACCGGGCGACCGGGCTCCCAGCGACAGCTGCTGTAACGGAGATCGCATGGCCACCAGGAAGAAGGGCACGAAGAAGAAGCTCCCCGCGAAGAAGGCCACGCCCCGGCGAGCCTCCGGCGACCCGCCGCCCAAGCTCACCGCCGCCGACCACAAGACCATCAAGTCGCTATCCGGATTCGCCGACGGCATCGTCACCAACGCCGGTCGCAAGCGTACCCCGCATCTCGACATCCCATCGCGCTCGCTCTCGAACGTCAGCTACAACAAGAAGAAGCGCTTCATCGAGATGGGCAAGGGCACGAACCGGCGCGAGCTGTTCAACCTGTCGCAGGCCAAGAGCTACATGCAGACGGTACTGGTGGGCAGCGGCTGCAAGCAGCTGATCGACCAGGGCAAGAGCACCAGCATCCGAGGACTGTACTACCTGCTCAAGCACTCGATTGCCGGCACCAAGGAAGAGACGTTCGACACCCAGGCCGACTGCGATCCGGTGATCGAGGACGTCGAGGTATCGCTCAACGCGCTGCGTGAGGAGCTACACCTCTACGCCCAGAAGAAAGGCGACATGGTGGGCGAGATCGTGCTCACCGACAGCGGCGACGAGATCGACTGCGCGCGCATGGGCTCGGGCGGCTATGGCATTCCCTCGATCGTCGAGCCCGACGTCATCCAGTTCAAGAAGTGCAACGCGAAGTTCATCCTGCACGTCGAGAAGGACACCGTCTGGCAACGCTTCAACGAGGACAAGTTCTGGCGCAAGCACAAGTGCATCCTCACCCACGGCGGTGGGCAGCCGCCGCGCGGCGTGCGCCGCATGCTCAACCGGCTGCACAACGAGCTGAAGCTGCCGGTGTACTGCCTGCTCGATAACGATCCCTGGGGGTACTACATCTACAGCGTCATCAAGCAGGGCTCGATCAACCTCGCCTACGAGTCGCAGCGCATGGCGATTCCCGAGGCACGCTTCATCGGCATGCGCAGCCAGGACTACGAGCGCTGCGGGCTCACACCGAGCGTGACGATCAACCTGAACGACAACGACGTGAAGCGCGCCAAGCAGATCGCGAACTATCCCTGGTTCGAGAAGAAGAAGGCCTGGCAGAAAGAGATCGACCTCATGCTCAAGAACGGCTTCAAGCTCGAAGTCGAGGCCCTGATCAGCAAGGACATCAGCTACGTCACCGAGGAGTACGTGCCGGCCCGTCTGAAGGACGGCGACTTCCTCGACTAGATGACGGGTCGGAAGCTCACCAGAGTCCTCGGGCTTTCACTGCTGGTGCTCGCGCCCGCCTGCTCGGCCGCGACGCACGAGCGCACGGCCGTGGAGCCCGCGGTGATGTTGCCGGGCGACCGGCGCGTGGAGCATCCTGTTCACTCGGCGGACCTGTCGGTGGCGATGGCCGATCTGGAGAAGCTCACGTTCGAAGATCTGCCCCCGGTCATCGAGTCCGAAGCCGTGCGCGTGGCCAGGCTCGGGGAGATCGAGAGAATCGCCGATACGATCGCGTCGTCGGCTGCAGCTCTTCCAGGCTTCCTCGATTCCGTCGAGCTTCCGGCGGCGAGCGCGGCCCGCTTCCGGGAGCTCGCCGAGCAGCTGAGAATCGACGCGCAGTGGCTTCGCGATCGCGCACAGACCGGCGAGATCGAGAGCGTGAGGGACGAACGGGAAGTGCTCCTCGCGACCTGCAACGCATGCCACGGCGAGTTCCGCTCCTTCACGCGCCGCTAGCACTGCCTCAGCCCCACGACACGTCGATCTCGGGGTAGTGGCGAAACACGCCTATCTCGGTGAAGGGAATTCGCCGCCCGGAGGCGAGGTAAGCCGAGACGTTAGCCTGTCCGCACTGCGGCGCGCGCGTCCGCACGCGCGACTCGAGCGGAAAGCTTGAATTCGCAGGGCTCGGCGCTGCGTGTCTGCAATCAGGGATACACAAAGAACGTTATCAGTCGTTGATCTGTGCTCGACGATGGGCGTTTGGACTCCCTGGCCTCCGAGAGAGTGTGGGTTGGCTGACTCCGAGGCGCTGGCAGAGATCCTTGCCCGACAGTGGACCTCCCGGACGGGCCGCAGTGAGATCTGCTTCCATGGCCCGGGTGAATACCGGATGAATAGAACAATCGATCAAGAGCGCCAAAAACACACCTACTTACGTCCCATCCGAAGAATGGCCTGACCAGATCATGAGTGCTCGGTGTAGCGCATTGCTGTGTGTCGCCCTGGTCGCCTGCTCGCACCCGGTGGTCGACGAGCCGGCCGCCGTGGAGCGGCCCAGCATCGTGCTGATCGTTCTGGACGCCCTGCGGGCCGACCACCTCTCCGTATACGGATACCCACGGGCGACGAGCCCGCACCTCGAGCGCCTGCGAGAGGACGGAGTGCTGTTTCGCAGGGCCTACGCGGCCGCCCCGACCACCTTGCCTTCGGTCGCGCAGATGCTCACCTCGTCGTACTTCCCCGACACCTACCGGCACAGCTCGTGGATCGACGTCGCCCTCGCGGCCGGCTATGAAACCTCGGCTGCGATCGTCAACAACCCCTGGGCCGGCAAGTGGGTAGCGCACCTCGAGCCCACTTTCGGAACCGTGACGACGGGAGCGTTCAGCGCCACGGCGATCACCGACAAGGCGCTCGCCTGGCTCGACGCGAACCGCGCCCGATCGGTTGTAACCTACCTTCACTACCTCGACACCCATACGCCGTATCAGGCACCCGAGAAGTTCGTCCGGAGTTTCATCGACGATGCCTACGCGGGATCCATCGGGCTGCGTTTCCACTACCCCAAAGGTGTGTGGACCGGCGAGTACGATACAGCCGATCGGCAAAGGATCGTCGACCTGTACGATGCGGCCGTTGCCTATACGGACTTCGAGCTCGGCCGTTTGTTCGACGGCATGCGGGAGCACGACCTGTACGAGGACTCTCTCATCGTCGTGACCGCCGACCACGGCGAGGAGTTCTGGGAGCACGGGAGCGTCTTCCACGGTCAGTCGTTGTACGAGGAGCTACTGCACGTGCCCCTCGTCGTGAAGTTTCCACGCGGCTGGGGAGCCGGTCGCGAGGTGTCGGAGGCCGTGAGCACGGTCGATATCCTGCCGACGCTTGCCGAGCTGATGTTGCGGCAGCAGGGCAGCACCGACGCGATCGACGACGGCTGGGCAGGCACCTCGCTCATCGGCACAGTGCGCGGAGATGACGCACCACGGGGCGAGCTGTTCGCCACGGTTGCACGCACCGAAGCCCGGAGTCCGCCGCGCCACGCGCTGCTGGAACAGGGACGCTACAAGTACATCCGCAACGTCGACGACAGCAGCGAGGAGCTGTACGACCTGGTGCACGATCCGGCCGAGACGGACGACCTGTCGGCCTCGCAGAACGCTGCTGTTATCGACCGTATGCGAGCGCGGCTTGCGGCCTACACCGCACGGCTGTGGGAGCGTGGCTATAAGATAGAGGTCCGCAACGCGGGAACGCGTACCGTACGTTACGAGCTGCAAGTCGCGGCGCAGCCGCCGGCGCCGCTGGCCAGCGTCGACAGCCGCTGCGAACGGGGGAGCGCTACACTCGGCGTGTACGGGAACGGCACGGGGTTGCTGGTGAGTGGCACGCTTGCGCCGGGCGATGAAGGCCGCTTCCGCTTCGATCTGCTGCGAGGCGATGGAGCCCTGCACCTCGTAGCCCGGCTCGACGGAGCGCCGTGGCCGGCCGGCGACGTGCTCATCGGGCGCAGGGCATTGCCGGCGGCCACGTACCCTTCCGGCGTTCCCGTCGACAGCGATGCGCTCGACGGCGTGCCCGAGATCGCGACAGCACCGCGGGCGCCAACAGTACGGCTATGGCGCATCGGCGGCGTCGAGCATGCCGCACCGGCGACTCTTACGGCGGCAGAGCGCGAACGCCTGCAAGCGCTCGGCTATCTGCGCTGACGTTTCGTAGCCCAACGCGAGGACTTCAGATGACGACGAAGACGCAACGGGCGCTTGTAGGGGCTCGAGGCTTCGGCGACATCCGCACGGCAGGAGCCAGTCACGGTGTCTCGCGTAGCGGCCCGTATCCGTCGGCCCTGTCCCGCTGATCATCCGCCCGGTCGATCTTCACCGGGCGTCCGCGATCGAGGAGTACGTGCCGGCCCGTCTGCGTGAGGACGGCGACTTCCTCGACTGCCCCCCGGCCGGTCACGACCGGCCGGCCGCGTCGCCGCCGTCGGTACCGGCAACGGCGTCATCGTTCGACATGCTGCGTCATCTATCGGTCTCCGATGCACTGCTCCGGCTCGCGTGCCCGGCGCTTCGCCCTCGAGACACGCCGCCCCCCCATCAGAGTCGCACGGGCAACGAGCCCCGCGTACCCGGCGGACGAACGCTCGATAGAAACTCGCGCCCGGACAGGAAACCTCTTTACGAACGGTTTACCACGGGATTACGATATCGGTGACGCGTGGGGACTGGCGCGTCGATCTGACCGTTTCGGGGGCTCGGGGGAGAGCGCATATGAAGAACTGCCTGAAGACCACCAGCTGGTTGCCGGCATTCATCGCAGGTATCGGGCTAGCAGCCATGCCCGCCATGGCGAACGCCCAGACCGTGATCAACATCGCCGACGACCACTTCCTTTGTTACAAGGGCAAGATCACGAAGGGTCAGACCTCCGCGGCCGGTACGAGTGTCCATATCGACGACATGCTCGCCCAGCCCGCCGACTTCGAGATCAAGAAGGAGCGCGGCTCGTGCAACCCCGCCGACAAGAACGGCGAGGGCATCGTCGACGCCGTCACGCATCTGACTGCCTACCAGATCAAGCGCGACAAGCTCGCGACGAAGTTCGCCAAGGCGACGAACATCCGCATGGTCGACCAGTTCGGCGAGCTCTTCCTCGACACCAAGAAGGAAGACCGCCTGCTGATCCCCGCCAGCAAGGACGACAACCCGGCGAACCCCCTGCCCGATCCGCCGATCGCGGCCAACCACAACGTCGACCACTACAAGTGCTACAAGGCCAGCGAGTCGAAGGGCTCGACCAAGTTCGCGCCTCAGATGGTCGCCGTGGAAGACCAGTGGGAGACGCCGGCCAAGCAATACGAGCTGAAGAAGCCGAAGCTGCTGTGCTTCGCCGCCGACAAGAACGGCGAGGGCATCAAGAACATGGATGCCAACGTGATCTGCTACCAGGCCAAGCCCGCCAAGGGCGAGCCCAAGCACGTGAAACGTGAAGAAGTCGGCTTCGGCGACCAGCTCATCCAGCACCGACTCGACTCGAAGAAAGAAGAGCTGCTGTGCGTGCCGGCGCTCAAGGATCCGCCGGCCGAGTACTGCGGCGACGGCATCATCAACGACGGCGGCCTCGAGGACTGCGAGGGCGACGACGCCTCGCCGTGCATCGCGGGCCAGGCCTGCATCGGCTGCAAGTGCGTGTCGCCGTCGTACTGCGGCGACGGCGTCATCGACGCCGGAGAGACGTGCGAGGCGAACGCCGACTGCGCCACCGGCGAGACGTGCACGAGCGGCTGCGGCTGCGTCGACTCGCAGTGTCCCGGCCTCGTCCACTGGACGCGCTTCTCCAAGGCCGGCGTGATGGGGCCGCTGGACAGCGACTACGATTCGGGCTGGACCGGCTTCGCGCACAACAGCGGCATTCCCGATCAGGCCGAGCTGCCGCTGACGGTGAGCTCGTACAGCGGCACCGCACCGGCCTGCGGCGTCGCGACCATCGCCGGACTCGACCCGGCGGGCCGGATGTGCCGCTGTGCGAACGACAACCGGGCCATCTGCGATGCGCCGCTGGTGAACGACATCGACGACTGCGGCGGTGACGAGTGCGTCTGCTACTACGACCCGCCGATCAGCACGATCACGCAGAACGTCCAGACATGCAGCCTCACCCGGCTGTCGGCAAACATCAGCGGTACCTGGAACGTGGACACCGGCGAGGGCGACGTGCTGATACCCGTCGATCAGTCCACGCGCTTCGGTGCCCTGCTGCTGGCACCGTGTCCGACCTGCGATGGCGACATCACGCCCAACGACGGCGTGCGCGACGGCGCGTGCAGCGGCGCGTGCGCCGATACCGTCACGCCGTGCACGTCCAACAGCGACTGCGCGACCGGCGAAGCTTGCCTCGGCGGCGGAGCCGATGCGGGGCTGCCGTGTGACGCTCAGTACGTCGATCCCACGTTCCCCGTGACCAGCCCCGGCGCGAACAGCCTGGACTGCTTCCCCGCCGGAGCCACCGTGGCACAGGGCATCGTGGCCGATCACATGCTGACGACGGGTAGTACCGGACTCGGCTCACTGGTCCCGTGCAGCGTGGGCGGGGCTCTGGACTGTCACTGTGGCGTCTGCCAGACCGACCAGACGATTCCGTGCTCGTCCGACGCCAACTGCCCTACCGGCGACGTATGCGGCGACTTCCAGCCGGGCGTCAACCCGCTGCCGAATCCGTGCGACGACATCTTCTGCACCGAGAACGCCGGCGATCCAGGCCAGGGATCGTGCCTGGCCGACTCTCCCGTCACGTACTGCGACGGCGTCCTGCGTGCCGAGGGCACCGGCCTTCTCAACTGCACGACGAACGCCGATTGCGTGCCACCGGCCAAAACCATCAACGCGGGGAACTGCCTGCTCGAGGAGCAGCCGCGCTGCTACCCGGCGAGCTTCTCGCTAACGGGGACGCCGAGCCCGACCGCACCGTACGTCGTGTCGGCCGTCTGCCAGGCACCCTCGAACAGCCCGTCGGCCAACTTCGTGGCCGGCTACCCGGGTCCCGGCGTGAGGCAGGAACAGCTGAACGTGACGCTGCCGTGCGCCGGCAATCCCGGCTCGAGCTACCCGGGCTGTCCGTAGTCCGAATCTCAGGGCCGCCGCCGGCCGGAGCGACATCCGGCCGGTGGCGGCGTCCGCACCCGCGGCGCGGGCTCGGCGTGCGGCCGTCGGCCACGTGTAGGAAGCGGCGCGTCAAGCTCGAGGCAAAGCGCAACGAACGAGGGCGAGCTTCGAGAAAGAGGGTTACGTCACCTCGACTGCGGGACTAGGATAGCCGTCACGCGTGGGGACTGGCGCGTTCGATCAACGGCTCGGGGACCAGGGGAGAGCACAGAAAGTGAACAACCGAATCGATACCACCAGCTGGCTGCCGGCATTCATTGCAGGGATCGCACTCGCAGGGCTACCCGCCCTCGCGACGGCGCAGGTGTCCGCCACCTTCCCCGACGACAGTTTCCTTTGTTACAAGGGCAAGCTCGCCAGCGATGAGGCGTCTGCCGCCGGCGGACCCGCGCTCGACCTCCTCGACATGTTCGGGCAGGAAGACTTCGACATCAAGAAGGAACGCGGCTCGTGCAACCCGGCCGACGTCGAGGGTTCCGGAATCGTCGATTCCGTGACGCACTTCACCGCCTACCAGATCAAGCGCGTGAAGGGCGCCCCCAAGCACCCCAAGCAGACCGGCGTCAGGATGGTGAGCCTCGGCTCCACGCTCACCGTGCCTCCGCCGTGGTCGTTCGGCGAGATCCTGCTCGACACCAAGAAAGAAGATCGGATCCTGATCCCGGCGAGCAAGGACGACGATTCACAGAACCCGCTGCCCGACCCGCCCAACCCGGCCAGCCACAACGTCGACCACTACAAGTGCTACAAGGCGAAGCAGACCAAGGGCGAGCCGAAGTTCTCGCCGCTCACGTTCGCGGTCGAGGACCAGTGGGAGACCCCGGCCAAGCAGTACGAGCTGAAGAAGCCGAAGCTGCTGTGCATCGCCGTCGACAAGAACGGCGAGGACTACAAGAACATGGATGCAGGCCTCGTGTGCTTCCAGGCCAAGCCCGCAAAGGGCGAGCCCAAGCACGTGAAGCGCGAGGGCGTGGGTTTCGCCGACCAGCTCATCGCTCACAGGCTCAACTCGAGCAAGGAAGAGCTGCTGTGCATGGCGGCGCTCAAGGAGCCGCCCCTGGAGTTCTGCGGCGACGGCGTCATCAACCAGGGTGGTCTCGAGACCTGCGAGCCCGACAACGTCTCGCTGTGTGTTCCGGGCCAGAACTGCATCGATTGCGTGTGTACGTCACCGGCGTTCTGCGGCGACGGCACCATCGATCCCGGCGAGACGTGCGAGACGGACACCGACTGCGCTGCCGGCGAGCTGTGCTCGTCGGGCTGCGGCTGCATCGACGACCAGTGTCCGGGCGTGATCCACTGGACCCGCTTCTCGAAGGGCGGAGTGATGGCGCCACTGCCGGCCGACGTCGACTCGGGCTGGACCGGCAGCGCCCACAACAGCGGCACCCCGGACCAGGCCGAGATCGCACTGGCGGTGAGCTCGTACAGTGGCACCGCGCCGGCGTGCGGCGTGGCGACGATCGCGGGCATCGACCCGTCCTCGAATCTGTGTCGCTGCTCGAACGACACGCGGACGACGTGCGATGCGCCGCTGCTGGCCGACTTCGACGACTGTGGTGGCGCCGTGTGCGACTGCTTCCTCGATCCGCCGATCCCTTCGCTCACGCAGGGCATCCAGACCTGCAGTCTCACCAGGCTGTCCGCGAACATTTCCGGTACCTGGAACGTCGACACCGGCGAAGGCGACGTGCTCATCCCGGCCAATCAGACGACGAGGTTCGGTCCCCTGTTGCTCTCGCCGTGCCCGACCTGCGACGGCGACGTCACCCTGAACGACGGACTGCAACAGGGAACGTGCACTTTCGGCTCCACCCCCGGCGCGGCATGCGACGCACAGTTCACCGACCCGACGTTCCCCGTCCCCGGCGGCGGCTCGATGTCGCTGGACTGCTACCCGCAGGCCGCCGTGGTCGCGCAGGGAATCGTGGCCGACTGGTCGCTGACGACCGGGGCCAGCGGGCTCGGCTCGGTAGTGCCGTGTGGCGTGGGCGGAGTGCTCGACTGCCACTGCGGCGTGTGCCAGAGCGACCTCCAATCCCTGTGCGAAACCGACGCCGACTGCCCGACCGGCGACACCTGCGGTGACTTCCAGCCCGGGCTCAATCCGCTTCCGAACTCCTGCGACGACCTCACCTGTACCCCGGACGCCGGCGATCCGGGCGAGGGCTCGTGCCTGGGGGATCCGGACGTCCTGTTCTGCGACGGTCTGGTGCGTGCCGAGGGCGGCGGCGTACTCACATGCAACGAGAACGCCGACTGCGTCCCGCCGGCGATCACGGTCAACGGGGGCAACTGCACGCTGGCGCAGAAGCCGAAGTGCTACCCGGACACCTTCGCGCTCAGCGGGACAGCCGACCCGGTGTCGCCGCACCTGGTGTCGGCCGTGTGTCAGGCGCCGTCGAACAGCCCGGCCGCGAACTTCGTGGCCGGCTATCCGGGGCCGGGCGTGAGGCAGGAGAATCCCATCGTGACGCTACCCTGCGCCGGCGATCCGGGCTCGACCTACCCGGGCTGCCCGTAGCCTGGATCTCGATCGCGCCGCCGGCCGGACTGATGTCCGGCCGGCGGCGTGCTCTTTTCTACCCGCGAGCGCGGCCCACCGCGCCTCACACGAGCCGCGGATGTCGCGTATGCCACTCGGTGGCGGCCTCGTAAGCGCCCGCCACCCGACATAGCCCCTGTTCGTCGAGCGGACGACCTACGAGCTGTGCGGCCAGCGGTACGCCTTCGCCCGAGAATCCGCACGGAAACGTTACCGTCGGGCTGCCGGTCAGGTTGTACGGCACCGAGAAGAACGCCGATCCCATGACATGCTCGACGTCGGAGCTGCGATCGCCGACCTTCGCGGGCGGTGAAGCGAGCGCCGGGCACAGCAAGACGTCGATGTCGGTGAAGACGGTCTCGAACGCACGCCGCAGCCAGTCGCACGCGACGAGCGCGCCGGCGTACTCGGTGGCGGGCACGGCCAGCGCACTCTCGAGGAACTCACGCATCAGCGGGCCGTAGCGGTCGCTGCGCGCCGGGAACGAGTCGCCGTGGGCAACCAGCGCGTCGACACCGCAGATCGCGAACCACGGCCCGAACAGCTGCTCGAGCGGCGGCAACGTGACCTCGCGCAGGCTCGCGCCGAGATCGGCCAGGGTCGTGCCCACCGCGGCCACGGCCGCGGCCACCTCGGTGTCGACGCCGGCAGTGCAGTAGCTCTCGTCGATGCCCACACGAACGCCAGCGAGATCACCACCGGCGGCGGCGACGAGGTCGGGCAAGGGAACGGCCAGCGAGGTAGGATCGCGACCGTCGTGGCCGGCGATGGCCGACAGCACGACGGCCGCGTCGGCGACCGAGCGCGCCAGCGGCCCCACGTGGTCGAGCGTGTGCGAGAGCGGAAACACTCCGGCACGGCTCACCCGACCGTAGGTGGGCTTGATGCCCACCACGCCGTTGGCCGCCGCCGGGAAGCGGATCGAGCCGCCGGTGTCGGTTCCGAGCGACGCGTAGCACAGCCCGGCCGCCGTGGCCGCACCGGATCCGCTCGAGCTGAGACCGGGAAAGCGGTTCTCGCCCCACGCGTTCACCGGCGCCGGCAGCTCCGGGTGGTATCCGGCGTAGGCGAACTCGGTCATGTTGAGCTTGCCGAGGATCACGGCGCCGGCCGCCTCGAGCCGGGCCACCACCGTCGCGTCTTCGGCAGCCGGCTCCTCGGGCAGCACCTTCGAGGCGCACGTGGTCGACGAGCCGCGCAGGTCGCACAGATCCTTCACGGCCACCGGCACGCCGTGCAGCGGCCCGCGATGGACACCGTCGGTGATCTCGCGCTCGCACGCGGCGGCGCGCTCCAGAGCCCGCTCCGACAGTACAGAGAGATAGCCGTGCAGTCGCCCGTCCACGCGACCGATGCGATCGAGGCTCGCACGCGTGAGTTCCACCGGCGAGATCTCGCGCGTGCGCACGAGTTCGGCAACCTCGGTCAGGGTTCGGTAACACAGGTCGTCGTCTGCCATCTCTACCTCACTTCCAGCGCACGGATCGCGCACGCGATCGGTCGAACCGAGGATCGCCGCGCACTCCCGAAAAAGGGGACAGTCCCCTTTCTCGGCACTCGTGAAGCGGCAGGGTAGTTGCCGGCGCGGGCTGATGCATGGCGCTTGCCTTGCGCGATGCGGCGGCGCCGGGCGGCCGGGGCGGAGAAACCTCAGAGGACAAGCAGCCTGCCTGGTAGCATGGAGTAGGGTCCTATACCTGCGCGCTGCCCGTGCGCGCGGCCGAGGGCTCGAACGATCGATGCGTGGGCGAGGAGATACGTTACGGCGCGCTGCGAGCCGCGGGTTCACGCTCGTGGAGTTGCAGATCGCGATCGTCGTGTTGCTGATCGTGACGTTCACGATGGGCGGCCACCACCACATCTACAACCAGCTGCTGGCAGGCGTGAGCGTCGATCAGCGCGTGGACGGCCACTTCGACCTGTTCAACGAGCGCGGCTTCCTCGTGATCATGGCGCAGGGCAAGAACGCATCGGCACCCGTCTGCGACGTGCGCGTGCAGTCGGTGGACACCTCGGGCAGCGACCCGGAGGTGGTCGTGGTCGTCGAGCAGGTGCCGTTCTGAGAACGCGAACGATGATCGCTGACAGCCCTCATCGTGCCGAGCGCGGCGCCACGCTGATCGAGACCATGATCGCGTCGACCCTGTTCGCGGCCCTGAGCGTCGCCATGGTGTCGGCCGGCTCGACGTTCTCGCAGGCCGAGCGCGAGCAATTCACTCGCACCACCGCGGCCACCAGCGCGAACGTCGTGCGCACGCGTGTGCTCGCCGACGCCGAAGCCTCCGACTCTGTCCTGTGCGCCGACGCGTCGACCCTGTCGCTCACGCTCGACGGCGGCTCGACGGTCGTCGAGTACTACGTGACCGATGGCGACCTGGTGCGCTGGGCACTGCCGCCCGACAAGGAATCGCTGATCGCCGAGAACGTCAATATGCTCGCATGCCAGAGCTTCGGTCCGGCCGGCCTGGTCACGGACTTCAGCCTCGGCACACTCGACCACCCGCACCACGTCTACATGCGCGTCTCCGACAGCGGTGCGGTTCCGTGATCGACCCGCGCAACCGGCGGCGCGCCGGATCGTACGCCACGCCGCGTGATCCGCGTACCGGACCATCGTCGGCCGTGCGCCGCAACGGGCTCGCCCACGCGGGCGCCGGCCAGCGCGGCTACGCCATGGTCTTCGTGATGGTGTTCACGTCGATCAGCATGCTGTCGCTCACGGGCGGCTACCAGCGGCTTCACCAGCTGTTCGCGTTCGAGAGGTCGAGCGACCGGGTCAGCCCCGGTGGCGACGGCATCGAGAAAGCGCTGGGGCGCGGTCTGGCCCGCTTCGCCACCGGCGAGCCGACGGTCGACGGCAGCAACCTGTACGTCTGCGATCTGAAGATCCGCGACGAGAACGGCGACCCCGTCACGTACCGCCTCACCTACGAGAAGCTGCCGGACAACGAGTGGTCGCTGGTGGCCGAGGCGGCCGGTTCGGCCCAGCCCACCTGCCCCGCCAGCTTCACCGACAACGCCTGCCCGGCCCCGTCGTGGCCGTAGGCGGCCGGCGGCTCACGGCAACACGACGCGTGCGGGCACGCACAGCGTCTCTTCCTTGGAGGTGTCCAGCGCCGAGGGACCGAAACCGGTGGCGGTGTGCACGCCGAAGCGGCGCACGTGGCGTGAGTCGAACTTCGAGAACTTCGCCTGGTAACACAGCATCGCCGCGTCGGCGTTGATCACGGGCGCACTGTCGACGCTCGCGGCGAGACACAGCCGCTTCACCTTCTTCAGCCGGTACTTGCGACTCTCGAATACATCGTCGATGCCGGCAATCGCGTCCTTCGGGAAGTACTTCGGCGTGTCCTTGCTCACCTTGACGCGGTAGCACTTGTACGCGTCGACCTCGTGCGAGCCGCCGGCCGGCGGCGCCGCCGGCGCGCTCTCGTCGAACGCAGCCGGTACCAGCAGGCTGTCGGGCCGGTCGGTGTCGATGAACAGCGGCCCGAACGCGGTCTCGGTCTCGAGTTGCAAGCGCGGCGTATGCTCGGCGGCCCCCGAGTTCTCCTTGATCTGGTACGCCTGCAGCGCCGTATCGGGGTCGATCGCCGCGGTCGCGTTCAGATCGCCCGGCGGGCACACGCTGGTCTCACGCCGCACCCGATACGACACACCGCTCTCGAACGCGTCGCTCAATGTGACGTCGAACGACTCGAAGCGATCGATGGTGCGACTGCGGCGGGCCTTGTAGCACAGGTACGGATCGTCGGGGTCGGGCGCCTCCGAGCCGTGCGACGCCAGCCCACACTCCCCGTCGGCGAGGTCGACGTCGCCGTCGCCGTCGTTGTCGACGCCGTCGTCGCACGCGGGATCCTCGAAGTCCTGGGCCGCGTCGGCGCAGCCGTCGTCGGCGGGGAAGTCGGTGTCACCGTCGAGGTCGTTGTCGACACCGTCGCTGCACATCGGCAGCTCGGCGGTGCCCGGCGAGCCTGTGGCCGAGGTGCTCGCGCGCCAGCCGTCCGCCTCGCCCCACAGCGCCGCGGCGCCGGCGGGATCGCGAATCACCAGCGATGGTCCGCTGCCGTCGGTGGTCGGGTACCACGCGTCATCGTACGCGAAGTCGTGAATCGCGCCGCCGTCGGCGCCCTCCAGGCGCAGCTGCTCGCCGCCGTTGTCGAGCTTGCCCGTGTACTGTCCGACCACCGGCAGGCCGCCGCCGTACTGTGCGCCGAAAGCGACCTGGTCGGCCACCACCAGCACGCGATCGCCGGGCGCCACGACCGAGGTCGGGAACGTGAAGGCGATGCCGTCGGTGAACGCCATGCCCGCCAGATCGACCGGGTCGCTGCCCACGTTGGTCAGCTCCACGTACTCGTGCGCGCTGCCTCCGGGCGGATGGTACATGAGCTCGGTGACGCGGATCAGGACGTCGCGCACGAAGCTCGCCTCGTTGAGCGCGCTCCACGACGAGCCCGACTGTACCCGCGACTTGACGTGGACGCTGCTCGTGAGCGGCAGCGGGCCGGCATGCACCTGCGCGCTCGGCGACACACCGCCGCCGGCCAGGCGCGGGTCGGCACCGTCGGTGGTGTAGTGGATCGTGCCGGCCGGCGCGTCCATCTCCAGCTCGAAGCCCGGCAGGAAAAGGCCCCCGTGCTGGTTGAACGATGGCGCCACGACCGTGGGGTAGAGGTCCTTGGCGCGGAACTGCTCGACCACGATGTCGGAGCGAATCGGGAAGTACGCCAGCCGCACCCACAGCAGCTCGGTGATCCAGTGCACGTCGCGCGTGTACGGCGTCGACGACGCCTTGTCGCCCCAGCGCGCCGACTCACCGACGACGGCGCGATCGATCTCGTTCGCCCGGCGCATGTAACGGGCCTCGGCGCTGGCGTGCGTGAGCGCGCCGCCGTTGAAGAAGTGGCGGTGGACATGGTCGCCGAACAGGACGCGGAACTCGGCGTTCTGCTTGCGCAGCCTGTCGTACAGGGCCGACGGTGCGTCGGAGTACTGGATCGCGGTGCGGTTCGAGTTGACCTTCTCGAGCACACCCTCGGCGTCCCAGCTCACGAACTGGAACCCGGCACCACTCTGGCGGCGGCGGCCGATGTACCAGTTGTGCCAGTCCCAGTCGGTGTTCTCGGCGTAGAGGTTCATGATCATGTAGTCGATCAGGTTCTCCACGTCGACGTACTGCTGCAGGGCGGCGTACTGCGACGGCGTGGACAGGCCGGCGCTGGCGATCGCGTGCGCCGTCTCCCACGCCTCGTTGTCGCCGTCGAGCACCTGGTTCGACTTGCGCGCGTCCCAGTCCTCGGGCTCACCACCGAGGTGCTCGGCGAAGAACTCGGCATCGGGCCGCTCGGTCGCTCGATAGAGTCCCCAGTACAGCCCGTTGAGATACAGATGTACGTGCTGGCTGTGGCCCGCCGGCCGCCCCATGTCGACCTGGGTGTCCTTGGTCCACGTGTCGCGCACGTACTGGGCGCGTGAGGAGCCGGTGTGCCACGTCTTGCTCTTGCGTGCGCTGAACGTGATCGTGTTGAAGCGGTCCACCGGCGAGTCACGGAACAGCGGAAAGTCCATCTTGCTCGGCCCGTAGATGCTCTTGAACAGCAACCGGATCGAGTGCTTCTTGATGCTGCCGATCCGGCTCGAGCCGCCCTGGATACGAACCCCGGCGTTGATCTGGAACGCGGCACTGCCGTCGGGGTAGATGAACTCCGCCGACGTCGGTCGCTCCCACTCCACGCCACGCGCGAGCGGGTGGCTGTAGATACCGTCGTCCTCGCCGAACAGGTGGTCGGGGTCGGTAACGATCGACAGCGACGGGATCGTCTTCAGATCGCCGCTGATCGTGGTCGCGTACGCCGGATCGTTGACCACCTCGGGATCCATCTCCCAGTCGTTGCCGCTCCACCCGTAGTACACCGGGGGGAGACCGACGCCGTGTTGCTGGATGACGTCGTCGGTGAAGATGTAGGTGTGCGTGACCGACGACGACGTCACGAGCCCCGACTTGAACGCGACCGCCCGCAGCATGGTCGTGCCGGAAACGCTGACCGGCGCGCCGTAGACCGAGCCGTGCGTGTCGGTCGGCTCGGTGCCGTCGAGCGTGTAGCGAATGGTGGCACCGGCGGTGGCGGTGGTGAGCGCGACCGAGAACAGCGTGTCGTAGAAGCCGCGCTCCACGCTGAACGAGACGGGCTCGACGTTCACGCACGCGGTCGACTCGTCGTTGACCGCGCCCGGGGTGGGGTCGACGAAGCAGCGTTCGGACGTGAGCGTCAGGTCGAGCCCGTAGGAGATGTCGGGCTGCTGCTCCGGGTACTGCGGCGCGTACTCGTGCTCGACGGTCGTTCCGTCGGGCCGGACCAGCGCGAGGTACTCGCCCTCGCGCGCCAGCCGGAAGCTCGTGTGCAGCGGCTGCCCGACCGTCGTGCGGTCCTTGCCCGACGTCCACACCAGCAAGTATCCGTTCGCAACGATCGTCTCGGCGGGGAGCTGCCACTTCGTGAGGTCACCGTCGTTGTCGGTGAGGTACCAGCCACCCACGGCGACCGGGGCCGCACTCTCGTTGTGGATCTCGAGCCAGTCCTCGAAGTCGCCGTCCTCGTCGGCGATCGTCGAGGCGTTGCTCGCCATGAGCTCGGTGATGTACAGGGCGTGGGCGGGTGCGGCCGTCAGTGCGACGGAAGTCACCACGGCGGCGAGCCGGAGCGCGATCGGCAGCAGCGCGCGGTCGAGCACGGGCAAAGCTAGCACTGCGGCGGGAAGATCGTCAAGGCACCGGATGCCCCCCTGTCTGCGCCCGGTTTGCCGAGCCCGCTCGCATGGCGAACAGTGCCGGCGTGGCCGTCGCGCGGCGCAGGATGGCGGGGGCCGGGGTGTCGGTGGCGGTGTTCCTCGCCTGCCTCGAGCTCGGGCTGCGCGTGGCGCCGCAGGCCATCCCGCTGGACCTGCTCGAGCAGTTCGAGCCCGCCATGCGCTCGGCGATCGCGAGCCGGCGCAAGCTCACCACCAAGAAGGACACGGTACTGGTGCCGCGCCATGACGGCGGGCCGGCCGACCGGATGTGGGTGTACCGGCCCGGCGCCGAGGTGCACTGGACGTTCGACGAGCCGGGAATCACGAACACCGTTCGCGTCGACGACGCCGGATTCTGCAACCCGGTGGCCGATGCCCACCGCAAGCCGGCGTTCGACGTGGTCACGCTCGGCGACTCGTTCACGTTCTGTACCACCGTCGATCCGGTCGACACGTGGAGCAATCGGTTCGCCGAGCTCAGCGGCCTGGACACGTTCAACCTGGGGCAGCCGGGACGCGGGCCCCACGAGTACGTGGCCCTGTTCGAGCACTTCGGCGCATCGAAGTCGCCGCGCTTCGTGGTGATGAACATCTACGAGGGCAACGACTTCCGCGATGCGTACTTCTTCCACGAAGCCGCGATGCAGGCCGCCGCGTCGCGGACGTCGGGCGACACGGTTCCGTGCCCGTTCGACACGGCGGCAGCGTGCAATGCGTTCCTCGCGCTCAAGCACGGCGCGCCAGGCCGCCGCAGCTACGCGTACAACCTCCTGTCGGCGATCGTGTGGCGGCTGCGCGAGGCAGTGGCCAGGAGCGAGATCGACTTCCAGTACGTCGTGCGTTTCGCCGACGGCAGCCAGGTGGGCATGAACTCGCGCAACGGCGATCGCGACGAGGTCGAGTTCGCCCGCCAGCTCACCGAGGGCCGGCTGTCCACCGCGCTGTTCGACGACGCGCTCGAGCGTTTCGTCGCGCTCGGCGACCGTCGCGGGTTCGTGCCCGTCGTGCTCTATACACCGTCGGCGTACACGGCCTACGAGGGCATGGCCACGTTCGACGACGCGACGATCGAGGCGACGATGAGGGGCTATTCGCAGACCCTGCGTGCCTACTTCGCGGCGCGGGCGGACGAGCTCGGCTACACGTTCCACGATCTGACGACCGATCTCCAGGGTGCTGCGAGCCGCTCGAGCGCGGACGATCTGCTGTATTTTCGCACCAACGTCCACCTCACCGCCGCCGGTCACCGCGTGGTGGCCGGTCGGCTCGCCGACCTGATCGCCGACCTCCGGTAGCGCGCCGGCGCTGCAGCCCCGCCGCGACGTCCGTACCCGGCCGGTTCAGTATCGTTCGCGGATCGCGACCTTCACGGGGCGGCCGTCGGCCAGCCGCGTGGTGACGGCAAGCCCGTTGGCGATGGCCACCTCGTCGGCGCTCCAGGCGCTGCCGGTACGGGCCGTCAGCTCGTTCACGCTCTCGCCGTCGCGGGCGCGGCGAACGCGCAGGCGTGTCTCGGTGATCGAATCGCGCTCGGCTGCCGTCAGCTCGCGGAAGCTCGAGGAGATGGCGGCGAAATCGGCGCGGCGTGCAGCGGCGCCGGCCGGCGTGGTGACGCCGGTGATACGGTAGACGACGTCGCGATGCGCGACCCACGTGAGATCGAGCGCCGCGCCACCGCCGCGGGTGGGCACGACGGCCGTCGCGTGGGCCGCCGCGAGGCTGCCGAGGCGACGCGCTTGCGGCTCGCTCTCGAACGCGACGCCGGCCACCTCGCCGAATGCGTGCGCCGCTGCCACCGGATCGTCGCCGACGACGGCGAACTCGAGCGCGACCAGTGCCGCGCCGTCGGGCGACTGCGCGGCGACGAAGCGCCTCGCGTTGTGCATGATCCACCGCGGCGGGAACTCCAGCGCGAAGCCGAGGTCGGGGTGCAGGAAGCGGCGCCCTTCGAACACGCCCGATGCCGCGCTCTCGCCGATCGTCAGACCATCCAGGTAACCGAGGAAGTCGGCGCGATCGGCGGCCAGCGACCGGCGCGACGCGCGCTCGATCTCGGCGCCGTGGGCGCGTGCCGCGTCGACGCGCTCGGGCATGGACGGATGCGACGCAAGGAATCCGCGTCGGTCGCCGTCGCCGTGGCGCAGACGGTCGTCGCGCTCGAGCGTCTCGAGAAACGCGGCGAGCGCGAGCGGATCCCAGCCGGCCGTTGCCGCCAGTCGCTGCCCCTCGCGGTCGGCCTCGCGCTCGTCGCTGCGGCTGTAGGGTGCGAGCAGCGCCGCACCGGCCGCGTCACCGGCACCGGCCACGGCGCGTCCGACACGCGGGCTCACGATGCCGGTGGCGAGCGCACCGATACCGCTGACCAGTGAAACGGGTGCGGCACGCGCCAGCCTCTGGCCGGAGTGCCGGGCGGCGACGTGGACGATCTCGTGTCCGATCACCGATGCCAGCTCGTCCTCGGAGTCGAGAAGCACCAGCAGGCCTCGGGTCACGTAGACGTGGCCGCCGGGAAGCGCGAGCGCGTTCGCAGCGACCATGTCGAGAACGTTGAAGTGGTACTCGAAGTCATTGCCGGGAAGCCCGGCGGTCAGGCGTGCGCCGACCGCTCGCACGTAGGCCACGGTGCGCGGCGCGTCGACGTACCCGATGGTCTCGCCGAGCTCGCCAGCCGCCGCTGCGCCCAGCCGTCGCTCGTCGTCGACCGTCGTGAGCACGGCCGTGGGCCGACCCGTGAACGGGTCGATCGTGCAGCCGCCCACCAGCAGGATTGCGCCGGCCGCAATCTGTACAAGAATCGTCTTCAGTCGTGGATCTGCTCGGCGAGATACGCTTCCTTGCCGATCTCGTCGATGATGTGGAGCTGCGCCTCGAGCCAGTCGGCGGCGTCTTCCTCGCCGGTGAGGATTCCCTCGAGAAGCTCGCGTGATCCGTTGTCGCCCTTGTCGCGGCACAGGGCGATCGCCTTGTTGAAGCGCGCGATGGCCTCGGTCTCGACGATCAGGTCGTTGCGGTGCTGCTCGACCGGGTCCTCGCCCACACGCACCGGATTGAGCTTCTGCATGTTCGGCACGCCTTCCAGGTAGAGGATGCGCTCGATGATCTTGTCCGCATCCTTCATCTCGCCGATCGACTCCTCACGCTTCTTCTCGGCCAGCTTCTGATAGCCCCAGTTCGCACACATGCGCGAGTGGATGAAGTACTGGTTGATGGCCGTCAACTCGGCCGTGAGGATCTCGTTCAAGCTCTTGATGATCTGCGCGTCGCCCTTCATGTCTCCTCCCGGCTCGGGTTCCGATCGGCGGCGACGCAAACGTATGCCGCCACTGGCGTGAACGCCAGCGACGACGCGCGGCGGGAGTCGCGGGCGGATGGAGCTGCTGTGAGGTGGAACCGGAGGCCGCTTCAGCTACCGATGCGGGGCTGCACGCGGTGCTGGGCCGGGCTCTCCTTGGAGAGGATCTCGTCGACCAGCGGACGGCAACCGCCGCAGTCGGTACCGGCGGCGCACGAGCGGGCGACGTCGGACGAGTCCACTGCGCCCTCGCGCGCGGCCTTGCGGATGTCGTGATCCGTGAGGCCCTTGCAGTGACATACGATCATCCGGTGTACCCGTCGATCGGCGACGCGGGCACCGCCCTGGCGGACGACCCCTCGCCGTATCGAGAGTGGAGTGTACCAGTTTGAAGTTGAATATCAATGTCAATTTCAACAAATTCCGAGAAATCGCTCCACGGGGCTGGAAAACAGGCCGCCCGTTCCATAGTTTCCCGTCCGTCCATGCCGCTTCGAACGGGGGGTGGCGCTGACCCGCCCGTCGGGGAGGACCGAGTTGACCGACACGAGGAGGAACACGACGCGATGTTGAATCGATGCACCGCGGTCCCGGTGGGACTGCTCCTGATCACGGCCGCACTGGCCACCACGCCCGCCTCCACCGCCGCGAAGACCCTTCGCTTCACCGCCATCCCCGATCACGACGCCACCGAGCTCCAGCAGAAGTACGATCCTGTCGCCGAGTATCTCGGCGAGCGGCTGGGCATCGACGTGGACTACGTGGCCGCCGCCGACTACCAGGCGTCGGTCGAGATGTTCAAGAACGGCGACGTGCACCTGGCCTGGTTCGGCGGCCTCACCGGCGTGCAGGCGCGGCAGGCGGTGGCCGGAGCACGCGCCATCGCGCAGGGCGTCGAGGACCCGAAGTACTACTCGTACTTCATCGCCCACCGGTCCACCGGGCTCGAGCGGTCGGAGGAGTTCCCGGCGGCGATCGCATCGCTTCCGTTCAGCTTCGGGTCGGAGAGCTCGACGTCGGGCCGCCTGATGCCGGAGTTCTTCATCCGCGAGCACAGCGGCAAGCCGGCCGGCGAGTTCTTCTCGCACGCCCCCGGCTTCTCGGGCAGCCACCCGAAGACGGCCGAGCTCGTTGCCGACGGTACCCGCATCAAGGCCGGCGTGCTCAACTACAAGACCTACGACGGCATGGTGGCCGGAGGCAAGATCGACCCCGAGGTCTGTCGCGTGATCTGGAAGACGCCTTACTACGCAGACTACAACTTCACCGCCCACCCGGAGCTGGAGGAGATGTTCGGGCCGGGTTTCATCGACAGGCTGCAGCGCGCGCTGGTCGAGCTCGACGACCCGCAGCTGCTGGCGGCGTTCCAGCGGTCCGACCTCATTGCCGCCACCAACGAGGAGTTCGAGGGCATCGCGAAGGTGGCCCGCGAACTGGGTATGCTGCGCTGAACGGATCGTTGACGACGACGAGCACGCACCTGCGCGCACGCGACCTGATCGTCGCGTTCGACGGCCGCCCCGCCCTCGAGGTCGAGAGCCTCGACATCGCAAGCGGCGAGGCGGTGGCCATCGTCGGCCCGAGCGGCGCCGGCAAGACCACCCTGCTGCGCGCGTTCGCCGCGCTGGTCCGGCCGACCGGCGGCCACGTCGAGATCGGCGGCGCTCGCATCGACGGGCTGTCGGCCGCCGAGCTGCGGCGTACGCGCGCGACCATCGGCTTCGTGCACCAGCACTTCGGCCTGGTGCCGAACCTGCGCGTCGTCCAGAACGTGCTCACCGGCCGGCTCGGGAGGCAGTCTCTCGCGGGCGCGATGCGCGCGATGGTGATGCCCGCCGCGGCCGACGTGGATCGCGCGCACGCGATCCTCGAGCGGGTCGGCATCGCCGACAAGCTCTACCAGCGAACCGACCAGCTGTCGGGCGGCCAGCGCCAGCGTGTCGCGCTGGCGCGAGCGCTGTTCCAGCAACCGACGGCGCTGCTCGCGGACGAGCCGGTGTCGAGCGTCGATCCGGCGCGCGCTCGCGACACCGTGGCGCTGCTGGCCGAGATCTCGCGAGAGCAGGGGCTCACCTTGTGCGCCAGCCTTCACAACCTCGAGCTGGCGCGAGAGTTCTTCCCCCGCCTGATCGGTCTCAAGCGTGGACGGATCGCGTTCGACCGGCCCTCGGCCGAGATCGACACGGGCGAGTTCGACTCCCTGTACGAGCTCGAGCACTCCGCCAATGGCAATCGCAGCGGCTGAGCCCGGTGCCCGTGCGGCGCCGGGCATGCGCCGCGTGGTGCTCGTCGCGATCGCGCTGGCCGGCGTGTGGGCGGCGTGGGTGCTGGCGCTCGACCCGCGCCAGGCGATCCCCGGCGGCGACGAGCTGCGCGTGCTCGGCCGCTTCCTCGGCCACGCGCTGTCGCCTGCGCTGAGCTACGAGTCGGAGTTCGTGCCCGACTCGGCGCCGCCGATCGCCATGAAGGCGCTCGACGGCGCACGCCGGACGGTCGTCTTCGCGGCCGCGGCGATGAGCATCGCCATGGTGCTCGGACTGGTGCTCGGATTCCTCGGATCGACCGCATGGTGGGTCGACGATCCGGTGGGTGGTACCACCCCGCTCGTACGCACGTTGCGTGCGGCGGTCGCGCCCGCCGTGTACCTCGCCACCCGGGTGACGATCACGTCGATGCGCTCGGTACACGAGCTGCTGTGGGCGGTGCTGTTCCTGTGCGCGATCGGGCTCAACAGCCTCAGCGCCGTGATCGCCATCGCGATCCCGTACGCCGGAACGCTCGCCAAGGTGTTCTCGGAGATGATCGACGAGGCGCCGCGCGACGCGGCCGAGGCGCTGCGCGGGGCCGGCGCGACGCCCGGCCAGGTGTTCGTGTTCGGGCTCGTGTCACGCGCGCTGCCCGACATGAGCGCCTATGCGTTCTACCGCTTCGAGTGTGCCCTGCGCTCCTCGGCGATCGTCGGCTTCTTCGGACCGGAGACGCTCGGCAAGTTCATCAAGCAGTCGTGGAACGAGAACCACTACGGCGAAGTGTGGACCTACCTGTACACGCTGTTCGTGCTCATCGTCCTGCTGGACTGGTGGAGCGGTGCCATGCGCCGGCGCTTCGTGGCATGAGCGATCGCGAGCTACAGCTACGCGCACTGTACCTCGAGCGTCCGCGTGACCGCTTCGTGCGCGCGAGCATGGCCGTGCTGGGCATCGTGATGCTCGCATCGTGGCTGAGCGGCGAGTTCCACCTCAGCGACGTCTTCTCGCAGCGACGGCTCGCCAATGCCGAGCGCTTCGCCGCCGACGTGGTGCCGTACTCGCTGCGCGGCGAGCCCCTCTCGATCTCGGCAACGGCGGCGTGGGCGGGCGAACGCCTGGCCGACGGCGGCGCGCAGGCCATGCTCGCCACCGTGGCGATCTCGGTGGCGGCGATCGTCCTGGCCGCGCTCCTCGGTGCGCTCGCGTGCCTGCCGGCGGCACGCAGCTTCATGAGCCCCGACGCGTTCGCACCCTCGGCACGGCCGCCGCGCATGCCGGCGCGTGCAGCATCGGCCGCCGTGGTCGCCGGCACGCGCGCCGTGCTGATCTTCGTGCGAGCCGTGCCCGAGTACGTGTGGGCGTTCCTGCTCGTCAAGATCTTCGGGTTCTCCGCGTGGCCGGCAGTGCTCGCGCTGGCGATCCACAACGCCGGCATTCTCGGCAAGCTGATGGCCGAGACCGTCGAGAACTGCGAGCCTGCGCCGCCCACGGCGCTGCGCGCGCTCGGTGCGACACGCCTGCAGGTGGCGCTGACTGCCATCTTGCCGGACACGATGCCGCGCTTCCTGCTGTACTTCTTCTACCGCTGGGAAACCTGCGTGCGCGAGGCGACGGTGCTCGGCATGCTCGGCGTGCTCTCGCTCGGGTCTCTCATCCGCGACGCGCGCGCGTCGAACTTCTACGACGAGATGCTGTTCTACGTGATGCTCGGCGCCGCGCTCGTGCTGGTCGGCGACCTGGTGTCGGCGCTGGCGCGGGCCGCGCTGCGCCGCGCGGGCTGAGCCGACCTGCCGGTCGAGGGCGGAGCACACGCGTGTGCGCTCGTCGTCGCTCGACGGCTCGCGCCGCCGGGGCTACAGCGCCGCCGGGCCGCGCTCGCCGGTGCGAATGCGCACGACGTCCTCGAGCGGGCTCACGAAGATCTTGCCGTCGCCCAGCTTGCCGGTGTCGGCCGCCGCACCGATCAGCTCGACCACGCGCTCGACCCTGTCGTCGTCGACGGCAATCTCGAGCTCGAGCTTCGGTAGAAGCTCCACCTCGTACTCCGCGCCGCGGTAGGTTTCGGTGTGGCCGCGCTGGCGGCCGAAGCCACGCACCTCGGTGAGCGTGATGCCGGTGATGCCGGCCTCGCCCAGTGCTTCCTTCACGGCGGCGAGCTTGAACGGCTTGATGACGGCCAGGACCTTCTTCATGAATGCACCTCTGCTGTCGTCCGTGCGCGCCGGTCGGTCCCTCGAACCGGCGCGCGGTCTTCGATTACAGCGCTATACGAGCAATCGACGTGCCACGAACGGGCGTGCGTCCGCGCGTCGAATCGATGGGTAGCGTGACCGATTTTGCGGCAGTGCACGCCCGACGTGCACCGCCCGTGGCGGCCAGCGAGTCGCGGGGCGGCCTGCTAACGGACCGCCGTTGTGGGTGGGGCCGCGGCCTGTCGTACCACGGGTACCAGCCGCATCGTCATCGGGTGCGGCAGGATGCGGATGAACAGATCGCTGAAGTACTTCTCGGCCATCGCGTCACCGACGGCATCGGCCATGCCCGGTGTGGCCAGGGCCTGCACCGACCCGAACTCCTCACCGGCAATGCGCACCGAAACGATCGGTGAGCGCGTGTTGGCTGCCACGCGATCGGCCGCGCGGTTTCCGAGGCGGATGAACACGTCGCCGTCGACCACCACCAGCCAGATGGGGAACCAGTGCTCTCCGCCCTCGGCGTCGACGGTCATGATTTCGAGCGTGCTCTCGGCGGCAAAGCGCTCCGGCTCCCAGCCGGCCAGCGCGCCGGTCGCGGCCATCGAGAGCGACAGCACGGTTGCGGTGACGAACAGCAGCATCCTGGAAATCTTCATCAGAACTCCCATATCAACGACGCATAGTAGTCGAAGTCGTTCGGCTTGTCGCTCGGTTTCGTCCGATCCACGTCGGGCTTGGTGGGATCGCGGCCGCAGTTCTCGTCCGGATCGGCAATGTCGGCGGCGTCGCAGTCGTCGCCGTCGTCCGGGTTGCTGTCGTAGCGATCCTCGACCCCGAACCGCAGCTTCATCGGAATGGTGTCGTGCAACGCGATGTCGAGGTACAGCCGGGCGATCGCGCGATACTCGCCGGTATCGTCGAAGTCGGGGTACATGCCGGCAAACGCGCCGAGCGTGTAGCGGCCCGCGAATTTCTGCTCGTACTCGCCCTCGGCCAGCCCCTCCGGTCGCACCGTCGAGTGGTCACCGCCCACGTCCTGACTCGCACCCATGCCGAGGCGACCGACGAGATTCGTCGTATCGTTCCTGATGAACCGGTAGCCGACACCGGTGGCGGACGCCCAGCGCCAGTCGTACTTCTTCTTCGCGTCGACCTCTCCGCGAGCGTTCAGGAAGATCAGCCACGGGCTGTTCGCGAACAGCCAGTCGTGCCGTGCGTCGGTGGTGAACCGGTCCTCCGTGGTGCCGCCACCGTGATCCTTCAAGCTGTACAACGTCGACCACGTGACCTTTCTCGCGGCGGTCTCGTAGGTCAGATTGGTCGCGGTTCGCAGGTTGAGGGCTGCCGAGTTGCCGCTGCTGCCGTCGAGCCCACCCTCGACCAACCCCTTCCAGGGGCTCTTCTCCTCGGGTGCCGGCTCCTCGTCGGGAACCGCCGCCTCGGCCACGGCGGCGGCATCCATGCCGCCCGGGAGCACGTCGGCCGTCACGGCGCCCGAGGTCGACGCCGTGACGTGTGACCGCGGCACCGTCAAGGTGCCGAGGACCGGGTGCTCGATCGTGAGCGCGTCATCACCGGTCGCAGCCAGCGTACCCGTGAGCACCTCGCCGGTATCCAAGGTGACGGTCACCTGCGATCCCACGGCCAGGTCGGCGATCGGGACGACCACCGCCTCGGCCGCGCCGGCCGCCACATCGTCGGCGACGACGACGGCCGCGCCCCCGAGGCTCATCGCGAGCACGATCAGACCGCACCGGACCCATGTTCGAGCTACTTGCACTGCGCTGGTTCTCCTCTGGCGTTCTTCTCGGAACGGGTGGCAGCCGATCCGCCGCGAACCGCGCACACTAGCGGTCGGCGCTGGTTCAACCAACCGAGCGCTCGTGCCCGCAGGGGAGCCGTTCTCCGGCAGCCGGCTAGTACAGGCCGAGCATGCGGCCTGCGAGCGCGACGACCGCGAGCGCGAGAACCGGACGCACCACACGCTCTCCTCCGCGCACGGCCAGTCGCGCCCCTACGGCCGCACCCGCGGCCGTGCTGACCGCGAGCACCAGGGCCGGCGCCCACACCACCTGGCCGCGCGCGACGAACACGGCGGCCGCCACCAGGGTGAACGCCGCCACCACGACCAGCTTGATGCTGTTCGACAACACCAGGTCGTTGCCGGCCCGCGCCAGCGCCAGCACCAGCATGATGCCGACGCCGGCCTGGAACGCCCCGCCGTACACTCCGATGAGCGTGAACACGGCGAAGCCGGAGAGCGGCGACCACGACCTGCGTTCGGCCTGGCCCGAAGGGCCGGCCTCGCGCAGCGCCGGCACCAGCACGACCAGCATCACGATGCCGAACAGGCGCTCGAACGTGCGGTCGTCGAGATAGGATGCGGCGGTCGCGCCGACCAGCGAGCCGAGCATGAGCGGGAGCAGCGTCGGCAGCGCGGCACGAAAACCGGGAACGCCCTCCGCGCGAAAGCGCCACGCGCCCACCACGCTCTGGACAAGGACGCCGATCCGGTTGGTCGCGTTGGCGACCGTCCCCGGCAAACCGATCAGCACCAGCAGCGGCACGGTGAGCAGCGATCCACCGCCGGCGATCGTGTTGATGATGCCGGCGACGAATCCGCCGGCGAGCAGGAGCCCGACCTCAGCCGCTGTCATGTCCGCGGGCCACGCGCCCCGTCAGCGCGGTGAGAACGTGAGGTGTTCGGCGACGTCGCCGAACAGGTCCATGTAAATGACGCGCCCCGAGAAGCGCCAGCGGTCGCCCGCGCGCTCGAAGCGGTCGTGATACCGACCCGCCACGACGGTCTGGAGCCGCCCCTGGCCGACCTGCTGGAGGACGGTGAAGTAGCTGTGCGCGACGGCGCGCCCGGCGGCCTCGTCGACCTCGACGATCAGGTTCGTCGTGACGTGCTTGGTGCGCGGGCTGCCGTCGTGCAGCTTGATCACGCGGGTCAGCACGGCGGCAAGCTCGGCGCTGCCACGGTACGGCTCGGTCCCTTCCACGCCGTAGGTCGCCTCGCGAAACAGCTCGGCGACGCCCGCGAAATCGCCCAGATCGATGCGCTCGGCATAGGTGTGAATCAGGTTCTCGATCGCGTGCCTGGCCGACATGATTTCGCCGCGCCCGCCGCGGCGGCCGGCGCGGCTGATGTATGCCGTCTGGCGGCAGCCCGCGCTAGCGCCGCAGCAGCCCGCACCTGTAGCACGGGCGCTCCGAGTATTACGTTGGGTTATTGACGCATTGCATTATTGGCAATCCGGCTTATACTTCTCGTGGCGCTCCGGGAGCGACAGCTCGGGGGTTCGGGGGAAGGAGAGGCAAGTGGATTTCAAGGACGGACTCAGCGCATTTCTCACCCCGGTGGCGCGAAACATGCTCGGTCTCGGGCCCGACCTGCTGGCCCAGCTGGGACCGGCCGATCTGACCATCCTGTTCACCGACATCGAGGACTACACGCGGGTGGCCGACACCTTCGGCGACGCCGCGTCGCAGGACTTGGTGCGGGCTCACAATGTTCTCGTACGGCGGGCCCTGCACGAGTTCGGCGGCCACGAGATCAAGCACACCGGCGACGGCATCATGGCCTGGTTCCTGTCGGCCAGCCGCGCGGTGCTGGCTGCGGTACGCATCCAGCAGGAAGTCGAAGCCTACAACGGGAGCATGGCCAGCGCGCAGAGCCTGGTGGACGCACGCGGGGCGAGCGACGAATCGAGCTCCGCCGATCCGACGCCGTCGGTGCCGGGGGGCCTGCGAGTGAGGATGGGGCTCAACACCGGCGAGCCGATTCTCGAGGACGGCGACCTGTACGGCACGCCCGTCATCGTGGCCGCCCGCGTCGCCGACATCGCCGCCGGTCGTCAGATCGTGGCCACCGACGTGGTCCGGCAGCTTGCGGCCGGCAAGGGCCTGGTGTTCCGGCCGCTCGGCAACGAGCGGCTCGAGGGCATGAGCGAGCCCGTCGGCCTGTTCGAGGTCGAGTGGCGCGATCCCGAGCACGCCGGCGAGCACGGCTGCGGCGGGGCGACGTGGAGCATCTAGCGCCGTAGCCCGCGCAGACACGGCGGGCGACAATCTTGCGACAAGGCCATCGCTTTGCCATCGTACCGGCGTGTCGCGACCGGTCACCGCCAAGCACACCGGGCTCCTGTACGAGCTCGGCTGCGCGTTCGCCGCCAAGCTCGAGCTCGCCGAGCTCGTCTCCTCGGTCATCGCCCGCTGCCGTGAAGTCCTCGATACCGAGGGCGTGGCCGTTCTGCTGCTCGACGACGAGGCGGGCGAGCTGTACTTCCCGTTCGCGTCCCAGCGCGACCCCGACGTCGAGAAGCGTCTGGCCGCCCTGCGCTTCCCCGCCGACCGCGGTATCGCAGGTGCGGTGCTGTCCTCGGGCAAGGCCGAGCTCATCGACGACGTCACGGCCGATCCGCGCTTCTACGCGAAGGTCGACGAGTCGACCGGACTGACCACCTGCGGCCTGCTGGCCGCCCCGCTCATCGGACGTCGTGGACCGATCGGCGTCATCCAGATCGTCAACCAGGGAACCGGCGCTCGCTTCACGCAGGAAGACCTGGCGTTTCTCGAGGCGCTGGCCGCGAGCGTGGCGATCGCGATCGACAACGCCCGCATGTACGGAGACCTCAAGGCCAACGAGGAGCGACTGCGCACCGAGGTCGGCGCACTGCGACGCGACATCGCCAAGCGCGACCGGTTCAGCGAGATGATCGCGGCGGCCCCCTCCATGGACGAGGTGTTCCGCCTCATGGAAGCCGCCGCGGCGTCTCCCATCGCGGTGCTCATCGAGGGCGAGACCGGCACCGGAAAGGAGCTCGTGGCGCGCGGGATCCATCACGCCGGCGAGCGGGCCTCGAGCCCGTTCCTGGCCGTCAACTGCGCGGCCCTGCCCGCCGAGCTGCTCGAGAGCGAGCTGTTCGGCCACTGTCGCGGGGCGTTCACCGGCGCCACCAAGGATCGCCGCGGCCTGTTCGAGGCCGGCTCGGGAGGCACGATCTTCCTCGACGAGATCGGCGAGATGCCGCTGGCCATGCAGCCCAAGCTGCTGCGTGTGCTGCAGGAAGGCGAGGTGACCCCGGTCGGGATGTCGTCGCCGCGCAAGGTCGACGTGCGCATCATCTCGGCCACCAACCGCAGCCTCGAGGACGAGGTCACCGGCGGCGGCTTCCGCGAGGACCTGTACTTCCGGCTCTCGCCGTTCCCGATCAAGCTGCCCGGGCTGCGCGACCGCCGCGAGGACATCCCGCTGCTCGCCCACCACTTCGTCGAGAAGTCGGCCGCGCGTCACGGCAAGCGCATCGCCGGCATCGAGCCCGCCGCGATCGCCCGCCTCACCGCCTTCACGTGGCGCGGCAACATTCGCGAGCTCGAGAACGAGATCGAGCGGGCCGTCGCGCTCACGCTGGACGGCGAACCGATCCGTACCGATACCCTCTCGCCCAAGCTCGAGCAGACCGCCGGTCTCACGGGCAAACCGGCGCCGCGGCCGGCCCTCGGCCGGACGGCGATCGATTTCGCGGCACCGTCCGCGCTCGCCGACGGCACGCCTCCCGGCTCCTCCATCGAGCCGCTCAAGTCGGCGCGCGCCGCGTTCGAAGCGCGCTACATCGGCGAGGCGTTGCAGCTGCGCGACGGCAACGTTTCACGTACCGCCGAGGCGCTCGGGCTGTCACGCGTCATGCTCCAGAAGAAGATGAAGGAGTACGGGCTACGCAAGACGCGCGAGCAGGGCTGATGCCCGCCCGCGGCGTCATCGCCTCGCCTGATCGCCGATGAACGACTTTGGCAGCTACATCAGCCTCTCGACCTACAAGCGCGACGGCTCCACCGTGGAAACGCCGGTGTGGTATGCGGAGATGGACGGCAAGCTGTACGTGTTCACCGACGGCACCTCGTACAAGGTGAAGCGGCTGCGGCGCGATGACCGCATCCGCGTGGCGGCCTGCGGCGCGGCCGGACGTGTGACTGGACCGTGGCGCGACGGGCGTGGCCGCATCGTCGACGACGCCGAGCTGGTCGCACGCGCCTACGATGCTCTCGGCACGAGGTACGGCTGGCAGATGAGCCTGGTGAACGTGCTGTCGCGGCTCGGGGGACGGATCGGCCGGCGCGAGATCCTCGAGCTCACGCTCGACGGCTAGCATCCGGACGCGTTGGGCATGCGCGCCGTCATCACCGTCGTGCTCCTCGCCCTCGTGACGATCGCGTTCCTGTCGGCGCCCGCGCTCGTCGATCGCTCGCTCAACCGCGTGGTGCAGCGCCAACCGAGCGAACCCTCGCACGCGGCCCGGGCGCTGTTCGAGCGCCTGTTCATCTCCGACCTCCACGCCGACTCGCTGCTGTGGGGGCGCGATCTGGCCCGGCGCGGGAGCCGCGGTCACGTCGACGTACCGCGCCTGGTCGAGGGACGCGTGGCGCTGCAGGCGTTCACGATCGTGACGAAGGCGCCGCTGGGTCAGAACATCGACCGCACTCACGACCGCTTCGATCTGGTGACCTTGCTGATGATCGCACGTCGCTTGCCTCGGGCTACCTGGTCGAGCCTCGCCGAGCGCGCGCTGCACCAGGCCGCCGACCTCGACGACCTGGTCGCCCGCTCCGATGGGCGGCTCGCCGTGATCCGCACGCGCTCGGATCTCGACGCCTATCTCGAGCGCCGCCGCGACAGCGACGACATCACGGCCGCGTTCCTCGGCGTGGAGGGCGCTCACGCGCTCGACGGCGACCTCGCCACGCTCGAGCGATTCGGTGCCGCGGGCATCCGCATGCTGGCGCCCACCCACTTCGTCGACACGCGCCTGGGCGGCTCGGCGCATGGGCTCGACAAGGGCGGTCTCACGCCGATGGGTGCCGAGATGATCGCCACCATGGAACGACTCGGCATGACGCTCGACCTGGCCCACGCCTCACCGGCGCTCATCGACGATGCAGTGGCGCTGGCCACCCGCCCGGTGGTGGTCTCGCACACCGGCGTGAAGGGAACCTGCGACAACAACCGCAACATCTCCGACCGCCACCTGCGCGCGATCGCCGACACCGGTGGCGTGGTCGGCATCGGCTACTGGAATACCGCCGTGTGCGGATCGAACCCGGCGGCCATCGCGCGCGCCATCCGCCACGCGGTCGACGTCGCCGGCGCCGATCACGTGGCGCTCGGATCGGACTTCGACGGGGCGGTTGCCACGCCGTTCGACACCACCGGGCTCGTCGAGCTCGTCGATGCGCTGCTGGCCGAGGGCCTCGCGAACCAGGACGTCGCTGCCGTGATGGGCGAGAACGTCGTACGCGTGCTGCGAGCGAATCTTCCGGCCTCGTGACACGATCCGCACAGGACCGGCGCCCGGCCGACCGCCCACCGGTGGAAAACCACAGGCCGGCGCGCTAGCGTGAAGCCGCTACCGGCGCGGGCTCGTGCCTGCGGGGTCGCACGAGGACGGGAGAGGGGGTGTCGGCCGTGGATCGACGCGAGCGAAGTCGCGGGGGTTTTCTGATCGTCGCGACGGTGGCGCTGCTGCTGGCCACCCACACCACGAGCAGTGCGAGCGAGGAGTCCGAGCGGATAACGGCGGGCGGCCTCGTCGAGTTCCACGACGGGCGTTACGACGACGCACTGGCAACGCTCGATCGCGCCGTCGAGGCCGACGCGGACGACGCCGAAGCACTGTACTATCGCGGCCTCACCCACGGCCGCCTGGGTCGCTACGACGCCGCCGCCGCCGACCTGCAGCGTGCGCTCGAGATCTCCCCCGACATGGACCGGGCGGCGCTGGAGCTGGGTTACGCCCTGTACCGCACCGAGCAGTACGCCGCGGCCGAGCGCTGGCTCGAGCAGGCCCAGCGCACCGAGGAGCTCGCCGGCCGCGCCTCCTTGCTGCTCGGCATCGTGCAGCTACGACTCGACAAGCACGACGACGCGCGCCGCAACCTTGCACGTGCCGAGGCCGCGGCGCCGGCACTGGTCGTGCCGGCCCGCTACTACCGCGGCGTCGCGAGCTACCGCCAGGGCGAGTGGCAGCGCGCCGAGGATCACTTCGACTTCGTGCGCGCGGAGGCCGCCGGCACCGACATGGCCCGCCAGGCCGACACCTACCTTGCCGAGCTCGACGCGAGCAAGGGCCGCAGCTACCAGCTCTACGGTACGCTCGGGTTCGAGTACGACAGCAACGTGCCGCTGCTGTCCTCGGACGGACAGACCCGCAGGAACACGCGGACCCTGTTCGGCTTCAACGACAGTCGCGACGACGGCCGCAACACGCTCACGACCGGCATCTGGTACGTGCCGGTGCAGAAGGAAAAGCTACAGGTCTCGATGAACTACGAGTTCTTCCAGAGCCTTCACTACGACCTGAACAACTTCAACATCCAGAACCACCGCACGCGCGTGGGCCTGGCGAGCAGCACCGAGCGCATGGTGTACGGCCTGTCCGGTGAGTACGACTTCTATCTGCAGGAGACGAACCGGTTCCTCGGCGAGGTACGCCTGGTGCCGTGGGTTCGTTTTCCGCTTGATCCGTACGGCGAGACCGAGCTCTACTACCGGATGCGCCACCGCGACTATCTCAAGAGCGGGTTCCACAAGCTCGACGGCTGGAACCATGCGCTCGGGCTGCGGCACACCTACTACTTCGGCGCCGCCGGCGCCTGGCTGAGCGGCGGCTACCGCTTCGACCACGAGGAGCCCGAGAGCGACCGCTCGGTCGCCCAGCAGTTCGGCTACGACGGCCATCAGGCGGAGCTGACGTTCGGCTGGCAGCTGCCGTTCGAGATCCTCGGCGAGTCGACCTACACCTACCGCTTCGAGGACTACGACGGCGCCAGCAGCGGCCGTGAGGACAACGAGCAGTTCCTGTCGATCACGCTTCGCCGGCGCATCAACGACTTCCTGTCGATCACCGGCGGCTACTACGGACGTGTGAACCAGTCCGACGACAACCGGGCCCCGGCACCGGGCGATCCGCTGCCCCTGCGAGATCCGTTCGAGTACGACCAGCACATCGGGCAGGTGGCGCTCGAGGCGAGGTACTGAGACATGAACGTGTACGGTGCGATCTCGATGTTCGCGGTGGCCCTGTTGCTGATCGTCACGCCCGCCCGGGCGGCCGATGAGGCGGGGACGCTGATCGGCGTGGAAGGCAAGGTGGAGCTGGGGCGCGCGGGCGCATGGCAAGCGGCCGGCGTGGGAAGCGCCGTGAACGTCGGCGATCAGATCCGCACCGGCGAGCCCGGCCGCGCGCGCGTGGCGTTCCTCGACGGCTCGACGATCAACATCGGCGACGGGTCGCTGTTCACGATCGACGAGCACGTGTTCGACCCCGACCAGAACAAGTTCAGCACCTACCTGCGGTTGCTCAAAGGCAAGGTCCGCGCGCTGGTGAGCGAGTACTACGAGGACCCGCTCGCAACGTACGAGCTCGAGACGGCCACCGCCGTGTCAGGCGTGCGCGGCACCGAGTTCATCGTGACCTACGACGCCGCCGACGACGCCACCGAGGTCGTCGGCCTCAGCGGGCGCGTCGCCGTGCACAGCGTGAAGGACCGCGCGGCGAACGGCGTGTTCATCAAGGCCGGCCAGGCCACGACGATCATGAAGGGAGCGTTTCCCACGCCGCCGCGGCACGTGGGCGCCGCCCAGATGCGCGGTTACATAGAGGGCCTGAAGTTCATCGGCGGCGGCAGCTCGATGCTGCTCGACGACCCCGTCCTGCAGGGCGGCGAGGTGCCGCGCCAGGAACAGCGCGCCGGCGGCAGCACGACCGGCCCGGTCACCGTCACGCCGCCGCAGGTGGAGCCGCCGTCGAAGGACGAGCGCTCGACGCCGGGTGACGTCGCCGACCAGCCGCCGGCGGCCGTCGACGAGCCGGGCCAGGTCGTGGTCCCGTTCTGATCGGATCGCGCGCCGGCGACTACTTCGCTTCCATCACCGCGACGCCCTGCCAGGCATCGTCGGGCTCGGCGCTCTGGAACCGTCGGCAGCGTTCAGCGTAGAGCTTCGACGGGCCGTCGTCGGGGAGGTCCGCCAGCACGGTCTCGAACGCTTGTAGCGCGTCGTCCCAGCGACGCTCGCGGTAGGCGGCCAGCGCGGCGCCGAAGCGCTCGCGCAGCAGCGCCCAGCGCTCGCCCTCCTGGCCGCGGCCCAGCACCTCGAAGATGCGCACGGGCCGCGCCTTGCCCTTCACCTGCACCAGGTCGAGCTCGCGCGCGACCACCGCGCCGTCCGCCGCCGCCAGCACTTCCTCGCTGGCGATGATGCTCGCGCCGTACAGCTTCGTGAGACCTTCCAGCCTCGAACCGACGTTCACGTTGTCGCCGACGACCGTGTAGCTGAGGCGGCGCTCGGAGCCCATGTTGCCCACCACCATCTCGCCGGCGTGTAGACCGATGCCGATCTCCAGCACCGGCCAGCCGCGACCCGCGAACTCGGTGGCGAGACCGTCCATCCGCTCCATCATCTCCACCGCCGCGAGACAGGCGCGGGCGGCCTGATCGGGCTGCGCGACGGGCGCGCCCCACACGGCCATGATCGCGTCGCCGATGTACTTGTCGAGCGTGCCGTCGCGCTCGAAGATCACGTCGGTCATCTCGCCGAGGTACACGTTGAGCAGCTCGACGAGCGCCTCCGGCTCGAGTTTCTCCGAGATCGACGTGAACCCGCGGATGTCCGAGAACAGCACGGTCAGCGATCGCTTCTGGCCGCCGAGCTCGAGCAGCTCGGGCTGCTCGCTCACGCGGCGGGCGAGCTCGGGGTTGAGATACAGGCCGAACGCCTCGCGAATGTGACGCTTCTCACTTTCCTCGCGCACGAAGTGCTCGATGCTTATCGCCGCATAGATCACGACGATGGCCATCACCGGAAAGAACAGGCCGAGCGGAACGCCGCTGCTCACGAACAGCCACTGGGTCGCGGCCAGGTAGACCAGCGCCAGCGCGACGGCCACCGCCGCACCGAACAGGCCGCGTGCGTGGCGCAGGAGCAGGCCGAGCGTCAGCGCGATCAGCAGGACGATCGCGATCTCGACCAGCACGACCCACTTCGGCAGCAGAAGGAAGTCGTCGCGAAGGATGTTGTCGATGGCGGTGGCCTGGATCTCGACGCCCGGGAACACGCCGTCGAACGGAGTGGCGCGGATGTCGGCGACGCCGATGGCCGTGACGCCCAGCAGCACGATCCTGTCGCGGAACGTCTCGGGTGCGACGCGGCCGTCGAGGATGTCGGCGGCCGCCACGTGCTCGAACGTGCGGCCGGGCCCACGATAGTTGAGCAGCATCTGGCCGTCCTCGGCCACCGGGATCGTGCGCGGCCCCAGACGCACCGACTCGACGCCGAACTCGGCGAAGCGGATCACCGCCGCCGCGTCGTCCCAGTACGCGCGCAGCAGCGCCATCGACAGCGGCAGGGCCACCTCGTCGTCGTAGCGTATTGCCAGCGGCGTGCGCCGGTAGACGCCGTCGCGCTGGTCGGGAATCACGTTGAAGTAGCCGGTGCCGAGCGCCGAGCGCCTGAGCTCGGCGAGGTTGACGACGGCGTCGGTCGCCCTCGGCACGAACGACTCGCCGCGGCCGTCGTTGCTGGGCTGCACGACGTTGTAGTCGGTGAGCTCCGCGGCCGCCGTCCGGCTGGCCGCTTCGTCGGCGCTGCGGCGGTCGAACTCGAAGAAGTAGCCGAGCACGGCCCGCCCGGACGCGGCCAGCGAGTCGGCGAGGATGCGTTCCTCGTCGGTCCAGTCGACGAGCGCCCGACGCACGCTGGCCCAGGTTTCGTCGTCGACCCCCTCCACGCGCTCGCGCAGCCCGCGAACCAGCGGCGCCGCGGAGGTCTCGGATTGCACGATGTCGAAGCCGATGACGGCCGGCTCACCGGCCGACACCTCGTCGACGAGACGTGCCAGCGTGGCGCGCGGCCACGGCCACCGACCCACGCGTTCCAGGCTCGCGTCGTCGACGGCCACGATCAGAATCTCGGGCGACGCCGCCTCGACACCGCGCTGGCGCAGCCGCAGGTCGATCGCGCGCGTGTCGATCTGCTGCAACGCCACGCAGCCGTTGAAGCGCAGGATGGAGAGCCCGACACCCAGGATCAGGGCGATCCGGAGAGGCGTGAGTCGTCGTCGACGCATGGACCCCACCCATGCTACCGCACCGCCCCCCGCCCCCTCTACCGCCGACGGCACATGAGCCCCCGAGCTAGCGAGGGGGCGAACCACCCACCGTCGCCGAAACCAAAAGAACGCGGGCAGTCCGCTATCTCAGAAAAGCGGACTGCCCCCATTTTTTTTCCGGGGCTGCCGGTGCCTTCGGTCCACCGCGGCAGCTCGCCAGCTCGGCAGCTCGGCAGCTCGCGGGCTCACGCCCGCTGGGGCCTCGTCAGTCGGTCACGGCGCCCTTCGAGGCGCTGGAGACGAGCTTGGCGTACTTGGCGAGCACGCCGCTGCGGTAGCGCGGCTCGGGCGCGGTCCAGGCCGCCTTGCGGCTCTCGAGCTCGGCGTCATCTACCTCGAGCTGAAGCAGGAGCTTGTCGGCGTCGATCGTGATCGAGTCGCCTTCGTTCACGAGCGCGATCACGCCGCCGACCTGTGCCTCGGGCGCCACGTGACCGACCACCATGCCGTAGGTGCCGCCCGAGAAGCGGCCGTCGGTGATGAGCCCGACCGTGTCGCCGAGCCCCTTGCCGATCAGCGCGCTGGTGGGCGACAGCATCTCACGCATGCCGGGCCCGCCGCGCGGGCCCTCGTAGCGAATGACGATCACGTCGCCGGCACGGATACCGTCGTTGAGAATAGCCTCGAGACAGTCTTCCTCGCGTTCGAACACACGTGCCGGACCGCTGATACGCTTCGAGCTGATGCCGCTGATCTTCGCCACGCAGCCCTCCGGCGCGAGGTTGCCGCGCAGGATAGCGAGGTGTCCTTCCGCATACACAGGGCTGTCCATCGGCATGACCACCTCCTGGCCCGTCGGAGGCGTCGACGGCACCTCGGCCAGCAGCTCGGCCACCGTGCGCCCGGTCACCGTCATGCAGTCGCCGTGCAGGAGACCAGCGTCGAGCAGCATCTTCATGACGAGCGGGACGCCGCCCACCGCGTGCAGGTCGGTGGCGACGTAGTCGCCCGACGGCTTGAGGTTGGCGAGCACCGGCACGCGACGGCGCACGCGTTCGAAGTCGTCGATGTCGAGATCGACCTCGGCCGCGTGGGCGATGGCCAGCAGATGCAGGACCGCGTTCGTCGAGCCGCCCAGCGCGATCGCGACGCTGATGGCGTTCTCGAACGCGTCCTTCGTCATGATGTCGCGCGGCTTGAGGTCGTTGCGGATCAGCTCGGACAGCACGCGCCCGCTCTCGGCGGCGCTGTCGGCCTTCTCGCGGTCCTCGGCGGCCATGGTCGAGGAACCGGGCAGGCTCATGCCCATCGCCTCGATCGCGCTGCTCATGGTGTTCGCCGTGTACATGCCGCCGCACGAGCCCTTGCCCGGACAGGCCCGTCTCTCGATCTCGGTGAAGTCTTCGCGCGAGATGCGCCCCGCACGGTACTCGCCGACGGCCTCGAACACGCTGACGACGGTGAGGTCCTTGCCGCCGTGGTGACCGGGCTTGATCGTCCCGCCGTACACGAAGATGGCCGGGATGTTCAGACGCGCCAGCGCGATCATCGCGCCGGGCATGTTCTTGTCGCAGCCACCGACCGCCAGCACCCCGTCGTGGCACTGCGCCCGGCACACGGTCTCGATCGAGTCGGCGATCACCTCGCGGCTCACGAGCGAGCACTTCATGCCCTCGGTGCCCATCGAGATGCCATCGCTCACGGTGATCGTTCCGAACGTCTGCGGCATCGCACCCGCAGAACGGATGGCGTCCGCGGCACCGCGGGCCAGCTCGCCGAGGCCGGCGTTGCACGGGGTGATGTCGCTCTGACCGCTGGCCACGCCCACGATCGCCTTGCCGAAATCGCCGTCGGTGAAGCCCACGGCCCGCAGCATGGCGCGGTTGGGCGCGCGATTGTCACCTTCGGTGATCAGCGCGCTGTGGTCGTTGAGGCCGTGGCCTGGCTCTTTGCTCATCGCCTGTTCTCCTTCTCGAACGACGTCGCCGTCGCGACATCATCGACTCAGATACCAGGCACCAACCACACTTGCACGCCGGGAGGCCGTCGCGAGACCGGCGCCGGTGGCGAGCCGCCGTGGCGACGATTGCCTCAGCTCGCGACCCGGTCCACTGTCTGCGCCGATGCGCGACGCCGCGCCGCGACCGGCATCCGTCGGTCGGACGCGAGCGTCGACTGAACAGAAGGCGCCCGGCGCGAGGAACGAAATGCCCGGTCTCAGTACGTACCTGAAGCTGGCCCGACACGCGGTCGGCCAGCTCGTCAGCGGGAGGAAACCAACCATGCTCGAGGTAGGACAGCAGGCACCCGATTTCGAGGTGCAGGCTCACGACGGTTCGACGGTCAAGCTGTCGGACCTTCGCGGCAAGAAGGTCATCCTTTGGTTCTATCCAAAGGCCGATACCCCTGGTTGAACTATCCAAGGGAACGGGTTCCGTGACCGCATAAAAGATTTCGAAGACAAGAACGTTCAGATCCTGGGTTGCAGCTTCGACACCGTCGACGAGAACAAGGCGTTCGCCGATAAGTTCTCGTACGGTTTCCCGCTGCTGTGCGACACCGATCGAGAGATCGGCGTGGCCTACGGCGCGGCCGACTCGGCCGAGGCCGGCTTCCCCAACCGCATCAGCTACGTGATCGACGAGAACGGCAAGATCTCGCACACGCTCGGCAAGGTGAATCCCCAGAGCCACACCGACGAGGTGCTGGCGCTGGTGAGCTAGCACCGACACCGCTGCGCCCGCCGCACGGCGCCCGCCCGGGCGCCTGTGCGGTGCGCCGGTTGACAGGCCGGCGGGCCAGCCAGGATACTTGTTCGACGTGGCCACGCCGCGCTGCGGCGTGGCCGCGTCGAATGGTGCTGGGCGGTGCGGCGGCGGGCCGACAAGGCTTCACGGACGGCGGGCATGCTCATGCTCGCCCTGCTCGTATGCCTGGTGTTCCTCGGCTGCGGCGGCGGCTCGGACGGCGGCGGCGGCGGACTCTCGTTCAGCATCGCGTGGGAGCAGCCGGCGGCGGGAGCCGCGCTGATCGGCGGTGACGCCGGGACCGGGACACGCTCCAGCAGCTTCGGGAACACGATACCGGGTGCCGTCGGCACCGTACGCATCACGATCGCCGCTACCGCCGCAGACGAAACCGCAGGTAGGACCTGCTGCGTGGCCGTGCCGCGCGGAACCCAGGCATTCGCCGATCGTCAGCTCACCCTGGCCGAGCTACCCGCCGGCGACACGACGATCACGATCAGCGGATATCCCTCCGACTACGCGCCGGCCGACGGTGTGGTCGATCGCTGCGCCACTGTCCCCGACGACGCCGGCGCCGACTGCGACCTGCGCAGAGCCCAGTCGCCGAGCTTCGCCAGCGAGCCGAAGACCGTCGCGGTGGTGGCCGGCGAGACCGTCCACGCCGGCGATTTCCTGATCTACAGCCTGCCGTTCGTGATGCCGATCGACCCGCTGGCCGGCACCGCCACCACCGGGCCCGACGTGCGAATCGAGCTCGCGGTGGTGGACGCGCTCGGCGACGTCGACGCCGCCAGCGTCGCGATCGAGCTGAGCGCCGGCGACCCGCTTCTCCCCTACCCGTTCGTCGTCACGGCCGGTGCCGCGTGCGACGAGCGCGGAGCCGACGCATCCTCCCCCTGCAGCCCCGCGGGCGACATGGGGATCGGCGGTTTCCACTTCAAGGGGTCGGCGGGCGGCGTGCCGGCCGGACCGGCCGAGGTGCGCGTACGCGCCACCACCGACCAGGTGCCGCCGCGCAGCGTGGACTTCAGCTACGCCATCACGGTCGTACCGTCGGCCACGAGCACGACGCTCGGCAGCGGCTCGACGACGACCACCTTGGCGAGCACGACCACCTCGACGTTGCCGGCATCGGTCTCGACGACCACGATGGCAACCACCGAGACCACGGTCATCGCGGTGCCCGTGACCACCAGCACGACCCTGCCGCTGCTCGGCTGCACGCTCGCGTTCGGCCTGCTCGATGCGATCGAGATCAGCGGCCTGACGTTCCTCGTCGACTACACGGGCGTCGCAGGCCGTTTCCCCGGCGATCGTGCCGCGGTGGCATGCCGGACGACGGCCGGGCTGGCCGCGCTCGGCGCGTTCAACGACGACGACGCCACGCGCCACCTGACGCTCGGCATCCTCGCCAGCACCGGCGTGACGGGTCCGATCGACCTCGTCGAGTGTGATTTCAAGACGCCGATGGCCCCGGTGGCCGGCGATTTTCCGATCACCGTTCTCGAGGCGGTCGACGCAGCGCTGGCGCCGGTGGTGGCAAACGTCGCCGTCACCGGCGTCGACTGCGCCGGCGCACAGCTGCCAGGACGGTAGGCAGCCCGACGAAGGTCGCGCCGGCGGGAGACGCCGACCGCACACGGGTGTGCAGCGGCGCACGCACGCGCACCGGCCCGAGACTCCGACCACGCGGATGCCGTGCGAGACGCGCTGCCGACGGCCGACCATGGTCGGAGCCGGGTCGGCACCGCGCTTGCTAGTACGTGAGTGGACCCGTGCATCGCGACCGGGGGGAGGGCAGCGACGAGCTTCCGTGTCCGGCACCGAGCTCGTCGCCGGGTGTGCAACATGATGAACGGACGTAGGTGGCGATCGGATCTCGCGGTCCTGGCGCTCACGGCGCTGGGCGCGACACTGGCTGCGGCCTGTGGTGGCGGCTCGTCGGGCTCGGGCGGTGGTAGCGGGCTGGCGTTCCGGGTGCTCTGGGAGCAACCGGCGACGAGCGGTCTTGTCGCGGGTACCGGCGACCCCGTCTACGACTTCGGCTCGACGATTCCGGGCGCCGTCAACACGGTGCGCATCACGCTCGAGCCGCTCACGCCCACCGATCCGCCGAGCTGCTGCATCGCCGTCGAGCGCGGCACCGAGACGTTCGCGAACCGCGCGATCGTTCTCGACGACGTCGCACCCGGCGACGCGAACATCAAGATCTACGGCTACCCCACCGACTTCGCGCCGGCCGATGGCATCCTGCGCCGCTGCCCCACCGACCCGCCCACGGCCGGGTCGGAGTGTGACACCACGCGCAGCGCGCTGCCCAGCTTCGCCAGCAACGGCAAGGACGTCGCGGTGCTGGCCGGCGAGCGTACCGACGCCGGTGACATCCAGATCTACAGCGTCCCGTTCCTGGCCGACCTCGACCCGGCGCCGGGCGCCGTCGTCACCGGCCCGGGCCTGCCGATCTCGCTGGCCGTCGTCGACGCCATCAACCCGGTGGCCGAGGGCGAGCTCGGCCTGACCGTCGCGGCCGGCACTCCGCCGGTACTGACGCCGGTATCCATGTCTCCCGGCGTGCCTTGCGACGAGCACGTCGCATCGCCTGCCACTCCTTGCACGACCGAAGCCGATCTCGACGTGAGCGGCGTACTGCTCACGGGCACCGCCGCGCCCGTGCCCCCGGGCCAGGCCTACATCACGGTCACCGCGATCCGGGCCGGCGCGCCCGAGCGAAGCCTGACGTACGGCTACGAGGTGACGGTGGAGGCACCCTCGCCCACGACCACGTCGTTGCCGACGGCGAGCAGCACAACCGTCACGTCGACCAGCATCACCACGGTGTCGAGCACCACGATCACTAGCACGACGACGACCACGCTCGGCTCCGTCGCGTGCGTGATCCAGCTGGGCATCACGAACACGGTCGACGTCGCCGGCATCACGATCGACGTCGACTACCAGACGGTCGCCGGCGACTTCGTCGGCTCGGGTGCGGCCGTGTCGTGCCGGGTCAACCCCGCTCTCGGGGCGATCGGCGCGTTCAACGACGCCGATGCCGCCCGTCAGCTGACGCTCGGCGTCCTGGCGGCGAACGACTTCAGCGGCCCGATCGTTCTCGGCGACTGCGACCTCGTCGCGACCGACCCACCGGCACCGTCCGACTTCGGCGTCGTGCTGCGCGAGGCCTACGACGCCGGCCTGACACCGCAAGCAGCCGCCGCGGCGGTCGTCGGCGTGACCTGCGCTCCGTGACGAGAGGACCGATGACGACCATCCGACAGCACATCACGGCGCCCCTGACGCCCATGCCCATCACGACCGCACGACATCGGTTGGGCAACGCCCTGATCTCCGTGCTGCTCACGTCACTGCTCACGCCCGGTGCGGCGGCGGCGTCCGCGCTCGGATCCAACATCCTGGCCAACCAGACGACAGGTGACGTGCAGGCACGCGCCGACGTCGCCGTCATGTCCAGCGGCGACTTCATCGTCGTGTGGGACGGCCTGAACGACGGTAGCGGCGAGGGTGTCTACGCACGAATCTTCTGGGCTGACGGAACGCCGAGAACCCCCGAGCTGCTCGTCAATCAGACCACGACGAACCAGCAGACCGATCCGGCCGTGGCCGTCGATCAGGCGGACAACTTCGCGATCGTCTGGACGAGCACGCAGGGCGCCACCGGCAAGGACGTCTACGCGCGTGTCTTCGATCCGTCCGGCGTCGTTGCCACCGACGAGATTCCCGTGGAGATCAACGTCGGTGACCAGTTCAACGCAGATGTCGCGATGGACGACACCGGCACGGTGATCGTCGTCTGGGAAGGCGCCGGCAGCGAGGATGGCAACGGTATCTACGCAAGACGCTATTTCTCGCTCGGTGCCGTTGCGGGCGTCACGTTCCCCGTGAACCCCACCACGGCGACGCCGGAGGACGATCCACAGGTTGCGGCCAGCCCGGACGGCGACTTCGTCGTCGTGTGGACCGATCGCTCGGGCGGAGACTCGGCAATCCACACCGGAAGGTTCGGCGCCGACGGCACACGGCAGGACGTGTTCGTCGCACAGAACGTCGCCGTCGGCGAGGCGCGCCAGGCCGCGGTGGCGATGGATCACAAGGGCGACTTCGTGATCGTCTGGGGAGAGAAGAACGCCGACGCGAGTCAGTCCGGTGTGCGCTACCGACGGTTCCGGGCCGATGGAGCTCCGCTCACCGGTGACGTGCTCGTCAACACCGCGAGCGCGTCGGATCAGCTCGACCCGGCGGTGGCGAGCGACGGTGACGGCGACTTCGTCATCGCCTGGACCTCGATCGACCAGGACGGTGACGCCGCGGGCGTCGTCACGCGTCGATACGACGCCGACGGTGCCTCGGCTAGCAACGAATCGGTCGTGAACAGCCATACCACCGCCGACCAGCACTCTGCGCAGATCCACGTGAACGACAGCGGAGTGTACGTCATCGTCTGGGAGGGACAGTCCGCCGACGACCCGGCCGGTGTGCTCGCCCAGCGCTTCTCCGCATCGATCGGCTCGGTCTGCGGCAACGGCGACGTGGACCCCGGCGAGGAATGCGACGACGGCAACGCCCTTGCCGGTGACTGCTGCCGGGCCGACTGCACGTTCGCGACGGTGGGCGCGGCATGCACCGACGATGGCAATGCATGCACCGATGACGCCTGCGACGTCGCCGGCGCCTGCACCCACGTCGACAACACCGCGCCGTGCGACGACGGCTCGTACTGCAATGGCGCAGACTCCTGCTCGGGCGGCTCGTGCGCCGTTCACGCCGGCGATCCCTGTCTCGGCGCCGACGGTGACGCCGACTGCGCCGAGTCCTGCGACGAGGCGAACGACGGCTGCATCGCCACCGACCTCGACGGCTCGCCGTGTGACGATGGATCGTTCTGCAACGGCGCCGACAGCTGCAGCGCCGGCACGTGCAGCGTCCACGCAGGCGATCCCTGCCCGGGGCCCGACGGCGACGGCGACTGCACCGAGTCGTGCAACGAGATCTCCGACGCCTGCAACGGCAAGGATCCGGCCTCGTCCGCATGCGACGACGGCCTGTACTGCAACGGCGCCGACAGCTGCGACGGTGCCGGCGGCAGCTGCTCGATCCACACGGGCGATCCGTGCGGCGGGGCCGATGGTGATGGCAACTGCGCCGAGTCGTGCGACGAGGCGGCCGACGGCTGCACGGCGGCCGATCTCGATGGCGCCGCCTGCGACGACGGCCTGTTCTGCAACGGCCCCGATACGTGCAGCGCCGGCGCGTGCACGCCGACGTCCGGCAACCCGTGCCCGGGATCGGACGGCGACGGCGACTGCGCCGAGTCGTGCGACGAGGCCAGCGACAGCTGCTCGGCGACCGATCCCGACGGTGCCGCCTGTGACGACGGTACGTTCTGCAACGGCCCCGACACCTGCAGCGCGGGTGCGTGCTCGGTGAGCGCCGGCAACCCGTGCATCGGCGATCCGCAGTGCGGCGGCGTGTGCAACGAGGGAAGCGACGACTGCGGCGCATCGGAAGGTGCCCCGTGCGACGACGGTCTGTTCTGCAACGGCGCCGACACCTGCGTCGGCGGGACCTGCGACGGCCACGCCGGCGATCCGTGCCCGGGTAGCAACGGCGACGGCAACTGCGCCGAGTCGTGCAACGAGGCCACCGACGGCTGCGCCGCCCCCGATCCGGATGGTGCACCGTGCGACGACGGCACGTTCTGCAACGGTTCGGATGCCTGCAGCGCCGGCGCCTGCACCGTGCACGCCGGCGACCCGTGTCCCGGCCCCGACGGCGACGGCGACTGCGCCGAGTCGTGCGACGAGACCGGCGACAGCTGCAACCTTTCCGACGCCGACGGAGCGGCGTGTGACGACGGCACGTTCTGCAACGGCGCCGACACCTGCAACGCGGCCACGTGCAACGGCCACGCCGGCGATCCGTGTCCCGGCCCCGACGGTGACGGCGACTGCACCGAGTCGTGCAACGAGGTAGCGGACAGCTGCAGTGCCTCGGATGCCAATGGTACGCCCTGCGACGACGCACTGTTCTGCAACGGCGCCGACACCTGCACGTTCGGATCGTGCAACGGCCACTCCGGCAACCCCTGTAGCGGACCCGATGGCGATGGCGATTGCTCGGAGTCGTGCGACGAGGCCGCCGACAGCTGCAGCGCGGCCGACTTCGACGGAGCGGCGTGCGACGACGGCGCGTTCTGCAATGGACTCGATACGTGCGGCGCTGGCGCCTGCGCCGTTCACGACGGCAATCCGTGTCCCGGCCCCGATGGCGACGGCGACTGCGCCGAGTCGTGCGACGAGGGCAGCGACGTGTGCACCGCCGCGGATCTCGACGGCTCGGGATGCAACGACGGCGTGTTCTGCAACGGGTCGGACTTGTGCAACGCGGGCGGATGCAGCGTCCACGGCGGCGATCCGTGCGCGGGCCCCGACGGCGACGCCAACTGCACGGAGTCGTGCGATGAAGCCGCCGACCGCTGCTCGGGCGCTGACGCCGACGGAGCCGCCTGCGACGATGGCGTCTACTGCAACGGCGCCGACACCTGCGGCGGCGGAAACTGCGGTGTCAGCGCCGGAGACCCCTGTCCGGGCCCCGACGCGGACACGATCTGTACCGAATCATGCGACGAGGCGACTGATGCCTGCACCTTGCCCGATCCAGACGGCGCCGCCTGTGACGACGGCATCTTCTGCAACGGCGCCGATATCTGCGACGCGGGTACCTGCAGCGTCAGCGCCGGTGATCCGTGCTCCGGGCCCGACGGCGACCTCGCCTGCGCCGAGTCGTGCAACGAGACCGACGACGACTGCCTGGCACCCGACCCCGACGGCGCGCTGTGCGACGACGGCCTGTTCTGCAATGGCGTCGATGCCTGCGCGGCCGGCATCTGCGCCGGCCACACCGGTGACCCGTGCATCGCGGGCGGCCAGTGCGACAACCTGTGTGACGACGCGCTCGACACCTGCAACCTGCCCGACGGCACACCCTGCGATGACGGCCTGTTCTGCACCTTGAACGACGCGTGCGCCGCCGGTAGCTGCACCAGCGCGGAGAACCCGTGCGGCACCACCCCGACCTGCACGAACACCTGCAACGAGGACGAGCAGGTCTGCAAGGGCTGTGGCGAGCCGTACAGCAGCAGCTCGTGCGTACCGAACGCGGTCGTGGCCATCCGCGCGGCGGTAGGGATCGACAGCTGCGAGCCGTGCCTGTGCGATGTCGACGGCAGCGGCTCCGTGGCCGTGACCGACGCGCTGCGCATCCTCAGCTACTGCATCGGCGTGCCGCTGGCCCTCGACCAGTGCCCCGAGATCGACCTGCTGCTCCTCGGCGGCTCCACCACGACCAGCATCCCGGCGGGCTCGACCACGAGCACGACCAGCACGACGCTACCGTTTCCCTAGAGACCGCGGGCGTGGCGCCGCATGCCGCCTGCTGCGCAAAGATCTGCGTGGCCTGCGGGCTGCGTGCTATCCTGTGAGTAGCGGCGTGGTGTGCACCGCGGGGGGCCGGCGATGAGCACGATCAAGTTCCAGTACATCTTCTACCGAAAGCTCGAGGAGCCGATCTCGTACGACATCGAGATCGACGAGACGACGCTGACACTCGTTCCGTACCCGGTCGCGACGCGTCGGCAGTGGACTCGCCTCGAGTCGAACACGTGTGAGAACTGTCCGCTCAACCCGGCCGAGCACCCGTACTGCCCGCTGGCGTCGAACATCTCGCAGGTCGTCGAGGAGTTCAAGGATCACACGTCCTACGACCCCACGACCGTGACCGTGATCGGTCCCGAGCGAACCTACTCGAAAGAGGTTCCGCTGCAGTACGGGATCTTCAGCATCCTGGGCCTCATCATGGCGACCAGCGAGTGCCCGCACATGACGTTCCTCAAGCCGATGGCGCGATTCCACCTGCCGTTCGCCAGCGCCGAGGAAACCATCGTGCGCACGGTGTCGCTGTTCTTGCTGCGACAGTACCTGCGCTCGAAGACCGATTCCGAGACCAGCTTCGACCTGGCAAAGCTCGATGACTGCTACGCGAAAGTCAACCGCGTCAACAAGGGGATGGTGAAACGCATACGGTCGATCGCCGGCGGCGATGCCGACGCGAACGCGATCGTGATCCTGCACTCGCTGGCGACGCTGCTCTCGCAGAGTCTCTCGGAGAACCTGGCCGAGATCGCCCCGATCTTCGCCGACGCCGAATCTCCGGCCGCGCCCGTCTAGGGGCCGGATGCACCCGCGGCGTTGCCCGCCGCAACCGGTTTCAGGCGTACTCCCACCGACTTGAAGGCAGGCGTTTTCGAGCGCGCGTCGAGACGACGCGGCACCAGCGCGTTCGCTTCCGGATAGTACATCGCCAGGTTGCCCGCGCGGATGTCGACGATGGCGACCACCATCATCATGCTGCCGGTGTCGTTCTCGACCACGACCCGGTCTCCCTCCACCACGCCGAGACGCCCGGCGTCGGCCGCCGACATCATCACCACGTCGCGCCGCTCATTGCCGCGGTACAGATCCTCGTCCTCGTACACCACCGTGTTGAACTGACCCTCCGAACGCAGGGTCATCATACGATACTCGCCGTCGGTCCGGGTCGCCGGTAGCGGCGTGACGTGGAGACCGGCCTTGCCTGACGCGGTGGCGAACGCCGGCTCGTGGAACGTGCGGCCCTCGATCTGGAACTCAGCACCGGTGGCGTCGATGTCGGCGAGCGGCCGGTATCCCTCCACGCAGCCGGCGATCGCCTCGCGCAGGTGGCGATGTGAGCGCAGCGCCGACCAGTCGAAGCGGTCGGGGGGCAGGATGCGTTCGGCCAGCGATGCGATGATGTCCACCTCCGAGCGCATCTCGCCGGCCACCGCCGGCGACCCTCCGTCGGAGAGCCTGACGAAGTTGAACATCGACTCCTGCGTGGTCGCCTGACTCTCCTCGTCGCGGGCGAGCACCGGCAGGATGATGCACGTACCGCCGCGACCGTGAACGTGCCCCTCGTTGAGCTTCGTCGTCACGTAGACCGTCGTCTCGACCCTGCGTAGCACCTGCGACGCCCACGCGCGGTCGGGGTTGCTCGCGAACAGATTGCCGCCGAGCAGGAACGCCGCGCGCACCCTGCCCTGCTCGGCGGCGACCATCGACGCGTACGTGTCCTGACCGGCGCCGTCGGGCAGAACGAAGCCGTAGTGCGACTCCACGCGCTCGGCGAACGCTTTCTTGAGCTGCGGAGCGACGCCGCACGAGCCGACGCCCTGGACATTCGAGTGTCCACGAATCGGTAGCAGGCCCGCGCCGCGACCGCCGAGCCAGCCGCGCGCGAGCGCCAGGTTGGACAGCGCCAGGATATTGTCCACCCCGTTCTCGTGGTGCGTGAGCCCCATGGCCCACATGAAGACGCCGCGCCGCGCGCCCACGAGCATCTCCACGGCACGGTCGACGTCGGCGCGCGACATCCCGGACGCGGTCACGAGATCGTCCCACGACTCGGCGGCGATGTCGGCTTCCACCGCGTCCCAGCCCTCGCAGTGCTCGGCGACGAAGCGCGAGTCGACGCCTCCGGCCTCGATCACACCCTTGAGCAGGGACTTGAACACGGCCACATCGGCGCCGATGTGCGGCTGCAGGTACAGGTCGGAGACGGTCGAACCGAACAGCATGCTGCGCCAGCGCGACGGCAAGCGGAAGCGCTCGAGCCCGAGCTCGCGCAGCGGATTCACGACGATGACCTTGCCACCGCGCTCGCGCAGCTCGACCAGCTTGGTGATGAGCCGCGGGTGATTGCTGGCCGGGTTCGCGCCCGCCACCAGCGCCAGGTCGGCGCCGTCGAGATCGTCGAGCGTGATCGACGCGGTCCCCGTTCCGTACACCATCGACAGCGCCACGCCTGACGCGGCGTGGCAGTAGTACGAGCAGTTGTTGACGTTGTTGGTGCCGTAGGCGCGCGCGACCAGCTGCAGCAGGAACGCAGCCTCGTTGCTCGAACGACCCGACGCGTAGAAGAACGTCTCGTCGGGCGCCGCCTGCTCGAACGCGGCGCCCGCGCGCACCAGCGCCTCGTCCCAGCCGATGCGACGGAAGTGCGTGTCACCCGGCTCGGCGATCACGGGGAACGCCAGCCGGCCCAGGCGCTCGCAGTCGGCCGAGCTGAGGCCGGCCATCACCGCGATCGGTGTACGCGCGAACCATTCCTCGTCGATGGTGCCGGCCATGTCGCCGGCCTGCGCCTGGATCGATTTCTTGCAGACCTCGGGGAAGCGCCCGAGCTCGTTGATCATGCCGCCGCTCTGACCGCCCATGCCCACCGCGCAGGTCTTGCAGGCGTTCTTCGTGCGCAGGCGCCGGTACAGCGAGAGGATTCCACCGGCCTCGCGGCCCTTGCGCAGCGTGTATGCCAGCGCCGCCAGCCCGCCACCGGCGTCGACGCGCGGACGGGCCACGTCAGATCCTTCTCCGTGATCCGGGCGCCGTCAGCGCGACCGCGGAACCGAAGGCGCCCTCAGGCATCGCCGCCGGCCCCCGAAAAGCTCCGGTCGGGAAGCGTGTAGCCGCGCTCGTCGAGCTCGGCGCGGATGCGCTTCTTGTCGATCTTGCCGGTCGAGGTGAGCGGGATCGCACTCTCGAACAGCACGTCGTCGGGCAGCTGCCACTTCGCGAACGCCGCGGCGCAGTGGTCGATGATGTCGTCCCTGCTCACGGCGGCGCCGTCGGCGAGCACCACCACGGCCACCGGCCGCTCGTCCCACTTCGGGTGCGACTGTGCCACCACGGCTGCCTGCGCCACGCCCGCCATGCCGGCGATGTGGTTCTCGAGGTCGACCGACGAGATCCACTCGCCGCCCGACTTGATCAGGTCCTTCGAGCGATCGGCGATGATGAGGTACTGGTCGCGGTCGATCTTCGCGACGTCGCCGGTCACGAGCCAGCCGTCGTGGAACTTGTCTGGCTGCGGATCGTTGTAGTACTCCGCAGCAATCCACGGCCCCCGGATCAGCAGCTCGCCGACAGCCTCACCGTCGTGCGGCAGCGGACGGAATTCCTCGTCGACGATCTCGATCTCGAGGCCGGGAATCAGCAGGCCGGCCTTGGCCTGGTTCTCGAAAAGGCTCTCGGCGGGGGCGTCGCGCTGCGAACGCTTGCCGACCCGGCGCCCGATCGTGCCGAGCGGGTTCGTCTCGGTCATGCCCCAGCCCTGGATCATCTCGACCTCGAGGCGCTCGAAGAACCAGCGAATGAGCGAGACCGGCGGAGCCGAGCCGCCGCAGGTGACGCGCGCTAGCGTCGACAGGTCCCAGCGCCGGGGCTCGGCCTCGATCGCGGCACGTACCCCCTGCCAGATGGTCGGCACACCGGCCGAGATGGTGACGTCTTCCGCCACGAACAGGTCGAGCAGATCGGTCGGCGTCATGAACCGGTGCGGCATGACCTGCTTCATCCCCAGCATGTTCGCCGCGTAGGGGATGCCCCAGCCCATGGCGTGGAACATCGGTACGATGCCGCACACGCTGTCGGTGGCCGACAGGCCCATGACGTCGGTCATCGAGATGCCCATCGTGTGCAGGTACGTGGAACGGTGCGTGTACATCACGCCCTTGGGGTTGCCGGTGGTGCCACTGGTGTAGCACAGCCCCATCGGCGCGTTCTCGTCGAGATCGGGCCACGGGTAATCGGTGGGCTGGCCGTCGATGAAGTCCTCGTAGTCGACGGCCGGCGCAAGGCTCGTCTTCCAGCCGCCGTTCTCCGAGCACACGACGAACAGCTCGACGGTGGGCATCTTGCCGCCGAGCTCCTCGAGCAGCGGCAGCACGTCCTCGTCGACGAATATCACGCGATCGGCGGCGTGGTTGACGATGTACTCGAGGTCGCGCACCGACAGGCGGATGTTCAGCGTGTGGAGAACCGCGCCCATCGACGGCACCGCGTGGTACAGCTCGAGGTGACGGTGGCCGTTCCACATGAAGCTGGCAACGCGGTCGCCGACGGCGACACCGTGGGCGGCAAGCGCGTGGGCGACCTGGTGGGCGCGGCCACGCGCCTCGGCGTACGTCTCGCGATGGGTGCCGCCGGATGTGCGGCTGACGATCTGCTCGTCGGGCGCGATCCACGCCCCTCGGTCCATGAGGCGCGAGAGCAGCAGCGGCGTCTTCTGCATCGTCACGACCGGACTCCCATAGTCCAGTTGCGCGGTTCACGACAGGGGACACGGCCGCTTGTCTGCACACAGGCGTGAGGCCGCGAGCAAGCGAGCGCCCGGATCGCCCACCGGCGCAGGCGTCGCAATTCGAGTACGGTTGCGCGCTACGCCGCCTCGGGATGTCCGGAACGCGCGCGCCGGTCGGCCAGGAACTCGTTGATGTGCTGCGCCAGGACCTCGGGCTGATCCTCGGGCACGAACGTGTACGAGTCGTCGACGGGCACGAGCGTGGCGTCGGGCAGAAGCGCGGCCAGCCGCTCGGCGTAGGCGTACGGGAACAGCCGGTCCTCGCGCGGCCACACCAGCAGCACCGGGCGCTCGAAGTGTCGAAGCTGCTCGCAGGCGGTCTGCGTGTAGGCGGGCGACAGCGCGCGGCTGACCTTCGCGATGTCGCGCCGCACCAGTCTGTTGCCGAGCCCGGGCGACAGGTACGACGATGCAACCTCGGCAGGAACCGAGCGCTTGGCGAGCCAGCCGAACGCGATCGGGGTGCGCCGCAGGGCCGGAATGCGCAGCGACTGCAGGAGCAAGAAGATCGAGCCGGGGATGTAGCCGATCCAGGGCAGGAACCAGAACATCGGCGGAGGCATGAGCTCGAAGCAGTCCGACGGCGTCAGCACGATACGGTCGACGCGCTCGGGGTAGCGCCCGGCGATCACCTGCACCACGCCGCCGCCGGTGTCGTTGCCCACGAGCGTGACGCGTTCGAGCTCGAGCCGATCGAGGAACTCGACGACCATGTCGGCCAGGCCCGCAAGCGACAGGTCGGCATCGTCGTCCATCGGCATCTCGTGCGCGCCCAGCGGAATGTCGGGCGTGATGCAGCGGTGGCTCTCGGCCACCGCGGGCACGACGTTTCGCCACAGATCGCCGTTGACGGCAAAGCCGCTGACAAACACGACCGGCGGCCCCTCACCCCGCTCGCGGTAACGGATGGTGCCGTGCGTGAGGCGGACGCTCTTCTGCTCACCGAGACTGGTCGATCGTGACATCTCTACGTTCTCCTCGGCCCAGAGGGCCTTCGCGAAAAAGGGGACAGTTCCCTTTTTCAGTCTCGATTCGTTTCTGCCTAGCCCGCGGCGGGAGAAAAGGGGACTGTCCCCTTTTCCGCGAGCGCGGCGTCGGCGCATCGGCGCTCCTCATCTCGAAGAGCGGCGGCGATCACCGAGGTCTCGAGCAGCTCCTGGCCACCGATGATCAGCGCCAGCACGACGAGCCACTTCACGTGCAGCAGAACACCGACACCGACGCCGATCAGGGCACCGCCGACGAGAACGGCACGACCGGCCCTCACCAGATCGAGCGCCTTGCGCGGACCGGGAGGAAGCGGCCAGCGGCTGAAGACGTGAAGCCTGGCTGCCCACAGCAGGAGAAGAGCGCCCACGGCGGCTGCGGTCGCGCCCGCCAGACGCCAGTAGATGCCCGTGAAAACAGCGTGTTCTTCCATCGTTGAAGCCTCTCCCAATAGGCCCCGGAGCGGCGCCTGCAGGCCCCTCTTGACCTCGATGGGCATAACATACATACAGTCTGTATGAATGTAAAGTCCCGCAAGACAGAGCAGTCCGAGGCCACCCGCGCCGCCCTGCTCGCCGCCGGCGAGCAGCTGTTCGCCGAGCGGGGCTACGCCGGTACGGCCACCGAGGACGTCGTCGCGCGCGCCAGCGTGACCCGCGGCGCCCTCTACCACCACTTCAAGGACAAGCAGGATCTGTTTCGTGCGGTATTCATCGTCGTCGAGGAACGGCTCACCGGACAACTGGCCGAGGTGGCGCTGGCGGCGAGCGATCCGTGGAAGACGCTCACTTCGGGCGCGGACGCATTCCTCGACCTGTGCATGGACCCGACCGTGCAGCGCATCGTTCTGATCGACGCGCCGTCGGTGCTGGGCTGGCAGCAGTGGCGGGAGCTCGAAGCGCAGTACGGCCTGGGGCTGCTCAAGGAAGCGCTGCGCGATGCCATGGACTCGGGCGTTCTCGCCGCGCAGCCCGTCGACACGCTCGCCCACCTGCTGCTGGCCGCGCTCAACGAGGCCGCCCTGTTCATCGCGCAAGCCGCCAATCGCGAACGGGCACGCGCCGACGTCGGTACCACCATCGTGGGGCTGCTCACGGCGCTGCGAGCCGATCGGGCTGCCGGCTGATCGCCGCGCCGCGATCGCTCACGCACTGTCAGGCGGCGACCAGGAAGTCGTCGCCTTCGCGCCAGCCGGCGCCGGCGAGCGCGCCGCGCACGCGGTCGCGCCCGCCACGCTGTCCGACTGCGGCGATCGCGAACGGGCGCGGGCGAAGGGCGGCCAGCTCGGCCATCGAGATGACGGGCCAGCGGTGGCGCCCGTCGTGCACCACGCCGCCGATCTTCTTCGGATCGACATCGACGAAGCCGGCGAGCGCGACCGGCGCCTTCGCCGCCGCCAGCTCGCGCTGCAGCGACTTGCCCAGCTTCTTGCCGACCGGCCCGGCGCCGAGAATCCACAGCGGTCGTCGCGCCCCGGCGAGCGCCGCGGCGAGGAAATGTGCGCGCGCCTGCATGAACCGCTCGGCGCTGTAGCGCGGATCGACGCGCGTGGCCTGCTCGTCGTGAACTCGCCAGTACAGGAGCTCGTGCGGAACGCGCGCCACGCGCAGTCCGCCGGCAAACGCTCGCAGGAACAGATCCCAGTCCTCGGCCCAGCCGGCATCGCGCCAGCCACCGAGGCGCTCGCGCATCACGTCGGTACGCATCATCACAGAGGGATGCAGCAGCGGCATCTCGACGAATCGGTCGCGGGCAAGCTCGTCGGGCCCGGTGAGCTCGTTTTGCCACGCAAGATAGCGCCGCATCCCCTCGCCGACGTTCGCGTCGGGGAACGCGCCTACCCGGCACGACACGGCGAACAGCGACGGGTCGGACTCGAGGGCACGCCGCTGCAGCTCGAGACGCTCCGCGTGCATGACGTCGTCGGCATCCATGCGTGCGAGCAGCGGGGCACGGGCCGCGCCCAGGCCGAGGTTGAGTGCCGCGACGATGCCGGCATCGTCGGGCTCGCCGGCGACGACGTGAATGCGCGCGTCGCGGTCGCGATGGCGATCCAGAATCGACCGGCTCGCGTCGTCGCTGCCGTCATCGACGGCCACCAGCTCCCAGTCGCCTAGCGTCTGCGTACGCACGGAATCGAGCGCGTCGTCGAGCCATCGCGCGGCGTTGCGCACCGGCATGAGCACGGTCACCGCCGGTGCCCGGTCACCCACCGACCTCGTTCGCTCTACCGTCACAGCGACGCACCGCCTCCCATCGTGGCGCGAACAGTAGGCCTCCCGATCGTAACTGTCTAGACTTAGTGCCGCGCCGCGGGCACTGCGATGAACGATGAGCACGAGGCGACGCAAGTTCTGGGGCTGGGGCTACGAGGACGAGGGACCCGACGCGGGCCACCGCGACGCGATCGGCGGCCTGCTGGCCGAGCGCTTCGGAGCTGACCTGCCGGCGGCGGTCGAGCCGCCGACCATCGACCAGATCGAGCTGCCGCCGGTGCGGCTCTCGCCACCGACCGCGCTGGCCGGGCTGTGCTCGACCGGGCCCTACGATCGCGCCTCGCACACCTACGGGAAGAGCTTCCGTGACATCGTGCGCGGCATCGCCCGCGACTTCTCGCCCGCGCCCGACATCGTCGCGTTTCCGCGCAGCGAGGACGACGTCGAGCAGCTGCTCGACTGGTGCAGCGACGCTCGCGCGGTGGCGATTCCATACGGCGGCGGCTCGAGCGTGGTGGGCGGCGTCGAGGCCAGGCTCGATGCCGGCTACGCCGGTGCGGTGTCGATCGATCTCGGCCACCTCGACCAGGTGCTCGAGATCGACCGCAGCTCGCGCGCGGCCCGCATCCAGGCCGGCATCCTCGGGCCGGCGCTGGAAGACAGGCTGCGCCCCCACGGGCTCACGCTGCGCCACTTTCCCCAGTCGTTCGAGTTCTCGACGCTCGGCGGATGGATCGCGACGCGCTCGGGCGGCCACTACGCGACGCTCTACACGCACATCGACGAGTTCGTCGAGTCGCTACGCATCGTGACGCCGTCGGGCCGTTACCAGTCGCGCCGGCTGCCCGGGTCGGGCGCCGGGCCGAGCCCCGACCGCATGTTCGTGGGCTCCGAGGGCATCCTCGGCATCATCACCGAGGCGTGGATGCGGCTGCAGGATCGACCCGTGTACCGCAACTCGGCGTCGGTGGCGTTCGATGATTTCCTGGCCGCCGCCGCCGCCGTGCGCGCGATCGCCCAGACCGGGCTGCACCCGACCAACCTCAGGTTGCTCGACGCCGGCGAGGCCGAGACCAGCGGCGCCGGCGACGGTCGGCGCGCGGTCCTGATCGTCGGCTTCGAGTCGGCCGACCACACGCTCGACGCGTGGATGGCACGCGCGCTGGAGTGCTGTCGCGACCACGGTGGCGACGTGCCCGACGGCGCCGGCAAGACACGCACCGACGATGCGGCCACGCGCGAGGGTGCTGCCGGCGCCTGGCGACAGGCGTTCCTGCGCGCGCCGTATCTTCGCGACGCGCTCACGTTGATGGGCGTGGTGAGCGAGACGTTCGAGACCGCCATCACCTGGGACGCGTTCGAGGAGTTCCACCGCTCGGTGACCGAGGCCACCCGCGACGCGGTCGAGCGCGTATGCGGTACCGGCTCGGTGACGTGCCGCTTCACCCACGTCTACCCCGACGGTCCGGCACCGTATTTCACGGTGCTCGCGCCCGCCCGTGCCGGCAGCCAGCTCGAGCAGTGGGACGAGATCAAGAGCGCCGCGGGCGAGGCGATCATTGCCGGCGGCGGCACGATCACGCACCACCACGCCGTCGGTCGAGATCACCGCCCCTGGTACGACCGTCAGCGACCCGAGCCGTTCGCCGCGGCGCTACGGGCGGCCAAGAGCGCGCTCGACCCCGCGTCCATCATGAACCCCGGCGTGCTGATCGACCCGTGAGCGGCAAGGAGGCGCAGCGGCGCGGCTAGCGCCAGACGTCTTCGGCGAGCGGCTCGAAGCGAGTGAGAGGCTCGAACGTTCCCTTGCTCGCCTGCGGCTGCGGGGTGGACGAGGCGCTGACCTCGACCCACGCCGTGAACGCGCCCTCGCCGCAGTCGCCGCCCGCGCTGCGGCTGCTGAAGCGGCCACCACCACGCCACTGCTCGGGAGTGAACGCGAACACGACCGTTCCGACCATGTCGTGATCCTTGGCCTTCTCGCGCAGCTCCTCGCCGCCGCAATCGAACGTCGCCGACAGCTGCTCCCACGAGCCCTGCTCGGTGAAGCTCGCCTCGATGGGAACCTTGAACGACGAGCGCCCGTCACCGTCGCAGTCCACCACCGTCAGCGCAGCGCCCACCATTGCATCGGCCGCGACGCCGCTCAGGCGGACCGGATGCCCCGGCGTGAGAGGCTCACCGGTGCGCGCGTTGTGGCTGCCGGCGGCCGGCCAGCTCGAGGCGGCCGAGCGCGTGCCGGCCGCTACCGGCACCATGGCGACGATCCAGTCGCCCGGCGACGAGTCGTCGCAGGCCTCGTGCACCTCGAGGCTGTCGAGCGTGATCAGCACGGTGTGCCGCTGCTCGAGGGCCACCGACCGCGTCGCGCGCTGGTAGCGGCACTGCGGCCGCTGGTCGGGGTGGCAGGCGGCGACGGTCCACGTGAAGCGGTCGGCGCTGGATCCGCCGGCATCGAGCACGAGCTCGGTGCTCGTCTCGTCACTGCGACGCGTGACCGCGTGCGGCAGGCTGGCGCAGGCCTGTTCGGGATCGTAGCCGCGCACGGCGGCCGCCTGCGTGTCGTAAGCACAGGCACGGTAATAAGCCGCCGAGGCCACCGGCGCCCATTCCAGTCGCACGCGCGAGGTAGCCGATGACGAAGGGCTCGGCGGCCCGAGCAGCGCCGGCGCCGCCAGTCGCGGCAGGCTGACCGTCCGCGACGGTGCGTAGCTGCAACGTCCCGCCACACACGCCGCAACGGTCCACGCGGCGACCTGTCCGGGGCGCAGCGGAGACGCAGGCGTGAATCGGGTCTGACCCGACGCCGGCACGTCGTACACGGACGCGCCGGGCTGATCACACTCGACGCCGGGTGGCGCCACGCAGACGCGGTAGGAGTCGACGTCGGCGAGCGGCTCCCAGCGCATCGTGAGACGCGGCCCGTCGAGCACGCGCCCGTCCTGCGGCACGAGCAGGGTCGGAACCGGCGGCGCCGACGATACGCTCAGGCGGCGCATCTGAGGCTGGAACGTGCATCCAGCGCGATTGCACGCGCCCACCGTCCAGCCGAGCATCTTGCCGGGCACGGCGAGATCGCGAGGCAGCGCGAGGTCGTGGGCAGCGCCGGTCACGACCGTCGACGTGTAGGAATCCGTCGTGCCGCACACGTCGACGCGGCGCTGCGGGTCGTCGACGACACAGACCCGGTAACCGGTGGCCTGCGGCCCCGGCTTCCAGCGAAACCGCACCTGCGGCGTCAAGAACGATTCTACGTGCAGATCGGCCGGCGCCACCAGGCTCACCGCGGCGGGCGCGGCGCGGCGCCCGGGGGCCGGCAGCGTGAGGCGGCATGCGCTGGGCTGGTAGCGACACGCCGGCGTCGCGCCGTCGCGGCACGCGGCTACCGACCAGTGCACGGTCGACCCGGCGAAGCGTTCGAGCGCGGCCGATCGATCGCCGGTCGCAGGCCGCGCCGCGTGCTCGCTGGCGTCGGAGCGCTTGCGGGTGACGACGACGTCGGGCTCGTCGACCACCGCGTCGGGGCAGCCCACGCCGGCGCGCGCCACGCACAGCAGGTAGTAGTCGGCCTTGCGGACGGGATCCCAGGAGAAACCGGCACCGAGGTCGCGATCGAGGCTCGTGTCGCAGGGGCCGAGCAGACGAGGCGCGCGCGGCGTGCGCGCAGCTTTGCGCCCGGCGGCGACCTCGGCGGTCTCGGCAGCCGACGCAACTGGAACGCAGCCGACCACACCGATCGCGCACAGCGCGACGAGCCAGGCCAGGTGCGAGAGATACGGACGAGCCAGATTCACGTGCCCCTCGGACTCCCAGTTCGTCCACGCTCGCCGCTTCAGTCAAGGCGGCGAGCCCTGCGACCTCCCATCCGGGGGGGCGTGCGGTGCTAGACGACCTTGCCGGCGAGCAGCTGCAGGCTCACAAGGGTGTGCAGGGCCACGCCCGAGGACAGGACCGATTCGTCGATCTTCATGCGATCGGAATGCAGCGGCCCGCCGCCCTCCACACCGCATCCGAGGAACACCATGGCACCCGGTACCCGTTCGAGGACGTACGAGAAGTCCTCTGCCCCCATGTACGTCGACGGCATGTGTGCCGTCACGAGCCCCAGCTCGCCGGCTACGCCGGCCACCCTCTTCACCACTCCCTCGTCGTTCACGGTAGGGGGATAACCCGGCCGGACCTCCACATCGACCTCGAGCCCCCTGGCGTGTGCAATGCCGACGGCGACGCGCTCGAGCTGCTCGCGCGCACGCTCGCCACCGGCGCGGCTGATCGACCGGATCGTGCCGCCGCACTCCACGCTCGGCGGGATCACGTTCTCCTTCGTGCCGGCCCGCACCTGGGTGACGCTGATGACGACACGATCGTCGGGATCGGTCTCGCGGGCGACCACGTGCGAGAGCCCGTCGACGAGCGGACCGATGGCCGGCACCGGGTCGCGCGTGGAGTGGGGCGAGGACGCGTGACCGCCGGCGCCGCGGAACACGACCGAGAAATCGTCGAACGCGGCCAGGAACGCGCCCGCGCGCCAGGCCACCACGTGGGGGTCGGCGCTCGGTTGCAGGTGGATGGCGAAGGCCGCGCTCACGCCCTCGAGAGCGCCAGCGTCGATCATGATGCGCGCGCCGCCGAAGCCTTCCTCGCCCGGCTGGAACAGGACCCGGACCGTGCCGGCGAAGCGGTGGCGGTTGGCGTGCAACAGCTCGGCCGCACCCACCAGCATGGCCACGTGCCCGTCGTGCCCGCATGCATGCATGCGGCCGTCGATGCTCGACGCGAACGGCTCGTCGCCGTGCTCGTCGAGCGGCAGCGCGTCGGTGTCGCTGCGCAGTGCCACGCAGCGTCCCTTGCCGGGGCCGTCGGCCGTACCGTGGATGTCGGCGGTGACCCACGTGCAGTCGTTGCCGCGGCGCACGCCGTCGATGCCCGCCCGTTCGAGTGCCGCGACGACGAGGGCCTGCGTGATGGGGTTTTCGAGGCCGAGCTCGGGCCGGGAGTGGATCTTGCGACGCAGCTCTACGACGCGTTCCGACATCGCGGCGGCGGCCGCGGAGATCTCCTCGGCCGACCACAGCGGAGCGCCGGCGGAGCCGGCGTGCTCACTCATCGTCGCGCACCCGCCGTCTCCCGCGCTGCGCGTATGCCAGGTCGGCGACTCTCGGCCACGCCCGGCTCACTCACGCACGCTCGTCGCGCGCGAGCGCGAGGCGTTTGTTCACCACGTGGCGATAGAACGTGAGATCCTGCGCGCCGGGAATGGGCCACAGGCCGTCGACGACGAGCGTCGGCACACCGGTGATGCCGAGCTCGAGCGCCTCGTTGTGATCGTCGACGACTTCTTGCCGCACCCCGTCGTCGAGCAGCAGCCGCTCGAATCCGTCGCGATCGAACCCGCACTCGACGGCCACGTCGAGAATCGTGACGTCGGCGGTCACGTTGCGGTTAGCGTAGAAGTAGGCGTCCATCAGTGCCAGGTGGAAGCGCTCGAAGCCGTCGCGGTCGGTCAGACGACGCGCGGCCTTGAGTGCCACGTTGGGAGGTATCGAATGCGTCGGCGGCGACTCGTCGGTGGCCCATTCACGGAAACGCCCGCCGTCGGCCTGGGCGGCCGGCCCGCGCCAGGACTTCGTGTAGCGTGCGAACTTCTCGAGCGATTTCGGCTCGGGGCGTGGTCGCAGAAGATAGCTCTTCCACGTGAGCTTCACGTCCGCTCCGAACTCCTTCTCGATGCGACCGAGGCGCACGGCCCCGTTGTAGCACCACGGTCAAAGGACATCGGAGAAGACGGTGAGCTCGACGACGGATTGCGCGCTCATGGCAACGAAGATGGCAGCCGGCGACGGCAGCGGCAAGCACACGCGCGCCGGGCGGTGTGCGCGCAGCGGTGCACGTGGCGCTACCCCCAGTCGATGGTGTCGAGATGCTCGCGCAGGTGGCCGGCGGTGCGGAACTTGCCGACGATCAGGCTGCGCTTGAGACCGCAGCAGATCTCCTTCACCTGCGCAGGCTGCGTGGCGTAGTGCCGCGCTCCACCCACCGCGTCGTATAGCAGGCGCACGAGGAAGCAGATGTCGTCGCGCAGGTGCGCGGCGGTCGGGCGTCCCCACTGGTACAGATCGACCAGCTTGATGTCGAAGCCGAGGCCGGTGCGATTGACGATGATGTTGTCCGAGTGCAGGTCGCCGTGGTACTCGCCGAGGTTGTGGATCTCCTCCACGCCGGCGGCCAGAGCGCGCAGCAGGTGCAGGGCCTCGAAGTGATGCATGCGCTTGCCGCGCTGTCGGGCCAGGAATTCGGTCAGCAGGTCCCCCTCGACGTACTCGCTGACCAGGAACGGCATCTCCTGTCCGTTGTGCTGGAACAGCTCCTGCGTGTGGTACTGGATGACGATCGAGCAGTCGCGCAGCTTGTTGAGCTTGCGGGCGTAGAACTTGATCGCGCGGTTGCGCGGATTGCGTCGGGGGAAGAAGAACTTGGCCGCACGCTCGATGCCGGTCGCCTGCTCGGTGACGAGGTACACCTCGCCCTCCCAGCCGCCGCCGAGCAGCTCACCGACGACGTACTTGCGCGCCAGCCGGCGGCCGGCGGTGAGCTCGAACGATTCGATCTGGCACGGTTGTTTCAGGGTTTCTTGACGCCGGCCGGCGGTGCGATGTTTTCCATGTCCGCAGCCAGCGTATCACGCGCATGCTGCACCGTTCGCTCGCGCAGAAGCTGCTTGGTACCGGCCAGTGCACCCGTCGAGAGCTCGGCGAGGGCGCGAGCCTCGTCGAGCGCCGCGCCGACGACGTCGTCGGGGGCGACCAGCTTGTCGAGATAACCCACGTCCGTGGCCTGCTCCGGCTCGTAGACTCGACCCTGGACGGTGGCTGCAACCAGATGTCGCTTGGAGAGTCGATCGCGCGCCAGCTCGACCGCGAAGATGGGCAGCGTGAGACCGATGGCTACCTCGTTCAGCCCGATCTTGAAGTTCCCCCGGGCGCCCACGCGGGTGTCGGCGGCGAGCAGCAGCAGCGCGCCCGCAGCCAGCGCATGACCGGTGCAGGCCGCGACCACCGGACGCGGGAACACGTACATCCTGAGCAGCAGCTCGGCGCCCTGGGTAACGAGCGCCCGCGCCGATTCGGCGCTCGCGGTCATGGCGGCCAGGTCGAAGCCCGCCGAGAAGCGGCCCGGACGCCCCGTCAGCACGACCGCGCGGGCCTCGGCCTCTGCACGATCGAGAGCTCCGGCGAGCGCGTCGAGAACGCCCGACGACAGCGCGTTGGCCTTGCCGTCGTCGAGGCCGATGACCGCGACCTTGCCGTCGAGGCTGTACGTTACCGTCTCGCTCATCTCTCGCTCATCCGGCGCACGTGGCGCGTACTCGGCGCGTGCTTCCAGCCCGCCGGCTCGGCGCCGGAAACGCTTCCCGGCGCACGTGATCCACGTAAGCTGGGATAGCGCACGAGCATCGGCCAAGCAACGCCGTCGGCGGTCGACGATGGCGCTCGAGCGCGATCGCCGCCTCAGTGGAGGATGGCGAACAGGTGCTCGATGCGGTTGGCGTTCACGCCCAGGTCGCCCTGCCCGTCGCGCGACTTCGAGCGCACGTCGACACGGCTGCCGTCATCGGTGGAGCGCACGCGCACGACCACGTCGTCGACGAAGTGAAAGACGCGCGACACGCAGATGGCCTCGATCCGCCCGGCCTCCGGATCGGTGTCGGTGATGGTGGTGCTGGGCAGGCTGGCCAGGGCCGAGCGTGCGCGCTCGAACGCGTCCTCGGGGGTCAGGCGCAGATTGACGGGCCCGAGCGTGGGATATCCACGACGTTGCTCGCTGACGAACGCGACCGGGTACGACATGTCCTTGCCCGCGTTGGGCCCGAACGTGAGCGCCGTGACGAATGCGGGAGGGTCTTCGAGATCGGTCGATATGTCGTTGATCCGGGGGTAGTCGGCGGCCGGCAGCACCAGGCCGGACAGCGCCGCCAGCACCAGCACCGACAGGGTGATGGCGGCCAGGCCCTTGCGCCTGGCCGGCGGATTGCGGTCGCCACGCGCGCGCACCAGCGCGATCAGCGAGACCAGGATGGCGAGCCCGGCCACCGGGATCGAGAGCGCGAATACGAGGAAACCGACGAGAGGCTCGACGGTGGCCGCCGAGGCCGCGAACGCGCCGCCGATCGCCAGCGCCGGCGACAGCAGACCGAAGAACAGCGCCACCCGCCCGACGATTCCGCCGGGTCCACCCCTGCCATGAGACGCCGACACCGCCGGCATGGTAGATCACCGCCAGCCGTAGTGACAAACCGGTGCGCGGCGACCGGAAACCGCGACGCGCGTGGCGTCAGTGCGGTCGCCGTTCTATCAGGGAGCCGGCCGTGCCCGGCGCGTCCGTCGTGACCGTGGCGACGTCGAGCGGCCGCCCGATTCCATGCCGGTTTCCTTCGAGCGTCCCACCGAGCACCCGCACGTCGCGCTCGTGACCATCGACCGGCCCGAGCGGGCCAACTGCCTCGACCCTGCCGCCCTGGCGGGGCTGGCCGCCGCCTGGCGAACGATCGCGGAGGACGCCGACATCCGCTGTGCCGTGCTCACGGGGGCCGGCGAGCGCGTGTTCTGCTCGGGCATGGACATGACCACGACCATCCCGGCCTCGCAGAGGCTGGCCCGCGGCGAGCGCGTGAGCGAGGAGGAGTTCGAAGGGCTGCGCAGCGTCGGTACGGCGCTGCTGGCGGGCTTCGACCTGCGCACGCCGCTGGTGTGCGCCGTCAACGGTCACGCCCGTGCCGGCGGCTTCGACCTGATGCTGGCAGCCGAGATCCGGCTCGCGGTCCCGACCGCGACGTTCGCGCTGGAGGAGGTCGCGCTCGGCCTGTACCCCACCGGCAACGCGACCGTGATGCTGCCGAAGCAGATCGGCTGGGTGCACGCGCACGAGCTCATCCTGACCGGCGACCCGATCGACGCGACTCGCGCAGCCGAGATCGGGCTGGTCAACCGGCTCGTCGAGCCCGAACGCCTGATGGATTCGGCGCTCGCGGTGGCCGACCGCATCGCGGCCAACGCACCGCTGGCGGTGCGCGAGAGCCGACGCGGTCTGCGCGAGATCGTCCACCTGCCGCTCGACGAGGCGTACCGGCGCCAGGAAGAGATCGGCTCGCAGCTGCGCAAGACCGAAGACGCACGCGAGGCGCAGCGCGCGTTCGTCGAGAAGCGCAGCCCGAGCTGGAAAGGCCGCTGATGCGCGGCGGCCGACGGCCGCCGCGCATGTCACGAAAGAATCAGACCACGCCGGCTGCGAAGTTGCCGTGGAACCCCATCGGGATGCGATGCTTGAGGCCGATCCGGGCCAGCGGCTCGGCAGCCATGTTGGCGGCATCGAGCACGGCCACGTAGCTGGCATCCTCGGGCCCGTCGTAGACCGTGCACAGCACGAAGCCGTCGTCCTCGGCCGCGTCGGGCGTGCGCGGCACGAACACCGGCTCGCTCGGCCACTGGCCCACACCGAAGTCGTGGGTCTCGCTCGGCCCGCCGTCGCGGTGGTAGCGCACCAGCACCGACCACGGCGAGCCCGCCGCGTCGCCGCCGTCGCGGCCGCGCACGGCGTAGCCGTAGCGGTTCGGGTATCCGACCAGACGGTCGTCGAGACGCGGGAACTCGGCCATGCGGTCGTCGAACTGCTGCTCGCGACACTGTCCGGTGGCCAGGTCGAGCTCGTACTGGAACGGGCGGGCATACCAGTTCTGCTTCATCTCGCCGCGACGCCAGGTGCGCAGCGAATCGAGCAACGCACCGCCATCGGGATACGTGCACGCGTCCATGAGGATCTTGCCGTCTTTCTCGTAGGCGTTGCCGGGGTGGAAGATGAAGCCAGTGCTCGGCGCGTCGAACCACTGCAACGGGCTGCCGGCCGCGCGCTTCCTGACGCCGAACTTGAGACCGCGCTCGGGCTCCCAGCGCACCGCTTCGGCGAACGGACGGCCCTGGTTGATGAGGATCTCGGGGTCGATGATGACCGGGCACAGCAGGAAGATGACGTGGTTCTCAGTGATCGCCATGTCGTGCATCATCGTCGAGTAGGGCACGTCGATGGCCTCGGCCAGCGAGCAGCTGCCATCCGGCTCGATCACGTACAGCTGCACGTACGGCTCGAACGGCTGGTAGCCGTGAATCACCATCTGGCCCGTGCGGCCGTCGATCTTCGGGTGGGCGGTCGTGGCCATGCCGAGCATGCGTCCGCCGAAGTCGTTGTGACCCACGGGCGCCAGGCTCCTCGGATCGATCTCGAACGGATACGCGTTCTCGACCATCGCCATCAGCTTGCCGCCGTGCCAGACCACGTTGGTGTTGTGCTGCTCGCGGATCGCGATGCGATCGGTGGGGTTCTCCGCCGCGACCGTCGCACCGTGCATGCAGTAACGACCCTCGTCCTTCTCGACCAGGTACGACGGGCTCTCGACGAAGCGGCCCGTGTAGTGAGCGCGACCCTCCTCGAAGCGGAATGCGTGCACGAGAGCGTCGCCGTCGAACAGGTGCAACGCGGCGTCGCCCTGCTCGGGCAGGATCTGCTGGGACGGGCCGTTTCGATACAGCGTGCCGGTAAGCTCGCGCGGGATCTCGCCGGTGACGTCGGTCATCGCGTAGCTGCCCTGGTACGAGGAGGGACGCCAGCCGTCCACCCACCAGCGGTGTACGTCCGCAGCCGCGACTTGCGGCGAGGTGCCCGGCTGCGCGGCCCGATGCGTCGGCGTGGGGTGCTGCTGAAGCTGGCTCATTCGTCTACCTCCGTTCGTGTCGGTGCGCGACGAGCGTGTCGCGCAGCCGTGTCGTTTCATTCAATGGCGGCCGTGTGTCCCCCGACTCGCTGCCGCGCCGGTGGCTCGCGCGACCGCCGGTAGATCGTCGATGCGGGTGCCGGGCGCGAGGTTGCCCAGGAACAGCGTGGTCATCATCGGTGCGACCAGCTCGTCGAGGGAGCGGCCGAGCTCGAGCTTGCCTGCCAGGTGCAAGGTGGCCAGCCCGTGCGCACCGGCCCAGAACACGTGCGCCAGCGACTCGGCGTCGCCCGCGAGAACGCCGGCGTCGATCGCCTGTCCCACCGCGTCGCGCATCGGCGACCACGCACGCGCGCCTTCGGTGGCCAGGCCGGCATGATCGGCGGCGGAATCCTGGTGGAGCTCGAACATCACGCGGTACGCGTCGGGCTCGGCCACCGCGAACTCGACGTAGGCGGTTCCGAGAGCGGCCAGTCGCTCGGCGGGATCGTCGAAGCCCCTGGCGGCGAGCTCCTGGGCATCGGCGAAGCGCGCGAACGCGGCGACCCGGACCTGCGTGAAGATCTCGTCCTTGCCGCTGAAGTAGCGATACGGCGTCATCGGGCTGCACCCGACCTCGGCGGCGATGGCCCGCAACGTGACCGCCTCGTAGCCGTTCTCGGCGAACAGGTGGGCGGCGGCACGGCAGATGCGCTCGCGAAACTCGCTGATCTGGCACTCGGTAAGGGCTGTGCGCGGCACGGATTCTTTTTACGCCGTAAACTTTACGATGTCAATACAACATTTTCTCCTTATAATTCAGGTACTTGAACGGACGCTCCAGCCCGACCTTGTGCGAGGTCGAGCGGCGCCCTATGGATGCTCGGCAACCCGGAGCCATGGGCCCGACCGGTCCGGAACCGCCGCCCACCAAGGAGGTGCCATCGTGAACAAGACCGAGCGATTCGCGCAGTACGCCGAGGACTTCGAGAAGACCTATGCCGATGACGACTGGTCGCGCCTGCGCCAGCACTTCACCGACGACGCCGTTTACGAGACCGTCGGTGACGAGGCGTTCGCCGGGCGCGCCGAGGGACTCGACGCCTTGCTCGACCGGCTGCAGTCGGCGGTCAACGGCTTCGACCGCAAGTTCGCCACCCGCAATCTCGAGCTGAAAGGCGATCTCGAGGAGCGTCCCGACAGCGTGTTCTTGTCGTGGGAGGCGACCTACACCGTACCCGACGCGCCCGCGCTGACGCTGGCGGGCACCGAAGAGGCCGTGTTCGACGGCGACCGGATCAAGCACCTGAAGGACACGTTCCGGCCGGAGATCGGAGCGGCCGTGGCTGCGTGGATGGAGAAGCACGGCACCAAGCTCGGCTCCTGAGCCGCTCCTCGCACATCCGACACGCCGTTTTGACCGCCGCGGCGCGCGTCAGTACAGTCACGACGACGTGACCGCCGATCCTGTTCGCCGTTTCCGCTCGTGGCTCGCCGAGGCGCGCCGCCAGGGCGCACCGCTGGCCGAGGCCGTCGCGCTCGCGACCGCTGATGGCCGCGGCCGCCCGTCGGTGCGCTACGTGCTGCTCAAGGACGTCGACGAGCGCGGCCTCACGTTCTACACGAACACGCTCAGCCGCAAGGGACGCGAGCTCGGGCGGCGGCCGTACGCATCGCTGGCGGTGTACTGGGACGTCACCGGCAAGCAGGTACGTGTCGAGGGCAAGGTCGTGCCCGTGAGCGAGGACGAGGCCGACGCCTACTGGACCGAGCGGCCGCGCGACAGCCGCCTCGCGTCGGCCGCCTCGCGCCAGAGCGCCACGCTCGACAGCCGCGGCTCGCTGGTGGCCGAGTTCCGGCGACTGGTGCGCACATGGAAGGGAAAGGAAGTACCCCGGCCGACGCGCTGGACGGGTTATCGTATCGTGCCCGACCGCATCGAGTTCTGGACGCGTCGCGAGCCGCGACTCCACCACCGCGAGCTGTTCGTGCGCCGCGGCGGCCGCTGGCAGAACAGCCTGCTGCAGCCCTAGACGGGCCGGTCGGACGGGTCGGACCGACCGGCCGCGCTCACAGCACCTGGTGCTCCTCGGTGACGAACAGCGCCGTGTCGGAGTGGTCGATGAAGTTCTTCTCGTCTTCCAGCGCGGCGCGCACCTCGTCGCTGTCCATCGCGCCGAGCAGCGCGTCCATGTCGTCGAACCACACCTCCGCAACGCCGTCGTACTCGGGCGCACGCAGCTCGGCGGAACGAGCGATCGTGTGGCTCTGCACGTAGCGGCGCAGACCCGGGATGCGCGCCGCGATCGGGCCGTGCACGTCGCGCCAGTAGCGATGGAATTCGTCGTCGCCGAGCTCGGGCTTCTTGGCTATGCAGTAGATGACCTTGACCATCGTCGACCTCCCCTGGCCCGCGCGTCACGTCGCGCGGGCGTGGTGCGCGGCTAGCGCGGCGCCGGCAGCCCCTGGCCGATGCCCAGGCCGCCGTCGACGACGACGACCTGCCCGGTCACCAGGTCGGCCGTGACCAGATCGAGAACGAGCCTCGAGACGTCCTCGGGCTGGCACACCTTGCCGAGCGGCGTGGAGGCCGCGGCGAACTCCTTCACCACCTCGTAGTTGTCGCGATCGCTCCACCAGCGCGTGTCGATGAAGCCGGGCGCGACGGCGTTCACACGAATGTCCGGAGCCAGCGCACGGGCCAGCGAGACGGTCATGTTGTTGATGGCCGCCTTCGAGGCGCAGTACGGCACGGAGCTGCCCATCGCGTACACGCCCGCGACGCTGGACAGGTTGACGATCACGCCACCGCCGTCGGCGCGCATCGCCGGCACGGCCGCCCGGGTGGTGTAGAACGTGCCGCGGACGTTGGTGTCGAAGATGAAGTCCCAGTCGTCGTCGCCCACGCCGTCGAGATCGGCGTGATCGATGAAGCGTGTGACGCCCGCGTTGTTCACGAGCACGTCGACGCGGCCGAGCTCGCCGCTGGTCTGCTCGACCATCGCGCGCACCGCACCGTCGTCGCGGACGTCGGCGCCCACGGCCATGGCCCGGACACCAAGATCACGAGCCTCGGCGGCCGTCGCCTCGGCTTCGTCGGCCGACTTCGAGTAGTTCACGGCCACGTCGCAACCCGCGCGCGCCAGATCGAGCACCACCGCCCGCCCGGTCCCCACGCCACCTCCCGTGACGATTGCCGCCTTGCCCTTCAGATCCATCGGTCGCCTCCCTCGATGCCGCGCAAGAAAAGGGGACTGTCCCCTTTTTCGATGATGGCGCGGAGAGCGGGCGGTCCCGCTTCTCCGTGCAGTGATGGCGTGAGGACTTGCCAGTGCTCGCGCCGGGCGCCGGGTATAGCGGCCCGGCCGTACTGACGACAGCAGCGGGCGTCAACGGGCGCGTGATCCCGAGCGTAGCGGAGCAAAAAAAAACGGCGCGCCCGGAGACTGTCCGGGCGCGCCGCTGTTGCCGCGTGGCGAGAGGCTGCCGCGCTTACGGCTGGACGCCGTTGATCTGGGCGTTCTGGGCCGTGTACTCCAGACCCAGCGACATGCCCTCGTAGAAGCCGGTTCCGGCCGGCGGCGGCGGGTTACCGTCGGTGTCGATGTCGCCGACCTGTACCAGGAACACCGCCAGCAGGGTGCAGACCCCGTCGGGGATGTTGGTGCCGGCCAGGGTGACACAGATCTCCTCGTCCGGATCCGTGCACAGCGCGGGCGCCGCCGCGACGCAGCCACTGCCCGACCAGTCACCCGCCCCTGGAGACGACTCGGTGTAGACGTCGCTCGTGAGCCCGAGGCAGTCGCAGGTCGACGAGTTCAGGATGGCGTTGATCGCAGCGAAGATGTCCGAGATCAGCACGTAGCCGGCGATCTTGCCGTCGGTATACGGCACGCCGGCAGCGCTGATCGTGCCAGGATCGCCCTCGATCTCGGCCTCGGTGGCGGTGAGGTCGAGCGTGACGAAGCCGAACGGGATGGTCAGCTCCAGGGTGAACGGCCCGGCCGTCATGGGCGGATCGGCCATGGTGGCCGCCGAGAAGCTGATCGGCGTGCCGGTGCCGCCCGCAAACGAGCTCTGTGTGATGAGGAACTCGCCGTCGCCGGCGGCCCCGTCGATCGGCGTGGTGCCGTTGTCGAACTCGCCGAAGAGCTGCGCCAGGGTGAAGTTGTCGGGCAGCGCACCACCGTCGAGGTCGCGGTGATCGAAGAGCAGGACGAGGTCGCCGGCGGCGATGGCGTCGACGAGCAGCGTGTTGATGTCGACGAAGCCGCCGATGAGACCGGCGAGCTCGGCGAGCGCGTTGTCGGTGTCGTTCGTGCCGAGCTCGATGAAGTCTCTCGAGTTCTCGCCGAAGTCCTTGCAGCACGTCGGCACGCCGCCGGACAGCCCGGGCACCACCAGCGAGTCCACGTAGCTCGGAATCTCGGCCACGTAGTCGCCGGGAAGGTCCGGGAACGACGGCCCGCCTGTGAGGTCCTCGGCGGCGTCCATCGTGCAGTCATCGACGAGCGTCTTGATCGCCCCTGCGTCGCCGGTGCCCGCCAGACACGGAGGCTTGAGCTCCGCCTTGCCGAACGCGCCGCTGAACTTGTCCATGCACTTCGTGAGATCGGCCGTCACACCCTTGGTGACCGCCTTCGACTCGGCCTTGAGGATGCAGTCGTAGTACTTGCCCACGGCCTTCATCTTCGAAGCCGTGCACTTGCTCACGCTGCCACCGGGCGCACCGCCCAGGTCGGTGAAGATCTGATCGGTACACGCATCGATGAGCGTCTTCACGTCGCCGGCGTCGCCGCTGGTCGGGCAGTCGGTTCCGCCCTTCGAGTCGGCCTTGGCGAATCCGCCCGCGAACTTGTCATCGCACTTCGCGTAGTCGGGCGGTACCTGCTTGGCCACCGACTTCGAGGCCGACTTGCCCCGGCAGCCGCCGAACTTGCCCGAGGTCTTGAGCTTCGCGGCCTCGCACTTCTGCGCGGCGGTGGGCCCTGCTTCGGCCGTGGCGACCGTGAAGACGAGGCCCGCGGCGAGCGCGGCCATGAGATACGCGGCGCGGACGCCACTGGCAGGCTGACGAGGTGAGAAACCCATAGAACCCTCCATTTCCTTCGCTCAGGTCTCGATCCGTTGTTTCGTTGCGGGCTGCTACCACGACGACGAATGCACACCGGCAGCCTGCCGGATCAGGCGGCGGCAATCTGATCGTGCTCGTCTGGTGTGGTGGACGGTCCCCCGTGGTGGCACCCGCCCGATTTCCCGAAAACTTATCGCCTTGACACCCACAATGTCTAGGGCTCGACGCGCCGGCCGTGCTCAAATGCTCGTCAGCGGGTCGGGGTGGCAGTCCTGGTCTTAACCCGTTCGGGTATGAGGCGGGCACTGCCACACGGGGGGGTCGTGCCGGCCCGGTCGTAACGGCCACGGCTGTGCAGCCGTAGTAGCAGTCGACATCGTGCACACCGACGGCAACCAGATTCCCCGTCCGGCGACGTGGCTCGTCGTGGCCTGCCTCGTGGCGGCGGCCGGCGCTGCGACGGGTCCGACGCCACCGAGCGCCACGGCGTCGCCCGACGAGTTCGACCTCTCCCGTCACAGCGTCCCCCTCGAGCACATCATGATGGGCGGCCCCACAAAGGACGGCATTCCCGCGCTCACTGCACCGGGCTTCGTGACCGCCGCCGAGGCCACGTTCCTGGCGCCCGCGGACCGGGTGGTGGGCATCGAGCGCGGCGGCGGCGCCAGGGCCTACCCGCTGGCCATCCTCAACTGGCACGAGATCGTCAACGACGTGGTCCATGAGACGCCGATCGCCGTGACGTACTGTCCGCTCACCGGAAGTGCGGTCGTGTTCGACCGCCGCCACGACGGCGACGTGCTCTCGTTCGGTGTGTCGGGGCGGCTCTACGAGAGCAACGTGCTGATGTACGACCACCAGAGCGAGAGCCTGTGGTCGCAGCTCGGCGCCTCGGCCGTGACCGGCGCCCGCACCGGCGCGCGTCTCGTGCCGCTTCCCGCAACGGTCACGACGTGGCGCGCCTGGCGCCGCCTTCACCCCGACACGATGGTGCTCTCGCGGGCCACCGGCCACGAGCGCGACTACGGCCGCAACCCGTACGAGATGTACGAGGAGTCGGGCAGCTTGATATTCCGTCCGAGTCGCCGCGATCCACGACTGCCTGCCAAGGCCCGCGTGCTCGGCGTGATCGCCGGCGGCGCGGCACGCGCTTACCCGCGCGCCGAGATCGCGGGCGCCGGCGGCCGGATCGTCGATCGGATCGGCGACCGCGAGATCACCGTGGTCGTCGACGACGACGGCCTGCGCGTCATCGGCGACGGCGACACACCGGTGATCGCGACCGACGTGTACTGGTTCGCGTGGGCGGCGTTCCACCCCGAGACCTCGGTGTGGCGACCGCGGCCGGCAACGAGGCCCGACGGCCCCGCGCACGCGCGACTCGGCGACGTGTCGATCGTCGAGGTGAACAGCTACTGGACCTCTCTCGGCGCCGGCCTCGCTGCCGCCCCGGGCGCCAACCCGTTCGCGGCCGGAAACGGGCTGTTCGTCATCAGCGGTACGATTCGCAACGAGTCGAGCGAGGCGGTCGAGTACGTGCTCCTGCGCTTCGAGCTGCTCGACGGATCGGGCGCGGTCGTGTACCGCGAGGAAGGATTCAATCGCTCGGCGGAGGGGATGGTACCGAACGACGACGATCCGGCGCCGCAGGTGGCGCGTGCATCGGTGAGGCCGATCGCAGCCGGGGCCAGCGACTCCTACCGGATGATCTTCCTCGGCAACGAGATCCCGCGGTTCCAGACCCCGCGCGTGAGCGTGGTCGCGGTCGAGTAACGGGTGTGCGGCCGGCGCGGCCGGCCCTCAGCCGCGCGCGTCGAGGTCGGTGCCGCGCAGGCGAAGTCGCAGGATGGCCGCCGCCAGGGCGCAGGTCAGTGCCGCGAGCAGCGCCACCGGCAGGTAGTGACCGACGGCCAGGTGGTAGCCCGAGCCCATCGCGCAGTGCACCTCGGTGACGAGCGCACCGACCAGGAATGCCGACACGCCGGCGAACAGCCCCACGCGCAGCTCGTTCAGCGGTGCCAGACGGCTGAGCACGACCATCGTGACGATCCAGGGCACCGCTGCGCTCACCGCGGTGACGCCTATGCACTGCAGACAGCCTGTCATCAGGGCATGCCAGCCGGGCCACGCCCCACCCCATGGCTGGACGAGCACGACGGCGGTGGCGAGCAGCAGCGGCGTCGCCAGCAGCAAGGCGCCGGTGCGCCCGGACACGTCGCGACCCGGCACCGACAGGCGAATGGCGATCGACGCGCACCAGGCCGCGGCCACGGCCAGGACGGCGACGACGCCGAGATAGACGGGGTCGGCCAGGCGGGCGAGGAAGTCGGTGCGAACGCCCAGCGAGTACGACGCCCCGGCGACGACGAGCGATTCGATCGCGAGGAACGCGAGGAACACACGTCCGGGGCGGACCGGGCGCACGGGCTCGAGGTCGCCGACCAGGCTCTCGATCAGACCATCGCGTGTCCTGTCGTCGGCGCTCGGTGGCACTACGTCTCGTCCTCGGTGGAGAAGGCCTTCTTCAAGGTATTGTACGCCCGGTGGGCCCGGACCTTGAGCGCCGAAACGGTCACCCCTGCACGTCGGGCCGCCTCCTCGGTGCTGAGCCCCTCGATCTTCAGCATCATGAACGCCTCGCGCTGTCCCGCCGGCAGCTGCTCGAGCACCTCCAGCGCGCTCTCGGGCGTCATCCGGGCTCCCGCCTGCGCCACTTCCGGCAGCACCTCGAGCACGACCTCGGCGCGCGATATGCGCCGCGCCTTGCGCAGGTGGTCGATGACCCGGCTCCTCGCGATGGCGTACAGCCACGGCTCGAACGGCCGGCCCGGCTGGTAGGAATGTCGTACACGATGCACGGTGAGCAAGACTTCCTGGCTGATGTCCTCGGCGGCCGCCTCGGTCGACACCCGTCGGCGGGCGTAGCGATGGACGATCGGCTGTATCGTCTCCAGAAGCCGGCCGTAGGCCGCCTGATCGCCCGCCTGCGCCGCCTCCATCAGATCCGAGAGCGTCCCCTCGGCGCTCACAGCGGCCCCACGTCGATACTACGCATCCACTCGAAAACCGTTACATTCCGAGCGCTTGAGTTGCCGCCCGCAAGATCGTGCCGGCGCCACGCCGCGACAGCGCCGGCTGCGCAAGGCGTTACCATGCGGGCGACACTAGCGCAGGGAGCCGCCGCTGCGCAAAATCGCATCGCGCGCGGGCCGCGTCGACCCGGCCCGCGGCTGTAACTTCGCCGGGCAGATCCCGTACCTGCGAGCGTGGCGCGACGAGGTGCCCGACCCGTCCACCGACCCTTCCAGGATGCCCGGAACCTCTCCCCCTGTAGGTTTCGGGCACGGGCGTCCCGGCGGAATCTGGTGATCCCTCCATGATCCGCCGGGACGCCGCCCCACCGGCGAGCTTCGCGCAGCGCCCCACGCTCGACCCGAGCTCCCGCGCCGCGCAGCGCCGGGTTCTTCAACCGGACGGCACAAGCGTATATGGCGTCCGACGTGCGAGCTTCAGCGGCAGGAAGTGAGACGGGTACCCGCGTGAACGAACCCTCGTTCGAAACCGCCCTGCAGTGCAGCGGCGTCGACGGGCTACGCCGCGGTTCCGTGACCACGCTGCAGATCAACGTCGGCAAGCTGTGCAATCAGGCCTGCCTCCACTGCCACGTCGAGGCGGGTCCGGGTCGCAAGGAAGTGATGTCGGCGCCGATCGTCGCACGCGTGCTCGAGGTTCTCGACGGCAGCCCGCGCGTCGAGACAGTCGACATCACCGGCGGTGCACCCGAGCTCAACCCGGGCTTTCGCGAGATCGTGCAGCACGCGCGGTCGCGCGGCCGCACCGTGATCGACCGCTGCAACCTCACCGTCCTGCTCGAACCGGGCATGGAGTGGCTGGCCGCGTTCCTGGCTGACCACGGCGTGCACCTGATCTGCTCGCTGCCCTGCTACACGGCGGAGAACGTCGACATGCAACGCGGCGCGGGCGTGTTCGAGCGGAGCATCGATGCGCTTCGTCGCCTGAACGACCTCGGCTACGGAATGCCCGATTCCCCGCTGTCGCTCGATCTGGTCTACAACCCCACGGGTGCGTTCTTGCCGCCGGCACCGGCCGAGCTCGAGCCGCGCTACCACGAAGAGCTACGCCGGATGTTCGGCGTCGAGTTCGACGAGCTGCTCACGATCACGAACATGCCGATCAAGCGCTTCGCCGATCAGCTGCGCGGCCAGGGCCAGCATGCGAGCTACATGCGACTGCTCGTCGAGAGCTACAACCCGGCGACGCTTGCCGGCCTCATGTGTCGCTCGCTGGTGAGCGTGGGCTGGGAAGGGTCGCTGTACGACTGCGACTTCAACCAGATGGTCGACGCTCCCGTGCGGCTCGACGGGGAGCGCGCGACGATCGACACGATCGCGAGCCTCGACGAGCTCGAGGGGCTGGCGATCAGCACCGGTTCGCACTGCTTCGGCTGCACGGCCGGCCGTGGCTCGAGCTGCAACGGAGCGCCGAGCGGTTAGCGGCGAGGACCGCGCACTCGGATCGCCGATCGGGGTCGGACGTCTACTGTGAGGCGACGCCGTCGGCGTCGGGGTACGGCGCGACCCTGGAGATCTGCTCGGTGAACGTCGCCGGATCGGTGGTCGGCAGGTCGCACACGCGCTGCTCGCAGACGTAAGCCGTGACCTTGCCGTCGCGCGCTACCTTGCCGCCGACCAGCGGCACCAGCTCGGCCAGCTCCGACGCATCGGCGCCCTCGACCGTGACCGCCAGCACGCTGCTCGGCGCGTACACCTTCGCGTAGCGACGCAGGAACTCGCCGGCGTCGGCGTCGCGATCCGGCTTCACGATGACCACCTGCTTGGGCCTGTCGAGGTAGAAGTCGAGCGAGGAGAGCATGCGTGGGATCGCGGCCGGGCGCCGCTCGAGGCTTCGCGCGAAGCTCTCGAATCCGCCCACGGCGAGCTCCCGATAGCGCTCGTCGCCGACAAGCTCGTACAGCTCGAGCAGATTGCCCAGCACCACCGAGTTGCCCGATGGCAGTGCACCGTCGTAGTCGGGCTTCTCACGCACAAGCAGTTCTTCGGCGTCGTCGGCGCTGAGGAAGAAACCGCCGCCTTCGTCGTCGTGGAACTGGCGCACCATGACGTCGTTGAGCCGCACGGCCGCCGCCAGCCACTGCGACTCGGCCGTGGCCTGGTACAGGTCGAGCAGGCCCGCGACCATGAACGCGTAGTCGTCGAGCACACCCACATGACGGGCCTGACCGCGTCGCCACGAACGAGCCAGCGAACCGTCGGAGCCCTGGAGCGCGCTCAGAACGAAGCTCGCCGCGTCGCGCGCGATGTCGGCGTACGCGGGCTCGCCGAGCACCAGCGCGCCGCGCGCGAACGCCGAGATCATGAGGCCGTTCCATGCGGCGATGATCTTCGTGTCCTTGCCCGGCGGCGGCCGCTCGGAGCGCACCGCGTACAGGGCGGCGCGCGCGGCGTCGAGCTCGTCGCGCAGCACGTCGGTCGCGAGCTGGCTCTCGCGCGCGTAGCGCGCGAACGGGCGTGGCGTGTGGAGGATGTTGCGTTTCTCGAAGTTGCCCCGATCGGTCACGCCGTAGTAGCTCGCCACCAGACGGCCCGCCTCGCTGCCCACCACGGCGTCGATCTCGGCCGGTGTCCAGGTGAAGAACCAGCCCTCCTCCTCGTGACCGTCCGGTGTCGGACTGTCGGCATCGGTGGCCGAGTAGAAGCCACCCTCAGGGCTGGTCATCTCGCGTGCGACGTAGTCGAGCGTCTCACGCGCAACCTGCGCGAAGTCGTCCCGGGCGGTGATCTGGTACGCCTCGAGATACGCGACGACCAGCTGGGCGTTGTCGTAGAGCATCTTCTCGAAGTGCGGAACCAGCCAGCGCGCGTCGGTGGAGTACCGGTGGAAGCCGCCACCGAGATGGTCGTACATGCCGCCGCTGGCCATGCGCTCCAGGGTGTACTCGGCCATGTGCAACGGCTCGCTCTCACCGGTTCGGCGGTGGTAGCGCATGAGGAACTCGAGCGTCACACTGCGCGGGAACTTCGGCGCCTTCCCGAAGCCGCCGTACACCGAGTCGAACGACCTCGACAGCGCACTGTGCGCGGCCTCGAGCGGTTCGGCGCCGGCCAGCTTGCCGGGCTGCAGGCCGGCGGCGGCGCTCTGCAAGCGCTGTGTGATCTTGCGGGCCTGGCGCACGCTCTCCTCGCGATTGTCGCGGTACTGTTCCTTCAAACGCCCCAGGATCGACAGGAACCCCATGCGTGAACCGCGATCGCCATCGCGCGCAGGGAAGTAGGTGCCGCCGAAGAACACGTCGCGGTCGGGCGTGAGGATGGCCGTCATGGGCCATCCTCCGCGCCCGCTGAGAAGGCGAACCGCCTCCATGTAGACGCTGTCGATGTCCGGACGTTCCTCGCGGTCGACCTTGATGGCGATGAAGTTCTCGTTCATGAACGTCGCGATCTCGACGTCCTCGAACGACTCCCTCTCCATCACGTGGCACCAGTGGCAGGTCGAGTAGCCAATGCTGAGGATCACCGGCCGGTCCAGCCGCCGCGCAGTCTCGAACGCCTCCTCCCCCCAGGGAAACCAGTTCACCGGGTTGTGAGCGTGCTGGAGCAGGTACGGGCTCGACTCGAGGATCAGGCGGTTCGTGTAGACCGGCGAGCCGTCGTCGTTCAGGTGGTGCGTACGGGGCTCGTACGCGGCCTCCTTGGTGGCGAGCGCCGTGCGCATGTCGGCGTGCGCCGCCTCGGCGAACGCCTCGCCGCCGGGTGCCGCAACCGGCACCGGCCAGTCACGGCGCACGACCGGCTCCGAAGCGACGCTGGCGTCCTCGTCGTGCTGCTCGCCCGACCGGTCGCAGCCGGCCGACACCGACGCAACGACCAGTGAGAACAGGACTGCGCGCGCGAACGCCCCGCACGGGAGCGATCGGCAACGGATCATTCGCAGCAAGCCGGGCTCGACATTCACGATCGACGCAAGATTCACCCATGCGGCTCAACTTTTCCAGCCCGGCGACCGCTCTCACACGGTGGATCCGATGCGGCCGGCACCCTGATGTAGCCCGGGCGACCGTGCGCGTCGAGCGTCGACACGAAGGCGCGGGCTGGACGTCTGACGCCGGTTCACGCTACAAGCCGGATCGATGGCCACGTTGCGCGTCGACAACCCGGCGACCGGCGAGATCGCCGCCGAGGTCGAGATGCTGCCGGCGAGCTCGCTCGACCGGCTGCTCGAACGAGCCGCGGCTGCGAGCCGCGAGATCGCGGCGTGTGATGTCGACCAGCGCGTCGCGCTGTGCGAGCGCGTCCTCTCCTGGTTCGAGAGCAACGGCGATCGCGTCGCCCGCGATTTGACCGCGCAGATGGGCAAGCCGATCGGCGAGGCGCGCGCCGAGATCCGTACGATGATCGATCGTGCGCGCCACATGATGTCGATCGCGGCCGAGCAGCTCGCCACCGAGGCCTTGCCGGACGGCCCGGGGCTGGAGCGTTACATCGAGCGCGTGCCGGTGGGCACGGTACTCGACATCGCGGCGTGGAACTACCCACTGCTCATTCCCGTGAACGTCGTCGTGCCGGCGGTTCTCGCCGGCAACGCGGTCGTGCTCAAGCACTCGAGCCGCACGCCGCTGTGCGCGGCCCACTTCGCCGACGCGTTCGCCGGCGCCGGCGCCCCGGCGGGCCTGGTCGCGGCGGTCGTCACCGACCACGACACCAGCGCGGCCCTGATCGCGCGTCGCGAGATCGGATACGTGGCGTTCACCGGCTCGGTGCGCGGCGGCGAGGAGGTCTCGCGGGCGGCGGCCGGGCGGCCGATCGAGGTGGGCCTCGAGCTCGGCGGCAACGACCCGGCCTACGTCCGCGCCGACGCCGACCTCGACTTCGCCGTCGAGAACGTCGCCGAGGGCGCGTTCTACAATGCCGGCCAGAGCTGCTGCGCCATCGAGCGGATCTACGCGCACGCCGACGTGTACGACGAGGTCGTCACGCGGCTGGGCGAGGCGGCCGCGGGCTGGCGGCCGGGCAACCCGCTCGCCGACGACACTCGCCTCGGTCCTCTGGCCCAGGAGTCGGGCCGCCGCACGACGGCCCGTCATGTCGCCGATGCCGTCGCCCGTGGTGCCCGTGTGGTAGTCGGAGGCAACGAGCTCGAGATCGGCGGCGCCGGCCGCTACTTCGAGGCCACGGTGCTCGCCGATGCCGATCACGAGATGGCCATGATGACCGAGGAGACGTTCGGACCGCTCGCGCCGGTGATGAAGGTGGCTTCCGACGAGGAAGCGATCGCCCGCATGAACGATTCGGCGTATGGCCTGACGGCCTCGGTGTGGACGCGGGACACGGTGGCGGCCCGCCAGATCTGTTCCCGCCTCGAGGCGGGAACGGTGTTCCTCAACCGCTGCGACTATCTCGATCCCGCCCTGCCCTGGTCGGGCTGGAAGGACAGCGGCGTCGGCATCACGTTGTCGCGCTTCGGCTTCGACCGCATGGTGCGGACGCGCGCGTACCACCTGAGGGCCTCGCCGTGACCGGGGACGGCGCCCCGGCGGTGTGCGACGACCGTTATCGCCGGCCGCTCAGCCGGTGACGTAGTCGCGCAGGAAGCGGATCTCGACGCTCGACTCGTCGAGCTTGTTCTTCACCACGTCTCCGATCGAGATGATGTCGACGAGCGTCTTGCCGTCGAGCACGGGGAGATGCCGGATCCGCTTCTCGGTCATGATGCGCATCGCGTCCTCGACCGAATCGTCGGCCACCGAGATGATGAGGTTGCGGGTCATCACCGCGGCCACCCGCAGCTCGAGAGCCTCGTGGCAGTCGTCGCTGGCGACCTGCCGCATGATATCGCGCTCGGTGATGATGCCGACCAGCTCGCCGCCGGCATCGCAGACCGGCAGCGCTCCGATGTTGAACCGGCAGAGCTGGCGCGCGGCCTCCCGTACCGTCTCCTCCGGCGCGATCGTCTGCAGCTTCGCCGGCGACACCTTGTGTATGTCTCCTAACCTCATGAGAACCTCCCACGCTCCCGCGTAACGCCCCGCCGCACCCGGGCGACGGGCCGCCAAGCGTATCCAACCTGCCTTCGATGGGTCAACCGCTTTCGGCCGGCTCCGAGAGGTTTGACGCAGCCCGCCCACCGCGAATTCGCTCGCAACGGCGCCGGACGTGCGGCGGTCGACGATCCGGCCGCGCGCTGGTGACGCGTTGCGTATAGAGATACCCAGGTGGTGTGGTCCCGCGACCGGAGCAGGGGGTGCCCGGCAGCCTGGCCCGCTGGCCGGACCGGCCGCTCCTGAGTATGTTCGTGGGGTTTCGCCATGACCGATAGCTCGACGGCACAGACGACACCCGTGCAGGCCGCGTTCGGCGGTCTGCGCGTCGTATCGTTCGAGAGCCGCAAGGCGGAGCAGACCGCCAGCCTGATCGAGAAGAGCGGCGGCATCGCCATCTCGGCGCCTTCGATGCGCGAGGTGCCGCTCGACGATAATCCCGCCGCGCTCGCATTCGCCGACGAGCTGCTCGGTGCCGGCTACGACATCACCGTTTTCCTGACCGGCGTCGGCACCCGCTACCTCTTCGATGCCATGGAGACGCGCCACCGGCGCGAGGACCTGGTCGCGGCGCTGGCCAGGACCACGGTCGTGGCGCGCGGCCCGAAGCCGCTCGGCGTGCTGCGCGAGCTCGGCGTACCGATCACGATCACGGTCCCCGAGCCGAACACCTGGCGCGAGCTGCTGGCCACCATGGAGGAGAGCAACGAGGGCGTGGCCCTCGACGGCGCGCGCGTCGCGCTGCAGGAGTACGGCGTGAGCAACGCGCAGCTGCTGGCCGGGCTGCGGGAGCGAGGCGCCACCGTGGACGCCGTGCCGGTATACCGGTGGGCGCTGCCTGAAGATCGCCGCCCGCTCCTCGAGGCCCTGCACCAGATCATCGCGCGCACGGCCGACGTGGCCCTGTTCACGAGCGCGACCCAGGTGCATCACGTGATGCAGGTCGCGCGCGCCGAGGAGCTCGACGAGCGCCTGCGCAGCGGCCTCGAAGAGGTCGTCGTCGCGTCGATCGGGCCGGTGTGCAGCGAGGCCCTGGCCGAGCACGACATCGAGGTCGATCTCGAGCCCGGCCGCAGCAGGCTCGGCGTGCTCGTACGCGAGGCCGCTGCGGCGGCCCCCGAGATGGTCGCCGCCAAGCGTCAGGCGCTCAGGCTCGAGCGCGCGACGTCGCGTGCGGGGGCCACCGCGAGCGCGCGGCCGCGCGCCGTACCGGCCGCGCCGTCGGAGTCCGGCGAAGAGCTGACGAACAGCGCGTTCATGCGCGCCTGCCGCCGCGAGCCCACCGACTACACGCCGGTGTGGCTCATGCGGCAGGCCGGGCGCTACATGCAGGAGTACCGCGAGGTGCGCGCCCGCGTCCCGTTCATCGAGCTGTGCAAGAACGCGACCCTTGCCGCCGAGGCCACGGTGACCGCCCAGCAACGCATCGGCGCCGATGCCGCCATCATCTTCTCGGACATCCTGCTGATCGTCGAGCCGATGGGCCTGGGCCTGAGCTACCGCAGCGGCGACGGGCCGAGCATCTCGCGCGTGGTGCGCGGCCCCGAGGACGTGGACCGCCTGCAGCCGGTCGACCCGGACGAATCGCTGTCGTTCGTGTTCGATGCGATCCGCACGACCCGCGCCGAGCTGGCGCCCGACATCCCGCTGCTCGGCTTCAGCGGTGCACCGTTCACGCTCGCGTCGTACATCGTCGAGGGCGGCGGGTCACGCAACTACGTGGCGACCAAGAAGCTCATGTACGCCGACGAGGGCGCATGGAACGCCATGATGTCGCTGATCGCGAACGCGGTCGCGAAGTATCTACGCCGCCAGATCGAGGCCGGCTGCCAGGCCGTGCAGCTGTTCGACAGCTGGGTCGGCTGCCTGTGCCCGGACGACTACCGGCGCTACGTCGCGCCCCACACCCGCGCCGTGATCGAGGCCCTGCCGGCCGACGTGCCGGTGATCCACTTCGGCACCGACACCGCAACTCTGCTCGAGCAGCAGGTGAGCGCCGGCGCGTCGGTCCTCGGCGTCGATCACCGCGTGTCGATCGGCACGGTGTTCGACCGCTTCCCGCAGGTCGCCGTGCAGGGCAATCTCGATCCGGTGGTGCTGTTCGCCGACATCGATCACATTCGCGGTGCGTGTCGCCGGCTGCTCGACGAGGTGGGCAACCGGCCGGGACACATCTTCAACCTCGGCCACGGAGTACTGCCGGCCACGCCGGTGGATCATGTCATCGCGCTCATCGATGCCGTCCATGAGATGAGCGCACGGAGCACGGACGGGAGCTAGCGCCATGGAGATCAACGGTATCGCGCATGTCATGCTGACGGTCAGCGATTTCGAGGCCTGTCGGCCGTTCTACGAGAAGATCCTGGCGTTCATGGGCCTCGAACCGCTGGTCGACGCCGACGGCATGCTCTACTGCGTCGGCGGCCGTACCGCCGTCGGCATCATGCGTGCCGACGAGGCGCATCGCGACGAGCGCTTCGAGCAGTTTCGGGTGGGCCTGCACCACGTGTGCTTCCGCGCACGCTCACGCGAGGACGTCGACGAGTTCCACGAGCTGCTGCGCAAGCTCGACGCGACGATCGTGCACGCCCCCGAGGAGGGCGCATGGGCGCCGGGCTACTACTCGGTGCTGTTCGAGGATCCCGACGGCATCAGGCTCGAGATGAACTACGTGCCCGGCAGGGGTGTCCTCGAGAAGTGAGCGATCGCACGGTCGACACGTACTTCGACTACATCTCGCCGTTCGCATACCTGCTGGCGTCTCGCGTCGACGCGGTCGCCCGCCGTGAAGGGTTTTCGGTGGCGTGGAAGCCGATCGAGCTCGAGAGCCTGTCGAACTTCGATGGCGGCCTGCCTTACACGACGAGCAAACGTACCTACGTCGGCATCGACTGTGCTCGCAGCGCCGACTTTCACGGCGTCGAGATCCGCATGCCCGAGCCGTTCCCGGTCAGATCGGCACGCGCGCTACGTGCGGCGGTCGTGCTGATCGGCACCGAAGCGTTCCCGGCCTATCACGACGCCGTGTTTCGTGCCGCGTGGGCCGAGCAGCTCGATATCGGTGATCCGGCCGTGCTGGCGCGTTGCATCGAGGCCGCCGGCGCCGATCCACAGGCCACCCTCGACGGCGCATCGTCGCCGGCGACCGAGCAGACGCTGCACGCGTTCACCGCCGAGGCCGAGGCCGCCGGCGTGTTCGGCGTGCCGACGATGGTTCTCGACGGCGAGCTGTTCTGGGGCAACGACCGCCTCGAGATGCTCGCCTGGAGACTCTCGGGCAGCACCACCTGAGGTGGGATGTCGTACGATGTGATCGTCGTCGGCGCCGGCGCCGCCGGGCTGGCCGCTGCCACGACCGCGCGTGCGGCCGGCCTGCGCACCGCCGTGCTGGAAGCCGATGGCCGTATCGGCGGGCGCGCGGTCTCCGGTGCCCTGGCCTGAGGTGCACGAGTCGTCGCGCTCGAGCCTCGCGGGCGAACCGCCGCGCGTGCCACCGCCCGCGGCGCGCGCGCCGGCTTTGGCTTGCACGGCCGATCGTGCGGAAATGGGCGAAGCGTGAACGGCTCGACGACGGACAGCGCTTCGCAGCGGCCCCGGGTGGTGGTCGTGGGCGGCGGCATCGCAGGCCTGGCGACGGCGTTTCGCCTGCTGCGCCTGGCCGACGACGCTTCGACCTCGATCGACCTCACCTTGCTCGAATCGAGCGACCGCGTCGGCGGCACCATCGAGACCGCCCGCCACGACGGCCTCACCATGGAGCGCGGCCCCGACTCGATGATCACCGACAAGCCGTGGGGCGTCGAGCTGTGCGAGGAGCTCGGGCTCGGCGATCGGCTTCTGCCCACCAGCCCGGACCATCGCGGCAGCTTCATCGCACGTGGCGGGTCACTGCATCGCGTACCCGAAGGGTTTCATCTGATGGCGCCGTCGCGCATGTGGCCGTTCCTCACCTCGAGGCTGCTGTCGGTGCCGGGCAAGCTGCGCATGGCGGCCGATCTCGTGATCCCGCCCCGTCGCGATGACGGAGAGTCCGACGAAAGCCTCGCGGCGTTCGTACGTCGCCGACTCGGCCGCGAGGCGCTCGAGCGCGTGGCACAGCCGATGGTGGGTGGGATCTACACGGCCGATCCCGAGCGCCTGAGCTTGCGCGCCACGATGCCGAGGTTCCTCGACATGGAGCGCAAGCACGGCAGCGTGATTCGGGCCATGGTGGCCGGGCGCCGCGCGCTCGACGCGGTGGGCACGGCACGCGGGCCTCGCTACGAGCTGTTCGTGGCGTTCCGCGACGGCATGGAGGAGCTTCCCCGGCGCCTTCTCGAACGGCTGCCCGGCGGCAGCGTTCGCCTCGGCTGCCCGGTCGACTCGATTGCGCGCGACGGCGAGCGCTGGTGCGTATCGATTCCCGGCGAGAGCATCGTTGCCGACGCCGTGTGTGTCGCCGCCCCCGCCCACGCCGCGGCACGGATGCTGCGAGATGCGGCGCCGGAGCTCGCCACCGAGGTGGCGGCCATCGAGTACGCGTCGACGGCCACCGTGAATCTCACGTGCGCACGCAAGGACATCGCGCACCCGCTCGACGGCTTCGGATTCGTGGTGCCGGCCAGCGAGGGTCGGGCGACGCTCGCGTGCTCGTTCAGCAGCGTGAAGTACGCGGGCCGGGCGCCGCAGGGCCGTGTTCTCCTGCGTGCGTTCGTGGGAGGAGCGCTGTCACCGCAGCGCTTCGAGCTCGACGACCGGGCGATGATCGCCGCCGTGCTCGCCGACCTGCGCGAGCTGGTGGGCCTGCGCGGCGAACCGCACGAGACGCTCGTCTCGCGCTATCCGCAGGCCATGCCCCAGTACCACGTCGGCCACCTCGACCGCATGGCACGCATCGACGGCCTGCTAGCAAGGCTGCCGCGGCTGGAGGTGACCGGCAGCGGCTACCGCGGCACCGGCATTCCCGACTGCATCCGCGGAGCGAACGAGGCCGCCGCGAGGCTGCTCTGCGCCGTCGGCGCGGCCTGACCACGCGTGTTCCCGCGATCTGACCTCCCGGTTCTGTGAGCTCGGCTGCGGGGGTATGAACCGGAGTTGTCAACGGCAGCGTCCGGAACTGCGACCGAGGTCAGGGGGCTAAGGTGAGTCGCAACGTCGTCGATCGGCTACATCGGTTCGTCCAGGTCTCGTCTCAACGCCGCTCCCTCTCCGTCGTCGTACCGGTGGTGCTGTCTCTGGCCACCGCCGCGGCCGTCTTCGTCTACGCGCGCACCGCCGAGCATCGCGAGATCCGGGCCGGGTTCGAGCGCCACGCCGAGTCTCTCGCGGTCACCGTGACGGGCAGCCTCGCGGGCAACATCGAGATCCTCTACGCGATCGCGAGCTTCTACCACAGCAGCAACGAGGTGGAGCGCGACGAGTTCCACTCGTTCATCCAGCGCGACTACCGGCGGCGCAAGGGCATCCAGGCCCTGGAGTGGGCGCCGCGCGTTCCGTCGCAGCAGCGGTCCACCTACGAACGGGCTGCGCGGCGATCGGGATGGCCTGACTTCCAGTTCAAGAAGTGGTCGCCCGAGGGCCGGTGGACCACATCGGACGACCACTGGGCCGAGGAGTACTTTCCCGTCTACTTCGTGGAGCCCTACGAGGGCAACGAGGCGGTAGTGGGCAACGATCTCGCTTCGAACCCCACCCGTCGCGAGGCATTGGTGCGCGCCCGTGACTCGGGCGAGCCCGAGACGACCGCACGCGTTCGGCTGGCCACCGAGGGCCGCGAGCGTACCGGCGTGATGATCGTGATTCCGATCTACGGGAAGGGGAAGCGACACGCGACGCTCGAGCAGCGACGCAGCAATCTCCTCGGCTTCGGTAGCGGTGAGTTCTGGCTCGACGAGCTCGTCGCCGCCGCGCTGGCCGGGCTCGACCGCGACGGCGTCCGGCTGCAGATCGTCGACCGGATGGCGACCGACGACCATGCAATGCTGTTCGATGATGCCGACGTCGGCGACCGGTTCGTCGCCGCCCTGGAACACAAGGTGGACCACGAGCTCGCCGGTCGCACCTGGGAGTACCGTCTTTCGGCCGCGGCCGGCTACGTGGCCGCACGCCGCGGCGCCGGGCCGTGGCTCATCCTCGCCGCCGGCCTCGTCCTCACGTTGCTGCTGGGGACCTTGCTGGGCTCGGTCACCGGCCGCAGCCAGCAGATCCAGCGCGTGGTCGACATGCGCACCGACGAGCTGGTCACTGCCAAGGAAGCGGTGGAGGCCAGCAACATCGAGCTCCAGCAGTTCGCGTACATCGCATCCCACGACCTGCTCGCCCCGCTGCGTGCGATCAGCGGCTTCGCACAGCTGTTGCAGCGCGGCTACCGCGGGCGGCTGGATGACGAGGCCGACGACTTCATCAACCGCATCGTCGCCGGCGCACGCCAGATGCAGACGCTCATCGAGGACCTCCTGTCCTACTCGAGAGTCGAAGCGCGGTCTCGACCGTTCGAGAAGATCGAGCTGTCCGACGTGTTCGGCCAGGTCCTGGAACAGCTCGAGGCGTCGATCACCGATGCCGGCGCCGAGGTCACGGCCGACGAGCTGCCGGCCGTCGCAGGCGACCGCTCTCAGCTGAGCCAGCTGCTCCAGAACCTGATCGGCAACGGCATCAAGTATCACGGCGAACAGCCGCCGCACGTCCACGTCTCCGCGGCGAGGACCGACGACACGTGGACCATCTCGATCCGCGACAACGGGATCGGTATCGACCCGCGGCACCATCAGCGCATCTTCGAGATCTTCCGGCGCCTGCACACCGAGCAGGCCTATCCCGGCACCGGCATCGGTCTGGCTGTCTGCCGTCGCGTCTTGCAGCGGCACGGTGGCGAGATCTGGGTGGAATCGGAGCCGGGCCGGGGCAGCACGTTTCACTTCACGCTCCCGCAAAGCGTGGGCTGAGCGAGCCGTGAGACCTCGGCGTGGCCGGTACGCACGGCCACGATTTCCATCAGACCGGTCAGTTGCGCTACGGTTCGGCGACGCAGGGGGCATGGAGACGACGTCAGCAACCGACCGACCGGCCGAGATCCTGCTCGTCGAGGACAACGATCACGACGTGGTTCTCACGCGCCAGGGCTTCAAGCTCGCCGGCGTGGCGGTGAACCTGCACCACGTCGAGAACGGCGAGCAGTGCCTGGCATACCTGCGCAAGCAGAACGGCTATGCTGACGCGACAACACCCGATCTGATCCTGCTCGATCTCAACTTGCCGGTGATGGACGGTCGCGAGGTGCTCGCAGAGCTGGTCGCGGACCACAGCCTCAACCACCTTCCGGTGGTCGTGCTGACGACGTCCACCGCCGAAAAGGACGTGCTGGAGCTGTACAAGCTGCGATGCAGCTCGTACATCTCCAAGCCAATCGACTTCGACGACTTCACGCGCGTGATCAAGGGAATCGGCGACTACTGGTTCAACGTGGTCGCGCTGCCGAGCGACCAGTAAGGATCGACCCGGCCGGCCCGCGTCGTGGCTCGCGCGCGCACCGCATGGTCGGGCTGCTAGCCGTCGATTAGCGGGTACGTGGAGACGCCTATGCGCCGGCCGTCGGGGTCGCGCAGGTAGACCGTGTGCGCCGTCTCGCCGTCGAAGATGGAACGCGCGATAGCGAGCTCGCGAATCGCGGCCTTGCGCTCCTCACTCACCCGCAGCGCCATCAGCTCCTTCGACCCCGGCGCGATCGGCGGCTCGCCGTCCTCGCGGGCCTCGACCATGATCAGCGAGCCGTCACAGAGCTCGAGCCACACCGAGCGTGGGCGCTCGTCACGAACCACCGGCAGTGTGAGGACATCGCGATAGAAAGTGACGGTCGTGTCGACATCGGCCGCGCGAACGGCGACGTGGTGCAGGCGCAGCGAATCCATGGCGCTCTTCCGACCTTCGATCACGAAATCGGCTCTGCATCCAGCTGGCGACCGTGAATGCGGTTCCGGCTAGAATGATCGTATGCGAATCGGGCTCGAACGCCTCCTCGATGATCCACGCGCCGTGCTCGGAACCGCGCGCGTGGGCCTGGTTGCCAACCCCACCACGGTCGATCGTCGTCTGAATCACGCGGCCGACCTGCTGCACGCACACCCCGACGTCGATCTGCGCATCCTGTTCGGGCCCGAGCACGGGATCCGGGGGGCGGCGCAGGACATGATCGAGGTGGGCGCCGGCCGTGATGCCGTGACGGGAGTTCCCGAGGTGAGCCTGTACGGCACGACGTTCGAGTCACTCTCGCCGCGCCAGGAGCACCTCGCCGAGATCGACACGCTCGTCTTCGACGTGCAGGACGTCGGCGCCCGCTACTATACGTATGCGGCGACGATGGCGCTGTGCATGCGCGCCGCCGCCGCGGCCGGCGTGGCCGTCGTCGTGCTCGACCGTCCGAATCCGATCGGCGGTACACAGATCGAGGGCGGCGGGCTGGAGCCGGGGCTGGAGAACTTCTGCGCGCTCTATCCGGTTCCGCAGCGCCACGCGATGACGGTGGGCGAGCTGGCCCGGCTGTACAACGACGCGTTCGGAATCCAGTGCGACCTCGACGTGATCCCGTGCGAGGGCTGGCGGCGAGCGCAGTACCTCGACGCGACGGGGCTGCCCTGGGTCATGCCTTCCCCGAACATGCCGACGCTCGACACCGCGATCGTGTACCCGGGCATGTGCCTGCTCGAGGGCACGAACCTCTCGGAGGGCCGCGGTACCACCCGACCGTTCGAGCTGTTCGGTGCGCCGTTCGTCGACGGCCGGGCCCTCGCGGCCGAGCTCACCGCTCACGACCTGCCCGGCGTGCACTTCCGGGCGTGCACCATCGAGCCGATGTTCCAGAAGCACGCGCGCACCGCGTGTGGTGCCGTGCAGATGCACGTCACCGACCGCACGGCGTTCGATTCATACCGGGCCGGACTGGCCGTGCTGGTCGCGGCGAAGAAGCTGTGGCCCGACCGGTTCGCGTGGCGCACCGAGGCGTACGAGTTCCGCGACGATGTCCCCGCCATCGACCTTCTCACCGGCAAGCCGGCCGTGCGCGAGGCGATCGACGCGGGAAGCGACCTGGACGCGGTGGTCGCCGCGGCGAACGGCGGGATCGAGAGATACGAGGCGGGACGGGATGCGGCGCTTCTCTACGACTGATCCGGGCGGCCACCGAGAAAGGGGATAAGCCCCTTTCTCAGATCTGCGGGAGGATGTCGCGGTGGAAGATCTCGGCTTGCGAGTGGCCGCTTCCGTGACTCGCGATGTCGTTGAAGAAGAAGACGACACCGTCGCAGCCCTTGCGCTTCCACGCGTGCAGATACTCGGCGCACTGCTCGCGGGTACCCTTGCAGTTGATGAGCTCGAGCACGCTCTCGCGTGAGCGCTGCTGGGCCGCGATCGTGTGCATGAACGCGTCGAGCTCGTCGGCGCTCTCGTAACACAGGCCGCCCGACATCGCGGTCACCTTGATCTCGTCGAAGTCGCGGCCGACGTCGCCACAGTGGCGCTTGAGTATCTCGATCGTGTCGTCGAGCTCCGCGAGCGGACCGTTGTAGTTCCACACATCGGCGTACTTCGCGACGAGCCGCAGCAGCACCTTCGGCCCGCGCCCGCCGATCCAGATGGGCGGATGGGGCCGCTGCACGGGCTTGGGCTCGCACACGGCGTCGACCAGGGTGAAGTGCTTGCCGTCGTAGCTGGCCTGCTCCTCGGTCCACATCGCGCGCAGCACGTCGAGCGTCTCCTCGAGCCGCTTCAAGCGCTTGCCCATCGTGAGGTAGTCGTAGCCATAGGCGGCGAACTCCTCCTCGTACCAGCCGGCACCGACCCCCACGTTGAGACGACCGCCGCTGGCGACGTCGACGCACGCCGCGATCTTGGCGAGATACGACGGCTGCCGGTACTGCGCACACGTGACGAACTGGCCGAGCCTTGCCCGGCTCGTGATCTGCGCCAGGCTCGCCATCATCATCCACGCCTCGAACGTGGCCTCGACCTGCTTGCGCGGAAACGTGTGGAAGTGGTCGTACACCCACAGCGACTCCCAGCCGGCCTCGTCGAGCTCGCGGCTCACGCGCGTGATCGTCTCCCATTTCCGCGCCGCGCCATCGACCCCCATAAGCTCCAGTCGCCAGCCCTGCGGTACGAGTACTCCGAACTCCATCGTGTCCTCCGGCTTCGTGCTGTCCGGCCCGCGCTTGCGGGCACGGCCGGACGTTCGCTGCCCACCCGAGGCAACGCAACGCCGACAGTTCCTTGCCCAGCCTGTGAGACGCGGCTAAGAACTTTGAACCATGGGCGGCGAGATCACGGTTGCGCCGGGGCTCCTCATCGCCATGCCCCAGCTGGCCGACCCGAACTTTCATCGCGCGGTCGTGCTCATGGTGGAGCACCAGCGCGAAGGGTCGTTCGGCCTCATCATCAACCGCCCCAGCGAGAACACGATGCTCGAGCTTCTCGAGCCACTCGACATCCAGTGGCGCGGCCAGCCCGAGACCGTTGCGTGGTGGGGCGGCCCGGTGCAGCCCGAGAGCGGCTGGATCCTTCACGAGCCTGTCGACGGTCTGTCCGAGGACAGCACCCGCCAGGTCACACCGGGCCTGCAGCTGTCGTCGGCGCCGGAAGTGCTTCGCGAGCTGTGCGAGCGCCCGCCGTCACGTGTACGCCTGGTGCTCGGTTACGCGGGCTGGGGCCCGGAACAGCTCGAGAGCGAGCTCAGCGAGGGTGCGTGGGTGAACAGCGATGTCGACGTCGACGTCGTGTTCGAGACCCCGGCCGACGACCTGTGGGAAGTGGCCGTGCGCCGCATCGGCATCGAGCCCGAATCCCTCGTCCCCGCCAGCGGCGTCCACTAGAAAGAGGACTGTCCCCTTTTTTCCCTGTCCCCTCTTCGTGGAGGCTAGAGCTCGGTCTGGTCGGCGAAGCGACCGCTGTAGACCGCCTCGCCGTCGGTTCGCTGCAGGATGACCTGGCAGATGCGCGTGCCCGCGTGCAGCTTCAGCGTACGACCCGAAAGGTTCGAGATCTCCAGCACCTGCTTGTTGTCGATCCCGGGGCTGAGAAATCCGGCCGTGATGTGGATGGTCAGGCCGAGACGTGCGAACCGTGAACGGCCGTCGAGCCACCCGCAGATGTTCGGTGGCAGCCGGATCTGCTCGCGGGTGATGCCGAGTATGGTCTCGCCCGGGCGCAGCGCCAGCGGCGCATCGAGCGATTCGACGCTCGAGTAGTCGCGGTAGTCGGTGCCGTCGTGGATGTCGATCTCGCGGTGGGCGTCGTCGAGAATACGAACCTTGTCGTCGAGATGAAGGTCGACGGAGGCCGGCCCGACCATGTCCTCGTCGAATGGATCGATGACGACGTTGCCGGCCGCAACCTCGGCCAGAATGCGATCGCGTGTGAGTATCACCGCCCTGCCCTCATTCGCCGCGTGCGGCGAGCCTGGTCGTGACGTCGAACAGCACCTCGGCCCCCAGTCTCAGGTTCGTACGGCTGATGCGCTCGTTGTGACCGTGAATCGTGGCCAGCTCCTCGCGCGTCAGCAGCGCGGGCACGAAGCCGTACGCGTCCACGCCAGCCGCGCGGTACGCGTGCGAGTCGGTGAAGCCGGGCGACAGCATGGGGACCACCACGCCCTCGGTGCCGTAGCGCTCGGCGACGACCTCGCTGATGGCGCTCACGAACGGAGTGTCGAGCGACGACTGCCCCGACACGTGCTCGAGCACGCGTATGACCTCGATCTGCGCGTCGTCGATGATCGCCTCGATCTCCTCGACGAAGCGGTCGGGATCGGTGTCGGGCAGCAGGCGGCAGTCGAGCGTGGCCTCGGCGCCGGCCGGAATCACGTTGTGCTTGGTACCTGCCCTGAGGCCGGTGAGGTTGATCGTGTTACTGGTGATGGCGTTGATGTAGGGGTCGCCCGCCGCCACCGCCTCGAGCGTCGCGCGATCCTCGAGGTCGATCTCGGCCGGCACCAGCTTCTCGCGCCCGAGCGTCTTAAGCATCGCCTCGACCGGCTCGGTGATGCGCATGCTCTGCTCGTGCTCCTCGATCCGGGCCAGGGCACGCACGAGCCGCACCACGGCGTTGTCGGTGTGCGGGACCGAGGCGTGGCCGGGACGGCCGCTCGCCACCAGCCGCAACCAGCACGGGCTCTTCTCGCTCGAGCCCAGGCCGAACATCGTGACGTCCTTGCCCATGAACTCGCGAAACCCGTACGCGCCCTCGTTGATGACGACCGACGCGTCGAACAGCCCGGGCTCGGTCTCCTTGAGCCAGCGCACGCCCCGGTGACCGCCCTCTTCCTCGTCGGCGACGGCGAGAAACACCAGGTCGCGCTTGAGCGAGACGCCGTGACGGCGGGCCAGCGCGCACACCAGCAGCTCCATGATGCCCATGCCCTTCATGTCGAGCGCGCCGCGCCCCCAGATGACGTCGTCGATCACCGCGCCGGAGAACGGATCGACGTCCCAGTGCTCCGGCTCGGCGGGCACGACGTCGATGTGCGAGAGCAGCACGATCGGCCGGGCGTGCGTACCGTCGGTGGCCGGAATCCGCGCCGAGATCGAGACGCGACCGTCGCCGGCGTCGTACAACTTCGAGTCGATGCCGTCGCGCGCCAGCACGTCGCGCAGGAAGACGGCCCCCGCCTCTTCACCGCCGGGCGGGTTCGTGGTGTCGATGCGGATGTACTCGCACAGCAGCTCGGTGGCCTCGTCGGTGACGGCGGCCCAGTCGATCGTCGTGTCGGCCCGTGTCATGGCGCGACATCATAGGGCCGATCGGACGCGCGAGGCAACGGGCTCGACGCGACGTACGCAGGTTTGACTGAGGCCACCGGCGACCCGACAATCCACGACCCCGAACCGGACCGCAGCGGTCACGATCGGGCCACGGAGCGTCACGACATGGCCAACGACTACACAACCATTCGCATCGACCGCCGCGGGCCGGTAGCCGAGGTCGTCCTCGACCGTCCCGACAAGCTCAACGCGATGCCGTTCGATCTGTTCTACGAGTTTCGCGACGCATTCGCCGAGATCGACCGCGACGACGAGATCCGGGCGGTGGTCGTATGGGCCGAGGGACGCATGTTCACCGCCGGTCTCGACCTCAAGGCCGCGGTCGGTCTGTTTGCACCGGCCGGCGACGGAGCCGAGGGCAACGGAAGCGGCGGGAGCAGCGCCAGCCGCAACCTCGAGCTGTACAGGACCATCAAGGAGCTACAGGCCTGCTTCACCGCCATCGAGCAGTGCCGCAAGCCGGTGATCGCGGCGGTCCACGGCAAGTGCATCGGTGGCGGGATCGACCTGATCACCGCCTGCGACATCCGTGTCTGCTCGGCGGACGCCAGCTTCTCGATCTTCGAGACGAAGATCGCCATCGTGGCCGACGTCGGCACCCTGCAGCGCATCACGAACATCGTCGGCAAGGGCATGGCGCGCGAGATGGGATTCACCGGCAACTTCATCACCTCGGACCGCGCGCTGCGCGCCGGCCTGGTGAACGACGTGTACGAGGACAAGGACGCGCTGCTGGTCGGGGCGCGAGAGCTGGCCGACGAGATCGCCGCGAACTCGCCGCTGGCCGTGCAGGGAACGAAGATGGTGCTCAACTACTCCGACGAGCACAGCACCGACGAGGGCCTCGAGTACGTCGCCCAGTGGAACTCGGCGTTCCTCCGTACCAACGACCTCATCGAGGCCATGAGCGCGTTCATGGAGAAGCGGCCGGCCGACTTCAAGGGCGACTGACGACGAGCCGGAGGTGGCTGTGAGCTCAGCGTTCGCGCGTGCGCTCGCGCCACTTCCACGGTAGCTCGAACGAGCCGCGCCAGATCCCGACCCCGGCACTTTTCGCCTGCGCTTCCTCGTCGACGTAGGCGTCGGAGAAGCGGCGGTACGCAACCGCCCAGCCGCCCGCTACCAGGCCCTCGGCCACATCGTCGCCGGCCACCCGGCACACCGCCACCGGTCGCTCGTAGCGGTCGCGATCCTTCACCTCGCAGCGAACCGTGCGGCCGCCGGCCATGCGATCGAGCTCGACGGTGGCGTACTGGCCGCAGCGCCAGCGACTACCGTCGGGTCGCTTGCAGTACTGACCGATCTCGGGAGCGTCGATGCCGAACAGGCGGATCTTCTGACCGTCGATCTCGACGCCGTCACCGTCGACCACCGTCGCCCGCCCCTCGATCACTTCTCCGGAGCCGGCGCGCGCGCAGCCGGCCGCCGAGAGCACGAGCAGCAGCGCGAGCGCAACGACTACAGGCAAAGCTCGGCCATCGTGACGACCGTGTCGGGGCGCGGCCCCTGCAGGATCAATGTCGTGGCCTTCGAGCCCTCCCAGGCCGCCAGGCGATCGCGTACGCGCTCGGCGGGGCCGAGCAGACAGACGGCATCAACCAGGTCGTCGGGCACCTCGGCCGTCGCCTCGAGCTTCTTGCCGTCGAGGAAGAGATCCTGGATCCTGCGCGCGGCATCTGCCCATCCCATTCGCGAGACCAGGTCGTTGTAGAAGTTCTTGCCGCGTGCCCCCATTCCTCCCACGTACAGCGCGATCGCCGGCTTGAACGTGTCGCGACACTTCTGGACGTCGTCGTCGATCATGACGTTGATGAGGGGCATCACCTCGAAGCGATCGGCCTTCGCGCCGTCGCCGGCGCGCGCGAACCCGTCGGCGAGCACGTCATCGAACGTCGACAGTCCCTCGGCGCTCATCCAGATCGGCATGAAGCCGTCGGCGATCTCGGCGGCCAGTCCGACCGCCTTCGGCGAGATGGTGGCGGTGACGATGGGGATGTCCGCGCGGCCGTGCAGGATGCTGCGCAGCGGCTTGCCGAGCCCGGTCGCGCCCTCACCGTGATAGGGAATGCGGTACTCCTTGCCGTCGTAGGCCAGCGGCGACTCGCGCGCGAAGATCGCGCGCATGATCTCGATGTACTCGCGCGTACGTGTGAGCGGCTTGCCGTAGGGCATGCCGTGCCAGCCCTCGATCACCTGCGGGCCCGACGGGCCGATCCCGACGATCATGCGTCCGCCCGACAGCGAGTCGACGGTCATCGACTGCATGGCGCACATGGCCGGTGTACGTGCGGACATCTGCATGATCCCGGTGCCGAGCCGGATGCGTGAGGTCTGGGCCGCTATCCACGCCAGCGGCGTGATGGCGTCGGCGCCCCAGGCCTCTGCCGTCCACACCGAATCGTAGCCGAGGTCCTCGGCCTGCTTGATGAGGTCGATGTCGATCGCGACGGTTCGCCCCATGCCGGCCGCCGTCAGTCCGAGCTTCATGCTTCAGTCCTCCAGGGTCGAGGTGTCGCCCTCGTCCATGCCCAGCTCCCGCGCCTTGAGCAGCCGGCGCATGATCTTGCCCGAGCGCGTCTTGGGCAGAGTGTCGACGAACGAGATCTCCGAGGGCTGCGCGATCGGCCCGAGGTTGCCGCGCACGTGCTGCATCAGCGCTGCGGCCAGGTCGTCGCCCGCCGCGTCCTTCGCGAGAACCACGAACGCCTTGATGCGCTCGCCCTTGATGTCGTCGGGCAGGCCGATCACGGCCGACTCGACGACGGCCTCGTGCGTGATGAGCGCGCTCTCGACGTCGGCCGTGCCGATGCGATGACCGGCCACGTTGAGCACGTCGTCGGAACGACCGAGCACGGCCCAGTAACCGTCGGCGTCGCACACTGCGATGTCGCCGGTGACGTAGCCGCCGAGCTTCTCGCTCCAGTACGACGCGTAGCGCTCCGGATCGCCGTAGACGGTCTGCATCATGTAGGGAACCGGCTGCTCCATGACGAGCAGGCCGCCGGTGCCGGCGCCCAGCTCCTCGCCGTCGGCGCCTTTGATCTTCAGACGAATGCCGGGCATCGGCTTGCCGACGAAGCCGGGCCTGGCCTGCATGCCGGGAAACGTCCCGAGCATCGGGCTGGCGATCTCGGTCTGCCAGTAGTTGTCGACCACCTGGCCACCGTCGGCGCAGATGTGCTCCTGCGCCCACACCCAGGCCTCGGGATTGAACGGCTCGCCGGCGCAGTAGAACATCCGCAACGAGGAGCGGTCGTAGCCGGCGAGCGCCTCCTCCCCCATGCGCATGAACATGCGCACCGTGGTCGGCGCGGTGAACATGGTGGTCACGCCGTAGCGCTCGACCAGCTCCCAGATGATGCCGGGATGCGGATGATCGGGCGTGCCCTCGCGAATGACCTGCGACGCGCCGGCAAGCATGGGCCCGTAGCAGATGTACGCGTGACCGACGATCCAGCCGATGTCCGAGGTCGACCACCACACGTCGTCGGTGCGCGTGTCGAAGTAGTGCCGCATCATCACGTGCACGCCGACCATGAAGCCGCCGTGGACGTGCACCACGCCCTTGGGTCGGCCCGTCGTACCCGAGGTGTACAGCATGAACGCCGCGTCGCCCGCAGCCATCGGCTCGGCGTCGCAGTGCGCGTCCTGGGCGGACACGAGGGCGTCGTGGTCGACTTCCCGGGTGCTGTCGAGCGTGGTGGATTCCTCGCGCCGCAGCACGACGACGTGCTCGACGAAGTCGAGACCTGCCACCGCCTCCTCCACGATCGGCTTGAGCGCCACGGCCTTGCCGCGACGGTAGGTGGCATCGGCGCACACCACCACGCGGGCCTGCGAGTCCTCGATACGATGGCGTAGCGCACCTGCGCCCATGCCGGCGTACACCACCGAGTGCATCGCCCCGATGCGCGCGCACGCATGCATCGCGAACAGCCCCTCGGGCCCGAGCGGCATGTAGATGATGACGCGGTCGCCGCGGCCCACGCCGAGCGATCGCAGCGCGTTCGCCGTGCGACCCACCTCGGCGAGAACCTCGCGGTAGGTGAAGCTGCGCGCGGCGTCCTTCTCCGACTCGTAGTGCAGCGCGACCTTGTCGCCGAGACCACGCTCGATGTTCCGCTCGAGGCAGTTGTACGAGATGTTCGTCTTGCCGCCGACGAACCAGTCGTGCGAGGGGATGTCCACGCGCGCGACCTGCGACCACGGTTCGAACCAGTGCAGCTCGCGCGCCGCGGCGTCCCAGAAACCGTCCGGATCGTTCGCCCACGACGCGTACCAGGCATCGTAGTCGTCGACGAGCGCGCCGGCCGTGACGCGCGCGGACGGCTCGATGCGGACGTCGTTGTGAGCGAGAGCTTCGATCGCCTCGGCGTGGCTCTTCATCGCGCGCGAGGCTAACGGCGCGATTCGTCTGAGGCAACGCGGGCGGGCAGCCTCAGGCGGTGCGCGCGGCCAGGCTTCGCGCGGCGCGCTCGTGGACCAGCTCGACCTCGTGCTGGATGCGCGCGCAATCGCGACCGACACGGTCGAGCTCGGAGCGCACACGACGCATCCTGGTGGCCAGCTTGTGAACGTCGCGCGCGCGACCGACGCGCTGGTCGTCGCTGGCGCGGTTGTAGAGGTCGACGGCGTCGGCGAGCTCGCCCACCGCCGCCACCAGCCGCCGGCGCAACGTCTGGTCGGCGCCCGCCGCGGCCCGCTCGCGAGCGTGGCGCAGGCTGTCGCGCAGCGACTCGAGACGGGCCTGCGCGCCATCGGCGAAGCGTCCGATGAGCTCGCCGTTACACAGCTCGCTCGGCTGCAAGGTACCGACCCAGCCGTAGGCGCGCTCGTCGAGGTCGGCAGCCGCCGTGGGGGCGGCGTCTATCACCTGCAGCGACTTGCACGGCGATGCCGCTCGCACGAACGGCGAGAACGGGTGGCGCGTGTTGAGCCCGATCACGTGATCGAAGTGGTCGGGCCAGGCACGATCCTCACCGTAGTTGTTGTCGCTGATTCCAACCGACACCGCGTCGGCGTCGAACACCTCCGGGTAGTGCATGCGCAGGAAGTTGACCTTGTTCGACGACGAGTTGTGCACCACCGCGCCCGGCCGCGAGAAGAAACGCGGGCGACGCGGCCTGAGCCACGCGGGGATTCCGACCGGAGCCGAGAATACCTCGCCCTCGGCCACGGTGTAGGTATCGACGGCGCTGGACACGAAGCCGTCCACGCCCAGCTTGCGCGCGGCATGCCCGACCGTGGGCGCGGTCGAAGCGCTCGACAGGATGATCGCCTTGAGACGAGGACAGCGACGACGAACGGCGGCCACGACGTCGGCGTCGACGACCAGGCGGCGCTGGTACCGTACCCACGCACGATCGGCGTAGGCGTCGAGCTGCTCGCGCGTGTAGTCGGCGGCGCTGGCCATGAGGACGCTGCGCAGCACCGACTGCACCTCGTTGACGTACTCCGAGCCGAGGCTGGTGCTGAGAAACCGGTCCCATGCAGACCAGCGGTCACCGAGCCGGACGGTCGCCGCGTAGAAGAGACCCGCCAGTCCCCAGTGACGCACGCCGCGGGCCAGCCCGATGGTCGAGCGCAGCGGTTTGCGCGCCGAGAAGAACGCGTCGGGCCGCTCGGCATCGGGCGCACGGTCGGGGTCGCAGGCCGGATCGCCGAGGATCTCCCATCCCAGACGCTCGCCGATCGTCACGCCCAGGTGAACCGTGCGGTCGAGATCGAGCACCACGTAGTCGGCATCCTCGGGGATGACGTCGGCGACGCGCCCGGTCAGGGGCGCCCGCCCGGGGTGGACGACGTAACGATCTATCAGTCTGTAATGAGGCGGTCTGCGCTGGGTCACGGCGATTCCGGGCTGCCAACCGTAGCCCGATCGAGCCCCGACGCAACCCGGGGACTGGTCAGACCGGGGTGAGCGGCTTCACGATTCGCCGCTTGGTCTCGTTGATATCGCGCAGGCTGGCGATGCCGCCCTCGGCGATGTCCTGGCCGACCGTCCACTCGCCCTCGGCGGCGATCTCGTCGAGATCCACCCAGCGGTCGTAGTGAGCGCGCGTGCGCTCGGTGATGAGCCCGGCCGTCCACAGCGTCTTGACCAGCGTCCGGAAGATGTTCGTGCCGCGCCGCATCCACATACGCCGCGCGTCATCGGTGATCGCCTCGTTCATGGCGGCCGCCGCGAGCTCGGGATCGATGCCGCAGGCGCGGTAGAGCTCGGCCTTCTGGTCGGGCGAGACGAGGTTCACGAGCAGGTCGTCGAACATCGCACACGTGTAGTCCTCGAGTTGCTGACGCAGCTCCTCGGTCACGCCGCGCACGTTCTCGCGGGCCCAGATCTGGCCGAACTTGTGGTGGAACGCCTCGTCGGTCATCACCAGCTGGCACAGTCGCCGCAGCAGCGGATCGTTCGCCTCCTGGAACATCTGCGCGAACAGGCCCATCGCGATGCCCTCGACGATCATCTGCATGCCGATGAGCTTCTCGTAGATCACATCCGAGGCCACCAGGTACGAGAGCACGCGCTCGTTCGTCGACGACGGCTTCATCACCTCGCCGCCGAAGCGCGCACGCACGTACAGGGCGAACGCGTGGACATGGCGCGCCTCCTCGCGCGCCTGATTGCACGCGTACTCCTGCGCGCCGGGGTCGCGCAGCATGTCGGCGAGACCGGTCGAGAGGCTGAGGGCGGCCTGCTCGCCGTGCAGGATGTTGCTGACGCGCATGCGCGCCGTCTCGTTCGCGAACTGCACGCGGCCGCCCTCGTCGAGCTGATCCCAGATGGCCGAGTGTCGCTCGGGGATCTGCTCGAACGGCAGCAGAGGCTCCCCCGCCGGTGCCGGCGCCTGGTAGTCGATGTAGTCCGGATCCTCCGGGTTCCAGAAGTGCTCGTTGGTTCGCGCGATCAGCGTCTCGAAGTCGTCGGAACGATCCAGGTAACGCCCGGTCTCGATCATGGCAGCGAAGTCGTCGCGCGCCACCGCGTTGAACGCCGGGTTGATGGTCGTACGATCGTTGAGCCGGCGGGTGTCTTGCTTCATGGCCACGCCTCATGATGGCAGGGAGGACGCGGAGAAACCACGACGGCGACACGTGCACGCCGCCGGCCCGCCGAGGTGGTTTGACTCACGACCCAGCCGGCCCCTAGATAGGCGGCTCGCCGCCGGCGAACAGGAGAGCCATGCAAGACAAGACCGGCCTCGTCGCTTTCTGGAAGAACTACGACCGCAAGAACGTTCTGCGCTACGCACAGATGGCCGACGAGCTCGGCTACGACTCGTTCTGGGTTCCCGAGGCGTGGGGCTACGAGATCTTCACGCTGCTCACCGAGATCGCCGTCCACACGAAGAACATCAAGATCGCCACCGGCATCGTCAACGTCTTCAGCCGCTCCCCGGGCCTGATGGCGATGCACGCCGCCACGCTCGACGAGATCTCCGAGGGACGCCTGATCCTCGGCATGGGCACGTCGGGCAGCCGCGTCATCGAAGGCTTCCACGGCGTGCCGTACAAGAAACCGCTGACGCGCATGCGTCAGTACATCCAGGTGGTGCAGACCCTGCTCGCCGGCCAGCGACTGTCCGACGCCGGAGCCGACATGTGGGACTTCCGCCACTTCAAGCTCGAGATGACGCCGGTGCGCGACCGCGTGCCGATCTACTGCGCCTGTCTGAACGAGAAGGCCATCCGCATGATCGGCGAGGTGGCCGACGGCTGGATGCCGACGTTCTGGCCGTACAACCGTCTCGACGAGGGCCGCAAGTGGATCTCGGAGGGCGCCGACGCCGCCGGTCGCAATGCCGACGACATCGTCACCGCCCCGTTCACCACCGTCATCCCTTTGCCCGACAAGAATCAGAGCTACGAATCGGCACGCGGCCTGATCTCGTTCTACATCGGCGGCATGGGCGACTACTACAAGGCGATGCTCACACGCATGGGCTTCGGCGAGAACGCCGCCGTCGTCGACAGTCTGTACAAGGAAAAGAAGCGCAAGGAAGCCGCCGAGGCAGTGTCGCAGGAGATGCTCGAGGCGCTCGTCATCGCCGGCGAACCCGATTTCTGCACGCAGCGGCTCGGCGAGTGGCGCGAGGCCGGTGTCGGCCTGCCCATCCTCACCTTGCCGACCGACATGGGGCCGGAGATCTGCGAGATGTACATGCAGATCATGGCGCCGACGTCCTGACGCCGGTCGCGGCTGCGGGCGCCGCGCTGGCGGTGCTCGGCCTGGGCGGCGTTGCTGCGCCGCTGCTGCCGGCCTGGGGGCGCGCGCTGCTGGCGGCGATCGCGCTGTTCTGGATCCCCGGCTACCTGGTGGCGACCGCCACCGGGATCCGTGACCAGCTGGCGGCCGCCGAGCGTCCCGCCCTGTACTTCGTCGCGTCGGTGGCCGTCGCGCTACCCTCGTTCGCCATCGTTGCCGTCGCAGGCACGTCGCTGGCCGCGTTCCGGCCGGCGTTCGCGGTCACGCTCATCGCGCTCGCGGTACTGGCCGTGCGAGCGTCGCGCCGCGCACCGCAGCCGCACGGCCCGGCGCAGCCGCACGGCCCGGCGCAGCCGCACGGTCAGGACCGGTCGCACCTACCTCTGCACTCGACGAAGTGGCCGACCGCGCCGCTTCCGGCGATCGTACTGCTGATGGTCGCGTTGACGACGGTGGGCGCGTGGCTGCTCACGGCCACCGGCAGCGTCGACCGCTGGTGGTACCTCGCCTACGTACGACACTACCTCGACGCGGCCGCCATCGGGTTCGCCGAGCCGTTACTCGGTAGCGGATTCGTCCACCCGCGCTTCACCTTCAACGCGTGGCTCTTCGAGCTCGCGGCGTGGGCAGGGCTGGCGGGCGTCGACCCGGTGTGGCTGTACGAGCGAGCGTGCGCCCCGTTGCTCGTCCCGGCCGCGTTCTCGGCCACGTTCATGCTCGCGCGCTCCCTGTTCTCGTCGACGCGAACGGCGTGGTCGGCGGCGCTGGCGGCGGGCCTTCTGTGGACCAGCGGCACCCTGTTCCCGGCGCTGGCGCGCATGCCCGAGGACAAGCTGCTGGCACTGCTCGTGGTCGCGCCGGTCACCACCGCGGCGATCATCCGCCTGCTGTGCGGCGCTTCGTCGCACGCTGCATTCCGCGATTCCTCTCCGGACCCGCCCCCAGGCTCGCCTGGATCCTCGTGGCTCGGCCGCCGGCGATGGCTGGTCGTGGCGGCAGCGGCCGTGGCCGTGCAGGCAACGACGCACGCCCTGGTCTACGTCATCGTGCTGGCCGTGATCGTACCGTTCGTGCTGCTGATGGCCGCGCGCCGTCACGCCGGCCCGGCGGTCGCGGCCGCGGTCCTCGTCTTGCTGGCGGCCGGGTCGGCGTATCCACTGCTGGCCGGCACGTCGGCGCGAGCGGCGCTGCGCGCCGACGGCGCGGGACACCTGAGGAGCGATCATCCCGTGGCGCGCGTGCACCGCGGCCGCGACCGCCTGATCGCGCTCGGCGACGACACCGATACACACGCGTACGTCGTCAACCCGCGGCTGCTGCTGCACCCGCTGCTGATCATCGCGCTGGCGGCGCTACCGCTGCTCGCGCTGCGACCCGAGCGCGAGCGACTGTTCCTGCTGCCGGCCACCGCGATCCCGCTCGTGTTCGCGTTCGTGCCGCCGCTGACCGTCGCGCTGGGAGCCCTCGTGTCGCCGTGGATGGTCTACCGCGTCCTGTGGGCGATCCCGTTCTCGCTGCTGCTCGCCGTGGCCCTCGACGAGGCCGGCCGACGGCTGCCGCGGCTGCCGTGGCTGCCGACCGCGGTCGTCGTGCTGCTCGCCTTGCCGGGTACCGCCCACGTGCTCGCCGCACGCACGCGGCCCGAGCGCGCGCGGCTCGCCACGCCGAGGAGCGGGCCGGTCACGGCCGTGGTCGACGCCGTGCGGGCGCTGCCCGACGGCGCCGTCGTGGCGACGGCGGCCGAGCTCGGTGAGCGGTTGCCGGCCCTCACCGGAAAGCGCGTGCTCGCCATGACCGACCGCGCTACCGTCGTGTTCGCCGGCGATCGGGCGGCAGGAGAGTCCCGGCTGCGAGCACGCGCTGCCATCTTCGCGGGCACGTGGCAGCGGACGGCCGACGCCCCGACACCGACTCACGTGGCGTTCGAGCGACCGAGCGCGGCCGAACAGTACTGCGGCGAGCTTCTCCTCGAGGCGGCGCCCATCGGGCTCTGCACGTTCATCGCGCAACCGGCATTGCAGCCCTTGCCGGCCACGGACGCCGGCGATCGCGAAGGCCGCCTCGCGCTGCACTGCGAGCCACCGCCCGTCATCACTCCAGCTGTCCGGCAGTGGCCACGGCCCGGCCCCTGGTCGGCCCGCTTCGTCACGGCAACCTGCCGGCTGCGCCCCCGCGAATCCGCCGACCGTGCCGAACGCTTCGGCGCGCTCACGCTGAGCGTCGAAGCGCTCACCGGCATGGCCGCCGAGGAGCTCATCGTCGTCGCCACCGGCGAGGTCGGCGACCGGACGAGCTGGAGGGTTCACGATCGGCTGCGCCTCACTCCCGCACCGGCAGACCACGACGGTCCCGTCCGCCGCGCAACGCTCGCGTTGCCGGCCGGCGCAGTCGACGCCGTGACGGTGACCATCACGCCGACCTTCCTGCCGTTCCTCAAGCTCGCCGACCTGCAGCTCACGACCGAACCGGTGAGCCTTCGATGATGCGTGGACGGATCGGACCGTTGCTCGCGATCGGCTCCGCGTGGAGCCTGGCCTGCACGCAGGCCTGGCTCGGTACGGGCGTGGCCGCCACGTCCGGCTTCGTCGCCGTTGCGCTCCTGCCCGGCTACTTCGCCGACCGCGCGCTCGCGGTCGGCGCCGTCACCGGCGCGCAGCGCTTCGAGGGCCTCGCACGCGCGCTGACGTCCTCGGTGGCGATCGTCGCCGTGCTCGGCCTGCTGTGCTCGAGCCTCGGCCTGGCGATCGGCCCGCTGCTCACGATGCTGCTGACCACGACGATCGCTCTCGCGCTCACCGCGGGCCCCACCCCAGTGGCCGGCGCCGATCGACGAGCACGACCGACGGATCCGACCACCGCGCTGTTCATCGCCATGTGCATCGTGGCGGCCGCGATGGCGCTCGGCGCCGACAACATCGCGCGTGACCGTATGTGGTACCTGGCCTACGTCGAGCGTCTGGCATCGGGCGAGGCGCTCACGTGGCGCGAGCCGGTGTTCGGCACCGGGCGCGTGCTGGCGCGCTTCGCGCACAACGGCTGGCTGCTGGTGCTGGCCGCATGGAAGGCGCTGGCCGGCGTACGAGGTGCACTGGTCTTCGAGCGCATCGGCCCGCCGCTGTTCACGCTGTGTGTCGGGTCGGCGGCGCTGGCGCTGGCGCGCCCGCTATTCGGCGCGGGGCCACGCGCTGCGGCGGTCGCCGCAACCTCGCTGCTCGTCCTGCTCTCGACACGCTACCCGTTCTTCTCACCCGACCGGTATCCGTTCTTCGGCCGGCTGGCCGAGGACAAGACCATCGCGCTGCTCGTGCTGGCGCCGGTGGCGCTGGGCCTGTTCGCCGATCTGCTCGGCGCGCGAACGCGTGACCGCACCCGTATCGCCGTAGCACTGCTGCTGGCGCTCGTGGCCACCGCGTCGTCGCACGTGCTCGTGTACCTGCTGGTCGCGATTGCGCTCGCGAGCTGCGCCGCGGCCACCGTCACGTGGGTCGATCGTGCGGCCTGGAAGCCGGCGGCCGCGGTGGTCGCGATGCTGGTCGTCGTCGGCGCCGCACCCGGCCTGTCCGGGTTCGCCGCGCGACGCCAGGTCGTGGCCGAACCGGCACCGCGCGCCAGCATGGCGGCCGCACCGGCCCATCCCGTAGTACGCAGCCACCTGCGCATGCAGCGCCTGCACGAGGTGTCGGCCGGAGGCCCGATCGTCGATCCGCGCCTGATCGCGGAGCCGTTGCTCGTGCTCTCGCTGCTCGGAATCGTGCTCGCGGCGTTCGCGCGCCGCACGATCGCCGGCGCGTTCGTGCTGGCGATGTCGCTGCCGATGCTCGCGCTGGCGTTCGTGCCGTGGCTGTCGCCGCTGTGGGGCCGGCTCGTGTTGCCGTGGATGGCGTATCGCGCGCTGTGGGGAGTCCCGTTCGGGCTCGCGCTGGGCACCGTGCTCGTCACCGCGACGCGCGTGCTGCGACCTCCCGCTGCGAGCGCCCGCGGGCCGGCGATCGTGCTGACGATCTGCGTGCTGGCACTGGCCTGGAATCGCTTGCCGCTGGAACGACTGGCCGGTGGAGACGGAGACCGACCGGGCCTGCTCCCGGACGCGGCAACGGTGGAGCTTCTCGACGAGATCGCACGCCTGCCCGCCGGCATTCGGGTCGCGGCGGCACCGGCGCTGGCCGAGCTGATCCCCGCGTACTCCGGCCGCACCATCCTGGCGTTCTCCGACCGTGGCAGCGTGGTCTTCGCCGGTTCGCGCGCCGTCGCCGAGCGGCGCATGCAGGCGAACGCGGCGCTCATCGGTCTGCACGGCGGTAGCGCGCGGCTGCGCAACCGACTCGTCGGTAGATACGACGTGACCCACACCGTCTACGAGGGGCGGTCTTGCGATCGACAGGCCGCGACCATCTTTCGCAATTCACGCTTCTCGCTGTGTGCGGAGCGATCGCAGCGTGCCGGCGCCGGCCTCGCTCGCACCACCGCCGTCGGCACCGCCGACGGGCGCGGCACCACCGTCGCCGCGCTCGCGGCCGGGCTGGACTGTCGTCCGCGACCCGAGCCTCACCACGATGGCGAGGTGCTACGGTGGCGCCGCCGGCACCGCTGGAGCGGCGTCCCGGTCGCCGTGGCCTGCCGGGCTCGCTTCGACGAGCCCGCAGGCGTGGCCTGGCTTCGCGTGGTGGCCCACCTGCCGCGGGCGCATGAGGCGCTGGTGTACCGGATCGCGGTCACGACCCCGACCGGCAAGGTGCTCAGGCGACAGGGCGCGCTCGAGCTCCGGGACAATCCGTATGGAGAAATTCGCTTGCCGGCGCTGCGGGCCACGCGCGTACGGCTGCGGCTGGTGCCGGCCTACCTTCCGTTCCTGAACCTGCGAGCTCTCGAGTTACGCGGTTGAGCGCCGCGCGCTCAGCCGGCGCTGCTGGCGGGCGTGCTGCCGTTGAGGTCGGAGAACGAGAAGCCGATCCACTCGCGCTCGATCTCCTTCATTTCGCCGAACACCCGCTCCTCGATCTCGCGATAGCGTGCGAACGTCTCGCGCACGTCGTCCTCGATACCGTCGGCGCGGGCCATGTCGATCAGGAACTCCTCCATCCACGCGATGTGCCACTTCTCGTCGCGGGTGACCGCCCTCAGCACCTTCTGCGTCTTGGCGTCGCAGCTCGGGCTTCGCAGGTGCTCGAGGTAGCGCTGCTGGGCCCGCTCTTCGGCGACCACGGTCAGCGCGAAGAGATCGGCCATGCTGCTGGGAATTCCGAGCGCCTTGCCCAGGCGCCGCTGATAGCCATCGGGCACCGCTACCGGCAAGCCGCCCTCGTCCTTGATGCGCTTGGTCCACAGCCACGCGTGGCGCGTCTCGTCGTCGATGTGGCGGGTGAACAGGACCTGGGCCTCGGGATCCTTGATGCGGGCCATCATCTTCATGAGAAGCGCCGCGCCACGGATCTCGGCGTCACGGTAGTAGCTGAAGATCTTGATCAGTGACTCACGATCCGGGATCACAGGGGCCCCCTCGCGGACCAGCAAGCTGCGGGCACCGTATTGTGCTCACAGATGAGCCCTCGAATACAGTGCACACGCGACAGGGCCCTTCGGTGAGGCCCGGGGCGGCGGTGATCGCGACGAAACCGGCGCTCACAGGCTTCGCAGGCGTTCGAGCAGTCGCAGCTCGGCCAGGGTGTCGAGCTTGCAGTATTCCCTGAGCGAGCCGGCCAGCTGCTCGCGCCGCGACCGGTCGGTGGCGGGATCGATGAGCTCTGCGTAGGCCGCCGCTGCCGCCATGCCGTCGGCAATCGCCATGCCCTCGTACCCGAGGTCGGGAACCAGCGCGGGCAGCACCCGCTTGAGCGAAAAGCTCCCGTGAAACCCCGGGTCGTACACCGTGGCGCGCACGATCTCGAGAAGGTCGACGCCGCGCGCAACGAAGAGCTCGAGCAGACGCCCACCATCGCCGGGCAGGAGCTCGGCCAGCGCACGCAGGCGGGACTCCTCGTAGGCCGAGTACACCACGACGGAGCCGCTCGCCGGCAGCGCGCGGAGCAGTGAGCCCACGAACGCGGGCCGCGGATCGTCCGCCTGCGTCCACAGGAACTCGCGGTGCTCGATCCGTCCGTCGGCGTGCTCGATGTGGGCCGACCACTGGAACGGGATCACCTCGTGGGGACGGGTGCCGGGATAGACGGGCAGAACGGGACCCCACGTCTCGAAATCGAGGAATGTGATCGGGTACTGCAGCGCTGACAGCGAACGCCGCAGCTGCTTGTAGCTCACACGCGGCTCACCCGCGACGGTGGCGGCGCGTACGCGCTCCTGCATCGCCGTCAACGCGAAACCGTCGGCCGGGATGTCGCGCACGTCGGCAATGTCCGCGGCCTCCAGCCGGCCCAGCAGCTCGCGACCGGCGGACGGCAGCTCGGTGACGTGGTGAGCGGGCGCCTCGCGCCAGCAGTGCTCCTTGAACGGGCACATATACGGTCGCGAGCAGTGCCGGCCGATCGCGATCGGCGGCGCCTCGTCTGCAGCCAGGACGGCGCGCATCGCCGGCAGCGCCGTGACCACGTCGCCCAAGCTGGCGCGCGCCCGCTCGGTCACGTCGTCGATCGTGAAGAGACGCTCGACGTCGTAGTCGCCGCCATGCCACACGTAGGACGGTTCGAGATGCATGAGGCCGACGGCGCCGACGGCGAGGCCCATGCCCTCGGCCACGTGGAGCTGGATGGCGACGTCGGTGATGTGCTCGTTCTTCAGACGGCTGCTCGCCTTCACCTCCACCAGCTCCAGCCCGCTCGTACCCCGGACGATCGCATCGGCGCGCACGCGGATGCCCTCGTGCTCGAGCGCGGCCTCGAAGACCGCGGGCACCGACGGGTCGGCCAGCAGCTCGCGAGTTCGATCCACGGCACGTGCATGACGGGCCGGCGCCTCGCTCACGAGCACGCCGCCAGGCCAGCGCTGGTGGGCGAGCGCGCCGACCACGTGGCCCATGCGCAGGCGGGCGCGCGTGGCCGCGTCGGGCGGGGTGGCCAGCTCGCGCCGGCGCGACTGCAGCCACAGCTTCTTGTGACACTGCAGCCCGACCTGGAACAGGGTCTTGGACAGGTTCGGCCGGGCGCTCGCCATCCCCGTATCAAGCCCGAGATCGCGAGCTATCGGCACCCCTCGCGCGTGGCGACGAACAGCTCCCGCACACGTCGGCCGCTCTCCCGGGTTGTGCACAAGAGGTCGCGCCGGCGCGAGAACCCCGTTGACTGTATAGGGCTAAAGTCGTATTAGGGTTTTCCCTGAGGTGTCTAGGGTCAGCCCCAGGGCCGCCGGGAGGCCGACATGTTCGACTACGCTCGTGTCACCGCGATCCAGGACTACCTGGCAACTCGCTTCGGCGATGGCTTCGTACGCTGCGCGCTCGGCCAGCTCGAGCGCTGGGGCGACGCTCACACGTTCGACATCGAAAGCGACGGCCACAGCTACCGGCTGACGGTAGCGCACGCGTTCATCGATCGTCTCGTCGGCGACATGGCCGACTACTTCGACGGCGCCGGCCTTCCGCGTCTGCTGCGCGAGGCGGGGCCGGCCGGAGTGCAGGTGACCGCCGGCCGCGTGGCTGCACCGCGTAGCGCGAACCGCCGGGCCGAGCACACCGCACGTACGCGTCGCGCCGTCGTGGCCTACGGCGCCCGTGCCACGTCCTACCGCGACGCCTGGCGCTGACCGGGCGCGTTGCCCACTGGGTCGTATATCTAGTCTCCTGGGCTACCGCTGCAGTTCGAGTGGACCGGTGCGCCGGGGCGCTTGCCTATCCAGCCCGCTGCGGTAGGTCGCGTGGGTCGGGACTCCGGGGGGCTCGTTTCTGGGGGCTACTGCTGCAGATCGCGCGGGTCGGGGGGGCGGGACTCTGGGGCTCTCGTCTCTTGGGCGGGGCTAGGTAATTCGCTGCTCGCCAGCTCGCAGCTCACGCCGGCTCGCAGCTCATTTGAATCCGCCGAAGTGGTAGAAGAGCTGCACCCAGAACGCGTCGATGTCGTCGCTGAAGTCGTAGTGCGTCCACTCGGTGCGCACGCCGAGACTGTAGGGCAGCTCGACGGCGGCACCCACGCCATAGGTCACGTCGGTCTCGGTGTCGTTGTTGATGGTCGCGACCATGCCGCCGACCTTGGCGTACAGCGTGTAGATGTCACCCAGCGGTAGCTGTGGAACGCCGCTGAACGTGAACCCGTCGACGTCACCGGTGCCGGGATCGTTGAGGTCGGCGTAACCGACCTCGATCGAGAAGTAGTTCATCACCCGAAGCCAGACGTCCATGCGCCATGCTGCCTCGGTGCTGCCGTCGTGGTCGGCCACGCCGACGCCCGGCCCTCCGTACAGGCCGCGAAGGTCACGCTTCGGCTTGGGCTTCGGCTCTTCTTTCGGGGGCGGGGGCGGTGCGGGGGCAGGGACGACGACCTCGTCGCCGGCGTCCATCTCGTCGGCCGACACGGCCGGGACGTGGACCAGCGCCAGGCTGCAGGTTGTGGCGATCGAAACCAGGATTTTCGCGTATCTCATCTCTCCCCTCACAAGAGCACGCCGGGACGATCAGGCTCCCCGTTCGGGCCAGGGTGCGCGGATCCTAGTATGCCGACTGACACGACGCGAATCCGGCTAGTTAGCGCCACCACGACACCAGGCCCGCATCTACCACGGCGCGCGGATCCAGGGAACACCCGGCGTGGCGCTGCACGTGTCGCGTGAGCCCGCCGATCAGGGCGTCGGCCGGCCGGCCGGCCGGGGAAAGAACTTGCCGCTGGAACGCACCAGCACTTCGCCGCCGGCGCACACCTCGGCCTCGATCACCAGGTAGCGCGGGTGGTCCTCCCCGATGATGCGCGCGCGGATGTCGAGCGGGACCTCCACCGGGCACGGACGCTCGTAGCGCACGTTCAGCTCGCCGGTGAGAACGGGGTCGCCGCGCAGGAACACGGCCGCGGCGCACGAGTACTCGTCGAGTATCGTCGCGACGATGCCGCCGTGCGCGATACCCGGCGCACCGTGAAATCGGTCGGACACGGTGTAGCTCCCGTACATCGTGTCGCCGTCGCGGCGAAAGCGAAGACCGAGCCCGTCGGGGTTGCGAGCCGAGCAACCGAAGCAGCCGGCGTCGTCGAACGGAAAGGAGAGATCCTCGTGCTCGGGCGGCAGCGTCATCAAACCGCTGCCTGCAGCTCCGGCTCGCCGGCGAGCAGGCGCCGCTCCTCCTCGGCGTCGGCATCGACGTCGGACGTGGTGTTGTGCTCGAATTCGAGGACACCGATGGCTGCGAAGCGTTCGCGCTGCCGTTCGGAGAGCAGACCGAGACTCTTCACGTTGGGGACGATCTTCGAGAAGAGCCGGCGCCGGAACTCCTGCGCGATCGGCGACTGCATCGAGGCCTCGACGCACAGGTCGGCATCCATGCCCATCGTCTCCCAGACCTCGCGGTTGAGGATGCGATCGCGCATCAGCACCGCGGCCTCGTACACGAAGTCCTCGCGCTCGAGGCGATCGGCCTCGGACATGTCCTTGCAGAACTCGCGCAGGCTCAGAACGCCGAACGCCACATGGCGCGACTCGTCCTCCATGACCGCAGCGGTCATGTCGCGCAGCAGCGGGTTCGTCGCGGTGTCGCGCATGGTGCCGAACGCGGCCAGCGCCAGGCCCTCGACCATGATCTGCATGCCGAGGAACTTCATGTCCCAGCGCGACTCGGACAGGATGATGTCGAGCAGCTTCTTGAGGTCGGGGTTGACGGGGTACTCGTGCTCGAGCTTCTCGAGGATGAAGCGGCGGTACACCTCGACGTGGCGCGCCTCGTCCATCACCTGGGTGGCGCCGTACTGCTTGGCCTCGTGCCACGGGGTGGCGTCGACGATCTGGGCGGTCGCGAGCAACGCGCCCTGCTCACCGTGCAAGAACTGGCACAGCTGCCAGGTGAGCGCCTCGTGTCGCAGACGCTCGATCTCGCCGGTCGTGAGCCTGTCCCACATGGGCGTGCCGTAGATGCCGATGGCCATGTCCGGGATGTTCTCGGCGCAGGGATCCACGTCGATGTCCCAGTCCAGCCGTGTCGTGGCGTTCCACTGATCGCGCTTGGAGTTCTCGTACAGACGCGCGAGCTTGGCGCGGTCGCAGTCGTACTCCCAGTTGTAGGAGAGGTTCTGGGTGACACCGAACGTCTCTACGGGCTGCTCGGTGCTGAAACTCGTCATGGCGGTCATCTCTGTTTCCTCCGTTTGGTCGAATCCTGCGCGCCGTCTCCTCGTGCGCAATCGAGCTGCGCGTCACTCACGCCGAGGTAACGCGTGATCATCCGCGCCAGCTCGGTGACGAGCCGTTCGTCGTCGAGCGCCGGCGCGCTGGTCCGCACCGCGATGGTGTCGTCGAGCGTTCCGAGCAGCACGCGCAGGCCGAAGCGCACGCCCAGCTCGGGGTCGGGGTGTGTGATGTCGTCGGTGCGGTCGGCCAGCAGCCTCTCGAGCGCATCGGAAAGATACTCGAACAGCTCTTCCTGACGCCGCTGCACCTCCTCGTTGACGACGCCGCGGTGAAGGAATGCGCGGAACAGACCCTCGCGCTCGCGATAGATCTGGACGACGAAGGACGTCACCTCGCGCAGTATCTCGGCGGCCTCGGCGCCCTCCCAGCGACGCGGGTCGAGCGCGTCGTCGGTGGTCACGCGGGCTTCCTCGCAGAAGCGTTCGTGCATGGCCTGCAGCAAGCCGTCCTTGTCGGCGAATCGCCGGTAGAACCCGCCCACCGACGAGCCGGCGCGACGCGCGATCTCGACGATCGGGGTCTCGTCGAAGCCCTTCTCGGCCACCAGCTGCTCGGCGGCGTCGAGCAGGCGAACCAAGGCCTCGCGGGTACGGGCCTGCTGCGGCGGCTTCACCCACCGCAGGACCGAGGCGGCCTCGTGCTCGCCGCCGTGCTGGATCGTAGCTGCTGACATGCCGATAGCGGAATCGAAATTCCGGTTCCTGTTTACCGTGAAATCGCCCGTTCTGTCAAGCACCGACACGGCCGGTCGCGGCCGGGCCACGCCGACTACCGGCGACGTGCTGCTCGATGTAAGGATCCTCCACCCATGAAGAAGTGGATCGTAGTGGTCGGGGTGTTCGCCGTGCTGGTTGCAGCGGCGGCCGCGTTCCTGGTGTCGAACCTCGACGCCTACCTGGCCGAGAACAAGCAGTGGATCGCGGCCACCGTCGAGAAGAGCGTCGGGCGCCGCGTGGAGTTCGAGGACGTCGGCGTGTCGCTGCGAGGCGGCATTGGCGTACGCGTGGATGGCCTGCGCGTTGCCGACGACACGCGGTTCTCCGACGAGGACTTCGTCGCGACCGACTCGGTGTTCGTGCGCATCAAGCTGCTTCCGGCACTGCGCGGCCGTTACGAGGTGGCTCGCGTCGTGCTCGAGTCGCCGGCCATCACGATCATCCGGACCGATGACGGCCTCAACGCGACGAGCCTCGGCACCGGTGACGCCGGCGACGCCGAGGCCGGCAGCTCGAACCTGGGCGGTGCGGCGGCCGCGGTGGTGATCGCCGTGATCGACATCAACGACGGCCGCCTGAGCTTCATCGACCGGACGAGCACGCCGCCGACCACGGTGGAGATCGACGACGTGGACTTCAGCGCCAGCGACGTCGCCGTGAACCGTCCCGTCTCGTTCGACCTGGCCGCCGCGGTTCTCGGTGCAAGCGAGCAGAACGTCCGTCTGTCCGGTATCCTGGGCCCGCTCGACGCGGACGCGCCCACCGAAGCCGCGGTCGAGGCCGAGCTCGAGGTGGGGCCGCTCGCCGCCGAGCGCTTGATGAGCCTCCCGCATCTCGGCGCGGCGCTGCCGGCCGGCTCCTCGCTCGGCGGACAGCTGTCGCTCGACGCCGAGGTGTCGGGGACGATGGGGGATCTCGAGATCCGCTCGTTGCTCGACGCGACGTCGGCCGCGTTCGAGTACCCGGGCACGCTCACCAAGCCGGCGGGCACCGTCGCGCGAGTTCGCCTGCACGCACGACGCACGGGCGAGGACGTCGAGATCGAATCCGCCGTGCTCGAGCTCGATCGGGCCGAGGTGGCGATGAGCGGCAGCGTACGTGCGGCGCAGAGCCTCGAGTACGATCTGGCGGTGACGGGCGACGAAATCGGCCTGGCCGGCTGGGACCGCATGGTGCCGGCTCTGGCGGACCTCGAGCTCGGCGGCAGCCTCGCCGTGAAGCTCGATGTCGCCTCGCCGCCGACGGCCGACGCGCTCCCGCGCGTGACCGGCACGGTCACCCTGCTCGACGTATCCGTCACCGGCGAGTCGATCCCGAGCGTCGCCGGCCTGTCGACCGACGTCACGATCGACGGTGACGCGATCGTGATGCAGCCCGCGACGGTCGACGTCGCCGGCTCGAGCGTCGAGCTCTCGGCGAGGGCCGGGATACAGCCCGCCCTGCACGCCAGCCTGACGCTGTCGACCGATCGCCTGCTCGCACGCTCGCTCGGGGTGGCCGCCGAGGGCTCCCGCAACGACGAGGAGCTACGCGGCGTCCAGCTCGATGCGTCGCTGTCGCAGCCCGCCGACGGGCCGCGGGAGGTGCGCGGGCACCTGCGCTCGGCCTATGGCAGCGTGCGCGATGTCGAGTACAGCGAGCTCGACGCGCGGTTCCGCATGGAGGGCACGCGCGCGGTCGTGAACCCTATCGTGGTGGGCGTCTTCGGCGGCAAGCTCGAGGGTGAGGGCACCTACGAGATGCCTGCCCAGGATCAGAGCGAGCCCGACTTCAACTTCGAGCTCGAGGCCGTCGGCGTGCAGCTGGCACAGCTGGCCGAGTGGGGCGTTGCCGGCGGCGGGCACGTCACGACCGGCACGCTCGATACGAAGGTCACACTGGCCGGAACCGGCAGCACCTGGGACGCGATCAACACGACCCTGGTGGGAGGCGGCAAGCTCGGGCTCACAGGCGGCGCGATCACCAACGTGAACATCGCCGAGCAGCTGCTGCACGGGCTGACCGGCCTACCCGGCCTCTCGGAGCTGCTCTCGCCCGATCTTCGCGGGCGCTATCCGCGCCTGTTCAGCACCGGTGAGACGCGCTTCGACGAGCTCGACAGTGCGTTCAGTGTGGCCCAGGGCCGCTTCAGCAGCGACGACGTGACGATCGTATCGCGCGACTTCCTGATCTTCGGGCGCGGTACGGCGGGGCTCGACCGGTCGATCGATCTGAGCGCGACGTTCGAGGCTTCGGAGGCGCTGACCGCCGATCTGATCGCGCAGGTCGGGGTTGCGAAGTACCTTGCCGGTCGCTCCGGGCGGCTGCAGCTTCCGTTCAAGCTGAGGGGCGCTCCCGGCAGCCTCGCGGTGCAGCCCGACCTGAGCGTCGTGCGGCAGGCCCTGGAGCGCGCCGCCGTGCGCGGTCTGGCCGACGCGCTGCTGGGCTCCGACGACAAGCAGCCCGACGAGGGCGCGAGCGACGCGACACCGTCGACCGGTTCCGGCGGCAGCGCCAAGAAGCAGCCCGCGCCACCGCCGAGCTCGCCGCTCGACGACGTGCTCCAGCGCGGCCTCGACGAGCTCTTCGGCGACTAGCCCCGGGGACTGGCTCGATTCTGATCGTGCCTGCCCCTCTTCTTCTCTCCAGAATGAGAACTCGTCGCGGCGAGCGTCTTCGCGCCCGCCGCCTCACAACGCCCGGATCAGTACCGAGACGCACATGCCGAGCGTGGCCAGCGCGCCGACGCCGAAGCTGACCGCGCGCCACGGCTGCATGTGGTTCATGTACATCACGGTGTGCACGATCCGCGCGATCGTGAACGTCCAGAAGTAGATCGCCGCGCCGGTGGCCGAGGCGCCCGCGAGCACGTAGACGAGGCCGATCGCCCAGAACGCGGGAATGTTGGCCAGATCGTTGCGCTCGATGCGCAAGGCGTGGGCGACCGCCGGCGCCTCGACCTCGGCGCTGCCCACGCCGTCGCCGCCGAACACGCTCGCGTCCTCGCTGTTGATGTAGGCCTGATGCGCCTGGCGGCGCGAGCCGGTGTAGACGGCCGAGAAGATCATCTTCACGACCAGGATCGCCGTGCAGATGGCGTAGGTGCGAAAGGCGGGATTTCCCCAGATCGTATCCACGCGACCTCCGTATGGTGCGGGCCCCGTACAGGCCCGTGTTACGTGCGATGAGCACGCATCATACTTACGCGCCGGCGGCTAACGGAAGCGCGCGCCCCGCCGGCCCGGTTCCGAGCCCGTCCGCGGTGCCGATTTGCCCTGAGTCGACTCCGCTACTAGCTTTCAGCATCGCCCCGGGTCGGCCCGGGCCATGGCATGGCTGCTTCCCACGAGACCTCGCTCACCGACACGCGCTCGCGGCCGCTGCGCGACCTGCGCATCTCGGTCACCGACCGCTGCAACTTTCGCTGCCCCTACTGCATGCCCGCGGAGATCTTCGGCGAGAGCTACGGATTCCTGCCACGCGCAGAGCTGCTCAGCTTCGAGGAGATCGAGCGGCTCGCACGCGTCGCGGTCTCGCTGGGCGCCACCAAGCTGAGGATCACCGGCGGGGAGTCACTGCTGCGACGCGACCTGTCGCGGCTGGTCGAGCTGCTGGCGGCAATCGATGACGTACAGGATCTGGCCCTGACCACCAACGGCTCGCTGCTGGCCGGGCAAGCCCGCGGCCTGGCCGAGGCCGGCCTGCAGCGCGTGACGGTGAGCCTCGACAGCCTTGACGACGCGGAGTTCAAGCAGCTCAACGGGCGCGAGTACTCGGTCGCACCGGTGCTCGAGGGAATCGACGCGGCCACGGACGCCGGCCTGGTACCGCTCAAGATCAACTGCGTGGTCGTACGCGGCGTGAACGACGGCTCGGTGGTCGAGCTGGCGCGCCGCTTCAAGGGCAGCGGCCACATCGTGCGATTCATCGAGTACATGGACGTCGGCAACCTGAACCGCTGGGACCGCACGGCGGTGGTGACGGCACGCGAGATCCTCGACCGCATCCACACCGAGCTACCCGTCGAGGCCGTCGCGCCCGCCTACGCCGGCGAGGTCGCGACCCGCTACCGCTACACCGACGGAAGTGGAGAGATCGGCGTCATCTCGTCGGTGAGCGCTCCGTTCTGCGGCGGCTGTACGCGGGCGCGGCTGTCGAGCGACGGCAAGCTCGTGACGTGCCTGTTCGCCAGCGACGGCACCGATCTCAAGACGCCGCTGCGCGACGGCGCCAGCGACGACGAGCTGCGGGGACTCATCACCGGCGTGTGGGCCGCCAGGGCGGACCGCTACTCGGAGATCCGCGCCGAGCAGGCGCCGGCCGACGACGACAAGAAGATCGAGATGTACCAGATAGGCGGCTAGCCGACCTGCGTGGCCCACGGTCTGCTAGGGCAGGCAGCGCAGCCTCAGCGAGTCCTTCTCCGTTTTCAGGTCGAGGCGACGGACCTTCGTCCGCAGCTTGAGACGGTCTTCGACCGGCACGACGACGTCGATTCCCGGCGTACACGTCGTGACCTGGTCGCCCGGGTCGAGCGGCGGGTCGAACGTCACGCCGGTGCCGATGTCGCACAGGCCGTTACCGGCACCGAGGAACGTGTCGCACTCCTCGTTGTCGGGAATCGAGCAGACCTTGTTCTTCACACCGACCCGGCAGCGATCGGGGATCTCGGACGACCCCGGTGCGAGCGCCGCGACAGCCGTCGTGATGTCCTCGGCGGCCGCGGCCTGGATCGGATCGGTGACCTTGAGCTTGATGAGGTCGAGCGATAGCAGGCCGCCGGCCGTGCACGAAGCGGGCTCGGGCCGGTTGAGGCACACACCCACGCGGAACGTGCACTGCCCGGGCGTCGCGTCGAAGTCGCACGCATCGCCGTCGGTGCACTTCTGGTTCTTGAAACGAACGTCCTGCGGCGGTGAGTCGAGCGTCCACGCACCCGGGCACTCGTTCTTGCCGGTGATCTCCTTCTTGCCGATCAGGTTGCGCGTGCACGTGGCCGTGCAGCCGCTGCCCGACACGCCGTTGTTCACGCCGAGGTCGCACTGCTCTTCGCACTCCACCTCGTAGTTGCCGCAGGCCGCCAGCAGACAGACGTTCGAGCAGCTCGTCGGCCCCGGGAAGCACAGGCCGGAGATCGCCCAGTCGCACTCCTCGGTCACGCACACGCCGTCGGGCGGGCCGGTGTCGCAGTCACCGTTCGTCGCGCACGACTGACCGACGAGGCCCTGCGAGCAGGCGCCGTCGATCACGCCGTTGCCGCACTCGTTCTCGCAGGTGGCGCTGCAGCCGTCGCCGGGAGCCGTGTTGGCGTCGTCGCACTCCTCGAACGGCGGCGTGCCCTTGGTCTGCAGGAAGCCGTCGCCGCAGCTCGCATCCTGACAGCTATTGATGCAGTCGTCCTTGTTGCTGCTGTTACCGTCGTCGCACTCCTCGGTATCGCACACGCCATCGGGCGGGCCGGTATCGCAGTCGGCGTTGTTCAGGCACGGCAAACCGACGTTGCCCGCGCTGCACGCGCCGTCGACGATGCCGTTGCCGCACTCGGGCGGGATCTCGTCGGTGCACGTCGAGCTGCAGCCATCGCCGTCGACCAGGTTACCGTCGTCGCACTCCTCCACGGTGCGATACTCGAAGCCGTCGCCGCACTCGGCCGCCACGCACCCGACCACGCAGGCGTCGTTGTTCTTCGTGTTGCCGTCGTCGCAGTCCTCGGGCCCGCTTCCCGGGCCGCTGGTGCAGGCGCCGTCGGAGCACACGATGGCGTCGCCGCAGATCGCATCGAGGCAGTTCACACACGGGTCGTTGCCGTTGGCGTTGCCGTCATCGCAGATCTCGCCGAGGCCGGCCTGCACGATGCCGTCCCCGCAGACCTCGGCATCGCAGGCCGGGCTACAGCCGTCCTCCGCGTCGTTGTTGCCGTCGTCGCACGCCTCACCCGCCGTGACGACGCCGTTGCCGCAGGCGGTGAACGTGCAGTTCGTATCGCAGCCGTCGCCGTCCACCGCGTTGCCGTCCTCGCACTCCTCGCCGAGACCGGCCTGCACGATGCCGTCGCCACAGACCTCGGTCAGGCAGGTCGGCCCGCAGCCGTCCTCCGCGTCGTTGTTGCCGTCGTCGCACTCCTCGCCGGCCGTCGTGACGCCATTTCCGCAGCCGGTCGGAGTGCAGTTCGAGTCACAACCGTCGCCGTCTGTGAGGTCGCCGTCGTCGCAGGTCTCGCCGGCCGTGACGATGCCGTTGCCGCAGGCGGTGACCGAGCAGTCGGAGTCGCAGCCATCGCCGTCGACGACGTCGCCGTCGTCACACTCCTCGACGCCGCCACCGGGGCCGCTGGTGCACACACCGTCGGTACACGTGAAGCCGTCGCCGCACTCGGCGTCCTGACAGCCCACGCACACGTCGTCGTCGTCGGAGTTCGCGTCGTCGCACTCCTCGCCGAGCCCCGCTTGCACGACGCCGTCGCCGCAGATCTCCGGCTCGCAAATGGTGCTACAGCCGTCGCCGCTCACCTCGTTGCCGTCCTCGCAGTCGCTACCGACGAGGATGCCGTTCTCTTCAACGTCGGCCACCCCGTTGCCGCACAGCAACGTCTGGGTGATACCGTCGGCGCCGCCATCGACGCAGATCGTGTTCTCTGCTCCTTCACCCAGGACGATGATCTGCAGGTCGGTACCGGCGGCCGTGCTGTTGCACACGCCGTTCGCGCCGGTCGAGACGTACTCCCACTCCTGGTCGGTGACCGCGACCGCGGTGTCGAGCGTGTCATCAGGCCCGGGCGTGATGCAGGCGTTGCCGGCTGACTCGCAGATCGCGTCGCAGCGCGCATCGCCCACGCTGAAGACATCGTCTCCGGCGGCGACGCTCTCGATCGAGTTGTCGACGGTAGTGGGACAGATCAGCGACGTCACGACGTCGTCGCCGCCGGCGACCGACTCGATCGTCGTGTCGGCGAGCGGATGGATGCCGGCCTGCCTGGGGATGCTCGATCCGATCGGCACGAAGCTGGTGGGATCGGGTACGCGCTGCACGTCGTCACCCTTCAAGTTGACCGGCGAGCGACACACGTTGTCATTCTGCGGTTTGATGATGACCTTGAACGCCGCGCCCTGGCCGAACGTGATATCGGTCGGGTGAGCGTCGTCACCGAGCGCGTTCAGGCTGTTCGGTATCGATTCACAGATGCCGTTCGGACCCGACTGGATGTCGTCGCTGCCGACGGGGATGTTGTCGTCGCCACCGGGGTTGGAGTCACGAATTCCGTCGATGCCCGGGTCCACACACAGGCTGAAGCCCAGACCCTCGCCGAGCCGGCGAGCCTGGAGGTCGCCGGTCTGTGCTCGCACCGGATCGGGAACGGCAGCAAGCACCACGCCGACGAAAAGCGGCAACAGAGTCCGGACAGCAAGAGCCGTGACGGTCTCACGGTTCCAATGGCAGCGTGTGCGCATGGCACCCCCCGTGATCGTACTGAGCGCTCGGAATTGCGGTGAGCACTGCACCCCTAGCCCACAGGCCTCGTGCATGTCAATCGAGTTCGCGACGGTTCCGGCGCGACCCCGGCGGCAAACGATGCGGCTGCCCCCCGTACGGGGTAAGCGGCGTCGGGAACGGCCGTTCAGGCCGCAAGCCGGCGCGAACGATCGTGACCGACGCCACCGGGCGGATGCGGCGTTGACAAAGCGCGAGCCGGTGGAGTACGAGGAGCACCTAGCACGAGGGCATAACGGCTCCGCAGGGGGCCAGCTCGCCGGCGCCAGGGGCTTGAGATCCGCGCGCCGGGTCGGGCGAAGGGGGTTCTCATGAACAGCGCCATTTCGTCGGTGCGCGGCCGTCTTCGATTCGCTGTAGCCGCGATCATCGTGCTGCCGGCCCTGATCGCAGCCACAGCCGGTCCCGCGCTGGCCGGCAAGGATCACTGCCGAAACCTCGAGCTCACCGGTGCGGCCGGACCGGCCTCACAGGACGATGTCGAGCTGCAGGCCACCGACTACCTCGGCAACGTTCTCGACCGCTCCTGCGAGATCACCGTACAGGCCGACGAGTGCGCCGACGCGCTGGCCGAGCGCCTGGTCGCCGAGTGGGGCAACGGTGCCGCCGGAGGATCGCAGCTCGGCTGCGGCACCGACCTCGGCGATCAGACCTGCGGCAAGAACCTCGACCTGGTCTCGGCCACTCCTGGAGTCGAGAACGTGTTCTGCAAGCACAAGTACAAGAAGGGCAAGGTGAAGGGCGGCAACAAGGCGATCGAGGAGCTGCTCGGCGCGTGCCCGGAGCCCCCGCCCAACGGCGAGAAGGCCGGTCGCGGCCAGTTCAAGAAGTTCCCGCGCATCGAGATCTGCTGCTTCGAAGCCACCAACGCGGACGTCCTCGCCAACCCTGCCATCTTCAACTACCAGGACACGACCCACTGCAAGGGCAAGCCGCTGGGCAAGACGCTCACGTCGCCTCAGCGTGTCGAGATCAGCGTGTTCGACCGCATCGATCGGCCCACCGTGATCGGCGACGGCCTGTTCTTCGAGCCCAAGCTGCCCGACAACTCGCTCGATGTGCCGGTGGGCCTGTCCTCGCGGCAGATCTCGCTCGACCCGATCGGCTTCTTCCAGCGCCCGGCCACGAATCTGAAGGACTGCCGCGCATCGGTCGCGAGCAGCACGAACCGGTTGAGCCGCGGCATCGTCGACCAGCTGGTTCGCTGCCACGAGACCGTGATGGGCGGCAGCGGAACCGCCAACTGCAACATCATCGACGCGCTCTCCGACCCGCAGGATCGGGCGGGATCGCTCGGGCAGGCGCTGCGCGACGACATCCGCGACGACTGCGACGGACCGGACGTTCTCTCCGAGGGCGCGATCATGTCGCCCAGCGTGTACGGGCTGCGCTCCTGTCCAGCACCGTGCGCCGGCATCGACGTGAGCACGTGCAGCTTCGGCATGACCGGCTCGCCGTGCGTGTCCGACCGCGACTGCGACACGTCGCCGGGCGCGACCGACGGGAAGTGCGGCGACTGGGACGACGCGGTGGACTGCATCCGCTGCGTGCAGGAGGCCGCCATCACTGCGGCCGTGGCCGAGGTGTACGGCGACCCGCCGCCCGGCGCCGTGCCCGACGATGGCGAGCGCGGTTGTCGTGAGACGCTCGGCGACTCGCTGCGCGCGATCGTGAAGACGGCCGAGACCGAGACGCTGGGCTGTCAGAAGAAAGCCGACTCGGCCAAGACCGCCCTGCCGGCCGACGCACCGCTGTGCAAGGACGCCGACCTCAAGGGCAAGCGCGCGCAGCTCGCCCAGAAGGTCGACGGCGCCATCGGCAAGCGCTGCCCGAGCGGCGGCGTGGCCGCGCTGGACGTCTGCAGCGGCGCCACGACCCTGAACGATCTCGCCACCTGCGTCGTCGCCGCCGGCAACGCCGTCAACGCGGCGATGTCGAACGTGGCGTTCCCCGAGAGCAATACCGAATGCGGCAACGACGTGCTCGAAACCGGCGAGCAGTGTGACGGCGCGGAGGACGGGGCGTGCCCGGGCCTGTGCCAGCCCGACTGCACGTGCGTGCTGTCCTGCCCGAGCAGCGTCGACATGCGAATTCGCGCGGGCACCGGGCTCAGCGGCACGACGGCATCGTTCATCGACCACGGGTTCTCCGGCCTGTTCCACGAAGGCGACGTGGTCGACGAGATAACCGCGAGCTTCGACCTGACCTGCTCGCCGCCCGAACCGCCGTGCGGCGACTGCACGATCGACGGAGTGTCGTCGACGGGCCCGCAGTCGCAGGCGTTCACGCGCTGCCTCGACGACCTGAGCATCCAGTGCAACACCCCGTTCTCGAGCGACCCGACCTGCCCGGTTTCCGGTGCGTGCGTTTCGGTGCTGGGCCCGCCCAGGCCTCACAGCGGCGGCGGCTTCCCGTTGTGCACGGTCACCGCGCTGGCGGCAGACGCCGGCGGCACCGTCAACCCGGGCGGCGGCGGTGCCGAGCTCGTGCTCCAGACCCGCGGGTTCACATACCTCGGCACCCGCCAGCTCCAGCCGTGTCCGGTGTGCTCGGGCGACACCACGCCACAGGACGGCGTACCCGACGGCACGTGCAACGACGGCCCACGCGACGGCCTGGCCTGTGACGGGCAGGGCTTCGACGCGACGTTCGCATCGTCGTCCTCCGGCCTGTCGCTCAGCCTCGACTGTCCTCCGTCTCCCGGCTCGGGCATCACGTCGAGCGGTCAGGACATCGCGATGACGTTGACCACCGGCACCTCGACCCTGCCGTTCGCAACGAGCTGCGGCGGCCCGCTCGCCGGTATCGCGTGCGCGTGCGCGATGTGCTCGGGCGCGCCGACGAAGCCGTGCGCGAGCAACGCGGACTGCACCGGTGTCGAGGGTACCTGTACGAGCTCAGGATCAGGCGTGTCGCAGCGACAGCCCAATAGCTGCAGCGACCTGACCTGCACCGACATCGGTGGCGGCCGCGGCGTGTGCGGTGCCGACACGCAGTCCTACTGCGATGGAGCCCTGCGCGCGGACGGGTCGCCGATCATCCCGTGCTTGACGCAGACCGACTGCGATGCGCTCGACCCGGAATGTCCCGCGGGCGACTGCGGCAACTGTGCGCTCTCGTTGCAGCCGAGCTGCTACAACGATCCCATCGTGGCCGTCGGCTCGGCCGCCGTGCTGAACCGGGTGCTGGCCGGGACGGCCTGTGCTCCACCGACGGAGAGCAGTGTCATCAACTCATCGTTCGGCCTGCCCGGGGCCGTGCGGGTAACGCTCGACGTGCTGACGCACTTCAATCCGTAGCAGCCCGTTGAAGAACCCGCTCCCATCGCCGAGATCCGGGGTTCTTCAACGGTTGGCAAGAAAAGCGCCGAGCAGGACGGGCCGGACCGGTTGAAGCAGCGCGGTCCCACGATCAGTATGATGCGCGGGGACCATCGATGAGCTGCAACCACCGAACCGGCCGCGCGCGTGCGGCGGCTGCCGCCGGGCTGGCCGCGGCGCTGCTGCTGTCGATCGCGCTCCCCGCCACGGCCGATCGCGCCGACCTCAACGCCTTCCTCGAGCGCGCCCACCGCATGTGCACGTTCAACGGGCCGGCACGCGCGGACATCTCCATCACCTACGCCGATGGCAAGACCGACGAGGCGGTACTGATCGTCAGCCCGGGCGAAAAGCGGCAGTTCCTGGCGTTCAAGTCGTCCGGCTGGCGCGCACTGATGCCGATGGGCTGGGGCAACGGCAAGGCCGTGAAGGCGGCAGGCGGTGAGCCGGTCGCGTTCAGCGCCGACGAGCCGCTCGCCGGTAGCGACGTGCGCGCCATGGAGTTCTTTCCGTTCTGGGAAACCGACTACTCCACGGCGTTCATCTCCGACTCGAGCCGTCTGGCGAAGACCATCACCTTGTACGCGCCCGACGAGGTGCCGTACATCCTGTTCGTGATCACGTTCGACAAGGCCAGACTCGTGCCGCTGGCCACGAAGTACTACAAGGACGAGATGAACAACCTCGTGCGCCTGCGCAGCGACTCCGACCACGTGATGGTCGGCTCGCGGCCGCGGCCTCAAAAGATCGAGATCACCGACTACGACGAGAATCGCACGACCACGCTCGCCCTGAGCTGGCGCACGCTCGACCAGGTGCCGGCCGGCGTGACGAGCGATGCGTCGTTTCACAAGGCCGAGATCGAGTGGGCGGGCGAGACGGTCGCCAGCAACTGAGCAGGGTCACGACCGCCGCGAAACGCGCACGATCGCCGCGGCCGCCATCGCGGCGCCGAAGCCGTTGTCGATGTTGACCACCGTGACGCCGGCGGCACAGCTGTTCATCATGGCGAGCAGCGCGGCCAGACCGCCGAAGCTGGCGCCGTAGCCGACGCTCGTCGGTACCGCGATGACCGGCATGTCCACCATGCCGCCCACCACGCTCGGCAACGCCCCTTCCATGCCCGCCACGACGATCACCGCGCTGGCGCCGGTGAGCGCCTCACGGCTGGCCAGCAGCCGGTGAAGACCGGCCACGCCGACGTCGGCCAGGCGCACGACCTCCACGCCGAGGAACGCCAGCGTCTCCACGGCTTCCTCGGCCACGGGCTGATCGGCGGTACCGGCCGACACGACCGCCACCGGCCCCACGCCCGAGCCCACCGCCGAGGCGGCGCCTCGACGAGCCGTGCGAGCCGAGGCGTTGTACTCGAATCCGTCGATCGCGGCAGCGAGGTCGCGTGCCTTGTCGGCGTCGATACGCGTGACCAGCACCGCCTGCCCACCACCGACCATGGCGCGCGCGATCGCGACGATCTGCGCGGCCGTCTTGCCCTCGCCGTACACGATCTCGGGCGCGCCGCTGCGCAGCTCGCGGTGGCTGTCGATGCGCGCGAATCCGAGGTCGCGAAACGGCAGGTGCTTGAGCTCCTCGGTGGCAGCGACGACCGATAGTTCGCCCCGCGCCACGCGCTCCAGCAGCTCCTGTACGGCTTCGGCGGTCATCGTCTCCTACTCGAAATGCGTGTAGCCGGCTCCGTCGATCACCCGACCGGATGGGTCGAGCACCGACGATACGCGCGCGCCGGCCACGATCTCACCGATACGGCTTACCACGCAGCCGTGCTTGGCGCACAGCGATTCGACTCGCTCGATCAGCTTGGCGGGAACCGTGAACAGCAGCTCGTAGTCGTCGCCGCCGCCCAGCGCATAGCGTAGCGCCGGGTGTGCGAGCCGGTGGGCGCGACCGGCCGCAGCACGCGAGCGAGCCGGCCGGGACGCGGTTGCGGCCTTCATCATGCGAGACAGCGGCAGCGCGGCCGGATCGATCACGGCCGACACCTTCGAGGCGCGGCAGATGTGGTGCAGGTCGCGACCGACGCCGTCGGAGACGTCGATCATCGCACGCACTGCGCCGGCACCGGCCAGCGCGCGGCCCACATCGATCCGCAGCGGCGGCCGCCGGTAGGCCTCGACGAGCGCGCCGCTGTCGACGCCGCGGCCCAGCAGCTCCACGCCGGCGGCGGCATCGCCGACCGTACCGGTCACGAGCACGGCGTCGCCGGGCCGCGCGCGGTCGCGTGCCAGCGGGCGGCGCGGCCCCTCGCCGACCACGGTGACCGTGATCGACACGATCTTCGAGCGGCTCACGTTGCCGCCGACCAGCACCGCGCCCACCGACTCGGCATCGGCAACCAGGCCGGCCACGAGCGCGCGACCGGCCGCGACCTCGTAGTCGGGAGGCATGGCGAGCGAGAGCAGCGCGTAGCGCGGCGTACCGCCCATGGCGGCGATGTCGGACACGGCCACGCGAAACGCCCGGCGACCCAGGGCCCGCGGAGCAATCCATGCCGGCTCGAAGTGCACGCCGGCCGTCATCGTGTCGGTAGTGAGAAGCGTCGAGCGGAAGCCGGCCACGACGGCCGCGTCGTCGCCGATCCCGATCTTGACCGAAGTCACGGGCGACGACGGTGCGGCAAGATTCGCGATGGCGTCGATGAACCCGAACTCGCCGACGCGTGCCAGGGTGGTCATCGGCCGCTAGTCGAAGAGCTCACGGACCTTGCCGGCAAAGCCCGCGACCAGCGATTCGTGATCTTCCTTGCCGGCCTGGGCGAACTGCTTGAGCAGATCCTTTTGCTTGCGGGTGAGCTGGCCCGGCGTCTCGACCACCACGCGAACGATCTGATCCCCATGACGCCCGGTTCGCAGATCGCGCACGCCCTTGCCCTTCAGACGGAACAGCTTGTCGGTCTGCGTGCCGGCCGGGATCGACATCTTCACCACACCGTCGATCGTCGGCACGTCGATCTTCGCGCCGAGCGCCGCCTGCACCATCGAGACCGGCAGCTCGCACACGATGTGACTGCCCTCGCGTGCGAACAGCGGGTGCGGGGCGACGTGCAGCACGACGTAGAGGTCGCCCGTGGGGCCGCCGCGCAGCCCCGACTCGCCTTCGCCTCGCAGCTTCAGGCGCGAGCCCTCGTCGACGCCGGCGGGGATCTTGACGCGGATCTCGCGCATCTCCTGGTGGTTGCCCGTGCCCCGACAGGCCGGGCAGGGCGTGCGAATCACGCGCCCCTCGCCGTTGCACTGGCCGCAGGTCTTCGCGATCTGGAACAACCCCTGCTGGAACCGCACCTGGCCCGCGCCCTGACACGCAGGACAGACCTCGGCGTCGGTTCCCCCCTTGGCGCCCGAGCCCGTGCACGAGGAGCAGCTGACCGTACGAGGCACCGTCACCTCGTGCTCGGTGCCTCGAATGGCGTCCTCGAATCCGATGTCGAGGTCGTATCGCAGATCGTCGCCGCGCACGGCGCGCGACCGACCCGAGCGGCGGCGACCGCCACCGAAGAAGTCGCCGAACAGATCGCCCAGCACGTCCTCGAATGCGGAAGCCCCGGCCCCGAATCCGAAGTCGAAGCCCTGGGCCTGGTCGAACGCGGCGTGGCCGAAGCGATCGTACTGCGAGCGCTTCTCGGCGTCCGACAGCACCTGGTACGCCTCGCTCGCTTCCTTGAACCGGGTCTCGGCCTGTTCCTTGTCGTCGGGGTTGCGATCGGGGTGGTACTTGAGGGCCAGCTTGCGGTACGCCTTCTTGACGTCGTCGTCCGACGCGTCGTGCCCCACACCCAGAATCTCGTAGAAGTCCTTCTTCGCCACGTTGCCGTCCTGTCAGCCAGCCTGGCCTGCCCGCCCACTTCGGGCAGCCACCCCCACGAACGACGAAAAGCCTCCACCCGCGATGCGGGTGGAGGCTTGCCTGCTGTCGCGAGCCCGGCCTGCGGGCCGGATCACGAAGGCTTCACTTCTTCGAAGTCGGCGTCGACGACGTTGTCGTCGTCCGGTCCGTCCGCATCGTCGCCGGCGTCGGCACCCGTGCCGTTGCCCGCGGCCGGATCGGCCTCGCCGCTCGCCGCCTGCTCCTTCTGCGCCTTCTGGTACAGGGCCTCGGCAAGCTTGTGCGAGCTCTTCTCGAGCTCTTCGGCCGCTGCCTTGATCTGATCGACGTCCTCGGTCTCGAGCGCTGGCCGCGCCGTCTCGATGGCCGCCTTGATCTCGGCCTGCACGCCCTGCTCGACCTCGTCGCCGAGCTCCTCGAGGTTCTTCTCGATGCGATAGATCAGGCCGTCGAGTCCGTTGCGGGCCTCGACCAGCTCCTTGCGCTGCTGATCGTCGGACGCGTGCAGCTCGGCGTCCTTCACCATCTGGTCGATCTCGTCCTTGCTCAGGCCGCTGTCGGACTTGATCTGGATCGACTGCTCCTTGCCGGTGCCCTTGTCCTTGGCCGACACGTGCAGGATGCCGTTGGCGTCGATGTCGAACGACACCTCGATCTGCGGCATGCCGCGCGGTGCCGGCGGGATGCCCTGCAGGTCGAAGTCGCCGAGCAGCTTGTTGTGGGCCGCGATCTCGCGCTCGCCCTGGAACACCTTGATGGAAACCGCGGGCTGATTGTCCTCGGCCGTGGAGAACACGTTCGACTTGTTGGTGGGAATCGTCGTGTTCTTCTCGATGAGCTTGGTGAACACACCGCCGAGCGTCTCGATGCCGAGCGACAGCGGCGTGACGTCGAGAAGCAGAACGTCCTTCACCTCGCCGGCCAGCACGCCGCCCTGAATGGCGGCACCGACCGCGACGACCTCGTCGGGGTTCACGCCCTTGTGAGGATCCTTGCCGAAGATGTTGCGCACGCGCTCCTGCACCGCCGGCATGCGCGTCATGCCGCCGACGAGGATGATCTCGTCGATGTCCGACGGGCTCAGTCCGGCGTCCTTGAGCGCGGTGCGGCAGGGCTGGTCGAGGCGCTCGAGCAGCTCACCGCACAGGGCCTCGAGCTTCGAGCGCGTCAGCTTCATGTTGAGGTGCTTCGGCCCGCCCTGGTCGGCCGTGATGAACGGCAGGTTGACGTCGGTCTCCTGCGACGTCGAGAGCTCGCACTTGGCCTTCTCGGCCGCTTCCTTCAGACGTTGCAGCGACATCTTGTCGCCGCGCAGGTCGATGCCCTGGTCCTTCTTGAACTCGTCGCAGAGGTAGTCGATGACGGCCTGATCGAAGTCCTCGCCGCCGAGGAACGTGTCGCCGTTCGTCGACTTCACCTCGAACACGCTGTGGCCGAGCTCGAGGATCGACACGTCGAAGGTTCCGCCACCCAGGTCGAAGACGGCGATCTTGTGATCGCCCTGCTTGTCCAGGCCGTACGCCAGAGACGCCGCGGTGGGCTCGTTGATGATTCGCAGGACGTTGAGGCCGGCGATCTCGCCTGCATCCTTCGTCGCCTGTCGCTGGCCGTCGTTGAAGTAGGCCGGCACCGTGATCACGGCATCGGTCACGGTCTCGCCGAGGTAGTCCTCGGCCGTCTGCTTCATCTTCTGCAGGATCCACGAGGAGATCTCGGCGGGGCTGCGGTCCTTGTCGCCGAGCGTCACGTAGGCAGCGTCGTTCTCTGCCTTGACGATCTTGTAGGGCAGGAGCTCGCGTGCCTTGGATACCTCCGCGTCGCCGTAGCGGCGGCCGATGAGCCGCTTGACCGCGAAGATCGTGTTCTCGGGGTTCGTGACCGCCTGACGGTGCGCGATCTGCCCGACCAGGCGCTCACCGCTCTCGTTGACGGCAACGACCGAGGGGGTGGTACGGCCACCCTCCGCATTGGGGATGACGGCCGGATTGCCGCCTTCGAGAACGGCCACACAGGAGTTCGTGGTGCCGAGGTCGATGCCGATGACTTTGCCCATTTCTGTTCTACTCCGCTCGCCGGATACACAAGTATCCGAAAGTTAATAGGTTTTGCTCGAACGACCGGTTCGAGTCCGTACTTGCTTACTTAAGCACGACTGACGAGATCGCAAGCCGAAACGCGCGATTTGGCGCGCTACTCGCCGTCTTTGTCGGCAGGCGCCTTGCTCACCGCGACCATGGCCGCGCGCAGCAGGCGATCGTGGATGCGATAACCCGAGCGGTGCTCGTCGACGACCGTGCCCGGCTCGTGCTCGCCGCTCTCGACGGTGGTAACGGCCTCGTGCTCGCTCGGGTCGAAGACCTTGCCGGCGGCTTCGACGCGCTCGATGCCATGGCGTTGCAGGGCCGCCAGCAGCCCGTCGCGCACCATCCGGACGCCCTTGGCCAGGCCCTCGTCGGCTTCGCCGACGTGCTCGAGGGCACGCTCGAGATCGTCGACCACGGCTACCAGATCGCGTCCGAGCGCCTCGGCCGCGTACTTGACGCGATCGGACTTCTCGCGCTCGTGGCGCTTGAGAACGTTCTGCAACTCGGCCTGGGTGCGCAGGTAGCGGTCGTAGCTCTGCGCGGCCTCTTCGCGAGCGCCCTGTAGCTGCTCATCCACGCCCGGCTCCCGGCCTTCGGCGCCCTCCGCGGCCGGGTCGTCCGCGCCGGTCGCAGCGGCGTCGTTCGTGTCGGCTCCGGGGGCCTGGTCCGGCTCGCGCCCGGCCTCCAGTGTCGAGACGTCCTGGCGATCGGCATCGGGACCGCCGGCGGCGTTCTTGGTGGTGTCCTTCGGCATGTACGGGGGGACGACCGCTAGCGGCGGTCTTTCGGCTACTTAGGTACGAGGGGGCCGGTTGTCAACCATCACCGGGGGCCGATCTGTGGTACAGGGTCGGGGTCGTGGAGGACATCCAGACCGAGGCGTTCGTGCTGCGGACGAGGGCGTACGGCGAGTCGGACGTGATCGCCGTGCTGCTCACCGCCGACCACGGCAAGCTGGCCGGCATCGCGCGCGGCGCACGACGCTCGAAGAAGCGCTTCGCGGGCCCGGCGCTCGAGCCGTTCCAGCAGCTCACCGTCCGCTTCGCGCGCCGGCCCCACGCCGACCTGGCGTTCCTGCACGAGTGCCGCATCGTGCGCAGCCACCATGGCATCGCCGCCGACCTGCCCACGTTCGCCTGGGCCTCGTACCTGTGCGAGCTGAGCGAGGTCATGACGCCCGAGCGCGACCCGTGTCCCGAGCTGTTCGCCGCGTTCGAGAGCACGATCGCGCTGCTCGCCGCGTCGGTATCGGAACCGACAGGGGCACGGCCCGACGTGATCGCCCACCGCTTCATCATCGGGCTGCTCGACTGGGCCGGCTGGGGCCCGGACTTCGACGTCTGTGGACGCTGCAGCGCCGACATGGAGCCCGCTCTGCGGCCGATCGTCGACCCGCGCGGTAGCGGACTGATGTGCGCCCGTCACGAGGCCGAGAGCGCGGGACACGACCCCGACGACCCCGCCTACCAGCCGAGCCGGCGCGTCGTCGACACTCACCTGCTCCAGTACGTGCGCGCCCTGCGAGGCGATCGCGGGGAGCCGTCCGGGACCGACGCCGCCACCAGCGACGGAGGCGACGAGGGCAGCGAAGGCGTCGACGCCGATGCCGTGCGCGAGGTCGCCGACGTGCCCGAGCTCGACGAGCTCGGCGCCACTGCCACGGCCCTTCTCCATCGCCTCGTCGACCTGCACGTGGGGCGAGCCCTGCGGTCTCGTCGCTTCCTCGCCGAGGTCACCCGGCCCTGATCGCCCGCGCTAGCGCCGCGGATACCGGTTTGAACGCGGGCCTACGTTGCGGTAGATGTGCGCGCTAACCCGGAACATTCGCGTGTCAGACAAGCAGTCAAGCAAGGTCACGATGGACAAGATCGTGAACCTCTCGAAGCGCCGCGGCTTCGTGTTCCCGTCGTCCGAGATCTACGGCGGCCTGGGCAGCTGCTGGGACTACGGCCCCCTCGGCGTCGAGCTCAAGCGCAACGTGAAGGAAGCCTGGTGGCGCGACACGGTGACCACCAGGCCCGATGTCGTCGGGCTGGACTGCTCGATCATGATGCATCCGGAGGTCTGGGTGGCCTCGGGCCACGTCACGAACTTCAGCGACCCGATGGTCGACTGCAAGAAGTGCAAGGCGCGCTTCCGGGCCGACCACATCGAGCACGCGCAGTGCCCCGAGAAGCCCAGCAAGCGCCCCGGCGAGTGCGCCGGCGAGCTCACCGAAGCACGCCAGTTCAACCTGATGTTCCGTACCCAGATGGGGCCGGTGGAGGACTCGAGCGCGCAGGTCTACCTGCGGCCCGAGACGGCGCAGGGCATCTTCGTCAACTTCATCAACGTCGTGAACTCCTCGCGCCAGCGGCCACCGTTCGGCATAGCGCAGCAGGGCAAGTCGTTCCGCAACGAGATCACGCCCGGCAACTTCCTGTTCCGCACGCGTGAGTTCGAGCAGATGGAGCTCGAGTTCTTCGTCAAGCCCGGCACCGACGACGCCTGGTTCCAGTACTGGCTCGCGCGCCGCATGGCGTGGTACACCGACCTCGGCATCAATCCGGCCAGGCTTCGCCTGCGCGAGCACGCCAGCGACGAGCTCGCACACTACGCCAAGGGCTGCTCCGACGTGGAGTACGAGTTCCCGATCGGCTGGCAGGAGCTCGAGGGCATCGCCAACAGGACCGACTTCGATCTCAAGGCCCACACCGAGCACTCCGGCAAGAACCTGAGCTTCTTCGACGAGGGCAGCAAGGAACGCTACGTTCCCTACGTGATCGAGCCGTCGGCCGGTGCCGACCGGTCGACCCTCGCGTTCCTGGTCGACGCGTACGACGAGGACGAGGCCGACGGCGAGCAGCGCGTGGTGCTGCGCCTGCACCCGTCGCTGGCACCGATCAAGGTCGCCGTGTTCCCGCTCATGCGCAAGGGCGGTCTGCCCGAGAAATCGCACGAGGTCGTCGACATGCTTCGCCCGTACTGCGCCGTGACGTACGACCAGGCAGGCGCCATCGGCCGTCGCTACCGACGCCAGGACGAGATCGGCACACCGCTGTGCGTGACGATCGACTACCAGACACTCGATGACGCGACCGTGACGTTGCGCGATCGCGATTCGATGGAGCAAGAGCGGCTGCCGATCGACGGGCTGCTCGGCGCCATCCTGCCACGTATCGCCCCGCCGACCGCCGGCCATTCCCTTCGGCCGGACGGCGCATGAAGCGCGCGCGACGGCGCGTACAAATCCGTGGCCCACGGACGGGCCACGCACGACATCTTCGGTCGCCAGAGGAGCACCATGGCCGCGACTAGCAAACGGCAAGGACGACGCACGCGATCATCGGCGAAGAGACGCGCCAGGTCGCTGCCCAGGTACGTGTACTTCTTCGGCGCGGGAGACTCCGAGGGCAGCGCCGAGATGCGCGATCTGCTCGGCGGCAAGGGCGCGAACCTGGCCGAGATGGCGGGCCTCGGGCTGCCGGTGCCGCCCGGGTTCACGATCACCACCGAGGTCTGCGGGCTGTACGACGCCGTGGCCGACACCTACCCCAGGGGGCTCGACAAGCAGGTCTCGGCGAACCTGGCGCAGCTCGAGACGGCGATGGGCAAGGAATTCGGCGACGAGAGCAATCCGCTGCTGGTATCGGTGCGCTCGGGCGCGCGGGCGTCGATGCCGGGCATGATGGACACGGTGCTCAACCTCGGCCTCAACGACAAGACGGTGCGCGGACTGGCCGAGGCCAGCGGCAACGAACGCTTCGCGTGGGACAGCTACCGACGATTCATCCAGATGTACGGCGACGTCGTCATGGATCTCAAGCCCGCGTCGTCAAAGGACATCGACCCGTTCGAGGCGATCATCGAGAAGAAGAAGCGTTCTCTCGGCATCGAGCTCGACACCGAATTCACGACGTTGCACCTGCAGGAGCTCGTCGCTGACTTCAAGGCCGCGATCCGCAAGCACTGCGGCCGCGCGTTCCCTACCGACCCGCACACGCAGCTGTGGGGTGCGATCGGTGCGGTGTTCCGCTCGTGGACGAACGAGAGAGCCGTGATCTACCGACGCCTCAACGACATCCCGGCCGACTGGGGCACGGCCGTCAACGTACAGGCCATGGTGTTCGGCAACATGGGCACCACCAGCGCCACCGGCGTCGCGTTCACGCGAGATCCGTCGACCGGCGAGCGGCGCTTCTTCGGCGAGTTCCTCATCAACGCGCAGGGCGAGGACGTGGTCGCCGGCACGCGCACGCCGCAGCAGATCACGCGCCACGCCTCACGTGCGTGGGCCAAGGAGAACGGCACCGCCGAGGCCGAACGGGTCGCGAAGTTCCCCTCTCTCGAGGAGGTCATGCCCGACTGCTTCAAGCAGCTGTCGGCGGTCGCGCAGAAGCTCGAGAAGCACTACCGCGACATGCAGGACCTCGAGTTCACGATCGAGCGCGATCGCCTCTGGATGCTGCAGACCCGCAGCGGCAAGCGCACCGCCGCGGCCGCCGTTCGCATCGCCGTCGAGATGGTGAAGGAGCGGCGCATCAGCCGCACCGAGGCCGTCCTGCGCGTCGACCCCGCGCAGGTCGACCAGCTGCTGCACCCGACCATCGACCCGAAGGCGTCGCGCACCCAGGTGGCGCGCGGTCTGGGCGCCTCGCCGGGGGCGGCCGCGGGCATCGTCGTATTCTCGGCCGAGGATGCGGTCGCGGCCCGCGAGAGCGGGCGCGACGCCCTGCTGGTGCGCATCGAGACCTCGCCCGAGGACATCGCCGGCATGGTGGCCGCCAGCGGCATCCTCACCGCCCGCGGCGGCCGCACCTCGCACGCCGCGGTGGTCGCGCGCGGCATGGGCAAGTGCTGCGTCGTGGGCTGCGAGGCGCTGCGCATCGACTACGGCTCCGAACGCATGACCGCCGGCGACCGCGTCATCAAGCGCGGCGACTGGCTCACGATCGACGGGGCCAGCGGCGAGATCCTGCTCGGCCAGGTGCCCACGGTCGAGGCGAAGCTGTCGAGCGATTTCGACACGCTGATGACGTGGGCCGACAAGATCCGCAAGCTCAAGGTCCGTACCAACGCCGACACGCCCGGCGACTCGAAGGTCGCGCGCCGCTTCGGCGCCGAGGGCATCGGCCTTTGCCGCACCGAGCACATGTTCTTCGAGGGCGACCGCATCGACGCCGTGCGCCAGATGATCCTGGCCGAGGACACGAAGGGGCGCGAGAAGGCGCTCGCCAAGCTGCTCCCGTACCAGCGCCGTGACTTCGTCGGCATCTTCAAGGCGATGGACGGGCTTCCCGTCACCGTGCGCCTGCTCGACCCGCCGCTGCACGAGTTCCTGCCCCAGGACGACCGCGGCTACCGCGAGCTGGCCGCCAAGCTGGACGTCGACGTCGAGGGCCTGCGCGCGACCGGCAAGTTGCTGCACGAGTTCAACCCCATGCTCGGCCACCGCGGCTGCCGGCTCGCGATCACGTACCCGGAGATCTACGCGATGCAGACGCGCGCGATCATCGAGGCCGCGCTCGAAGCGTCGGCGAAGAAGGTGAAGGTCGAACCGGAGATCATGATCCCGCTGGTCGCACACGCCGACGAGCTCAAGCGGCTGCGGGCCGTCGTCGAAGACGCCGCCGAAGAGGTCTTCCGGCGCAAGAAGAAGCGCATCGAGTACAAGGTGGGCACGATGATCGAGGTGCCGCGTGCCGCCCTCACCTCCGACGAGGTGGCGCGCTACGCCGACTTCTTCTCGTTCGGCACCAACGACCTCACGCAGATGGGCTTCGGACTGTCGCGCGACGACTCGGGCCGGTTCCTGCCTGCCTACGTGGAGAGCGGGCTGCTCGAGGACGACCCGTTCGCGACGCTCGACGGCGACGGCGTCGGCCAGCTCATCGAGATCTCGGTGCGCAAGGGCCGCGGGCGCCGCAGGAACCTGAAGCTCGGCATCTGCGGAGAGCACGGCGGTGATCCGCGCTCGATCGACTTCTGCCAGCGCGTGGGTCTCGACTACGTGTCGTGCTCGCCCTACCGGGTACCCGTGGCCCGCCTGGCCGCGGCGCACGCCGCCCACGCGGCCTCGGACAGCACCGACTGACGGACACGACGTGAAGCCCGGACCGATCGCGATCGAAGGCACGACCCGTGTCGTCGGCATCTTCGGCGACCCGGTCGATCACAGCCTTTCGCCGCGCATGCACAACGCGGCCTTCGTCGAGCTCGGCCTCGACTACGCCTACGTCCCGCTGCGGCCCACGGCCGAGACCCTCCGCGAGGCCGTGGCGGCCGTGCGCGCGCTCGGCCTGGCCGGCGTCAACGTGACCGTGCCGTTCAAGGAAGCGGTGATCCCGTTCGTCGACGACCTCACGGCCACGGCGAAGGCGGTGGGCGCGGTGAACACGATCTATCGTGACGGGGACGGTGCGCTGGTCGGCGAAAACACCGACGTGGCCGGTTGCAACCGTGCGCTCACGGCCCACGGCGTGCGCCTGCGCGGCAAGCGCACGCTGGTGATCGGCGCCGGCGGCGCCGCGCGCGCGGTTGTGTTCGCGCTGCTCGAGGCCGGCGCGGCCGAGGTGACGATCGCCAACCGCACCCGCGCCAAGGCGACCGGTCTTGTAGACGCGTTCCCCGACCACGGCGCGCGCGTTCGCGCGGCGAGCCTCGAGGTGCTCGAGGACCGGGAATTCCTCGCCGACCGGCAGCTGGTCGTGAACTCGACGAGCGTGGGCCTCAAAGGCGCGAAGTTCCTCGCCTACGACGTCGGCGCGACCGGCGAAGGATGCGTGCACTTCGACCTGGCCTACGGCGATCGCCCCACCGCGTTCATCGCACGGGCCTCGGGCGCCGGCCGGCCCGTGGTCGACGGCCGCCACATGCTGCTCCACCAGGGCGCGGCGGCATTCAAGCTGTTCACCGGGCGGCGGGCACCGCTGGCCGCGATGGCGGCTGCCATCGGCATCAGCGCCTGAACGTCGGGAGATCGAGCATGGCAAGCGAGGAAAGCTGTATCTTCTGCAAGATCGTGGCGCGCGAGGCCGACGCCAGCATCGTGTACCGCGACGAGCTGGTGACCGCGTTCATGGACCTCCAGCCGCTGGTCGCCGGGCATGCGCTGGTCATACCGAACCGACATGCCACCGACATCCACGGCGTCGACGAGACCGACGGCGGGCGCATGATAGCCGTTGCCAGGCGCATCGCCGCGGCGATGCCGTCGGCCGGACTGCGCTGCGAAGGCACGAACTTCTTCGTGGCCAACGGTCAGGTGGCCGGCCAGACCGTGTTTCACAGTCATCTGCACGTCATCCCGCGCCACGCCGGTGATGGCTTCGGCATCAAGATCGATCCCTCGGGCCGCGCCGTGGCGTCGCGAGCGGCGCTCGACGAGCAAGCCGCGGCACTTGCCGCCGGCCTGGCGGCGCGCGACTGACGCGGGCCCGGGCGTCCTGCTCCCGATCTCGCGACGGACCCCGGACCTCATCTACCCTGCCCGGGGGGCTTCAGAGATCGGCACGCACTGCGAGAGTGGCGGCCGGATGTGGATGTGTTCGTACACCTGGCGATGTGCTACGACCGACAGCGCCGGGCCTGGCCCGTCGATCGACCCAGGGGAATTCGCCAACACCATGACCTCATCGAGGCTCCTCGTATCGCTGCCGGCCGGCAGCCTGGCATTGCTCGCGCCTGTCGCGCTGGGACGGCAAGAAGCTGCGAGTGAAGTGAGGTCGGACGCACCACGATGAAGCGCTGGCTCGGCGCACCGGCGCTGCACTTCCTGGCGATCGGTGCCGTCATCTTCGCATTGCAGTCGTCGGGCACGGAACCGGCCGCCGACGATCACGGACGCGTTCGCGAGCCGATCGTCATTCCCGCCGCGCGCGTCGCGCAGATTCGCGACTCGTACGAACGCCAGACGGGCCTTGCAGCCAGCGACGAGGACGAGGCGAAGTTGCTGGCCAGCTTCGTCGACGACGAGCTGCTGTACCGCGAGGCGCTGGCACACGGGCTCGACAAGTACGACCGCAGCGTGCGCTTTCGCATGGTGACGAAGATGCGCTTCCTCGAAGCCGACCACGACGAGGAGGAAAGCGGTGACGACGCAGCGCTGTACGAGCAGGCCCTCGAGCTCGGCCTCGACCACGAGGACGTGGTCATCAAGCGGATCCTCATCCACAAGATGCGTCTGCTGATCCGCCTGGCCGCAGACAACGACAACCCCACCAGCGAGGAGACCGAGAGCTTCTTTCGCGATCACGCCGACGAGTACATGCAACCGGGACGGGTCACGTTCACGCACGTCTACCTGAGTGCCGGCAAGCGCGGCGACGCTCTCGAGAACGACGCGGCGGCCCTGCTCGAGGAGCTGCGGGCCGACGACGTGGCCGCGACCGACGCCGTGCGCCGCGGCGACGCGTTCACGCTCGGCCACGCCTACCGGTCGAAGTCGCCGGCCGGTGTCGAGAAGATCTTCGGGGATCGTTTCCGCGAGCAGCTGTTCGCCGTCGAGCCGCAGCGGTGGTCGGGCCCGATCAGGTCGCCATACGGTCTGCACCTGGTGTTCGTCGACGCCCAGGAGGGCGAGAAGCTGCCGGAGTTCGCGTCGGTGGAGCGCCAGGTACTGCGACGGCTGGTGAGCGAGCGTCGCGACGCGCACTTCGAGCAAACGCTGGAGCGTCTGCGCGACGAGTACGAGGTGCGCATCGGAGGCCCGGGGGCGGGGCAGGACGGGCAGGTCGCGACGGAGGCGGGCTCGTGACGGGTCGGGTCGCCGGCCGGTCGTTGCTGCTCGCCGCGGCGATGGTGGCGCTCGTGAGCCCGTGGGCGCCCGACGTGTCGGCCCATCCACTGGCGCCCGCGCTGCTCGAGATTCACGAGGAGCCCGACGGGCGCCTTTCGGTGGCGTGGAAGACCTCGTTGCTGAAGGTGCCCGGATCCGACCTGCGCCCGCTGCTGCCCGACGCCTGCGAGCCGGTGGGACAGGCGGTGGCCACCGAGAGCGTCGACAGCGTCACCACCCGCTGGACGGTCGACTGCGGCGGGCAGCCGCTGGTGGGCGCCCGCATCGCGATCAACGATCTCGAGGGCGCCAAGACCGACGTGCTGGCACGCGTGCAGCTGGCCGACGGCCGCGTCGTCAACCGGGTGCTGCGCGCCAGCGCGCCCGAGCTGGTCGTCCCGGAGCGCGAGAGCACGCTGGCCGTGATGCGCGGATACACGCGGCTCGGCGTCGAGCACATCCTCACGGGCACCGACCATCTCCTGTTCGTGTTCGGCCTGATGATGCTGGTGGCGACCACGCGCAGCCTGATCGCCACGATCACCGCGTTCACGCTCGGCCACAGCATCACGCTGTCGCTCGCCGTGCTCGAGCTCGCACGCGTACCGTCGGGGCCGGTCGAGGTGCTGATCGCGTTCACGGTGTTCCTGCTGGCCGTCGAGCTGGCTCGCGGGACCGACGCGCCAGCCACCTTGCTACGCCGCTATCCGTGGATGATGGCCGCGGTGTTCGGTCTGGTTCACGGGCTGGGGTTCGCCGGCGCGCTGCGCGAGGTGGGGCTGCCGTCGGGCGAGATCCCGGTGGCGCTGTTCGCGTTCAACGTCGGCATCGAGATCGGTCAGCTGGCGTTCGTGCTCGTGCTGCTCGTCGTCGCGCGGCTGGCCGGCTCGCTGATCGAGCGACTGCCCCGCTGGAGAGACGCCGTGCCGGCCTACGTGCTGGGATCGCTGGCCGCGGCGTGGATGTTCGAGCGCGCGGCCGCCCTGTTCTAGGACACCGGCCCGGAACTCCCGGCCCGCCGCGCGTCCCGGCTCACAGCTCCAGCACGATCTTGCCGAAGTTGGCGTTCGTTTCCATGTAGCGATGGGCCTCGACCACGTCGTCGAACGCGAAGACCCGGTCGACCACTGGCCGCACACGTCCGGCCGCGAGATGGGGAACGACGGCGGCCTCGAACGCGCGTGTGGCGGCAGCCTTCTCTTCCAGCGGACGGGCGCGCAGTAGCGTGCCGATGATGTGCCCGCGCTTGGCGAGCAGCGCCGCCAGGTTGAGCTCGGCCTTGATGCCGCCGAGCATGCCGATGACGATCAGCCGTCCTTTCTCGGCAAGCGCTCGCACGTTGCGCTCGAGGTACGACGCGCCGACGAAGTCCACGATGATGTCGACACCCGCGCCGTCGGTGGCCGCCAGCGTCTCGGCGGCGAAATCCTTCGTCTTGTAGTCGATCATCACGTCGAGGCCGAGGGCCGCGGCGGCCTCGAGCTTCGCATCGGAGCCGGCGGTACCGATGATCGGCGTGGCGCCGGCGACGCGAGCGATCTGGATCGCGGCCACGCCCACACCGGAGCCGGCCGCGTGCACGAGCACGGAGGCACCGGCACGCAGACCGCACTGGTCGAGCGCATCATGGGCCGTGATGAACGCCTCCGGCACGGCCGCAGCGTCGGTGAACGACAGCGCATCGGGAACCGCGACGGCCAGGCGATGATGAATGACGACCGTCTCGGCGTAGCCACCGCCGGCCAGGATGCCCATCACGCGGTCGCCCACCGCGAAACCGTCCGCACGCTCACCGACCTCGAGCACCTCGCCGGCGTACTCCAGGCCGGGGATCTCGAACTCGGGCGCCGGCCCGGGCTGCGGGTACAGCCCGCGACGCTGCAGCAGATCGGCGCGGTTCAGCGCGGTCGCATGAACCCGCACACGAAGATCCTCGCTGCCGCAGGCCGGGTCCGGAACCTCGACCAGCTCGAGAACCTCCGGATCACCGTGTTTCGTGATGACAACAGCACGCATGGGGCTCGCTCCTTACATGTTCACGGCCGCGGCTCGACGTTCGTGGCCACGGCTCACGGGTCATGGCCGCAGCTCGCGGATCACGGCCGCCACTCGCTGCTCGCGGCCGCGGGTCGCGGCCGCCGGGGCGACCGGCGTCGAATCGTTCACAGCGCGCGGGCCGGCTCCACGACCGACTCCGCGAGCTCGTCGAGCACGTCGACGATCCCGGCCGGGTCGCTGGCGAGCGCGAACACGATGATCTGATCGACACCGGCATCGCGATACTCACGCGCCAGCTCGAGCGTGGTCGGCGTGAGATACGGGCAGACGCTCACCTTGATCTCGTCGAGCGACCGCCCACGCTCGGACAGCAGCCCCGACAGGTGGCCGAGACGCTCGGCGGTCTGGGCCGGATCGATGTTGTAGCCGTACCAGCCCTGGCCCAGGTCGGCCACGCGCCGCAGGGCGGGATTGCTCTCGCCGCCGAAGTGGATCGGGGGATGCGGCTGCTGCACCGGCTTGGGGTACTGCCGGCACGCCGGCAACGTGTAGAACTCGCCGTCGTGGCTCGAGACCGGATCGCACCACAGGCTCTTCATGGCGCCGATGTAGTCCCGGCAGCGTGCACCGCGCCGCTCGAACGGCACCTGCAGGGCGGCGAACTCCTCGGCGAGCCAGCCGATGCCGAGCCCGAGATCGAGACGTCCGCCCGATAGCCAGTCGATCGTTGCCGCCTCCTTGGCCGTGTAGACGGGATTGCGCTGCGGTGCCAGCACGATGCCGGTGCCCAGTCGCACCGTCTTCGTGCAGGCCGCCAGGTACGCGAGCGCATTGAAGGGATCGAGGATGCCGACCTCGCCGCTGATCGGGAAGCTGCCGTCCTCGGCGTACGGGTACTTCGAGCTGTGGTCGTCGAACAGCACGACGTGCTCCGCGACCCAGATCGAGGCGATGCCGCGCTCCTCGCAGGCGCGGCCTGCGGCATCGATGAACTCAGGCGTCGCCACCGGATTCGCCAGCGGCAAAAAGACTCCAATTTCCACGTGTACGGTACCTCCGCCCCTGGGGCGTCCGCATCCTACGCACCATCCCCCCCTGTGTGAAAAAGGCGCGCGATCTCGCGAGCCGGCGAGCGAGATCGTTACCCACCGACACCGAAGAGAAAAAGGGGACAGTCCCCCTTTTTTCTTCGGTGCCGCTCGCTCGTGGACCAGCCAGCCCATGACGGTCACGTCATTGCCCGCGCGCAACGTCGTCGCGTAGCGTCCCTCCGTGCTCGGCGAGGAACCAGTGGAGTCACGGAGCCGCGCGGCGACCTCCCCCGCGATGCGGCTGCTCGATCGCTACCTGGCACTCGCCGCCGACGAGCGCGCGTCGGATCTGCACCTCGAGCCCACCGGCACGGGCCTGCAGATCCGCATGCGCGTCGACGGCGTGCTGCACGCGATCGAGCCGCCGCCCGCGAGCCTCGTCGCTCCGCTGCTGGCACGGACGCGGTTGCTCGCCCGTGTCGACCTCGCCGAGCACCGACTTCCCCAGGATGGCCGCTTCGCGTTCGAGCACCACGGCGTACACGTCGACGTGCGAGCCGCCTTCATGCCCGTACACGGTGGCGAGAAGCTCGTCCTGCGAATGCTGCAGCGCGAGCGCGACGACCGCGGCTTCGACGACCTCGGCCTCGACGGCGACGAGGCCACCGTCGTTAGCCGCGCGCTCGACGCGCCGCACGGACTGATCGTCGTCGTCGGCCCGACGGGCAGCGGCAAGACGACCACGCTGTACGCCGCCATCGAGCACCTGCGACGACCCGAGCTGTCGATCGTCACCGTCGAGGACCCGGTCGAGCGTGACGTCGGCGGCGTGGCGCAGATTCCCGTCGACACCGACTGCGGACGCGGCTTCGACGTCGTCCTGCGCACCGTCCTGCGCCTCGACCCCGACGTCATCATGATCGGCGAGATGCGCGACGTCGACAGCGCGCGCATCGCGTGTCGCGCGGCCCTGACCGGTCACCGCGTGCTCACCACCTTGCACACCACCGACGCCATCGAGGCGCTCGTGCGCCTGTGCGACATGGGGGTGCCGCGCCACCTCGTCGCGGCGACCGTCTCGCTGGTGATCGCGCAGCGGCTGGTGCGGCGCCTTTGCTCGCGCTGCAAATCGATCGTCGAGCCCGGCACCTCGGAGCTCGCCGCCTACCACGAGCTCGGCCTGATGGCACCGGATCGCGTCGCCGCCACCGTCGGGTGCGCGGCGTGCGCGGGCAAGGGCTACCGCGGCCGCGCAGCGGTATTCGAGCTTCTCGACCTGACCGCCTCGTGCGATCTCGAGGCCACACCGTCACGCAGCCTGCGCGCCGCCGGCCTGGCGCTGGCAACCGCGCTCACCACGACGACGGCGGAGGTCGTCTCGACGTGCCCTGCACCGCGCGGATGACGGCATGAGCGGCGGCCGTCCGCGGCGGCGGTCGCACGCGCGCGTGCGCAGACGACACGTTCGCATCGTCGTCTCGCGCCTGCAGCGGATGGTGGCAGCGGGAATACCGCCGGGCGAGGCGCTGGCTCTCGGGGCCGGCGCTACCGGAGCCGTCGCTGCCGCGTTCACGCGCGTCTCGGCGGCGGTCGCGCGCGGCCGCCCCCTGTCCGCGTCGCTGGCGGCAGCCGCGCTGCCGCTGAGCGAGGCCGATCTCGCGCTGGTCGTCGCCGGTGAACGATCGGGCGACCTCGCGCGCAGCCTCGGGTTGCTCGACCAGCGCCTGTCGCAGCGCGAGAATGACCGCCACCGCCTCCTGCAGGCGTTGCTCTATCCCTCGATCCTCATCACGGGAACCGCGCTGGTGACGTCGGCAATGGCGGTGTTCGTGCTGCCGTCGTTCGCGACGATGTACGACGAGCTCGGCGCCGAGCTGCCGGCCACCACGCGCACGGTCATCGCGACCGGCGGCTGGCTGGCCGCCCACGGCCCTGCAACGGCCGGCACGACCGCGATCGCCGCCATCGCATTGCTGTGGGCGAGGCGGCGCAGCACCGGGCTGCGGCGCGCACTCGATCGTGCGGCGCTCGCCACGCCGTGGATCGGTCGACTGATGCATACCACCGAGCGCGCCCGTCTGTACGCGACGATGGCAGTCCTTCTCCAGGCCGGCCTCGACGTGGAGCGAGCGCTCGCGCTTGCAGCGCCGGCCGTGGCTACGACCGTCGTGCGCGAACGGTGTGCGCGCGTAGGTCGCCTGCTGCGAAGCGGCACGCGTCTGAGCCTGGCGATCGACCGCAGCGGCCTCGACCTCGACGGCGGCGACAGCGGCCTGCTGCGCGTGGCCGAGGCCACCGGCGACTACGCGACCTGCCTGCAGCAGCTGTCGGCTGTCGCCGCCGAGGAACGAGATCTGGCCGTCGCCGGGCTGGCACGCGTCGCCGAGCCCGCGGCGGTCGCCATCGTGGCGCTCGCGGTCGGCGCCACCGTGCTCGCCGTCTACCAGCCCGTGCTGGGCTCGGCCGCCCTGCTGGCGGGCGGCCCATCGTGAACCTGCGCCGCCCACGGTGCCCACGCCAGGCCGATCCGGTCGCCCCGGACCGCCGGCATCGCCGCTCGCCGAGGCCACGGGTCGGCTTCAGCCTGTTCGAGCTGCTGGTCGTGATCGCCATCATCGGCGTTCTCGCGGCGGTTGCGGTGCCGCGCTTCGGCGAGTTCCGGGCCGCCGCCTACGATGCACGCAGCCAGCAGGATCTGCGCAACCTCGCCAGCGCCCAGGAGCTGTACCGGGCGACCAGCGACACCTACGCGGTCGACGTCGCGGCCCTCGCCTCGTTCGCCGCCTCCGAGGGCGTGGAGCTCGCCATCGAGGCCGCCGATCCGGAGGCGTTTCGTGCCTCTGCGTCGCACCCGGCCGGACGCCACCTGTACGCCTGGAACAGCGACGGCAAGCCGACCCTGACGTCGCGGCAACGGCCCTGAGCGTCACGAGCCCGGCGACCGCCTCGTGCGCACACGAACGCCCCGGTTGCGGTCGTCGTCGCGGCAACGCACAATCAGCACCGGGGCCATTTCGTGGTAGAGGTGTTGGTCATCGCGCTCGGCCTCGTCGTCGGCAGCTTCCTGAACGTCTGCATTGCACGCATCCCGCACGGCGAATCGGTCGTGATGCCGGCGTCGCACTGCCCCACCTGCGAAACGCCGATCAACTGGTACGACAACATCCCCGTGCTCAGCTACGCCATCCTGCGCGGGCGCTGTCGCAGCTGCGGCGAGCACATCTCGGCGCGCTACCCGCTCATCGAGATCCTCACGGCGGTGCTCGCCGTGATGCTGTTTCACGCCGGGTTCCCGCCGCAAGAGCTCGCGCTGTATGCAGCGCTGGTAGCGGCGCTCGTCGTCATGACGTTCATCGACATCGACTATCGCATCATCCCCGACGTGATCACTCTGCCGTCGATCCTGATCGCGCCGGCGGCGGCGTTCATCGTCGGCCAGATCACGGTCGCCGAGTCGATATTCGGGATCCTCGCCGGTGGCGGCGTACTGTGGGGGATCGCCGCGCTGTATCAGTTCGTGCGCAAGCAAGAAGGCATGGGGCTGGGCGACGTGAAGATGCTCGCGATGGTCGGGGGCTTCATGGGCTGGGAAGCGTCGCTGTTCACGCTCGTGGTGGGCTCGCTGTTCGGCACCATCATCGGCGTGGGCATGATGATCTTCCGGCGCGGCCGCCTCGACATGGAGATACCGTTCGGCCCGTTCCTGGCGGTAGGCACCCTGCTGTATCTGTTCGGCGGCCCCGAGCTGATCGGCTGGTACCTCGAGCTTCCGAGACTGCTGTAGAGACGTTCGTCGCCGGCGCTTCGCGCCGGCCCTACGGCACGATCGCTGTCGCCATCGACACGAGACACACGAGCTGCACGAGGAAGAACGTGAAGCTCACGTTCACGGCGGCGCTCGATCCCGACGCGATGTGAACGAGCCACCGCGGTACCCGCGCGACAGCGTGGACGCGCGCCGCAACTCGACCAGCGCCTCGCCGTGGGGCACTTTTCTTGCGCTGATGATGGCGGCCCGTTACTGACACCGGCATGAGCGATCCATCATACGAGTTCATCTCCACCGAGCGACGCGACCGCGTCCTCGTCGTGACCATCAACCGCCCGCAGGTGATGAACGCGCTGCATCCGCCGGCACACCTCGAGCTGGCGGCCGCATGGGACGGGTTCGCCGCCGACCCCGACCTCTGGGTCGCGATCGTGACCGGCGCCGGAGAGCGCGCGTTCTCGGCCGGCAACGACCTGAAGTTCCAGGCCGGGGGCGGCGACGTGCAGATGCCGCCGAGCGGCTTCGCCGGCCTGACCAGCCGCTTCGACTGCTTCAAGCCGATCATCGCCGCGGTGAACGGCGTGGCGATGGGCGGCGGTCTCGAGATCGCGCTCGCCTGCGACATCATCATCGCCAGCGACAGTGCTCGCCTGGGTCTGCCCGAGCCGCGCGTCGGGCTGGCGGCGCTGGCCGGCGGCATGCACCGACTGCCTCGCCAGATCGGGCTCAAGAACGCGATGGGCATGATGCTCACCGGACGCCACGTCGACGCGGCCGAGGCCTATCGGATGGGCCTGGTACAGGAGGTCACGGCGCCCGATCAGCTCATGGACCGCGCCATGGCGTGGGCCGACGAGATCTCGCAGTGCGCGCCGCTGTCAGTACGTGCTTCCAAGGAGGCCGCCATGGGCGGACTGGAAATGCCGCTGGCCGAAGCGCTGACGGCGCGCTTCGACGGCCTGCACGCGATGATCCACTCCGAGGACCTCGTCGAGGGCCCGCTCGCATTCGCCGAAAAGCGAAAGCCAGCCTGGAAAGGACGCTAGGAGCCCGCTCCCGACGCGAAGCACCGCCGTTCCTGGACCGGCTCCTAGGCCAGGGTCAGATCGGCTGCGCGCGCGCGCATCTCGGCCGGGCTGCCGAGCATCTGCCGGTCGTAACCGGCTCGCTTGAACCAGATGTGCATATCGCACTCATCGGTGAATCCGATCCCCCCGTAGACCTGCACCGACGTGCTCGTCGCCCGCGTCGCCACCTCCGCCGCGTGCGACTTCAGCAGCGCCGCGGTCGCCGAGGTGTCGGCGTACCCCTGGTCCCAGCCGAACGCCGCGTACCACAGCAGCGAGCGTACCGGCTCGATCTCGGCTGCGGTCTCGGCGCACATGTGCTTCACCGCCTGGAACGAGCCGATGGTGCGGCCGAACTGCTCACGCTCGAGCGAGTACGCCACTGCGAGGTCGAGGCTGCGCTGCGAGAGCCCGAGAGCATCGGCGGCGAGCGCGATGCGACCGGCGTCGACGATGCGGTCGATGAGAGCCGCCGCATCGGAGTGCGCCATTCGCATACCGTCGTCGACGCGCAGGCCGTTGAACACGAGCTCGCCGACGCGGCGCGTGCCGTCGACGGTCGACAGCTCCTGGACCTCGAGCCCGGCGCTGTCACGCGCCACGAGCAGGAGTTCGGCCGAAGCGCCGGTGCCGGCAGCGACGACGAACGCGTCCGCGAGGCCCGCGTCGGCGACGTAGCGCACGCTGCCGTCGAGCCGCCCGCTGCCCACCGGCGGTGCCGCGCACACGAACGACAGGCCCGCCTTGCCGGCGGCCACCGCCGGCAGCCATCGCTGGCGCTGCTCCTCGGAGCCGGCGGCCTGCAGCGCCAGGGGGGCCATCACGCAGGCGGAGTGCATCGACATCGGCGTCGCCGCAGCGCCGAGCTCCTCGGCTGCCACCGCCGCGTCGAGCAGACCGAGCGCGGATCCACCGTACTCCTCGTCGATGAGAATACCGCACACGCCCTGGGCGCCGAGCCCCTCGCGCAGATCGTCGTCGCGTCCGTGGTCGCTCTCCATCACGGTTCGCACGCGGTCGATCGGTATGTGGGCGGCGAGGAAACCGCGCAGGGCATCGCGAAACATCTGCTGATCCTCTGACAGTCCGAAGTCCACGATCAGCCCTCCCGGGGTGCGGGCTTCGGCTCGCGCGGCATGCCGAGCCCGCGCTCGGAGATGATGTTCTTCTGGATCTGCGCGGTACCGCCGCCGATGATGAGCCCCAGGCTGAACATGTACTGGCCCTGCCAGATGCCCTCGTCGCGCGCGTACTTCGACCCCTTTCGCAGCACCCCCTGCTCGCTCATGGCGTCGATCGCGAGCGCGCACACGTCGTGATTGAGCTGACAGCCGTTGAGCTTCGTGATCAGGCCGGCAACACCGGAGCCACGCCGCTTCAGGTTATCGGTGAGCAGTCGCAGCCCGTGATACTTCATGGCCACGACGCGTGCCTGCAGCGCCATCAGACGGTCGCGCCACACCGGGTTGTCGATCACGCCGACGTCTCTCATCACATCGGTGCAGTGGCGCAGGAGATTCTCGGTGTGGTTGCTGCGACCGAGCATGTTGCGCTCGTGGAACAGCGTGGTCGTTCCCACCTCCCAGCCCTGGCCGCGCTTGCCGATGAGGTTGGCCCGCGGCACGCGCACGCTGTCGAAGAACACCTCGTTGAACGAGCTCGTGCCGACCATGGTCTTGAGCGGCCGCACGTCGAGGCCGGCGCTGTCCATGCCGAGGGCGAGATAGCTGATGCCGGCGTGCTTGGGTGCGTCGGGCTCGGTGCGCACGAGCGCGAACATCATGTCGGCGTGGTGCGCGTCGCTGGTCCAGATCTTCTGTCCGTTCACGACGAACTCGTCACCTTCCAGCACCGCGCTGGTCCGCAGGCTGGCCAGGTCGCTGCCGGCGTTGGGCTCGCTGTACCCCTGGCACCAGATCATCTCGCCGCGGATGGTCGGGGCCACCCAGTCCTTCTTCTGCGCATCCGAGCCGTAGCTGAGCAAGGTCGGCACGAACATGCTGATGCCCTGGTTCTCCATGCCCGACGAGACGCTCGCGGTCGCGAACTCCTCGTCGATGATGACGGTCTGGAGCAGGTCGGGCTCGGCACCGAAGCCTCCGTACTCGCGCGGCACCGTGCGCGCGGCGTAGCCGTTCTCGATGAGCACCTTCTGCCAGGCGCGTATCTCCGGTGAATCCTCGGCAGCGTTCAGGGAGGCCGACGGCGCCTCGCCCTCGTGCGCCTTGAGGAACGCACGCACTTCTTCCCTGAACGACTCGTACTCGGGGCCGTAGCTGAGATCCATGCGGGCCTCCTTAACGGTCCCACGGCGATGAGTCTACCAGCGCTCGCGAGTGCGCACGCGATCTCGCGCCCGCGCGGGGCGAGCGAGACGACATTCACGATACGTCATTGACCGCCGGCAGCCGGCGTGGGAGGGACGAACCCGTGCAACGCCACCTCGCCGACAGCCGCCGATGCGAGCCGCGAGCGGACCGACCGTCGCGCGCGCGAGGGTTCACGCTGCTCGAGCTGATCGCGACCGTCGCCGTCGTCGCCGTCGTGAGCGCCGCGGCGGCAGCCGGCGTGCGAGCCCTGACCGGCGCGGTAACCCTGGAGAGCGCGCGCGTGCGGCTGGCGCTCGCGATGATGGGCGCGGCCCGCTCGGCCTACGCGCGGCAGGAACCGGTGGAAGTGATCGTCGAGCCCGGCGCCGATCACGTCACCGTGCGCACCGTGGGCCGCGAACCCGCGACGATCGCGCTGCCCGCCGGCGCCCGCATCGAGAGCGCGCCGGTCGCACGGCGGGTTCGGTTCCACGCCTCGGGGCTCGCGGACAACGCCACCATCGTGATCGCCGCCGGGTCGACGCGCACGGCGACGGTCGTCGTGAACCAGCGAGCGACGGTTCGATGAGGCAGCGCGGCAGCTCGGTGCTCGAGGCCGTCGCCGCCATGGGCCTCGGAGCGCTGCTGGCGACGACGGCGATCTCGCAGTCACGCACGGCGCTGTCGGTTCTCGGCGGCGCCCGCACCACGTCCGATGCGCTCACGGTCGCACGCAACCTCATCGAGCACGAGCTCGGTTCGCCGTGCGACGCCGGCGATCCCGGCCGCCGCTGTCCGGCGCAGCTGGCGTGCTCGCTCGACGTCACCCGCCTCATCACCGCGCCGGACCCGACGAAGCCCGTACTGCGGCGCGTGGTCGCCACCGTGGCAGCGCGGTCGGCGTCGGAGCCGGTCACGCTGACCGTGATCGCGGCCGGCGACACGGCGGGCTGCTCGTAGCATCGTGGCAACGAGCGCCCTCGAGATGGCCGTATCGTTGCTGCTCCAGGGCGCTGTGCTGACCACCCTGGCTGTCGCCCTGGCCGGCGCCGCCTCCGCAACGCGCGGTGCGTGGATGATCCACCACCAGCTGTCGAGTGTGACGCGCATCGAGCACCTGCTCGACCATGCGCTGGCCCGCGCGGGTGCAACTGCCGCAACCACGGGCCCCGTGGTCCGGCCTGCGGCCCGCGAGCTCACCCTGCGCGCCGACCTCGACGGCGACGGGGTGGTCGACGGTCGCAGCGCCGAGCTGACCGCATTCGCGCTCGGCTCCTCGGCCGACACCATCCGGCTCACGCATCGCATGGGGCGCCAGTCGATGACGATCGCCACCGGTCTACCCGACGCCGGCACGTTCGAGTACTTCTCGCGCCACGGCTCGAAGGTCGCGACGTCGACCGCCACGAGCGTGGTGCAGCTACCTCTGACCGGCGGCCACGGTGTGCTGGCCGCGGCGATTCCCGTCCGTGGCCCCTGAGCGCGGCAGCGCTCTGCTCGTGACGCTCGCGTTCGGGCTGGCGCTCGCCGCGCTGTCGACGCTCGCGGTCGCCATCGCCGCCGACGCCGTTCATCGGGTCCGGCTGCGTCGCGACGTGCTGTGCGCACGCTACGCGGCGGTCAGCCTGCTGGCGGCAGGGACCGGAGCCTATGGTGCACGTGCCGCGAGATCGCACCTCGACCGCAACGTGTCGCGCGTGCGCTACCGCCTCGTCGCGAAGGGCACGCACCGGTGTGTCGCGGAGGCCACCGCATGGTGCGGCGAGGCGCGTCGCACGCTCGAACGCACCGTCGACTCGCGAATGTGCCGCTGATCCGGCACGCGGCGGTCGTCGGTCGTCCACCCGCGCGCTGCGGTGCTCGCCGCTGCTTGCGATTTTGCCGGTGGCCGATAAGGTTCCGCCCGGTGTCGCTCTTCATCACGTTCGAGGGCATAGAGGGCTGTGGGAAGACGACACAGGCCCGGCTGCTGGCCGATCGCCTGCTCGCGGATCACGGCGTTCCCGACGTCGTCGTGACGCGCGAGCCAGGTGGAACCGAGGTCACCCGCGGCATCCGCGCGCTGCTCGCCGACCCGGGCTCGAAGCTCGATCGCCACGCCGAGCTGCTGCTGTTCCTGGCCGATCGTGCGCAGCACGTCGCCTCGGTGATCGGACCGGCGCTGGCGCGCGACGCCGTCGTGATCTGCGACCGTTACTGCGATTCGACCCTGGCCTACCAGGGCTACGGCCGCGGGCACGATCTGGCCTGGCTGGAACGGCTCAACGCGTGGGCATCTCTCGACACGGTCCCCGACCTGACCCTGTGGATCGACTGCGAGCTCGAGACCGGCGTACGACGCGCGGCCAAGGAGACCGGCGGTCCGGGCGACCGGTTCGAGTCGGAGCCGATGGACTTCCATCGCCGCGTGCGCGACGGCTTCGTCGCCCTGCACCGGGCCCACCCCGGACGCATCGCGCGCATCGACGGCGACGCGTCGATCGAGGACGTATCGCGCGCGGTCACCGCGGCCGTGCTCGAACGCTTCGAAGCGGCCGGCCCCCCCGGCCACGCAGGATGACCGGGCGATGAGCGACGCTGATCTCACGGCGACCGGCAACGTGCTCGAACGACCCGTGGGACACGACACGGTCGTCGCCAGACTCGAGCGCCTGGCCGCGATCCCGTCCGGTCCCGCAGCGGGTCCGGGCGCGGGCGTCCCGCACGCCGCGCTGCTGGTCGGGCCGGCCGGCGTGGGCAAGTACCGCACCGCGCTGTGGTGGGCCGCGCGCCTCAAGTGCGAGCGCGCGGCCGGCACCATCTGCGATCCCGCGTGCCCGTCGTGCCTGCAGATCGCGGCCGGCAGTCATCCCGATCTGCGTACACTCGAGCCCCTCGAGGAAGGCAAGCAGATCGGCATCGATCCGGTCCGCCATCTCATCCAGTCGATGTCGCTCAAGCCGCTGCGGCCGGGCCCACGCGTGGCCATCGTACGTGAGGCCCACCTGCTCGGCGTGCACGCGCAGAGCGCGATGCTCAAGCTGCTCGAGGAGCCGCCCGGGCTGGCGGTCATCGTGCTGGTCACCGACAACCTCGCGGCGCTGCTGCCCACCATCCGATCGCGCTGTCAGACATTCCGGTTCGGGCCGCTCGAGAACGATGCCGTCGAGAGTCTGCTCCTCGAGCACGGACGCGAGCCCGCCGCTGCACGGCAGGCCGCGGCGCTGGCCCGCGGCAGCGCCGGCCGCGCGCTGGCCTGCAGCGCGGAGCAGATCGAAGACCGTGACGAGCTGGTGCTCGGCTTCGAACGTCTGCGAACCGGTGAAGCGCAGGCCGTGGAGCCGCTGACCGCCGAGCTCGTCGAGCGCCGCAAGAAAGGGCGCGGCGGTCTCGACACCCTGTACGAGTGGGGCATGAAGAAGGTCGAGGCATCGCTCGGCTATGGCGGGCACGAGGAATCCGGTACACTCGCCGCCATCCTGCACGACCTGTCGGCCGACGACACGCGCGCCCTGCTCGAGCACGCCCGACGCATTCACTTCACGATCGGCGCCCTCGACCAGAACGCGAACGCGCGCCTGGCCATTCGCGATCTGCTGCTGAGCATCAGGGCCCGATGAGCGATAGCATCTACCTCACCACCCCGCTGTACTACGTCAACGCCGAGCCGCACCTCGGCCACACGTACACGACGGTTCTGGTCGACACCGTGGCGCGTTTCCACCGCTCCATGGGACGCGACGTGTTCTTCCTCACCGGCACCGACGAGCACGGCGACAAGATTGCGAACGCCGCAGCCGAGAAGGGCTGCGAGCCACGCACGTACGCCGACGACGTGAGCAACCTGTTCCGCTCCACGTGGGACGAGTGCGGCATAACCTACGATCACTTCATCCGCACCACCGACGACTACCACGTGCGATTCGTGCGCGACGTGCTGCAGAAGGTGTACGACGCCGGCGACATCTACTTCGGAGAGTACGGCGGGAAGTACTGCACGGGCTGCGAGCGCTTCTACGCCGACCGCGAGCTCGCCGATGGCAAGTGCCCCGACCACCAGACCGAGCCGGACTGGATCAGCGAGGAGAACTACTTCTTCCGCATGGGCAAGTACCAGGAGCGGCTGCTCGAGCACATCGACCGCCACCCCGAGTTCATCCGCCCGGCCGGATACCGCAACGAGGTGCTGGGCCTGCTGCGCGAGCCGCTCGAAGACCTGTGCATCTCACGCCCGCGGACACGACTGCAGTGGGGCATCGAGCTTCCGTTCGACTCGAACTACGTGACCTACGTGTGGTTCGACGCGCTGCTCAACTACCTGAGCGGGCTGTTCCACGAGAAGGGCGATGCGGCGCCCGCGCTGTGGCAGCACTGCAACCACTTCATCGCCAAGGACATCCTCAAGCCGCACGCGGTGTTCTGGCCCACCATGCTCATGTCGGCCGGCTATCCACTGTACGAGCACCTCAACGTGCACGGCTACTGGAACATGGGCGAGAGCAAGATGTCGAAGTCGCTCGGCAACGTGATCCGTCCGCTGGAGATGAAGGAGCGCTTCGGGCTCGACAGCTTTCGCTACTTCCTGCTGCGCGAGATGGTGTTCGGAATGGACTCGGGATTCACCGAGGACGCGTTCGTGACGCGCTTCAACGCAGACCTGTCCAACGGCCTCGGCAACCTGGTGAGCCGTGTCCTCTCGATGCAGCAGCGTTACTTCGACGGTGAGATACAGGCCGTGGGCGAGCTCGACGGCGACGAGGCACGCCTGCGCGACGCGTTCTTCGAAGCCGAGAACGGGCTCAAGGGCCACACCGAGGCGCTGGCCCTGCACCTGGCGCTCGAGGACGCGTGGGGCGCGTTCGCGGCCTGCGACAAGTACATCGTCGACACCGCGCCGTTCAAGATGTGGAAGGACGAATCGATGCGCGAGCGCGTCGGGCAGATCCTGCACGTGCTGTGTGATGCGCTTCGCCACGGCGCGCGCCTCATCGCGCCGTTCATGCCCGACACCGCCGAGCGCATCGTCGCCCTGCTGGGCTGCGAGCCCACGCGACTGGCCGATCCGGCCCCGGCCTGGGGCCAGGTGTTCGCACCCGGGCACCGCCTGGAGAAGCCCACACCGCTGTTCCCGCGCATCGAGATCGACAGGGAATCCACCGGGGCCTGACGCCCGACGGGCTATACGCGAAGCAACGCGCAGCGCGACGGACGGAACGCGGAGCGGCGCCGGGCGCGGCGGACAAAAATCGATGGAACTCGGTCTGGTCGATACTCACTGCCACCTCGCGGACCCGGCGTTCGACGAGGATCGCGACGCGGCCATCGCGCGTGCGCGCGCGGACGGCGTCACTCACATGGTGGCGGTGGGCGGCGGCGGGCCGATCGAGGCCAGCGAAGCCTCGGCCGATCTGGCCGCGCGCCACCCGTTCCTGCGCTCGACTGCCGGCATCCACCCCCACGACGCAGCGTCGTACGACGACGCCACCGAGGCGCGAATCGAGGCCCTTCTCGCGCGCGCCGAGGTCGTGGCGGTGGGAGAGACCGGGCTCGACTACTACTACGATAACTCGCCGCGCGAACAGCAGCGCGGCGCGCTCGCCCGCCACATCGGACTGGCGCGAAAGCACGACCTCCCGATCGTGCTGCACTGTCGCGATGCCGAGGACGATCTACGCTCCGTGATCTCGAGCGAAGCGCCCGACGGGCTGCGCGGCGTCGTTCACTGCTTCACCGGCGGTTTCGACGACGCGCGCTGGTATCTCGACCACGGGCTCATGGTCTCGGTGACGGGCATCATCACGTTCAAGAGCGCCGACGAGCTACGCGACGTGGTGCGTCGCCTGCCGCTCGACCGGCTCATGGTCGAGACCGACTCGCCGTACCTGGCGCCGGTTCCGAACCGCGGTAAGCGCAACGAGCCGGCCTTCGTCAGACACGTGGCGCAGAGCCTCGCGGCGATTCACGACACGTCCATCGATGATGTGGTCGCGCGCACGGGCGCGAACGCGGGCTCGCTGTTCTTCGACACCGTGAGCTGACGTCCGCCGACCCGTCGGTGGCCTAGCGAACGGGCTCGCGTCGCAGGCGAGGCGCGACCGCGATCACGAACGCGGCGACCAGCGCCGCCGCGAGCAGCACCATCTGCGCCAGGCCGGTCTCGAGGTCGGGCGACATCCCCAGCGCTCCCACCCGTGGCCACCACGTCACCGGCGTCAGCGGCAGCACGCCGGCCGACTGCAGTTCGGCGATCCCCGCACCCAGGAACCGGAACGAGAGCAGGTAGAGAACGACGCCCGTCGCCGTGAAGAACGGCCTGATGGGAATCGACGCACTGAAGCGCGAGATCGCCGCGTACACCACCGTGAGCACCAGACAGCCGACCACGAAGCCGGCCAGCACGGCGCCCGAGCCGTCGGTGTCGGCGGCCAGCGCCCGGTAGAACAGAACCGTCTCGAAGCCCTCACGATACACGGCGAGAAACGAGACCCCGCCCATCGCCAGGCGCGAGCCCGTGCCCAGCGCGCGGTTCAGCCGCTCGCGGATGTACTCCTGCCAGTGCCGGGCCTCGACCTTCGAGACGAGCCAGTAGCTGATCGAGAACAGCACCGCCGCGGCCAGCAGCATCGTGACGCCCTCGAGAACCTCGCCGCCGAGGCCCAGCTCGCCCACGAGCATCTCGACGGCAACCGCCGTCGCGAGGCTTGCCGCGATGCCGACGAGCGCGCCGCCGTAGAGCCAGCGCCGGGCGAGCAGATGCCCGCCCTTGGTGAGGTAGGCCGCGAGCGCGCCGACGATGAGGATCGCCTCGAGGCCCTCGCGCAGGATCACCAGGAACGACGCCCAGAAGTCTCCCGCCCGACCCTGCGGCGCGGCCGCGAGCACCTCGTCGGCGCCGGCGAGCCCGGCGTTCACCGCCGCGAACGCCGCGCGCGGGTCGCGGCCGGCCAGCACGTCGGCACGCGCACGGGCGAAGCCGGCCTCGAGCGACGCCGACAGCGCCGCGTCGTGCATCGCCAGCTTCTTCTCGACGCGCTCGAACAGCATGTACGCCTCGAGCATGCGCTCGGCGGCCGCGCGCGGCTCGGCGCTCGCGAGACGCTCGGCCTCGGCGACGGCCACCGACACCTCCTCGAGGATCGAGCCGTCCGCGTCGGCCACACCGAGGTCGACGGTGAGCAGGGCGCGCAGCTCGGCCGCGCTCGCCTCGAGCCCGGCCGCGTCGGCACGCGCGTGAATCGCGGCCCCCATCGCGGAGACCAGCTCGCTGGCACGCTCGCCGTCGTTCAGCCGGCCTGCGGACGAAAGCGCGTCGATGTCGGTGGCCACGCGCGCGTGGAAGAGGCGGGCCTCGCCGTACTCCACGTCGTCGATCACGCGACCGCCCGTGACCGCGTCGCCATACTCCTCGACCATCAGATCGAGAGCATGAATCACATGACGGCCGTCGACCTCGCCCGACACCGACCGGCCCGCCGCGTCGGTGGAGGTGCCGAGGAGGCGCGCCAGGGCAACGAGCTGTCGTCGTCGCGACTCTGCCTCCTCGCCGTGCTCGCGCGAAGTACCGAGCGCGGCCAGCAGCTGCGTGTCGGAGCGGTCGAGCAAGGCACCGGGCGTCGCCAGATCACGGTCCGCGGCGCCGCCACCGTGACAGGCCAAGCAAGGCTCCCGCTGCGCGCCGATCGCGGGCTCGCCCTGACGAAGCGCCCACAGGTGGGCGACGAGGTCCCATCGCTCCTGTGCCGTGAGGATCTCGCCCCACTCCGGCATGGCCGAGCCGGGCAGACCGTAGGTGACAACCTGGAAGAACTCGTCGGGCGTCTCGTGCGCCATGAACTCGGCGTCAGTGAAGTCGGCGGGCGGGCGCCCCTCGATCAGCTCGGCGAGCGGCCCCTCGCCGTCGCCGGCGCTACCGTGGCACGCCGTGCAGTAGCGCGCGTACAGCTCGCGGCCGGCGGCACGGGACGGTGCGGCGTCCGGCCGCGGTGGCGCGAAACCCACGCCGTGTGCTTCGAACCACGCACCGTACGCATCCGTGACCACCTCGATCGCGGCGCGGTCGTCGACCAGCTCCCGCATGCGAGCGAGCTCGGGCGAGGACGCCTCGGCAGCGAGCAGGTCGAGGATCTCGGCAGCGGTCGCGAGCTCGGCGGCATCGACGACCTGGCCGTCCCGTACGCCCTCGCCGTATTCCTGCACCGCCAGGCGCAGCAGCGAGACCTGCTTCTGCAGCGGCATCCCGGCGGCCACGACCACGTCGGTCGAGGCCACGCCGAGCAGCAGCGCGGCGCCGGCCGCGACGCACGCGTGCCACGACACGAAGTGATGACGGGGGCGGCGCGCGGTGCCGGCCGGGGGGCGCTGGGGTCGGGGAATCATCGGAGATGCCAGGACGGGATAGAGTTGAATATGATTGTCAATTTCAATGATTAGCAGCGCGGACGGGCCCTGTAAACCCGGCCAGCTCAGGTGCGGGAACGATCGAAAGTGATCGCTAGCGCTTTCGCGGGGTCGGCCGCTTGCCGCCGCAGTCCGCGCAGAGCCCGTAGAGCTCCATCTTGTGGCTGCGTAGCTCGAAGCCGAAGCGGCGGGCCACGGACTCCTGCAGCTCTTCGATCTTCGGGTTCTCGAACTCGATGATCTTGCCGCAGGATGTGCAGATGCAGTGGTCGTGATGACTGGAGACGTTCTCGTACAGCGCCTCGCTGTCGCCGAAGTGGCGCTCGCTGACGAGCCCCGCCTCGCACAGCAGCTTCATCGTTCGATACACCGTCGAGAAACCGATGCCCGGGCTGCTGCGCGTGACCTCGCGGTATATCTGATCGGCGTTGAGGTGCCCCTTGACGCCGAAGAACCAGCGCGCGATGTCATCGCGCTGACGCGTGCCCTTGAGACCGCGCTCACGGATGAACTCGCGAAACTGTTCGAGCTTGTCGTCCATGCGAGCGTCGAGAGACGGGCGGCGCGGCAGCAGCCTCGCGCCGGCTAGACCGTCGTCGGACGGTCGGAACGGTCGTCGTCGGCAGCCTGATCACCGGCCGCGTCGGACCCGGCGGCGTCGGTCTGCTCGACTGCGGCGGCGTCGGCCGGCGTGACCGGCGTGACCGGCGCGGCGTCGGCCGGCGTGACCGGCGTGCCCTCAGCCCGCTCGCCCGGCGTGCCCTCAGCCCGCTCGACCGGCGCGGCGTCGGCGTGCTCGCGCGGCGTACCGTCAGCCTGCTCGACCGGCGTACCGTCAGCCTGCTCGACCGGCGCGGCGTCAGCGTGCTCGCGCGGCGTGCCCTCAGCCCGCTCGACCGGCGCGCCGTCGTCCTGCGCGACCGCCGGCTCGACCGCCGCGGTCGCGGAATCGGCGTCGCCGTGGGCATCGGCATCGGCATCGGAGCGGCCGCCGATGATCTCGCGCAACCCGGGCTCGATGTAGACCTGGTCGAGATCCTGGTCGGCCAGAAAATCGAGCAACACCTCGATGTGCTCCGCGGCCGCTGCGTGGCTGTCCAGCAGCACGATCTCCTGTCCGTCTATGCGGCAGGGTCCGCTGCGCACCGAGTAGCCCACCTCGCGCAGCAGCCGTTCCTCGCGAACCTCGGTGCCGAGGCCCGCGACGAGCTCCTTCAGCTGGCCGAGCAGCAGGAGCTGCTTCTCGCTAGCCTGGGGCTTCTTGCGCTGTTTCTTGCGGGTTGCGCGCTTTGCCATCGCGGCGATCTCCGGAGACGCGAAGTGGTCGCGCGGAGCCTGGCTACAGCTCTGTCTTCGATCCGCGCGAAGCCGGGGCCGGCGTGTCCGCGTCGTCGTTCATGTCGGGATAGGCATCGTCAACGTCGCTGCTCTCGATGGGACCGCCCGGCGTCGCACGACCGTTGGACGTCGAGCCTGCAGACTCCCGGACGTCACCCTCGTGACCGCCCTCGCCCTCGAATTCCTCGTCCTCGTCACCGAGCCGCTGAATCGCCTCTTCGATCGTGTGCAGGCTGTGTGCGATGCGCTCGAGCTCCCGGCGCACGGTGGGATTGGTCCGGAACCGACCCATCGATCGGCGCGCCGTGTCGCGCAGCGCATCCATCCGCTTCTGCGGAATGCCGAACAGGTCCTCGAACACCGAGAGGCTGTCACCCCACGCCTTGCCGCCGCCCTCGACCACTTCGCGAACGCGTTCGCCCGCCTTCTCGCGCAGATCGCCGAGCGCCTCCATGCTGCGAGTGGCCCGGTCGGAGAAATCCTGAACTCGCGCCTCGCCCGAACGAATGAGCTTGCGCAGGAACGGCACCGATACGAGGTGGGTCTTGCGCTTCTCCTCGTCGAGTATGATCTGAGCAAAGGTGACCGAGGTGAGATCTTCCTCGCTCTCGTTGTCGATCACCATCACGTCCTCGCCGCCGCGAACCAGGCGCGCGATCTCTTCCAGGGTGACGTAGCGGGATTCGAGCTTGTCGTAGAGCTTGCGGTTCGTGTACCGCTTTATGATCCGTGGGTCTCCCATGGCGATCTCTCCAGCTTCAACGGGCTACCAAAGGGTGATTCAAACGGCAAACTGACGCACTGCGCATCCACGTATCTTAGCACTTTGCGGGCCGCGCAGCGCCCGGCGCCGGCTTGACCGCCGGTGGCCGGTTCGCTAGCGTCCGCCCAGCCGATGCAGTCGTTTCGCGCCGCCGCCGTTCAGCTCAGAGCGGGCCCCGACAAGCCGATCAATCTCGCCGCCGGTGCCGAGCAGGTCCGCCACGCTGCCGGCGAGGGCGCGCGCCTGGTCGCGCTGCCCGAGCTGTTCGCGTGGTCAGGGCCGGCGAGCGAGGAGGCGGCGCAGGCCGAGACCGTCCCCGGGCCGGCAAGCGAGTCGCTCGGCCGCCTCGCCCGTGAGCTCGGCATCTGGCTCGTGGCCGGCTCGCTGCTCGAGCGCGACGAGCCGTCCGGTGCTGCTCGGTGCTTCAACACCTGCTTGCTGTTTGGACCCGACGGCGCGCTGGCGGCGCGCTACCGCAAGATCCACCTGTTCGACGTCGCGATCGACGGCGCGGTGGCCGCCCGCGAATCCAGCACGCGACAGCCCGGCAGCGAGATCGTCCACGCCGGCACGGAGCTCGGCAGCATCGGCCTCGCCGTGTGCTACGACCTGCGCTTCCCCGAGCTGTTCCGCCGGCTCGCCGTCGACGGTGTCGAGATCGTGGTGATGCCCTCGGCGTTCACCGCACCGACCGGGGCGGCGCACTGGCACACGCTGGTGCGCGCGCGTGCGATCGAGAACCAGTGCTTCGTGGTCGCCCCGAACCAGTTCGGGGCGACCAGCCACGGGTTCGACAGCTACGGGCACTCGATCATCGTGGATCCGTGGGGCGAGATCCTCGCCGAGGCCGGGGCCGACGGACCATGCATCGTGGCGGCCGACCTCGACGGCGAGAGACTCGAGCAGGTACGGCGCAAGCTGCCGAGCCTCGAGCACCGCAGGCTCGAGCCGTGAAGCCGTTCCTCAACCTGGTCACCGCCGAGCAGGCCTACCGCGAGATCGGCACGTTCGAGCCGCTCGGAACCGAGCGCGTCGACGCCCGCACGGCGCTGGGCCGGGTGGTGGCCTCGGAGGTACGGGCCCACGACGACATCCCGCACTTCGATCGCTCGAACATGGACGGTTTCGCGGTACGGGCGGCCGACACCTCGGCGGCCTCGGAGCGCTCCTCCGTGGTGCTCGACGTGGCCGGTCAGGTGCTGATGGGCCAGGCGCCGACGGTGGCGGTCGAGCCCGGCACCGCGGTGCGGGTGTCGACCGGCGCCATGATGCCGCCGGGCGCCGATGCCGTCGTGATCGTCGAGAGGACCGAGGAAGTGGGGGCCTCGCGAGTGGCCATCCGCGAGGCCGCGGTCGCCGGTCAGTACACGGTCGGCGTCGGCGAGGACCTGCGCACCGGCGACCTCGTATTCTCTCCCGGACGGCGCCTGAAGGGCAGCGATGTGGGCGTGCTCACGGGCGTGGGCCTGTCGACGGTCGAGGTTCACCGCATACCGCGGGTCGGCATCATGGCCACCGGAGACGAGATCGTCGAGCCCGAGGACGAGCTCGGTCCGGGACAGGTGCGCAACGTGAACCAGTACCTGCTCGCATCGCTCGCAAGGCAGTGCGGGGCCGACGTGAGTGACTACGGCGTCGTCGTCGATCGCGAGGACGTGTTCACCGGCACCTTGACCCGCGCGGTGGCCGACAACGACGCCGTGTTCATCTCGGGCGGCAGCTCGAAGGGCACACGCGACCTGACGCGCCCCACGATCGAAGCGCTCGAAGGTGCCCGCATCGTGCTGCACGGCATCGCCATCGCTCCCGGCAAGCCCACCATCCTCGCACGCACGCCCGGCGCCGCGATCATGGGGCTGCCCGGCAACCCGGCCGCGGCCGCCGTGGTATTCGCACTGTTCGGCCAGACCCTGGTGCGGGTGCTGGCCGGCGAATCGCTCGAAAGAATCCGCACGACGCGGCCCACCGTGCGCGCCCGCCTGGCCGAGGCTGTGGCCTCGACGCCGGGGCGCGAGGACTACGTGCGCACGAGCCTGGAGCCGGCCGACGGCTTGCCCGAGGCGCGACCGCAGCGCGGCAAGTCGGTGGCGATCTCGACGATTGCGCGCGCCGACGGCCTGCTGCGCATCCCGCTGTCGAGCGAGGGCATCGAGGAAGGCACCGAGGTGGACATCATCCTGCTGTGAGGGGCGAGGCAACGGTGACGACGAAGACAAAGAAATTCCTGCAACGCGTTCCGCTCGACGTGGCCCGCGCCGAGGTGGTCGCCCTGGCCGGCCGTACCGACGCCGAGAGCGTCGACGTGGAGGGCTCGCTCGGCAGGATCACGTCGGCGCCGGTGAGCGCGCGCTTCGCCTCGCCGCACTACCGCGCTTCGGCGATGGACGGCATCGCGGTGCGCGCCCGTGATACCGAGGGCGCGCAGGGCTCGACGCCGGTGATTCTCGAGGCCATCGACGGCGGTGACGACCCCGTCGTCGGCCGCCGCGTGTGCGCGCCCGTCGATACCGGAAACCCGATGCCGGCGTGGGCCGACGCCGTGATCCGCGTCGAGGACACGCGCACCACGGAGCGTGGCTTCGAGATTCGCGCGCCGGTGATCGTGGGCCGCGATGTCCGGGCCATCGGCGAGGACGTCGCGGCGGGCTCGGTGCTGTTCGGGCGCGGCCATCGAGTCCGCCCCTACGACATCGGCGCGATGCTGGCGACCGGCGTCGGGAGTGTCGACGTGATGCGGCCACCGACGGTGGCCGTGCTCGCTACCGGCGGCGAGGTGGTCGAGCCCGGCGGCGACCCCGAGCCCGGCCAGGTCATCGAGTACAACGCGCGCATGATGGCGGGCTTCGTCGCGCAGTGGGGCGGCGAGCACGTCTACCTGGGACGCGTCGCCGACGAGCGCCCCGCGCTCGAGAAGGCGATACGGGCCGCTGCCGCCGCACACGACGTCGTGTGCGTGATCGCCGGCAGCTCGGCCGGCCGCAAGGACTTCACGGTCGACGTCCTGGCCGGCTGCGGCCGTCTTCTGCTCCACGGCGTCGACATGATGCCCGGCAAGCCCGTCGCGATCGCCGAGATCGACGGCAAGCCGGTGATCGGCGTGCCGGGCTATCCCGTCTCGGCCGTGATGGTGTACCGCGAGCTGCTGCAGCCGCTGCTGGCGACGTGCCTCGGCACCGCCCCTGCGACGCCGGTGAACGTGGCCGCACACGTGCGGCGCGCGATTCCATCGCGACTCGGCGTCGAGGAGCTCCTGCGCGTGTGCCTCGCTGCCGACGACGAAGGCCTGGTAGTGGCACTGCTGCCGCGCGGTGCCGGCTCGATCACGACGCTGGTTCGCGCCGATGCCATCCTGCGCATACCCGCCACCAGCGAGGGCATCGCCGCCGGTCAGGCCGTGTCCGTCGAGCTGCTGACGAGTGACACCCCGCCCGGCTCGACCGTCGTCGTCTCCGGCCCACCCGACGCGCTCGGCGCGCAGCTCGAGGACCGCCTGCGCAGCGCCGGAACGGTCGCGCGCTTCGCCTATCTCGGCCTCGCCGACCACGACGCCGTCACCGCCATCGCCGCCGGCGAAGCCCACATCGCGATTCTCTCGATCGAGAGCGCCGCCGACCTCGCCGCCGTCATCACCGACCGCCTCCCCGGCGCCCGTCGCCACGAAATCGATTCCACCACCCTCCTCCTGAGCGCTCCCTTCACCCGCACGCCCAACGGCATCGCCCTCGAAGCACTCCTGGAACGACCCACCAGCTGAGAAGGCGCGGCAACATTCTTCGAGAAAGGGGACAGTCCCCTTTCTCGTGGAACACCCCGCGAGCTGGAGAGGCGCGGGAATACTTTTTCGAAGAAAAAGTTTTACCGCGCCTCGTGCACCACAACGGCACGAACCACGGACAGATGGGGAGAAGACGTCAGCGAGTCTTGCGCCGCGCCGCCCGCAACCCTTCGGCGATCTCGTCCACCAGCAGCTCGGCCTCGGCGCGCGGATCGGAAGCGTCGCGGATCGGCCGTCCCACGACGACGAAGTTCGCGCCGGCCGCCACCGCCTCCGACGCGCTCCGCACCCGCTGCTGGTCGCCACGCTCGTCAGAGCCGCGGCGGATGCCGGGCGTGACGATCGAGAAGCGCCGCGCGCACGCCTTGCGAATGGGCTCGATCTCGAGCGGTGAGGCCACCACGCCGTCCATGCCGGCGCGCTCGGCGAGGACGGCCAGACGCACCACCTGGTCGTGAACCGGCGCCGGCACGCCGATGGTCTTCAGGTCCTTGGCGGTGAGGCTCGTCAGCACGGTGACGGCCAGCATACGCGGGCGCCGGATCCCCTCGGTACGGCATACCCGGTGCACGTCGGTGACCGTGCGCCGCATCATCTCGAAGCTGCCGGAGGCGTGGACGTTGAACATGGCCACGCCGAGCCGCGTGGCCTCGACCGAGGCCCGCGACACCGTCTGCGGGATGTCGTGGAACTTCAGGTCGAGGAAGATCTCACCGCCGCGGTCGTGGATGTACTTGATGATGCGCGGCCCGGTCTTGAGGAAGAGCTGCTTGCCGACCTTGAACATGCCGACCGCGCCCTCGAGCGCGCGAACGTACTCGCCTGCCTCGCGCAGCGAGCCGACGTCGAGCGCGAAGATCAGCCGGCCGCGGGCGCGATCACGGGCGCTCGTCGTCGTGCTCAAGCTTGCCTGGCCTCGGCCACGAGCGCCGCGAGGTGCGCGGCGGCATCGGCCAACGCGATCTCGGCCGCATCCGTCTCGCCGCGAGCCTTGAGCTCGACGTTGCCGGCCTTGAGGCCGCGAGGGCCGATCGTCACCCGGTAGGGAATGCCGATGAGATCGGCGTCGTTGAACTTGACGCCCGCACGCTCGTCACGGTCGTCGAGCAAGGTCTCGACGCCGAGTGCCCGCAGCTCTTCGTCGAGCCGTTCCGCCGCCTCGCGCGTCGCCGCATCGTTCCACTTCACCGGCACCACGATGACCTCGTACGGCGCGATCGCGACCGGCCAGATGATGCCGGCATCGTCGTGGTTCTGCTCGATCGCAGCAGCCAGGGTACGGGTGACGCCGATCCCGTACGTCCCCATCTCCATCACCGTCTCGTTGCCGTCGGCGTCGAGAAACGTCGCGCCCAGCCGCTCGCTGTACTTCTTGCCGAGGTAGAAGACCTGCCCGACCTCGATGCCGCGGTGCTCGCGCAGCACGCCGCCCTCGCACCGCACGCAGCCGTCGCCGCCGCGCGCCACCCGCAGATCGGCCTCCTCGACGGTCGCGAAGTCACGCCGCTGATCGACACCGGTGAGGTGCGTGTCGGCCTTGTTGGCACCGGTGATCATGCCGGTGGTGGCCACCAGACGGGCGTCCGCCAGGATGCGTAGCCCCAGGCCCACCGGGCCCGAGAAGCCCACAGGCCCGCCCGTCAGCCGCTCGATCTCGTCGTCCTCGGCCAGCCGCACGGCCTCGGCGCCGAGCGCGGTCTTGAGCTTGGCCTCGCTCAGCTGGTCGTCGCCGCGCACGAGCGCCGCCACGCCATCTCCGTCGGCCACGAACAGGAGCGTCTTGATGAAACGCTGCGGCGGCGCGCCGAGAAACTCCGACACTTCCTCGATGGTACGCGCGCCCGGCGTCGCGACCTCGGCCAGGTCAGCCGACTCGAACGGGTCGGAGACCGCCGGCCGCGCCTCGGCCTTCTCGACGTTGGCCGCGTAGTCGCAGCCGTCGCAGCTGACGATCAGATCCTCGCCCGATTCGGCCAGCACCTGGAACTCGTGCGACATCGTACCGCCGATGGCCCCGGTATCGGCCTCGACGGTCCGGAACGTGAGGCCGCAGCGCGTGAAGATGCGCGAGTAGGCCTGCCGCATGCTCTCGTACTCGCGCCGGCAGTCGTCGTAGTCGACGTGGAAGCTGTAACCGTCCTTCATGACGAACTCGCGGCCACGCATCAGCCCGAAGCGCGGCCGCACCTCGTCGCGAAACTTCGTCTGGATCTGGTACAGGTTCAGCGGCAGCTCGCGGTAGGAGCGCACGTCGCGACGCACGAGGTCAGTGATGACTTCCTCGTGGGTCGGACCGATGCAGAAGTCGCGGCCGTGACGATCGTGCAGCCGCAGCAGCTCCTTGCCATACAGCTCCCACCGTCCGCTCTCGCTCCACAGCTCGGCCGGGCACACCACCGGCAGCAGCACTTCCTGGCAGCCCGCGCCATCGAGCTCCTCGCGAACGATGCGCTCGATCTTCTGGATCGACTTCAGCGCCAGCGGGAGGAAATCGTACACGCCGCGCGCAACCTGGCGGATCATGCCGGCGCGCAGCAACAGGCGGTGGCTCATGACCTCGGCGTCGGCCGGGTCCTCTTTCAAGGTGGGGACGTGGAGGCGTGAAAAAAGCAACGTGGAACTCCCAGCCCACGCCTCGCCGCCGTCCGGACCCGGCTCACCCGGACCGATGCGCGGCTGCGAGACGAAAAGCCGCGCGATGATAGGATAAGGGGTGTCAGGCTGTCAACGCGCCGACATCGCCAGCCGCGCCGCACCCACCGCGCCCGCATCGCCTCCACGCGCGGCCGCGACGACCGTGAGCGACGCGGCATCACGAGCGAACAGCGAAGCGTCCATGGCGGCCAGCAACTCGTCCTTGCGGGCCAGCACGCCCGGGGCAATGCCCCCGCCGATGACCAGAACCGTGACATCGAGCACGTTGACGGCCGACGCCAGGCCGATGCCGAGCATCTCGATCATGTCTGCCGTGATGGCGCGCGCTTCGTCGTCGCCACCGTCGGCGCGCTCGAACAGCGATTGCGCGTGTCCGTGGCCGCGCTCACTCACGTCGGCGATCACGGCGGCGCGCAGCCGCTCGCTCGCCTCGGCGACCAGAGCGCGGGCGGCGGTCTCCGAGCAGTAGGCCTCGAGGCAGCCACGGTTGCCGCAACCGCACAGCCGGCCCTTGCTGCAGACCACCGAGTGGCCGAGCTCGCACGCGTAGCCGGTCGCGCCGTGGTGCAGCTCACCGCCCAGCACCAGACCCGAGCCGATACCGCTGCCGAGGGTGATGAGGAGATAGCTCGCGACGCCGTCGGCCGCGCCGCCGAGCCCCTCGCCGAAGGCGGCGCAGTTCGCATCGTTGTCGACGATCGTCGCACGGCCGAGGATCTCCTCGAGCTCGCGCTGTACGGGTCGGCCGACCAGGCGAGGCAGATTCGGGCTGCCGTGCAGAACACCGTCCGCACCCATCACACCCGCCAGGCCGATGCCGACGGCATCGGCCACCGTAGCGGTGGCGGAGAGCTCGTCGGCCAGCGATCCGATCGCGGCGGCCAGATGACGGACATCGGTCTCGAGCCCGGTCGCGCGACCGCCACGCGCGACGATGTTGCCGCGCTCGTCGACGAGAACCGCCTTGACCGCTTGCCCGCCGACGTCGAATCCCGCCCAGCTCGAATCCTGCGATGCCGCCGATGTCATGCCCCCTCCCGTTCACACATTTCGCGTCACAGCACCTCGCTCGCCACGCGCTCGTCCACCTCGGTGAACGCGCCGCGGGCGAGCAGCAGCGCCAGCAGCACCGGGATCACGTAGAAGCTGATGCGGAAGATCAGGATCGCCAGCACCGTCTCGTCGGCCGGCACGCCGCCGCTCTCGAACATCGTGCTCAGAGCCACCTCGAGCACTCCCACGCCTCCGGGCACGAACGATATGACCGCGAAGACGATGGCGACCGAAAACGCTACCACGACCTGACCGTAGCTGACCTCGGATCCCACCGAGTAGAACGCGGCGTACAGCACGGCGATGGTGAAGACCCAGTCGAGAAAGATCCAGGCCAGCGGGCCGAGCATCGCACGCGGCTGGCTGGCGAAGAACACCAGGCCCTCGTCGATGTGTGCGAAGAAGAGCTCGGCACGACGCGCGAATCGCTCGTAGTATCCCAGCCGTTTCAGCGCACGGGCTGCCAGATCGGACACGCGCGCGAGCACCAGGGTCCGCACGTTGTTGCTGTAGACCATCGCGAGGCAGACGACCAGGAACACCGTCAGGACCGCAACCACCACGGTGACGATGCCCACGCTCATCGGCGCGAGCTGCCGGCTGAACACGAGGTGGATCAGCCCGTACACGATGAAAACCATCAACATCAGATTCGTGAGCAGCGTCTGCGTGAACGAGATCAGGACGGCGCGCCCGGCGCTGATGCCCTTCTTGTTGAACATGAAGATGCGCAGCGCGAAGCCGCTGAGCCCGCCGGTGGGGAGCACGTAATTGGCCGTGTTGGCGACGAGCGTGATGCGCAGCATGTCGCGCTGGCCCACCGACGATCCGGCCGCCCGCGCGATGCCCTCGTACGACAGCGACATGGTGACGTAGCTCAGGAACGTCGCCACCACCGGGAAGGCAAGAAGCCGCGGGTCGAGCGCGACGAGCGTGTCGAACAGGTCGGCGCCGCCCGCGGTCATGACCATGTAGGCGTAGACCAGAACGAGGGCCACGCCGGTGACCGCCACGCCGCGGCGGATCCGGCTCCACAACGAACGGCTCGTCCCGTTCGTCACAGTCCGCTGCCCCGCGTCGTCCACGGTCGATCTTCTTTCAGGTCCGGGTTGCCGATGAGGGGGGTACGAGAGCGCCCCCGCGGGGCCGACAGCCGCCTGCCGTCGGCATCTTCAATCGCCTGCTAGCCGCCGAACGTCTCGAGCGCGCGAGCGCGCTGCGGGTTGCGCAGCTTGCGCAGCGCCTTCGCCTCGATCTGCCGGATGCGCTCGCGGGTGACCGCGAACTTCTGACCGACCTCCTCGAGCGTGTAGTCGGTCTTCTCGCCGATGCCGAAACGCATGCGCAGGATCTGCTCCTCGCGCGGCGTCAGGGTGGCGAGCACCTTGCGGGTCTGTTCCTCCAGACTCAGAGCCACGGCCGCGTCGGCCGGCGACACCGACTGCCGGTCCTCGACGAAGTCTCCGAGCGAGCTCTCCTCGTCGTCGCCGATCGGAGTTTCCAGCGACACCGGCTCCTTGACGATCTTGAGAACCTTGCGGATCTTGTCCGCCGGCATCTCCATCTGCTCGGCGATCTCCTCGGGCGTGGGTTCCCGGCCGAGCTGCTGAACGAGATACCGCGACGTGCGCAGCACCTTGTTGATCGTCTCGATCATGTGAACCGGGATACGGATGGTGCGGGCCTGATCGGCGATCGCACGGCTCACCGACTGCCGGATCCACCAGGTTGCGTAGGTCGAGAACTTGTAGCCGCGCTGGTACTCGAACTTGTCGACCGCGCGCATCAGGCCGATGTTCCCTTCCTGGATGAGATCGAGGAAACCGAGGCCGCGATTCGTGTAGCGCTTGGCGATGGAGACGACGAGCCTCAGGTTGGCCTCGATCAGCGCCTTCTTGCCACGCTGTGCGCGGTCCTCGCCGCGGCGGATCGACCGCAGGAAGAAGTCGAGATCGACGACGCTCAGGCCGATGCCCTTCTCGATGTCGGTGATGGCGCGACGCGCCTCACGAATGTCACCCGCCATCTTCTGCGCCGCATCGACGCTCATCCTGAGGTTGCCGGTGGCCTTGCGCTTCGCGTTGGTGCCGCCGCTGGCGAGCTGCTTGACGATCTCGAGAATCTGCTTCGAGTCGCGCTTGGTTCGCTTCTCGTAGCGCGAGATGACGCGTCGGTGCTGGCGCCCGATGCGCTGCGCCTCCTTGAGCTTGCCCACGATCGAGTTGACGTGACGATCGCCGAGATTCATCGCGACCAGGTGATCGCAGACCTTGCCTCGTGCGACGGCGAACTTCTCCTCGCGGGCGGTCGGCTTGCGCTTGGCCTTCTGGTTGGGGACCGGCGCAAAACGAGTCGGCATGGTGCTCTCGTACGCCTTGGTCACGCGCTTCAAGGTGCTCACGTCCTTGAGGAACTTCTTCAGCTTGCGCTCGTCGCGCTCGACCGACGCCTTCTCCTCCTCGCCGTCGTCGGCGAAGATGTCACGCGGCTCGATCTCGCCGGCCTTGAGCCGGTCGGACAGCGCGACGACGTAGCGGAACGAGAGAGGCACGCCGTACACGCAGTCGCGCACCTCGTGCAGACCGCTCTCGATCTCCTTGGCGATCGTGACCTCTTCCTCGCGCGACAGCAGCGGTACGCTGCCCATCTCCTGGAGGTACATGCGCACCGGATCGGTGCTGTCGCTGCCGTAGTCGCGCTCGGGGGCGCGCACCTTGGCGACCGCCGGTGCGGGCGGCCCGTCGATCGCGGCCGGCTTCTTGACCTCGGCGACCTCGGCTTCGGAGACGCTCCAGTCGGCCTCGTCGCCGAAGAAGGCCTCGGCGGAGTCCTCGTTGCCGCCGTCGCTCGACTCGTTGCTGAAGCCCTCTACGATCTCGATGTCGTTCTCGGACAGAACGTTGAACGCCGCCTTGAGATCCTCCGGAAGGACGTCCTCCTGGGGAACCATCCGGTTGATGTCCTCGTAGGTTACGTAGCCACGCTCCTTGCCGAGGTCGATGAGACGGCTGATCCCCTTCTTGACGTTGGGGTTCGCGGATTCCTTATCGGTCGACTGTCCTCTGGTTCCGGCCATCCGCTTTCCTTTCGTGCTGCGTTGCAGTCGGGGCAAAAAAAGGGTGCTATTGCGCGCACTTGACCCCCGACACCCCCCAGCTGATAGAACCGGTCGATGGGACCGGCGGTGCGAGCGAGCCACGCGTAGTAGCTCGGCCACGCTACGTACGCCCGGATTAGGAGTCAAGAATTACCCCACCCGGGGACGTGGGCGAGGTTGCGCACGAGACAGGATCGTCCTTGTTTTTCACGAGTTTAACGAGAAATAGCGGCCTGCAGGGGCACCTCGAACGGGGTCAGGGTGGCTCTTTTCGTCCACCCCCCCGCGTCCCCCGGAGAGGGGGGTATCGGCGTTCCAGACGGGTGGTCGCGGCACGTCTGCTCCCAGCCGCGGCACTGGCGCTCGCGACGGCCTGCAATCCCGCTGACGCGCCGCGGCCATCGGTGCTCCTCATCGTGATCGACACGCTGCGCGCCGACCGGCTCGGAGCGTACGGCGAGCGGCCGACGGGTACACCGACGCTCGACCGTCTCGCGGAGGAGGCGCAGGTGTTCGATTCGGCCGTCAGCACAGCCCCGTTCACCATGCCGGCGGTGGCGGCGCTGATGACCGGTCGCTACCCCGACCGCGTGGGCATCTCCAATCACTCGGCCGACGACCGCCTGGAGCCATCGACCCCGACCTTGGCCGAGATCGCGCGGTCGGCGGGGTACGCCACTGCGGCGGTGGTGACGAACCCATGGCTCGCCAAGCGGGCCATGGGCTTCAGCAGGGGGTTCGCCACGTTCTCGAGCGGTCGCGAGCTCGGACACGGCAGCGTGCGCGTCGACGCGCGCGCCGTCACCGACCGGGCGATCGATCTACTCGATGCCGACCGGCAACCGCTGCTGCTGTGGGTCCACTACATGGACGCGCACATGCCGTACCGGCCACCCGCCGACTTCGCCCGCGCAGCCGGTGCAAGCAGCGAAACGAGCGCGGTGATCGATGACTTCACCGATCGCAATCGCGACCAGCGCCAGCGCATCTACTTCGAGGCGCCGTACCCCGAGGCCGCGCTGGCCGAGACCCGGCGGCTGTACGACGCCAGCGTACGATTCATCGACTCCGAGATCGCTCGGCTGCTCGGCGCGCTCGACGAGCGCGGGATGAGCGAACGGACCATCGTGGTCGTGGCGGCCGACCACGGGGAGAGCCTGGGCGACCACGGGCTTCACTTCGCACACGACTTCACGCTCTACGACGAGCTCCTGCACGTACCGCTGTTGATCAAGGTACCGGGTCAGGCACCGGCGCGTCACGCCGCGCCGGTGTCGCTCGTCGACGTCGTGCCGACCCTGTGCGCGCTGGCGCGCCTCGAGTGCCGGGGCGATCTCGACGGGGTGGCGTTGCCGCCCGCCTCGCCCGAAGCACCACGCGGCCGGTTCCTGTTCGCGGCCGGCCCACCGCAGCGCGCGCGCTACGATCGCAATCCCTACAGCTTCGTCGACGGCATCGACGGCCGCTGGACGATGGTCAGACGTGACGGTTTCAAGCTGATCGGCGTGCCGCATCCCGACGCTCTGCGCTGGCAGCTCTACAACCTCGACGTCGACCCCGGTGAACAAAGCGATCGGTGGTCGACCGAGGACGAGGGGCGGCGAGAAGAACTGTCGACCGCGCTGCTCGCGTGGCAGCGCGAGATGGACGACGCGCGGCCCGAGCGCAACGGCGACGCGCCGGGGCTCGGCCACCGCACGCGCCAGGAGCTGCGTTCGCTGGGCTATCTCGACTGAGCACGGGCGAGGAGCCCGCCGGCGAGTGCCGGGGCAGTCGCCTAGCCCGCGCCGGGCGATCGCTGCGGGAGCACGCGGAACGCATTGCCGCGCCACTGGAACTCGACGGCGTCGCGGCGGATCGCCGTGACCTTCATGCCTTCGACGATGTCGCCCTCCTGCACGATCATGAGGCGTCCGCCCGGCCCACGCATCGAGGCGACGCGACTGCCCGGATCGTTCGACCACTTGATGAAGAGCAGCATCACCTCGGGCGCGCCCTCGGGCGGGCGCGCCGTGATTTCCTGTACCGGCGCGGGGGGCTCTTCGTCGAGCCCGGGATCGGAGCTGCCGTCGTCAGGATCGATTGCCGCTTCGTCGATGGCCGCCTCGTCGGCGCCGGCAGGCGGCGTCGCGGGAACCGCGGCGGCGGCTGCGGGCGATGCGGGCCCTGCCGCAGGTGGACGGGCGGCGGCCAGCTCGATCGCCTGACCGTCACCTTGCGGGGCCGGCGCTGCGGGAGCACTCGTCGCGGCCTCGGCGTTGCCCGGCTCGGCGGGAGCGGCGGCCGGCGCCGGCGACGGTTCGTTACCGGCCGGCGCCGGTAAGGCTTCGGCGACACCGGTGGGCGACGGCGGCGCGTCGCCCGCGGCCGGCGCGGCGTCGGCTGCAGGGGGCGTCGTGTCCGCGGCCTGCGCGCCGGTGGCAGCACCAGCCGGTGTCGGCGACTGCGCAGGATCGGTGGTCGGAGCCGGTACTACCGGCGGCGCGGACACGTCGGCCGCCGCGGCATCGTCGCTGCGACGTGCCTGACGGCTCGCGCGCGCACCGTCGCGGCCGCGCTGCTTGGCGGCGCCCGGCGCCAGCACGGGAGCCTTGCGCTTTCCTTCCTGGCGACCCTTGATCCGCGTTCCGGACTCCGGCTCCGCATCGTCGCCTGCCGCCGGGGCGGCTGCGGTCGATTCGCCGGGCTGCTTGGCGAGCTCGATCGGCGCGGGCTCATCCGCCGTGAACAGACGCGACGCCACGACACCGAGGCCGAGGCCGAGCGCGACCACGGCGACGACGCTCACCAGACCGGGCCGGCGGCCGCCACCGTCGCCTGCTCCGCCATCACCCGGTGCACCGGCGCCACTGCCGCCGCCGCCACCGGCCCCGGGTGGGAACTCCATCGGCTCTTCGAGATCCTGGAGCTCGTCGACAGGGGGAGGATGCGCCTCGGGCTCGTCGTCGCGTGTGGCCGGTGTCGTCTCGATCTTCTCTTCGACGGGCTTGCCCTGGGCCTTGCGCAGGGCGTCGAGAATGGAGCTCACGAGGCTCCCCGACGCGCCTTGGCGTCGCGCTTGTTCTCGGCCAGGCTCGGTCGCTCGAAGCGCGCGAGCCGGTTGTACAGCACGATCTGCGTCACGATGCCGGCGACGCCGTTCTCGACCAGGCCGTTGTCCGCCTGGAACTTGCGGACCGCGGCCTGCGTGTCGTCGTTGTACAGACCGTTCACCGGCCCATCGAACGTGCCGGCCTCGGTCAGCAGAAGCTGCAGCTTGCTCACCGCCGGACCTTCGGCGCCCGGGATGAGCGCGCGGCTGAGCCGCTCGGAATCGCGCCACAGCAGATGAGCGCGGCCGGTCCAGTACGCCTCGACCGTCGCGCGCGACACGCTGGTCGGGCGATCGAGCCGCACCCTGGCGCTATCGGGCCCGAGCTGCTCGAGCAGCACGTAGCGCATGTCACCGCCGCCGGGCAGCTCGAGCTCGATGACGGCGGGGAGGTCGATGAGCTGGAGTAGCTGTGGCGACATCTCGGCGGCCAGGTAGCGCAGGCCGCGACGGGCACCGAGAAGCTGGAGGTCGAGCGTGCCCGAGGCGATCTCGGTGGGCGCCAGCGGTGCTCCGGTCCACAGCTCGATGAGCCGTGACATCGACCCGGACGCCGTCTCGTACGGCGAGCTCCGCTCCAGTCGCTGGACGAATCGCGCGACGGCCGGGTCGTCGGCTGCGGCCGCGTTCACCTTCGTGACCGTCACAGCGGTGTCGGCCTTCGCGGTCTTCACGAATCGCTGTCCGGAAGCCGCCTTCGCGGCACCGGACCGCGGCTCGGTCTTCGCCACGCGAGCCTTCGTGCCGGTCTTCGCGTCGGCCCTGGTCTTCGCGCCCGTCTTCGTCGCGCGCGACTTCGCACCGGTGGCATCGGCCCTCTCCGTTCGCGTACCGATGTCGGCGGGGTTCTCGTCCCTCACGTCGTGATCGGCCGCGTCGGCGTTCGCGGCCAGGATGTTCGCCTTGCGGTCGGATCGGTCGACGCGAGGATCGTTCTTCGCCTGGGCCTTGCGCGACGCCATGTCGACCGCACCGCCGCGACTGCTCTCGCCGAGCGGCGCGACCAGCAAGAACGCCACCACGCCTGCCGCGACGGCAACGGCGACACCGGCAGCCGCCTTGTACGCCCAGCCGCCGCCGCGATGGTTCGTCGTTCGTAGCGGCACCTTCCCCTGCTCGAGCTCGGCTGCAGCCATGCTCACCTCCGCGGGTCCGACCGTCGAGGCCCCCTGGCTGTAGGCTACCAGCAGGGAGCGGTGGGCGAGAATGTTGATGAGGCGTGGAATACCTCCGGTGTGCTCGTAGAGGGTGTCGGTCGACCCGGGGTTGAAGAGCTGGCGCTCGTGGCCCGCGACGCCCACCCGGTGAGCCACGTAGTTGCCGGTTTCGCGGGGCGAGAGCGGATCGAGCTCCCAGCGCAGCGCCACACGCTGGGACAGCTGACGCAGCTCGGGCCGGTCGAGCAGGTTTCTCAGCTCGGGCTGACCGAGCAGCACGATTTGCAGGAGCTTCGCCGTCTCGGTCTCGAGATTCGAGAGCAGCCTGAGCTGCTCGAGAACGGCCGGGTCGAGGTTCTGCGCCTCGTCGATGATGATGACGGCCCGTCCTCCGGCGCTCTTCTGGGCGAGCAGGAACGCGCCCAGCGCGTCGAACAGCTCCTTCTTGCTGGTCGTGCGCGCCTCGACGCCGAACTCGGCGTTGATGGTCTGCAGCAGCTCGATCGAGGACAGGACGGGATTGAATATGTAGGCGACGGCCACCTCGTCGCGGTTCTCGGCGAGCATCGCGCGCACCAGCGTCGTCTTGCCGGTGCCCACCTCGCCCATGATGGCGACGAAGCCACTGCCCTCGCGCAAAGCGTAGAGCAGGTGAGCATAGGCCTCACGATGCTTGCTGCCGAGGTAGAGGTAACGCGGATCCGGCGTTAGCCGGAACGGCTGGTCGCGCAAGCCGAAGAACTGCTCGTACATCAGAAGTCGTCGCCAATCATCCACAAGCGCGAACAGGAATTCAAGCAAGGAGGCGGGCAAGTCGGCGAATGGGCCGGCTTTTTTGCCAGGCACCCCCTGAAACGCTAGGTAGGAGCGATGCCCCGCCGACCAGCCACGTCCCTGCCGATGCCGTTCTTCCTGGTCGCGCTGGCCAACTTCCTGTTCTTTCTGAGCTTCGCGTTCTTCTTCCTGCTACCGCTGTGGATCCTCGAGCAAGGCGGCGGCGAGGAAGTCGCCGGGCGGGTCTCCGGCGTGTTCGGGTTCGCGGGTCTCGCGGTGCTGCCGCTGGTGGGCTATCTGCTCGATCGCTTCGGCAGGCGCCGGTTCATGATCTCCGGCACCCTGCTGGCTGCCGGGTGTTCACTCGCGTACATGCGAGTCGACGAGATCGGACCCGCGCTGTACGGCCTGCGCATGGTTCACGGCGTCGCGTTCACGCTCGCGTTCACCGGCGCGCAGACGCTGGCCGTCCTGTACGCGCCGGTTGAGCGACGGGCGCAGGCGATCGGCTGGTTCGGGATCTCGACGATCCTCACGCACGCCATCAGCCCCGCCATCGGCGAGGAGATCGTCGCGCGCTGGGGCTTCGACGCCATGTTCGCCACCAGCGCGGTACTCGGCCTGGTGGCGTTCGCGCTGGCCTGCGCGCTGCCGCAACCACCACCGCTGCGGACGGCCGCCGGGAGCGCGGAGCTGGATCGCGGGCTCGCGCGCCGCGCCGTCGGCACCGCTTCGCTGGCCATGGTCTGCTACGGCTTCGGCTTCGGCGCCACGCAGACATTCGCGCCGGTGCTGATGGAGCGCTTCGACATCGGGCGGGTCGGCGTGTTCTTCGTCGCGTGGAGCTGTGCGGCGGTGACGGTACGGATCGTTCTCGGCGGCGCCGCCGACCGCTACGGGCGACGCGCGGTGATCGTGCCGGCGATGGCCACGATGAGCCTCGCGCTGGTGCTGCTGGCGTGGATGCGAACGCTGCCCGGCATGGTGCTGGTGGGCACCGTGTTCGGCATGGCGCAGGGGCTGCTGTACCCGACGATGAACGCGCTGGTCGCCGACTGGAGTAGCGCCCACAACATCGGACGCACGCAATCGCTGTTCAGCGGTTCGTACAGCCTCGGCATCGCGAGCTCGTCGTTCTTCTTCGGAACGGTCGCCGAGCGGTACGGCTTCACGGCGATGTTCCTGGCGACGTTCGTGATCACGCTGGTGGGGCTCGCCACGTTCGTGCTCGGGCCCGGCGATCCCGACGCGGAGCCCGCACCGGCTTTGCTATCGCCCGACGAGGCCTAGCGACCCGTCGAAGCACTACGGACCGAACGGAGTGCGCGGGCTCGCGCGCGCGACGTGACCAGGTGGTGCAGGCTCACAGGTCGAAGAACTCCTCCACGTCGATGCTCTCCACCGGTACGGTCACGAGCTCACCGTTGCGAAACACGTCGAGCTCGACGACCTCGCCCGGGTCGTGGGTCCAGATCGATTCGTACAGCTGCGACCGACCCATCACCTGCTCGCCGTCGATGCGCACGATGACGTCGCCGGCCTCCAGCCCCCAGTGCTCGCCGGGGCTGCCCGGTACGAGCCCGGCGACGACCGTGCGGTCGGCGAACGCGTAGCAGAACATGCCCAGCCAGGCGCGCCGCGGCCGCGACGTGCGGCGGCCTTCCGAGATCAGCTCGCCGGAGTGCTCGAAGTAGTTCTCCGACGGGATCGCGAGCGTCGCGCGACCGATGTTGCCGAGATTGAGCGACGTCACGCCGATCAGCTCACCGCGTGCGTTGCACACCGGCCCGCCGCCGAGACCGGGATTCGAACAGCTCGCCCAGATGGCGCGTTCCAGTCGATACTCCCAGTACGCGTCGAACGGATCGAGGGCGGTGGCGATGCCGGTCGCCGAGCGGCGGTCGCCGTCGCCCGCGCTGGCGATGAGGAACACGTCGTCGCCGGCCGACAGGCTCGACGAGCTGCCCGCGCTCACCGGTGCGATGGTGTTCGACGGAATCCTGACCACCGCGATGCCGGTGGCGAAGTCCTGCGCCACGAGCGCCGCGTCGTGCCGGCGCCCCTCGACGTCGATCACGTGCACGCTGTCGGCACCGAGCACGACGTAGTTCACCGTGAGCACGAGACCGCTGGAATCGACGGCGGTGCCCGAGCCGAACCGGTTGGAGCCGAGCACGGCGGCCGACGGATGCGATGCGGGAATGGTGGCAGCCACGGTGACCGTCGAACGGGCAACCCGATGCAACAGTTCGACGGTGGCGTCCACGACGATCGACCCTAGCCTGGACTATTCGTGAACGCTCGTCGCGAGACGCCCGGTCGCCCGTCAGATCGGGCCGAGCGCAGCGATGAGCGAGGAGGCGTACTGGAACAGTACGTTGCCGAGCGCAGAGTGAGCACGGCCCGAGATGGCGGGCGACCAGGCGTCGTAGCAGAGTGCTTCACGAATAGTCCAGGCTAGACAGCGACCCCGGTCGGAGCAAGCACGATCACGGGTGCGCGCCGGGCTCCACGACGTCGGCGGCCGCAGCCGGATGCGCGCACCGTCGGCGACCGGTTGACCGCGAGCTGCAAGGGGCCTAGGACACGAGCGATGCTGCCGCCCTGGAACCTGTTCGCGCCGCATCGAGCCCGCCCCCACGCGTTCTTCCTCGACAGAGCGCAACAGCACGCGTGGTCGTTCGCAGGCTCGGAACCGTCGACGCAGCTGGTCGTCGACGCGGACGGGAGCTGCCACCGGTGGAACGGCCGGCGCTGGCTCGCGATCGACGCGCACCCGGTCGACGCCATCGAGGCGTACGTGGAGGACAGCGCCGCCGAGCCGATCCAGTCGGCCTCGCTCGACGAGCCCGTCGCGTGGCCGCGTACGGTGGGCTACCTCGCCTACGAGCTCGGCACGTTCATCGAGGAGCTGCCGCGCGCGTCGGCCGATCCGGCTGCCATGCCGCTCGCGGTGCTGTCGACGTACGACGCGATCGACGCGTGGAGCGACCGCCTGCGCGAGCCCCTGCGCGTGAGGTTCACGCGTACCACCCGCTCGGCGCGACCCGGGCCGCGCCCGAGAGCCGACACCGCACGCGCCCGGCCCGCGCCGCACGAGAGCGAGCGCGCCGTCCTGGCCCGCTACCGCCACGGCTTCGCGCGCATCAAGAACGCCATCGCCGCGGGCGACATCTACCAGGCCAATCTGTCACGACGCATCAGCCTGCCGTTCGTCGACGACCCGGCCGGTACCTACACGCGGCTGCGCGCGCGGCAGCCCGTACCGCAGGGCGCCTACATCGACGGCGGCGAGTGGGTGATCCTCAGCAACTCGCCCGAGTGCTTCTTGCGAGTGCGCGGCGACGACGTTCGTACCTACCCCATCAAGGGTACGCGGCCGCGCGCCCGTGGCGCCGACGACGAGCGCCTGCGGCGCGAGCTCACCGGCGACGAAAAGGAGCTCGCCGAGCACCTGATGATCGTCGACCTCGAGCGCAACGACCTCGGCCGTGTGTGCGAGATCGGCAGCGTACACGTTCCGTCCTACGCGCAGGTGGGCTCGTTCAGCACCGTGCACCACCTCATCTCGGACGTGCGCGGCCGGCTCCGCCCCGGCACGCGGCTGGGCGCGCTGCTGCGCGCGACCTACCCGGGCGGCTCGATCACGGGCGCACCCAAGATCCGCGCCATGGAGATCATCGCCGAGGTTGAGCGCTGCGGACGAGGCGTGTACACGGGCGCCATCGGCTCGTTCAACGGCTCGCGGTCGCTGGAGCTGAGCGTCGCCATCCGCACCGCGGTGGTCGCACGGGGCCATGTGCACTACTGCACGGGCGGCGGCATCGTCGCCGACTCGGAGCTCGCGCGCGAGCACGCCGAGACCGTGACGAAGGCGCGGGCGTTCACCGACGCCGTGGCCGACGGCACCATGTTCGCGGAGGCGGCCGTGCCATGAAGTCACCGATGTGCTTCCTCAACGGCCGCTACGTGGAGAGCGCGCGGGCGACCATCCCGGCGCTGGATCGCGGCTTCCTGTTCGGCGAGGGACTGTTCGAGACCTGGCGTACCTACAAGGGGCGACCGTTCGCGCTGCGCGAGCACCTGGCGCGCATGTCGAGGTCCGCGCGCAGCCTCGGCATCCCGTTCGATCCCGACGAGGACTGGGAAGGCCGCACCCTGAAGCTCGCACGACTCAACGGGATGACCGGCGGCGGCGGCGCCATCCGCCTCACGATCACCGGCGGGCCGGGCCCGGTCACCCTCGTGCAGGGCCAGCTCACGCGGCCGACGCGCCTGATGCTGTTCCGGCCTCTGGAACCGGGGCTGGCCGCTGCCCGCACCGGCGGCGTCGGCGTGCACCTGCTCGACTTCGGTGCCGGCGTGAATCCCGCCCTTCGCCGCCTCAAGACGCTCAACTACCTGCCCGCGGTGATCGGCAAGACCGAGGCCGCCCGGCACGCGTGCTTCGAATCGCTGTACCGGCTGGCCGATTCGACCGTGCTGGAGGGCACGACCAGCAACTTCTTCGTCGTCAAGCGTGGCGTCGTGTCGACCACGCCGATCACCGACGGGATCCTGCCCGGCGTGACCCGTGCCACCGTCATCAAGCTCGCACGGCGCGTTGCCGAGGTGCGTGAGCATCGGCTCACGGTCGACGACCTGCACGATGCCGACGAGATGTTCCTGACGTCGTCGACGATCGAGGTAGTGCCGATCATCCGCGTGGGGCGGCGCAAGGTCGCCGGCGGGAACGTCGGTGAGCTCACGCGCGAGCTACAGCAGCGCTACCGCCGCCACGTCGCCCGCCGCTTCGGCGTCGCCGTCGACGACCTCGGCGAATAGCACCGGCGGCGCGCTCAGCCGTAGCGACGAAGCAGCGAGACGACCACGTAGCACAGCGTGCCGAGCAGCACGCCCCACAGGTAGTCAGGGTGGAATCGACTGCCGCGGCCGGCAGCCGTCATCTCGAACGCCCAGGCGCCGAGGGCGACGGGCACGAGCAGCGCGAGCAACGCCCACGGCAACGGGCCGAGGTCGGTGCTGGCGGCAACGGCCGACGGGTTCGCGATGCTCCACTCGATGCCGAGCACCACCGACGACACGAGCGTGATGCGGAATACGCGGGCCGCGGTGGCCTCGCCGTTTTGGTCGCCGAAACTCATACGCTAGGCTCGCCAGCCGTCGGTCTTACCAGCCTCCCGGATCGAAACGCAATCGATGCAGCATCGCGAGCTCGCCGAGATGTACGCCGTGGAGTCGAGCCACTGGTGGTACGCCGGCAAGCGCCTGCTGTTCCAGCGCCTGCTCGCCGGGCGGCTGTCGCAGTCGCACATGAGAATACTCGACGTCGGCTGCGGCACCGGCGCCGTCGCGCTCGATTTCGGACGCTACGGACGCGTGGTCGCCTGCGACCGCAGCCGCGATGCGATCGCGTTCGCGCGCACTCGCGGCGTCCGTGACGCCGTGGTCTCCGACGCGACTCACGTGCCGTTCGCCGACGCCAGCTTCGACCTGGTGCTCGCGTTCGACGTGATCGAGCACGTCGACGACGACCGCGCGATGCTCACCGAGCTCGGGCGGGTCCTGCGGCCCGGCGGCGCGGTGGCCATCCACGTGCCCGCGTGGCCGTCGCTGTGGAGCCGACACGATGAGGTGCTCGAGCACCGGCGCCGCTACACCAGGAGAGCGCTGAGGGGTGTGATCGCCGATGCCGGCCTGAGCGCCGAGTACCTCGGCTGGGCGAGCGCGACGATCCTGCTGCCCGCGTTCGCCCTGCGAATGGTCCGGCGCATGCGACCGGCGGCCGACGACGGACAGGACGTGTTCGCCCTGCCGGGCCCGCTCAACGCCGTCATGCTCGGCGCGTACCGGGTCGAGGCGGCGCTGGCCGCGAGCACCGGCCTGCCCTTCGGTCTGTCGCTCGCCGCCGTCGCGACACGCCCGGACCCGTGAGCGTGGAGCGGCCGAACGACCGCGCGCGAAGCGATGGCCTGTCCCTACTCCTCCAGGTCGAAGACGAACATCGAGCCCACACGGGCGACGGGCTCGAAGTCCTGTAGCCACGTGTAGGTTCGCGACGGCACCCAGCGCATGCGCCCGCCGAGAACCCAGAAGTACGGTCGGCCCATCAGGAACGACGCCGAGATCACGACCGGACCGCGCACGCGACCGCGCTCGAGCGGGACGAAGCGGATGCCGTACACCGCCGGATCGACGCGGCCGAAGTACGCGAGGTTCACGTAGTCGAGCTGCTCGCGGTCCATGTACTCGCGCAGACGGATCAGGTCCTGGCCCCAGTCGATGTTCGAATCGACCAGCATGCGGTGGCCGCCGGCGGGCCCGCCGCCGATCTCGTTGAAGTACTGGAGATAGCGCGGTGCCACCGCCGCCGAGCCGGCGACGAACCAGACCAGGCCGAGCGCTGCAAGCGCGGCCGGCCAGCGGGCCGCGCCGGGTCGCCGCCACGTTGCCAGCGCTCGCACGAGCCACGGCGCGCCTCCGATCATCAGAAACGCGTACACCGGCAGCACGTGCCGCACGCCGATCTGGAGCGAGTTGAACAGCGAGTTCGAGGCGAAGATGATCAGCACCGGAGTGAACAGGCAGTACTCGCGCAGTCCCGGGCTGCGGCGAGCCACCCACATGACGAGCGCGAAGATGCCGAGCGCTGCAAGCGGCAGCGGCGTCTTCACGGCGAACGCCGCCAGGTGGTAGTACCACCAGCCCTCGCTGGTGAGCTCGCCCGCCAGGAAGTACGACGGATCGGACTGCTTGCCGACGTTGAGCACCATGTCGATGCCGTTGATGAGCGGCAGCGGCAGCGGCAGGCGCAGCCACGGCGCGGCGTCGCGAAGCGCCGCCAGCTGTCCGCGCGCGTCGAGCGTGGCGTCGGTCAGCGGCGCCATCGTGCCCTCGAAGCCGTAGCCCACGTTCAGGGTCACGACGCAGGCGACCGCGGCGGCGACCAGCAGGCGTGCCCACAGGACGACGGTTGCCCGGCGGCCTCCGCGACCGCGAACGGGCTCGGACAGCGCACGCACGAGCACGCACAGCACCACGAACGCGACGAGCACGAAGCCGGAGAGCTTGAGCAGGGTCGCCGCCCCGAGCGCCGCCCCCACCACCACCGCCGACCACAGCGTTGCGCGGGCGAGCATGCGCCAGGTGGCGTATGCGGTGACCGTGAAGCCGAGCACGCCGCTCATGTCGAGCGTCACGAGGTGGCCGTGGGCGAGCATCGTGGGCGAGAACGCGAACAGCACCAGCGCCGCCAGACCGGACTGCCACCCGTACAGCTCGGTGGTCCACAGGAACACCAGGGTGGCCACCACGCAGGCGAGCAGGATCATCATCGAGCGCGCCGCGACGTAGATCGCCTGGTAGTCCTCGACGTTGCGTTGCATGAGGTGGTAGCCCATCGACCAGTGGGCCGTGCCGGGCTCGGGGTTGAACGCCGGCGGGCGGCGCAGCAGAGCCAGCGCCGCGATCATGCGCGGCAGCGGCGGGTTGATCGGATCGTCGCGAAAGTCGCACGTGTACAGGTTGTAGAGGCCCAGCGGCAGGTGCACGAACTCGTCGATCGTCACCGAGTCGCGTCGCGCGGCCACCGACGCCTGCAACGCGAACACCGCGAGCAGCGCGCACGCGATCGCGCGTGCCCACCACGGGATCTCCGCCAGCCGCCCGCTTCCGGCGCCGTCTCCCGGGGTTCGCACGCTCAGCCGCCGAGCTCTTGCAGGAACTGCTGCACGCGCCGGTTGTCCGGGTCGAGCTCCAGCGCCTTCTCGAAGTGCATGCGCGCGACTTCGCGCCGGCCCTGACGCGCGGTGTAGATGCCGAGCCGCGTCCGCACCCGGGCCTCGTCAGCGCTCGTGAGGTCGTAGCCGAGCATCTTCTCGTAGAGCCCGAGCGCCTCGGCGGGCGCGCCGAGCGTGGACATCAGCTGCGCGTAGCTCGTCATCGCCACGATGCGACCTATGGGTGCCTGCCACGAAGACACCGGCGCGTCGATGCGATCGGTGGTGCGCTGGCCCCACGCGGGATACTGCTCGCGCGCGCGTGCGATGACGTCGGCGTGGCCGGCGGTCCGAACGAACACGATCGCCACCTCGTCGTGGTACACGAGGCTCCACGCCGGATCGCGCGCCAGGGCCTGGATGAGCCGGTGCCGATTGGCCCAGCGGTGGAACAGCAGCACGGTGTTGATGCCGAGGTCGTCGACCTGCCGTTGCCAGGCCGGCACGTTCGACATCGCCGACAGGTACGCGGAGAAGAACTCCGTGTCGTAGACTTCGAGGCGACCGTCGATGAACACGCCGCCCTCCACGCCCGAGCTCCACGTGAGATAGCCACCGGCGGTCAGATCGTTGTACAGGCGGCCGGGCAGACCGGCCTCGGCCGCGAATGCCGAAGCATTGATAGGAAAGTTCGTCTCGAGCGTCCCCAGGCCGAACTCGTGGGTGACGCCGCTGCGGCGGTAGTAGCCGTTCGACGCGACCGCGAAGACGAGCAGCAGGCCGGCCGCGAGCGTCGCCGGCGCCGACAGCGATGCGGCCCGGCGCATCGCTCGCTGCGCGCCGGGCGAGAACGCGGCGCCGATGACGGCGAGACACACCGCGACCACCGGCGCGGCGCCGAACACGAACACGCCGATGTTGCGGCGCGCCAGCAACGACAGGTAGGCAAGCCCGGCGAACATCGCCACCAGGCCGATGTCGAAGCCGGGCAACGGCGCGTCGTCGCGGCGCCGACGGGCCACCAGCGCCACCAGGCCCGCGATCACCACCACCGCGCACGCGGCGATGAAGAACGACTGATAGGCGCTGATCGCGAACGTCGTGAAGTAGCCGGAGAACGGCCGCCGGAACTCACCGATGGCCTGGAACGCCGAGCTCGAGCCGTCGATCCGCGACAGCAGCTTCATCGGAAACAGCACGCCCTCGAGCAAGTACGGATTGAGCACCGTCACGGCAGCCGACGCCGCCGCCGCAACGAGCAGCCTGCGCAACACGTCCGGTTCCCAGCGCGAAGCGCTCCTCCAGGACGCCGGCAGGATCATGGGCGCCGCCTGCGCGACCAGCGCGCCGGCCGTCACGCAGCCGATGCAGAACAGGCCGATGATGAACAGCGAGTGGCAGTTCACCCACAGCAGCATCACCGGAACGAGCAGCCACAGGCGGGTCCCGCCACCTGCACGCGCGGTCATCAGCAGCCACAGCACCACCTCGAGCAGCAGGAACGAGACCATCTCGGGGCGGATGATGAACCGCTCCTCGGCCACGAACACGACCCACAGGCCCAGCAGCGCGGCGCCGACGTCGCCGACCCACAGCCGCATGTTGCGAACCGTGAGCCAGACCGTCGTCGCGAACGCGGCAGCGGCGGTCAGGACCAGCAGATCGGCGCCGCCGATGCCGTACAGGCCGTACAGCGCCACGTCGTAGAGCCACTGGAGGTTGATCCACGGGTGGTCGGGCACCGTGAACGACAGCACGTCGGTGCGCGGGACCTCACCGTGGGTGACGATCCAGCGGCCCGAGGCCAGGTGCCACCACGTGTCGAAATCGTCGAGGCGGCGAAGCGCGAGCGCCGCGGCGACCGCGGTGACCGCGGCCGGCAACGCACGGGCCGCGACGCGGCCGGCAGCGGAGAGACGATCGGAGGTCACCGTGGTGGCCTAGCGCACGCCGGCGGCGATGCCGCGGGTGGCGAAGGCGGTTGCGTGCTCGCGCGCCCAGCCGTCGGCATCGAGCAGCTCGTCGACGCGATCGTACGGACGCGCCTCGTGGTCGGCCATCGCGGCACCGACGATGTCGGCAATCTCGATGAAGCCTATGTCGCCGGCGAGGAAACGCGCCACCGCCACCTCGTTGGCCGCGTTGGCGACCGCGGGCATGGTGCCGCCCGCGCGCAGCGCCTCGAAGGCCAGACGCAGACACGGGAAACGCTGCGGGTCGGGAGCGAAGAACGTGAGGCTCCCGGCCGCGGCCAGATCGAGGCGCGGCAGGTGCCCCAGATCGAGCAGCTCCGGATACGAGAGCACGTGGCCGATCGGGATCGTCATGTCGGGGATCGCCATCACCGCGACGACCGTCCCGTCACGATACTCGACCATGGAGTGGACGATGCTCTGCGGGTGCACGACCACGTCGATGGCGTCGGGCCCGGTGTCGAAGAGCCAGCGCGCCTCGATGACCTCGAGCCCCTTGTTCATGAGGGTGGCCGAATCGATCGTGATCTTGTCGCCCATGTCCCAGGTGGGATGAGCCAGCGCCTCGGCGCGTGTCACGGTGGCGAGCTGCTCGGCACTATGCTCGCGGAACGGTCCGCCCGACGCGGTCAGCACGATGCGTCGCACGTGATCTCGCTCGCGACCGTGCAGGGCCTGGAAGATCGCGTTGTGCTCGCTGTCGACCGGAAGGATGGTCGACCCCGAGGCGGTCGCACGCCGGCGCACGAGCTCGCCGCCCACAACCATCACTTCCTTGTTCGCGAGCCCGACGTCGATGCCCGCGTCGATGGCCGCGAGCGTCGGCTCCAGACCGACCGCGCCCACCAGCGCCGACAGCACGATGTCGGTGCCCGGTGCGGTGGCGACCGCCTCCAGCCCCTGCGAGCCGTGCACCACCTGCGGCCCGTCCGGACCGAGGGTGCGCGCGAGCTCGGCCGCGTCGGCGGCCTCGGCCACCGAGACGACGCCGGGCCGGAAGCGCTCGATGAGGTCCTTCAGGCGCTCGACGCGCCGGCCGGCCGCTAGCGCGACGACGTCGAAGCGATCGCCGAAGCGCGCGATCAGCTCGAGCGCGGTCGTGCCCACCGAGCCGGTCGCGCCGAGGATGCTCACGCCGCGGGCGTTCCCGCTGCGCTGCCCTTCACTGCTGTTTGCGGCGGCGGCCACGTGCACGGCTCATAGTACCCCGAGAACAGCCTGTCAAAACGCGGTGCTCGCCCGACCGACGGCGCGCCCCCGGGTCCGGCGGCCGCGTTGACAAACGCCGGTGGCGGCCCTACCGTTGCCGCCGAGCCGTCAGGAACCGATGAGGTTCCGTTCGGGAAAGAGGTGAAAGGCCTCTACTGCCCCGCAACTGTAAGGGGTACGAAAGCCGCACGACGTCACTGGGCCATGCCGCGCAAGCGGAGCCCGGGAAGGCGCGGCGAGTAGGACCAGCCCCGAGTCAGGATACCGAGGCGGCTCGCTTGAGCTGGTCAGGCCTCTCGCGGGAGAGGTGGCCGGAGCCGATTCCAGCGCAGCGCCGTGCACGGCGCTCGCACCCGACTTCGGACCTCCACCACCGAACACGACGAGGCCGCGATCCATCGCCCGGCGAGGGACCGGGCAAGGAGGAGCGTGTCCGCATCCAGGCGGCCCGCATGGCCCACGTGGTCATCGCATGTCATCGCACCGCTGCTGCACGTCGTCGGCGTCGCCGTCGCGCTCGTGCTGATCGGCGGCCGTGCGGCCGCCGAGACCGACGATGAGGCGCGACCGGTCGTGGTGATCTCGGGACCGCGTGGCGGCGACTTCGAATCGACCGCCGACACCACCGGCTTCAGCGACGTGATCGACACGCGCGGCGCGTGGCGCGGCTACCGCAGCGTGGGCGACGTGCTCGACCGCAGCGTCGGCGTGCGCGTGCGACAGCTCGGCGGACGCGAGGACTTCTCGACCGTCTCGGTGCGTGGCTCCACTCCGGCCCAGGTGAAGGTGCTGCTCGACGGCGTGACCCTGAACCGGGCGGCCGACGCGGTGGTGAACCTGGCCGACCTGCCGCTCGACTCGGTCGAGCGCATCGAGGTGTACCGGGGCTTCACGCCGGTGCGCTTCGCGAGCTCGAGCGCCGCCAGCGTGGTCAACATCATCACGCGCCGCCCCACCGAGCCCGAGGTCGGCGGATCGGTGTCGTACGGCTCGTTCGACTCGGCCAAGGCCTCGCTGTTCGGCGCGACGCCGCTCGGTGGCGGCGCGCTGTCGGGGTTCTTCACGTACAGGCGCACCGACGGCGATTTCGAGTTCAAGAGCGACAACGGCACGCCGCTGAACCCCGGCGACGACGAGGTGCGCGACCGGCGCAACAACGACTACGAGTCGTTCGACCTGCTGGCAAAGTACACCACGAGGCTATCGGACGGGGCGCGCCTCACCGTGACCAACGACGCGTTCTACAAGGACGAGGGCACGCCCGGCGTGGCCACGCAGGAGGCGCTGCGCGCGCGCTTTCGCAAGACACGCAACATCTTCGCGGCCGACCTGAGCACACCCGACGACCGCCTCGGCCTCGGTCTCGACTTCACGTACGTCGACCAGGTGCAGCGCGATCCGGCCAACCCGCCCGACGACGTGCGCCTCGGACTCCCCTACGTGAAGGGCGATACCGATACCTACGCGCTGAACCTGAACACCCGTTTCGCCGACAGCCTCGGCGAGTACAACTTCGTGGAGCTCAGCGCCGAGAGCACCTACGAGGTGTTCGATGGCCGTTTCCGGGGTACCTCCGAGACGCGCGGCCAGAACGAGGAGCGCAACACCATCGCGATCGCCGCCGGTGACGACGTGATCATGCCCGGACTCGGCCTGACCGTCTCGCCCCAGCTGCGCTTCGAGGCACTCTGGAACCGCTTCGACGGCGAGTGCCTCAGCTTCACCGTCGCACCCGAGTGCGACGAGCCGTCGTCCGATGAGCAGTCGGTCGACCCGCGCGTCGGCGCGAGGTGGGACCCGCATCCGAACCTCACGTTCAAGGGCAACATCGGAACCTACTTCCGACCGCCGACGTTCGAGGAGCTGTTCGGCGGCAGCGGGTTCACGTTGCCGAACGCTACGCTCGAGCCCGAGACGGGCGTCAACCGCGACGTGGGGTTCCTGGTGCACGGCCTGCAAGCACGCGGGCTGCGTCGTCTCGACCTCGAGTACGCGTACTTCCGCAACAACAGCGACGACCTCATCTTGCTGATCGGTACGGGAAACCGGATCCCGACGCCGCGCAACATCGACAAGGCGCGCGTGAGCGGACACGAGCTGCGGCTGGCGGCCGAGCTGCCGGCTGGCGTGTCGCTCGAGGCGAACTACACACGGCAGGACTCCGAGAATCGCAGCCGGATAGGCGATCTTCGCGGCAACGACCTGCCGAGCACGCCGCAGGACGAGGTCTTCGGACGCCTCGGCGTCGACCGGCAGCGCTGGAGCATCGCCTACGAGGTGGAGTACCGCAGCAGCGTCTTCCTCGACCCCGCCAACGACCCGCTCAAGCGCGTCCCGAACCACACCACGCACGACGCATCGCTGTCGCTGTTCCCGTTCGCCGGCGACTTCGCGATCAAGCTCGAGGTGGACAACTTCACCGACGAGCGCTTCAACGACGTGTACAACTTTCCGCGACCCGGCCGCGCGTTCTATGTAACCGTGAGCTACCGGGCCCGGCCCGGCAGCTCGGGCCGGTGGGGAGGATCCGCCGATGGCAGCTGATTTGATTACCCGGGCGATCGACGCCGGCCGCCGGGCGCTCGGTGCGCTCGTCGCGCTGGTAGGATGCGCGGGTCTGATCGTGGGCGCCTGCGCCGCGCCGGCCGCGGCGCTGTGCGGCGACCTCACCGGTGACGGCCACGTACGCTCATCGGATGCGCTGCGCGCTCTTCAGCTGGCCATCGGCCGGGACTACGAGGCGCGCGGCGACGTGGCCAGCGCTGCGCCCCCCGACGGGCTGGTGAGCTCGACCGACGCGCTCGTCATCCTGCAGTCGGCCACGTCGGCCGACGTGCCGTCGTGCGCCGCCGCCACCGCGACGCGCGTGGCCGCGGTCACGGCGTCGATCGACTTCGCCACCGGCGGCATCGCCGAGATCGCGCTCGCCGATTTCCGCGTGCTTCGCCACCAGCTCGGCTTCGCTGCCGGCGACTCGGTGATTCGCGCGAGCGACGACCGCGTCTTCGTTCTCAACCGCTTCGCGTCGAACAACGTGCAGGAGCTCGACCACGACAGCCTCGACACGCTGTCCCAGTGCAGCGTCGGTACCGGCGCCAACCCGCACGACCTCACGGCCATCGCGGAGGACAGGGGCTACGTGACGCTGTACGACAAGCCGGGGCTCGCGGTCGTCGATCTCTCGAGCGGGCCGGGCTGCGGCGGGTTCGTGGCGGGCCACGTCGACCTGACACCGTGGTCCGACGACGACGGCGTGCCCGAGATGGACCAGTCGGTGATGGTGGGCGAGCGGCTGTTCGTGGCGCTGCAGCTCCTCGAGCGTACGAGCTTCTTCGTCCCCACCGGGCCCGGCCGCCTCGCCGTCGTCGACACCACCACCGACACGGTCACGACCGCGATCGACCTGGCCATCGAAAACCCGTTCGCCGAGACCAAGGGGCTCGTGTACCACGCGGCCAGCGACCGCATCTACGTGGGCGGACCCGGCAACCTGTTCACCGATCTCGACGACGGCGGCATCGAGATCGTCGATCCCGTCGGGCTGCGCTCGGAAGGCATCGTCATCACCGGTGCCGAGCTCGGCGGCGACCTCACCGACTTCGTTCTCGTCGGCACCGAGCGCGCGTATGCGCTGGTGGCCGACGCCCGCTTCGAGGTGTCGCTGGTCGAGGTCGACCTGGGCACGCGTCAGGTGGTCGCCACGCTGGCCAGCAGCGAGTTCCTGATCTCGGACATCGAGCTCGACGAGTCGGGCACCCTGTGCATGGCCGACCGCGACCCGCTGCGTCCGGGCCTGCGCTGCTTCGACATCGCCGACAACAGCGAGCTCACCGACGAGCCCGTCTACCCGGGCCTCACGCCTTTCAACCTCGTGTTCTTGCGCTAGGAGCCCGTTGAGGAACCCCGAAACCCGGCGCTCTGCGACGGGAGTGGGTTTTCCCACGCGCTCCTGGCCGCCGTGGCACAACCCGAGGCCGGGCCGCGCAACGCGCGCGGGTTCGTCGACCGGCCGTTCGCCGTCGAGGGCTCGCATCACGTGCTCGGGCGCGGTATGCGAATGCGCCGGACCGCTTCGTCGACGACGGAAGACACGCAAGAAACCGAGGAGCCGAATGGATGAGTAGTCTCGAGTTCGAGGTTCGCGACGACATCGCCTGGGTGACGTTCGATCAGGGAGCGATGAACACGCTCTCGCGCCAGGCCATCGCCGACGTGACCGAGCTGCAGGCGCGGCTGGCCGACGTGCACGCGTCGACCCCGCTCAAGGGCGTCATTCTCAAGGGCAACAAGTACGGCCTGGGGGCCGGCGCGAACATCGGCGAGCTCATGCAGGGCAGCCGCAGCGACCTCGAGATGCTCATCGACAAGGGTCACGAAGCGATGTTCGCGATCGAGGAAGGCGAGATCCCGTGGCTGGCGGTCATCGACGGCTTCGCGCTCGGCGGCATCTACGAGCTCGCCCTGTCGTGTCACGGCATCATCGCCACCGCGCGCTCCACCGTCGGGTTCCCGGAGATCCGGCTCAACATCTTCCCCGGCCTCGGCGGCACCCAGCGCATGCCGCGGCGCAGTGGGCTGATCAACGCGACCGATCCGGTGGCGGGCGACGCCGGCTTCACGGCCGTGCTGCAGGCGAAGAACTTCCGTGCCGCCAAGGCCGCCGAGATCAACATGGTCGACGCGGTCGTGCCGGAGGGCGCCGACCTCGACGAGTTCGCGGCGACGTTCCTCACCGACACGCTGCCGGGCATCGATCGGACCCCGCCCGCCGATCTGGCGGGTGCCGAATCACTCCGGGATCTCATCTTGCCGGTGGTGAAGAAGGCGACGATGGGCCGCGACAATCCCCGCGCCCCCTACGTCGCGCTCGACGTGATGATCAAGGGCGCCCCGCTGTCGTTGCGCGACGCGATCAAGATCGAGCGCGACGCGTTCATCGAGGTCGCCACTTCCGCCGAGGCGAAGGCGGGCATGCGCTTCTTCTTCACGCAGCAGCGCATCCAGAAGCTGCCCAAGGGGTTCGCGGGCAAGGCACACGACCTGAAGAAAATCGGTGTCGACGGCATCGACGGCTACATGGGCAACGCGATCGGCTGGCTGGCGCTCGAGGCCGGCTACGAGGTCGTGGGGCACGCTCCGCTGGCGAAGTTCGCGGGCGGAGTCGGCGACAAGCTGCGAGCGAAGTACGCGCGCGCCATCAAGAAGGGAAAGCTCAGCGAGGAGCAGGTCGACGCGAAGGTCTCGAGCGTGACCGTCGCAGCCGAGGACCCGGCCGCGCTGGCCGACTGCGACCTGGTGGTCGAGGCGCGGATGGAAAACCGCGAGCTCAAGACCGAGTTCTTCGGCGCGCTCGGCAAGGTGATCAAGGGCGACGCGCTGGTGGCGTCGAACTCGAGCTCGATGGGCCCGGGAATGCTGGGCGGCGACTTCGCCGCCGGCGGCGGCGCTGCGGCGAACTTCGTCAACCTCCACTTCTTCAGCCCCGCCGAGCACCCGATGATGCAGCTCGTGGAGATCATCCGCGGTGCCGGGACCAGCGACGACGCCGTCGCCACCGCGCACGCGTTCGTGCGTCGCATCGGCAAGACCCCGCTCGTGCTGAACGATGGCTCGCCCGGCTTCCTCGTCAACGCAGGGCTCGCCGCGTACTTCCAGGCGGCCGAGGAGCTGTACCGCGAGGGCACGCCGATCGAGACGATCGACGCGGCCATCCGCGCCGAGGTGCTGCCCATGGGCCCGTTCGAGCTCGGCGACCAGGCCGGCCTCGACATCGCCGCCGGCATGTACGACACGATCGCCGCCGAGACCCCACCCGAGATCGAGCCGCTGGTGTGGAAGATGCGCGAGCTCGGTCGCTTCGGCGTCAAGTCGGGGGCCGGCTACTATGACTACGACGGCGCCGCCAGAACCGGCGAGTGGGAAGGTCTGGCCGCGCTGATCGACGACCGCGGCAGCCGCGTGGCCGACGCCGACGAGATCGTCGAGCGATGCATGCGCGCGCTGTACACGACCGCGCGCGGGCTGTGCGATCGCGGCATCGTCGCCTCCGAGGAAGAAGCCGACCTCGCGTTCGTGTTCGGCATCGGCTTCGCCATGTACCTGGGCGGACCCATCTACTACGGGCAGCAGCGCGGATGGGACCGCACCTGACCGGCCACCGCTGAGGCCATGCAGCTGTCCCGGCTCGGACAACGGCCCGCGTTGCTGGCGTGGGGGGCTGCTGTTCTCGTCTTCATGGCCTGGCTGGGCCGCGCCGACCTTCACGATCCCGACGAAGCTCGCCACGCCGAGATCGCTCGCGAGATGCTCGTCACCGGCGAGTACCTGACCCCACGGCTCGAAGGGCAGCCGTACCACGACAAGCCGCCGCTGTTTCACTGGAGCCTGGCCGCGTCGATGAGCGTGCTCGGCACCAGCGCGTTCGCCGCACGCCTGCCGTCCGCGCTGGCCGCCCTGTGGACCCTGGCCATGACGGCGTGGTGGGTGCGCCGCGCGTACTCGCCGGGCGCCGCATCGCTGGCGGTGCTCGGCCTCGCGAGCGCCACGAGCTTCGTGCTTGTGGGACGCTACGCTATCGTCGACATGCTGTTCACCGCATTGCTCACCAGCGCTTTCGCGTGGCTGGGCGTGTGGCTCGTCGAGGGCGACAAGCGGCAGCGCTCGATCTACCCGTTCTACGTGCTCATCGGCATCGCGACCCTGGCGAAGGGTCCGGTGGCGATCGTCCTCGGCTCGCTCATGGTCGTCGGCGTCGCGACGCTGGTCGCCGGTACGTCGGCGCGTGCGCGACTCGCGCCGCTGACCGGTCTGGCGCTCACCCTGGCGGTGGCCGTGCCGTGGTACGCGTGCGCATGGATGGCCGACCCCGCGTACATCGAGACGTTCCTGTGGGAACACAACCTGCAGCGCTACGCCTCGCAGCTGCGCCCGCACCAGGGCGAGCCCTGGTACTACTATGCCGTGGCGCTACCGGTCGGACTGCTGCCGTGGACGTTCCTGGTGGGCGTCGCGGTGATCGCGGTGGTGCGCGAGCGAAGCAAGCGTATCGCCGACGTCTACGCGCTGCTGTGGGCCGCCGTCGTGATCGGCTTCTTCACCACCGCCGGCACGCGCTTGCTGACGTACATGCTGCCGGCCTATCCGGCCCTGGCATCGCTGACGGCCGGATACCTCACCGAGCGCAGCGGCGGCGCGCAGATCGGCTATCGCCTGCACAGAGCTGCGGGGCTCGTGTGGGTCGGCGTGCTGCTGGTCGCGAGCGTGGCGTGCGCGGCGTGCCTGATCGCGTGGCACGGCAGCGTGAGCCCGCGCCTGGTGTTGATCGTACCGCTGCTCGCCTGCGCGCTGCACGCCGCGCGCAGGCGTTCCGGCGCGGCGATACTGCAGACCGTCGCTGCGTCGTCGCTGGCCGCGCTCGCGATCCTGTACGGGCTCGCCGTCGATCTCGTCGACGCCGCGCGCAGCGTGCGCCCCGCCGCCGAGATCGTGGCGCACGAGCTACCCGGGCGCGCCGCGATCGCCGCCTACGGCGTGCCCTCGCACGCACTGTCGTTCTACTCGGGCAGGATCGCGACGCGCACGAAGGACCCCGACGAGGTATACGGGCTGCTCGCGGGCGACCGACCGGCGGCGGTGCTCACCAGGCCGAGGCACCTGGCCGACCTCGGGCTCGATCCACTGCCCGACGGAGTGAGCACGCGCTGGATGGCGAGCGACGCGGTGCCGTACGGCGGCCGCCGCGTGCTGCTGTTCAACTCGGCAGCCGCGCGAGAAGGGGATGGCGGAGAAGGGAGGGAGTCGAACCCTCCGCCGACCGTCAAGGCCGGCATCACGGTTTTGAAGACCGGCCGGGCCACCGGGCCCGATCCTTCTCCCTGTGACGTGACCGCGCGGTCACGAGCGAGCCGCTTTGCCTACTCGGGTGCACGCGTTTCGGCAACCGCAGATCGGTGCAGGTTCGACCTTTGAATGTCTTGTACAGAGGTTGCCGAGGTGATAGCTCAAGCCCGGAGTTTAGGCGTATTGCGTGTATATCCAGGAGCTTGAGGGGCCACGCTTGATGATGACGAGAGTGAAGAAACCCGTAGTCGCACTGCTCGCGCTCACAGTCCTGCTCGCAGCCACCGTGGCGGGGGTGCGCGACGCCAACGCGCTGTATCGCGGCAGCGAGTACGGTGACGTCGATCTGTCGGGGCGCTTGCGCTCGACGAACCTGTTTCGCCATCAGGACTTCGACAACATGGCGTTCATCATGCAGCGCAACGAGCTCAAGTTGCGCTTCGAGTGGAAGTGGCTCCAGCGCGGCAAGGCGTTCAAGCGATACAAGGTTCCGTGGCTCGACCGCTCCGACCTGTTCATGGTCTACCGCGGCATCTACGACAGCATCTACGACATCACGCCGGGCCAGATCGAGCGCAAGGATCTGCAGGGCGATCCGCTCACGCCCGGCCAGGTAGCGCTCGAGTCGATCGACAAGAGCACGCGCGATCAGGCGAAGTTCAACAATCGCATTCGTGAAGCGTACGTCGACCTGTACTTCAAGCACATCCCGTTCACTCTTCGCATGGGCAAGCAGCAAGTGGTGTGGGGCGAATCGGACGGCTTCCGCATGCTCGACCGCGCCAACACGCTCGACCTGAGCTGGCACTTCTTCCAGGAGCTGCCGCCGCCGGGCTTCGGATTCGACGAGCTGCGCAAGCCGTTCTGGATGATCAAGGGCCTGTGGGACTTCAAGCAGCTCGGGCCCCTGTCGCAGCCGTTCCTCGAGTTCTACTGGAACCCCGGCGACTGGGATCCCGGCGACATCTCCTTCCTGCCGCGCCCCTGGGGCGCGCGATTGCTCGACCCGCTCGAGAACGCCGCCGGCACCGGCGCGCTGCAGTCGAGCTTCTGCAAGGACGGTCCGGACGGCAACTGCACGGGCCTGCTCAACGGCACCTCACTGTTCAACCAGGGCAACTACCGGCGCAATCCGCTCGAGAACAGCCAGTTCGGCATCCGCTTCCACTTCATCACGCCCCAGGGCGTGGAGATGACGTTCAACTACCTGTACCAGCGCTGGGCACCCGACGGCTCGCCCACCGCCATCGTGCGCGGACTCAACAAGTTCGACAAGAACGGCAACGAGCGAACGATCTACGTCGAGGACAACAACCCGTTCCCCGGCAACCAGCCGGCCGACGTGCCCGTCTCGGAGTACTGCCAGTTCCTGCCGGGGGGACGGCCGTACTCCAGCGGCGAGCTCTGCCTCGAGTACTTCGCACCGTACATTCACACGATGGGCTGGTCGATGAACTACTTCGAGGCCGACTGGACGCAGACGGTGTGGCGGGTCGAGACCATCATCGACTTCGACCTGCCGTTCTACGACGGAGACAAGCAGACGGCGCTGTTCGGCCGCACGCCTGACGGGCCGTCGCTGGTCCCGGGCGTCACCCACAAGAGCATGTGGAAGGGCATGCTGGCGTTCGACCGGCCCACGTGGATCAAGTGGCTCAACAAGCAGACCACGTTCTTCGTCACCGGCCAGCTGTTCTGGCACTACATCATCGACCACGAGAAGCGCCGCTGTGCGATCAACAACAACCCGGACGAGGGCTACACAGCCGCCCCCACCGAGAACTGCGGCGACTCGACGAACTTCCTGCTGCCCGGCGAGCAGACCGGTCTGGTCGGCCCGCTCGATCTGCCCAAGCTCAACGCGCCCGGCGGCAAAGGCCGCGACACGATCCACCAGTGGGAGATCCTCGGCACGCTCGCCATACTCGGGTTCTACCGCGGCGGCTCGCTGGTACCGGCGCTGATCTACCTCATCGATCCGGTCAACAGCTACTCGCAGGAGCTGGCGCTCGGTGTCGACTGGTTCATTCGCCCCGACATCGCCGTCAACGTCTCGAGCCGCTTCATCTGGGCCGGCGCACCCTGGGACGCGTACAGCGGTCACCAGAAGGACTCCGATCCCGACCGCGGCGAGATCTTCGACCCGTGGTTCCTCGCCGGCGGCAGCCGCGGCCGCTCGGAAACCGGCATCATGTTCACCTGGCAGTTCTAAAGGGGACAGTCCTCTTTTCCGTCCACTTTTCGGAAGAGCAAAAAAAAGGCCGGGCATGTCCTCACGACACGCCCGGCCTTTTCTGTACTGAGGGTCGCTGCGCGCTACGCAGCCCGCACGGTGCTCACTTCGCCGCTTCCTCGTCGCCGAGTGAGCCGTCGGTGCAGCAGATTGCCATGGCGCGCGTCCTCTCCTCCACCGGGCACTCGGTGCCACCGGTCTGCAGACACGTGAAGAACGCGCCGCGTGTGGTGCCGGGCCACTCGGCCAGGGTCTGGATGATTCCCATCGCCGAGGTCTGACAGCTGCCGTCGGGCTCGGGACGGACCTCGGGGTAGCATACGCCGCCGGTCAGGAACTCGTTGCTGCCGCACTTCACGCGCGAGGCCTTGAGCGCGTTGCGGGGCTCGCCGGACGCCTCCTTCGACACGACCTTGCGGCAGTTCATGCCCCCCGCATGGGAGGTGGCGGCAAGCACGCCGAAGATCAGCAGCGCCGCCCCCACGCCTACCGTGAGCCGGCCGCGCGGGTGACGGCGCCGGGAATGATCCTCGTCAGGTGATTTTCGATGGTCCATCGTTGCTCCTCTCGGACTGGGTAGATTTCGTGGCCGGCCGGGGCCGGGCGCCCGCCATTGTTCCCGGCCGCTCACAGCCGGTCAACGGCGGCGGCCCGGAGCCGGCCGGCCGACCGGTGGGCGACGACCTATAAAAAGGATGTCCGCGAAGCCCCCACTACGGGGGGTTTGGGCGTCCAGCCCGGGGCCGGAATCAACTTAGCCCTTGACAGTTTTCTGACCGGCCAATTAGTCTCCGCGTAGACGTTTCACGTGCGAGCCGGCCAGCCAGCCGGGGAGTGCGCCGCTGCAGCCTGCACACGTGACCCGAAAACGGGGAGGGAGAACGACCATGAAAAGGCATCTGGAGAACCTGGGCATCGCGTTGTGCGGCGCCGTGCTCGTGCTCGCGACCGCCGGCCAGAGCCTGGCGGGGCCGTTCGATTCGGCCGAGGCGAAGTGTCGCAAGGACATATCCAAGAACGTTCAGAAGGCGCTCAAGACCGGCAGCAAGACGATCACGAAGTGCCACAAGAGCCGTAACAAGGGCAAGGTCTTGCTCGCGGTCGACTGCAACGACATGGCGCAGGCCGACGACAAGCTGAAGTTCGACAAGGCGAAGAACAAGCTCGTGAGCGCCGTGCAGAAGTCATGCGTCGATTCCGGCATCGATGACGACGTGATGGACTTCTACAACTCGTGCACGTCCACCTGTACCGCCAGCGAGTCGCTGCCGAATCCGCTGACGGTCTACACCGACCTGGCCACCTGCCTCGGCTGCATGGTGGAGGAGCTGGTGGAGACGAACCACGCCACCATCCTCGGCCTGCCCACCGACCTCACCGCTGACAAGGACGGCGGCAAGTGTCACGGGACCATCGCCAAGGGCTGGAGCAAGCATCTGCTCGCCTACCACAAGGAACGCACGAAGTGTCAGGACACCGCCGAGGGTAAAGCCGGGGCGTGTGGCCTCGACGACACCGATTGTGCCACCGACACCATCACGAAGATCGACGACGCTGCCGGCAAGGCCGCATCGGGCGTGACCGGCAAGTGCACCGACGGCGACCTGCCCGGCTTCAACCTGACCGGTGGCTGCTCGGCGGCCGCCACCACCGGCGACCTGAACGCCTGCGCGCTGGCCCAGAACGGCACCGACGGCAGCGGCGACGGCGGCACCATCACCGCGGCCACGTACGAGCTCGAAGGCGAGGATCTCTGCCCGATCGCCGTCGACTCGCTCATCCGCGCGGGGACCGGCATAGCCGGAACCACGGCCACACGGCTCGACGTCGGCTGGACCGGCGAGGCCCACGGTGGCGACCTGGCCGACGATTACTTCCTGAGCGTCGACGTGACGTGCCCGGGGGCGCCCGGCGATTGCGCCGACGGCGTCACCGGCTGCACGGTCGACGGCATTTCCCCGACCGGGCCGCAGTACAGCCAGTTCCTGCGCTGCAAGAGCGACTCGACGATCGAGTGCAGCAACGCGTTCGGCGCCGATGCTGCCTGCGGCGGCGGCCCGTGCGTGTACACGCTCGGCCCCCCGCTGCCTCTTTCGGCCGGCAACAACCCGGTATGCGTCATCAACCAGATGTCCGTCGACATCACCGGCACGCTCGACCCGGATGCCGGCAGCGCGGATCTGAACCTGAAGCTCGACGCCGTCGTCTACCTCGGCGAGGGCGTGACCAAGCCCTGTCCCACCTGTGACAGCGACCTGGTCGCGGCCGACGGCAACAAGGACGGGACGTGCAGCAGCGGCCCGAACGCCGGCGGCGCTTGCGACGTGCAAGCGTTCAGCGCGACGTTTGCCGCCCAGGCGAACAACGAGGGCACGAGCCTCGACTGCCCGTCGTCGCCCGGCCAGAACATCAGCGGCACCGGACTGGCCCTCGACATACCGTTCACCACCGGGTCCTCGTCGCTGGGATTCGACCTGGCGTGCGATTCGCCTCTCGGGTTCCTCGACTGCGCGTGCGGGGTCTGCTCGCTGTCGAGCAACCCCCAGGTTCCATGCCGCAACAACGCCGACTGCGGCGTCGGCGACGGCACCTGCACCTCCAACGGCGGCGGCCAGGCCGTGTCGCGACAGCCCAACAAGTGCAGCAATCTCGTCTGTACCGACCTGGACGGCACATTCGGCGAGTGCGCGGCCATGGGCGGGGGCGACACGTTGACGTACTGCGACGGCGACCTGAGGGCCAATGGCGAGGGCTACATCGCCTGCAACAGCAACGCCGACTGCAGCCCTCTCGACACCGAGTGCTCGGGCGGCGACTGCGGCAACTGCACGGTAACCACGACCCGGCCGTGCTTCGTCGATCCGATCGTGGCCACGGGCGTCGTAGACCCGGACAACCCGACGATCGCCGCGACGTTCTGCCTGACGCCGACGGGGAACGCGGCCATCAACGGTGTGTCCGGCTCGCCCGGCCCGGCCAGGGTATGGACCGACACGGTCGTGAGCCAGCGATACAAGTAGGCAGTAACGGGTTCCAGGTGCCCGCGTCCTGACCACGGCGGCGGCGGCTTCCAGCCGTAGCGGGAAGCCACCGCCGCGCGTGGGCTCGATTGCAGTCGGTGGGATCGAAGATGTTCACGAGTCACGGGCAATTCCGGTTCGCCGCGACGGCGCTGGCTTTCGCGCTTGCGGCCGGCTCGCCTGCGGTTGCGTCGCACAACGGCGTCCTCGACAAGAACGATCAGAAGTGCCGCACCGCCATCGCCAAGGCCTTCTCCAGGGCGATCTCGACCGGCGACAAGGTCAGCACGGGCTGCCACAAGGACCGCAACAAGGGCGGCAAGGTCGCGCCCGGCGTCGATTGCAACGTGCTCGACGTGGCCGAGGCCGATTCGAAGGAGAAGTTCGCCAAGGCGCAGGCCAAGCTCGTGAGCACGGCCGAGAAGAAGTGCGCCAAGGCCGGACCCGGAGCACGACACGAGCTCGTGTCGTGTCCCGAGCCCTGCTCGAGCACGCCAGGCGACGGCGGCGCGCCGATCACGAATCCGATGGCCGGCTACACCGAGGTGGGTCGCTGTCTGGCGTGCATGGCCCGTGGCATCGTCGAATCACGGGCCGCCGTCATCCTCGGCTCGCCGGCTGCACCGCTCGCCGACAGCGCCGAGCAGAAGTGCCACCAGGCCATCGGCAAGGGATACGGCAAGCATCTGGCCACCTTGTTCAAGGAACGAACGAAGTGTCAGAAAGACGCCGACAAGGCGCTCGAGCACGACATCACGGCCTGTAGCACGGCCGACCCCAAGCAGAAGATCAGCAAGGCGCTGACGAAGGCATCCGACGCGATCGACGCGAGCTGCGCGGGCGTCGACCTGCTGGCGATGGACTCGTGCAGCATCGTCAGCATCGGCGATCTGCAGACCTGCCTCGCCGACGAGAACAACACGGTCGGCGACGCGGCGTTCCCGCAGCACTACCAGCTCCCCGAGGACGGAACCGTGTGCCCGACCTCGCTCACGCTGGTGACGAAGTCAGGGTTCTCACCGCAGGGCGAGAGCTCGGCAACGCGCATCGACACCGGCTGGAACGGGCTCGGTCACGGCCAGGACCTCGTACACGGTTACAAGGTGAGCGTGGGCCTGGACTGCCCGAGCGCGACGTCGCCGTGCGGCTCTTGCACGATCACCGGGGTGATGGATGCCGGCGCCCAGTTCGCTTCGTTCTCGCGCTGCGTCGACGACTCCACGATCGCGTGCTCGGCGCCGTTCACGGCCGATCCAGCCTGCGCCGGCACCAGCTCGGGTCAGTGTGGATTCTACCTGGGCGCGCCGCAGCCGGCCTCGGCGAGCAACGCGCCGGCGTGTGCGATGAACCGCATGCTCGGCGACATCAGCGGCACGGTCGATCCCGACAGCGGCGCATCGAACATCGTCAACAGGATCGGCAGCAAGGTCCACCTCGGCATCCAGCAGACCCAGCCCTGTCCCCTGTGCGTCGGAGACACCAAGGCGCAGGACGGTCTGGCCGGTGGTACGTGCCTCGGCGGCGAGAACAACGGCGACCCCTGCGACGTGCAGGCCACCGATGCGACGTTCGCGGTTCCGCCCGACGGTGTGAGCCTCGACTGCCCGCCCAAGCCGGGACAGAACGTCACCGGTGCTGGCCTGAAGCTCACGGCCGATCTGACCACCGGTACCGACACGCTCGCGTTCGGAACGCCCTGCGACTTCCCGCTGTGGAACCCGCCGGCAATCGCGTTGCAGTGTGCGTGTGCGGTATGCAGCGGCGACCCGACCCGACCGTGCGATACCAACGCGTGCTCCGGCGACCTCGGTCGGGTTTGCCTGTCGACCGGCGACTGCCAGCTCGGCGCATGTACGGGCTCGATGTGCGACAACGACCCGTCGGTGAGCTGTGCGACGAACGGCGACTGCGATTTCGGGACCTGCTCGGTCACCGACTGTGACCTCGGCGCGTGCGTGGACGGTACGTGCACCGGCGATTCGTTCCAGGTGTGCGCCACCAACGCCGATTGCGACAAGGGCTCGTGCAGCACTCCCGGCGCGGGCGAGACACGCGTGCCCAACGGCTGCTCCGACCTCAACTGCACGCCCATCGGCGGCGGCCTCGGCGAGTGCCTGGCCGGCGCACCGGTCGATTCCGACGAGTTCTGCGACGGGCAGCTGCGCGCCAACGGCGAGCCGTTCCTCACGTGCAGCAGCAACGGCGATTGCGGCGCGCTCGACTCGATCTGCGACGGCGGCGACTGCGGCGACTGCGAGATCAGCAAGGTGAAGTCGTGCTTCGTCGACCCCATCGATCCCGCCGGCACGGCCGATCAGAACAACCCGGTCGGCGCCGGCGCACTGTGCGTGCCGCCGACCTCCTCGACCGCCCTGAACGGCGCGACCAAGCTACCCGGCCCCGCGCGCGTGGTGGCGGAGTTCGAGTCGCTGCGCAACTTTTTCTGATCCGAACGGCCGGCGTCCGCCCCCCCCCCGTTCGTGGAGCGCCGCATGGAACACTTCGCGGACGACCTCGCCGCACGGCGATCGCCCCGATGATCACCCCCCTGTCGGGTGGGCGGTCCACGTAACGCTTGTCCAAACGACCTCGCATCCCGCATGACGGCCCGCAAGGCCACCTGCTTTCGTTCTTGACAAGCTTGCGACAGGTCCCCTAACGTCTAGCCTAGGCTGCCCTCATTGGGCGCGCCGCGCACGCGAGTGGGGACCAGACCGCCGGGACCAAGGCGAACACGGCCAGGCGCTGCCGCAAGGCTCGTCGAGAGAAGAGCAGGACGCATTGCGAGGGCGCACACGTGAGCAGAACCGCAGGGAGGAGAATCAAGATGCTTAACCGCACGATCACCGTCGGATCGGTCGCAGCGCTGCTCGCGCTCGCAACCTTTGCCCTGGCCCCGACCGACAGCTTCGGTCAGCAGGTCCACCCCATCGAGGCCAAGTGCTCGGGCAAGCTCGGCAAGAGCGCCCGCAAGCTGGCCAAGACCTACGGCAAGGAAACGTCGAAGTGCCGCGACAACGACATCTCCAGCAAGGAGATCTCGGCGGTGTGCCCGGCGCCTGCCAACGCCAAGATCCAGTCGGCCTCCGACAAGCTCGTCGCCGCCGCCGAGAAGAGCTGCGGGAGCTTCTGCGCGATCTCCAACACGATCGCTTGCATGGACAGCACCACGTGCCCGCCGCAGACGAACGCCGGGCCGGAGAAGTGCTCGTCCAAGGAAGGGGTGGGGCCCGACGGCAAGAACAACTTCGACATAGCCAACCTCGGCTTCCCGGGCGCGCTGTGCGGCACAATCGCCGCCGCCACCGACCTCGGCCAGTGCGTGGCGGACAACGGACCCGCGCCCGAGCAGTCGCTGATCGACGCGATCTACGGCTCGATCGACAACGCGTCGGGCATCTCCTCGGACGCCGCCAAGTGCCTCAAGGCGCTGTCCAAGTCGGCCCACAAGCTGTCCGACACGATCCTCAACAGCCTGATCAAGTGCCGCAGCACCATCCAGAAGAACGGCACGCTGAGCAACGGCGCCGGCAACCAGCAGACCTGTCGCTTCGATGATCCCAAGATCGTCGACAAGGTAGCCAAGGCCGAGACGAAGGTCCTCGATACGGCCGGCAAGAAGTGCACCGACGCTCAGATCCTCGAGCTCGACCTGTGTGCCGGCGGCGGCGGCGCCACCGACACGGCCACGGCCGGCGCCTGTCTGGTCGAGGCCGCGACCGAGATCACCGACACGCTCCTGCTGGCACCCCAGCGGGCGTACGGAGCACCGTCGATCTCCGAAACCATCTACCCGCCGGTGTTCGCGGCCTGCGGCGACGGGGTGGTCAACCAGGGGCCCAACCCGTTCCAGCTTCTCGGCGAGGAGTGCGACCTCGACGACGACGCGGCCTGCCCGGGGCTGTGCGTACCGCCCGGTGATGTCTTCCAGTGCACCTGTCCGGGAAGCCCGCGCCAGCGCTTCGTGGCCGAGGGCCCGACGTCCGACCTGGAGAGCGGCTGGACCGGCACGTCGCACAACCAGGGCGTGACCGACGGCGCCGGCTACGTCTACAGCGTCGCGAACTGCGACTGCGCCACCTTCGACCCGACCGACACGGCGACCTGCACCAGCACCACCGACCCGCTGTGCGACGTCTCGAGCATCTACCAGCAGCCGAGCTGCTCGTGGGATCCGTTCGGCGCCACCCGCTGCGACGACCACAACACGTCGGTCGGCCCCAACGGCGTGGACGAGAACGACGACTGCTGGGTCTGCGATCAGTTCAGCGCGAACGCCGGCGACGGCTGCCGCGAGACGAGCGTCACGATATCGCCGGAATGCCAGGCGCAGTGCTATGACGCCGGCGGCACGCCGACGGGCTTCTGCGGCGACCAGAGCGAATGCGCCGCGGGCGAGGTGTGCCGCGGCATCTGCGACACTTCGCAATCCTGCCTCATCATCCCGAACGGCGCGCCACTGCCGATCTCCTCGGGCGGCACGGCGGTGTGCGTCGACACCACGTTCCGCGAGAACGTGTTCGGCACCGGCAACATCGTGACCGGCGAGCACGAGCACTTCATCCAGCAGTATTCGAAGGTGCACCTCGGCACCAACAACTTCACGCCCTGTCCGGTGTGCGGCGGCTTCTGCGATCTCGACAACTCACCGGCGCTTCTGAAGGGCAAGTTCTGCCAGGGCACGTGCGACGGCGGTACGGTCCGCTGCCGCTTCAACAGCGATTGTCCAAGCGGCGAGCTCTGCACCACCGAATCCGAGGAATGCGGCAGCGGCAATTGCGTCCTGAGCTTGATCTGTGGCGGCGCCGCTGGGACCTCCGGACCCAACGAGGGCGAGCCGTGCCGCATCGAGGCGGCGACCTCCTTCGGGACCACCTCTGGCGATTGCCCGCCGACGGTATCCCTGAACATCTCCGGCATCGGGCTGGAGATCAACTTCTTCCCCCAGACCAGCGAGACGACGTCGCTACCTCCGGTGGTCGAGTGCAGCAACCCCGGGTTCGCGAACTTCAACTGCCCGTGCCCGGACGGTGGTGGCGGGTTCAAGCGTGCGACCAACCCGAACCTCTGCGCATTCGCGTGCAACGCTGGCGTGAACGAAAACCAGGGCTGCGCCAGCGGCGGCGGCGGGTTCAACGGCCTTCCGACGCTCTGCACGGGCGGCGGCTTTCTCGCCTGCGACGAGGACACCGACTGCGCCGACGAGGGCGACAGCGGCACCTGCTCGGTGAACCCCACGCACTGCGAAGGAACCGGTGATCCGAATACCGAGCTGCTGGCCTGCGCGACCAACGGCGACTGCGGCGTCGGGACGTGCGTGGACGCCTGCCCCGCTGGCCGCTGCGTGCCGCTTTGCCTGCAGGCCGACGATCCGTTCTTCCCGCCGGGCTTCGGCGACAAGAGCGCCGACGACCCCGAGGAGGGTCTGTGCGCGGCCGGGCCGCCTTTCTATCATTGCGACGGCGTCGGCCAGGAGTTCATCGTCTGCTTCAAGGGCAACGCCGACGGCGACTGCGATTCCGTATGCACCGACTCGTGCAGTGGCGGCGGAGTGCCGGGCCCCGGCGGCTCTCAGGCGGCGTGCACGGCGCAGAGCGACTGCGCCGGGGGCGAGACCTGCTGCGGTTCGTGCGAGCTCACGGGGTTCTGCAACTCGGGCACCGACAATCTCATGGGGACCAGCGACGATCTGCCGGGCACCGGACTCTGTGTAGGCGGCGCGCGTAACTGCGTGATCAACGACTTCTTTGCTGAAGGCGGTGACACGCTCAACGGCCAGGGCGATCCCACCAACGTCAAGGCCGTGTCGAGCTACTGCATCGGCCCCACCTCGAACAGCGCGATCAACGCGACGGCCGGCCTGGGTGGCCCCGGACGCCTGCGCCAGTTAGGCGTGAACGTACCGTCGTTCACCGCGTTGCCCGTGCCGTGACGGGCTAGCGTCCGACCATCCGTACGAAAAAAAGGCCAGTCCCGCTCACGCGGGGCTGGCCTTTTTTCTTGCCCGTTCGCAACGACTCGCGGGCGCGGGCCGTTTCGGCGAGGCGCCCGGCATGCTCGCGGTCCGGAACCGCGCGATCAGGGAACGTCGGGCTCGAGCTCGACGTCGTCGTACGACTCCTCGTCGGCACCCATCTCCTTGTCGTGCTGGGCCTGCCGGTGCTCCGCGTCCTTGTGCGAGAAGTCGGCGATCTTCTTCATGACGAACGAGCCGTTGAAGTCGATCGACACCGGGAACGGAGCGTTGGCCATGGTGGACTCCACGTACGAACCGACGATCTCGTCGCTGGTGATCTCGCGCGCGCCGTAGATGCCGATGGTGGTGCCGCCGCCGGTGATAGGATTGCCCTTGAGCGTGGTGATGATCGCGAAGCGCGTGCCGGTCAGCGAGGTGTCCTGGCGAAGCCCGAGATCGTAGTGATCGAGCGCGACCACGCGGTGCTCGGCGCCGATGAACAGGGTGGGGTCGGTGGGTGGCAGCCGGAACCACTCCTTCTCGGCCGTGGCCACGTCGGCCGCGGTCGGCGTGTAGAGGGTCTCGTCCCTGCGGGTCGCGGCCAGCTTGTCCTGGAACGGCAGGGTGCCGTCGATCACCGCGATGCGGATGTTCTCGCCGGCGATCGCGCTGGTGCCGTCGACCTCCTCGACCTTGGCGTCGTAGGAGATCTTCACCACGCGGCCGGTGGTGTGGGCCAGCGACGGACGCCGTACGGTGACGTAGATCCAGTCCTTCTCGGCGCGCTTCGCGATCGCCTCGAGCTCCTCCACGCTGGTCGGGTCCTGGGAGTTCGCACGCGTGATGAGATCGCCGGCGAACAGGCCTGCCTTGCCCATCGTGCGCTCGTCGGTGGCGGCCCCCACCGCCACGGCGCTCACGCCCACGCCCACCAGCGGCGCGAGCTCGTCGGGGACGGGCATCACCTCGAACGGCAGGTTCTTTTCCTCGTCGAGCGGCACGCGCACGCGGAACGTGGGCGCGACCTGATGGATGGCGAGCCAGATGCCACCGATGTCGGTGCCGATCGTTCCCTCGTTCTTGGTGAGCTGGTAGCTGGCCAGGGCCGGCCGGGAGCCGACTACGACAATCGTCGTAGTCAACAAGAGCATGGCCGCCCACGAGCGCGTGGATAGCGGCTTGCGCACAAGTTTCGAATCCGGTTTTACCATTGGTCCTCCGCGGCGGTGTATACAGGGCGGGCGCTGCTGGACCGTCGTGTAACGGTCGCGTATCGCCGGCCCCGGGGGATGCAAAGCTATACACGCGGCCGGTGCGGGAAGGCAAGTCGGTGGACATCGATGTACCACCACGTATTTCGACGGTTTGCGTGCGATTTCACCCATCGCCCGGCTGCTTGACAACCGACCACCGGGGCGGCTAAACGTACTTGAACACTTTGTTTTTCCGGCCCGTCGGCAATGTGTCGAGCAGCGGATCCGGAAGAGCCGATTCAAAAGTCGGGATGTTGAGCGAGACTGGCCAGCCGGTCGGTCACGGCGACGCAGCAGCAACACACAGTATTAACCAAGGAGTAGCGGGATGCAGGTATGGATGCGTAGAGTCGCGGTGAGTGTTTTTGCCGCGGTGCTGGCACTGGGGTCGGTCGGCTGTGACGACGACAGCGGCCTCGGTGGTCTGTTCGCACTGTTCTTCAACCTGGCCGGTGCCGGCCAGTACCAGTCGCTCAACATCCAGGTAGATCTCGACGACCTCCCGGCGAACGTCGACATCGGCTCGTGCGAGCTCGATCCCGCGCTCGACCCACCCTGTCAGCTGACGTGCGTGGGCCAGGGCTGCCCGAGCCCGACCACCACCCTGCAAGAAGAGACATTCGTCGCCAACGGAATCGCCGGCAACATCATCACGCTCATCATCGACGGCCCCGGCTGCGTGATCCCCGCCGACAGCACCTTGATCGAATGCCAGGTGTCGGGCGACGCCAACGACATCCTCGGCGGTTCGCAGGTATCCGGCGTATGCACGCCGACCAGCAACCCACCCTGCGACACCATGCCGATCATCTGCAGCTCGACCGAGGCCGGCGACACCAGCTGCGCAACGACGAGCACGACGTCACCGACCAGCACGAGCACGAGCACGACCGTGCCGTCGACGATGACGACGACGACGTCGAGCATCACGCTCAGCTCGACCACGCAGACCACGATCCCGCCGACCAGCACGACCACGACGATGGGCCCCGTGGGCGACGTGGCGTGTGTGGTCACGTTCAGCACGCCGACCAACGCGACGTTCGGCGCGCTCCAGTACGACACGGACTACAGCGCTTCGTCGGGCGGCTTCGTGGGATCGGCCGCCATGGTCGAGTGCACGGGCCTGACCGGTGGGTCGGAGATCGTGACGTTCAACGACATCGAGGGCACGTCCACCCTGGCCACCGGCGTGGTGGCACTGTTCGGCTACGACGGCCCGGGCCCGATAGCAGAGTGCAACTGGCTCGGTAGCACCGTGCCCGTGGCCGGCGACTTCGCCATCACGATCGTCGATGCGTCGGACTCGGAGCTGCCGCCGGCGCCGATTCCGGGTGCCCAGGTGGAGATCAGCAGCATCGTCTGCCAGGGGTCGAGCACGTCGTCGACGTTGCCGCCGACGAGCACCACCACCACCACGATGGGCGGCGGACCGACGACTACCGTGACGACCACCACCACGACGATGCCGACGACTACCACGACCAGTGGCGGCGGCCTGACATCGTACGTCATCACGTTCGGTACGCCGGAGACGCTCCCCGACGTGGGCGCGTTGCAGTACGCGGTGGACTACTCGGGCGCGCCGGGCGAGTTCGAGGGGTCGGCCGACATGGTGGCGTGCGTGTCATTGCTGTCGCCGCAGGTGATCGCGACGTTCAACGATCTGGAGGGAACCTCCACGTTGAACGTCGGCTTCGTGGCGTTGTTCGGCTTCTCGACGCCGCCGCCCGACCTGGCCCAGTGCCAGTTCAACGCCACCCAGGTGCCGCTGCCCGGCGACTTCGCGATCACGGTGGTCGACGCCTCGACGACGGCGCCGACCCCGATCGTGCCGCTGCCGGCGGTCAACGTCATCAACATCGCGCCGGGAACGGTGCCGTAGAGGCAACCCGGACCACCTGTTCAGCAAAAAGGGGCTCCCCATGGGAGCCCCTTTTTTATTGGCGGCGCTGCACGCTTTTTTCCGCCCTTGTCCCTTGTTTGGGGGGTGATCTTTTCCTATTGTCTACGCCTGTTTAGCCGATCCAGACTGCTGTTGGGCCGCTTTCAACCAGGCCCCCCGGAGGACCACTCGATGACCCGTCGATCTCTCGCGTACGCTTCCGCGGCCGCCCTCGCGGCCGTTCTCACGCTGCCACCCACCACCTCGCACGCAGCGCTCGGCGATTGCAGCCAGCCCACCTCGACAGGTGACAACCCGACGGCCACCGACTGCTTGGTCCTCCTGCAGATCGCGGTGCAGCAGACGACCTGCGAGGCGTTCGGCTTTCCCGCGTGTCAAACCTGCGACGTCGACTCCAGCGGCAGCGTGGTCGCCACCGACGCGCTCATCTGCCTCAACAAGGCCACGCAGCAGCCGATCCAGCTGAACTGCACGTGCACCTCAACTACCGTCTCGACTACGACGTCGACGTCCATCACGACGACGACGACGATGGTCCCGCCGACCAATCCGCAGTGCTCGCGAGCTGCGTTCATCTCCAAGCCCGGCGGCAGACTCGACGCCGGCTGGAACGGCCTCGGCCACGACGCCGAGGTAGTGGCCGGTGCGCAGATCCTCATCGACAACCTGAAGACCTGCTCGAACAACGACGCCGAGTGCCGCACCGATCTGGACTGCAGCGGCGGCGCCACCTGCGACCTCAACTGTGCCTGCGACGTGGAGGGCAGCATCTGCAACCTGACCGGTCCGAGCGGCGTGTCGCGTTGCACCCGCTCCCTCATCGAGTGCGACGACGACGGCGACTGCACCGCGGCCGAGACCTGCCAGAAGTTCTTCGGCCCGCCGCTGCCGCTGTCGGCCGGCGGTGTGCCGACGTGCGTGACGACGTACTTCCAGGAGAACCTCACCGGCACCGCAGACCCCAGCACCGGCGAGGGCACCGGCTCGTCGTTCCTGCGCTCGGTCGTGCACCTCGGAATCGTCGACTCGAAGCCCTGCCCCGTGTGTGGCGCTCCGGACGACAACCCGCAGCTCGGCGACGTGTTCACGTGCGACGGGCCGGGGAGCCCGAACCACGGCGACCCCTGCACGGTGCGCGCGATCAGCGAGGAGTTCGGCGGCGTCGCGTTCGAGTGTCCGCCAGCGCCGGCAAACAACGTATCGGGCGTCGGCCTGGCCATCATCTTCAAGGAGGTGACGACCGGCACCGTCGAGGAGCAGGCGCTGCTCCCGTGCGCGCCACCGCTCAATGCGCAACACCCCGATACGGGCGGCGGAATCTGCCTCGACGACTTCTCGGCTTGCGACACCAATGCCGACTGCCTGCGCTGCACGAACGACCTGTCGGCCTGCAGCAACGACGGCGACTGTAGCGGTGGCGCAAGCTGCGCGGCGGCGCCCGACCAGCCGATCCCGTGCGGCATCTACTGCCACTGCGGCTACTGCGACGACGACGTCGACCAGCCGTGCTTCAGCGACGGCGACTGCGAGGCGCCCGCGACCTGCGAGCCGGGCACCGGCTCGGATCCGGGCGGCACCGGCCCGCTGCAGCAGCTCCAGTCCAACGGCTGCAACAACTTCCTTTGCGGCGAACAGGACGAGAACGAGTGCTGCAGCACAGGCGACGGCTGTATCAACGCCAACACGTTCGGCGAGACGTCGCTCACGGGCGAGTGCTCGCTGGCCACCTTCCGACTCTGCACGCAGGACTCCGAGTGCCAGGTGACCGGCTCGGGCGTCTGCAACCTCTCACGACGGTCGTGCTTCCCCGAGAAGCTCGAGGCGACGGGCACGCCCGATCCGCTGCACACGGCGTGCATGAATGACCCCGACACGCTGTGCACCTCCAACGCGGACTGCGGCGCGGGCGACATGTGCGTCGACATCTCCCAGCCGACCTCGGTGGGGCTGTTCTGCGTGCCGCCGACCGCCAGCGACAGCATCAACGCCGCCGGCGGCATCCCGGGCCCGGGCCGCATCTCGTTCGCGGCGGTCCTGGTCGCCGGACGCTGCGGTGACGACCAGCAGACGGTCGACGAGCAGTGTGACGACGGCAATCTCGTCAACGGCGACGGCTGCGACCAGGATTGCAAGATCGAGCCCTAGCGGCTCCAGAAAGACAGGGCCGGGGGAACCTCCCCGCCCCTGCAACGACGAAAGGCCCGGCCGCCGAGTGCGACCGGGCCTTTTTCGTTGTGGCCCGGTGCCTGTGCACAACTCGCCCGGGCACGGAGCGCGCACCTGCGCGCGCCGCGTTGCGATCCTGCGCCTGCTCGCCTATAAGCGGAACAGAGGGGCCGTGGCGGCGCCGGCGTCGCCGGCTCGAACCGACCAGGCGGGGGAGGAGTGGCAAGATGGGCAATCGTTCCGATCAGTTCATGCGATCTTTCACGGGCGTTGTGCTGGCTTCCTGCACGTTGCTGGCCGCCTGCAGTAGCAACCCCGAGCCGACCGAGGTCGTCATCTCGCTCGCCCAGACGGCACAATCGCTGTCCAGCGCGACCATCCTCGTCGACTACTCTCGCAGCCACGCGACGCCGCTGGTGCGAGACGGTGCGCCCGCCTGCACGTCGATCCTGCCGCACGTCGACGCCGAGTTCACCGACGACGGCGCCGGCGGCCTGACCATCAAGGCACGCTCGGCGCAGGGGTTCTCGGCGCCCGTCGACCTGGCCGCCTGCCGCATGGTGGGCGATGCCGGCGCCGCCGTGACGCCGGCGTCGATCTCGGCGGGCTTGCACATCTCGGTTCTCGGCGCGACCGGCTCCGACGGTCAGCGCCTCGACGACAAGCGGCTGGCCCAGAGTCGCGCGGCCGGTCGCCACGTGGCCGTCGCCTCGCGCGCCGAGCCGCTCGAGCGCCGCTCGGCGGACGGGGACGGACATCGCACCGGCGGCGCCGACGGCCACGACCCGGCGATGCTCGCCCGCCGCGACCCTGCCACCGGGCGCCCGATCGTGGATCCGCAGCCGCAGGGGCGAGATCGCGACGACGCAGCCTCCTCCGTCACGCGCACGCACCAGCAGCCCAGCAGCCGCCGACCCAGCGACGAGGTTCTCGACGAGCTCGACGACCAGGTGGCCGCGCTCGGACGCGGCGGCGGCGGTGACGGCAACAGCCCCGGCGAGGCCGGTGCCGACGATACCAGCAACGACGAGAGCGACGACGACGCGCGCGCCGTCGAGTACGCCGTCGTTCTCGGCGTCACCACCGAGTCGGGCGTGCTCGGCGCACTGCAGTTCGACATCCGCCATACCGGTGTCAGCGGCGGCTGGCTGGGCGCCGGAGCATCCGCGGCCTGCACGGCCGACGTGCAGGTAGCGCTGGCGACGTTCAACGACCGCAAGGGCGGCTTCCTGAGCGGCGCGCTCGTCGACCTGTCGGGCATCGACACGCCGGGTCGCATCGCCACGTGCACGTTCAAGAGCCGCGACGCCGTGGACGCCGGCAGCTTCTCGGTGCAGGTGGTCGACGCCAGCAGCACCAACCCGCAGGATCCGCCGCCGGCGCCGTTTCCCGAGATGACCGTGTTCGACGTCGTGAGGCGAAACTGATCTCACGCGCGCAGCCGGCGGCCGTCCTGGCCGCCCTCGTCGCGCTGTCCTTCGTGTGTTTCTGGCCCGCGCTCGACGGGTCGTTCGTATCCGACGACCGCAATGCGATCGTCGCCAACGCGTACGTCGTGGGCCCGCTGGAGCCTGCGACCATCTTCACCGAGTTCTCCGCCGGCTGGTGGGGCGTCGCCCGCGACGAGGGTGCCGGCTACCGGCCGCTGGTCACCTTGAGCTTCGCGCTCAATCACGCCCTGTCGGGGCTCGCCCCGCGCTCGTATCACGCGGTGAACCTCGCGCTGCACGGCCTGGTGTCGTGGCTGGTATTCCTGGTCGCCGTTCGCCTCGGCACCAGCCGCCCCGGGGCCCTGCTGGCCGCGACGGTGTTCTGCGCGCTGCCGATCCACACCGAGGCGGTGGCATGGGTCGTCGGGCGTGCCGAGCTGCTGACGGCGGCGGCGGCCGGCGCCATGCTCGTGTGCCTGATCGACTACCGCCGTCGTGGCCAGCTCGCCGCGGTTTCGGGTGCGGCCGCACTGTTCGTTCTCGGCCTGTTCAGCAAGGAGAACGCGGTGACGATGCTGGCCGCGCCGCTGCTTCTCACCATCGCGCTGCCGACCCGCCCGTTCGAGCGCCGCCGCGACCTCGTGGCCACCGCCGCGCTGGCGGTCGGCTTGCTCGTGTACCTGGGGGTCCGCGCGCTGGCCGGACCGCTGCTACCGAGCGTGGCCGGCGACCAGCTCGACAACCCGCTGGCGGTCGTGGAGTTGCCCGCGCGCATTGCCGGCGCCGCCAGCGTGCTGGGGCGTTACCTGCAGCTGACGGTGTGGCCGTGGCCGCTGTCGGTGGACTACTCCTACGACGCCCTCGGCATCGGCGCCGGCTTCCGCGGCGACCCGTACGGCGCGGCGGCCGTGGTGGCGTGCGTGGCGCTCGCCACGGCGGCCTGGAGAACGCGCTCGAGCGATCCGGCGGTCACGTTCGGCCTGCTGATGGCCGCCGCCACTTACTCGATCGTCTCGAACTCGGTGGTGCTGATCGGCACGATCATGGGCGAGCGCCTGTTCTATCTGCCGACGTTCGGCCTGTGCGTGGCGGCGGCTCCCGCCCTGGCCAGGCTCGAGCAACGCGCCGGTCGCAAGGGCCTCGCGCTGGTGGCGGTGGTCGCGCTCGCCTGGGTCGTCGTCGACCACGCCCGTGCACGTGCATGGCGGTCGCCGGTCGCGCTGTTCGAGGCCGCGACCGCCGTGTATCCGCGCAGCGCGCGCGCACACATGGAGCTCGGCAGCGCGTACGGCGCCATGAACCGGCAGGACGAGGCGATCGAAGCGTTCCGCGCGGCGACCGCCATCAAGCCCGACTACGCTGCGGCCTGGTACAACCTGGGTAACTTCCACGCCCGGCGCCAGCAGTTCGACGACGCGCTGGCGGCCTACGACCAGGCGGTGACCCACGCACCGCGGCTGACGCGGGCCTGGCACAACCTGGCCCTGGTCCACCGGCAGCGCGGCCGGCCGCAGCAGGCCGTCGCCGCCGCCGAGCGCGCCTCCGAGCTGTCGCCCGCCGACCTCGGCGTCTGGATCCTGCTGGCCGATCTCCTGCTCGCCGAGGGACGCTACGCCGAGGCGGTGCCGGCGTACGACGAGGCCCTCGAGCTCGGCGCTACCGCCGCCACACGCATCAACCGCGGCGTGGCCATGCAGCGGCTGGCCGGATGCGACGCCGCGCTGCCCGACTACCTGGCAGCGCTCGAGGCCGCGCCCGGCCACCGCACCGCGCTCGCGAACGCGGTGGGCTGCCTGCAGGCCGACGGTCGCATCGACGAGGCGCGCGCGCTGGTCGAGCGCGCCGAAGTTGCAACCCGCCACGACGGCCGATAAGTTCTGCCGCGGTGACCGCCCCACCCCCGGACTCCGCCGATCACACCACCGACCGGGCGCGCTCAGGTCGACCGCCCACCGGCTCCCTCCATCGACTGCTGCACACCGGCACCGCGATCGCCGCCGTCGGCGTGGCCCTGTCGGCGCTGATCGTCTACGTGCACGCCCGCCTGGCCGCGGCCGGCAGCGGCTACACGAGCTTCTGCAACGTCAGCTCGACGATCAACTGCGATCAGGTGCTCGGCAGCCCGTACGCCAGCATGTTCGGTGTCGGACTGGGCTGGTTCGCGATGGCGACCTACGCGGCCATCGCCGTGGCGCTCCAGGTCACCGCGAGGGCGCCCGCGGCAACCGCGCGCCGGCTCCTGCAGGCCGCCTGCGTGGCCATATTCATGGCTGCCGGGTTCTCGGCCTACATGGCCTACCTGTCGTTCTTCGTCATCGGCGCGATCTGCCTGATGTGCAGCGGTCTGTACCTGGTGGCGGCCGCCTCGCTGTGGGTCGTCTACGCGATCCCGGCCCGCCTGGCTGCCGATCGGCCCGGCCAGCCGCCCGTGCTGACGCCGCGCGGTGCGCTGGCGGCGCTGGCGACGAGCGCGGTCGCGGTGGCCGTCGTGGCCGGCGTCTCGTGGCCGGCCGGCGGCGACACCACGTGCCGGGGGGCGGGTGCGATCGATGTGGCCGAGCAGAAGCCGGAGTTCTACCGCTGGTACACCGAGCAGCCGCTGGTGGAGCCGCCTGTCGTGGAGCGTCACGCCCTCGGAGCCGCCGATGCGCCGGTCACGATCGTGGAGTTCTTCGACTTCGAGTGCGGTTACTGCGGCCGCAACCACGAGGCCCTCAAGGCGTTGCTGGCCCGCCATCACGACGACGTGCGCCTGGTGTACCGGCACTTCCCGCTCGACGCCGCCTGCAACGAGGCCCTCGAGCACACCGTGCACGCACGCGCCTGCCGCGCCGCCGAGGCCTCCGAGTGCGCCGCGCTGCAAGGCCGCTTCGAGGACATGGCCGATGCAATGTTCGCCCGCCAGCGTCAGTTGTTCGAGACGAACCTGTTTCGCATCGCCGAGCGCCTCGGCCTCGACATGGCCGCCTTCCAGCGCTGCATGACCGACCGCGAGACGTTGCCGATGATCCTCGACGACGCGCGCGCCGGAAAGCGCCTGGAGCTGACCTCGACGCCCACCCTGTTCATCAACGGACGACGCATCGAGGGCTCGATCTCCGAGCCCTGCGGATACGACTACGCGATCGCGATCGAGCGAGCCCGCCGGACCGCCAGCCCCCGCTGAGGGCCGAGAGCCGCCGGCCGAGCCGGCATCCGGGAAACCCCCTAGGTCGCTCGTCGGATCGTTGTTGTAGGTCCGCTGGCAGGGTACACCCAAAAGTGGGCAGACCATGGACGGATGCAAGACCACGGGGAGAAGTTGCAGAGTCGCAACCCTTTCGGGGGAGGGTCTAGGCCACAAGTCCTAACCCTACCGAGCGTAATTTCGTGCAATTTCAATAGGTTACAAAAGGCGGAAAGCGGGGGCAGGCTCGCCGCAGATGGCATGGTTGTTGCTCAAATGTAAGTACGATTCGTCCATTTTTGGACGATCGATCACACACTGCAGAGAGGATAGGGACAAAACGTGAAGAGCTACCTGATGAGCAGCCAGCCCGCTCAAGCCACCGCCGAGGCCGTACGACCGCAGCAGTCCGATGGCGCATTCCGCATCGAACGCGAGCGACCGAAACCGAATCTCACCGAGCGTGAGAAGGAAGTGCTTCGCCTGGTGTGCGACGGCCTGACCAACGCCGAGATCGCGGCCTGCCTGCACGTCTCGCGAGAGACCGTGAAGTCCGAGCTCAAGAGGATCTTCCGCAAGATCGGCGTCGGCAACCGTACCCAGGCTGCCGTTCTGCTGGTCAAGAATCAGTGGATCTGACCTAGCCGGCCAAGCGCCGGATCGCCGTCTCCGCCTGACACCACGGGCAGTCGATTGACACTGCCACGGTGGTGGCCAGGATGAGGCAGCGATGCGGCTCGACTCATTCCTGCGTGCGCCTGCGGCCGTGGCGGGGGTTTCCCTGCCACGCCGCCGGGCGTCATGCGCGTTCATTGTCACCGTGGCCGTCGTCATGGTGGCCACCAGCATGCATGCCGCAACGGCCCGCGCGTCGTCATCGACGCTCGGCAAGGGCTTGAGGCTCGTCGAGTCGAACTACCTGTTCGAGAGCGAGCTCGACGCCCCGCGCCTGTTCGGCGACGCGCTCCTCTACGTGGAGGGGCGAATCCCGGAGCTGCGCGCGGAGCCTGTCGGCGACGGTGCGTACGTGCTCACGGCCGGACCGTGCAGGCTGCGCCTCGAGGCGCCGCCCGAAGCCAGCGTGCCCGACCTGGCGGCGCTCCTCGAGAAGGCCGCCGCGGTGATCGACGAGTGCGTGCAGGACAGGCCCGAGGGCCTGCCACCCACCGAATCGGCGCTGCTGACGGGCGTCCTGTCGGGGCTCGATCCGTACTCGACCGTCTTCGACGCCGAGCGCAAGACCGAGCACACGATCCAGTTTCGCGGCAAGCTCGCCGGCGTCGGCGCCCGCATCGGAATCCGGGAGGAGCGCCTGACGCTCGTCACCGTCTACATGGACTCACCGGCGTACAAGGCCGGCCTGCGTGATTCCGACGTCGTGCGCCGCATCGACGGCGTGTCGACCACCAATCTCCCGGTTTCCGACGCCGTGCGCCGCATTCGCGGCAAGGTGGGAACGCCGGTGCGGCTCACCGTCGAGCGCGAGGGCGTCTCCGACCTCGAGACATACACGGTGATCCGCGGCCTCGTGACGATTCCCTCGGTCACCGCACGGCGGCTCGATTCGGGCGTGATCTACTCCTCGATCTCCCACTTCAGCCAGACCACGCCCAGCGACTTCCGCGCGCGCGTGAGCGAGGCCATCGGCGACGAAGACGCGGCCGGCGTGATCATCGACCTGCGCGGCAACTCGGGCGGCAGCATGCTCGGCTCGTCCGCCATCGGCGACCTGTTCCTGGAAGACGGCCTGCTGATCACCACCGCCGGCCGCGGCGGCAAGACGGTCTCCGGGCTGACGGCCGAGATCAACGCCACCGCCGACACGCCGTTCGCGGCGCTGCCGGTAGCGATCCTCACCTCGCCGCGCACGGCCTCCGGCTCCGAGCTGCTGGCGGCCAGCCTGCGCAACAACGATCGGACGATGCTCGTCGGCGAGCGCACGTTCGGCAAGGGAACCGTACAGAAGACCTACAGCCTGGGCAGCGACACGTCGCTGAAGATCACGGTCGGGCACTTCCTTCCCAACGGACTGTCGATTCCCGGTGGCGGGCTGCTGCCCGACATCGAGATCCGCCGCTTCCGCTTCGACGGCGACGTGGTTCGACTGCCGCTGCTGCGCAGCGGCGAGGAGCTGCCGTTCTGGCTGAGCACGCCGTCGTGGCTGACCACGTCGCAGCTGAGCTCCGCCACCGTCATCGACCTTGTCGACGAGCACGAGGCGATCGACGAGGACGACGCCGAACCGCGCGAGCCGGACGACGCCGAAGGGCTCGACGACCGTGTCGTCGACATCACCGCCGAGCTGCTCGCGCGTTTCGGCTCGATCTCGGCCACCGCCACGCTGACCGACGCGCGCGACTGGCTCGCCGAGCTCAAGACCGAGACCGACGACGTGGTCAGAGAACGCCTGGCCGGTCGCTCGGTCGACTGGCGACGCCCGGGCGCCATGGCCGCCCTGGAAAGCGTCCTGTCGCCCTCGCTCGACGTCGTGATCAAGCCCGCCGACGGCCTGCTCGTGGGCGGCGAGGAGACCGAGCTCGAGGTGACCGCGACGAACTCGGGCAGCAAGCCGCTGTACCGCATGTACGGCATCCTGCGATCGGAGGCGCGCTTCCTCAACGGCCGCGGCCTGCTGTTCGGCTACATTGCGCCGGGCGAGAGCCGCACGTGGACTCTCACCGTCGAACCGCCGCTCAGCATGCGCACCTCACGCGTCGACGCGACCGTCGACTTCCGAAACGACGCAGGCGTGCTGGCCGAGTCGGCGCCGGTCTACCTGGCGCTGGAGTCGGCGCCGAGGCCGTCGCTCGCATACCGCACGTCGGTGATCGCGGGCGACGACGACAACACGCTGCTCGTGCGCGTGGATCTCCAGAATCGCGGGCCCGGAACCGCGCGCGACGTACGAGCGTTCATCAAGCACCCCGAGAGCGACGAGGAGATCGAGCTGATCGATTCGAGCCACACGGTCGAGAGCCTCGCCGGCGGCGAGGAGGTCTCGCTCGAGCTGGGTGTACGCTTGCTGCGTACGCCCGAGGAACCGTTGCCGGTGGAGCTCGTGATCTCCGAGCCCTCGTTCCGCATCTTCCTGGAGTCCGAGATCGACGTCAGCGGCGTCGCCGAGGCGACGGCCGCAGCGACGCAGGCCTGGCAGCTCCCGCCCGATATCCGAATCCGCAGCGTGCTCGCCGACGACGCCGATGAGCTGCAGCTGGTGGCCGAGGTGACCGACGACTCGGGCCTGGCCTCGCTGTGGAGCCTGATCGAGGGCAAGCAGGTGGGCTACATCGATGCGCGCGCGCGTGCGCCGCGGCAGCTGCGCATCGGTCTGCCGTGGGACCCGAGCGACGGCGTGGCGCGCGTGGAGATCATCGCCACCGACGCCGACGGGCTCACGACACGCTACGTGTCGGATCTGTAGCGACCGGTCGCGGCCGCCGACCCGACGGCGAATCCGTCAGTGTCCGCCGTGGCCCGGCGGGGCTGCCGGGGGCTCGTCTTCGCCCTGGTTCATGTCCGAGAGGTCGACGGTCGACAGCGCCTGCACGTCGAGCTCGTAGCCCGATCCCGACTTCAGCTGTGTGAGGAAATCCTCGGTCTGGCTCTTGCGCTTGTCGTTGATGAGGCGGATGCGGATCTGGTTCTTGACGTCATCGAACGGCTTCATCTTGCCGTCCTCGCGGCCCGTGCGCTTGATGATGTGATAGCCGAACCGGGTCTTGATCACCGGCGAGAGCTCGCCGTCGGCCTCGAGCCCGAACGCGGCCTCCTCGAACTCCTTCACCATGCGGCCGCGCGTGAAGAAGCCCAGGTCGCCACCGCGGCTGGCATTCGACTTGTCGATCGAGTGCTCCTCGGCCAGCGCATCGAACTGCGTCGGGTCTTCCTCGATCTTCGCGAGCAGCTCGGCGGCGAGCGCCTCCTCCTTCACAAGGATGTGGCTGGCCTGCACGCGGTCGCTGCTGAACTCGTCAGGGTGCGAGTCGTAGTAGCTCCTGATCTCCTCGTCGTCGACGGGCGCGCTCTGATGGTCCTGCATGACCTTCTGGATGACGAGGCGGCGCTCCAGGTTGCGGAGCTGGCCGCGGATCTCGGCGTCCTGGTCGATGCCCTTCTTGCGCCCCTCCTCGAAGATGAGCTGCGACATGATGTGATTCTCGACGAACTGCTTGCGCCGATCGGGGTCGTCGAGCGCCTTGCGCGAGCGCCGGTTGAGCGCGGCCAGCTCGCTGCGCAGGTCGGCCTCGGTGAAGCTCTTGCCCGCGTACGACGCGATCACGTTGTCGCCGCCCTTGAACGTGTTCGCCGGCCTGGCCTCGGCCGCCGGCGACCCCTGGGCGGTCGCACCCTGGACGGTCGCGCCGGCCCCCGTCTCGCCAGGAGTGCCGCCGCACGCCGCCACCGTCCACGCGACCGTGGCGATCGCGGCCGCCCGCGCCACGCCCCGGGCCCATCGCTTGCTCGTCATGCTCTGTTGCCTCCGCTCGATGCTGTTCGCGCGGGCCGGCGCCCACGCATTGCGTCAACAAGTACCCGGCATTCGTGCCGTTATCAAGATACCGCCACCAGGACGGGCGAACGCGCCGGCTTCGCGACCACCCGTCCGACCACGGCGGGACGCAGGCCGCGATCGTGCAGCGCCGCAACGTAGGTGGCCGCCTCGGCGCTCGGCAGGCTCACCAGCAAGCCGCCGGAGGTCTGGGGGTCCAGCACGGCCTCGGTCACGCTCGCCGTCACGTCGGGCCCGATGCTCAACCGCCGCCCGAGCCACGCACGGGTACGACGCGAGCCGCCGGTGACGTGACCGGCCTCGGCCAGATGGGCAGTTCCCGGCAACAGGGCCAGGGCCTCGGCGTCGAACTCGAGCCTCACGCCCGTCGACGCCGACGCCATCTCGGCGGCGTGGCCGACCAGCCCGTAGCCGGTGACGTCGGTGCAGGCGCGCGCGCGGTGGCGATGTAGCAGCGAGCCGGCGACATCGTTCAGCGCCACCATCGAGGCCACGGCGGCGCGCTCCTCGGCGGCCTCGGCCGCGCGCTTCTTGATGCCGGAGGCGACGATTCCCGTTCCCAGCGCCTTGGTGAGCACGAGCAGGTCGCCGCGTCGTGCACCTCCGTTGCGCACGAAGCGCTCGGGGTGAACCACGCCGGTCACGGCCATGCCGTACTTGAGCTCGGTGTCCGAGACCGTGTGACCGCCCACCACGACGGCACCGGCGGCCGCGGCGCGTTCGGCACCACCGGCCAGGATCTCGGCGACCGCATCGGCATCGAGGTCGTCGGCGGGGTAGGCCAGGATGTTGAGCACGGTGACCGGCCGGCCGCCCATGGCAAACACGTCGCTCATCGAGTTCGACGCCGCGATCTGACCGAACTCGTACGGATCGTCGACGAGCGGTGGGAAGAAGTCCACCGTGTTGACGACGGCCAGATCCGAGCGCACGCGGTACACGCCGGCGTCGTCGTTGCCGCCGGTTCCCGCGAGCAGGCGCGGGTCGCGCTGCTCGGGAAGCTTCGCGAGAATTTTTTCCAGGTCCGCCGGACCCAGCTTCGCAGCTCAACCGCCGCCGCTGACCTTCTGGGTGAGCTCCACGGAAATCCTGCTCTTCGCGTTCTTTTTTCTAGCCATTGTCCTCGCCGACCGATCGTCCCGACGCCGCAGCGCGCAGCCGTCGGTAGTCTCCGTTACGAATCGTCAACCCGCTGCGATCGAAGTAGTCGAGCAGCGGTATGGAATACTTACGCGATGCCGAGATCATGTCACGAAAGCCCGCCGCGGTGATCGCTTCCTCGTCTGCGAAGTATCCACGCAGCCTCGACTCGATGTCGTCGATGACCTCGCGCGCGTAGAAGAGCTCGGGCGACACCTTCACCAGCTCGCGGCGCTCGCACAGCACGGCGACCACGCCGGACAGGCGGCGCACGGGCACCGTCAGCGACTCTTCGAGCTGCTTGAGCGTGGGCGGCATGACCGCCGACTCGCGCACGGCGGTGAGGAGCCGGATGGCCAGCTGCTCGTCGGCGTCGGGCAACGAGACCGCGTGACCGGGCAACGCCACCGTGCTGCCGCGACGTACCAGCCGGCCGGCCTCGACCAGCGAGTCGACGACCGAGCGAATGAGGCGCGCGTCGACGTCGAAGCCGGCAGACGTTCGCAGCCGCTCCATCTCGATGCCGCCGAGATTCGCGTGCTGTTCGTGGAACGCGGCCACGACACCCACCAGGCCGTCGAGATAGCGGGCGTAGCGGGTGGCCGACGCGACGAACCGGGGACTGGCGGCATCGGGCAGCAGCACCAGGCCGTCGCTCGCAGACGCCGCCGCGAGCGCCTCGGCGGTATCGACGCCGACGCCGAGTGCCGCTTCGGCCGGCGTCAGGCCGAGCGTCGTGACGAGATCGGTCAGTACGACCAGCCGCTCGGCCGCACTGCCGGTCTCGAGCACTTGCAGGCGCGGTGCGAGCTCGCCCTCGGCACCGCGATGTCGGTGTGCGCGGGTCACCAGCGCGATGCCGCCGCCGAGCGTGCGGCTCGCCGTCTCGTCGCGCAGCACGAATCGATCGCCGGAAAACACGATGGTGGGCTCCTGGAGCACGAGCTGGGCGTAGCGTCGCTCGCGCGGCGCGACGAAGTCGACGCCGTCGAGCCAGATGATGCGGCCGAGCACCTCTCGCGTGCCGATGTACAGCCGCACGTTCTGGTGCGAGCGCACGCCCTTGCCGGCGAGCGGGCGGATCTCGACGGCAGCGTCGAAGCGCTCCGTCGCCGAGGCCAGACCCGGCGCAACCACGCAGTCGCCGCGCGCGACGTCGCCACGCTCGACGCCCACGAGGTTCAGCGCGACGCGCTGGCCGGCGAACGCGCGCTCGACCGCCTCGCCGTGCACCTGGACCTCGCGAACGCGCACGCTCGCGCCACGCGGCATCACCTCGAGCTCGTCGCCGGACACGACGTCGCCGCCCGCACCGGTGCCGGTGACCACGATGCCGTGGCCCTTCAGGACGAACGCCCGATCCACCGGCATGCGGAACGGGCCCGTGCCGCCCGAGCGCTCGACGGCCGCGAGGGTCTCGACGACGACCGCGCGAAGCTCGTCGATGCCGTGCCCTTCGTGGGCCGAGATCGCGACAACCGGGGCATCCTCGAACTCGGTGCCGACGACCAGGATCTCGATCTCGGAGCGAACTTCCTCGACGCGCGCGGGCGCGACCAGATCGGCCTTGGTGATGGCCACGATCGCGCGCCGCACGCCGAGCAGGTGGCAGATCTCGAAGTGCTCCTCGGTCTGCGGCATGACGCCGTCGTCGGCGGCGACCACGAGCATGACCAGGTCGAAGCCCTGGGCGCCGGCGAGCATCTGACGGATGAAGCGCTCGTGCCCGGGCACGTCGACGATGCCCGCGCGACCGCCGTCGGGCAGGTCGAGGTAGGCGAAGCCCAGCTCGATCGAGATGCCGCGCTCACGTTCCTCGGGCAGGCGGTCGGTCTCGATGCCGGTGAGCGCACGCACGAGCGCGGTCTTGCCGTGATCGATGTGGCCGGCCGTGCCTATGACGGCTTTCACGGACGCTCGGGAACGAGGTCAGCGGCACGATCGACCGTGCGCAGATCGAGGAGGAAACGATCGCTGTCGATGCGCCCGACGATCGGTGTGCGCGCGCTGCGGAACATGCGCGCAATCGTGTCGGCCCCGGCCGAGCTCGACACGACGCTCACCGCGCGCGACGCGATGGTCGTGGTCGGCTGCGAGCCGCTGCCGATCTGAGCCTCGCTTGCCTCCAGCGTCACGGTGTAGCCGTCGCCGAGCGCGGCGGCGATCAGCGTGACCGCCTCCGTGCCGAGCCGCTCCAGCTCGTCGAGCGGCCGTACCAGCGCACGCAACGTGGGAATGACGGCCTCGGGGCTGGGGTCGAAGCGATACGTGCGCAGCGTCGCCTCCAGCGCGGCCAGGGTCATCTTGTCGCAGCGCAGGGCACGCTTGAGCGGATTGCGGCGCACGCGCTCCACCAGATCGGCGCGGCCGGCGATGATGCCGCACTGCGGTCCGCCCATGAGCTTGTCGCCGCTGCACGTCACGAGATCGGCGCCGCGCGCGAGGCGATCGGCCACCACAGGCTCGGCCGGCAGCCCCCAGCGCGACAGATCGACCAGCGCGCCCGCGCCGAGGTCCTCGACCACCGCCAGCCCGGGGTGCCCCGCGGCGATCTCGCGCAGCTCGTCGAGCTCCACCTCGGACGTGAAGCCGACGATGCGGTAGTTGCTCGTGTGCACCTTCAGCAGCATCGCCGTGTCGGCTCCCACGGCCCGCTCGTAGTCGTGCCGGTGGGTACGGTTGGTGGTCCCGACCTCCTTCAGGCGTGCTCCGCTGCCGACCATGATGTCGGGGATCCGGAACGAGCCGCCGATCTCCACCAGCTCGCCGCGCGACACGATCACCTCACGGCCACCGGCCAGCTCGGTGAGCACCAGCAGCACTGCCGCCGCGTTGTTGTTGACCACCGTGGCCGCCTCGGCGCCGGTGAGCGCGCACAGGTGCTCGTCGACCAGCCGGTCGCGATCGCCGCGGCGACCGCCTTCCACGTCGTATTCCAGCGCCAGCGACCGCGTCGCGGCCTCGCCGACGGCGCGGGCGGCATCGGCGGACAGCACCGCCCGGCCCAGGTTCGTGTGCAGGACAACGCCGGTGGCGTTGACGACGGCGCCGATGCGCGGACGGGACAGCTCGCGCAGGAGATCGCCCGCAGCGGCGGCGACCGCATCCGGCTCGAGCGCGTCGGCGTCGATGTCGGCGCCTTGCCTGATGCGCGCCCGCAACGCCTCCAGCGCATCGCGAACAGCACCGACGACCGCGTCCCGCGCATACCGTTCGAGCAGCTCGCCGCCGCGCGCAGACGACAGCACGCGGTCGACCGAAGGCAGTCGTGGAAACAAGCGCACCGGCTCGGCCATAGCCCGTGATCGTGCCCCGTGAGCCCGCTTGGCACAAGCCAGCGCTACCCGTCCGGGAGGCGCTCGCGGCACCGGTTACCCTTTGCCTCCGGGCCGTGGGACGATCCCGGAATCGTGCTGCGCGACCGCGCCATCGACATCGTTTTGCGGCTCCGGGAAGCCGGCCACGAGGCGCTGCTCGCAGGCGGTTGCGTACGCGACCGACTGCTCGGCACCGAACCCACCGACTACGATATCGCGACCTCGGCGACGCCCGAGGAGATCGAGGCCCTGTTCGACGGCACGGTTGCCGTGGGGAAGCGCTTCGGCGTGATCGTGATCCCCGACGAGCAGCGTGACTTCGAGGTGGCGACGTTCCGCACCGACGGGCCCTATCTCGACGGCCGCCATCCCTCGACCGTGCGCTTCGCCACCGCCGAGGAGGACGCGAGGCGCCGCGACTTCACGATCAACGCCATGTTCGAGGACCCGGTCGCCGGAAGGACGATCGACCTGGTGGGCGGCCGCGACGATCTCGACGCGGGCGTGATCCGCGCGGTGGGTGACCCGCGCGAGCGATTCGCCGAGGATCGGCTGCGCATGCTGCGCGCCGTTCGCTTCGCCGCGCGCTTCGGCTTCGAGATCGACCCGCCCACGTTCGATGCGATCTGTGAGGGCGCTGCCGAGCTCGAGCGCGTGTCGGCCGAGCGCATCGGCGACGAGCTGGTCAAGTTACTCACCGAGGGGGCGGCACGACGCGGCTTCGAGCTGCTCGACGCAACCGGCCTTCTCGCCGTGGTAGTGCCCGAGATGCTGGAGATGAAGGGCTGCGAGCAGTCGGCCGACCACCACCCCGAGGGCGACGTGTTCGTGCATACGCTGGCGTGTGTGGAACAGCTCGCGGCCGGCTGCGAGCCGACCCTGGCGCTCGGCGTTCTGCTGCACGACGTCGCCAAGCCCCCGTGCGCGGAGACCATCGACGGCCGCCACACGTTTCACGGACACACGCGCCTGGGCGCCGAGATGGCCGAGGCGATCTGCCGCCGCCTGCGCCTCGGCAACGCCGTGACCGAGCGCGTGATGATGCTCGTCGACCAGCACCTGCGTCACTGCTCGGCCGCCGACATGAAGCCGTCGACCCTCAAGCGCTTCCTGCGCCAGGACGGGATAGAGGAGCTCCTCGAGCTCACGCGCATCGACACGCTCGCCGCCAGCGGCGATCTCACGCACCACGACTTCTGCGTCGCCAGTCTGGCCGAGCTGCCGGTCGAAACGCTGCGGCCGCCGCCGCTGCTCGGTGGCGCCGACCTGATCGCGATGGGGCTCGAGCCCGGGCCGCGCTTCGGAGAGATCCTCGACGCGGTCGAGGAAGCCCAGCTCGACGGTGCCATCGGGACACACGAGGAAGCCGTCGCGCTCGTGCGCGAGCGGTTCCTGTAAACCCCCGCGCCAGCAGGGGTGCTACAGCGAGTCGATGTAGGACAGGAGCGTGCGAACGCCGAAGCCGGTGCCGCCCCTCGGCGCGTACGGGAACGGTTTCTCGGCGAACGCCGGGCCGGCAATGTCGAGATGCGCCCACTTCGTCTCTCCGACGAAGCAGCGCAGGAATAGCGCAGCCGTGATCGTGCCGGCGCTGCCGCCGCCGATGTTCTGGATGTCGGCGGTGTTCGAGCGAATGTCGTCGGCGTACTCGTCGGCGAGCGGAAGCTGCCACAGCTTCTCGCCGGCACTGCCGCCCTGCTCGATCAGCGCGTCGATCAGCTTCTGGTCGTTGCCCATGATACCCGCGATGCGTGTGCCGAGCGCGACGACGCAGGCTCCGGTCAAGGTGGCCAGATCGATGATGCAGTCGGGCTTTTCCTCCGACGCCACGCACAGCGCGTCGCCGAGCACCAGCCGGCCCTCGGCATCGGTGTTGAGCACCTCGGCGGTGGTTCCGTTGCGATACGTGATCACGTCGCCGGGCTTCTGCGCGCCGCCGCCGGTCATGTTCTCGGCCGAAGCGATGTAGCCGCGCACCTCGACGTCCGGCTCGAGCGCGGCAACCGCCTTCATGGTGGCGAGCACCGCGGCGGCGCCGGCCATGTCCTGCTTCATCCACTCCATGAACTTCGACGGCTTGAGCGACAGGCCGCCCGAGTCGAACGTGATTCCCTTGCCGACGATCGCGATCGTCGCCCTGGCCTTCTTCGGCTTGTGGACGAGCTTGATGAACGCGCCCGGCTCGTTGCTGCCCGCCGACACCGCGAGGATACCGCTCATCTTCTCGCGCTCGAGCCGCTCGCCCTGCCAGATCTCGCAGCGCAGCCCGGTGCCGCGCGCGATGCTGCGAGCCGTCTTGGCCAGGTACGACGGGGTCTTGACCGTCGACATCTCGTTGACGAGGTCGCGTGCGAGGCACACCGACTCGCAGATGACGCGTGTGCGATCGACCGCCGCCCGCGAAGCGGCGCCGGTGTCGACGCCGGCGCCGACGACGGTCAGGGTCTTCGGCCCGTCGTACGCGTCGTCATCCTTCGACCGGTACTTCGTGAAACGGTAGGCCGCCAGCGAGAACCCCTCGAGCATCGGCGTCACGCGCTGCTTCGCGCCGGCGTCGCTTCCCACGCACAGCGCCACGGTCCTGGCGCGAACGGCCTCGGCCGCAGCGCGGCCCTTGGCAGCCGCACGGCGCAAGGTCTCGTCATCGCCATCCTTGCCCAGGCCGACCAGCAGCACGTCGCCGTCGGCCGCCTGTACGCTCAGCGTCTTGCCCGCCTTGCCATGGAAGTCGAGCGCCTTGGCCCGCGCCGCGACCGCGCGGCGCGTATCGCTCGCCAGCTCCTTGACGGCCCCGCCGTCCTCGGAACCCTCTACCACCGCCACGACAAACAGGTCGGCGCTCACGTCCTGAGCCTTCTTCTTGGCCACGCTGATCTTCATCGGTTGCCTCCCGGTCGTCCTCGTTTATGGCAATCGGCGCCGACCGTCAACGCATTTTCGGCTTGCGGGTCCCGCATTCGGCGGCTAAACGTTGCACGCCTTGGCTGCCCCGATGTTCACTTCAGGCGACGAGCCCGGCGCGGCGTTGCTCGCCGCGCGCCGCGAGCGCGTCTTCACGGTGCTGGTCGGCATCTTCTTCGGCACGCTGGCCATGCTGAATATCCTGGGCATCACGCGCTTCATCGATCTGTCGTTCGAGCTGCCGGGCATCGGCCTGCATGTGCCGATGGTGCTGGCGGTGGGCGTGCTCCCCTACCCCGTCACGTTCCTGTGCACCGATTTCCTGTCGGAGTTCTACGGGCGCCGCCGTGCGAACTTCGTGGTTGCAGTCGGCGTGCTCATCAACCTGTGGGTATGCCTGTTCCTGTGGCTCGGGGGCGTGCTTCCGGGCGCCGCCGGTAGCGGCACCGACGGCCTGTTCTTCGATCTACGCCGCCTGGCCTTCGGCACGGTGATGGCGTCGATGCTCGCGTACCTCGCGGCCCAGTTCGTCGACGTGTGGTTGTTTCACTTCTGGAAGAAGCTCACCCGGGGCCGCCACCTGTGGCTACGCAACAATGGCTCGACGATGGTCAGCCAGCTCGTCGACACCGTGGCCGTGATCCTCATCACGCACTACTACGCCCACGCCCTGCCGGTCGACGTCGCAGCACCGATCGTACCCCAGCTGGCCGTGTTCATCTGGTCGGGCTACGTGTTCAAGCTCGTGATCGCGGCGCTCGACACCGCACCGTTCTACGCCGGCGTGGCCGCGCTTTCGCGCTATCTGAGAATCGACCCGTTCGAGGACTGCGGCGACTCGACGTGACGCGTGCTCAGCTGTGCGGGTCGTCGGTGGCCGGCGGGTCGGCGGCATCGTCGTCGTCGCCCCGAAGCCTTGCGCTCCAGAACGTTCCCTTGCCCCAGTACCAGACTGCGGCTCCGGCGATCGCGTAGATCGCCACGCCCTCGATCAGGCCGAGCCCGCCGCCCCACATGAACAGCGCGAGCACCAGTGCCGTGGAGACCACTGCCACCACCTGCTCGATACGCTTCTCGCGCAACCGCGCGCGCGCGACGTGCTCGGTGATCACCTCGCCGCAGCTCGCACAGCGCCCGCCGGTCTTGCGCACCAGCGGCTGCTCACAGCGAGGGCAGTCGATGCGGGTTACGTGGGGCATCAAACAGAAACGGCGGCCCGAGGGCCGCCGTTTCCTATACCATCTACGAGATCATGTCTCCCTGCCCCGTCAGGGCTCCGGGGCCGGCATCATCAGCTGCAGCTCCTGGATCGAGCCGGTGTAGTCCAGCTGCGCCAGCGCCTCGTGCCCGGACTGGTGCTGGATCCTCGTGGCCTCCACCAGCCGTGCCCGGCGCCGGGCCCGCTCACGATCACGCCAGTCGAGCAGCCCCAGTCGCAGGTACTCCGGGTTCATGCCCAGCAACTCGCAGATGTTCGTGAAGGAGAATGGACCCTCGTCCTCGAGGTCGATGATCCAGAGCTCCGCATCGATGTAGAGCTGCCTGCGCTTGCTGTCGCGCGCGTGAATGTGTTTCTGATAACACTCGATCGCATCCTGCATGATCGCGATCAAGAGACGATGTTCGCCGCAAGAGTACTTCTTGCGCTTGAGCGCCGCGAAGTACTGAACCGGCAACAATATGTCGGGTTCGAAGATTTCGTTCAGGCGATCTTCGCCCTGATCGAAATCCTGCTTGGATTCCGCCATCTGCACACCCCTCACAGCCTGCAAATCGTGCCGACGCCGCGTTTTCGACGTTCGGCCAATCTGCCCTCAACCGCCACCAAATCGGGTGTACGGTGCCCGGACCGAGGTCAGGGCTCCCGTCCTCCACCTCCGCAAGGTAGAAGCTGGAAGCGATGCGCGCCCCGGCCTTCGCAGCCACCGAGGCGGCGACGACAGGCGCGCACTCCCCCTTCTACCTTAGGAAAAATAGCATGACACAGACGGGGGGGTGAGCGCAACGCGGCTGTTCGCTCGCCGGCACGGAGCCGGTCACACGACGAACGATTCGCCGCAACCGCACGTTCTTTTCACGTTCGGATTGTCAAGGTTGAATCCGACGTTCTGAAGTCCGTCGAGCCAGTCGACGCAGGTTCCGTTCACGTACAGGTAGCTCTTGCGGTCGATGTAGAGCCGGGCGCCGTTGTGTTCGAAGATCTTGTCGCCCTTGCGCTCGCTGTCGAGATCGAGCTTGTACTGCAGTCCCGAGCAGCCGCCCCCGATCACCTTCACGCGCAGGCCGTCGGCGGCACCGTCGGTACCGTGAATGGACTCCTGGATCTTCTCGGCAGCACGATCGGAGATCGATATCATGGCATTCCCTCCGGGCGGGCATCGGCGGCGCCGGCACGTCTCGCAGCGTACACGGGCGAGAGCCGGCGCAGGCGTGTTACTTCTTCGATCACACGGTCGGCGACCTGGTCGACGTCGGCCTCGTCGGTGAAGCGCCCCAGACCGAAGCGCACGGAGCCGTGTGCGAGCTCGTCGCGCACGCCGATGGCACGCAGCACGTAAGACGGCTCCAGGGTGGCCGAGGTGCAGGCCGAGCCCGACGATACCGCGATGTTCTTGAGTCCCATCAGCAGGGCGTCGCCCTCGACGCAGGTCAGGCTGATGTTGAGGTTGCCGGGCAGCCTGCGCTCGCAGTCGCCGTTCACCTGGATGTCATCGAGCGCTTCGAACAGGCGACGTTGCAGGCGGTCGCGCAGCCGCGCGACGCGCTCGCTCTCCGACGCCATCGTCTCCGCGGCGATCTCGCAGGCCCGCCCCAGGCCGACGATGCCCGGCACGCCCAGGGTGCCCGAGCGCAGACCGCGCTCGTGGCCGCCGCCGTCGATCATCGGCAGCATGCGCACCCGTGGGTTGCGCGCCCGCACGTAGAGCGCGCCCACCCCCTTCGGCCCGTACATCTTGTGGGCCGAGATGGAGAGCAGGTCGACGTTCATCGCGGCAACGTCGATCGGTACCTTGCCGGCCGACTGCGCCGCGTCGCAGTGGAACAGGACGCCGGCATCGCGGGCGACGCGACCGATGTCCGCGACCGGCTGGATCACGCCGATCTCGTTGTTCGCGTGCATGACGGAGATGAGCACGGTCTCGTCGCGAATCGCGTCGCGCAGGGCGTCGAGATCGATCAGGCCGCCGGGCTTTCGCGGCCGGAGATACGTCACCTCGGCCAGTCCGTCGCGCTCGAGCGCGCGGCACGAGTCGAGCACCGCCTTGTGCTCGGTCTGCATCGTGATCACGTGCGCAGGTCGTCCGCGCAGGAACGCGATCGGCCCCTTGATGGCGAGGTTGTCCGACTCGGTGGCGCCGCTGGTGAAGACGATCTCCTTGCGGCCCGCGCCGACGAGCGCGGCGACCTGGCCCCGTGCGCGGTCGACGGCCTCCTCGGCTTCCCACCCGAACACGTGCGTACGGCTGGCGGCGTTGCCGTAGATCTCGGTGAAGTACGGCAGCATCGCCTCGAGCACGCGCGGGTCGACCCGTGTGGTCGCGTGGTCGTCCATGTACACGCGCCGGGGCGCGCTCTGCTCGGTTAATCCGGACATCTTTGTCTAGTTTTTATACGCGCCGACGGTGGCCAGCGCAACGCGCCAGAACGGGCCGGCTACGCCGCCAGCCCCATCGCCGAGGCCAGGAAGCGGCCCGTGTGCGACGCCTCGCACCGGGCGACCTTCTCGGGCGAGCCGGCCACAACGAGGTGGCCGCCGGCCTCGCCGCCCTCGGGGCCGAGATCGACCACCCAGTCGGCCGTCTTGATGACGTCGATGTGGTGCTCGATGATGACCACCGTGTTACCCGCGTCGGCAAGCATTCCGAGCACCTCGAGCAGCTTCTTGACGTCGGCGAAGTGCAGTCCGGTGGTCGGCTCGTCGAGGATGTAGGCAGTGCGCCCGGTGGCCTTGCGCGACAGCTCCTTGGCGAGCTTGATGCGCTGCGCCTCGCCGCCCGACAGGGTGGTCGCGGCCTGCCCGATCTGGAGGTAGTCGAGCCCCACCGAGCTCAGGGTCTCGAGCTTGCGCCTGGCCGAGGGGATGCTCGACAGGAACTCGAGCGCTTCGCCGACCGTGAGGTCGAGCACGTCGGCGATGTTCTTGCCCTTGTAGCGCACCGCCAGCGTTTCGTTGTTGTAGCGCCTGCCGCCGCACACGTCGCACAGCACGTAGATGTCGGGCAGGAAGTGCATCTCCACGCGAATCAGCCCGTCGCCCCCGCACGCCTCGCAGCGTCCGCCCTTCACGTTGAACGAGAAGCGGCCGGCGGCGTATCCGCGCATGCGCGATTCCGGCAGCATCGCGAACAGGTCGCGTACGTCGGTGAACAGCCCTGTGTAGGTGGCCGGATTCGAGCGCGGGGTGCGTCCGATCGCGGCCTGATCGATGTCGATCACCTTGTCGAGGGCGTCGACGCCCTCGATGGCACCGATCTCTCCCACCTCGCCCTTCGCACCGTGCAGACGCGCGGCGAGCTCGGCGTAGAGCGTATCGACGATCAGCGAGCTCTTCCCCGAACCGGACACGCCGGTGACGCACGTGATCTTGCCGAGCGGGATCTCGACGTCGATGCCCTTCAGGTTGTTGTGCGCGGCGCCGCGCATGCGCAGGCTGCCGGGCTTGCCGGCGCGCCGGCGCGGGGGCACCGGGATGTGCTCGCGACCGGAGAGGAAGCCGCCGGTGAGCGACGCCGAGTCGTGCGTCACCTGGGCAGGCGTACCGTGCGAAACCACCACACCACCGGCCACGCCGGCACCCGGCCCCATGTCGATCACGTGATCGGCCGACAGGATCGTGTCGGCGTCGTGCTCGACGACCAGAACCGTGTTGCCGCTGTCGGTCAGGCGACGCAGGCTCTCGAGCAGGCGCGCATTGTCGCGCGGGTGCAGCCCGATCGACGGTTCGTCGAGCACGTACAGGACACCGGACAGGCCGGCACCGATCTGCGTGGCCAGCCGGATGCGCTGCGCCTCGCCTCCCGACAGCGTGCCGGTGGGCCGGTCGAGGCTCAGATAGCCGACGCCCACGTTGGTCATGAACTCGAGGCGCTCGATGATCTCGCGCAGCACCAGCTTCGCGATCTCCTGCTCGCGCCGGCTCACCTTGAGCGACGCCAGGAACTCGAGTGCGCGGTCGACCGGCATCGCCACGACCTGGTGGATGCCGTGGTCGCCGACCAGGATGTTGCCGGCCTCCGGACGCAGCCGGCGACCGTCGCACAGCGGGCAGATCTTCTCGGACATGAACTTCTCGAGCTCGCCGCGGACCCAGTCCGACTCCGACTCGCGATAGCGCTTGTCGAGAATCGGCACGATTCCGCGAAACGATCGCCCGTCGGGTCGCGGTCGCGCCGGCGCTGCGTCGGCACCCTCGCCGTCGTCGTCACGGTCGGCGCCGTGGGAAGGACCGTACAGGATCGAGCCACGCAGATCCGTCGGCATCTCGCCGAAGGGTGTCGATGCCGCCACGTCGTAGAACGCGCACACCTTCGCGATCGAGCGAGCGTACTTCGTCGCCAGCCGCTTGCCCCACGGACCGATCGCGCCGGCACCGACCGACAGGCTCGCGTCGGTGACGAGCAGATCGGGATCGAACGCCGTCGACTTGCCGATGCCGCTGCATTCCGTGCAGGCGCCGTGCGGGCTGTTGAACGAGAACAACCGCGGGCTGATCTCGGGATACGACACGGAGCAGTCGCTGCACGCGAACTTGCGGCTGTAGCCACGCTCGCTGGTGCGCGAGCCCGAGCCCGGCGGACGGTTCACGATCGTGACGGTGTCGTCTGCCAGACGCAGCGCGATCTCGAGCGAATCGGCCAGCCGCTTCTCCACGCCCGAGCGCATGATCAGCCGGTCTACGCTCACCTCGATCGTGTGCTGCACGTGCTTGGCGAGCTTGATGTCGGCGGCCAGGTCGAGCGACTCGCCGTCGATGCGCGCTCGCACGAACCCCTGCTTGCGCAGGTCCGAGAGCTCGCGACGGTACTCGCCCTTGCGTCCGCGTATCACCGGGGCGAGCACCTCGACCCGTGACTTCGGCTCGAGCTTCATCACCTGGTCGACGATCTGGCTGATGCTCTGCGACGAGATCTCGCGCCCGCACTTGTAACAGTGTGGGCGGCCGACGGTCGCGTACAGGAGCCGGAGGTAGTCGTAGATCTCGGTGGCCGTGCCGACCGTCGAACGCGGATTGCGGCTGATGGTCTTCTGCTCGATCGAGATCGCCGGCGACAGGCCCTCGATGGAATCGACGTCGGGCTTCTCGATCTGGTCGAGGAACTGTCGCGCGTAGGCCGACAGCGATTCGACGTAGCGCCGCTGCCCCTCCGCGTAGATCGTGTCGAACGCCAGGGACGACTTGCCCGAGCCCGACAGGCCGGTGATCACCACCAGCTTGTTGCGTGGCAAGGTTACGTCGATGTCACGAAGATTGTGCTCGCGCGCGCCCTTGACGACGATCCGGTCACTCATGGTTGCAGGACGAGGTGAGGCAATGGGGCCATGGAGCGACGGCGCGGCGCCGGTCGACGCTCAGGCTGCCGCCAGCTCCCTCCGGATGCTCTCGATCTCGTTCTCGACCACCGCACGGTTCTTCTCGAGGTTGTCCGAGCTCTCCGACTCGAATCGCGTCACCAGCACCGGCTGCGTGTTCGAAGCGCGGATCAGGCCCCAGCCATCCTCGAACTTCACACGCACGCCGTCGACGTCGACGATGTCGTAGCCGAGCTCGCGGAAGCGGTCGCGTGCCTTCTCGGCAAGCTCGAACTTGATCTCGTCGGGGCAGTCGATGCGGATCTCGGGCGTGAACACGGTAACCGGCAGGTCCGAAAGCATCTGCGACAGCGTCTCACCGGCGCCCGCGACGGTCTCGATGAGTCGCGCGCCCGCGTACACCGCGTCGTCGTAGCCGAAGTAGCGGTCGGCGAAGAACAGGTGGCCGCTCATCTCCCCGCCCAGCAGCGCGCCGGTCTCCTTCATCTTGGCCTTGAGCAGCGAGTGGCCGACCTTCCACATGATCGGCTTGCCGCCGTTCTTCTCGATGTCGTCGAACAGTCGCTGCGAGCACTTCACCTCGGAGATCACGGTGGCGCCGGGGCTCTTCGCCAGGATCGAACGCGCGAAGATCACCAGCATCTCGTCGCCCCAGATGATGCGGCCCGTGTTGTCGACCGCGCCGATGCGATCGGAGTCGCCGTCGAACGCGATGCCCAGGTCGGCACCGCTGTCACGAACGGCCGCCACCAGATCGGCCATGTTCTCCTCGACGGTCGGATCCGGGTGGTGGTTGGGGAACGTGCCGTCAGGCTCGCTGTACAGCTCGATGACGTCGCAGCCCATGGCACGGTAGATGGCCGGGCCGACCGGGCCGCCGGTGCCGTTGCCGGAATCGACGACCACCTTCACACCGTCGCCGCAGCGCCCGAACTGCTCCTCGATGTATCCCTGATAGGCGGGGATGATCGGATAGGCCTCCTCGCCGCCGTCGCCGCGCTCCATGTCGCCGCCCTCGATGATGCGCTTGAGGTCGAGGATCTCGTCGCCATGGATCGTGGTCTTGCCGATGCAGATCTTGAAGCCGTTCTGGTCGGGCGGATTGTGGCTGCCAGTTATCATGACGCCGCCCATCAGGTCGAGGTGGTGGACCGCGAAGTACACCAGCGGCGTCGGGCACTGACCGATGTCGACCACGCTCACGCCGGTCGACCGGATCGCCGACTTCATGATCTTGTGGTAGGTCGGCGAGGTCACGCGGCAATCGTGGCCGACCACCGCGCGCGTCACGTTCTGGCGCAGCAGCTTGGTGCCATAGGCGCGCCCCAGTGCCTCGACGAAGCCCTCGTCGAAGTCGACGTCTGCGATCCCACGGATATCGTACTCGCGGAAAATGCTCGGGTTCACCGTCATCGCTTCATCCTCCTCCTCTCTCGCGTTCCTTTGCGCCTCGTCGGCTCGCGGTCCGGTCGCGCGGCCTTCGCAGAGCCGGCGTGGCTCGACATCGCCGCCGCCGCCAGCATCGATTCGGCCATGCTATCTGCGCGCGCCTTGCCGGTACCGGCCAGCTCGTACGCCGTACCGTGATCGGGCGACGTGCGGATGAACGGCAGCCCCATGGAAACGTTCACGGCGCGGCCGAACTCCAGGAGCTTCACCGGTATGAGGGCCTGGTCGTGGTACATACAAACGACCGCATCGTAGTCACCGTCTGCAGCCGCCGCAAACAGGGTATCGGCCGGTAACGGCCCCTCCACCTGCAACCCCGCGCGCGCCAGTGCCCGCACCGCGGGCGCGATTGTGCGCTTCTCCTCGTCGCCGAACAGCCCGCCCTCGCCCGCGTGCGGGTTGAGCGCCGCAACCGCCAGACGCGGGCGGGCCAGCCCGTGAAAGCGTCGCAGGTGTGCGTCGGCCACGCGCGCCGCCTGGCGGATGCGCGCCGCGGTCAGCGCGCTCGAGACGTCGGCGTGGGCGATGTGAGTCGTTACCAGGATCACGCGCAGGCGCCGGCCGGCGAGCATCATGACCGCGGGCCGGCCTGCGAGCTCGGCCAGGTAGCCGGTATGGCCGTCGTAGGTGTGGCCGGCTCGATGCAGCCAGTACTTGTTGATGGGCGCGGTCACCAGCGCGTCGCAGTCGCCGGCGTGAGCCGCCCCGGCCGCCGCCTCGAGGTAGCGAAACGCCGCCTCGCCGGCGGCGCGGCCCGGGCGTGGATGCCGCGAGCGCGCGCGCGCGGCGCCGCCCATCACGTCCTCGATCTCGGTCACGGCCGTGGCGTGGTCTCTCGCCAGCCGCAATGCCGCGCGCGCGGCCTCCATGACGGCCGGATCGCCGTACACGACCAGCCGGCAGGCGCGCCGCACCGCGGACCGCGCCGCGGCGGCGGTGACGATCTCGGGGCCGATGCCCGCCGGATCGCCCATGCTCACCGCGAGCAGTGGCTTCACGAGGCAGCCGGGTACGCCGCGACGGCCCCGCTGGCGGGCATCAGGAGCCCTCGTAGCGCGGCATGGCGACGAATCGTCGCAGGTGCACGGTCACGTGGTGACGCTCGCGCAGATCTTCCTCGATCCAGCGCGTGAAACGCGAGTTGAGATGCTCCACGTAGAGCTTCTCGCGAATCTCTTCCTCCACTTCCTCGAGCGGCACGCGGCCGCCGTCGAGCCGGCGCTCGAGCTTGAGGATGTGCATGCCGCCGGCAGCGTCGAACGGCTCGCTGATGTCGCCCTCGTCGAGCCTGTCCAGCTGCTCCTCGAACTCGGGCGCCATCGTGCCGGTGCCGAACTCGCCGAGCAGGCCGCCGTCGGCGGCAGTCGGGCCCTTCGAGTACTCGCGCGCGGCGTCCTCGAAGCCGTCCGACTTCGCCGCCTTGTACGCCTCGGCGATGGTACGCCGCGTCCTCTCCTTGCCGACCAGCCCGCCGCGCTCGGGATACGGGATGAAGATGTCGGAGATCTCCACGCGCGAGGAGAGCGCGAACTCGTCGCTCTTCTTCCAGTGGCGCTCGATCTCCTCGGGCGTGACGTTCACGCGCGAGCGAATCTCGCGGTTGACCAGCGAGAGCCGCTGCATCTCCTCGCGCATGCGGTCGAAGTAGTCGTCCCAGCTGATGCCGAGGTCGTCGAGCGCGGCGCGCAGATCTTCGCGCGAGGAGTTGCTCTGCTCGAGGATGTTGTCGATGTACGTCTCGACATCGGCGTCGGCGCCGACGATGCCCTGGTCGCTGAACTCGCCGCGCAGCATGTAGCTCTGGATGAGCGAGTCGAGCAGCGTCTCCTGGTTGGAGCGCTCGTCGGGCGGCAGCAGCCGGCCGCGCCCGGCCGCGAACGTCTCGAGCTCCTGGAGCGTGATCGGGTTGCCGTCGACCTGGGCGACCACTGCATTGACGAGCAGCGGCTCGTCGGCGGTCTGTGCCGCCGCCGGTGCGATGGCCAGCGTATGCGCGAGCACCGTGACCACGGCGCACGCGGCCGCCACGCGGACGTACCCGCGGCGCGCCACGGCGGGCGCGATCATCCCGGATGACGTGTCAGCTCGGCGCACTCGCATCGGAGGTCGGCTGCTCGGCGGCCGGCCCGCTGCCGAGCTTCGACGTCAGCTCGACAAGGAAGCTCTCGATCTCGTCGACCATGGCGTCCCACGACGGGTGAGTCGCGGCCGGGGCCGATGCCGCCTGCAGCTTCATTGTAAGCACGCCCCCGGGCCGGACGCGAAACCGATCCGCATCCTCGGTGGCGAAGCGCACGAGCTCGGCCGGGTCGAGCGACGAGTCGACGTGGAAGCGCAGCGCGACGCTGCTCCCGCCCACCTTGAGCGACTCGACCGCAAGCCGCTTGAGCGCGGGGCGAAGCCCCATGACGCGCGTGAAGTCCTGCACCTGGTGCGGCAGCGGCCCGAAGCGGTCGGCCAGCTCGTCGGCCAGGTCGGCGAACTCGGCGGGCGTCTGCGCGTTGGCCATGCGCTTGTACACCAGCAGCCGCTCGCTGACGTCGTCGATGTATCCGTCGGGGATGTAGGCCTCGGCGCCCAGGTCGATCTCGGGCTCGATGCGCGGCCCGGCCGGCTGCCCGCGCAGCTCCTTGCTGGCCTCGTCCATCATCTGCATGAACAGCTCGAAGCCCACGGCCAGCACGTGGCCCGATTGCTCCTTGCCGAGCAGGTTGCCGGCGCCGCGGATCTCCATGTCGTGGGCGGCGATGCGGAAGCCGCTGCCGAGGTCGTCGAGCTCCTGCAGAACCGACAGGCGCTGGCGGGCCTCGTCGGTGATGACGCGATCCGACGGCACCAGCAAGTACGCGTAGGCGCGCCGGTGGGAACGGCCCACGCGACCGCGGATCTGGTACAGCTGCGCCAGCCCGAACGTGTCGGCGCGATTGACGAGGATCGTGTTCGCGTTGGGAATGTCGAGGCCCGACTCGATGATCGACGTGCACACCAGCACGTCGATCTTGCCGGCCAGGAACGTGAGCATGATCTGTTCGAGCTCGGTCTCGCGCATCTGACCGTGCGCCACACCGATGCGTGCCTTCGGCGCGAGCCTGCCGACCTCGCTGGCGATGTGCCCGATCGACATCACGCGGTTGTGCACGAAGAACACCTGGCCGCCGCGCGCAAGCTCGCGGTCGATCGCCTGCTTCACCAGGCCGTCGTCGTAGCGCGCCACGTAGGTGCGAATCGACAGGCGATCGACGGGCGGAGTCTCGATCAAGCTGAGATCGCGAACGCCGGTCAGCGAGAGCTGGAGCGTTCGCGGAATCGGCGTCGCCGTCATCGTCAGCACGTCGACCTCGCGGCGCAGCCGCTTGATGCGCTCCTTGGCCTTCACGCCGAAGCGGTGCTCCTCGTCGATCACCAGCAGCCCGAGCCGCGCGAAGCTGACGTCATGCTGCACCATGCGATGCGTGCCCACGACGATGTCGACGGTGCCCGCCTTCAGCCGGTCGACGATCTCGGTGTTCTCGGCGCGCGAGTGGAAGCGCGACAGCATACCGATCTCGACCGGGTATCCCTCGAAGCGCTTGACGATGGTGTCGTAGTGCTGGCGCGCCAGCACCGTGGTCGGGACGAGCAGCGCCACCTGCCGCCCGGCCATCGCCGTGAGGTAGGCGGCACGCAGTGCGACCTCGGTCTTGCCGTAGCCGACGTCGCCGCACACGACACGGTCCATCGGCTTCTCGCCTAGCAGGTCGCCGGTGATGTCGGCCACGGCGGCCTTCTGGCCGTCGGTCTCCTCGAACGGGAAGCGAGCCTCGAATTCCTCGAAGTCGGCGCTGCGCTCGGCGAACACGCGGCGCGTGTGGACCGAGCGAAACGCCTCGATCTCGAGCAGCTCGTGCGCGAGCTTCAGGATCGATTCCTTCGCCCGCTTCTTCGTGCGCGTCCACGCCGGCGAGCCCAGACGCGAGAGGGCCGGCGCCGTGGTGCCGGCACCCGTGTACTTCTCGACGAGGTTGATGCGGTCGACGGGCAGGTAGTAGCGATCGCCGCCGGCGTACTCGAGGTGGATGAAGTCGCCCTCGGTCCCGCCGGCCACGATGTGCTTGAGACCGTGATACAGGCCGACCCCGTGGTCGGCGTGGACCATGAAATCGCCGGGCTTGATGGCACTGAGCGCCGACAGCACGTGCGCCCGCGACACCTTCCTGCGGCGCGCGGCGCGGCGACGCTGGCCGAAGATCTCCTCGTCGGTGACGACCACCAGGTTGTCCGCAGCCATGCGGAAGCCGTGCTCGAGGTGCCCCTGCACGAGCCACAGTACGGCGGGATCGCCCGTCAGTGCCGCACCGAAGTCGTCCGCGCGCCGCACCTTCCTCACCTCGGAGAGCTCGAGCAGGTGCGCGAGGCGCTCGAGCTGGGTGGGGTCACTGGCCAGAACCACGACGCGGGCGCCGTCGGCGCGTGACGACTCCAGCTCCTCGACCATCGGGCCGAAGCGCTGGTCACCGCGACGCGACTTGACGCGCGCGCGCGCCGCGGTGATCGCCGCGTTGCCGCGCGCCTCGACGTGCCAGATGCGATTGCCGGCGGTGCCACTGGCGCCACCGGTCGTGCCGCCGCCCACGTCGACGTCGCCGGTCGGGTCGAGCTCCAGACGCGGGCGGCGCTCGAGCAGCGCGCGCAGCTCGGCCGCATCGACGTAGGCCGCGGCAACGTCGGGAAAGAACGTTCCGGCTTCGTGCGCGGCCTCCGACGCATCGGCCAGCGCGCGCGTCGCGTCGTCGATGCCGGCGTCGATCGCGGGAACGTCGATCTGCGCGACGAGCGTGTCCTCGCGCAGGTAATCGCCGAGCCACGCGCAGTGATCGTGAACGTAGGGCAGGAGTAGCTCGACACCGGGAAAGCGGACACCCTCGGCGAGGCTGGCGTCGAGCTGACGCCGCTCGGTGGCGGCCAGCATCAGCTCGTTGCAGCGCGCGTGAACGGCGTTGCGGACGCCCGTCTCGGTCAGCCGGGCAGCCTCGAACGCGCCCACGGGCAGCACGACGAGCGTGTCCGCGCCGGCGAACGATCGCTGGTCGGCGGGGTGGAAGTAACGGATCGACTCGATCTCGTCGCCGAACAGCTCGCAACGACACGGGTACTCGCTGCCCGCCGGCCACACGTCGACGATGCCACCCCGCACCGCGACCTCGCCCGCCTCCTCGACCAGGCCGGTCCGCCTGTAGCCGAGCCCGTCGAGCTGCCGGCACACCGCTTCGAGGTCGACGCCGTCGCCGACGCCCAGGTGCAGCGCCGCCTCGTGCAGCCGTTCGGGCGGCATCGTGCGCACCAGGAGCGCCTCGGGCGAGCACACCACCACCGGCGCTTCCATCTTCGAGAGCTGGTAGAGGGCGGAAAGCCGCGATGCCTCGAGCTCGACCGGCGGCGAGACCATCTCGAGCGGCGGCACGTCGCGGGCGGCGAACGTGTGCACGCGGCGGTCGAGGAAGTGGCGGTCGGTGGTCTCGCCGAACAGGGTGCGTAGCTCGGCGGCGAGCTCCTCGGCGCGGGCCGGCGTGGCCGTCATCAGCAGCGCCGGTCGCTCCAGCCCGGAGAGCAGGGAGGCCAGGACGTACGGCAGCGAGCCGCCGCCGAGCCCCTGCATCTTCCAGCGCAGCCCGGACGCCGTCGCCAGCTCGTGGCAGAACGTGGCCGCCAGATCCGCGGTGCGGGTAGTGCCGGAGGTGCCGGACGCACCCGGTGCCTCGCTCACGCCGTCACGTTTCGCTGGCGACGAGGGTGGCCAGCGCGCGCAGGCCGAGGAGGTAGCTGTGCTCGCCGAAGCCGACGACCTGACCGGCGACCACGTCGGCCAGCAGCGACTTGCGCCGGAACTCCTCGCGCTTGTGGATGTTCGACAGGTGAACCTCGACCACCGGAAGGTCGAGCGCGAGGATCGCGTCGCGGATGGCCACGCTGGTGTGCGTGTAGGCGGCCGGGTTGATCAGGATCGCGGCGTGGCGGTCGCGCGCCTGCTGGATCGCGGTCACGAGCTCGCCCTCGCTGTTCGACTGGAACGACTCCACGCGCAGGCCCAGCTCGACACCGAGCTCGGCCAGGCGGCCGTCGATGTCCTCGAGCGAGATGCTGCCGTACACCTCCGGCTCGCGCTCGCCGAGCAGGTTGAGGTTGGGGCCATGGACCACCAGCACCGACGGACCTGATGTCTTCTTCGCCACGTCTCCTACGCTCCCTTCGAATCGGCCGGCCATGCGCGCCGTGCCACGGCCGTCACAGCGCCGCCCGGATCGCGTCGACGCCGAGGTTCTGTACCCGGCAGCGGCCGATCGACTCGCACACGATGAACGCTATCTGATCCCCTTCACTCTTCTTGTCGAACTTCACGGCGGCGGCAAGCTCGTCGCGGTCGAGATCGGCCGGCAGCCCCACCTCGAGGCCCAGCCGCGTGAGCAACGACACGAGGCGCTGCTCCACGGAGTCATCGCAGGCGCCGAGGCCGCGCGACACACGCGTCGCCGAGATCATCCCGAGCGCCACCGCCTCGCCGTGCAGGTAGCGCCGGTAGTCGGTGACCTTCTCGACGGCGTGGCCGACGGTGTGGCCGAAGTTGAGGATGCGGCGCAGATCGCCCTCCGTCTCGTCGCGCTCCACCACCCCGGCCTTGATCTCGGCGCAGCGTGCGACGACGTCCGCCATGAGCTTCGCGTCGCGGCGCACCACCGCCTCGCTCTCCCGCTCCAGGGTCGCGAACAGCTCGTCGTCGAGGATCACGCCGTACTTCACCACCTCCGCCAGCCCGGCACGGTACTCGCGCTCGGGCAAGGTCGTCAGAGTGCACGGATCGGAGATCACCAGCGACGGCTGGAAGAACGCCCCCACGAGGTTCTTGCCGTGCGCGCGGTTCACGCCGGTCTTGCCGCCCACGCTCGAGTCGACCTGCGCGAGCAACGTGGTCGGCAGCATCACGAGCCGCAGCCCGCGCAGCAAGGTCGCGGCCGCGAACCCCGCGACGTCGCCGACCACCCCACCGCCCAGCGCGACGACCAGCGCGGAGCGGTCGATGCCAGCGTCGAGAGCGCGATCGTAGATGCTCTCGACCGTGGCGAGGTTCTTGAACCGCTCGCCGTCGTCGATCTCGACCACCACCGGCGAGGCGACGCCGGCAGCCGCGAGCGAACGGACGACCGGCTCGAGGTACAGCGCCGCGACCGTCGGGTTCGTGACCAGCACGACCGTCGAGCCCGTGGCGAGGTCCGCGATCGCCTGTCCACATCCGTCCAGCAACCCCGGACCGACCCGTACGGTGTACGACCGGTCGCCCAGCTTCACGCGCACGTCGCGGACCGCCGCATCTGCTGCTCCGGTACTCATCACGGACGTACCCGTCGGCCTCTCACCGTGACGGATCCTGTCGGACCGGGCCGGTCGCCGGCTCCGGTGCCTTGAGACGAGGCTCGACCATGGTCAGCACGCGCGCGACCGACTGTTCGATCGTGAGGCCGTCGGTCTCGACGAGAATGTCGGCACGGCGATACGACGGCATGCGTTCGGCGTACAGACGCTCCAGCCGCTCGCGTGCATCGCCGGCGGCAAGCGGTCGGCGAGAGTTCCGCGTGGCTCGCTCGACGCTGGTCTCGAGGCTGGTGACGAGGCACACGACGACGCCCAGCCGCCCCAGCTTCTCGCGGTTGCCCTCGTCGATGAAGGTCCCGCCACCGGTGGCGATCACCGCCGGGCCGGGCGGATCGAGCTCGGCCACGACCTCGCGCTCGACGCGCCGGAACTCCTGTTCGCCGCGCGCGTCGAAGATCTCGGAGATCGCCATGCCCTCGCGCGCTTCGATGAGCTGGTCGGTGTCGATGAACGGGCGCCCCAGACGTCGCGCGAGGCGCTTGCCCACGGCGGTCTTGCCGACGGCCATGAAGCCGGTGAGCACGACGTGTCTCACCGGTCGTGTCCGCGCGCCGGCGGCTCGCGTCCGATCTGGGCGAGGTAGCCCTCGTAGTTGCGCGTGATCTCGGTGAGCGAGTCACCGCCGAACTTCTCCAGGAACAAGCGGGTGAGCTCGAACGCGACGACGGCCTCGCAGATCACCGCGGCCGCCGGCACCGCCACGACGTCCGAGCGCTCGATGGTCGCCTTCGATTCCTCGCCGCTGGCGATGTCCACCGACCGCATCGGCTGCATCAGAGTCGATATGGGCTTGAACGCGACGCGCACCACGAGCGGCTCGCCGCTGGTCATGCCGCCCTCGGTGCCGCCGTAGTTGTTCGACGCGCGGCCGATGCCGTCGTCGGTGCGCACGATCTCGTCGTGAATCTCCGAGCCGCGCACGCGCGCCACGCCGAAGCCGGCGCCGAACTCCACGCCCTTCACGGCCTGCACGCCGAGCAGCGCGCCGGCCAGGCGCGCGTCGACCTTGCGATCCCAGTGCACGTAGCTGCCGAGTCCCGGCGGCAGGCCCGTGACGCACACCTCGACGACGCCGCCGAGCGTATCGCCCTGCTTCTTGCACTCGTCGATGAGCGCGATGATGTCGCGCTCGGCGTCGGCGTCGGCCATCCGTACGGACGACTCCTCGGCGGCGGCGAACACCTGGCGCGGCGTCAGGCCCTCGTGGTTCGCCTCGATCCCGCCGATCTCGGCGACGTAGCCGAGCACCTCGACACCGAAGCGCTCGAGCACCTGGCGTGCCAGCGAGCCGGCGGCCACACGCGACGTCGTCTCGCGCGCCGAGGCACGCTCGAGCACGTTGCGCACGTCCTTGTGGCCGTACTTCTGCGTGCCCACCAGGTCGGCGTGGCCCGGCCGCGGGCGGGTCACGATGATGGAATCGTCACGGTCGGCGGGGTCGGCCGACATCTTGCGCGACCAGTTCTTCCAGTCGCGGTTCTCGACCACGAGCGTGACCGGCGAGCCCAGCGTCTCGCCCCAGCGCACGCCGCTCGTGACCCTCGCCTCGTCCTTCTCGATCTTCATGCGACCGCCGCGCCCGTAGCCCTGCTGACGGCGGGCGAGGTGACGATTGAGGTCGGTCATGTCGACGGGCCAGCCCGCGGGCATGCCCTCGACGATGATCGTCAGAGACGGGCCGTGCGATTCGCCGGCGGTCAGAAATCGCAGCATCTCGGTAAGTTATCACAGGTCTTGGTTAGCGCGAGTGCGTTTTGCCGGTGGCCGTGCCGGCGCCGGTGCCGAGCAGTCGCGGGGTGATCAGCACGATCAGCTCCTCGCCCTCGCGCTCGTCCTTGCGCTTGCCGAACAGCGCGCCCACCACCGGGATCGATCGCAGCACGGGCACGCCCGAGCCCGACCGGCTGTGAGCGTCACGCCGAAGCCCGCCAAGGACGGCAGTCTGACCGTCGCCGACGATCACGTCGGTCTCGACGACGCGGCTCAGCTCCTCGGGAATGTCGTCGGGCGGCAGCGGCGGCCCGAGGTTGCTCGACTTGGCACGGATGCGCAGCGCGATCTTGCCCTGTGCCTGCATCGCGGGTTCGACCCACAGGCTCACGCCGACCGGAATCTCCTCGACCGCCTGCTCGGTGCCGGTCACCGAGATCTCGTCGGCGTCGGCCAGAACCGAGCCGCGGTCGGGGAGGCGCACGCGCAGGATGCGCACGCTCTCGATCAGCGCGGGCTTGCCCTCCAGCACGATCACCCGCGGCCGCGAGACGACACGGATCTTGCCGTCGGCCTCCAGCGCGCTGATGTGCGCGCGCAAGGAGGTCTGCCCGGTCGTGGCCACGATGATGCCGGCCTGCTCCCCGCCGCCGTCGGCTGCCGGGAAGTCGACGAAGCCCGTGAAGTCGCCGCTCTCGAGCAGCCAGCGAATGCCGCGCTCGTTTCGCGCCGAGCGCTTCACCTCGATGATGCGCGCCTCGAGCAGGAAGCTGCGCTTGGGCACGTCGAGCTCGCCGGCCAGCCGGGCCAGCTCGGCGACGGCCGGACCCGGGCCGGAAACCACCAGGGCGTTCGACGAGGCATCGGCGGCCAGCGCGACCTCGGAGTGTCGAAGAGCGCGGTCGAGCACCTCGGCGAGCTCGGGGGCGCGAGCGTTCGTGAGCCGCACGACCCGCAGCACGTGCACCGGTGGGGGCACGGTGGCGGGCGGCGGTACAGGCGCCGGCGTGGTATCGGGTACGGCCGCGCGCGACGGGGCCGGTCGGGGCCATGCGTCCGCATCGCCGACGTCGCCGGCAAAGCGGCGCGCCGACCGCGTCGCGGCGCTCACCTCGATGAGCGTGTCACCGATCCGGTACTCGAACGCATGCACGCGGGCGAGCGCTTCGAGGCGCTCGCGCCAGCCGACGCCGGCCGGGAACATCGCCGTGACCTCCCCCGTCACCGCCGGCGCGACCACCAGACCCAGCGCCGCCTCGCCGGCCACGTCGGCCAGGCAGGCCGTCAGTGAACGCCCCGCGAGTGCCACATCGATCGCGGGCGAATCCCCGGCGCGGCCGCTGTCGGCGCGCGGTCGTCCGCTGTCGTCGTGCCCGGCCACGGGCGCAACCGGGACGGGCGCCGGCTGCTCCGGGCGCCACCGCTGCTCGAGAGCCAGCCCCACGCCAGTCGCCGCGACCACGACCGCGGCCAGCACCGCCAGCGCACCGTACCGGCGACCGGTCGTCGTGGCGGAGAGGAGGTCAGCGGTCGGCATCGGTGACCAGGCCGAACACGCCGAGCGCGAGACCGACCGGCACGGTCAGCGCCGCGCCGAGCTCGGCCGCCGCCGCCTCGCACTGCGGCGCGACCGACACGGCGGCCAGCGGGTCAGGGAAGGCCGGGCTCACGGTCACGTCGGCGAGACCGCCACCGTGGGCCTCGCGCTCGAGTGGCCGGCCGAGGAACTGGCCGAGGCTCATCGTGGCGCAGGCTCCACAGTCGAGCACGTCGAGCGACAGGTGGGCCTGCCTGAACAGCTCCATCAACGTCTCGATGGCCGCGAGGCTGGCCTCGACGCGCGCCTGACCGGCGCCGGCAACGGGAACCGCCACCGTGGCCAGATCGCCGGCGAAGCCCGCCGGCGGCCCGTCCTCGCCGACGATGCGGCAGAACTCGTCGTCGAGCGCCACCGCGTGGCGGAGCCGGCATGCCGACACCGCACGCGCGGCCTCGACAATGCCGGGTGCGAACGGCAAACGGGGAGGTTGGGGTTCGCCGCCGATGCTGACACAAGCATGGAGGAGCGGCTCGTCGGCGGTGCGCTCCACCACCGCGACCACCAGCCGCCGCGCACCGACGTGCCAGAACGCCATGCGCCGGACACGCCCGAGCCGACCGAAGCGTAGCGCGCTGCCGACCACGGCGAGCACGCTCGTCGCCCCCGCGGTGCCCGTCAACGACCCGCGTGTCATGAAGCAACCGTGAGCACCTACGCCACCGTCACACCGATACCGTCGGTGCCGTCCGTCGACGCGCTGACCTACCACGTACCCGACGGGCTCGGGCGACAGCTCGCATCGGGTATGCGGGTGCTGGTGCCGCTGGGGCGACGGCGCGTGACCGGCATCATCACCGCCCTGGACGTGCCGTGCCCGGACGGTGTCGCCTGCCGTGACATCGGCGAGGTTCTCGACAGCGAGCCGGTGCTCGGCCCCGAGCTCATCGAGCTCGCCCGCTGGATGTCGACGTACTACATGGCGCCGCTGGCCGACGTGATCTCGCTAGCCATCGGCCGTGGCCTGACCACCGCCAGCCAGCGCATGGTGGCGCTCGTCGACGCGGCGCTTGCCCGTACCGACGTCGAGCGCGCGCTCGTCGAAGCGCTCGCCCAGGCGGGCGGACGCCTGGCCACCGGCAAGCTGCGCCGGCGCCTCGACGGCCGCTCGATCGACGCGGCGCTGGCCGCGCTGTGCGGGCGAGGCGCGGTCACCGTCGACGAGCGCCTCGATCAACCCGCCGTGCGCGAGCGCTTCGAAACGTACGTGTCGATCGGCCGACCGGCCGACGAGGCGCTGGTGGCGTCGCTGTTCACGCGCGCACCGAAGCGCAAGCAGATCTACGAGTACCTGATGTCGCAGCCCGGCCGCCGCGTCTCGCTGATGGCGCTCGCCGAGGTGTTCCCGGCACCCACCTCACAGCTGGGCGCGCTGGAGCAGGCCGGCGTGGTCGTGCGCACGCGCGAGGAAGTGTACCGCGAGCTCGCGATGACCGCGGAGCAGTCGGGCGGTCACGAGCTGAGCGCGCATCAGACCGAGGCCGTGAGCTCGATCTGCGAGACGCTCGGCGGCTTCACGCCGTTTCTCCTCCAGGGCGTCACGGCCAGCGGCAAGACCGAGGTGTACCTGCGCGTCATCGCGCGCGCTCTCGAGCGCGGCGGCAGCGCGCTGGTGCTCGTGCCGGAGATCTCGCTCACGCATCAGATCGTGGCACGCCTGGTCGGGCGCTTCGGACCGACCGTGGCCGTGCTGCACAGCGAGCTGAGCGCCGGCGAGCGCTGGGATCAGTGGCGGCGCATATCGCGTGGCGAGGCACGCATCGCCGTCGGCGCACGCTCGGCGGTGCTCGCGCCGCTGGCCGACCTGCAGGTGGTGGTCGTCGACGAGGAGCACGACACGGCCTACAAGCAGGAGGACGGGGTACGCTACCACGGCCGCGACGTCGCGATCGTACGCGCGCGCATGGCGGGCTGTCCGGTGGTGCTCGGCTCGGCCACACCATCGATCGAGAGCCGGCAGCGAGCCACCGAAGAGCGCTACCACAGATTGCTGCTGCCCGATCGCGTCACGCGCAGCCCGCTGCCCGCCGTCGAGGTGGTCGACCTGCGCGGGCGTGACATCGTGGCCACCGGCGGTCTGTCCGATCATCTCGGCGAGCAGCTGCTGCAGAACTTCGGGCGCGGCGGCCAGTCGCTGCTGTTTCTCAACCGACGCGGATACGCGGCCAACCTCCAGTGCTACGAGTGCGGCGAGATCGTCGAGTGCACGGCGTGCAGCGTCGGCATGACCCTGCATCGCGATCAGAACCGGCTCCATTGCCACCACTGCGACGCCAGGCGCGGCCTGCCCGAGCGCTGCCCGGGATGCTCGGCCGATTCGCTGCTCGGTCAGGGGCTCGGAACCCAGCGGCTGGAGAGCGCCGTCGTCCGCCTTCTGCCCGAGGCACGCGTCGAACGCCTCGACCGTGACACCGCTCGCCGCAAGGGCGTCACTCGCTCGGTGCTCGCCGACTGGCGCAGCGGCCGCATCGACGTGCTGATCGGCACACAGATGATCGCCAAGGGCCACGACGCGCCGGGCGTCACGCTGGTGGGCGTGGTGCAGGCCGACCTCGGGCTGGGCGTTCCCGACTTCCGCTCGGCCGAGCGAACGTTCCAGCTGCTCACGCAGGTGGCCGGGCGCGCCGGGCGCGGAGAGGAGCGCGGGCGCGTGATCTTCCAGACCTACCGCCCCGACCACCCCGCGGTGGCCGCCGCCGCCCACCACGACTACGAGTCGTTCGCCGGTCAGGAGCTGATCGAGCGCGTCGAGCTCGCCTACCCGCCCTACACGCGCATGGTGCTGCTGCGCTTCGACGGGCGCGTGCGCGAGCAGGTGGAAGCGGCCGCGGCGCACGCGGCCTCGTTGCTGGAGAAGCTCGCGCGCACGGCGGCGGCGCGGCCGACGGACGCCGATCGCGCCGGAGACGATGACGACGGGATCGGTCTCGGTGACGCGCTCACCGTGCGGGGACCGGCGCCCTCGCCGATCGAACGCGTGAAGGACCGCTTCCGCTTCCAGGTGCAGCTGCGCTGTCGGCACGGGGCGCTCGTGCGCCACGCCGCCGCCGAGTGCCGACGCGTGCTGGCCGCCGACCTGGCCCGCGCCCACGTGCGCATGAGCATCGACGTCGATCCGGTCGACATGCTCTGATCGACCCGGCGGCAGGCTCCAGGCCACCCGATCGACAGGCTGCGAGCGTCGCCGAGGGCGCGGCCCGGACGCCGTAACACCTTGCAGTTGCGTAGCTTTTCGTTTTCACTGGCTCGATGCCGGTCCTCGAGATCCGCAAGTTTCCCGATGCCGTCCTGGCCAGCAAGGCCAGCGAGGTCGAACAGATCGACGGGCGCGTCGCCGGCCTGCTCAACGGCATGGTCGACACGATGTACGCAGCCAAGGGCATCGGCCTGGCCGCTCCTCAGGTGGGCGTGCTCGAGCGTGCGCTGGTGGTGGACATCGATCCCGACAACCGCGGCAAGCAGCTCATCAAGATCATCAACCCCGAGATCGTCGAGTCGTCGGGCGAGATCACCTGGGAAGAAGGCTGCCTGAGCGTCGTGAACTTCACCGCCGAGGTGCAGCGTGCCCGCCACGTCGTGGTGCGCGGCTGGACGGTCGACCAGCGCGAGATCGAGATCGAGGCCGAGGAGCTGCAGGCCGTGTGTCTGCAACACGAGATCGACCATCTCGAGGGCGTCCTGCTGACCGATCACGTCTCCAAGCTGAAACGAGACCTGTACCGACGCCGCGTGAAGCGAGGTGCACGCGGATCGGACGAGGCGCCTCGTGGCGGCACGCCCAGCATCTGATCCGGGCCACGACGACGGCAGCCGCCTGCGACTGGTCTTCATGGGCACGCCGCCGCTGGCCGCGGCGTCACTGCAGGCGCTGCTCGACGGCCGTCACGACGTGGTGGCCGTGGTCACACAGCCCGACCGCCCGTCGGGCCGCGGTCACAAGCTGCAGCAATCGGCCGTCAAGCAGCTCGCCGCGCGCCACGATCTGCCCGTGTTGCAGCCCGCCCGGCCCGCCGACCCCCGCTTCGTCGCGGACCTGCGGGCGCTGGCGCCCGACCTCGGCGTGGTGGTGGCCTACGGGCGCATCTTGCCGAACGACGTGCTCGATGCACCGCGCATGGGCTGCATCAACGCGCACGCCTCGCTGCTGCCCCGGCTGCGCGGCGCGGCCCCGGTCGTACGCGCCATCCTCGAGGGCCTCGACGGGACCGGGGTGACGATCATGCGCATCAGCGAACGCATGGACGCCGGCGACATCATGATGACCGCCCCCATCCCGATCGGCCCCACGACCACCGGCGGCGAGCTCACCGAAGCCGTGGCGTCGACGGCCGCCAGCCTGCTCGTCGAGGCGGTCGACGCGATGGCCGACGGCACGGCCGAGTTCACGCCGCAGGACGAGTCGCAGGCCACGTACGCGCCGCCGCTGGTTCGCGAGGAGTCGTGCATCGACTGGGCTGCGCCGACCGCCGTGGTCGACGGCGTCGTACGCGCGTTCGCGCCGCGCCCGGGCGCGTTCACGTTCGACGGCGGGCGACGCCTCAAGATCGTGAGCGCGCGCCCCTGCACGGAGACGCCCGACGCCGACGCCGGCGTCATCGTCGGCGCCCGCGGCACCGCCATGCTCGTAACCACCGGCGACGGTTCCATGCTGGTCGAGACCGTACAGCCCGAGGGCAAGCGCGCGATGGACGCGGCCGCCTATCTGAACGGCTGCGGTCTAGCGATCCCGCGCCAGCTCGGCACCACGGACTGAGCGGTGGACGCGCGGCGACTCGCGTACGACACGCTGGTCGAGACCGACCGTTCGCACGCCCATGCCGACGCCGTGCTGGGCCGCGCGCTCTCGCGCGGCTCGCTGTCGGGGCCCGATCGCGGCCTGGCCACGTTGCTGGTCTACGGCACCTTGGCGCGCCAGCTGACCCTCGATCACTCACTGGCCGGCTACCTGGAACGTCCGCTGGCCAGGCTCGAGCGCCGCGTGCTCGTGCTGCTGAGGATGGGACTGTTCCAGCTCGCCTACCTCGACCGCGTTCCCGATTTCGCCGCCGTCGATACCACGGTGAACCTGGCACGGGCCGTCGCACCCGCCGCCCGCGGACTCGTCAACGGCGTCCTGCGACGGGCGGCGCGCGAGGGCCTGGCGCCGCCGCCCGACGCCGATCTCGCCGACCGGCTGTCGGTCGTCCACTCGCACCCGCGCTGGCTCGTCGAGCGCCTGCTCGACGAGCTCGGCACCGACGAGGCCGAGGCGTTCATGCACGCCGACAACGAGGCGCGTCCGACCGTGCTTCGTGCACTGCTGCCGCGCGGCAGCGCGCTCGACGCGCTCACCGAGCGGGGCCTCGACGTCGCGCCCGCACCGCTGGCACCCGACGCCATCGTCGTGAGCGGCGCGGCGGCCGCCGCAATGGGCGTGAACGGCGTTGCGGGCATCGCGATCCCACAGGCCGAGGCCTCACAGCTGGTGGCGCTGTACGTGGGCGCCGGGGCCGGACAGTCGGTGCTCGACACCTGCGCGGCGCCGGGCGGCAAGTCGGCCTACCTGGCGGCACTCGTGGGCCCGTCGGGACGCGTCGTCGCCGTCGATCCGGCGCGTGCGGCAGCACGCCGAATCGAGCGGCTCGCGCGCGCGGCGGGAGCCGGCAACGTCGAGATCGTGAACCGGTCGATCCAGGACCTGGAAGTGGGTGACGGATTCGACGCGGTGCTGGTCGACGCGCCGTGCTCGGGCCTCGGCACGCTCAGCGAGCACCCGGAGATCCGCTGGCGCAGGCAGCCGCAGGACATCGACGACCTGGCTGCACGCCAGAGCGCCATCCTCGCGGCGGCGGCCCCACACGTGCGGCCGGGCGGAGTGCTCGTGTACGCCACGTGCACCGTGCTGCGCGCCGAGAACGACGATGTGGTCGACGACTTTCTCGGCGGCCATCCACAGTTCGGCGAAGCCGACGACGACGAGCTCCACGATTCGCTCGGGCCGGTGGTGGGAGATGACGGCCGGCTTCGCACCTGGCCGCATCGCCACGGCACCGGCGGCTTCTTCGCCGCCCGACTGCGCCGACGCGCCTGATTTCGCTTTGCCGGGCCCGTCGTGTTATCCAGCGTCGTTTACGCGACTTTCACACGGGGTGTAGCTCAGCCTGGTAGAGCACTGCGTTCGGGACGCAGGAGCCGGAGGTTCAAATCCTCTCACCCCGACCACCTCTCCCGCCGAGCAGGACCGGCCGGCCCGAGTCGACCCGTACCGTGAGACAACCCGGGTCTTCGTGATGCGCTACAGGTCGAATCTCGGATGCCTGTGGCTCCTGCTGCTCATCTTCGTGCTGGGCGGAATGCCCCTGCTGGTCGGCGTTCTGCGGGTTTTCGCCGGTTTCGTCCTGCTCGCGCTGCTCGGCGGCATCGCGCTGAGCTGGTGGATCCGCCGCCTCGCGATCAACCAGTACAGCCGCAGCCGCGGCGCCGACAGCCGGCGCTTCGTCGAGCTGCTGGTAGGCCTGCTGGTACAGCTGGCCGGGCTCGACGGTGTGCTCGACCGCCGCGAGGTAGCCGCCATCCGCCAGTTCTTCCAGCAATCGCTCGGCTATCAGGGCGAGCAGCTGCTCTGGATTCGCGATCTGATCAAGGCCAGCCGGCGCGAGCCGGCCAGCGTGGCGGCGATCTGCGAGGAGCTGGCCGCCAGCTACGGCGTGCAGGAACGTTTCATCGTGGTGCAGGTGCTGGCCCGCGTGGCGTCGGCCGACGGGCCGACGACGGCCGCCGAGGCGCGCTTCATCGAGGATGTGGCCACGCGCCTGGGCCTGGGCCCGTTCGTGGGCGCGTTCGCGTCGGCCGGCGCCGGCGATTCCGGCGGCCACTCGATGCACCGGCCCGACCTCACCGCCGAGGCGCTGGCGGTGCTGGGACTCGAGCCCGGGGCCAGCGCCGACGAGATCAAGCAGGCATGGCGCAAGCTCTCACTCGACAACCATCCCGACCGTGTCGGACACCTCGGGGAGGAATTCCGCCGGCTCGCCGAGGAGAGAATGAGCCGCATCAACAGCGCCTACCAGACGCTGAAGGACGCGGGGCTGGCCACCTAGGATTGCCCATCGCGCAGGCAGTGCCGCGATTCTCAGCACGGCTGGCGCGATCGAAGCCCCGCGAAACGAAGCGTGCCGCGGCATTCGCCATGGCACCGGCCTTGCTACCACCGCATCTGGTAATAGCTTCAAACAGCAAACGCGGGCCCTGGGACCGGAGCATCGAGAAAGCGGCGCTTTACACGCGACCTCCTTTTCACCTATGTATACGCGTTCCGCCGGGGAGCCCGCCGGGCCTATCCACGGAGGAATAGTCAGCAATGAAGAAAGTCGAAGCGATCATCAAGCCGTTCAAGCTCGACGAGGTGAAGGAAGCTCTGAGCGAGGTCGGCGTACAGGGGATCACCGTGACCGAGGTCAAGGGGTTCGGGCGCCAGCGAGGCCACACCGAGCTCTACCGCGGCGCCGAGTACGTCGTGGACTTCCTGCCCAAGGTGAAGCTAGAGATCATCGTCAAGGCGGATCAGGTCGACCAGGTGGTCGAGGCGATCGCGGCGGCAGCCAAGACGGGCCGCATCGGCGACGGCAAGATCTTCGTCACCGACGTCGGCGAGGTCGTGCGCATCCGCACCGGCGAGACGGGAGAGGCGGCTCTGTAGCACGCCAGCAGCGGCCGCGACCGATCACCGCGGCCACGCCCATTAACAGCACAGGAGAGTACAGATCGATGACACCAAAAGAGGTATTGGACTTCGCCAAGCAGAACGGCACGCAGATGGTAGACCTCAAGTTCTGCGACCTGCCGGGCACGTGGCAGCATTTCTCGGTTCCGACGAGCGAGCTCGACGAGAGCATCTTCGATGAGGGCCTGGGTTTCGACGGCAGCTCGATTCGCGGCTGGAAGGCCATCAACGAGTCCGACATGCTCGTGGTGCCCGATCCGACCACCGCAGTCATGGATCCTTTCACCGAGGCTCCGACGCTCAGCATGATCTGCGACATCGAGGACCCCATCACGCGCGAGGCGTACTCTCGTGACCCGCGTGGCGTCGCCAAGCGCGCGATCAACTTCCTGCAGTCGACCGGTCTCGGCGATCAGGCCTTCTTCGGCCCCGAGCCCGAGTTCTTCATCCTCGACAGCGTGCGCTTCGACCAGACCGAGAACCAGGGCTTCTACGAGGTGGATTCGGTCGAGGGCTTCTGGAACACGGGCGAGGACGGCGTCCAGAACCTCGGCCACAAGCCACGCTACAAGGAAGGCTACTTCCCGGTATCTCCCACCGACAGCCAGCAGGACCTGCGTACCGAGATGGTCCAGGCCATCGAGTCGGTCGGCATCCGCGTGGAGTGTCATCACCACGAGGTCGCGACGGCGGGACAGGCCGAGATCGACATGCGCTTCATGCCGCTGGTACAGATGGGCGACGCGCTGCTGTGGTACAAGTACTGCATCAAGAACGTCGCACGCCGCAACGGCAAGACGGCCACGTTCATGCCGAAGCCGGTGTTCATGGACAACGGGTCGGGGATGCACGTTCACCAGTCGATCTGGGACGGCGACACCCCGACGTTCGCCGGCAACGGCTACAGCGGCATCTCCGAGATCGGCATGCACTACATCGCCGGCATCCTGAAGCACGCCGCGGCCATCTGCGCGTTCTCGAATCCGACCACGAACTCGTATCGCCGGCTGGTGCCGGGCTTCGAGGCGCCGGTGAACCTGGCCTACTCGAGCCGCAACCGCTCGGCCGCGGTGCGCATACCGATGTACTCGCAGTCACCGAAGGCCAAGCGCATCGAGGCCCGTTTCCCGGATCCCACCTGCAACGGCTACCTCGCGTTCACGGCCATGCTCATGGCCGGCCTCGACGGCATCGAGAAGAAGCTCGATCCCGGTCAGCCCCTGGACAAGGACATATACTCGCTCACGAAGGCCGAGCTCGCCGACGTTCCCAGCGTGCCGGCGTCGCTCGAGGGTGCCCTCGAGGCTCTGCGCAACGACAGCGAGTTCCTGTGCAAGGGCGATGTCTTCACGCAGGACATCATCGACACGTGGATCGGCTACAAGTACGACCGCGAGGTGAACGAGATGAGGCTGAGGCCGCATCCGTACGAGTTCGCGCTGTACTACGATTCGTGAGCCCGCGGGCTTAGGCGCGGGCGAGTTACCTCGCCTGACCGAAGCCTCGAGTTCTCGCAAGAAAGAGCCCGCCCTTCGCAAGAGGGGCGGGCTTTTTTGTTTGCGACGGGCGGGCGAAAGCCGGCTCGTCGACGCGGCCACCCGTTCGTCTACGGCACGAGTAAACGCTCGTAGCCGGCAACGAGACATCGTGCCGGCCGCCTACGATCAGCTGCTCGTCTTTGCAATGATGGCTCACGGCGAGAGACTCTCGACGTACGGGCGTTGCTACCGGGCGGCTGCGAAGCCGTGCGACGTCGAGGGCTTGATTCCGGATGGCCCTGACATCCTGCCACGCGATCTGCAACAGGTGTGACCCGAGAACGCGGAGGAGTTTCATGTCCGATCTACGAGTAGAAATGCTCTCTCCGGAAGATGCGCTGAAGACGGCGCGCGAGCTCGACATGCACGAGCCCATCGCCCGCTTGAACATCTTTCGTACGCTCTTTCATCGGCCCAGGACGGCCAAGGCCATCTCGGACCTGCTGCTCTCGCTGCTGATGGACTCGGAGATCGGCCATCGCCGCCGCGAGCTGATCATCATGCGCATCGGCTGGGTCACCGGCTCGGAATACGAGTGGACCCAGCACTGGCCGCTGGCCCAGGAGTGGTTCGAGTGCAACGCCGAGGAGCTACTCGCGCTGCGCGGCGACTGGCGGGCGGCCGGCTGCTTCGACGAGACCGACCGGGCCGTGCTCACAGCCACGGACGAGCTGCTCGAAACCGGCGACATCTGCGACGAGACCTGGCAGGCCTGTTACCGGGGCCTCGGTCGCAACGCCGCCATCGACATGGTCGCGGCCACCGCTACCTGGTTACTGATCTCGAAGCTGGCCCGCGGTCTGCGCGTGCCCCTCGAAGACGGCGTGGAGGGCTGGCCGCCGGATGGAAAAGCGCCGGTGACGGGTGGGGCCTGAAGCTCGGTCGCGGGTAGAGGCGCTGGCCGTCCGAGCGGACTGCCGGGCCAGCGTTTCTTTCGGTTCGCTCGCCACGGGTGCGAACGCCCCGCGCCTGCCGAGCACACGGCTCGTCAGTTGAGGATGACGATCTCGACGCGGCGGTTGCGGGCACGACCGGCGGGATTGTCGCTGCCGTCGGTGTTCGTGTTCGGAGCGATCGGGAACGTCGATCCGTAGCCCTTCTGGGAGATCAGCCCTTCGGCCACGCCGGCGCCGACGAGCGCCTGCGACACGGCGCGGGCACGACGCTGGGAGAGTCCCTGGTTGTAGAGCTCGGCACCGATCGAATCCGTGTGGCCTTCCACGGCCACCTTCCGGCCACGCGCATCACGGTGCAGGATGTCGGCGATGTCCTGGATCCGGCGGCGCGCCTCGCCGGTCAGATCGGCGCTTCCGAACTCGAACAGCACGTCCGGAAGCGTGATCACGACGCCACGCGCGGACGCATGCGCGGTCAGGTTGCGGCCGCGAAGCTTGGTCACGAGCTCGCGATCGCGCTCGAGCTCGGCCTCGTCGACGTCGAGCACGCGGCCCGAGCTCCTCGGCGGACCGGCGAACTCCACGTCGTCGTCGGGCGCGGTGCCGGCCGCGTCGGCCGCGGTCGGCGAGATCGCGTCGGCGTCATCGGCGACGACCTCCTGGCCAGGCTCGACCGCACCGGGGTCCGTCCCGTCGCGACCCCCGAATAGCGGCATCGACGAGCAGGCCGGAACCAGCAAAAGAGCCACCAGCGCGACCACCCGGGCCCGGACCAACCACCCCCTCAGCTCGTGCATCGTTCGATGTTAGCGACTGGCCGGTAGCCGGGTCAACGCGAACGGCCACCGGGCGTGCGCTCGCCACGGCCGGCCGGCGCGGGTCAGCCGGTGGTAGCGGGCACGTCGGCGTCGCGGAACGAGGCGATCACCAGCACGACGACGCCGACCGTGATGCAGCTGTCGGCCACGTTGAACGCCGGCCAGTGCCAGTCCCCGACGAAGACGTCGAGGAAATCGACCACCGAGCCGTAGACCACGCGATCGTAGAGGTTGCCCAGCGCACCGGCCATGACGGCGGCGGCGGCGGCGCGCTGCCAGCGAAGCGAGGCGTCGAGCTGCCAGAACAGCCAGCCGAGCACCACGGTCGCAACGATCGCCACGACCACGAGGAACACGTCGTGCCAGGGTCCCTGGTCGGCCAGCAGGCCGAACGCCGCACCGCGATTGAGAACGTGGGTGAGCGAGAAGAAGCCGGGAATGACCTCGATCGACTGGCCGACGGCCATGGTCTGCATGACGAGGACCTTGGTGGCACGGTCGAGGACGAACGCGATCAGTACCAGAACCGCGGCGGCGCGAACGCTCACGACGGGGCAGCCACCACCGCATGACAGCGCCCGCAGGCCTGCGGGTGGTCGGGGTGAGCTCCGACCGTCGGGGCGTGTTTCCAGCAGCGCGAGCACTTCTCGCCGAGCGGCTCGAGTACCTCGACGCCGACGTCGTCACTGCCATCGGCAAGCTCGACCTGCGACACGATGTAGATGTCGGCCAGCGAGTCGAGCCCGACGCTTTCGAGCAGCTCGAGGTCGGAGCCGTTCACGCTCACGCGCACGCGAGCGTCGAGCGAGTGGCCGATATCGCCGTCCTTGCGCTTTTGCTCCAGTGCCTTCGTCACCTCGGCGCGGATCTCCCACAGGCGCTCCCAGCGAGCACCGAGTGCGTCGTCGCACCAGTCCGGATCGGCGGTGGGGAAGTCAGTGAGAAACACGCTGTCGCCTTCGCTGTGACCGGGGATGGCCTGCCAGATCTCGTCGGCGGTGAACGACAGCACCGGCGCGGTCACCGCGGCGAGCGCGCGCAACGTGTCGTACATCACGGTCTGCGCGCTGCGCCGCTCCCGCGACTCGCGGCCGGAGCAGTACAGGCGGTCCTTGACGATGTCGAAATACAGCGAGCTGAGGTCGACGCTGCAGAAGTTGTTGAGCGCGTGGTAGACGGCGTGGAACTCGTAGGCGTCGTAGGCGCCGCGGCAGCGGTCGACGAACGCGCCGAGACGGGCCAGCGCCCAGCGGTCGAGCTCGAGCATCTGATCCACCGGCACGCGGTCGCGGGCGGGGTCGAAGTCGCTCAGGTTGCCGAGCAGGTTTCGCGCGGTGTTGCGCACGCGCCGGTAGGAATCGGCGATGCGCTTGAGGATCTCCTGCGAGATCACGACGTCGTTGCGGTAGTCCTCGGCGGCGACCCACAGGCGCAGGATGTCGGCGCCGTACTGCTTGATGATCTTCTGCGGCGCGATCACGTTGCCCGTCGACTTCGACATCTTTCGTGCGTCTTCGTCGAGCACGAAGCCGTGCGTGAGCACCGTACGGTACGGCGCCCGCCCGCGCGTGGACATCGACGTGAGCAACGCCGAGTGGAACCAGCCGCGGTGCTGGTCGCTGCCCTCGAGGTAGAGGTCGGCCACGGTCGCGTCGCCGTGATCCGCCTCGACCACGGCCGCGAAGCTCACACCGGAGTCGAACCACACGTCGACGATGTCGTTCTCGCGCTCGAACTCGGTGCCGCCGCACTCGTCGCAGGCGAAGCCGTCCGGGACCAGGTCCTCGATGGGGCGTGTGAACCACGCGTCGGAGCCTTCTGCCTCGAAGAAGTCGGCAACGTGCAGCACGAGCCGTTCGTCGGTCACCGAGCGCTCGCAGCCCCGGCAGCGCAGGGCGATCATCGGCACGCCCCAGGCGCGCTGCCTCGACAGGCACCAGTCGGGCCGATTCGCGATCATTCCGTGAATGCGGTCGCGGCCCCACGCGGGCACCCACTCGACGTTCTCGATCTCGGCCAGCGCGCGCGCGCGCAGCTCGCCGGCGTCCATCGATACGAACCACTGATCGGTGGCGCGGAAGATCACCGGCCTCTTGCAGCGCCAGCAGTGGGGGTAGCTGTGGGAGATCTCGTCGCGTGCGAGCAGCGCGCCTCGCTCCTCCAGCAACGACACGATGTCGGGGTCACAGCTGAACACGAAACGCCCCTCGAACTGCCGCACCTCGTCGGTGAACTTGCCGCCGTCGTCCACCGGCGCGTAGGTGTCGAGGTGGTAGCGCTGGCCGACGACGTAGTCGTCGTGACCGTGCCCGGGTGCCGTGTGGACGCAGCCGGTGCCGGCCTCGAGCGTGACGTGGTCGCCCACGATGAGGAGCGAGTCGCGGTCGAGCCATGGGTGGCGCGCGCGCGCGTTCTCCAGCTCGCTGCCGGCGAACGTGGTCAGCACCGCGCCCAGGCCGAGCTTCTCGCGCAGCCCGTCGAGCATCCCCTCGGCGACCACGAGCGCACGGTCGCCGGCCTCGACCAGCGCGTACCGGAAGCCCGGGTGCAACGAGATCGCCAGATTCGCCGGCAACGTCCACGGCGTGGTAGTCCAGATCGCGACGGCCGGCTCACGATCCGCGTACGGCTCGAGCGGGGCCGGCAGCTCGGCCAGCTGGAACGCGACGTACACCGAGGTCGACTTGTGGTCGGCGTAGTCGACCTCGGCCTCGGCCAGCGCCGTGCGGCACGACGCGCACCAGTGCACGGGCTTGCGCCCCCGGTACAGCCCGCCGCCGGCGATCACCGCCGCCAGCTCGCGTGCCTCGCGTGCCTCGTAGGCGAAATCCTTCGTGAGATAGGGGCGTTGCCACTCGCCGAGCACGCCGAGACGCTGGAACTCCGTGCGCTGGATATCGACAAAACGGTCGGCGTACTCGTGGCAGCGCCTGCGCACGTCGACGACGTCGATATCGGCCTTCTTCGCCCGCCCGAGCTTCTTCTCCACCTCGAGCTCGATGGGCAGGCCGTGACAGTCCCAGCCCGGGCGGTACGGGGCACGGTAACCGCTCATGCTCTTGAACTTGACGATGATGTCCTTGAGCACCTTGTTGAGCGCGTGGCCGAGGTGGATGTTCCCGTTGGCGTATGGAGGCCCGTCGTGCAGCAAAAACGTCGGCGCGTCGGCGCGTCGTTCGAGCATGCGCTCGTACAGACCGCCCGAGGTCCACGCGCTCACACGATCGGGCTCTCGCTGCGGCAGGTTCGCGCGCATCGGGAAGTCGGTGCTCGGGAGATTCAGCGTGTCCTTGTATTCCATATTCGGGCCGATCAGGCGCCGGTCATATCAACCCCCCGACAGGCTCGCAACTGACCACCGGGCCCGCTAAGCTCGCGACATGGCCAGGCGACTACGCGTGAACTTTCATCGCCCTCAGGGCGCGAGCCGGATCGACGAGGAAGGACAGCCCAGACCCTGCGCCATGGGCGTCGGCTGGGTCAACCTGGACACGCGCGCGACCCTGGCCAGGCTCGATATTGCGCGAACCGACCCGAAGGGCAGGCCGCTCGTCGAAGATGATGCGGGCGAGAAGAAGTAAACGGACGGCCGGCTAGCGTCGCGAAAGTGGACGCCTGCGGACGGCGCGACGCCCGGGCCCCGGGTCCATGTCCCAGTTGAAGCGCGCTTCCTTGCGAAGCCCCATGAAGTAACAGCACATGTCGCTGTCGAGATCGTTGTTGAACGTTCTCTGAATGCCGTCGTCGAAGAGAACTCGCACGAGGCACGTCCCGCCTTCGATCGTCGAGGTCATTTCCTCGACGACCGCACCCTCGCCCCATTGCTGACGATCGTAGTGAAATACTCGATCGCCCAGGCGTAGATACAGGCGAACGTTTCTCACACACCCAGCGTACACCCGAGACATGTGCGTCGCCAACCGGTTACGTGCGCGCAGCGCACGTTGTTCAGAACGTGGAGCCCCCATCTGGCGCGACTTCGATTCGCACGCCGTCGACGAGCACGGGAACGATGCGCCGACCGCCGGTGAGCTTGACGAGCTCGGGCGCGAGCTCCGGTTGCCGCTCGACGTTGAGCTCGGTGTACGCGATCTCATCGGCAGCGAGTCGACGACGAAATGCATCGCAGCGAGCGCAGCCGTCCTTGACATAGAGCGTGACGGCCACGTCAGCGCTCGAGGTAGCCGAGCCGTTCGAGCGCTTCGACGTCGCGCGCGTCGAGCTGTTCCAGGCGCGTATTGTGGTCCTCGACGAACTGCCTGACGAAGTCCTTGTTGCCGGGCCGGTAGCGATGCGTGACCTCGAACGGAACCTTGTACGCCTCGGCCTCGGCCGCGAACGCGTCGAGGGCGGCGCGTAGCGCCGCGCGCGTCTCGGTCGCCGCGTCGAGCTCGAGCACCGAGCCGTCTTCCCGACGCGCGAGGTACGTATCGACGCAGCCCTCGTCGCGGGCACCGCACTCGCCTACGTAGAGGCTGCCGCGCTTGCCGTGAACGCCCCGGTGGTCGCCGCCGGCGGTACGGCGTTGCGAGAACACCAGGCGCTCGACGGCCTCGGCGCGTCCCTCGAGCACCGGGCGCAGCGAGCTTCCGTGGGGCTGCGCCGGACCGTCCACGCCGGCGTAGTCCAGCACCGTGGGCGCGATGTCGACGAGCGACACGGAATCGATCCAGCGCGGCTCGACGACGTCGGCGCGGCCACCGGGCGGCTTGATGATGAGCGGGACGCGGGTCGACGCCTCGTGCAAGGTCTTGCCGTGACGGAAGAAGTAGCCGTCCTCGCCGAAGCTCTCGCCGTGGTCGGCGGTGACGATGATGAGCGAGTCGTCGTAGACGCCGCGCTCGTCGAGCTCGTCGAGGATGCGCGAGAGCTGGCCCGTGGCGTACAGAACCTCGGCGTCGTAGGCGTCGATGTAGTCTCCGACGGCCGTGGCCCCCTCGAGGCGCTGGAACTCGGGCACCTGCCCCGGCTTCAGCAGCGGGCCCCTGCCGCGACGCAAGCGCACCAGGAACAGTGACGGCGGAGTGTACGGCCCGTGCGGATCGATGAGATGGACGAACACGAACACGCCCGCGAGATCTTGTGGCAGCCACTCGAGCACGCTGGCGGTGGTCTGTGACGCGACGCGCTCGTAGTTGTCACGGTTCGCCTCGCGACTGGTCATGCGATCGTCCCAGTGTGCGAAGCCCTGCCCCAGCCCCGATAGCCGGTCGATCATGACCGTGCTGCTGACGAACCCGGCGGTGCGGTAGCCGCCGGCCGAGAGCCGTTCGGCCAGCGTCTCGTTCTGATCGGCGAGCTCCTGCCCGAGCGACTGCAGACCGTGACGGTAAGGATAGTGGCCGGTGAACATCGAGGCGTACGCCGGAGAGGTCTTGGGTGCGGTGGTGAACGCGTGCTCGAAGACGACGCCGTCGGCGGCCAGACGCGCGAGCCCCGGCGACGTCTGGCGATCGTAGCCGTACTCGCCCAGGTGATCGGCGCGCAACGTGTCGACGGTGAGAAGGAGGATCGGTGGACGCGACGGTCCGCGCGGACCCGTACACGCGCTCGACCACAGGGCCGACACGGCGGCGAGCAGCACGGCGACGGCCAGGGTGCGGGCGATCAGTCTTCCTCGACGGGCAGCTCGCGTCTGTCGAGTCGACGGACGCTGGTGTCGAGGACCTGCATCTCGACACCGTCGGCGGAGCGAAGGGTGATGATGTTGCTGTAGATGTTCATCGCCGGCCGCGGCTCGATCTTGACGACGGTGAAGCGGCCGGGGTGGCTCTGATGGACGACCTCGTCGCCGATCTTCAAGGTAGAAGCCATATCGAGCGCAGTACCTAGCCTAGCCGAGAAAAATAGACGAACGGCGCCCGAGATGACGGTTGACCATGATCTGGACGGTGCGCCGGAGGCGGTCGGACATGGCGTCGAAATCGGTGCAGCCGGGTCCGCGGAAGCGGCTCTCGCGGTACAGGTAGATGCGCTTGCCGAACGCGATGGTCCATTTGGTGGGCAGCGGGATCATGCCGGCGAGCCCGAACATGGGGAAGAACGGCGTGATCGGCACGTAGGGCGCACCCAGCAAGCGACCGAGCTGCGGGCTGCGCGCGATCATGGGATACGTCTCCTCGGCTCCGATGACGGCGAACGGCACGATCGGCACCCGATGTCGCAGGCTCAGCCGTGCGGCCGACGTCGAGAAGCGCCCCACGACGTAGCGCTCGTCGTAGAGCTTGGCGACGCCGCCGACTCCTTCGGGGAAGATCACGGGTACGTCGTCGCGTGTGAGCAGGTCGTCGGCCACCGCGTACTTCGCGGGCACGCCGCCGAGCTTGCGGTACATGTCGCGCACCGGCCCCATGCCCTCGACGAAGCCGTCGTACAGCGGCCGCACGATGCGCCCGCACGCCGGATCGCGTGACAGCGCGAACGCCACCATCATCGCGTCGAACGGCAGCCCGCCGGAGTGGTTGCCGATGAGGATGGCCGGACCGTCGCGTGGCACGTTCTCCATGCCGACGGTCGTGCAGCGCCAGTACTTGTCGTAGAAGAAACCGAACAGCGGTTCGCTGCGCTGGCGAAACGGCAGGTCGAGGCCGTAGTCGAGCTCGCAGCCGGCGCGCTCGGCGTCTTCGCGATTCGGCTCCGTGACCTTGAGGAGCGCCTCGCGCGTCTCGGCGTCGACCTTGAGCCTGCGTCGGGTTCGACGCATACGCGCGATGGCCTCGGCCGCCGTTGCATGATCGGCGTGTCCGGGAATCGTACGTGGCCCTGCCGGCTCGCCTGGCCCCTCTTGCCCCTCTCTCTCTCGCCTCACAACGTCTCCATCCGACACGACGCTACCAAACGGGTGTGTAGCGCTCAACCGGTCCCGGCCTCCCCCTCTGCGAAGACAGACATATCGACGCGGCGCGGCTTACCTCGCGCGGCCGAGAAGCCGCGAAATCCCTCGACTACGATGCCTGTGGCGAGCAGCAGCAGCAGCGATCCGACCGACAGCAGTAGCCACTGCGATGATTCCCAGAAGCCGACGAGATTCGTGACCATGGCCGCGATCGTCATGACGATCATCACGATCGTCGGCACGAGCGTGACCAGGTAGTTACGACCGCGCTGGTACAGGTAGAGCGTGGCGAGCAGCAAGGTGAGGCTCGCCAGCAGCTGGTTGGTCGTGCCGAACAGCGCCCACAGCGCCAGGCCGACCGGCTCGCCGTCGATGCGGTAGAACGCGAAGAAGCCGATGACGAGCACGGCCAGCGCCGAGGTGAGGTAGCGGTTCTCCTCGGCGACGCCCAGCCCCTGGGCCATCTCGCTGATGTTGTAGCGCAGCAGCCGGGTGGCCGAATCGAGCGTGGTGAGCGCGAATGAGACCACGACCACGGCGATGAAGGCGACGGCGAGCCCGTGCGGCACACCGAGCGTCGTCACGAAGTTCGCGCTGCCCTCGATGAACACGCCGATCTTCGCACCGAGCGAGTTCGCCGTCGACCAGCTCGCGTAGTGCTGGTGCCACTGCTCGGGGGCCGCGAAGCCGGCGGTGCACGCGAGCACGGCCATGAGGCCGAGCAGCGACTCGCCGATCATGCCTCCGTAGCCGAGCATGCGCGCATCACCCTCGCGCGCGATCTGCTTCGACGTGGTTCCGGACGACACCAGGCCGTGGAATCCGGACACGGCGCCGCACGCGATCACGACGAAGACGAACGGGAAGATCGGCGGCGCGCCCTCGGGCGCTACCACGACGGCGGGCGCCGAGAACTCGGGGCCCAGCACGACGAAGCCCGCGTACATGAGGAAGATGCCGAGATACAGGAGCATCGAGTTGATGAAGTCACGCGGCTGCAGCAGCAGCCACACCGGCAGCACCGAGGCGAGGAAGCTATACGCGAGCAGGATCACGCCCCACCCGTCGCGGCTCGACCACGTCACGATGGGAGCCCCGGGCATCGCCGCGATCAGAACCAGCGCCAGGGTCAGGGCGAAGCCGACGAGAGCGGCCTTGCCGGCCGCCACGCCGTGCCGGAAGACGAGAACCCCGACCACCGCGGCGATGAACATGAGCGCGAACGACGGCGCGATGGCCTGGGGGTAGAACTCGGGGGTGAACAGGGTGGCGATCACCGAGACGAACACGCCCATCGCCAGCGCGATGCCGAAGAAGATGATCACGTGAAACATGCGCTCGGCGCGGCGGCCGATGATGCCGGCCGTGATCGCACCCACCGAGAGCCCGTGCGCACGCATCGACATCACCAGCGCGCTGAAGTCGTGTACGCAGCCCACCAGCAGCGCGCCGACCACCACCCAGATCATGCCCGGCAGCCATCCCCAGATGACCGCGATGGCAGGGCCGAGCATGGGCGAGAGGCCGGTGATCGATGCGAAGTGATGACCGAACAGGACGTAAGGGCTGGTCGGCAGGTAGTCCACGTCGTCGCGCCGGGCGTGCGCCGGGGTGACGGCATCGTGTGAGAGCGAGAAGACCCGGGTGGACAGATAGCGGGCGTAGTACCGGTAGCCGAGCCAGTACAGCACGAGGCAGACCATGGTCGCGGCGACGGCCAACGTCGTGCTCGCGACCGTCAGTCCGGCGTGGTCGCCGCGGGAGCGGTCGTCGACTTCTTGCGACGACGCCGCGAGCGTCGCCGCGACTTGCCCTGTCCTTCCTCACCCGCCGGCTGCGCCGCCGGTGCACCGGCCGTGGCGGTCGCGCCGCCGTCGCCGTGCGCACCGCCGTCGCCGTGCGCACCGCCGTCGCCGCGCGCACCGCGGTCGCCTCCGCCGCCACCACCGCTGCCACTGCCACTGCCGCGGCCACCGCCTCCACGACCGCCGCCTCCGCGGCCGCCGCTACCACGACCGCCGCCTCCGCGGCCGCCGCCGCCACGCTCGGGGCGCTGGCCACGGCTACTGCGACGCGGGGGGCGACGCGAGATCGGCTTGATGAGCATCGACTCGTCGGGGAACTCGTGCGGCAGCTTCGAGTCGATGAACTCCTCGATCGCCTCGAGCGAGTACACGTACTTCTCGCAGGCCAGCGACACGGCCTTGCCGGACGCTCCGGCCCGAGCGGTTCGTCCTATGCGGTGAACGTAGTCCTCGGGATCCTGCGGCAGATCGTAGTTGATAACGTGGCTGACGTTCTCGATGTGGAGACCACGCGAGGCCACGTCGGTGGCCACGAGCACCTTCAAGGTGCCGTCCTTGAGACGTCCGAGCACCTTCATGCGCTTGCGCTGGTCAATGTCGCCGGCCAGCGCGCCGGCCGAGTGACCTTCCTGCTCGAGCCTGTCGGCGAGCTCGGCGGCAATGCTGCGCGTGTTCACGAATATCAGCGCGCGCGTCGGCGCTTCCTGGTCGAGCAACCCGAGCAGCAGCGGCAGCTTCTCGTGCTGGCCGACGTGGTACACCACCTGCGTGATGTTGTCGGCGGTCACCTTCTCCTCGGACACGGCCACGCGCTCCACGTCGTTCATGTGCTCGTAGCCGAGCTCGAGAACGCGCTGCGACAGAGTGGCCGAGTAGAGGAACGACTGCCTCTCGGTGGGCTTGGGCAGCTTGGTCGCCAGATATCGAACGTCGTCGATGAAGCCCATGTCGAACATGCGGTCGGCCTCGTCGATCACGAGGATCTCGGTCGCGTCGAGACGGTAGGCTCGCTGGCGAAAGTAGTCGATCAGGCGTCCGGGAGTGCCGACGAGCACGTCGACGCCCTCCTTCAGACGATCGAGCTGCTTCTGGTAATCGACGCCGCCGTAGACAGCGTGCAGGTCCAGGCCGCAGTGCTTGCCGAGAAGCTCCGCCTCCTCCTTGATCTGGATGACGAGCTCGCGGGTCGGCGCGATGATGAGCGCGCCTGGCGAGTTGCCCCGGCGCCACGGTCGATCTTCCTTACCGAGCAGACGGTTGAACGTGGCGATCAGAAACGCGGCGGTCTTTCCGGTGCCGGTCTGGGCCTGGCCGGCCACGTCCTTGCCCTTCAGCGAGAACGGAAGGGTAGAAGCCTGGATAGGGGTACACTCGACGAACCCCGCCTCGTCGATGCCGCGTCGCAGCGGCTCGGGTAATTCGAACTCTTCGAAGTTGATGGGATTATCTCCTGAGGATTGCTCTGGCCGGGTCAGGCTCCCCCGTCGCTGGCGCCCGTGCGGTGCTGCTCGGGTGCGCGACTGCGGGAAAGCAACTCGGCGAAATCAGTCGGACCGATGAAACCGATGCGGCGAAGCCATTCCTCACCGTCGGGTCCGAAGAACAAGGTCGTGGGGGCTCCGAGCACGTCGAACGACCCCAGGACTATCTCCGTGTAGCGATCGGTCGTGGTCATGTCGACCGCAATGAAGGTCATGCCCTCCCCCTCGGCCACGACCTCGGGATCGGTAAACGTCCGCTCTTCCATCTCCTTGCACGGCAGGCACCACTCGGCGCCGAACTCGACGACGAACGGCTCGCCGCTGCGCTTGGCCTGGAGAAAGAGCTTGTCCGAGAACGGCTCGAAGGCGAGCGCCTGGTGCGTCTCGGCGGTCGGACGGTAGATGATGGCGAGGGCGGCCAGCGCGATCAAACCGGCCGCGCGCCGGCCCCTGACGAACCCCGGGAGCTCGCCGCCCGAGCGATCGATGAAGGCCAGGTAGATGATCGCCAGGCCGAGAAACGCCGGCATGAGCACCGCCTCGACACGATCGGGCAGAATCGGGCCGAGGAAGAAGATCGCCATCGCCAGCAGGACGCATCCGAACAGGTGCTCGGTCCACTGCAGCCACGCGCCGGAACGCGGCAGCGCCGAGATCGAGCCGGCGGCCAGCGCCAGCACGAGGTAGGGGATGCCGAGGCCGATGGCGAGCAGGAAGAACAGCCCGAATCCCAGAAGCACGTCGCCGCGGCTGCCCACGAACACCAGCAGGCCGACGACCACGGGCCCGACGCACGGTGCCGCGACCAGCCCCATGGTCATGCCCATGAACAGAGCACCCAGCGCACCCTGCATCGAGCCGCCCAGCCGCGCGGCGAGCGCGTCGGGCGGCTTGATCTGGTACAGGCCGAACGACGACAGCGCGAGCGCCACCATGACGCCGGCCACGCCGATCACCACCAGCGGATTCGTCAGCGCGGCGCCGAACAGGCCACCGGACATGGCGGCCGAGGCGCCGAGCACCGAGAACGTGAGCGCGATGCCGAGCGTGTAGGAGATCGCCAGCCACAGCTTGCGTGCGCGGCTGTTGCCGGCCTGGCCGCCGAAGTATGCGACCGTGATCGAGATCAGCGGATACACGCAGGGCGTGAGATTGAGCGCCAGGCCGAACAGCAACATGGCCGGCACCACGACCCACAGGCCGCCGGCGACGAGCTCCGCGATGCCTTCGGCCGCGGTCTCGTTGAAGCCGGCGCGTGCGACCCGGCTGAACAGCGAGACACGGAAGCCGAGCGGGATCCTGAGCGAGGTCGGTCGCAGGCAAAGCGTATCGTTGCAGGCCTGGTAGCGAAGCAGCGCCACCGGCTCGCCGGGCGAGTCACTCGCCGTCGGGTAGCGCAGGCGCGCGGCGATCTCGACGACCCCCTCGTACAGCTCGAGATCCTGGCTGCCACCCAGCTTGAGCTGACGAACGATCGGCGCCGGGTAGCGTACCTCGGCCACCTCGACGCCCGCGGGCAGCTCGAACGCGAGCGAGGTGGGGATCAGCCACTCGATGCTGGGCTCGTCGCTGTTGATGTGCCAGCCGTCGGCGATCTCGACGGCGATCCTGATCTCCGCGTCCTCGCCGACCCGCAGGCGCTCGATGGGCTGGGCGAGCCGCGCCGACACCGGCCCCGGGCCGGAGGCGCTGGCGTTCGTGGCCGCGAGGCAGCCGACGAGCATGGCGATGACAATGTAGAAAGGGCCAGGCAGTCGTCGGCCGGGAGCCGATCGACGGGCCCGAGAACTAAGCACAACCCCCAAAATAGCCAACCGGATCAAGATTTGCGAGCTTTTATGCGGGCCTGTAAAGGGGGAGCAGTCGCCCCCGACGGGGTCCGGGCGCCGCAACACGGGGGGATATCACGCATGTTCGAGGATCGAGGAGCCCGGCGAGCGCCGGCCGCAGCGGTCGCGCTCATGGCGGCTGTGCTGCTGGCCGCAGGTCCGGTCGGTACCCGCCCGGCGGCGGCCGGGGTCGTCTCGCACGGCCCGGTCGTGGCCGTGGGCTTCGCCGAGAAGCTCGGCCGGGACATGGTCATTCCCACATTCGGCTGGCGGGTCGAGCTCGGTGCCTGCGAGCGCGTGGCCGGCTGGATGTCGAGGATCGGCACCGAGCTGACGTTCCCCATCGAGTCGACCCTGGGGGTGATCACGGGCGACGAGGACGAGGTGGAATTCCAGGTCGTGCCCATGCTGCGCTTCGAGCCGCTGGGGCTTCAGGAGAGCCCGCTGATCCCGTTCCTCGAGGGCGGCATCGGGCTCATGTACACCGGGCTCGACGACCTGCGCCTCGGCTCGAACATCCTCTTCAGCGATAACGTCGCGGTGGGCGTTTCGTTACCGCTGCCCGCGCCGTTGCCCGGAAATCGCGTGAGCGTCAGCTATCGCTACCGACACTCCTCGCACGCCGGCCTGTGGGCCGAATCGAACTCCGGCCTCAACACGCACTACCTCGTTCTGACCTTCGAATAACCAGCGGGATGCTAGATCGCGATGACCTCGACGACCTCGAGGCCATAGCCTGCGAGGTTGGGGAGGCGCGGCGGGGAGTTCGTGAGCAGACGGATCTTGCGCACGCCCATGTCGCGAAGGATCTGCGCCCCGATCCCGTAGTCCTTGAACAGGGCGAGGCGGGCGTTGGGATTCGTGCTCGCCGGTCCGCCCTCGCCCTCGGCCAGCATCTCGGCGCCGCGTCCGTGCCGGCGCACGTACAGGATCACGCCGGTGCCGTCGGCCGCGATCCGCTCCATGGCCACGTGCAGCAGCTGGCCGGTGTTGCGGTGCGTGTAGCCGAAGACGTCGCCCGGCAGGTACTCGGCGTGCGCGCGCACGAGCACGGGCTCGTCGGGGTCGATGTCGCCCTTGACCAGCACGATGTGCTCGCCTTCCTCGACGCTCGAGCGATAGACGTGGGCCGTGAAGTCGCCGCCGAAGCGCGTCGGCAAGCGCGAGGTGGCGACACGCTCGACGAGCGATTCGTTCTGCAACCGGTACTGGATCAGCGCGGCGACGGTTCCCACCTTGAGCCCGTGCTGACGGGCAAAGCGCGCGATGTCCGGCAGCCGCGCCATCGTACCGTCCTCGTTGAGGATCTCGCAGATGACGCCGGCGGGCTCCATGCCCGCCAGACGGCACAGGTCGACCGCGCCCTCGGTCTGTCCGGTACGGACCAGAACGCCACCTTCGCGAGCGCGCAGCGGAAACACGTGACCGGGCACCATGAAATCGCCGGCGTCGGCGTCGGCAGTGACGGCCTTGCGAATCGTCGCCGCGCGATCGGCGGCGGACAGGCCGCCTCCCTGGCACTCCCGCGCGTCGATCGAGACGGTGAACGCCGTGCCCATCGGCGAGGTGTTCTCGGCCACCATCATGCGCAGGCCCAGCGCGCCGAGCCGCCGCTCGGTCATCGGCAGGCACACGAGGCCGCGCGCGAATCGCAGCATGAAGTTGACGTGCTCGGCCGTCGTCTTCTCGGCCGCGCACACGAGATCGCCCTCGTTCTCACGATCCTCGTCGTCCATGAGGATGATCATGCGGCCGGCGGCCAGCTCGGCCACGAGCTCCTCCACCGGCGAGATGACGGCGCGGTCGGAATCCGACCCGCTGGAATGCTGGCCCCTGGCGTTGGGCGCGTTCGCGAACATCGGCACCGACTATAGCGCCGGCGCCGAGCCCGTAGAAACGGGCCTGCCCGGCCTACTCGACCGTGACGCTCTTGGCGAGATTGCGCGGCTGATCGACGTCGGTGCCGCGCTCCACCGCCACGTGGTAGGCGAGCAGCTGCAGCGGGATCGACAGGAGCAGCGGCGTGAGGCTGGTACTGGTCGACGGGACCTCGATCACGGCGTCGGAGATGCGGTGGAGCTCGGCGTCGGCGTCGTCGGTGATCGATATGATGCGACCGCCGCGCGACTCGACCTCCATCAGGTTGCTGAGCGTCTTGCCGTACACCTCGTCGCGCGGGATCAGCACCACGACCGGCAAATTCTCGTCGATGAGCGCGATCGGACCGTGCTTCATCTCGCCGGCCGGGTAGCCCTCGGCGTGGATGTACGAGATCTCCTTGAGCTTGAGCGCGCCCTCGAGAGCGATCGGATAGTTCAGACCGCGGCCGAGGTAGAGCATGTCGTCGGCGTGCGTGTAGCGGCGCGCGATCTTGCCGATCTCGTCTTCCAGCTTGAGGACCTGCTCGACGAGGTTCGGAATCTCGACCAGCGCCTGGATGCACTCCGACTCGAGGTCGGGGGCGATGCGGCCGCTGCGCTGACCGAGGTGCAGACCGAGCAGGTAGAGCGCGGTGAGCTGCGTCGTGAACGCCTTCGTGCTCGCGACGCTGATCTCGGGGCCGGCGTGCGTGTAGATCACGGTGTCGGCCTTGCGTGCAATCGACGAGTCGACGACGTTGCACACCGCGACCACCGGCGCGCCGCGTTCGGATGCGCTCTCGAGCGCCGCCAGCGTGTCGGCCGTCTCTCCCGACTGCGACACGACGACCATCAATGTTTCCTCGTCGACGAGCGGGTCGCGGTAGCGGAACTCGCTCCCGTAGTCGACCTCGGTGGGGACGCGAGCGAAGCGCTCGACGATGAACTTGCCGACCAGGCACGCGTGCCACGCGGTGCCGCACGCGACCATAGCCAGGCGCTTGACGCCGGCCAGCCGATCGGCGATCGCCTCGAGCTCGGGCAGAACCACGTCGCCGCTCTCCTGCACGATCCTTCCGCGCATGGTGTCGATGATGGCCTGCGGCTGCTCGTGAATCTCCTTGAGAAGAAAATGCTTGTAGCCGCCCTTCTGCGCCGTGACGGGATCCCACGTCACGCGCCTGGGCTCGCGCTCGAGCGGCTCGCCTGCGAACGTTCGCAGGCTCACCTTGCCCGCGTCGACCTGGGCGATCTCGCCGTCCTCGAGGAACAGCACGTTGCGCGTGTAGTCGAGCAAGGCCGGGATGTCCGACGCGACGAACGTCTCGTCGTCTCCGATGCCGATCACCACCGGCGTGGCGTTCTTGGCGGCGACCAGCCGCCCGGGCTCGCGATGCGACATGACGACGATGGCGTACGAGCCGTCGAGCAGCTCGATCGCGGCGCGCGTGGCATCGAACAGCGAACGCCCGTTCGTGAGCTCGCGATCGATGAGGTGTGAGATCACCTCGGTGTCGGTTTCCGACTGGACCTCGCGACCCTCGGCGACGAGCTGCTCACGCAGGGAGACGTAGTTCTCGATGATGCCGTTGTGGATGACGACGACGTCGCCGGAGCGGTGCGGGTGCGCGTTCTGCTCCGACGGACGGCCGTGGGTGGCCCAGCGGGTGTGACCGATGCCGGTGCTGCCGGCCACCGGGTTGCCCGCGAGCGTTTCCACGAGGTTGTCGAGCTTGCCGACCGCGCGCCGGATCTCGATCTCGCCGCCGTCAACGGTGGCGACTCCCGCCGAGTCGTAGCCCCGGTACTCCAGCTTGCGCAGGCCGTTGATCAGAACCTGATCCGCCTGCCGATGGCCCACGTAGCCGACAATCCCGCACATCAGCGTTGCCCCTTCGTCTGGCCGGTCGCGCCCGCGTTGCGGCGCTTGCGCGCCGCCCGCTTGCGGAAGCTCGACACCCAGCCGGCGCGGCTCATCTGCCGCTTGTCGTTGAATACCAGCGCGCCGGCGGCGACGTCGGTCGTCACCGTCGAGCCCGCCGCGACGTAGCAGTCGGCGCCCAGCTCCACGGGCGCTACCAGCTGCGTGTCGCTGCCGATCTGCACGCGATCACCGATCTTGGTGCGGTGCTTCGCAAAGCCGTCGTAGTTGCACGTGATCGTACCCGCACCAATGTTGGCGTTTCGTCCGATCGTCGCGTCGCCGATGTAGGTGAGGTGGTTCGCCTTCGAGCCGCGGCCGATCTCGGCCTTCTTCACCTCGACGAAGTTTCCGATGTGCACGTCCTCACCGAGCTTCGCCTCGGGTCGCAGGTGCGCATACGGGCCTACCCGTGCGCCGCGCGCGATGCGCACGTCGTCGGCCACCACACCCCAGCGGATGTGAACCTCGGCGGCGATGACAGCCGCCTTCAGATAACAGCAGCCGTCCAGCGTACAGGCTTCGCCGATGCTCGTGGCACCCTCGAGCCGCACGTTCGGCCCGATGATCGTATCGCGACCGATGCGCACGCCGGCCGACAGCCGTACGGTGGCCGGGTCGAGAAACGTCACGCCGCGCTCCATGTGATGACGCACGAGCCGCTCCTGCATGAGCCGCTCGGCGCGCGCGAGGTCGGCGCGTGCGTTGACGCCGAGCCCCTCGAGGTCGTCGGGCAGCACGAGCGTACGGGCCTTCGCCTCGGCCGAGGCCGCCTCCAGCACGTCGGTGAGGTAGTACTCGCCCTGCGCGTTGTCGCGGCCGAGGCTCGCGAGCGCACGCATCAAGAAGCGCGCGTCGAAGCAGTACGTGCCGGTGTTCACCTCGCGGACTTCACGCTCGGCGGCACTCGCGTCGGCGTGCTCCACGATGCGCACGTCGCCGGCCGCGTCGCCGGCGATGATGCGCCCGTAGCCGGTGGGATCGTCGACCTTCATGCCGAGAACCGTCGCGAGCGCACCGCCGCGGCGGTGTACGGCGAGGAGCCGGCGCAACGTCGATCGCGTGATGAGCGGAACGTCACCGCACAGGACCACGACGTCGCCGTCGAAGCCGCGCAGCACGCCGCGAGCCTGCAACACCGCATGGCCGGTACCCAGCTGCTGTTCCTGCGTCACGCATCGTGCGCGAGCGCCGAACGCGCCGCTCACCTCATGGCCCTGGTGACCCACCACCAGGATCGTGCGCTCGGGCTGCAGCCCGCCGACCGCATCAATGACGTGGCCCACCAGCGGCTTGCCCGCAACCTCGTGCAAGACCTTCGCTGTGCGCGAGCGCATGCGCTTGCCCTCGCCCGCAGCGAGGATCACCGCCGCCAGCGGTCGCCCGGTACGCGCCTGGCGGCGTTCAGTCGTCGTCTTGTCTGCCCTTGGCGGCTTTTTCGCTGACACTGGCCTGCTCCCGACCGTCGCGGAACGGGTTCCCCGCAGGGTTCCATCTTATCAAACCGCCGGTGTCCTGGACGATGACAAACGACCCGTCAGGCAGCATCTCGATTCCTTCCTGCATGAACCCGGGAATGCGCACCGAGCGTAGCTCGCGGCCCTCCGCGTCGGCGACCCACACCGAGCGCCACAGCGCCGACACCACCAGGAAGGCATCGCTGACCGGATCCCACCTGACCCCGGACAAGGGCGGCGAGCCGACCTCGTGGGCGGCGACGATGCGGGCCTGGGCGAAGCGCTCGGTGGCCGATCTCAGCGGGACCTCGAGCTCGAGCAGCGCGGGCGGATCGAACTGGTTGACGGCGAAGAAGCGCCCGCCCTCGGGATGACCCTCGTCGGGCCTGAACGTGACCCCCTCGATGCCGTCGCCGCCGCGCTCGAGGTAGTTCACGTTGCCCTCGAACGAGCGATCGATGGTGAACCGCCGCACGATCTCGAAGTCGTCGGGCCGGATCTCGAACAGGATCTCGTGCCCCTCTCGAATCACATACAGCAGGCCGGTGGCGGGGTTGCACGTCACGCCCTCGAGGTCTCCGCCTATGTTGCGGATCTTGACGAGCTTGCCGGCGGTGCTGACCTCGGCGATGTCGCCCTGATCGCCGACGATGAACAGCGTGTCGCGATCGGGGTGGTAGACGACACCCGACGGCTCGGGGAACTCCGCCAGCGGCCACTCCTCGACGTCGGCCTCGGCACGTGCGCTGCGCGGCGACACGAGGAACAGCGCGAGCAGCTGCATGACCAGCCCCACCGCCGTGAGCGTGCGCATGCACACGGTGAACCGGTTGCGACGATCACGAGAGGCTGAATGGGGAGCTGTCCGCAAAGTTCGAGCCTACCATGCACGTGCACGCGGTCAACGCGGTTGAAATCGACGCCACCGGCATGGAAAATGGTATAGTGGCAGGAGGGTAAGTCGGCTCGCCCGCCCTTCAAATCGGTCCCGTGCCTTCATATCGTCCGTCCAGGAATTCGCTCGTCACGCTCGCGCTGACGTCGTTCGTCGCGTTCACCCTTGGCGCCTGTGCGCCCGCTCCGCCCTTGACGATCGCTGCCCCGGAGCCCGCGCCGGCGCGGGCGCGTCGATCGCCGCTGGCCGAGCTGCCCTCGACCGGGCTCGTGCTCGTCGTCTACAAGGGCGCGCGCACCCTGGCGGTCTACCGCGACGGACGTTTCGATCGGCGCTACGCGGTGGTGTTCGGCAAGCAGCCCAACGGCCGCAAGCGCTATCAGGGCGACATGCGTACGCCCGAGGGACTGTACCGGGTGAAGAGCAAGGCGCACCATCCGCGGTGGCGCCAGTTCATCGCGATCGACTACCCGAACTCGAGTGACATCGAGGAGTACAAGCGCGAGATCGCACGCGGCCGGGTACCGGCGATCTCGGGTGAAAACCTCGACATCGGCAGCGGCCTCGGAATCCACGGCAACGATCGTCCGGTGGAGCAGATCAACGGCGACAACTGGACGAAGGGCTGTGTCGCGATGCGCAACGACGACGTCGACGAGCTCGCATCACTGGTGCCCGTCGGCACGCCGATCCTGTTCCTGCCCTGACTCCGAAGCTCGCCGCCCACCGCATCACGGCGGGCCCCTGCCTCACTGCTGCGCTACCAGCGAGCGCAGCAGCGACGGCGCCACCTCGGCGACGTCGTCACAGAAGCGCGCGAGATCTGCGCTCGGATCCTCGATCGACGTCGCATCGTCGCCGGCGAAGTCGCAGAATGCGAGGACCTGCTTGCCCTCGGTTCCCGGCCACTGACAGAACAGCTCGGCCTCGGCCCCGCTTCCCACCACCAGGCATTCCGCAGCGTCGATGACGCCGGGCTCGGCTTCGACGTCGGGACAGGCCAGATCGGCCCGACCTGCCGGTATCAGCGCCAGCTCACGGTCGTCGGGACGACCGGCGCCTCGGCCCAGACCGGCGGCCGCCACCTCGAGTCTCTCCGACCAGCCATGCTTCGCTATGCAGTCGTTCAGCACTGATGCCATCGCCAGGCTACGCGCCGGACTGTGCGTTCCGACAACGGCGATGGACCTCGGACCCCGACCCTCGTGCTCTACACCCACAGCTACCACCCCCCCGGCGCTCGTCGCGCCCCCTCGAAGGCCGACCGAAATGACAGGCCCGCGCAGATTTTAGCGGGTCGAGCACCCGGCGCGCAACGACCGGCCGTTCGCCCCCGTCAAGGGGGAACGTGTGCGACGGGCTGTTGCGCGCCTGGCCGGAAGGGCGTACAAATTCGTTTTGATGAGGGGGGCGTCCAACCCGCAGGCGAGCAAGCCGGTCGCCACGGATACTCGCAAGGACCCCATCCTTTCGCTTTCCATTCCCACACCGATCGGCCGGATCTACCTGGCCGCCAGCGAACGCGGTCTCGTACGCATCGAGCTCCCGGGGCCCAACGCCGAGCTGCGCATGAACGTGTGGGTGGCGCTGCACTTCCCGTTCGCCTCGATACGCTGCGGCGTCAGCCCGATCCTGCGCAAGGCGACCAGCCAGCTCGAAGCGTACTTCACGGCCGGCCTCACCGAGTTCTCGCTGCCGCTGCACTTTGCCGGAACTCCGTTCCAGCTCGACGTGTGGAACGAGATCGCCCGCATTCCGTTCGCCGAGACGCGCAGCTACCGCGACGTGGCCGAGGCGATCGACAAGCCGCGCGCGATGCGTGCGGTGGGAGCCGCCCAGCGGGCGAACCCGTTTCCGATCGTCGTACCGTGCCACCGCGTGATCGGCTCGGACGGCACCTTGACGGGATACGTAGGCGGGCTCGAGACCAAGCAGTGGCTGCTCGAGCACGAGGCCGACCTTGCGGACCTCACCTCGGCCCACTCGCAGCGGCCCGCGCACGGCGCGCGCGAAACCCACGGCAAGAGCCGTTCGGGCCGACCGGCGTCGCGCAAGCCGACCCGTCCACGCCCGTAGATCGAATCAATCGAACCGGCGGTCGGTGTCGCGGCGCATCGCGTACGCCTCGTGCGCCCATCTCAGGGTGGCGACCTCGTCGTCGCACATCGCGCGCAGCATCTCCTCGGTCAACGCGTCGTCGTCTATCGAGTCGATGACGTCGACCAGCGGCGCGATCGCCGCATCGACATCGGGCATTCGCTCGACGAGTGCTGCGAGACGCTCGTCGTCGGTGGCCTCGGGATCGGTGATGCCGTCGTTGTAGGCGGCGAGCCACGTCGGGATGATCGCGCGCGGCTTGCCGCCGAGCTCACGCACCCGCTCCTCGAGGAGCGCCGCATGTCGCGCCTCTCGGGCAGCCGCCGTGCGCAGGCCGCCGACGAGTGCCGGATCGTCGCTCAGCTCGGCCCAGCGCGCGAGCGTCTCGGCGCCCGACGCCTCGGCGGCGCGAAAGCCGTCGAGCGTGTCGACGAGCGATGACGGCGACAGCGAAGCGCGACCGCGCCGACCGCCGAGCTCGAGCCGCTCGATGGCCTCGACCACCTCCGGCTCGTCGAGACGACCGTCGCGGTACAGCGCCAGCAGGCGTGCCAGCTCTTCCCGGGTCTCTTCCAAGTCAGCGATCTCCGTTCCCGCCCGTCGCGTTCGAGCCTTCGCTCCTTCGTCCGCTCAGCAGGCCTCGAACAGCGCGGCCATGCCCTGACCACCGCCGATGCACATCGTGGCGATGCCGTAGCGCTTCTTCTGCCGCTTCAGCTCGCGTACGAGCTGGCCGACCATGCGCGAGCCAGTCATGCCGTAGGGATGGCCGATGGCGATCGATCCGCCGTTCGGATTCACCTGCTCGTCGGTGATGCCGAGCTCGCGCATGCAGTACAGGACCTGCGCCGCGAACGCCTCGTTCAGCTCGACGATGTCGATGTCCTCCATCTTCAGGCCGTGACGCTTGAGCAGCTTGGGAACCGCGAACACCGGACCGATGCCCATCTCTTCGGGACGGCAGCCGGCAACGGCATAGCCGCGGTAGACCGCCATCGGCTCGACGCCGAGATCCCTGGCCCTGTCGGCCGACATGAGCACCGTGGCCGAGGCACCGTCGCTGAGCTGCGACGCGTTGCCGGCGGTGACGGTGCCGTTCTCCTTGAACACCGTCTTGAGGCCCGCCAGCCCCTCGAGCGTCGTGTTGGGACGGTTGCACTCGTCGCGGTCGACGAGCTTGTCCTCCATCACCATCTCGCCATCGTCGTTCTTGCGCGCCCACTGGACCTTCATGGGAGCGATCTCTTCCTTGACCTTGCCGGCCTGCTCGGCCGCCGCGTAGCGCTGCTGGCTGCGCAGCCCGAACGCGTCCTGATCCTCGCGCGACACGTGGTACTTCTCCGCGACCAGCTCGGCGGTCTGGCCCATGGGGTGATAGACGCCGGGCCACAGCTCCTGGATGCGGGCATTGAACAGATCCTCGGCGCGTACCTTGCCCTCGCCCATCGTGATGCTCTCGGTTCCCGCGCCGATGGCTGCCTCGGCACCCTCGGCGATGATGTGGTGGGCGGCGACCGCGATCGCCTGCAGACCCGAGGAGCAGAAGCGGTTGATCGTCGTTCCGGCGGTCGTCTCGGGGAAACCGGCACCGAGTAGCGCGACCCGCGCGACGTTCATGCCCTGGGGCCCCTCGGGAAAGCCGCAGCCGACGACGACGTCCTCGATCTCCGCCCTGTCCACCTGCTCGATCTTGTTCATGGCGGCGTCGAGGACGTGGCTGCACAGGTCGTCGGGGCGGGTGCTGTTGAACGATCCCCGGTACGACTTGGCGAGCCCGGTACGGACGCTCGATACGACTACGGCTTCTCTCATCGTCTGTTCATCTCCTGTCGCGAACGCGAGTGATTTGCTGCCGGCCAGGCGTGCGCCGACGATTCGCCTGTCCGGCGCTGGCGCGAGCGTACTGCAATCGTCGCGCTCTGGAAACAGCGCGGCCGCACGTCGACGCTCCGCGAGCGGCCGTGCCGCAGGCGTGACTCCCGTCACGGGACACTAGCGGATGACGGGGAAGATGGCGTCGAGAACGAGGCCGAGGACGAGCAGTGCGCCGGCCTGGCGGTTGAGCCTGAACGCCCAGGCCACGTACCACAGCGGCCATATCGGATAGCCGGGCGGCGGGCTCTCGGGGGCAGGCTCCCGGTAAACGCGCAAGGTCTCGAGAAGCCGTGGAATCGATACGAACGCGAGCAGCGCCCAGGGCGGTAGCACGCGCAGCGGCACGAGCGCCGCCACGCTGACGTAGAACGCGATCATCAGGGCACGGTTCAAGGCCAGCGACGGGCGGCGCCCCAGGATCACGGGGATCGTGGCGATGCCCTTGGCGGCGTCGGCGCCGAGCTTGTCGACGTGCTTGCCGATCAGCACCGTCGTGACCAGCAGCCCGTACGGGATCGCGGCGGCGAACACCCACGGTGCCAGCACGCCGGTGGTGACGAAGTACGTTCCGCCGATCATCAGCGGCCCCCACACCAGGAACACCCCGGGTTCGCCGAGCCCGCGATGCTTGAGCTTGAGTGGCGGCGCCACGTAGAAAACGCTCACGAACAAGCCGGCCAGCGCGAACGCGACGACGCCGGCGCCGCGTACCTGCGCCAGCAGCACGAGGATCGCCAGGTCGACGAGGTTGAAGACTGCGATTGCCGTGAGCAGGCCGGCCCGGGAGATCAGCCCGGACAGGATCGGGTGCGGCGCGTACACCGTGCGCGCATAGCCAGCGGTGTCGACGCCCGCGCCCACGTCGAAGTAGTCGTTGATCATGTTGTTCGCCGCATGTGCGACGACCAGCCCGACCAGCGCGAGCGAGAACAGCGCGCCGTCGACATGCGGCGCGCTCACCGCCAGCAGGCCACCGATGAAGCCGGAGAACAGCGTCATCGGAAATACGCTGGCCCGGGTGATGAGAAGCCATCGCGACACGGGGTCCATCGGCCTGTCGACCGACAGATTCTGCGTCTGAAGTATCTCGCCCCAGTTGCCGAACAGGGTGGTCAGTGTCGCGCGATTCACGAGCGTGAAAAGGTTCGCAGACGTCACGACGGGACGCAACCGCGATCGGCCGTCGTACCATTCGATAACCACTGTCGACATGGCTATAAGGCTGGCGTGACGGACCTGCCCCCGGTACTCGGTCACTTCGCCCGCAACCGCGTGATCGTGCTCGTCACCGGCCGTACGGCCGTTGCGCGTGTCGGCGGCGTCACGGCGGTTCGTCGCCACGTCGCGACCGCGCTTCGTCTCGGGCTCGAGCCGGTCGTGCTGTACCCCGCGCGCATGCGCGCGCTCGGGGCCGAGATCGCCGGAGAGGTGGACGGCCAGGCCCGCTGTCTGCCCTCCGATGCCCTGACCGATGAGGCAGGCGGCGACGGCGAGCTGGCGCTCGTGATCGCCGGCGACTGGTACATCGCGCCGAACGCCATCATCGCGTTCAGCCACGAGACCCGGGGTCCGGCCGTGGCGCGATTCCTCGACCGCGGACGCGTGGTGGCCCCGCTGGCACGCATGCACGTGCGCGAGGTCCGGGCGCTCATCCCCGGTCTTGCCCAGCGCTCCTCGGGCGCGCTCATCAACGGGGGCGCCGACGACGCGTCGACGGTGTTCCCGCTCGCGGTCGGCCAGCGCCATCGTCTCAGCGACAATCTCGCGATCGCGCGCTGCGAGGCCAAGCTGTTCGGCTGGTTCGGCGCAGCCGCGGCCCCACGCCACGTGAGCATCGTGCAGCGCGCGCTGGCCGTGCCCATCACGCGCCGGCTGGCCGGCACGCAGACCACGCCCACGCAGATCTCGATTGCGAAGATGGTCAGCGGCCTGAGCGCGGCATGGGTGTTCACCGCCGGCGGTTACCTGGCGGGGCTGCTGGGCGCGGCGCTGTATTTTTTCTCGCGCGTCCTCGACACGGTCTCCGGCGACCTGTCGCGAGCGGCGGTCGTCGAGGGGGCACGTGGCGAGAAGACCGACGTGGCCGGCGACATCGTCGTCATGCTCACGATCCTCGCAGCGCTGGTGGCGAGCTCGACCCTGGCGTACGCGGCCTGGCTGGGGCTGGTCACCGCCGTCGGCGTGACCATCAGCGCCGCCGTATCGTACACGCGCGTGTTTCGCTGGACGTGGCAGGCCGGCACGCTCGGGCTCGACTGGGGCGAGCGCCAGCAAGCGGTTTCGAGCGACAACTTCGCGTCGCGGTTCTGGCGCAGCAACGGGCTGGCCTACGCGCTGCTGCTGGCGGCCGTGGTCGGACGGCTCGATCTGTTCCTGTGGGCGGGGGCGCTCGGCAGTCACCTGTTCTACGTCCTGTGGCTGACGACCGACGCGAGGACGGCGCGCTGAGCGCACCGGCCGCAGCCGGCGACGGCGCCGCGATCGTTGCCCGCGGAGTGCAGCGCCGCTTCGGGGCGCACCGCGTGCTACGCGGTCTCGACCTCGACGTCGGCGCCGGCACGACGGTGGTCGTGTTCGGCCCGAACGGCGCCGGCAAGACCACCTTGCTGCGTATCCTCACCGGCATCTCGCGCCCGACTGCCGGCAGCGTACACGTGCTCGGCACGGAGCTGCCGGGCGACGCGGCACTGCGTGCGCGCATCGGCGTCGTGGGGCACGAGCCGTTCGTGTACGGCGACCTCACCGCCCGCGAGAACCTGAGCTACTACGCGCGCCTGTACCGGGTGGCGGACGCCTCACGCGTCGACGCGGTCCTGGCCGCGGTCGAGCTGCCGGCGGCTGCCGCGCGACCCGTGCACACGTATTCCCGCGGCATGCTACAGCGCCTGTCGCTGGCGCGCGCGGTGCTGCACGAGCCCGACGTGCTGCTGCTCGACGAGCCGTTCACGGGCCTCGATCCGCACGGCGCCTCGCGATTCGCATCGATGCTCGAGGGGCTGCGCGACGAGCACGTCACCGTCTTGCTCACCACGCACGACTTCGCGCGCGGGCTGGCGGTGGCCGACCGCGCCGTGCTGCTACACGCCGGCCGCCTGGCCTGGGATTCGGGGACCGATCTGCCCGACACGAGCGCGATGCACGAGATCTACTCGCGCACCGTGTCGCCGGCGGGAGGCTAGACGATGCTGGCGGTCATCTGGAAGGACATCATGCTCGAGAGCCGCAGCCGTGAGACCATCATGGCGCTATTCGTGCTCGGCGTTCTCGTGCTGCTCGTCTTCAACTTCTCGATCGACGTCACGCCGGCCAACATCCGCCGCATCGCACCGGGCGTGCTGTGGATCGCGATCGTGTTCTCGGCGATGCTCGGGCTCGGGCGCACGTTCGTCATCGAGCGAGAGAACGGCTGCATGACCGCGTTGCTGCTGGCGCCCATCGACCGCGGCGCGCTGTTCGCAGCCAAGCTCACGGTCAATGTGTTGCTGCTCCTCGTGTTCGAGCTCCTGCTGATGCCGGTGTTCGTGCTGTTCTTCGACGTCGACCTGAGCGGCACGGTGCCGGCCCTGGCGGCCGTGCTGGTGGCCGGCACCGTCGGCCTGGCCGCCACCGGCACGCTCTTCGCACTCGCCGCACTGGGAAGTCGTGCCCGCGAGCTGATGCTGCCCTTGCTCGTGCTGCCGCTGCAGATTCCGCTGCTCATCGCGGCCGTGAAGGCCACCGACCTGGTGCTGCGCGGCGAGCCGTTGACGGCGCTGGGGGCATGGGGACAGCTACTCGTGGCATTCGACGTGCTGTTCGTCACGGTGGGCTGGCTCGCCTTCGAATTCGTGTCGGTAGACTGACGCGGCCGCACGACGCACACTGGTGACGCGAAACGAGACGGATCCCTCGCTGCACGATCGGACATGGTACGACGAATCGAACACATCGCGCTGCTGCTGGCGCCGCCGGTCGCCGGCGTCGCCATCCTCGCCAGCCTGCTGGCCGTCTTCTTCTGGGTGCCCACCGACGCCGGGCTGGGGCTCAGCCAGCGCATCTTCTACTACCATGTCCCGTCGGCAAGCATGTCGTTCCTGGCGTTCGCGGTGGCCGGCGGGGCCAGCGCGCTGTTCTTGAAGACCGGCGGCGACGACTGGGATCACGCGGCGCACGCCGGCGTGCGCGTCGGCATGACGTTCGCCACCATCCTGCTGGGCACCGGCATGGTGTGGGCGCGCACGGCGTGGGGCACGTGGTGGACCTGGGACGCCCGGCTCACCACGTTCCTGGTACTGTGGCTGGTATTCGCCACGTATCTGCTGCTGCGCGGCATGGCGCGCGGAAACGAGATGGCGCCGCGCTACGCCGCGGTGCTGGCAGTGGTCGGCGCGCTGAACATCCCGCTTGTCATGATGGCCACGCGCCTGTGGCGCACCATCCATCCCCAGGTAGTGCGCAACCCCGAGGGCGGCATCAGCGACCCCGCGATGCAGGCCACGTTCGGGCTGTGCATGGTCGCGTTCCTGGTACTGTTCACGTGGTTGTGGGCGCTGACGGTACGCATGCTGCGACTGAGCGCGCGCGCGGAGCTGCTCACCGAGGCGGCCTACGAAGCAGAGGGGGCATCATGAGCGCACTCGGATACGTGGGGCTCGCCTACGCGATCGTCTGGATCCTGATCTTCGCCTACGTCTGGCGGCTCACGGCCGTCTCTCGACGGCTCGCTGACAAGCTCGAGAAGCTCGACAAGCTGGAGCACCAGCGCTAGCGGCCTGCTGAAGACCCCGTCCAGTCGCCGTACACGACGCTTCGGCGCGCTCGGCTCGACCCTGAGCTCTTCAACGACCCGCTAGCGCCGACGGTGACGTCGCCGTTCGACCGCGTTCGTGCGACCGGGGCGCGGCCGGCGCACGGACCGGCGCGGGTGCTCGGCGGCGCGCCGTGATTCGGACGGCCGCGGCCGCGGGAGGTCGGGTGCGGGGTGGACGGCCGGCTCGCCTGACCGCGCCGGCCCGTCGTCGTTCACGAACAGCCGCGCCTTGTGACCCCACGGGCAGGTGAAATCGACCGGCCCGGTCAGCACCCACAACGTGCTCACCGGCGGCGAACTGTCCGGGTAGTCGCGGCAACGCCCGTCGGTGAAATATACGACCGCGTCGGGGCGGTGGCGACGCAGGAACCGGCTCTCGAACACCGGACGGTAGTCTGTCCCGCCGCCGCCGCTTACCTCCTCGAGTCGATGGCGAAACCGGTAGACGCGCTTGATGTCGTGATCGCACTCGACGACGGTCACGGTCGCGAGACGGTCGAGAACGGCCATCTGGCGGGCGATCTCCGACAGCACCTGCGCGGACATGCTGGCCGACGTGTCGATCGCCGCCAGCACCGACAGCCGACCCGAGCGCGACGTCATTCGTCGGCGCCCGGGGATCTCGCCCAGCCGGTGCGGCGCGCGGCGGCTGGGATACGCATGGGTGTAGCGCCTCGGTCGAGTGCGGGCGAGGAGCAGGCGCAGCGCCGTACGCCAGTCCATGGCGGCCGCGGGCGCCTCGGCCGCGCCTTCCAGCAGACGCGACAGCGTGGGGCCGCGTCGACCGGCGAAGCCGACGCTCGAGTCGATCATACGCTTGAGCTCCAGGTGCGCTTCCATCGCGCTCCGGCGCATCACGTCGCGATGCCGCATCGACGCCATCGCTTGCTCGAGAAGCTCCGACGACAGGAGGTCGCCGCCGGGCAGCGTCATGCCGGGGCGCCGGCCGGCGGCCAGCGCACCGCCGCAGCTGGATGGCGAGGCGGTGGGCGGGTCGTCGCCTCGCTTCCGCGCGGCGACCAGATGCCGGTAGATCTCGGCGGTGCTCTGCCCGGGGCGAACGCCGAAGCTCGCGTACGCTTCCCCGCGCACCGGCGAGCCCGGCAGCTCCTCGCGCACGAGGTCGTTGGCGGCGATCTCCATCGCCGTCGTCATCAGATCGCGATGCACGGCCTCGCCCAGCGTCGGATCGGTGACGTGTCCGTGCGCGATGTGGTGGATCTCGTGCAGGAGGACGCCGGCGGCATGCTCGGGCCGGGCCGCGAAGAACTCGCGGTTGACGTGCAGCCGGAAGCCCTCACCGACCTGCGAGACCGCCATCACCGGAACCGACGCGTCGTCGACCACCTCCAGGCTCGCGAGCAACGCCGCGTAGCCGGGGTAGCGGTCAAGAAAGCCGCGCTCGTACACCGTGTCGCGCAGCCACGCCCGCATCTCGCGCGCATCGCTCACGCGGCGCGCTTCTTGCGCCGGCGGTTACCCGCCAGCCCGCGCCGCTTCAGCACCTCGTCGAGGCGGACGGCGCGTCCGTCTCCGAGCCGATCCAGCAGCTTCGCGATGACACGCGTGACGGTCGACCGGCGCCGCAGCTGCCCCACGTCGGCCAGGCCTTCGATGTGCTCGGCAATCGCCGTCGCGACCAGAAGCGCGCGATGCTCGCGGAGAGGATCCTGCGCCCACCGCGCCACGCTCGCCGTCAGCGCGGCGCTGCGCCGGTAGCTCTCGATCGGCCGCTCGGCGTCGACGTTCACCAGGCCGATCGCCACCGTGTTGTTGCCGAGGGCCAGCTGCAGCTTGCGACGATGGTCGCCGTGCAGGTCGTTCAGGAGGAGCTCGAAGCGGGCCAGATCGAACTCGTTGCGCGCGATCATGGCGGCCAGCCCGGGGCCGGCGAGAAGATCGGCGAGCCGGTCGGTGAGGCTTGCGAGCCGGTCGGTACGGCCGGTGCGCTGGTAGCCGACGACGAGGTCGCGCAGTTCCGGGTCGGTGGCGTAACCGGCGAGCAGGGCGGCTGCGTCGGGCGGCGGCACCGGCGTGATCGTGCGTGCCGCCTGGCCGAGCACGCGCACCCATTCCTCGCCGAGATCGTCGCTGCACAGGTCGCGCAACAGCTCGTCATCGCGCAGCTCGTCGGCGTCGAGGTGGTCCAGGACCTCGGCGGTCCGCTCCCAGGCGCGCGGAGAGGCCGCATCGAGGATCTTCTCGTGCTCACGCGCCAGGGCGATGACCGCCGGGTGCAGGCCCGCCGCGTCGGCCCACTCGATCCACGCGTCGCGATCCGCGACCACCCGCACCGTGCGGAAGCGGTCGGCGAGCGCCGGGTCGAGCTCGGTCACCTGGTAGTCGTCCTCGGCGGGATTGATCGCGGCCCACACCACCCAGCCGGGCGGCAGGCTGTACTCGTGCAGCTTGCCTTCGAGCACCAGGCGGTACAGCGCCTGCTGCACCTCGAGCGGCGCGCGGTTCAGCTCGTCGAGGAACAGGACGCCGTGACCCTCGGTGGGAAGCCACGCGGGCACGGCGAAGTGTGTGAGGTTCTCCACAATCTGCGGCAAGCCCGTCAGGTCGGGCGGATCCATGGCCGCAAGATCGAGGACGGTGACGTCGAGGCCGTGCTCGCGACAGAACCTGCGCACGAACTCGGTCTTGCCGATGCCCGTCCTGCCCTCGAGCATGATCGTGCGGTGCTTCCACATGCGCAGCATGACCTCGAGCAGGCGGGAAAGACGGGACCCTACGGGAACTTCGCGGACGGTCTCGGACGAACGGCTACGGTTCATCGTGCTTCTCACCTCGCGTGGCTGGAGTTCGAACCGAAGCGCGATTGTCCGACGCGTTGTCGCGGCCGTCAACAGTCGAACTGACGTGTGGGGATGAAAGCTACCGGGCTTCGATCGACAGTCGCGTCACGCGCACGCGAACTGTCGATCGCTGTTCCCCGCCGGGGGGGGGGGGCCGACCTCAGTCCCGTGCCTGCAGGTGCGGCTCGAGGAGACGCGCGACGTACTTGCCGATGAGGTCGTTCTCGATGTTGACGCGGTCGCCGGGTTTGCGGCGGCCGAGCGTCGTGACCTCGGCGGTATGGGGAATGACGGCCACGCGGAAGCCGGTGGCGGTGCACTCGAAGCAGGTGAGGCTGATGCCGTCGACGGCCACCGACCCCTTCTCGACCAGCGGCGCCGCGAGCTCGGCGGGGACCTCGAACGTGTAGATCGCCGACTCGCCCTCGGGATGCACGGCGGCGACCGTGCCCGTGCCGTCGACATGACCGGTCACGAGATGGCCGCCCAGTCGATCGTTCATGCGCACCGAGCGCTCGAGGTTGACGGCGTCGCCGGCGGCGAGGTCGCCGAGCGTGGTACGCCTGAGCGACTCTGCCGACACGTCGACGGCGAATCCCGTGTCGGTCGGTCCGGTGACCGTCATGCAGGCGCCGTTGATCGTGATGCTCTCGCCGATCACGAGGTCGGCGACGGGCATGGCCGAGGCGACGACGAGCCTGCGGCCCTCGGCGAGCTGCTCGACCGCCGCGACCGTGCCGAGATCCTCGATGATGCCGGTGAACACGGCGTCAGGACGATTTGCTCGAGAGGATGCTACGGAACCAGGTAGTCGGCCACCCCTCGTCTTCGCGTTCGTGGAGCGTCTCCAGCTCGCCCCTGTCGAGCCAGACGCCGTCGCACCCGCTGCACCGGTCTACGCTGACGCCGAGATGATCCTCGGTGCGCAGAGACACCCCGCACTTCGGGCAGTTGCCGAGCTGCGGTGCCGGTGCCGACTTATCGTGAATCTTCTCGAGCTTGTCCTTGTCCTCGCGTGCGAAGTAGCGGTCCTCTTCCGCCTTCTCGCGCTTGCGCATCTTGTCGCCGAAGCGGTCCTTGTCTTCACTCATTGCTGGCTTCCCTCCTCCGAGACTCCACCCTCCGGGGGTGGGTCGCTTGTCGTGCCCGGCTGCGCCTCGCTCGATCGCTGCACCCGATTCTTGGCCCAGTCCAGGGCGCGACGGGCGCGACGGCTCTCGGGCGCCATCACGCTGAGGCCGGCGAGGATGAACAGCCATCCCTGCATCACCGGCACGAAGCCACCGATGACGCCCAGCGCGAGTAGCATGCCGCCGGCCGACAGGCGGACCATTCGCTCTGCCTGTCGCCTCATCCTGCTCGCACCCGGCCACCCACGAAGCGCGCATTCTGGCTGGCGCCTTGACCCCGGTCAACGCGCTGGTCGAAGCGGGCCCGCGCGTCGAGGGCCTTGCGGGGCGGCCGATCGTGATTACATTCCTCTTCACGCACTCGAACAGGGGAGCACGAAAAACGCATGGACAAACCGCTTACCGAACGCGCCCGCGCGGCGATCACCGAGGCTCAGGGCCAGGCACTGGACCGCAACAACACCACGCTCGAACCCGAGCATGTGCTGCTCGCGCTGCTCGGTCAGTCCGACGGTCTGGTCGTGACCATCATCAGGCGTCTGGGCCGCGAGCCGTCGGCGCTCGAGGCCAAGACCGTGGCGGCCGTCGAGCGCATGGCCGTCGGATCGTCGGGAGACGAGGAGCTCCGGGCCGGCACGCGCTTCGCGCGCATGATGCGCGAGGCGGGCAAGGCCATGGACATGCTCGGCGACAGCTTCGTGAGCGTCGAGCACCTGCTGCTGGCGCTGATGCTGGACAAGGGCGAGGCGGGCAAGGTCCTCGCCGAGGCCGGCATCGACGGCAAGCAGGTCGAGCAGACCATCGCGGACCTGCGCCAGGGACAGAAGGTGGAGAGCGAGAACCCCGAGGCGACCCTGAACGCACTCGAGCAGTACGGCCGCGACCTCACGACCGAGGCCGAGGAAGGCAAGCTCGACCCCGTGATCGGCCGCGACGACGAGATCCGCCGCACCATCGAGGTGCTGTCACGCCGCACCAAGAACAACCCCTGCCTGATCGGCGAGCCGGGCGTCGGCAAGACGGCCATCGCCGAGGGGCTCGCGCGTCGCATCGTCAGCGGCGACGTGCCGGAGGGCCTGAAGAACCGCCGCCTCATCGCGCTCGACATGGGCGCACTGATAGCAGGCGCGAAGTTCCGCGGTGAGTTCGAGGAGCGCCTCAAGGCCGTGCTGAAAGCCGTCCAGGAGGCCGAGGGCACGGTCATCCTGTTCATCGACGAGCTGCACACGGTGGTCGGCGCCGGCGCCTCCGAAGGCGCCATGGACGCCAGCAACCTCCTCAAGCCTATGCTCGCCCGCGGTGAGCTGCACTGCATCGGTGCCACCACGCTCAACGAGTACCGCAAGTACGTCGAGAAGGACGCCGCGCTCGAGCGCCGCTTCCAGCCGGTGCGTGTCGACGAGCCGAGCGTGGAGGACACAGTGTCGATCCTGCGCGGCCTGAAGGAGCGCTACGAGATCCACCACGGCGTGCGCATCAAGGACGCCGCGCTGGTCACCGCCGCGGTCCTGTCCGACCGCTACATCTCCGATCGCTTCCTTCCCGACAAGGCCATCGACCTCGTCGACGAGGCCGGCGCCCGGCTGCGCACCGAGATGGACTCGATGCCCGCCGAGCTCGACGAGGCTTCACGTCGCGTGAGCCAGCTCGAGATCGAGCGCGAGGGTCTCAAGCGCGAGACCGACTCTGCCTCGCGGCAGCGGCTCGAGAAGCTCGAGGAAGAGCTCGCCGACCTCAAGGCGAAGTTCGACGAGCGCAAGGCGCTGTGGGAGGTCGAGCGCGACGACATCCGACGCCAGCGCGAGCTCAAGAGCACGATCGAGGACCTGCGGGTCGAGATCGAGCAGGCCGAGCGCCAGGCCGACTACGCCCGGGCCGCCGAGCTCAAGTACGGCCGGCTGGCCGAGCTCGAGGGCCAGATCGCGCAGGCGGAGCAGGCCGACGACTCCACGCACACGCTGGTGCGCGAGGAAGTGTCCGAGGACGACATCGCCGAGGTGGTGTCGCGCTGGACCGGCATCCCCGCCGGGCGCCTGATGGAGGGCGAGTCCGAGCGCCTGGTCCACTTCGCCGACAGGCTCCACGAGCGCGTGATCGGACAGGACGAGGCCGTTCAGGCCGTGGCCGACGCCATCATACGCTCGCGCGCGGGGCTCGGTGATCCGAACCGCCCGATGGGATCGTTCCTGTTCCTGGGCCCGACGGGCGTCGGCAAGACCGAGCTCGCCAAGGCGCTCGCCGAGCAGATGTTCGACGACGAGGGCGCGCTGGTCCGTGTCGACATGTCCGAGTACATGGAGAAGCACGCCGTCTCGCGCCTGATCGGCGCACCGCCGGGCTACGTCGGCTACGAGGAGGGCGGGCAGCTCACCGAGGCCGTGCGCCGCAAGCCGTACAGCGTGATCCTGCTCGACGAGATCGAGAAGGCCCACCACGACGTCTTCAACACGTTGCTCCAGCTGCTCGACGACGGTCGTCTGACCGACGGCCAGGGGCGAACGGTGAACTTCGCGAACACGGTCGTGATCATGACCTCGAACATCGGCTCGTCCGAGATCCTCGCCTACCGCGACGACGGCGGCGACGAGAAGAACTACGAGGCCATGAAGGGCGAGGTACTCGGCCTGCTGCGCACCGCGTTCCGGCCCGAGTTCCTCAACCGCCTCGACGACATCGTCGTGTTCCACGGCCTGACGCGCGAGCAGCTGCGCCAGATCGTCGACAAGCAGGTGGAGCTGCTCGCCGAGCGGCTGGCCGCCCGCAACGTCTCGCTCGCGCTCACCGACGACGCGCGCGACTACCTCGCCGCGGTGGGATTCGATCCGGTCTACGGTGCCCGGCCGCTCAAGCGCGCGATCCAGCGCGAGCTCGAGACCGAGCTGGCACGCAAGCTCGTCGCCGGACAGATCCGCGAGGGCATGAAGGTGCGTGTCGACGCCGGTGGCGACGGCGGTGGCCTGCGCATCGAGGGCAAGCTCGCCGCGGCGGCCTGAGCCCGGATGAAGCGACGCCGCGCCGCTGCCCGGTCCTTCGCCGCCGGCAGCCCGCTAGTGCGTCGAGAACTGGTAGCCCACCGTGACGATCCAGTCCGTCTCCAGCTGAGGACCGTCCAGGTCCTGCCAGACCGGCGCACCACCTTCGATGGCCAGCCGGTGGCCTGTCGCCTTGCCGGTGCCCTGAAAGTTGAGGCCGGCCATGAGGTCGAGCCGCTTGCCGCCGCGCAGATCGGGGCGCGCGGTGGGAACCACCGTGGCCCCCTTCGGCGGCAGGCGCTTGTCGTGGCCGTCGACGTTCTTCCAGTAGTCGAAGCGCACCCGCAGCGAGCTGCTCATCCAGCTCGCCCACTTGCGTGCTCCCCACGCCGTGGCGTCGACGCGGTCGCCGAGCGAGTAGTCGTGATCGTTCTCGCCGAGCCGGACCGTGCCGATGGTCTGCGCCCCCCACGACCACCTCGGCGTCTGCCCGAGGTAGGTCGCACCGGGCAGCAGGTCGAACGTTCCCGAGCCGTTGCGCATGGGATACGGCAGCAGCGTCTTCGGACCCATCGGCGTGCTGTCACGCTCGGTGATCGAGCCGGTCGGAAACGATATGCCGGCGTTCAGGTGCAGCCGGTGCCAGCCGCGCTCGAGCAGGCTGTACAGCCCGTTCAGGCGAAAATCGCCCGGGCCCGTTGATCGGGTCTTGAAGTTCACGCCGGTGCGCGTGAGGTGTTTCATCTCCTTCCTCACGAACGGCATCATCCCGCTCACCGTCAGCCTGTCGGTGGGCGCGTACATGAGGCCGAACATGTGCATCTCCATCGTCATCCACGTCGGCGTGATCATGAACGTGTCCAGCACCTCCTGCCTGCCCACCGAGTCGGTGCCGTCGCGGTTGCCCTCCATGTACATGTTCATGTAGCGGTAGGAGAACATCATCTCTCCCTTGTGGTGAACATGGTCCGCCATGACGCCGATGGGCGCATGGCCGTCGGGCCGACCCGTGGACCAGCCGGTCTGCGGGTGATCGCCATGGCCCGTGTGCGAGTGACCGCCATGGTCGTTCTGCTCGTGGCCGGTCTGGTCCGTCTGGGCGGGACCGGCGTGGTCCGTGTCGGCGTGAGCCGGCGCGCCCATCGACGCGCCGAGAAGGGCGACGCACACGATCGCGCGCGCGTACCCCTGCCGTCTAGCTCGTTGTTCCATCGTTGACTCTCCTGTCATCGACCGCCGTCGTCCGTCGCATTCTCGTCGACCACGTGGACGCAGACGCGGCGGCGCTGGCGCACGCGCGCACCCGCGGGCCGACGAACGGTGGCCGGCACGCGAGAGCTGCTGCAGACGAGATACGAGTGAGCTGTCCTGTGCGTACGTGGCTCAGGAAGGTCGGACGGGCGGTGGCAGGTCGGGTGGATCCCCGGCTCGAAGCGCGACCGGCGCGCCGGGCGCTTCGCAACGTTCGGCGATCGGGACCGGAACGTCGTGCTCGACCGGACGCGGGATCGCGTCGTCGATCGCGACCATGGTCGGTCCCGGACGGTGCCGGCAGCGACACGGCGAGCTCAGCGCGCCGGACCGGCGCCGCCGGGAATCGTCTCGCGTGGCGCGCGCGGTGTGGCAGCCGACCCGCTTCGCCCCGGCTGACGCCGTCGCCTCATGACCGGTCGGACCATGGCAGGGCGGCTTCACGACCGCAGTCGACCTGCCCGCGTGATGCGGACAGCCACTGGGATGGTGAGCACCGGCGGCGGGCCCGAGCAGGTGCACGGCGGCCGCCAGAGCGGGTGCGCCCGGCACCGAGAGTGCCAGCGCCATGATGAGCAGCACGCGGATCATCGTCGAAAGTGGTACACGACCGAGCCGATCGTGTAGTAAACCGGGTAGAAGAGCGAGATCGCGCCGAGCGTCGGCGACGGCTCGGGGAGCCTGACGATCATGATCGTTCCCATGACTGCCCATACCAGCCCCAGGGCGATGGTGGGCGCGCGCATCACTTCCATGCGGCTGGGGTAGAGCCAGCGCATCGGCACGAACACGAACACGACCGCCGTCACGATCGCCGCCAGGTTGACGGCCGGCGCGGTCTGCAGCACCACGGCGTAGAACGCGATGACGTTCCAGTAGGACGGAAAGCCGCGAAAGTAATGCTCGATCATGCCCTTCGCGTCGGTGCGACAGAACCCGTAGGCGCTCGCCACCAGGACCAGAACGGCGCAGTACTCCAGACCGTCGGGGAGGATGCCCGGCTGCACGAACACGGCCACCGGAACCACGACGTACGTGAAGTAGTCGACGATGTTGTCGAGTATCTCCCCGTCGATCAGCGGCAGGGTCTGCTTCACGCGCACCGAGCGTGCCAGCGCACCGTCACTGGCGTCGATCGCGAGCGCGAGCGCGAGCATCGCGAACGTGAGCTTGTAGTCACCGTTGAACGCGCCGACCAGCGCGATGAAGCCGACCACCGCGCCGAGCGCCGTGTACAGGTGTACGCCCCAGGCGAGCGCTTGCCTGAGCGGGCCGGGGTGATCGGACGCTACGGCCATGCAAGGAGCGTATAACGCCATGGGTTGAGCGCGGCAACAGGAAAGTGGCCGTGCTAGGATTCGCCGGCCCGGGCGGGCCCCCGTCATGACCTCCAATTCGAGCACACCAGCGGCCATCGGCGGCGCCATGGTTTCCGTCTACGGGAGCTCGACGGTGACCGTCGAGCACGACGATTACGTCAGCGCCGAGCGTCTGGGCCGGCTGCTGGGCGAGGCCGGAGCCGGCGTGGCCTGCGGAGGCTACGGTGGCGTGATGGAGGGCGTGGCGCGCGGAGCGGCGGCGGCCGGTGGGCGGACGGTCGGCTACACCGTGCAGGGCTGGGGCATGCGGGAAGCGAACCGCTACCTGTCCGAGGAGCGACCGTGTAGTGATCTGTACGAGAGGCTGCGGCGGCTGATCGAGGACAGCGACGCGCTCGTCGCGCTGGGCGGCGGCATCGGCACGCTCGCCGAGGTGGCCCTGGCCTGGAACCATCTGTACATGGAGCTCATCGATCCGCGACCCCTGATCATCGTCGGCCGGCCGTGGGCCACCGCCGTCGATGCCCTGGGTGACCTGCTCGAGATCAGCCGTGACCACATGCGGCACGTCACGCGCTGCGCGACCGTGGACGAGGTCGTCGGCTGCCTGGAACGCGAGGGCGTCATCGAATGAAAGCACTCGAGGAGCTGTTCGGACTCGGCGGTCGAGTCGCCGTGGTGACGGGTGCGTCGGCCGGCCTGGGCGTAGAGCTGGCCGAGGCCCTGGCGTCGGCGGGTGCCGCCGTGGCGTTGCTGGCGCGGCGCCGCGACCGGCTCGAAACCACCGCGGCCCGGCTGCACGACGCGTACGGCGTGCCCGTCCTGGCCGTCGATGTCGACATCGTCAGCTCCGAAGCCGTCCAGGCAGCGTTCGCGCGCATCGAGTCCGAGCTCGGTGGCATCGACGTGCTGGTGAACAACGCCGGCATCGCGCCGACCGGGCGCGCCGAGGCGCAGTGGCCGACTGCGTGGCAGGAGACGATCGACACGAACCTCACGGCGCTGTTCCACTGCTCCCTGCTGGCAGCCGCTTCGATGAAGCGCGCCGGTCGCGGCGGGCGCATCATCAACGTGTCGTCGATCTTCGGTAAGCTCGGCAGCTCGCTGTTCCGCGTATCCTCGTACGCGGCGTCGAAGGGCGGTGTCGAGACGCTGTCACGTCAGCTCGCGGTCGAGTGGGCAGCCGACGGCATCACCGTGAACACCATCGCGCCGGCGTGGTTCCCGAGCGAGATGACGGCCGGCAGCCTCGAACACGAAGGCGTCGAGCGGCGCATGGGCGAGGCGTGCCCCATGAACCGGATGGGCCGCCCCGGCGAGCTCCGGACCGCGTGCCTGTTCCTCGCGTCCCCCGCGTCGTCATACGTGACGGGCGCCACGATCCCCGTAGACGGCGGCTACTCCGCCTGGTAACGCAGCGCCTGGCCTAAAAGACGAAGCCGCCGCCTACGCGGACTACGTCGGGGCGGTCGCCGCTGCTGGCGTCCTCGTTGCGGTAGTCCACCTTCAGCACCACCTGCGGGATCGGCTTGTAGTCCAGACCGATCTCCCACGAATCGCGATCCTGCGAGTTGTCCTTGACCAGACCCGAGGCGACGTCGGCCTGCGTGTCGTACTGCGAGTAGCGAAACCACGGCGCGAGGTACTGCTCGGTCTCCGGCCTGAGCAGTGGCAGCAGGTTGTACGCCAGCTCGGCGTACCAGCCGTTCATCGTGTTCGCGATCGGCGCCAGCGCGTTCGTGCTCAGAGCACGCGTGTCGTCGAGATCGACCCAGACGCCGAGCGCGCGAGCTTCCCAGCCGCGCCAGCGCCACTGCGCGTGGCCCTCGTACATCTGCATGAACGCGGCCACGGTTCCCTCGTCGATCGGCACGTCGGCCGCGTCACGCTCCTTGACGATGGTCTCGTCCTGGCCCTGGTTGCCGACGTAGACCGAGCCGCCGAAGTCGAGTCCCTCGAGCGGCGTCCAGTCGAGCCGCCCCACCCACGACCAGTCCTCGGCGCGTTCCTCGCTGCCCTTCTGACGACCACCGCGCAGATTCGACGAGGAGAAGTTCGCGGCCCGCATACTCGTGATGGCGTAGGTGCGATACGTGAGCCCCTCGGCGAGCTCGCCGTAGATGCCGGCACCGTTGGCGCGCCACGTCGACGGGATCAGCTGACGCTCGACGGCCGGGCGCTGGTTGCCGTGGTAGACGGTCGGCTCGTGTAGCTCGTTGATGAATCCGACCGGCACCAGCAGCAGGCCGGCGCGCACGCCCATCCGCCGGTGGAGCATGAAGTCGAGGTAGGCGAACTCGAGCGAGACGCTGCCGTTCTTGTCGGTCGACGCGTGCTCGACCTCGATCTCGGAGTTCATGACGATCCAGTCGTTGAACTTGTAGCCGAGGTAGCCGACGAAGCGGACGAAGTCGAAGACGTCGTCGTTGCCCTTCTTGTCGCCGACCTCCTTCTTGAAGTTGAACTCGCCGTAGCCGCCGATCGATAGCCCGCGCTCCTTGCCGTAGACCTTCGAGGCGGCCGGTGCCATGCCGTAGGTGCTCTTCAGCTCGACGGTCTCGGGAATCGTCTCGCGCTCCTTCATCTTGCGAACTTCCTCGGTGAGGATGCCGATGCGACGCTGGAGCTCTTCGATCTCCTTCTCGATGTCGCTGCTGCTGGAACCGGAGGGCACCGATACCGGTACCGGCGTGACGTCGTCGGCCGCGGCCGGCATGACGGCGGGCGCGACGACCAGGCCCAGACACAGCGAGCAGGTAGCAATTCGTCGGAAGGTGCGGGTCATGTCGTCTTCTCCGTGGTCTGATGCCGGGCGGACCTCGAGAGGTCGATGGCACCGCGAAGTTGCGGCTATCTACCATATTGACAATGATTATCAAAATCATTTTCATCATGAACCCGCAAAAATGAGGCCGTCCGGACCCGATCCGGGGCATGCCAGAGACGGGCGAACGGGTGACGCATGCGACCGAAGCCGCGCCACGGAGCAGAGAGAGGGAAAGAGAGGGAGAGAAAGTTCCGGTGCCGGCCGCTAGAGGCCCGAGCCGGCCGCAGTGGCAACCCTGGCGGTCACCTGCGGCCACGCGACGCGCTCGAACGCCCCGCCGGCGGGGCGCTTTTCGGCGGCGCGCGGCATCGGGTCGACGCCGCACATGAGAACGACCATGTCACCGGGCTGGTTCATGTAGCCGGCCGCCGCGCCCGCATACTCGCCCTCACCCCAGTAGATGTCGGCACGACCCGGACCCTTGATGGCCGCGCCCGAATCGTGACTGAACGCGAAGCGGCCGATCTCGTTCCACCCCACGAGATCGCCACGCGTGTCGATCACCGGCGCGTCGGTCTTGATGTACATCACCGCACCAGGCGGCACGTAGCGCCGGTCGGTGGCGATCGAGCGCCCGGCCACCAGCGGCACGCCGAGCGAACCGATCGGCCCCTCGTCGTCGGCCAGGTCGACCTCGCGGAAGAAGATGTACCGGGAGTTCTTGAACAGGATGTCGTTGCGCGTATCGGGGTTGGCCTTGAGATACGCGCGGATCGCTCCCGAGCTGCCCGACCGGATGATGTCGTTGTCGAGCATGTAGCGGCCGATGCTCGTGTAGGGAAGGCCGTTGCTGGCCGCGAAGTTCACACGCATGATGTCGCCGTCGGGCAGCCGCAGCCGGCCCGATCCCTGTATGTGCAGGAAGTACAGCGCGACCGGATCGTCCACCCATGCCAGCTCCAGGCCACGTCCCTCGAGCATCTGGCGACCGTCGATCTGGGTACGTGTGAGGAACGGCAGCAGCTCGCCGCCGTGAAGGCGCCCGTGGATCTGACGCCCGTCGCCGGGGAAGAAGCGGGCGAGACGGACCAGCGTCAGGCCGTCGGGCTTCTCGTACAGTGGGTAGCGGTAGCGGCTCGTCGGACGGTCGTTCGCCCGCAGCACCGGCTCGTAGTAGGCCGTGAAGCGGCCTCCCTTGCTCGGCTTGTAGCCCCGGCACTCGCGCGCCAGCCGCCCCTGCAGCTTGCCCGGCGGGGTCTCCTCGACCATCTGCATGAAGCGCTCGACGCTGCGCGCCACCTGCGTGGGCGAGAACGTATCGCTGCCGAGCGTGTAGCTGCGGCGCTTTCCGCCGGTGGCGAAGTATTCCATGCTCGCGTCGGCGGCCTTGCGCAGGCCGGCAACGTCGAGATCATCGGCGTAGACCGTGGGACGGGCCAGGGCTTTGTAGGGAGGGCGCGGGGGCGTGTGGAACGACACGCGATACCCCTGGCAGCCGCCAACGAGCGGCAACAACAACGCCACGGCCAGGCTCCGTCTCCAGCACCTCATCACCACACCGCCTCCCGCTCCCCGAGGAACCCGGGCCAACACCGCGGCCGCCACCGACCGCCCAACAAGTCATTGTGGACGCCGGCGCCAGGATGTCAATACGGCCGGGCCAGCTTCAGCCCTGTTGGTACACCGCGTCAGCGGCTTCCAGGGCTTTTCGACCGGCGCCGGCAGGTAGCCGATCGGGCGGCAACTCCGCCGCCAGCGCCAGCAATAGCCGGCGTACGTGCTCCGGGCGGCTGGATTCACCCATCAGGCCGATCCGCCAGACCTTGCCGGCCAGCGGTCCCAGGCCCGGACCGATCTCGATACAGTGTCGCACGAGGAGCCGCCGCCTGACCACCGCTTCTTCCACGCCTGCGGGCACCGTCACGCTGTTGAGCATCCACAGACGGTGGCCCGCCGCCGCGGCCGGCTCCATGCCGAGCGCCTCGAGGCCGGCGAGCAACGAGAGATGGGCCAGACGGTGGCGCTCGAAGCGCGCCTCGAGCCCCTCCTCGCGCACGATCTGCAGCGCCTCGGCCAGCGCATAGATCATCGAGATCGGCGCCGTGTGGTGATAGACGCGGTCGCCGCCGAAGTAGGATCCGATCAGACCGAGGTCGAGATACCAGCTACGCACCTTTCGCGTGCGCGCCTCGATGCGCGCGATGGCCCGCGACCCGAACGTCACCGGTGACAGGCCGGGCGGGCAGCTCAGGCACTTCTGCGTGGCGCTGTAACAAGCGTCGATGCCCCAGCCGTCCACCTCGAGCTGGCAGCCGGCCAGCGAGGTGACCGCGTCGACCGTGAACAGTGCGCCGCGCTCGCGCACCAGCCGCCCGATGTCGACGAGCGGCTGCCAGGCGCCGGTCGAGGTCTCGGCGTGGACCACGGCTACCAGTCGCGGACGCCTGCAGCCGGCTAGCGCCGCCTCGATCTGCTCCGGTGCGATCACCTCGCCCCACGGCACCTCGACGCGTGTCACGTCGGCGCCCTGACGCTCGGCCACCTCGGCCATGCGCGTGCCGAACACGCCGGCCACGCCGACGATCACCTCGTCGCCTTCCTCGACCAGGTTCGCGAAGCACGCTTCCATGCCCGCCGAGCCGGTGGCCGAGACCGGCAACGTGAGCGCGTTGTCGGTCCGGAACAGCCAGCGGAGGTCACGCTGAACGCCGTCGAGCAGCTCGAGAAAGACCGGGTCGAGGTGACCGACGAGCGGTCGTGCGAGCGCGGCCAGCACGCGCGGATGCACCATCGACGGGCCGGGACCGAGCAACAGCCGCTGCGAGTGCGGCACGGAAGACGAAGCAGGGGTCGGGGGCATGTCGGGCCTGTCCTTAAGGCCCACCGTTGCTTAAGGCAACAAGGCGTTCCTGATCTGATGGGCGCCGTGCTGCGCGTTGCGCGGCCGGATCATCGTCTTGCCGCTGAACTCGTCATCAAGAAAACGACTGCGCGACATCGTCGGCGACGCCGGCTTCGTCGACGGTGCGGCCGGCCTGCGCGTGTACGAGTGCGACGGGTACACGCTGGAGAAGGCACGTCCCGACCTCGTCGTGCTGCCGGCGACCACGGACGAGGTGAGCCGCGTGGTCGCGCTGTGCAGCGCCGAGCAGATCCCGTTCGTGCCGCGCGGCGCCGGCACCGGCGTGAGCGGCGGATGCCTGCCGCGCGAGATCCCGGTGATGATCGGCACCAGCCGCATGAGGGCCGTCCGCCGCATCGACATCGCCAGTCGCGAGGTCGAGGTCGAGGCGGGCGTCGTCAACCTCGAGGTCACGCGCCGGGTCGACGCCGACGGCTACTACTACGCGCCCGATCCGTCCAGCCAGTCGGCATGCACGATCGGCGGCAACGTCGCAGAGAACTCCGGCGGGCCGCACACGCTCAAGTACGGCGTGACCGTCAACCACCTGCTCGCGCTCGAGATGGTGCTGCCCGACGGCGAGATCGTCACGCTCGATCGCGGCGCCGGCGCGGTGGGCTACGATCTGGCCGGCGTGTGCACGGGCTCGGAGGGCACGCTCGGCATCGCTACCGCCGCCACCCTGCGCCTGATGGTCAAGCCGCAATCGGTGACGACGCTGCTGGCCGTGTTCGCGAGCGTGGTCGAGGCGAGCCGCGCCGTGGCCGCTATCGTGGCGGCCGGCATCGTGCCCGCGGCCCTCGAGATGATGGACGCGCTCGTCATCGAGGCCGTAGAGGCCGCCTACCACTTCGGGTTCCCCGCTGACGCGGGCGCCGTGCTCATCATCGAGCTCGACGGCCTGCAGGCCGGCCTCGAGGAGCTGTCCGACCGGGTCGTCGAGGCGTGCCGCGCCAGCGGAGCCGGCGAGGTACGGCGGGCGGCCGACGCCGAGGAGCGCGAGCTGCTGTGGAAGTCGCGCAAGCGCTCGTTCGGCGCGATGGGCCGGCTGGCACCGAGCTACTGCACGCAGGACGGCGTGGTGCCGCCGAGCCGGCTGGCCGAGGCGGTCGAGAAGATCACCGAGATCGGCGCACGCCATCGCCTGCGCATCGCCAACCTCATGCATGCCGGCGACGGCAACATCCATCCGATCATCCTGTACGACGACCGCAACGACGACGAGGTCGCGCGCGTGGTCGCCGCAGGTCGCGAGATCCTCACCGCGTGCGTGAAGCTCGGCGGCTCGCTCACCGGCGAGCACGGCATCGGCGTGGAGAAGATCGACCTCATGGCGACCGCGTTCGGCGAGGACGAGCGGGCGGCGATGACCGACCTGCGTGCGGTGTTCAACGGCGACGGGCTGTGCAACCCCGGCAAGATCTTCCCCACCGATCGCCACTGCGTCGAGGTCACGCGCCCACGGCCGCGAGGCGGCGGCTGAGGCGTGCCCGCGCGCGAACAGCAAGCGGCCAGACCGCGTCCCTCGCTCGCCGAATCGTTCAATCCCGGCCAGGCACGCCGTGGCCGCGAGCACGACGCGGTCGACGGCATCGTGCCCGCGCTGGCGATCACCGCACGCAGCACCGACGAGGTTCGACGCGTGATGACCGAGGCCGCCACGGCCGGCGCGAAGCTCATCGCATGCGGCACGGGATCGATGCTCGAGCTCGGCAACCTGCCGCGCGGTTTCGACCTGCGCCTCACCACCAGCGGTATGGCCAGCCTCGTCGAGCCCCACCCCGCCGATCTCACCGTCACGGTCGAGGCCGGGGTCGGTCTGGCGCGCCTCAACCGTGAGCTCGCCGCCGTCGGGCAGCGCGTGGCGCTGGATCCGGCGCCGGGCCTGCAGGCCACGGTGGGCGGCGTGATCGCCACCGACAGCACCGGCGGCTACGCGTACGGCTTCGGTCGCCCGCGCGATCAGGTGCTCGGCCTGACCGTCGTCGACGGACGCGCGCGAGTCCTGCGCACCGGCGGTCGCGTGCTCAAGAACGTCGCCGGCTACGACCTGCCGCGACTGTTCACCGGCTCGTGCGGCACGCTCGGCGTCATCACGCACGCCACGCTGCGCACCCAGCCGCTGCCCGAGACCGGACGGACGCTGTGCTTCTCGTTCTCGGAAGCCACCGCCATCGACCGGGCGCGCGCCGCGATCTTCGCGTCGGAGCTGCCGCTGTGCGCGTTCGACTTCGAGGCCGAGGATCGCGGCCGCTGGGTCCTGGCGGTTCGCGTCGAGGGAACGAGCGAGCAGGCGTCGTACCAGGCCGACCGCCTCACCGCGCTGTGCGGCAGAGCGCCCGACGAGATCGGCACACAGTGGGTCAGCCCGATCCATGCCGGCCCCGAGGACAACGTCGTGCTGCGCCTGGGCGCGGCGCCGGCTGTCGCCGTGCGGCTGGCGGGCGAGCTGCTCGGCATGGCGGCCACCAAGGCCGCCTCGGCGAGGGTCTGCGGGCGCTTCGGCGACGGCCTGCTGCGCGTGCACGCACGCTGCGAGCGGGCGCGCGACGCGCTCGAGCTGGTGGAGACCGTTCGCGAGATCGACGGCGCGGGCGCCGCGGTGGTCGAACGGGTGCCGACGGCGGTCAAGAGCCGCATCGACGTCTGGGGTCCCGAACCGTCCGGCATGGCGCTGATGCGGGCGATCAAGTCGGCGTTCGACCCGCACGCGCTTCTCGCGCCCGGCCGCTTCGTGGGAGGGCTGTGAGGTCGTGAACCCTGCAACGAACGACGTCGGCCTGCCCTGCGTCCACTGCGGCCTGTGCCTCGACACCTGCCCGACCTACCGCGTGCTCGGCACCGAGGCCGATTCGCCGCGCGGGCGCATCTACATCATGGAGGACGTCGACCGCGGCAGCCTGACGCTCGACGCCGAGGTCTGCGAGCACCTCGACGGCTGCCTGGGATGTCTGGCCTGCGAGACCGCGTGCCCGTCGGGCGTGAGCTTCGGCGAGCGCATCGAACGCTTCCGGCCCGTCCTGCGCTCGCAAAGGCGTGGCGCACGGGCGCTGTGGCGACAGGCGGCGGCGCGCATCGGCAACGGCCGGTTCCTGCTCGCCGCCGGCATGGCGGTGGCCGCGTTGCTCGATACCGTCGGGCTCGCACGCACGCGTCGCCGCATGCCGGGCCTGGGCTTGTTGCCGGCCAGCGCACGCGGTGCCCTGTCCGCGCTGCGGCCGCCTCGTTCCGCACGAGACCGGTCCACGGTACCGGCGCCGGCCGAGCCGCGGCTGCGCGCGGCGATCCTCACCGGCTGCGTCGCCGACGTGCTGCGCCCCGGGATCAGCGATGCAGCCGTCGACGTCCTGCATCGCCACGGTATCGAGGTGGTCGATGTCGAGGGTGCGTCGTGCTGCGGCGCGCTCGCCCTGCACGCCGGCCGCCACGACGAGGCAGTCGCCCGCGCCCGCGCCAGCGTGGCCCGGTTCGCCGCGGCCGGCGTCGACGTGATCGTCACGACCGCGGCCGGCTGCGGCGCGATGATGCGCGGCTACGACCGTCTGCTGCCGGGCGATGCCGACGCCGCCGAGGTCGCGAGCCGCTGTCGAGACGTATCGGAGGTGGTGGTCGAGGCGGGCATCGAGGCCGCACCCGGCGCCGTGACCGGCGACGTCGTCTATCACGACGCCTGTCATCTGAAGCACGCCGCGGGCGTCGTCGACGCACCGAGGGCGGTGACCGCAGCCGCCACCGGCCGGCCGCCGGCCGACCTCGGCGACAACTCCATCTGCTGCGGCAGCGCGGGAAGCTACAACGTCGACAACGAGGACATGGGCAGGGAGCTCGGCCGGCGCAAGGCCGAGCTGGTACGCGCCTCGGGCGCCGACGTCGTCACCGTCGGCAACATCGGCTGCATCCTGCAGCTGGAGAGAGTGCTGGCACTGGAAGGGCTGGAGGTGTCGGTCCGCCACCCCGTCGAGCTGCTCGCGGCGGCATATCGCGGCGAGCGGGTGGGTTCAGACGACCCGCGCTGAGCGCTCTTCGAGCTCCTCGCCGGGAGGCAGCGCCTCGACGCGCGACTCGAGCTCGCTCAGGCGACCGAGCACCTTCTCCATCGCACCGTGCGCCTCGCCACGGCTGAGCTCGGCGATCAGGGCCTCGAGCTCGCCGATGCGTTGCTGCAGCAGCAACAGCTCCTCACGGGCTCTCTGGCGCGCGACGTCGTCGAGCTTCAGCTCGACACCGTCCATGCGGTCGTCGATGTCGACCATCGAACCCGCCGACGCGATGCCGAGGACGCTGTAGACGTCCTCGAGCCAGGCCGCGGGATCGAAGTACGCCAGCGCATCCTCGCCCGCGTCGCGCAGGCTGCCGACCAGGCGGCCGACCTGCGAGGTCACGCCACCCACGGTGGTCGTCAACATGCTACGTCCTTGCTCGAGCCCGGTCGTCACACTGCGCGCGACGCCCCATACCAGGTTGTCCCCCGGCTCGTGCCCATCGCCAAGCTCGCCGCCAGCGCTGCGGTTCTCGTTCATCCACCCGTCCTCCTCATGCCGACCGTAGACCTGCGCAGCATTTTAGCGGTCCGATGGTGGTGGGGGCAATCGCATGCTGCGATCCGTGCCAAGGGTGAAAAAAACACGGGTCGCTCGCCGGCGGATCGGGCGCCGGCAGTTGACTTGCCTAATCGAAATTGAGATTCATTATCAAAATCAAGTCGAGTCGGCTCCCCTGGCCCCTGTGCGGGCGTGGGCTCGAGCCGCGGCCTGCCGCGCGACAGCAATGGCGAAACCTGCAACATCCACGGTCCACCGGCACCCGGGGACGCTGGCACGCGTGCTGCTCCTGGCGGCCTCGACGACGCTGGCGGTGCTGTGCATCGCGCCGGCCGACGCGACCGTGTTCTACGCGCGCGAGGAGCTGCTCGACATCGCGTTCCCCGACGCCGACAGCGTAGAGGCCCGTGACTTCTTCCTCACCGACCAGCAGCGCTCGACGATCGAGCGGCGTGCCAGCGCCCGGCTCGAATCGAACCTGGTGACGGTCTACATCGGATTCAAGGACGAGGCGCTGCTCGGATACGCGCTGATCGACACGCACCTCGTGCGCACGCTCCCGGAAACGTTCCTCGTCGTGCTCGAGCCCGACGGCGCCGTCGCGGCAACGCACGTCGTAGCGTTCTACGAGCCTCTCGAGTACCTGCCCAGCGGTCGCTGGCTCGAGCAGCTCGAGGGCAAGGCGCTCACGACCGATCTGCGAGTGGGGCGCAGGATCAACGCGATCACCGGCTCGACCCTCAGCTCGCGTGCCGTCGTCGGCGGCGTCCGACGCGCGCTGGCCCTGCACGACGTGCTCATCGCACGGGCCTCGCGCTAGCCCCGGGACCGGCACGTGCGCTTCGTGGTCACGGGCGAGTGGACTCGCAACCGTCTGCTCAAGGTCATCGTCTGGTGCTTCCTCGTGTACACGCTGATCCTGTGGGTCTCGAACGCGGGGCTGTACTTCTCGAAGATGAGCCTCGCACCGTCGTCGGTGGTCGACTACTACCTCGGCAACGAAGATCGCTACCTGCAGCCGCGCTCGCTGGTGGGCTTGCTCGAGGTCCTGCACTTCCACAGCTTCGCGATGGGCATCCTGCTGCTCACTCTCACCCACCTGCTGCTGTTCGTCCCGCTGTCGATGAACACCAAGGCCATCGGAATCGCCGTGGCGTTCTCGGCGGGGCTCGGCGGCGAGCTCGCCGGGTGGGGCGTGCGCTTCGTCCATCCGGCGTTCGCCTACGCGAAGGTCGGCATGTTCCTGCTGCTCGAGGGCGTGATCCTGTGGCTGATGATCGCGGTGGCGCGCGCGCTGCTGGCGCGTGCGCCGAGCGACTACGCCAGCACCGAATGGCCCTGAGGGCTCGTTGAAGACCACTCCACGGGGCAGCACGCCGGCGTCCACGCACGGTACGGCCGGACGGCGAGCCCGCGGCCGGAAAGCCGCGGCGGCAACGGCGTCATCGCGACCGCAACGCCTCGCCACGCCGAGCCCGGCGAGACGCCTGGCCACGCGCTGCCTGGCTGCACTTCTGCTCGCGCCGGTAGTCGCCTGCGCCGCCACGTTCCAGACCGGTCAACCGGTGATGGGCACGGTGCTCGACATCACCGTGGTGGCCGACGACGCGGCCACCGCGCGCCGTCTGGCCGCCGAGGCGGTCGAGACCGCGAAGCGCTGGGACGACGTGCTCACCACCTGGCGACCGGGCGGCGAGCTGTACCAGCTCAACGCGCGGGCGGGCCGTCCGGCGGCCGCCATCAGCGCCGAACTCTCTCGCGCGCTGGCACGCATGGTCGAGCTGTCGGCCGCGACGGCCGGTGCGTTCGACCCCGCGGTCGGGCCGCTGGTCGCGGCGCGTCGCGACCGACGCGTCACCGCACCGCCGGTCGTCGAGTCCCGCCACCACATCGCGACGGCGCTGCGGCTCGGTGACGGCGAGGCCGCGCTCGTCGAGGGCGCGGCGCTGGACGCAGGGGGGGTCGGCAAGGGCATGGCCCTCGACGCCATCGCCGATCGCCTCAAGGCGGCCGGCGCCACCGCCGCGTTCCTGAACTTCGGTGGCTCGAGCCAGCTCGCATTCGGACGGTCCGAGGACGGAAGCGACTGGGCCGTGGCGCTGGCCGGCAAGGAGCACGACCGCGTGCTCGGGGCCTTCGTGCTTCGAGATGCGTCGCTGTCGACCTCGCGCGCGATCGTGGCCGACGACCCGGCTGGCACGATCATCGATCCGCGCACCGGGGCGGCGGTAAAGCCGCCGCTGCTGGCAACCGTCGTCGCCGGCGATGCCACCACCGCCGAGGCGTGGTCGACGGCGCTGATCGTGCTCGGCACCGCCGGTCTCGCGGCGGCCACGGCGGCCGGCGTCGATGCGCTCGTCGACGCCGTCGCCGGCGTCGAGCGCACCAGCGGCTTCGGCCTCGAAGCTGCAACCGACGCGGCACCGGCGCGGTCCGACGCGCCCGGCGAACGACCCACGCAGCGCTGACGACGCCGCCGGACGGCTGCGCGCCGCGGCGCGCGGTCGCGGCGCTGCCGTGCACAGTCGCGGACCCTGACAGTTCGGCCGCGCGCCCGAGATGCTATGGTGACGACTTCCGCAGATGGCGCCCAGGACCGCAATCGACGACCCCGCGATACTCGACGCGATCAGCCGGCTGGTCGCCCATAGCGCCGGCACCGCCGACGATCAGCGCGCCGCACCGCTGGTTCGCAGCATGATCGAGACCTGCCTGGCGCTCGGCGGCGACGGCACCGACGTACCCGATCTCAAGCTCGTCGACGCCGCGCTCGCCGAGATTCGCGCCGCACTCAACTGCTTCCGGCCCTACCAGGACGTGCGCAAGGTCGCGACGTTCGGCTCGGCGCGCACGAGGCCCGAAGACGCCGAGTACGTCCTCGCGCGCAAGTTCTGCAACAAGATCGCCGAGGCGGGCTACATGGTCATCACCGGCGCGGGGCCCGGCATCATGCACGCGTGCCAGGAAGGGGCCGGCCGTGAGCGCAGCTTCGGGGTGAACATCCAGCTGCCGTTCGAGAACATGGCCAACGAGGAGATCCGGGGCGACAGCAAACTCGTCGACTTCAAGTACTTCTTCACTCGCAAGCTGTTCTTCCTCAAGGAGTCCTCCGCCATCGTTCTGTTCCCGGGAGGCTTCGGCACCCACGACGAGTGCTTCGAAGCGCTCACCCTGGTGCAGACGGGCAAGTCCCAGATGGTTCCGGTCGTGTTCCTCGACGCTCCGCGCGGCACGTACTGGAAGACCTGGGACCGTTACGTTCGCGACCACATCCTCAGGCTCGGCCTCATCAGCCCCGAGGATCTCGCGCTCTACACGATCACCGACAGCACCGACGAGGCTGTGCGAGAGATCACCACGTTCTACCGGACCTACCACTCCTCGCGGACGATCCGGCGCAAGCTGGTCATGCGCGTCAACCACGAGGTCGCCGCCGAGCACCTCGAGCTGCTGTCGCAGGAGTTCGCCGACATCCTCGGCGGCGAAACCATCACCCAGCGCGGACCGTACGAGGAAGAGTTCGACGAGCCGCGCCTGCAATCGCTGCCGCGCCTCGTGCTGAACTTCGACATGCACGGGTACGGACGGCTTCGCCAGCTGATCGACCGCCTCAACCGGCTCTAGCCACGCCGCTCCATCGGGCGCGGCACGCGGCCCGGGCCGGCGGTCTTCGACGATCCGCTAGAGGCTGGCGAGCAACGCTTCGAGCTCGTCGAGCTCGTCGATGGCGTGGCGCGCAGCGGCCGCCACCGGGCCGGTGCCGACGAACGGCATGCCCGCCCGTCGCGCGGCCTCGGCGTCGGTGGCCTGATCGCCGACGTACACGCATGCCGAAGGGGCAACCGCGAGCACGTTCGCACAGTGCACCAGCATGTCGGGATGGGGTTTCGGACGCTCGACGTCGTGGGCGCCGACCGCGATATCAAACGCGTCGGTGAGCGCGAAGTGGTCGAGAACCTGGTACGTCGTCTTGCCGCGGTTCGTGGCCATCGCGGTCTTGTAGCGGATGCGAAGCCGGTCGAGCATCTCGTGAAGCCCGGGCCGCGGCTCCATGAGCGAGAAGAACGGCGTGTAGTCGGTCGCGCTCGCCACCTCGCGTACCCGCGCCAGCACGTCAGGCCGGTCGCCGAAGTGCTTCTCGAACAGCTCCGCCGAGGCCAGCGCGTGGCAGGCCGCCTCGGAGTCGCCGCTCATGGGCGGTTCGCCCACCTGGCGGAGCACCTCGTTGTAAAACCCCAGGTTCGCCGGTTCCGAGTGGAACAGCACCCCGTCACAGTCGAAGATCACGAGCTCGATGGTCATGCGCGTGGCGCTCGTTCAGGCGAGCCCCTCGCCCGCGAGCCGGACGCGATCCTGCCACAGCGAGCGCGCCCGTTCACGGGCGTCGGTCGTCAGGCGTGGCTCGAACGTGACGTCGCCGCGCCAGTGAGCCACGTCGCCGTCGTCCCACGCACCCACCGCGCGCGCGGCCAGCGCGGCGGCACCGAGCGCGGCGCCGTCGCTGACGGCGCTGCGTTCGACCGGTACTCCCAGCACGTCGGCCTGCGTCTGCATGAGGAAGTCGTTGCGGCTGGCACCGCCGTCGGCGCGCAGGGTCGGCGGCGGCTCGACCGCTTCCCACACGGCTGCCGCCGCGTCGGCGACGCGGTGGGCGATCCCCTCGAGAATCGCGCGGACGATGTGCGCCCGGGTGCTGCCCCGCGACAGCCCGCCGATCAGCGCACGCGCGCCGGCCTCCATGCGCGGCGTGCCGAGCCCCTGGAACGCCGGCACCGCCCACACACCGCCGCTGTCGGCGACCGACGCGGCCAGCACGCCCGATTCGGCGGCGTCGGCCACCATGCCGGCGCCGTCTCGCAGCCACTGCACGGCAGCACCGGCGGACAGCACGCTGCCTTCCACGCAGTAGCTCGGCACACCGTCGACCGACCACGCGATCAGCGGATAGGTACCCGTTCCCCCGAGCATGAGTGTCTCACCGGTGCTCGCGTCGACCATCGCCGAGGTTCCGTACGAACACTTCGTCTGTCCCGCAGCGTGGCAGCCCAGGCCGTACAGCGACGCTTGCTGATCGGCGCACATCGCCGCGATCGGTACCCTGGCGCCGATCGACTCGGCGCTGGTCTCGGCGACCACGCCGCACGAGTCGACGAGCTGCGGCATGCACACCTCGTCGATCGAGAGCGCTGCCAGCAGCGCGCCGTCCCAGGTGCGCTCGAAGTGCTCGTAGAATCCGGTCGCGCTGCCGTTGGCGTGATCGCACACGTGGGCGCCGCCGCTCAGCCTGGCCGCGAGCCAGCTCTCCATGCCGCCGAGCCGCAGCCGTCCGGCCGCAGCCGCGACGGCCACGTCGTCCACGTTGCGCAGCAGCCACTCTGCCTTGGTGACCGCCATGCTCGCCGTCACGAAGAAGCCGTTCTCGACGAGCTCGTCGGCGCGCTCGACGGCGCGGACGTCGTGCCACAGAATCATCGGCGCCAGCGGCGCGAGCGTGTCCCGATCCCACGCGATCACCGAGGAGCGCTGGTTCGCGATGCCGACGGCGGCCAGCTCGCCCGCCTTCGCGCCGGCTGCGGCGAGCGCCTGCGCGACCACCGCGCGGGTCGCGTTCCATACCCCCTCACCGTCCTGCTCGGCCCGGCCCGGCTGCGGAAACGACGTCAAGAGCTCCTGGTAGGCGGCGCCACGCGCCGTGGTTCCTTCGAAGACGACGGCGCGCACCCCGGTGGTACCCGCGTCGATGGCCAAAACGAGGGACATGGTGCGACCGCCTACGCGCTGTCGAGCAACACGCCGGGGTTCATGATGCCGTTCGGGTCGATGGCCTGCTTGATGCGCACCAGCAAATCGTGCGCGCCGCCGAGCTCCTTCGTGAGCCACCCCTTGCGCACGCGGCCGATGCCGTGGTGGTGAGCGATCGTACCGCCGAGCTCATGCGTGTGCTTCATGGTGAGCTCCCATACGCGGTCGTACAGCTCGATCGCTGCGGCGGGATCCGACTGCGTGGCGACGAACGTGAAGTAGATGTTCCCGCCCTGCGTGTAGCAGTGCGAGATGTGCCCGGACATCGCCAGCATGCCCTCGATCGCCGAGCCCTCGGCGACGACATCCTTGAAGAGCTTCGCGAGGCGGTCCCAGCCGATCGCGACCTCGATGGTATCGACGACCAGCCCCTGGTCGACGAGATCGTCGAAGCTGGGCACGTTGTTGCGATGGTCGAGCCAGCTGTCGACCGGCTCGGGCCCGTGATCGATGCCGCCGTGGTTCTCGACGATCTCGCGCGTGGCCACCGCCTCGGCCTCGACCAGCGCCGTCGGCCCCTCGCTCATCAGCAACAGCACGGGCTCGCCGTCGGCGGCGATCTGGAAGTTGCGGCCGGCCTCGGTGGCGTCGTACAGGCGCGTCACCGCCGGCCGCCAGCCGCCGCGCATGATGAGGCGAAGCGCCTCGATACCCGATTCGAGCGACGGCAGGGTGAAGCAGCGGCCGCGGCTCGACTCGGCCGTCGGGTGAATGCGAAACGTCATCTCGGTGAAGATGCCGAGCGTCCCCTCGCTGCCGAGGAACACCTGCCGCAGGTCGGGTCCGATCGACGAGCGCGGCGTGGACGGCACGCGCACCACCGCACCGCCCGGCAGCACCACCTCGCAGCCGAGTAGCATGTCCTCGATGTTTCCGTAGCGCGTCGAGAGCTGCCCGGACGCGCGCGTCGCGCACCACCCGCCGACGGTCGACAGCGCGATGGACTGCGGAAAGTGGCCCATGGTGTAGCCGCGCCGACCGAGCGCGGCCTCGAAGTCGGAACCACGCATGCCGGGCTGCACGGTCACGGTGAGCGAGTTGTCGTTGAGCTCGACGAGATCTGTCATCTTGCGCATGTCGATCACCACGTGATCGCGGCCGGGCTTGATGGCGCCACACACGCCCGAGCCGAGCCCGAAGGGAACCACGGCCGTGCGCGTGGCGTCCGCCCACGCGAGCACCGTGCTCACCTCGGCCGTCGAGGCCGGCCGCACCACCGCCGCCGCACGCTGCTCGACGCCTGTGCGCCGCTCGAGCAGCGAGCGCATCCACCAGTCATGACCGACCTCGGCCAGTAGCTCGCCGTCGGCGACGATCTCCAGATCGGGCTGCGAGTCGCGAAGCTGCTTCAGCGAGGCCAGCACATCGCTCATGGTTCAGTCATCCTCGTGGTCGGTCGGGTGGCCGCCGTTCGCGGCCGCCAGCTCACCGCGACGGTCACGCGTGAACGCATCGACCTCCGCGGCCACGCGTCGCTCGTCCCATCCCATCTCGACGGCCATGTGCAACGCCACGTCGCGTGCGGCTGCGAGCGCGCGGCGGGTGTCGAACATGGCAATATGCGAGCGGCGGCGCAACAGGTCGTCGAGCGACGTCACCATCTCGTGCGCCACGCAGTGGCCGACCTCCGCCGCCGTGATGCAGTCGATGCCTCCCACGGCTTCGCCGGCGGCGCCGTCGCGTGCGATGCGCTGCACGATCGGCCCGGCAGCCACGCCGTACGTCGACCACAACCGGTCTTCCAGCGTCGAGTCGGCCAGACGTGGTGCCGCCGCGCGCGCCTGCTGCTGCTCCACGGCACCGCCACCGGCCAGCGGACGTCGCAACGACTGGTCGGCACCGTCACCGCTGCCGCCCAGGATGCTCACGACCTCGGAGACGACGCGCTCGGCCATGCGCCGGAACGTCGTGAGCTTGCCGCCGGCGATCGACACTACCGGGCCCGGGCCGGTGCGAATCTCGTCGCGGCGTGAGATCTCCGACGGCTTCTTGCCGTCCTCGCGCAGCAACGGCCGTACGCCCGACCAGGTACCGCACACGTCGGCGGCGACCGGCGCGTCGGTGAACGTCGCCGCAACGGACTCGAGAAGGTAGCGAGCGTCGGCGGCCGTCACACCGGGCTCCTCGGCGTCGCCCTCGTACAGCGTGTCGGTGGTGCCGATGTACGAGTACCCCGCGCGCGGCACCACGAACGTCGAGCGACCGTCGGGGGCGCGCAGCACGACCACGTGACGGACCGGCAAGCGCTCGTGCGGCACCACCAGGTGGATACCACGCGTGAGCTGCACGACCGGACTCGACCCCGGTTCGCTGAGCCCGCGCACCCGGTCGAACCACGGACCGGCCGCGTTCACCAGACATCGCGCGCGCACCACCAGGCCGCCACCCCCGAGCAGGTCGTGGACATCGGCACGTACACCGGCACCTTCGTGCGTGATCGCCTCGACCGAGGCGTAGCTGGCGGCGAGTGCCCCCGCGGCGTGCGCCGACTTCACCGTTTCGAGCGTCAGGCGTGCGTCGCTCGTGACGTACTCGGTGAACATCACCGCGCCCGCGAGATGGTCGGCACGCAGCCCCGGCTCGGCCGCCACGCACCGGTCGCGGTCGAAGACATCGTAGCCCTCGTCGATTCCGTCCTGGCCGGCCAGCTTCTCGAACGTCCACAGGCCGGCCGACAGCTTCATGCGCCCGCGCCGCGAACGCGCCGGCAGCATCATGCGAACCGGTCGGGCCAGATGCGGCGCGAGGCCGCGTATAACCGCACGTTCGCGCGCCGCCTCGCGCACCAGCGCCACGTCGCCTTGCTCGAGATATCGCACGCCGCCGTGGATGAGCTTCGACGACCGGCTGCTGGTGCCGGACGCGAAGTCGCCCTTGTCGAGCAGGACCACGGAGAGGCCCCGCAGCGCCGCCTCACGTGCGACCCCCGCACCCGTGATGCCGCCCCCGACGACCAGCACATCGGCGATTGAGTCGGCGGCCCGTTCGAGACTGCCGCGACGCTCGGCTAGGCCAAATCGTTGCACCGGGCTGCCCGAGTACTCGCCGTGCCCCGTCCTGTCAACGTGGCCGCTCCCCCGAATGGCGGGTGCACGCATCTGCACAGGCACCCGCTTGGAGGGTTGACATGAAATAGTCCTTGACAGGTGCGGGTCCAGTTTAGTAAGTGGCTAGTCGCACTTGCTACTTCTTCAGACCATGGCAGCGACTTCAAAGAGCCGCGAGGGGCTCTACAAGATCTCCGATCTCGCGCGAGAAACCGGCGTTTCGACCGGGACGATCAAGTTCTACATGCGCCAGCGGCTGCTACCGCCGCCGACGCTCAAGACCGGCCGCAACATGGCCTACTACGACCGCGGCTTCGTCGATCGTATTCGCTACATCAAGGAGCTGCAGCGCAAGCGTTTTCTGCCGCTCGACGTCATCAAGGCGATTCTCGATCGCGACAGCGAGGTGATCAGCCCGCGCGAGGTCGACACGCTTCTGGGGCTCGAGGGGCGCTTCTACGAAGAAATCCACTATGCCCCCGACCTCGAGCCCGTGGCGCGCGCCACCATCGCGAAGCGCTACGGACTGTCCACCGAAACGGTCGACTACTGCATCGAGACGGGCATGCTCACACCGTACGACAAGGACGGAAAGGAGCACTTCGGGGGCGACGACGTACTTCTCCTCGAGAACCTGGCCGCCATGCGCCAGGCCGGCTTCGACGATGACCTGATTCCCCACGAGCTGACCATGCCGATGTACGTGGAAACCATCAGTCGACTTGCCCACGAGGAGCTCAAGGCGTTCACGCGCGCAGTCACCGGCAAGGTTGACGAGGCGCGTCTTGCGGAGATGGCCCTCGCCGGCGTAAAGCTCGTCGAGGAGTTCATCGTGTTGCTGCGACGCAAGTTCCTGCTCCACGCGATCCAGGAGCTGCGCGAGCAGTCAGCGGCCGAGTCCACGGGAACGGGCAACTGACCGACCGGCGGAAACCGCTGGGGTGTTGTGGGACACATGACGGGGCACGCGCATGGTGCCTCGAAGAAGCTGTGTCTTGTACCAACGGTTTACGCCGGTACGCGCATGCGACCGGATGAGGGAGGGAATAGTGAGCGATAACAGCAACCGCACCGAAGAAGACAAGCCCAGATCGAAGACGGTCTGCGTGGAGGACCCGGCCGTGACGATGGTCGAGCCCGACACGATGACACCGTCCCAGTTCTTCGAGCGGATGTTCACCGAGTCGACCCTGGTGCCGGAGAAGCGCCTGATGCTGGCGGTTCTCGAGGACGCGATCGCGTCGTTCCAGCGCAACTTCATCCAATCGCGCAATGCCGAGGAGCCCGACGACAACGATGTCGAATCGTGGCTCGATTCGGACGACATGAGCTGGCCGTTCTCGTTCGCCAGCATCTGTCAGGCACTCGACATGGAGCCCGAGTACCTCCGACGTGGCCTGCAGCACTGGCGCGACCGCGCTGCGCAGGCGGGCACCAAGGGCCAGGTCTACCGATTCCCGTTCCGACGTGTGAACGGACGCCGCCACAGCATCAACGCCAAGCGCGAGCGCCGCAAGGTGCGCAAGGCGGGCTAGCGGCTCTCCATCGAGCCGCTAGCGGTCCTTCGGCAGGCCCAGCACACGCTGGGCGATGATGCCACGCTGTATCTCGGAGGTGCCGGCAGCGATCGTACGCCCACGCGAGTAAAGATAGAGGTGCGGCCACCGTCCCTGCATCGGCGCGCGCTCGTCTTCCGGCGCGAGCTGCGCGTAGGGGCCGGCGATCTCGAGCGGCACCTCCAGCATGCGCTGGAACATCTCGCTCCAGAACAGCTTCTCCATCGAGCCCTCCGGGCCCGGCGCGCCGCCACGCAGCTGGCGCGTGAGATGGCGAAGCGCCGTGAGGCGCATCGCCTCGCTCTCGATGTACGCCTGCGCGACACGCTGACGCACGACCGGATCGGAGGCCGCGTTCGCGCCGCGCGTGTCGAACTCGCGCGCGAACCTGCGCAGCTCGGCGAGCGCAACGCGCGACTGTAGCTGGCGCTGGAACGTGAGCGTGGCGCGCTCGTGCATGAGCAGTGCGACGGCCATCTGCCAGCCACGTCCCTCCTCGCCCACGACGTTGCGCACCGGGACGCGCACGTCTTCGAGATACAGCTCGTTGAACTCGCTGTCGCCGTTCATCTGCCGCAGCGGTCGTACCTCGACGCCCGGCTGGCGCATGTCGAGCACCATCAAGGTGAGCCCCTTGTGCTTGGGACCACCCGCATCGGTGCGCGCCAGAAGGATGCAGAGCTCGGCGTACTGCGCGTAGCTCGTCCAGACTTTCTGCCCGTTGATGACGTAGCTGTCGCCGTCGCGCTCGGCGCGCGTCGCCACCGCGGCCAGGTCGGAGCCCGCTCCCGGCTCGCTGTAGCCCTGGCACCACAGCTCGCCGGCCGTGAGGATCGGTTCGAGGTAGCGACGCTTCTGCTCCTCGGTTCCGTGCTCGATGATCAGGGGACCCACCATCGACAGCGCCAGCAAGTTCACCAGCTGCGGCGAGCCGATGCGCGCCAGCTCTTCCTGCAGGATGATCTGCTCGATCAGGCCGACGCCGCGACCGCCGAACTCCTTCGGCCAGTGCACACCGCACCAGCGGCCCGCGGCGAGCTCGCCCTGCCAGCGCCGACCCTCGGCCACCTGCTCGTCGAGCGAGGGCACGTCGAGGGACGGGATCGCGCCGGCGCTCCTGCGCTCCTCGAGCCACGCGCGCAGCTCGTCACGAAACGCCAGCTGGTCGGTCGAGTACGAGAAGTCCATCAAACGCCCTCCACGAGAACCTTGCGCGTGCCGCCGCGCGCGGCGTGCGCGAACGCCTGTTCGACCTCGGCAAGCGGGTAGCGCGCGTCGATGAGCTCGCGGACCAGCACACGTCGGTCGGCGAGTCGCTCTAGCGCCGGGCCAAACCTGCCGCAACGAGAACCGATCACCGTGATCTCGTCGATGACGAGCGGCGCGAGCTCGACGCGATGCTCGCCCGCGACGGTCGTCTTCAACACCAGGGTTCCGCGCGGCTCGGTGGCCGCGACCGCCTGGCGAAGCCCCTCGGCCGAGCCGGTCGCCTCGACCACGAGCCCGTGGCGAGCGTCCTCGGGCAGGCGCGGCGTCAGCTTCACGCCACGATCCGCAAGCCAGCCGAGCCGCTCCAGGTGGTGGCCGACGAGCGTCACGTCGAATCCCTCCGCTGCCAGCACCTGGGCCACGAGCGGTCCGAGCTTGCCGTCGCCGAGTACCAGCGCACCGGCGTCTCCGACGGCGTCGATCACCGCGGCAAGTCCGTCTGCGCGGCCGTATCCGGTCGCCGTACCCAGCTGCTCGAGGATCTCGCAGGCCGCGGCCACCGGCTCGGTGAACACCGCCTCGTCGTCGTCCACCGAGGCCGGCACCTCGATGAGGTTTCGCCGCGGCACGATGAGCTCCTCGGCCAGCGCGCCGTCTGCACCGAGGATGCCGAGCACGCGGCGCGCGGCGCAGTGGCGGCTCATTCCGCGCTCGCAGCGGCGGCAGCGGCCGCAGCCGAAGTTGATCTCGCCCACCACACGTCGGCCGGCGAGGTCGCCGTCGAGCGCCTCACCGACGAACTCGTGGCCGAGGACGCCGGCGAAGCCCATGTAGCCGCGCGCCAGCTCGAGATCGGTGCTGCAGATGCCGGCCGCGCGCATGCGCACGCGAACCATCGCGCCCGCGTCGGCGTCGCTACTCGATTGGCCGGTCGCACCCGCGCGTGCGCCGGCCAGCGGTCGCGGATGGTCGCGGACCAGACGAGCACGCTCGCCCTCGAGAACCAGTGCCAGCATCGGTCGCTCTTCTAGCAGCCGCGGCGAGCCCGAGCCACGGCGCGGCGCGGTCGGCTCACGGGGTGAGGAACGCGCGCAGCTCGGCGGCCAGCGCCGCCAGGTCGGGGGCGCGCTCGGCGAGGACGCTGTCGGCGTCGGCGCGACGTCGGTAGTCTCGATCGAGAACGTCCACACCCCAGCCACGGTGCAGCTCGGTGCCGAACACGATGTAGCCGTCGTCGGCCACCCACGCGCACTCGTCCCAGCCGCACGAGACGATCCGGCTGTGCCGGTCGGGATCGAACAGCGACTGTCCGTTGCTGTAGTCGGACGCGGGGCTGCGCACGCCGAGCAGCTCCATGAACGTGGGCGCCAGGTCCTGATGGCTGGTGGCGTGCGTGACCCGCCCGGGCGCGCGCCCCGGAATGCGCAGCACCAGCGGCACGTGGATCTGCTCGGGCGTGAAGGCGCTGTTGTGACCCCAGAACCCGTGCTCGTCGAACTCCTCGCCGTGGTCACCGGTGACGAGAACGATCGTCTCGTCGAGCACGCCCGCGGTGTCCAGCGAGTCGATCACGCGCCCCGTCAGCCCGTCGAGATAGTGGATCGCGTTCTTGTAGCGGTTGACGATCCCGTCGCGCTTCTGTCCCAGACCCATCGTCGCGTAGTTGACGGCCTCGGCATACGGCCTGAACGGCGCCCGGTCGGCGGGGAAGTCGTAGGGCGCGTGCGTGGAATCGAAGAACATGAACGCGAAGAACGGTTCCGCACTGTCACGGTCGCCGACATAGCGCTCGAACGCGTCGACCGTCTGCTCGTGCCGATCGAGCAACGTCTTTCCCGGCAACCGATCGACCAGGCTGTCGCGCACGTCGACGAACACCGTGCGCCGGAACTCGGGGAACGTGAGCGGGCTCGGTGTGATCACCTTGAACTCGTAGCCGAGCTCGGCGAGCCGCGAGATCAGCAGCGGCCCGCGCTGCTCTGCGAGCATGTGGTGCCAGTACGAACCGTGCAGGCCGTAGAACATGCCGAAGATGCCGAAGCGCGTGGCGTTGCCGGTGGCGACGTGGCGCTCGAACACCACGGCGTCGTCGGCCAGACGGCTGATGACGGGTGTGACCTCGGGTGTGAACGCGTCGTACCGCCAGCTGTCGAGCACCAGCCACACGATGTTCGGCCGCGCCGGCGGATCCTCGACCACCAGAGGTCGGCGTGGATAGGCGAGCCCCGACGCGGCCGGTGGCAGCGCAACGGCGGTGACGGGGCCGTCGTCGACGTCGGTGAAGCGCGAGGCCAGACGCTTCACCGTCGTGGGCTGGTACAGCGGGATCGCACGCGCCAGGCGCGTGATCGAGGTTGTCCCGCGCAGGTCGGCGACAGCATAGATCGCACGGTCGACGACGCCGAGCGCGACGATCGCGAGCGCCGCCACGAGCCACGGTCTGGCCAGCGCCGGCCTGCCGTCGGCGCGTGCGAGCAGACGCCGCAGCAACACGTACTCGGCCACCAGGCCGGCGATGCAGGCGAGCACGAACAGGGTCACGTCACCACGCGCCAGACGCATCGACTCGAAGCCGCCGGGCGTGGTCAGCAGGTTGTAGGCCAGGCCGTTGATGTGGAAGCGAAACATCGAGTAGACCACGCGGTCGATGTGCAGGAAGACGTGCAAGGACGTGAACACGAGTGGTCCGACGATCAGGACCAGCGCACGTCCGCCGGGAAGCCGCGCCATCACGACGAGAGGAACGATGAGGATCAGGCAGACCAGCCCGACCTGGGCGAGCAAAGCGATGTGGAGGAACGCGGCACCTGCCGCCGAGGCCGAGGCCGCGGGCCCGCGAACCAGGCCGTGGCCCACCGCCGCCGCAACCGCCACGTTCACCAGCAGGAACCACGCCAGTGCGTCGGCCGACACTCGCCACCGCAGGGTGTGCATCGCGACGCTGAATCTACACGAGCGTGGCCGATTCACCGAACCGCCGGGCGCCGATCGCCGACAAATACCGCTTGCAACCCCGTGTCACTCTCGGTTAAATCGACGTGGGTAGATGAGCGACCCCGACCAACCTCCATCGCCGCGTCGACAGGCGGACCACTTCCACACAGCGGAGCACGACAGTTGAGCGACTGGCTCGCCGTTGCCATCGTCGGTGCGTTGATTCTCGTCAACGCGTGCTTCGTCGCCGCCGAGTTCGCGATCGTCACGTCGCGCCGCAGCCGTATCGAGGCGATGGTGCGCGGCGGCAGCCGGCGTGCGAACATCCTGCACCGCATCGTCGACGAGCTCGACGCGCACATCTCGGCCATCCAGCTCGCGATCACGTCGGTCGGCATCGCCATCGGCTGGATCGGCGAGCCGGCGATCGCCTCGCTCGTGGCGCAGGGCTTCGCGATGGTCGGGCTGCACAACGCCGCCATCGTGCACACCGTCGCGATCCTCATCGCGTTCGGCATCATCACCGCGACCCTGGTCATCGCGGGCGAGCTCGCGCCGAAGTTCCTCGGCCTTCGTCGTACCGAGGGCGTGGCGTTGTGGACCGCGCCGCTGGTGTTCGGCTTCGCCCGCCTCACACGCCCGCTGCTCGACCTGATGAACTGGGCCGCCGGCGCGCTGCTCGCGATCGCGGGCGTCAGCAAACCCGATCCGGGCGCGGAGGCCATGGACCCCGAGGAGCTACGCATCTTCCTGTCGGAGATGTCGGTGATCGGTCGGCTGTCGGTCAACAAGCGCAAGATGCTCGAGAACGTGTTCGAGTTCGCCGAGCACACCGCCCGTCAGGTCATGGTCCCGCGCGATCAGATCGACTACCTGTCGCTGGAGCGACCGCTGCAGGAGAACATCGCGGTGGTCATGGAGACCGGCCACACCCGCTATCCACTGTGCGAGAGCGGGCTCGACAGCGTGGTGGGCATGATTCACATCAAGGACATGTTCCAGCGCTCGGGCACGTTGCAGACTTCCGAGGACCTGCGCCTGATCGAGCACGAGATGCTCTTCGTTCCCGAGTCGCAGCCGATCGACGTGCTGCAGGCGACGTTCCAGCGTCGCCGCGCCCACATGGCCGTGGTCGTCGACGAGTACGGCGTGCCTACGGGGCTGGCGACGATGGAGGACGTCCTGGAGGAGCTCGTCGGCGAGATCCGCGACGAGTTCGACAAGGACGAGGTGCCGAACATCGTCCGCTCGGGCGAAGGCCTCGTGGTCGACGGCATGACGCTGGTGGAAGACCTGGCGCGCGAGCTCGACCTCGAGGTGGAGGAAGTAGACGCCGACACGGTCGGCGGCTACGTGACCAGCGCCCTGGGCCAGATCGCACGCGTCGGCGACCGCTTCGCGCTCGACACCTACAGCGGGCGCGTCATCGAGATGCAGGGGCGCCGTGTGGCCCGCGTCCTGCTACGGCCCGAGGAGCGCGGCACCGCGCAGGGCCACACCGCCTGAGCCGCGGCGGTCGCACTGTCGTCAGCGACTGGTGATGCTGCGTGCCGGCGTCACGAATATCGGCGATGACCACGCCCGCTCCTCGATCGGTGCCAGGCAGTCGTCGTCGCGCGGCGTGCGCCAGTCGCCGTAGCACGGACGCGACTCCTCGCACCGCCCCGACGCGTCGAACGTACAGCGCAGGCCAGCGGCGTTGACGGCCATCGTGGGCTCCTGGATGGCCCGCACGTAGTACACGCTCTCGCGGCCGGCGTCGACGAACTCCTCGTCGGCGAACTCCACCGTGCACACCTCGGCGTCGGCCGCGCACGACAGCGTGCGCCACGGATCCTCGACGAGGTCGGCCACCGCCTCGCCGGCGTGCGCCTGCGGACGCACGCGCACGACCTCGATGCGCGAGATGCGACGGCGACGACCCGACGGGTTGTAGCATTCGCCACGACACAGTCGCGCTAGCCGATCGGCGGTCAGGCCGGCACGCGCGTGCTCGGGACAGCCGGGCTCCTGCTCGAACGCACCGGCGGCGCGTACCCGGAATCGTGGATTGCGCTTCAGGACCACCTCGGAGCCCATCGGCAGATCGCCGCGGTGGGTCTCGAGGAGGTCGAACCAGAGCAGGATGCGGTCGCCGCTGGTGCCGTACACGTGGCGGTGGCGGAGCGCCGACCAGATCGCGTCGCGACCGCGACCGCGCGAGTGCACCGCGGCCAGTCCGCCGGTCAGGAAGAACGACGACTGGCGCTCCGACTCCCAGCGCCGTGCGGGCGGCACGTCGGCAGCAGCCTCTCGATCGAGCGGCACCGACACGTCCGACATCGTCGCCGGCACGCCGGCGAGCCGCTCGGCCCAGTCGCGGCTGCGTGGGCCGCCCGCCTCGGTCATCGCCACCCGCTCGAGCTCCTTGTACCCGGTGCCGGGGCGCGCGGAGTGCACGTCGCTGGAGCCGATGAACCCGAAGCGGAATCTGCGCGGCTCGCGGGCCGCGCCACCGCGGCCGAAGTCGCTGACGGCCAGCGCGTACTGCGCCGACCCGAGGGGCCGGAAGTTGAACGCGGGCGCGAAGCAGTCCCGGCACTGCCCGCAGTCCTTCCAGTCCTGCGCGGTGGCGCCCGGCACGGTCAGATGACCGACCATGCCGGCTGCGAGATAGTCGCGGCGCGCGTCCTGCACGCGCTTTTCGCAACGGTCGGCATCGATGTCGCCGCACCGCGACCGCACGATCTCGCCGGCCTGCCAGCAGCACGGCAGATATCCCGGGCCCGGCGCGGGACACGTCGTGACGCCGTCGGCCGCACGCTCGTAGGGCGACCAGTCGCGATACTCCTCCGAGCCGCCGTGGCCCGAGTACACCTCGAACAGCAGCTGACGCTGGGGGTCGTGCTGGCCGCGCGCAAGCTGCTTGGCCAGCGAGCTGCGCGGCGGGGTGTAGAAGCCCCAGCTGGTTCCGTGGGGAATGACCAGGCTGTCGACGTCCCACTCGGCCAGCTTCGAGAACAGCTCGGCCGGCGTCGCCGCCACCTCCTGACAGTCGTCGGGGAGCTCGCGCACACCGACACCCCCGGCACAGCGCGGCACCTCGAGCAGCTCGGCGCGGAAACGTGAGAAATCGAAGTAGCGTCGCGCGCCCAGCGGATCGCGCAGCGGTACCTGGATCCCCTCCCACCACGAGCGCTGGAAGTCGAACGCGTCGACCAGCGTCTGCGGCGGCGCCGCGATCGGACGCGTCGGCACGTCCGCGTCGTCGAGACCGCGCAGGATCACGTTCTTGTGGCCGTAATGCTCCTCGGCCGTGGCGCCGACCTGTGACCACTCCCAGCCCAGGAACGCGACCACGTCGGGATCGGCGGGGTCGCCGGCCACGGCGTTGCAGCGCCGGATCGAATCGACGGTCTCACGCCAGTGCTGCGGCGTGAGGCTCTCGGCGTGGTCGTTGATGCTCCAGAAGTCGAGCGCTGAACAGTAGCGCGCGAAGTCGCACGCGTCGGCGGGCGGGTGGGCTCCCTCGCCCTGAAGTACCGGCAGGCTCAGCGCGAACGCATCGATCGAGAACGTGGTGTGAACGTGGAGGTCACCGAACAGGATCTGCGTCGCGACCTCGTCGCGACGCAGCGCCGGTGACACCTCGCGCCGACGCGCATCACGCCCGGCGACCACCGCTGCCGGCAGGCGCCGACCTTCGATCTCGCCCGGTGTCTCGTGGCGACCGCGGCAGCCCTGCACCGCGGGCAGCAGCGCGGCGAGCGAGATCAGCGACAGCGCGAGGCCGCGGGCTCGCGTGCGCCGACCCACGTGGAGCTCCTAGTGCCCGCCCGACAGCAAGCCGGCGATCGTCCACCAGCTCTCCTCGACCGAGTTCTCGTTGTCGAAGCCGATGTCGATGTACCAGCCGGCCTCGTCCGGGAACGCCATGCCGGGAATGGCGGCGCGCGTGCCGTGCAGTAGCTGCATGTCGAGCACGCTGAACGCGTAGACGAACATGCGCTCCTCGGGGTACTCGAGGTCGGTGTTCGGATTCGGCTTCTTGTCGGTGCGGATGCTCTGCACCACGACCTTCCACAGCTCACCGTTGCTGTCGTAGAGGTCGGAGTACGGGATGTAGTAGACCTCGCTGTCGACGTAGATGACGCGCTTGGAGTACGCGTAGTTCGGCACCTTCGGCTTGCCCTCGACGATGTACATCTTGGGCCGGATCTCCCAGCTCTCGCAGTACGTCATGCCGCCGTCCTTCTCGCACACCTTCGGTGGCAGGTTCTGGCCGTGGAACGACGCGAGCATCGGCTTCTCACCGATCAGCTTCCACTCGAACCACGGGATCTGCCCCGCGTAGCCCCCGAAGCTGTCGAGGTCGATGTCCTGGCCGAACAGCGCATCGCTGCGCTGGGCGCTCGACATGCGCCGCACGCGGCGGATCACCGGCACGTACAGCCACGTGTCGTCCTGGCGGCTCGGATCGAGATAGCGGTAGCTGATCGTCCCGACCGCCTTGAGATCGAACGGCTCGATGAGCGGATAGAAGCCCGCCTTGCGAAACGTCTGGTCGTTGTTCTGCTCGAACTCGTGGATCGGGTCGTGGTGCAAACGCCCCTGGTAGGCCAGGTTGCGCGACCAGTCGGCGATGAAGTGCCGCTCGATGTTGTAGTGGCGATTGTTCTTGGCGTCGATGTAGAAGTTGCCGGTATCGGCATCGGGAAGGTGCACGCTGAGATCGTCCGTCCAGTAGAACGACTTCTCGAAGTTGTGCATCAGCTTCAATGCCGCCTTCGGATCATTCGAATCGATCACCGGGAACGGCCGGCCGGCGGCCCAGTTCTCCACCGAGCCGTCCTCGGTGAGCTCGACCTGGCCCGAGTACTTCTCGGTGGCCTCGGAGTAGATCTTCGGTTCCGGGATCTTCTTGTAGGGAATGACGTCGATGTCCATGCCGTTCTCGACCGCCCAGTAGATCCCCGGCGATACCAGGTCCTTGACCCTCTCGGCCTCCGACCTCGTGATCTTGTCGCCCGGCTTCACCTGGGCCGCGACGGGCGCGGGGAGCGCGATCGAGAGCGCAGCGGCGAGCAAGGTCGCGGTTGCGAACGAGAACATGGGGGTGTTGCGCTCGGCATGCGCGCTGGGCCGATCCATAACGGGTCCTCCTGCGGTCCGCCTGACCAGTGCTCTCGTGTACGGGACGCGCGCGGAGATTTTCGCGTTCGTCGTGGCGGCGGGGCGGATGTAGAACGTGTTCTATACCCGGCCCCCGATCGCATGTCACGCGCCGGAACCATCGAACTTGCCCGGGCAGCGGCAATGGACTGCGAAACCCATTTCCGCTTAATTGGCGCGGCTGCACGCATCACCGCGCTGCGCGATCACACACCATGCTCGGATTTACACTCACCCCGGAACAGGAACAGCTGAAGAAGACCGCCCGCGATTTCGCGCGCAACGAGATCATCCCGGTCGCGGCCCACTACGACGAGGCCGAGGAGTTCCCGGCCGAGGTCATGCGGCGCGCCTGGGAGCTCGGCCTCATCAACTTCGAGGTGCCGCCCGAGCACGGCGGCCTCGGCCTGGGCGTGCTCGACACGATCCTGGTGCTCGAGGAGATCAACTACGGGTGCTCGGGCATGGGCACCATCATTGCGGTCAACGACCTCGCCGCCACGCCGCTGTTGCTGGCCGGCAACGACGAGCAGAAGCGCGAGTATCTCGGCCGCCTGACCAGCGACTGCCTGTTCGCCGGCTACGCGCTCACCGAGCCGGGCTCGGGATCGGACGCCGCCAGCCTGTCCGCCACCTACCGCGAGGTGGGCGACGAGTACGTGCTGAACGGCACCAAGGTGTTCATCAGCAACGGCTCGGTCGCGAACTGGGTCACCGTGTTCGCGACCCGCGACAAGTCGCTCGGCCACAAGGGCATCTCGTGCTTCGTGGTCGACGCCGACGCGCCGGGGTTCACGGCCACGAAGATGCACGGCAAGCTCGGCCAGCGCGCTTCCGACACGGCCGAGCTCGTGTTCGAGGATTGCCGCATCCCGAAATCGGCGCTGGTGGGAGCCGAGGGCGAGGGCTTCAAGATCGCGATGCGGACGTTCGACCGCACGCGCCCGCAGATCGTGTGCTGCAGCCTCGGCATCACCGCGCGCGCTCTCGACGAGAGCAAGGCCTACGCGCTCGAGCGCCAGCAGTTCGGACAGCCGATCGCGAACTTCCAGGCCATCCAGTTCATGCTCGCCGACATGGCGATCGAGCTCGAGGCGATGAAGCTGCTGACCTACAAGGCCGCATGGGAGATCGACCACCGCGGCGGCTCTTCGATCCTGTCCAGCTACGCCAAGGCCTTCGGCGCCGATCGCACGATGGAGATCGCCACCAACGCGGTGCAGATCTTCGGCGGCTACGGCTACATGAAGGAGTACCCGGTGGAGAAGCTGATGCGCGACGCCAAGCTCGTGCAGGTGTACGAGGGTACGTCCCAGATCCAGCGCATGGTGATCGCGCGCAAGCTGCTGCACGCGTGAGCACGGCGCCGACATCGCGGGCATGACGCTCGCCTCGCCCGGCGGCGGCCCCACCTCGCACAACTTCTTCTCGCAACGGCTGCGCCTGCACTACGTGGACTACGGCGGCGCCGGCAAGCCGCTGCTGGTGCTCGTGCACGGCGGCCGTGACCACGCCCGCAGCTGGGACTTCGTGGCCGCCCGGCTGCTCGATCGCTACCACGTCATCGCGCCCGACCTGCGCGGCCACGGCGATTCGGCATGGGCGCTGGGCAGCCACTACTCGATGCCCGATTACCTCGTCGACCTCGCACAGCTCCTGCGACACGTCGGCAAGACGCCGGTCACGCTCGTGGGCCACTCGCTCGGCGGCGCAATCGTCCTGCAGTACGCCGGCATGGTCCCCGAGACCGTCGAGCGCGTGGTCGCGATCGAGGGACTCGGACCACCACCCGCCATGCTCGTCGACCGCCCGATCGAGGAGCGCATGGGCGAGTGGATCGCGACCATGCAGAAGCTCGCCGCCAGACGACCGCGCAGCTACCCATCGGCCGCCGAGGCCGAGGCACGCATGCGCGAGGCGAACCCGCACCTCAGCGCCGAGATGGCCCGTCATCTCACGGTGCACGGATCGATGCGTATGGAAGACGGCTCGTACGTCTGGAAGTTCGACAACTACGTGCGCGCGTGGCCACCGCATCGCTACGACAAGGAAGGTGTGCGCCGGCTGTGGTCACGGATCGCATGCCCCGTACTGCTGCTGCGCGGCACCGAGAGCTGGGCGTCCGACCCGGAAGCGGACGGTCGCGCCGAGAACTTTCGCGATTACCGCTACGTGGAGATAGAAGGAGCGGGCCACTGGCTGCACCACGACCGCTTCGAAACGTTCATGAACCACCTCGAGAGCTACCTGGGAATGACGCCGTGAGCGCCGACACCTCCACCGACAGCGCGCGCGAGCTTGCCCGCCTGCTGGCGCGGCTGTCGTACCGCAGCGGATCGTTCCGGCTCGCCTCGGGGAAGCAGAGCGACTTCTACATCGACGTCAAGCAGACAGTGTTCACCGCCGCGGGTGCCGAGCTCGTCGGCCGCGCGCTGTGCGAGCGTCTGGCGGCGCACGACATCACGTCGGTGGGCGGCATGGCCGTGGGCGCGGTCCCGCTGGTGACCGCCGCGCTCGTCGAGGCGGCGCGCCGCGGCTATCCGCTCGACGGCTTCTTCGTGCGTCGCGAGGTGAAGGATCACGGCACGTCGAGACGGATCGACGGGCTCTTCGACGCGAGCGCGAGGATCGCGCTGGTGGAGGACGTGGTGACCACCGGCGAGTCGACGGTTCAGGCAATCGACGCCGTGGAGGCCGCCGGCGGCAAGGTCGCACTGGTGGTGACGGTCGTCGACCGCCAGGAAGAAGGCGGCCTGCAGAACCTGGCCGCGCGCGCCGGCGCGGCCGAAGCCCTCACCAGCCGCGCATCGATTCTGGAACACGCCGGCTAGCGCGATCGTCCCCAGATCGCGTGCGACCCCGCCCGGGATCGTATGCGTACGGGCGCCGGCGGCACTCCCCACGGAACCGACGAAGAGACTTTGCGATGATTCGTGACGCGTCGTTCGCGACCGCGCACATGAAAAAGGGGGAGGCCCGTTTCAGGCCTCCCCCTCGATGACGGACGTTGCGGCCGCGCGGCCGCGCGCGTCAGATCTTGCCCTGCAGGAAGAACGCGATCACGAGGGCGTAGATCGCCAGCGCCTCGATGAACGCGATGCCGATGATCATCGGCGTCTGGATGCGGTCGGCGGAGTTCGGATTGCGTCCGATCGACTCCATCGCGCTACCGACGGCGCGACCCTGACCGAGCGCAGCGCCGAACGCCGCGCCGGCGATCGCGATGCCCGCACCGATGGCGATCAGGCCGTCCTGGCCGCCGCCACCGCCCATGGGATCGGCCGCGAACGCCACACCAGGGCCCAGCACCGTCGCGACGGCCGCCGCGGCCGCCCACATGATTCTCGTAACTGCTTTCATCTTGCCTCCTTCTCTCAACACGCCGCCTGGAATCCGCCTCATCATCCTCATCTGTCCTCTACCACTGCGTGGGGCGGCGTATGTTCTGGTCGTTCAGTACAACTTGCGAAGCTTTTCGTTCTCTCCACCGAGGTGTCTCGGTCGCTCGCCGGCTCGCGTCCTCGCCTCAGTGATGATCGTCCTCGTGCCCCATGGCGAGCGACACGTAGATGATGGTCAGCAACGTGAACACGAACGCCTGGATCAGCGACACGAACGTTCCCAGCGCGTAGAAGATCACCGGTATGAACACCTTGGTGAGATCCGTGAAGATCTCGAGCACGATGTGGTCTCCGTGCATGTTCCCGTACAGGCGCAGGCCGAGCGAGAGCGGCCGCACGATCTGGTCGATGAGCTCGAGCGGCACCATCAGGAAGCCGAGCCACCAGATCGGCCCGACCATGTGCTTGAAGTACCCCACCAGGCCCTGCGTCTTGATTCCGATCGAGACGAACGCGAGGAACGATGCGGCACCCAGTCCCCAGGTGACGTTCGAGTTGCTGGTCGGCGGCAGGAAGCCCGGGAGCAGGCCGAGCAGGTTCGATACGAGGATGAATATGAAGAACGTCCCGAACAGCGCGACGTAGGGGCGGCCCCGCTGGCCGAGCACATCGTCGGACATCGACGTGATCGAACCGACCAGAAGCTCGGCGAGGTTGCGGATGCTGAGACGGTCGTCGGGGACGAGCGCGGTTCCGGCGCTGCGCGCGGCCACCAGCTGGCGGTTGGCTACCCACGCGAACAGCATCAGCACGAGCGCGACCAGGGTCGCGTGGACCGTGTGGCTGGGTAGCGTGTTGAGGCCCGGGATCAGGCCGATCCAGGTGATCGGATGATGTTCCATCGCTTGGCTCAGCCCCTCGCGCTTGGAGTCTCGCGCTGCTCGTCCGTCGCCACCACCGGCTCACCCAGCACCGTGGCGTCGAGTACCACCGCCACGAGCAACGTTGATGCCCCTGTCGCGAACCACATCGGGGAAACCGGAAGCCGGTAGAAGACCGCGGCGATCAGCGTGACGACAAGAGCGAGCTTCAGCGTGAGCAGCATGAAGATCCACCCCTTGCCCACACCGGGCGTCATTAGTCGTGAAACGAGCATACGAATCAAGTGGAAGTCGAGCAGCATGAAGCCGCCGCGAGCGTCAGTGCGACGGCCGACACGCTGATACGCGAAGTGCTGACCGTGCGTAACGTCGTCACGTCCGCACCGCCGTCACCGGGCCGCGTCGCGGTCGCCGCTCGAGCCGAGCACCCTGAGGATCTGGCGCACGCCCACGACCAGCGCCGCGATCGACAGCAAGAGCGTGAACAGCGGCGCAGTCGACAGCCAGCGGTCGAGGTAGTAGCCGACCAGCAGGCCGGCCGCGATGCGCCAACCGAGGCTCCAGGCCAGGCCGAGCAGCTCTACGTTGCCTGCCGGCTCGCCCACGGCCACCGCCGCGCTCAGCGGCTCGACGCGAGCGCGCGGCCGAGGGCGGCGATGGTGCGGTCGATGTCATCGTCGCCGTGGGCGGTCGAGACGAACCAGACCTCGAACTGCGACGGCGGCAGCCACACGCCCTCGTCGAGGGCCGCGCGAAAGAACCGTGCGTGCCGTCCGGTGTCGGCTCGAAGAGCGTCGTCGTAGCCCCCGACCCGTTCCACGCCGAAGAACAGCGTCATCAGCGATCCCACCCGCTGGACGCAGGCCTTCTCGCCGTCGAGAGCCGCGACCACGCCGCGCTCCAGACGCGCGGCCCGGTCGTCGAGCCCGGCGTACGGGTCGGTACGCTCCAGCTCCTCGATCGCGGCCAGCCCGGCCGCAACTGCGAGCGGGTTGCCGGACAGCGTGCCGGCCTGGTACACGGGGCCCGCCGGCGCGATGCGTTCCATGATGTCGGCGCGGCCGCCGTACGCGCCCACCGGCATGCCCCCGCCGATGATCTTGCCGAGACACGTCAGATCGGGCGTGATCCCGCACAGCCCCTGGTACCCGCCGAGCCCGATCCGGAATCCGCTGATGACCTCGTCGAAGACCAGCAACGCGCCGCTTTCGTCGCACAGGCGGCGCAGGCCGGCGAGAAAATCGGTGGCCGGCGGCACCACACCCATGTTGCCCGCGACCGGCTCCACGATGACGGCCGCGGTGCGGTCGGACAGCACCCGGCCCACAGACTCGAGGTCGTTGTACGTCGCGAGCTGCGTGAGACCGGCCACCTCGTCGGGGACGCCGGGAGAGTCGGGAACGCCGAGTGTGGTCGCGCCCGAGCCGGCGCGTACCAGAAGCCCGTCGGCGTGGCCGTGGTAACAGCCGGCGAACTTCACGATCTCGGGCCGGTCGGTGAACGCGCGCGCGAGTCGCAGCGCGCTCATCGTCGCCTCGGTTCCCGAGCTGACCAGTCGCACGCGCTCGATCGACGGCACGTTGCGCACCAGCGCCTCGGCCAGCCTCACCTCGCCCTCGGTCGGCGCACCGAAGCTCGTCCCGCTTTGCAGAGAGGCCTCGATCGCCGCCAGCACCACCGCCGGTGCGTGGCCAAGGATCATCGGTCCCCACGAGCCGACGTAGTCGATGTAGTCGCGACCGTCTACATCCGTGATCCGCGAGCCGGCCGCCGAGGCAACGAATCGGGGGGATCCGCCGACCGCCGACCACGCGCGAACCGGCGAGTTCACGCCGCCGGGAATGCAGCGAAGCGCGCGGGCGAAGAGCTCTGCAGATCGTTTCTCCGTCATCGATTCGTTTTCACCCCACAAGGGTGAAAGGTAACGCACAGCGACCAGGCGCGTCGTAGCCGAGCTAAACCAAGGTTGACGGCGATCTGCAAGCCGACTTCCTTGCAACTCGGATCGTAACGCACTATGCGGGCGAGACGCTGGGGCGCTGCGTCGCAGACACGGTTGCTGGCTTGCGCGGTCTCATCGGCCGCCACGCCGACCGCCAGCGATAACGAGTTATCCACAGCCGTGGATAACCATGTGCATAAGCTGGGGTGGTGGGGTGGACAAGAATCCCGAATCTAATCTGAAAAGCCTGTGGAAACGCGCAGTTACGCCCCTCAGGTCGCGCCTCGGGGCCGACGACTATGCGACCTGGATCGAGCCCATGCGGCCGATCGCCGATGCCGACGGTATCATCGAGGTCGTCGTACCGAACCGGCTGTTCGCATCGTGGGTCGAGGACAACTTCCTCGACGAGCTCGCCAGCTCGTGGGTGGAGACGGCCGGCAGGCAGACACGCTTCCGCTTCACGTGGGGCGACGACCAGGTGCAGGGCGAGCTGTTTCGTGGCGCGTCGGCAGCCGCCGCGGGCGCAGCGTCCGACGAGGCAGCGGCCGGGCCTGCCGCTGCCGCCAGCGGCCAGACTCGCACGAAGACCCGCAGCGGCGGGCTGATCTCTCGATACGATTTCACGAGCTACGTCGTCGGCCAGAGCAACCAGTTCGCGCGCGCGGCCGCCATCGCCGTGGCCGGCCAGCCCGGCACGCTCTACAATCCGTTCTTCCTGTTCGGCGGGGTCGGCCTGGGCAAGACACACCTCGTCAACGCCATCGGCAACGCGATCGTCGACGAGAACGAGTCGGCCCGCGTGCTGTTCATCAGCGCCGACACGTTCACGAACCAGCTCATCGACGCGATCTCGCGCAACAAGAGCCAGGAGTTCAAGAACCGGATGCGTCGCATCGAGGTCCTCATCCTCGACGACGTGCAGTTCCTTGCCGGCCGCGAACGCACGCAGCAGGAGTTCTTCCACATCTTCAACGCCCTGTACGAGAGCGGCCGCCAGATCATCCTCACCTCGGACAAGTTCCCGCACGAGATCCACGGCCTAGAGGAACGGCTGTGCAATCGCTTCGGCTGGGGCCTGGTGGCCGACATCCAGCCGCCCGACGGTGAGACCCGCGTAGCGATCCTCGAGCGCAAGGCGCGCGACGAGGGCATCAACGTGCCGATGCCGGTTCTCAGCTTCGTCGCGTCGCGCTTCGAGTCGAACATTCGCGACCTGGAGGGTGCGCTCACACGATTGAGCGCGTGGGCCTCGCTCAACCGGTGCGAGATCACGCTCGAGCTGGCCGAGCGCCTGCTCGGCGACAGCGCACGCGGCGCGGCCAAGGGCCTGACGCTCGAGGAGGTCGACACCCGCGTCACCAGCCACTTCGGGCTCAAGCCCGGCGAGCTGCAGGCCAGGCGCCGCACACGCAAGGTGGCCGAGGCGCGCCAGGTCGCGATGTACATCATGCGCCACCATGCCGGCGCGTCGTTCCCCGCCATCGGCGAGTTCCTGGGCGGACGCGATCACTCCACAGTCGTCCACGGCTGTCAGGCCGTACAGAAGCGCTGTGCCGAAGAGCCGCGATTTCGCAGCATGGTCGAGGCGCTCCTGCGCATCCTGGGGTGTGGATAACACTTGAGTACTTTGTGTCCGCCGTGGGCGCAGCTTCCCTTCCACGCCCGATCGGAACAAGTTATGAGCCGACGAGCACACGACACGCACAGGACCGGTGCGGAAAATACTCCAGGTCCGGCAGCGAGTTGAGCGGGATATCCACGGAACTGCGCTTCCATACAACAGCAGCAGGATAAAAGAACTCTACTGAGAAAACGGATCTGCAATGAACGTCACCATCGAGCGCGAAGCCATTCTACGAATTCTCTCCCGCACCCAAGGAGTCGTGGACAAGAGACACTCCATGGCGGTGCTCACGAACGCGCTGGTCGAGGCGAAGGACAACCAGATCCACGTCGTCGCCACCGACCTCGAGGTGAGCCTGCGGCAATCGTGTACAGCCAAGGTCGCCACGGCCGGACGCGCAGCCGCTTCGGCGCGAACGCTGTTCGAGATCGTGCGCGAGTCGACGGCAGAGGAGATCTCGATCGAAACCCTGGACAACCAGTGGATAGGCGTTTCCTACGGCACCTCGAACTTCAAGCTCATGGGAATCAATCCCGACGAGCACCCCGGCATGCCGGCCGCCTCGGGTAACGGTGCGAAGAAGGTTTCTCTCGAGCTCGACGTGGGCGACTTCTCCGAGATGATCCGCAAGACCGTGTTCGCAGTTTCCAGCGACGACACGCGCTCGAATCTGGCCGGCGTGTATCTGGACGCCGCGCCGACCAAGGGCTCACTTCGCATGGTCGCCACCGACGGTCATCGCCTGGCGCTCATAGACCGCGCCGCCGGTGGTGCTACACCGACCGAGGGGGTGATCCTGCCCCGCAAGGGCCTTGCCGAGGTCGGCAAGATGCTCGCCGACGAGACCGGCGCCGTCACGCTGTCGCTGATCGGCAACGAGGCAATGATCGAGATCGGCGACTCGCTGCTCAGCATGCGCCTGGTGGAGGGAAGCTTTCCCGAGTACCAGAAGGTGGTGCCGGAGAGCACCGAGCACGATATCCGTCTCGACCGGGACACACTGCTGCACACCTTGCGACGTGTCTCTATCCTCTCCTCGGAGCGCGCCCGCGGTGTGCGTTTCAAGCTCAGCCCGGGGACGCTCGAGATCTCGGCGAACAACCCCGACATGGGCGAGGCGAGCGAGCAGCTGCCGATCGAGTATGGCGGCGGCGAGATGGAAGTGGGGTTCAACGCCCGCTATCTGATCGACGTTCTGGGGGTGACCACGGAGGGCAGCGAGATCGAGCTGGGGCTCGGCGACGAGCTCAGCCCTGGCCTCATTCGTAGCGACGACAAGGGCTACTGCTACGTTGTGATGCCGATGCGAATATGAGCGCCCGGAACCGCTCCGCATCGACAGTCCAGAACCGCTTGCAAACACTGTAATTTCAAGGCTTTTCCGGCGCTCGGAAGTTTTACATTCCGGGCCGTTCTTGATAGCGTTCCGGTCGTCTCGAACGCGCTCGATGCGAGCCTCCGGTAGTCACCTGGCAGGGCTCGAACCGGGTGCAGCGTCTGACAGTTTTTTGCGTCTGAATCGAAGTCCTCTCGCGCCCTGATGACACAGAAAGCTAGCGACACGACCGCCTCTGACACGCCGCCCGAGCTGCCATCCGAGGCCGCCGGCGGTGGGAACGGCGCCGCCTACTCCGCCGAGAACATCAAGGTCCTCGAGGGCCTGGAGGCCGTTCGTAAGCGGCCGGGAATGTACATCGGCGACACCGGCGAGCGTGGCCTGCATCACCTCGTCTTCGAGGTCGTCGACAACTCGATCGATGAAGCGCTCGCCGGCTTCTGCGACGAAGTCCAGGTCGAGATCCACGTCGACAACAGCATCACGGTCAGCGACAACGGTCGCGGCATACCCGTGGACATGCATCCCACGGAGGGTGTGTCGGCGGCGGAGGTCGTTCTCACCAAGCTCCACGCGGGCGGCAAGTTCGAGAAGAGCTCGTACAAGGTCTCCGGCGGCCTGCACGGTGTCGGCGTGTCGGTCGTCAATGCGCTGTCGGAATGGCTCGAGGTCGAGATCCGTCGCGACGGCGAGGTGTATTCGCAGCGTTACCGGCGTGGCGATCCGGAGAAGGCGCTGGAGCAGACGGGCACGACCGAGAAGACCGGCACGACGGTCAAGTTCGCTCCCGACCCCGAGATCTTCGAAGCCACGGAGTACCGCCTCGACATCCTCGCCAGTCGCCTGCGCGAGCTCGCGTTCCTCAATCGTGGCGTGCTTATCAAGCTCGAAGACGAACGCGAGGGCGGGAAGCAGCAGGAGTTCTTCTACGAGGGCGGCATCGTGTCGTTCGTCGAGCACCTCAATCGCTCGAAGAACGCCGTACACAACGACGTCATCTACCTCAGCGGTGAGCGCAACGACGTGGCGATGGAAATCGCCATGCAGTGGAACGACGGCTACGCCGAGAACGTCTACACGTTCGCGAACAACATCAATACGATCGAGGGCGGCACGCATCTGAGCGGCTTTCGCTCGGCGCTCACGCGCACCGTCAACGCCTATGCCGTCGCGAACAGCCTGTTCAAGAAGGGCGAGGAGAATCTCGAAGGCGAGGACGTTCGCGAGGGCCTCGTCGCGGTCATCTCGGTCAAGGTTCCCGAGCCCCAGTTCGAGGGACAGACCAAGACCAAGCTCGGCAACAGCGAGATCAAGGGTCTGGTCGAGGCGCTGATCAACGAGAGCCTGTCGACGCACTTCGAGGAGCACCCGGGCGACGCGAAGCGGATCATCGGCAAGAGCATGGAGGCCAAGCGCGTGCGCATGGCCGCCCGCAAGGCCAAGGATCTGGCGCGCCGCAAGGGAGCGCTCGATTCGGCGTCGCTGCCCGGCAAGCTGGCCGACTGTCAGGAACGGGATCCGTCACTGTCCGAGCTGTACATCGTCGAGGGAGATTCGGCAGGCGGCTCGGCCAAGCAGGGACGCGATCGTAGCAACCAGGCGATCCTGCCGCTGCGCGGCAAGATCCTCAATGTGTGGAAGGCACGCTTCGACCGGATGATATCCTCGCAGGAGATCCGGGTCCTGATCACGGCTCTCGGAACCGGCGTGGGCGAGAACGAGAAGTCCATCGACAAGCTTCGCTACCACACGATCATCATCATGACGGACGCGGACGTCGACGGTTCGCATATCCGCACGTTGCTTCTCACGTTCTTCTACCGGCACTTCTTCGAGCTGTTCGAGAACGGCCACATCTACATCGCGCAGCCGCCGCTGTTCCGCGTGAAGAAGGGCAAGTCCGAGATGTACCTGAAGGACGAGGCGGCGCTGGCCGACTACCTGATCGATCTCGGCGTCGAAAACATCGAGGTGAAGTCGGAAGGCGGCGCGAAGTCGGTTTCCGGTGAGCCGCTCAAGAGCGCGCTGAAGACGCTCGCCGACATCGACAATCTACTTACGGTACTCGAGAAGAAGAAAGCCCACCGTGTGATCTCGTGGCTCGTAGCCGCCGATAACTCGATCGAGCCCGAGCTGCTTGCCGACGCCGCCAGACTGCGCGAGGCGATGGCACATATAGAGGCGAACGTGGAAAAGTCGGCGCCCGATCTGCTGCCGATCTCCGTTCGCTACGTCGATGACACCGAACACGGCTGCGAGAAAGCGCTGATCTCCACGAAGCTCAACGGATCCGTCGGCGATACGGTCGTCGATCGTGAGCTTCTCGAGCTCCCGGAGTTCGTACGCCTGCGCAGGCTCCTGTCCAGGCTTTCCGATCTCGGCGAACCACCGTACTCGATCCACTCGGGTGGCGACGACGTGACCGCCGGTAGCCTGACCGAGCTGCACGACCTGATCATGGCCGCCGCTCGCAAGGGGCTCGATGTCCAGCGCTACAAGGGACTGGGAGAGATGAACCCCGAGCAGCTGTGGGAGACGACCATGGATCCCGAGAAGCGCACGTTGCTTCAGGTGACCATCGAGGACGCCGTCGCGGCCGAGGAGATTTTCTCCACGCTCATGGGTGACGAGGTGGAAGGGCGCCGTCGCTTCATCGAGGACAACGCGCTCAACGTGCGTAACCTGGACGTGTAGTCGGTGGACTCCGCGCAGAAGCCGGGCCGCATACCGGTCAACATCGAAGACGAGATGCGTACGTCCTACATGGACTACGCGATGAGCGTCATCATCGGACGTGCGCTTCCCGACGTCCGAGACGGTCTGAAGCCGGTGCATCGTCGCTGCCTGTTCGCGATGCAAGACCTCGGCAACTCCTGGAACCGTGGCTACAAGAAGTCGGCGCGCATCGTCGGTGACGTGATCGGCAAGTACCATCCACATGGTGACTCGGCGGTCTACGACACGATCGTCCGGCTCGCCCAGGACTTCTCGATGCGCTATCCGCTCATCGACGGTCAGGGCAACTTCGGGTCGGTCGACGGCGATTCGGCGGCGGCGATGCGCTACACCGAGGTGCGCATGTCGCGCATCTGCAGCGAGGTGCTGGCGGACATCGACAAGGAAACAGTCGACTTCGTCCCGAACTACGACGATACGACCAGCGAGCCGGCGGTCATGCCGTCGAAGCTGCCGAACCTCCTCGTCAACGGTTCCTCGGGCATCGCCGTCGGCATGGCGACGAACGTGCCGCCGCACAACCTGTGCGAGGTGGTCGACGCTCTGCTCGCCCTCATCGAAGAACCGGGCCTCTCGATCACACAGCTCATGCAGATCGTCACCGGTCCCGATTTTCCGACCGGCGGACTGATCCAGGGTCGCAGCGCGATCGGTGAGGCCTACACCACGGGGCGCGGGATCCTCCAGGTACGCGCCCGCGTCGAAACCGAGGAGAACGAGCGCACGGGCAAGGCGCGGATCATCGTCACCGAGATCCCGTATCAGGTTAACAAGTCACGCTTGCTCGAGAAGATCGCCGAGCTGGTCAACGACAAGCGCATCGAGGGCATCTCCGATCTGCGTGACGAGTCCGATCGCAACGGCATGCGGATCGTCATCGAGCTCAAGAAGGATGCGATCGCCGACGTCGTGCTCGCCAATCTGTACAAGCACACGCCGATGCAGGACTCGTTCGGCATCATCATGCTGGCGCTCGTAGACGGCCGGCCGCGGCTGCTCACTCTCAAGGAGATGCTGCAGCTGTTCATCGCGCACCGCAAGGAAATCGTAACGCGCGCGACGGCGTACGACCTGCGCAAGGCAGAGGCCAGGATCCACATCCTCGAGGGTCTCAAGATCGCTCTCGACAACCTCGACGCCGTCATCGAGCTCATCCGGGCCGCCAAGGACGCGGCGACTGCCAAGGCGCAGCTCATGGAGCGCTTCGAGCTCAGCGAGATCCAGTCGCAAGCCATTCTCGACATGCGATTGCAGCGCCTGACCGGGCTCGAGCGCGACAAGATCATCGCCGAGTACGAAGAGGTCAAGGCGCTGATCGCGCGCCTGCGGCAGATCCTGAGCGACGAGCGGGAAGTGTACAAGATCGTGTCGGGGGAGCTGACAGAGCTTCGCTCGACCTACGGCGACGCCCGCCGCACCGACATCGTCGAGGCGACGAGCGACATCAATCTCGAGGACATGATCGTCGAGGAGGACATGGTCGTGACCGTGTCCCACGAGACCTACATCAAGCGCAACCCGGTTTCCCTCTACCGGCAGCAGCGCCGCGGCGGCCGCGGCTCGACGGGCGCGTCGACGAAGGGCGACGACTTCGTCGAGCACATGTTCGTCGCGTCCACGCATTCCTATCTCATGTTCTTCACGAATCGGGGCCGCGTGTACTGGAAGAAGGTATACCAGCTACCGCAGGCCGGTCGCGCTGCGCGCGGCAAGGCGATCGTGAACCTGCTGCCGCTCGAGCCCGGCGAGAAGCTGTCGGCCTTCCTGCCCGTCCGCGAGTTCACCGACGGCCACTACATTCTGTTCGCCACGGCCAAGGGTACGGTCAAGAAGACATCGCTCATGCAGTACGCCAGGCCGCGCGCGGCCGGCATCATCGCGATCAATCTCGACGACGACGACGAGCTAATCTCCGTTCGCCTCACCGATGGCAGCCAGCAGGTAGGTCTGTCGACGCGCAGTGGAATGCTGGTGCGCTTCGAGGAGACCGAGGTGCGGCCGATGGGGCGCAACGCGGGCGGCGTGAAGGGTGCCAGCCTGGTCGGTGACGATCGCGTGGTATCGATGGACGTCGTTCAGCCCGGGGCATCGCTGCTCACCGTGTCGGCAAACGGCTACGGAAAGCGTTCGCTCACCGACGACTACCGGCTCGTGCATCGCGGCGCCAAGGGCGTGTTCACGATGAAGTGCAGCGACAGGACCGGCCCGGTGGTCGGCGTCGTGCAGATCGTCGGCGAGGACGAAGAGGTCATGCTCGTCACCAACGGCGGCAAGCTCATACGCATCGCCACGAGCGACGTGCGCGTCATCGGCCGCAACACCCAGGGCGTGCGGCTCGTGAAGCTCGGCGACGACGACGCGGAACAGGTCGTGTCGGTCGCGCCGGTCGCCGAACAGGATGTGGGCGGGGGAGCGGAGCCGGCCGTGGACGGTGAGCCCGGTGACGTGACGGCCGAGGACCTGGCGGACGAGCTCGGCAGCGACGCCGACGACGCAACGTCTGACGAAGACGGCGACTGAGGAGGGGTTTCGCGTGGGCGTGAGGGTCGGTGTCGTCGGCGCGGGTAGCTGGGGTACCGCACTCGCAAGCGTACTGGCGGCCAACGGCCACGACGTGACGATCTGGTCGCGGGGTGACGAGGTCGCCGACCTCATCAACAAGCGCCACGAGAACCGCGTCTACCTTCCGGGGGTCGCACTACCCAAATCGCTACGCGCGACGACGACTCTGTCCGAGGCGCTCGAGGGCACAAAGCTCGTGGTGATGGTTGTGCCGTCACACGCGATGCGCGAGACGGCCGTCCTCGCTGCGCCCACCATCTCCCCTGATACGATCGTCGTGTCTGCCAGCAAGGGGATCGAGGACGAGGGCGGCGCGACGATGTTCGAGGTTCTCGCGAGCACGCTCGGCAACCGCGAGCGCATCGGCGTGATCTCGGGCCCGAGCTTCGCAGCCGAGGTCTGCGCAGCGCAGCCGACGGTCGTGGTGGCGGCCGCGCCGACGCAGGACGTCGCCGAACAGATCCAGGCCTGGTTCCATTCCACCCGCGCGCTGCGCGTGTACAGCAGCACCGACGTCATCGGCGTCGAGATCGGCGGCGTCGTGAAGAACATCATGGCGATCGCCACCGGTGTGTCGGACGGCCTCGGCTACGGCCACAACGCGCGCGCTGCGATCATCACGCGCGGCCTGGCCGAGATCATGCGCCTGTCCGAGGCGCTGGGAGCGCGGCCCGAGACCTTGTCGGGGCTGTCGGGCATCGGCGATCTCGTGCTCACGTGCACCGGCGACCTGAGTCGAAACCGGCAGCTCGGGCTGCGCATCGGACGCGGCGAAAAGGTCGAGGACATCCTCGCCGGAATGCGCATGGTGGCCGAGGGTGTACGCAACACGAAGGCGGTGAAGCAGCTGGCCGACCGTGAGGGCATCGAGATGCCGATCGTCAATGCCGCCTACCGGGTGCTGTACGAGGGACTGCCGCCGAGCGACGTGCTTGCGGAGCTGTTCGGGCGCAGCTTGAAGCCGGAGTTTCGGTAGGTTTTTTCCGGACCGGGATTCGTCGGCGCTCGCCAGCTCGCGCCGACCGCGCCAACTCCGCGCAAAAACAAGCGAAAAATTGACAACCCGGCGATGCCGTGCCAGGTTGCGGCCGTTAGAGATCGGCCGGTGGTCATCCCGTAGGGGGACCGACCACCTCCAGGAAACGAGCTACCGTGAAGAGAACGTTCCAACCGAGCAATGTTCGGCGCAGGCGACGGCATGGATTCCGGGCCAGAATGGCCACGCCGGGCGGGCGAAGTGTTCTTCGCAACCGCCGGGCCAAGGGACGAAAGCGTCTTGCCGTCTCGACACCGCCCAAGCGCTCGAGAGGATAGCGTAGACAGGCTCTTTCCGCGCACGCGTCGGCTCCGGAAGCGACGGGACTTCCTCCGGATCCAGCGTCAGTACCGCGGCAAGGGCCTCGACAAGAAGCTTGAACGGAAGAGCCCTCACTTTGTCGTGATCCTGGCCTCCGGCCCCGAGCCGGAGTGCAGGCTCGGCGTGACCGTGAGCCGCAAGGTCGGCTCGGCGGTGCAACGCAACGCGATAAAGCGCAGGGTGAGAGAATTTTTCAGGAATCATCGACACAAGTTGCAGCCGGCCCATGACCTCTTGATCATTGCCCGGGCGGGCGCGGACAAGCTGAGCTACAGGGATGTCGAGTCGGAACTTGCGCAGGTACTGGGGACAGCAATTGACTGAAGGCCCCATGCACGCGATATCAGGACCCCGGCCAGACCCCGTTACACGTCATCTCGGTGCCACGCTGATCGCATTGATCGGCGCTTACCGGCGAATCGTCTCGCCGATGCTGGGACCGACCTGTCGATTCCATCCCTCCTGCTCATCGTATGCCGTCGAAGCAATCCACCGCTACGGTCCGTTCGGTGGGTCCGCCCGCGCTTTCGCGCGTCTTGCTCGCTGCCACCCGCTCAACGAGGGCGGGTACGACCCGGTGCGGTAGCGAGGACGAGGTTCAGACCAGGCTGCGGCCCGTGGAGGCCGCAGGGTGGAGCAGAGAGCACTACTCGCATTCGTAATTTCGCTGATCATCCTGATCGGCTACCAGGCACTGTTCATACCGGCGCCACAAGCGCCGCCAGCGCCCGAGGTCACCGGTGCGCCTTCCGCACCGGCGCCGGCGCAGTCGTCCGGGTCTGCACCCGCTGAGGTCGCCGACGTCGCGCCGCCGGGCGGCCAGCCCGCTTCGCCGCCGGCCATCCGGCGCCCGCCCTCGGCCCCGGAGAAGCTCGCCACGGTCGAGACCGAGCTGTTCCGGGCCGTCTTCTCGTCGTACGGCGGCCGCCTCAAGCACTTCGAGCTGAAGGACTACGCTCTCACGGCGGGCGCGGAGAGCCCTCCGCTCGACATGGTGGTCTCCGAGCGAGTGCTGCCGCTGGGGCTGTACTGGCGTGCGGGCGACGGTGCGGTGATGGGTGATCGTGACGTCGTGTACGACGTCACCGTCGACCGCGAGCGCGTGGGCGCGGGCGAGCGCGCGACGGTGACGTTGACGGCCGCGACTGACGCCGGCGCGCGTCTGACCAAGCGCCTGACGATTGATGGCGACAGTTACGTGCTCGGCTTCGAGGCCGATGTAGACGCCCAGGGCGATCCGGCGCTGGGCGTGGCCTGGGCGCGCAGCGCGCCTCGCGAAGCTGCGGGACGGATGGGCGGGACCGAGGGACCCGCGGTGCTGGTGGGCGGTGAGCTCGAGGCAGAGCAGTCGTACGGTCTCGATGAGATCGTGTTCCACAAGGGAGTCGTGAGCTGGGCCGGCTATGCCGACCACTACTTCCTGGCGGCGTTCTATCCCGACCAGCCGACCGAGCTGAGCTTCGTCGCCGATCCGTCCACGCCCGGGTCGGTCGAGGCGCAGCTCTGGAACGAGATCGCCGATGGGCGGGTTGCCTACAACCTGTTCATAGGTCCGAAGCGCATTCGCATGCTCGGCGAGCTCGGGCATGCGCTCGATCGTGCGGTGGATCTCGGCTGGTTCACGGTGGTGGCCCGACCTCTGCTGGAGTTCCTGTTCCTGATCCACCGGGTCACGGGCAACTACGGCTGGGCCATTCTGCTGCTGACCATCGCGATCCGCGTCGTCTACTATCCAATCAACAAGAAGCAGGTCGGTGCCATGAAGGCCATGCAGCGCATCCAGCCCGAGCTCAAGAAAATCCAGGAGAAGTACAAGGACGATCGCGAGCGGCTGAACAAGGAGATGATCGAGACGTATCGCCGGCACAAGGTGAATCCGATGTCCGGATGCTGGCCGATGCTCTTGCAGATCCCCGTGTTCATCGGCCTCTACAACGCGTTGATGCAGGCGATCGAGCTTCGCCACGCGCCGTTCTTCGGCTGGATCACCGACCTCTCTCAGCCGGACCGGCTCGGATCGTTGCCGATCCCGTTCGTCGAGCCGCCCGGTATTCCGGTCATGACGTTGCTGATGGGCGCCAGCATGATCATCCAGCAGCGCATGACGCCCTCGATGGGAGATCCGACCCAGCAGCGAATGATGATGCTGATGCCGGTCTTCTTCACCGTGTTCTTCGTCAACATGCCAGCCGGTCTGGTTCTGTACTGGTTTGCCAACAACGTTCTGATGATCGGGCAGCAGTACATGACCAACCGAGCGTCGGCCTAGGAGTTCTTCATGTCCACGACCATAGAAGCGCAAGGCGTCACCGTAGAGGAAGCGATCCAGGTCGCCCTCAACCGTCTCGGTGTCGCGCGTGACCGCGTCGAGATCGAAATCGTTCACCACCCACGCTCCGGCTTCCTCGGCATCGGCGCGCGTCGTGCCAAGGTGCGGGCGACGCTTCGCAAGGGTGCGTTCGAGGACGGAGAGGAGTTCGACATGGCCACCGGCGAGCGCACCACGCGCAGCCGCCGCGGCCGTCGCCAGACTCGCCGTCGCCGCGGAGGACGACGGCAGTCGGGCCGCGGAGGTGGACAGGAGCAGGGCGAGGGGCAGGACGCACGCGGCCGGCAGGGCGACGGCCAGGAAAGCCGCGGTCGCGTCGGCGGCGGCCGGCAAGAGGGGCGCGGTCGCCAGGGCGGCGGCGGTCAGGACGGGCAGCGCGGCCGGCAGGGAGGCCCGTCGCAGCAAGCACGTGGCCGCGGCCGTGGCGGTGAAGGTCAGCAGGGTCAGCAAGGTCAGCAGGGTCAGCAAGGTCAGCAAGGTCAGCAAGGTCAGCAGGGCCAGCAGGGCCAGCAGGGCCAGCAGGGTGAGCGCGGCGATGCCGCGGAGCGGACCGAAGGGTCGCGCTCGCGTCGAGGCCGAGGCCGAGGACGTGGCCGCGGCCGCGGTCGTGGTGGCGAGGGCCAGCAAGGTTCGGAACGGACACAGCGAGGCGCGGCCGAGCAGTCGGCTGCGGGTGACCAGCGAGCCGCTCGCGAGCGACCGGCCGCTGGCGAGCCGCCCCGCGGTGCCGGCAGCGCGCCCGCATCGTCACCGGAACCGACCGCTTCGGGATCGGCACCTGCCGGGCCGCCACGGACTCCCGTCGCCGCGGCGACGGCGGAGCCCGCCCGGGCGCCGGTCACGAACGCAGGGGATGAGCCGGCCGCGCGGCTGGGCCGCGATGAGCTGTGCGCGCGTTCGATCGAGGTCGTCACCGAGCTGCTGCGGCGCATGGCGTTCGCCGCCGAGGTGAGCGGCGAGATCGACGAGTCCGAGGGCGAGATCGTGGTGCGTGTTCGCACCGATGCCGAGGGTCTGCTCATCGGTCGGCGCGGCCAGACGCTCGATGCCGTCGAGCACCTGATCAACCGCATGGTCTTCACCGGCGAGCCGGGCTCGGACAACCGCGTGGCTCTCGATGTGGGCGGCTATCGTGACCGCCGCCGCGAGTCGCTCCTCGAGCTCGCCGAGCGTCTCAAGGAGCGAGCGCTGTCGCAGGGGCGTCGCGTGCAGGTCAGCCCGATGAGCCCGCGCGATCGCAAGGTACTGCAGGCCGCGTTCACCGGCGACGAGTCGATCGAGACTCGGGTGCTCGGCTCGGGTTTCTACCGCCGCGTGCTCATCGTGCCGAGTGGCGTCGACGAATCGTCGGAGCCGATCGACGAGGTGAGCGCGGACGCGGCGCGCGGCGCCGACGACGCGGACAGCGCGCCGGTCGACGAGCCCGCCAGCTAGCTGTCCCGTGTCGAAAACTCGTCACCAGGATCCCGGGCCGGCTGACCACGACCTCCTGGCAACGAGCTTCTGACACAGGACACCGGCTTGTATCGCGCCGATACGATCGTAGCGTGCGCGACGCCGCCAGGCCGCGGCGCCATAGCGGTGGTACGCGTGAGCGGGCCGCTGGCGCTGACGCTGGCGGGGCGACTGTTCCGATCGCACGCGGCGTCCCCCGCCCCCGCGCGCCATCTCGAGCATGGAGCATTCCTGGCCGCGGCCGGCGGCGAGCCCATCGACGACGTCTTGCTCGTGCGCATGCCCGCGCCGCGTAGCTACACGGGAGAGGATGTGGTCGAGATCCACTGTCACGGATCTCCGGTCGTCGTGGAGCTCGTCGTCGCGGCGGCGATCGGTGCGGGTGCCCGTGCCGCCGAGCGTGGCGAGTTCACCCGTCGTGCGGTGCTCAATGGTCGAATCGACCTGGCGCAGGCCGAGGCCGTCGCCGACCTCATCGACGCGCGCGTCGAGGGCGGCGCGCGCGCGGCGTGGGGACAGCTACAGGGCGCGCTGTCGCAGCGACTCGGCGAGCTTCGTGGCGCGCTCGTCGAGGTGCTCTCCGACGTCGAGGCCAACGTCGATTTCTCCGACGAGGAGCTGCCCGAGGAGAGCGTCGCCGCGCGGACCGGGCTGCTGTCGAGCGTGACTGCGTCGATCGACGAGATGCTGGCCGCGTTCCCCGCGGCGCGCCGGCAACGTGAGGGCTACCGCACGGTGTTCGTGGGCCGTCCGAACGTCGGCAAGTCGAGTCTCGTGAACGCGTTGCTCGGACACGGCCGCATGATCGTCAGCGATGAGCCCGGCACCACCCGCGACAGCGTCGAGGAAGTGGTCGACCTCGGTGGCGCGGCGTTCGTGCTCACCGACACCGCGGGCCTGCGGCGCACGCCCGGTGCCGCCGAGCGAGCCGCCGTGGCGCGGTCTCGCGAGAAGATCCACGAGGCCGACATCCTCGTGACCGTGCTCGACGGCTCCACCGGCCTGGACGCACACGATCGCCAGCTGCTCGAGTCCACTGCCGGTCGCGTTCGCGTGGTCGTCGTCAACAAGAGCGACCTGCCCGATGCGATGTGCACCGACGACCGGTCCGCGCTCGATGAGGACCACGATGCCCCGGTCCGCGCGTCTGCGCTGACCGGGGAGGGATGCGCCGAGCTGGTCGCAGCGTTGAAGCGCCGGGCGTCCACCGAGCTCGGCGGCGATGCGCAGCCGGTCGGCATCAGCCGCGTTCGACACCGGGCGGCGCTCGAGGCCACGCGCGCGGCACTCGGTCGTGCGGGGCGCCTGGTGGCGGACGGAGACGACGCTGCGCTCGCGGCGCTGGAGCTCCGGACGGCCCTGACCGAGCTTGCCAGCATCACCGATCCCGTGGATAACGAGGACGTTCTCGACCGGATCTTCAGCACGTTCTGCATCGGCAAGTAATCGTGCATCACCACTGCCGGTGGCCGACATCACCATGGCGCAATCCACAGTCAGGCCCGACGGCTACGACGTGATCGTGGTCGGTGCCGGTCATGCCGGCATCGAGGCCGCGCTGGCGGCTGCGCGTTCGGGCTGCACCACGCTCATGCTGAGCATCGATGCCGACGCTGTCGGTAAGATGTCGTGTAATCCCGCCATCGGCGGAATCGGCAAGGGCCATCTGGTGCGCGAGATCGACGCGCTCGGCGGTGAGATGGGGCGTGCGATCGACGCCTGCGGTATCCAGTTCCGACGTCTCAACACGCGCAAGGGACCGGCCGTGCAGGCCTCGCGGGCACAGGCCGACAAGGCCCGGTACCGGGCGCGCATGAAGCGGGTGGTGGAGTCGACGCCACGGCTCGAGCTTGCCGAGGCCGAGGTGAAGAGTCTCGTCGTGCGCGGCGAGCAAGTGGCCGGCGTGGTGACCGACCGCTTCGGGCCGATCGCCGGACGCACCGTGGTGCTGACGACCGGAACGTTCCTCGAGGGTCTGATGCACGCGGGACACGAGCGCACGGCCGGCGGGCGTGCCGGCGACCGCCCCTCGCGCGGTCTGAGCGCTGCCCTGCGAAGCCTCGGTCTCGAGCTCGGCCGCCTCAAGACCGGCACGTGTCCGCGCCTCGACGCGCGCACCATCGACTACGGCTCGCTCGAGGTCCAGCCCGGTGACGAACCCGCGCCGCTGTTCTCGTTCGACGGCGACGGCCCCGCACTGCCCCAGATCAGCTGCCACCTCACGTACACGAACGCGATGACGCATCGCGTTATACGTGATAACATCGGGCGCAGTGCACTGTACGGTGGTGCCATCGCTGCGCGTGGGCCGCGTTACTGTCCTTCGATCGAGGACAAGGTTCTCAAGTTCCCGGACCGCGAACAGCACCGGATCTTCCTCGAGCCGGAGGGGCTGGACACGCACGAGGTCTATCCGAACGGCCTGTCGACGTCGCTGCCGCTCGACGTGCAGCGAGCGTTCGTGGCGACAATCGCGGGACTGGAGAAGGCCGAGATCGTGAGGCCCGGGTATGCGATCGAGTACGACTACGTCGTCCCGACGCAGCTGACGGCGACGCTCGAGACGCGCGTCGTCGACGGGCTGTTCATGGCCGGTCAGATCAACGGCACCACCGGCTACGAGGAGGCGGCGGCCCAGGGTCTGGTCGCCGGCGTGAACGCCACCCGCAAGGTGCGTGACGAACCGGGCTTCGTTCTCGGCCGCAGCGAGGCTTACATCGGTGTGCTCATCGATGACCTGGTCACGCGGGGGATCGATGGCGAGCCCTATCGCATGTTCACGTCACGGGCCGAGTTCCGACTTCTCCTCCGGGAGGACAACGCCGACGTCCGCCTCGCCGAGCAGGCGCTCACGCTTGGCCTCCTGCCGGCCTCACGGCAGGGCGGGGTCACGGCCAAACGGCGCGCGTTGAGCGCGGGACTCGAGGCTCTCCGGTCGACACCGGTCAACCCCGACGCCGCAACCAACGCCGCGCTGCGACGGGCCGGCGAGCCGCCGCTCGCGTCGCCCACCACGGCCTTCGACCTGATGCGACGGCCTGCGGTCGGTTTCGAGACGGTTGCCGAGATCGCGGGCCTGGTTCGCCCCGAGCGCGAGATCGAGATCCAGCTGGAGATCGCAGCACGCTACGACGGCTACATCCGCCGCCAGAACGACGAGGTGGAGCGGATGCGAGGCCTCGAACGAACCCGGCTACCGGCCGACCTGGACTATGCCGCGGTGGACGGACTGTCGGCCGAGGCAAGCGAGAAGCTCGAGCGGGTACGGCCGTGCTCGCTCGGTCAGGTATCCAGGATCGGCGGCGTCACCCCGGCGGCGCTCGCGGCCCTGGCCATACATCTCAAGAAGACCGGTAGCGTGTGAAGGGTGGGGGAGCCGAAGCCGAGCGCCTCGGCGAGGGCGCCCGCGGTATCGGGGTCGGGCTGAACGAGGACCAGGTCGAGGCCCTGATCGACTACCTCGATCGACTCTACCTCTGGAACGACTCCGCCGGTCTCACGCGCATCGACCGAGGTGATGCGGTCCGTCTCCACCTGCTCGACGCGCTCACGATCGTGCCCGCGCTGGCGGGAGCCACAGAGATCCTCGATCTCGGAACCGGTGCCGGTGTGCCAGGGATCCCGCTCGCGATCGCCGTGCCTGGCCTGCGCGTGACGCTGGTCGAGACCCGTCGCCGCAAGTGCAGCTTCCTGGCCGAGACGATCGGCGGGCTCGGACTCGTGGACTGTACGGTCATGGAGGAGGATGCCCATGTGCTGGCAGCATCGGGTCGCCGCTGGGAAGTCGTGACCGGTCGCGCATTCCTGGCGCCGCGCGGGCTCCTGGAGCTTGGGTCCCGGCTGCTCGGGCCGGCGGGTCGGGTAGTTGTCATGGGAGGACCGGGCCTGGACATGGCCGAGCTGGCGACCGTCGAGCCCATGCGGGCGGTTTACGAGCGGGAGCTGGTGCTGCCGGGGGGAAGCGAGCGCCGGACGGTGGTCGCGTTCGAACGGGGCCGGTGAGCCGGCGCCTCGGGGTCTCGGATGTTTCACGTGAAACATCGGGTGGGGGACCGTAGGAAGTGTTTCACGTGAAACAATGCTGGTCACCCGAACCGGCCGTCAAATGTTTCACGTGAAACAATGCTGGTCACCCGAACCGGCCGTCAAATGTTTCACGTGAAACACTTCTGACCCGGGCCACATCTGGTGCGCATTTCCGCCGACGGTCGTGTCTCGCTCCTCGCCGGCTCGGAGCTCGTTGTGACGACCGAACTCGCAATTCTCGCGGGCGTATGTTAATCGATAGATACCTGGCCTGTGCGCGTCGTGGCGGCGCGAAGTGGAGGTTGTGGCCGTGCGGAGACTGGTGGAAGGAGCGCCCGAGGCGCCGGTGAGCGGGTGGTCGATCGGCTGCCCCCGCATCCGATTCTATACAGGCGAGGGGCTCTGCGAGTTCTCGCGTCCCGATTCCGCCGTAGCGGTGGTGACCCGATGGCCCTCGTCATAGCGGTCGCGAACCAGAAGGGCGGTGTCGGCAAGACGACCACCGCCGTCAACCTGGCCGCCGCGCTCGCCCTCGACCAGCACCGGACCCTGCTCGTCGACTTCGATTCGCAGGGTAGTGCGTCGAGTGGCGTAGGGGCGAGGCAGGCAGGACCGCCGACCGTCTACGAGCTGCTGCTGGACACAGTCCCGGCGGCCGAGACCCTTCACCACACCGATCTCGCCGAGCTCGACGTGATTCCGGCGAACCGCGACCTCGCCGGCGCCGAGGTCGAGCTGGTGAGCTTGCCGTCTCGCGAGAGCCGGCTGCGAACCCAGCTCGACAAGCTGCGCGGGGGCTACGAGTTCATCATCGTCGACTGTCCGCCGTCTCTCGGCATGCTCACCTTGAACGCCCTGTGCGCGGCCGACTCTGTTCTCGTTCCGCTCCAGTGCGAGTTCTACGCGCTCGAGGGACTGAGCGCATTGCTCAACACGGTGGAGAGAATTCGCGGCACGTACAACCCGTGCCTGCGGCTGCAGGGCATCCTGCTCACCATGTTCGATGCCCGCACGTCGCTCAGCCGTCAGGTGGCCGAAGAGGTGCGCGGCCACTTCCCCGATCTCGTTTTCGACTCGGTGGTGCCGCGCAATGTGCGCCTGGGCGAGAGCCCTTCACACGGGTTGCCGGTGCTGCTCTACGATCCCACCTCGACCGGCGCGGAAGCGTATCGGCTGGTTGCAAAAGAATTGTTAAATCAAATACTTACGGGCTCCGCATCCGAGCGGGAGGACATCAAGAGCAGTGAAGAAGCCGGCATTGGGTAAGGGGCTCGACGCAATTCTTGGTGGCGCACCGCGTCAAACGGCTGCCACCGCGACCACGGGGACGCCGGCGCAAGGTGATGGGGCAGGCCGACCACTGGACGTCGCCATCGAGAAGGTGTCGGCCGGTCGCGGACAGCCTCGTCGTCACTTCGACGACGACGCGCTCGAGGAGCTGGCCGAGTCGATTCGCGAGAAGGGCATCCTGCAGCCACTGATCGTGACGGAGGCCAGCGGCGGCTTCGAGGTCATCGCCGGCGAGCGGCGGCTGCGAGCCGCCGCGAGGGCGGGGCTCGATCAGGTGCCGGTCATCGTCAAGGCCGATGTCTCGGCGCACGAGATCGTCGAGCTCGCGCTGATCGAGAACATCCAGCGCGAGGACCTGACGCCGATGGAGCAGGCGCGCGCCTATCAGCGGTTGCTCGACGAGTACGGCTACACGCAGGAGGAGGCCGCCAAGCGGGTCGGCAAGTCGCGGGCGGCAGTGGCGAACAGCATCCGCCTGCTGGGTCTGCCCTCGCAGGTGCGTGACTGTCTCGATGCGGGGGCGCTGAGCGAAGGGCACGCTCGTGCGCTGCTCGCGCTGCCGACCGCCGCCGCCCAGATCCAGCTCTCGCAGCGGGTCGCGCGCAAGGGGCTGTCTGTGCGCCAGACCGAGGAGCTCGTACGCGACGTCGCACGGCGCGGCGAGGAAGGATCGCAGAGCGCGAAGGCCGCGCCGACGGCGCGTGACAGCGCGGTGGCATCGGTCGAACGCAACCTGACGCGAGTGCTCGGCACGAAGGTCCGGATCAGCAGCAACGGGAAGGGGGGCAGCATCCGCATCGAGTACTACTCGACCGAAGAGCTGACCCGACTCGCCGATCGTCTCGGAACGTAACAGCACGGTTTTGACAACCCCGCCATCCGATGGTAGCCGGTCGCTGGTTCGCCGTCGGAACAGCTCGCGGCAACATTCCTAAAGTGGCCAGATAAAGCGGTCGGAGCCCGGGTCCGGCCCTGGCCCGGGCGGCCATCGTCGCCTCGGGTCAGCGCACACGGATCGTGAAGCGCGGCTGCCGACGGCATGTACGGTTGCAGCGGCCAAGCAAGGGGGAAAGGGGGCAGGTAGCGCCGGTCATGTTGGTTTTTCCGCCGGATTTCACCCTGGTCATACAGCTCGTAAGCTTCTTCGTCTTGCTTGCGATCCTCAATCGCTGGCTGTTCGCGCCGTTCGGCCTGCTGCTGGTCGAGCGTACCGCTCACACCGTCGGTGCCACCGAGGAAGCGGCGACGGCGACCGCGCGTGCCGACGAGCTCCGCATCGAGCTCGACGCCGACATGGCCAAGGCGCGGACCAGCGCGTCGGAGCACGCGGATTCGATCCGACGAGAAGCACGCGCTCGCGAAGCCGAGATCTTCGAGGCCGCCAAGCAAGATGCTGCCTCGCGGCTGGCCGATCTGAGGGCCGGCGTCGAAAAGGAACGGAGCGACGCGCAGGCAGCGCTGCGCGACGAGGCGACGGCCCTGTCGGGTCAGATGGTCGACGCCGTTCTCGGCGCCGGACGGGCAGGCTGACGGCCGCAGCGATGCGCATTCTCACGTTGCTCATCTGTTTCGCCCCGGCCCTCGCCATGGCCGCCGGCGGCGAAGGTCACGGCGACAGCCACACGACGACGGCGCAGTGGTTCACGCTCGGCTTCACGTTCGTCAACGCCATCCTGTTCTTCACGCTCATCCGGCACTACGCGCGCGCACCCCTGAAGGACTATCTCGTCGGGCGTCGCAAGGAGACGGTCGAGGCGATGGCCGAGGCGGCGAGGGCGAAGGAGGAGGCCGAGCGGCTCAAGCGCGAGTACGAGGAAAAGTTCGCCAGGCTCGACGAGACGCGCCGCTCGCTGGTCGAGGAGATCGAGACGATCGCGCGCGCCGATGCCGAGCGTGCCAGGGCGGCGGCCGAGGAGGCCGGCGAGCGCTTGCGCGCCGACGCCGAGCGTACCGCGAAGTCCGACCTCGAGCGTGCCCGTCGCGAGCTGCAGGCCGAGGCGGCGCGGCTGGCCACCGAGATCGCGTCGCGCGACATCCAGGCGCGCATGAGCGACGACGAGCGCAACCGTCTGCTGGGCGAATTCCTTCGACAGGTGGAGCAGAAGCAGTGACACCAGGATCGGTAGCGCGACGCTACGCCAAGGCTCTCTACGAGCTGGCCGCGGAAGAAGGCTCGGTCGAGCAGATCGCGACCGCGCTGGCCGAGATCGCGACGGCCGTCGCCGGCATCGACGCGAACAGCCTCGCGCCGGGGGTGCTCGACGCCGCCTCGCGGCGTGCCCTCGGCGAAGCGCTCGCGGGTCCGGTGGGTCCCGATTCCACGCTCGGCAAATTCCTCCGTCTCATCGTCGAACGCGACCGTGTGACGGAGCTGCCCGGCGTGCAGTTCTGGTTCGTCAAGCGCCTCGACGAAGAGGCAGGCAGGGTACGCGCGACGGTCACGGCGGCGAACGAGCTGACGGACTCGCAGACCGAGTCGATCGTCGCGGTGTTTCGACCGATCGCCGGACGCGACGTGCTGCCCGAGGTATCGAGCGATCCCGATCTGCTCGGCGGCGCGATCGTCGAGCTCGAGGGTCGCGTGTATGACGGCAGCGTGAAGACGCGTCTGGCGCGGCTGGCGGCTCGCATGGCCGGCGCCGGATGAGCGCCACGACAACGGACCGCAAGTCAGTTCGAACGATAGCGGGTAAGAGGAGTACGGATGCAGATCAAAGCGTCTGAGATCAGCGACATCATCAAGCAGCAGATCCGGGAGTTCGGCCAGGACGTCGAGGTTCGCGAGACCGGCAAGGTACTGTCGACCGGCGACGGCATCGCCAGGATTCACGGACTCGACCGCTGCGCGGCCGGCGAGCTGCTGCAGTTCGAGGGCGGCGTGTACGGCATGGTGCTCAACCTCGAGGAAGACAACGTCGGCGCGGCGGTCTTCGCCGACCCCGAGCAGATCCGCGAGGGCGCCGAGGTGCGCCGCACCGGCCGCATCGCCGAGGTTCCGGTCGGTGAGGAGCTGCTCGGCCGCGTGGTCGACGGGCTGGGCCAGCCGGTCGATGGCCTGGGCGATCTCGGAACCGACAAGACCCGTCGCGTCGAGGTGAAGGCGCCTGGCATCATCCAGCGCCAGCCTGTCGGTGAGCCGCTGCAGACCGGCATCAAGGCCATCGACGCGATGATTCCGGTCGGGCGCGGTCAGCGTGAGCTCATCATCGGCGACCGGCAGACCGGCAAGACGGCCGTAGCGATCGACACGATCATCAACCAGAAAGGCCAGGACGTGGTCTGCATCTACGTCGCCATCGGGCAGAAGCGTTCGTCGGTTGCGCAGGTCGTCGACCGGCTCAAGAAGCACGGCGCGATGGACTACACGATCGTCGTGGCCGCGACCTCGTCGGAGTCCGCACCGCTGCTCTTCCTCGCACCGTACGCCGGCGTGTCCATGGGCGAGTACTTTCGCGACAGCGGCCGTCACGCGCTCATCATCTACGATGATCTCTCCAAGCACGCCGTTGCCTACCGGCAGCTCTCGCTGTTGCTGCGGCGGCCGCCGGGGCGCGAGGCGTTTCCGGGAGATGTCTTCTACCTCCACTCGCGACTGCTCGAGCGTGCCGCGAAGATGAGCGACGGCGAGGGCGGCGGATCGCTGACGGCGCTGCCCATCATCGAAACCCAGGCCGGTGACGTGGCCGCGTACGTCCCGACCAACGTCATCTCGATCACCGATGGGCAGATCTATCTCGAGACCGACCTGTTCTTTTCCGGCGTGAGGCCGGCGGTGAACGTCGGTCTGTCGGTCTCGCGCGTCGGTGGCGCCGCGCAGATCAAGGCCATGAAGCAGGTCGCCGGTACCATGCGTCTCGATCTCGCCCAGTTCCGCGAGATGGCGGCGTTCGCCCAGTTCGGTTCCGACCTCGATCCTGCCACGCAGAAGCAGCTCGCGCGCGGCGAGCGGCTGGTCGAGATCCTCAAGCAGGATCAGTACGTACCGCAGAGCGTCGCGCGCCAGATCATCACGATCTACGCGGCGACGAACGGCTACGTCGACGAGGTCGACGTGTCGAAGATCCGCCGGTTCGAGTTGGAGCTGAACAGCTTCGTAGAGAACTCACACCCCGAGCTCCTCGACCTGATCGTCAAGGAGGGCAAGCTGAGCGACGCGGTGAAGGAGAAGCTCGAAGCCGTGCTGGACGAGTTCAAGAACATCTTCGCGTGAGGATCGGTGGCTAACCTCAAAGAGATTCGCAGGCGAATCGGCTCGGTTCGCAACACGCAGCAGGTCACGAAGGCCATGAAGATGGTCGCGGCGGCCAAGCTGCGTCGTGCCCAGGAGGCCGCCGAGAACGCGCGTGCGTACTCCGACAAGCTGACGGCGTTGCTGCAGAACCTCGCGACCGCCGGCGAGTCGGCCCAGCATCCCATGCTGCAGCCCGGTGCGGATGCACCTGCGCACGTGATCCTGCTCACGGCCGACCGCGGTCTGTGCGGCGGCTACAATGCAACCGTCGTCCGACTGGCGGAAACGTTCCTGGCGAGCGAGCAGGGCAAGGACGCGACGGTCACCGTGTGCGGTCGGCGTGGGCGCGATCACTTCCGTAGTCGCTCGCTCGACTTCACGGCCGAGCACGTGAACCTGGTGGCCGGTCTCGACATAGAGCTCGCCCGCACGGTCGGGGCAGAGGCTACCGAGCGATTTCTCGGTGGCACGTCGGGCTCGGTGCATGTCGTCTACACGCGTTTCAAGTCGGCGATCTCGCAGGACGCGGTGGTATCGCAGCTGCTGCCGATCGCGACCGAAGCTGACGGGGACGGCGAGACGGCGTCGGCGCTCGACTACGTGTACGAGCCGGGCGCGGACTGGATCCTGGGCGCGCTTGCGCCACGTTACGTCGACACGCGTCTCTACAGCGCGATGCTCGAGTCGAGCGCCAGCGAGCATGGCGCACGCATGACCGCGATGGACAGCGCGAGCAAGAACGCCGCCGAGATGATCGACCGCCTCACGCTCGACATGAACCGGGCACGGCAGGCGGCCATCACCACAGAGCTCATGGAGATCGTCGGAGGAGCCGAGGCGCTGAACGGCTGAGCCGGCGCACGACTTCCCGCTGCTTTAAAAAGAGGAGAGAGAAGAACAAGATGGCGAAGGGCAGGATCACACAGGTCATCGGAGCAGTCGTCGACGTCCAGTTCGCACCGACAGAGGTGCCGGCGATTCTCAACGGATTGACGGTCACGAACGACGCGATCAGCGACAAGCCCGACAACCTCGTCCTCGAGGTTGCGCAGCACCTCGGCGAGAACACGGTGCGCACGATCGCGATGGACGCCACCGAAGGCCTCGTTCGCGGACTCGAGGTGACCGATACCGGCAAGCCGATTCAGGTTCCGGTGGGCGAGCCCGTTCTCGGCCGCATACTCAACGTCATCGGTGAGCCGGTCGACGGGCTCGGCGACGTGCCGTCGAGTGAGCGCCTGAGCATCCATCGCGCCGCGCCGCCCTACACCGAGCAATCGACCGAGGTCGAGATGTTCGAGACGGGTATCAAGGTGGTCGACCTGCTCGCCCCGTATTCCAAGGGCGGGAAGATCGGCCTGTTCGGCGGCGCCGGCGTCGGCAAGACGGTCATCATCATGGAGCTCATCAACAACGTCGCCCAGCAGCACGGTGGTTATTCCGTGTTCGGCGGCGTCGGCGAGCGCACGCGTGAGGGCAACGACCTCTACCTCGAGATGAAGGAGTCGGGCGTCATCGACAAGGCCGCGCTCGTGTACGGTCAGATGAACGAGCCGCCCGGTGCGCGCGCACGAGTCGCGCTCACCGCGCTGACGATCTGCGAGTACTTCCGCGACGTCCAGTCCAAGGACGTGCTGCTGTTCATCGACAACATCTTCCGCTTCACGCAGGCGAACTCCGAGGTCTCGGCGCTGCTCGGGCGCATGCCCTCGGCGGTGGGATACCAGCCCACCCTGGCCACCGACCTGGGCATCCTCCAGGAGCGCATCACGACGACTACGAAGGGGTCGATCACATCGGTGCAGGCGATCTACGTGCCGGCCGACGATCTGACCGACCCCGCGCCGGCGACGACGTTCTCGCATCTCGACGCCACCACCGTGCTGTCGCGGCAGATCGCGGAGCTCGGCATCTATCCGGCCGTCGATCCGCTCGACTCGACGTCGCGAATCCTCGACCCGAACGTCCTGGGCGAGGAGCATTACCAGGTTGCGCGCGACGTGCAGGAAGTGCTGCAGCGCTACAAGGATCTGCAGGACATCATCGCCATTCTCGGAATGGACGAGCTGTCCGAGGAGGACAGGCTGGTGGTGGCGCGAGCGCGCAAGATCCAGCGATTCCTCTCGCAGCCGTTCCACGTGGCGGAGGCGTTCACCGGCACGCCGGGCGTGTACGTGAAGCTCGAGGACACCATCCAGGCGTTCAAGGAGCTGGTAGCCGGTACCCACGACGACCTGCCCGAGCAGGCGTTCTACATGGTCGGCTCGATCGACGACGCGCGCGAGAAGGCGACGCGTATGGCGGCCTGACGACGTGGCGCTCACGCTCCGCATCGTCACGCCGACCCGAACCCTGGTCGACGCCGAGGTCAGCGAGCTCACCGCCCCGGGCGTGGTCGGCGAGTTCGGCGTGCTGCCCGAGCACGTTACGTTTCTCGGTCAGCTCGACCTCGGCGTGCTGACCTACGTCGAGGGTGGCACGTCTCGGCACGTCGTCGTGCTCGGCGGCTACGCCGAGGTGGTCGACGACGTGGTGACGGTCCTGGCCGACGAGGCCGAGTTCCCGGACGACATAGATGCGGAAGTCGCGCGTGCCGATGTCGAGGAGGCCAGGGCGAAGCTCGACGCGGGGCACGAGGATCCGTACGTCGTCGAGGAGCTGATACGCGCGCATCGCCGTGCGGAGGTTCGTTTCTCGGTCGGCTCGTGACGTCGCGCCGCCGCCGGTGCGTGATGAACGTGGCCACCGTCGGCCGATAAGAAGGCCGGCATGGCTGAAACCGCGTCCGCAGCCACGAACCGCCTGACCTGCGAGCCGAGTCTCACCCTGCGACAGCACGGTAGCTATCCCGTCGACCGGTATCCCTGGCGTACCGGGGTGCTCGAGCGCTCGAGCGTCGAGAACCGACCGATCCTTCTCAGCACGGACTACTCGGCGGCGTACGTATGCCGCGGCCAGAGTCGTAGCGCGCCGATCGACGGCGCGGGCGAGCTTCTCGCGCAGCTGCGCGACTCCTGATCGGAACCGACCTTGGCGGGCACGGCGAACGGCGGCGGTGGTCGGCAGCTCACGTGGCTGCTCGCGTGGGCGGTCGTGTTCTGCGACATCGGCACGTCCGTGTACTACGTGCCGGGCATTCTCTACAGCCACGTCGGTACGCTGGCGCCGTTCTTCGTGCTGCTGGTGTCCGGCGGGTTCATCTTGCTGTCGCTCAAGTACATCGAGGTGGTCGAGCGCACACCGCGCGGCGGTGGCGTGGTCGCGATCGGCAGCCTCGCGTTCGGGGAGCGCGTCGGTGCCCTCGGGGGCATGTTCATCCTCGTCGATTTCTTCCTCACCGGCGCGATCTCGTCGGTGTCCGGCTTCTACTACCTCTCGAGCGTTCTGCCGGTGGTCGAGGGCAACGTGCCGCTGTTCGCGTGCGGTGGGCTGGTCTTTCTCGCGGCCGTGAACATCGTCGGGATCCGCGAGAGCGCGACGCTGTCGCTGGTGATGGCGCTCGCGTCGATGGTCACGAACCTCGCGGTCGTGGCGATCATCGCGGCGGGCCTGAGCATCGACCAGTGGGGCGAGCTGCTGGCGCTGTTCTCCGACGTGCGCTCGCTCACGCTGCGCGAGCTGCTGGTGGGCTTCGGCGCGGCGTGGCTGGCGTTCTCGGGGCTCGAGAGCATCAGCCAGCTGGCGCCCGTGATGCGCGAGCCGCTACGCCGGACCGCGCGCTGGGCAATGATCGCGGTGATCATCACGATCCTGATCACGTCGCCGCTGCTCACCATCTTCTCGGTCGGCGTGCTCCCCGAGGCCGTGAAGGCGACCCACAGCGAGCGGTTCATCTCGGAGCTCGCGGCGGTCGCGGCCGGCGCGCCGCTCAAGCTGGCCGTGGTCACGACCGCGGCCAGCTTGCTGCTGTTCGCGGCCAACACGGCGGTGATAGGCGGCTACCACGTGTTCCTGGCGCTCGCCGAGCGCCGCTACTTCCCACGCGGCCTCATGGTGCGCAGCCAGCAGTTCGGTACTCCCCACTACGCGATCGTGATGGTGGTGGCGGTTCCGCTGGCCGTCGTGCTGCTCACGCGTGGCGAGATGGGAACACTCGGTGACATGTATGCGTTCGGGCTGCTGGGCGCGTTCGCGATCGAGTCGAGTGGCCTCGATGTGTTGCGCTGGCGCGATCGCAAGCGCAACGCGACGTTCTGGATCGGGTTGGTTCCGACCGCGCTCGTGATCGTCGCCTGGCTGGTCAACCTCGTGGAGAAGCCGCTGGCCACGGCATTCGGAGGCAGCATCGCCACGGTCGGGATGCTCTACGGGCTGGCCCTTCGCGAGGGGTGGATCAAGGAAGCGCTCCATCAGATCCCGGCGGTCGCCCGCCGCGAGATGCGCAAGGCCACGGCCGGTGAGGCGCAGGCGAGCGAGCAGATCCACGAGATCGTGAGTCTGGCCATGGCCCGCGACATCAAGCCGCTGTACCACAGCTCCACCCTGGTGGCGGTCAGGGGGCGTACGCCGAACGTAGTTGCAGAGGGGATCCGGCGCGCGAAGGGCATGGGGGAGAGGGCGCTCTACTGTATCTACGTGGAGGAGTGGCCGGGGCTGTTCTACGGCGAGGAGGGAGTGCTGCCCGACGAGGCCGGCGTGCGGGCGCTCACCATGGCGGCCCGCCAGGCCTCGCTCGCCGGCCTCGAGCTGATTCCACTGTGGACGACGTCGTACAGCACGGCCGAGGCGCTGTCGCGGGCGGCCATCGAGCTCGAGGTCAACGGCCTGATCATCGGCGTCTCGCGTCGCTCGGCGCTGTATCGGCTGTTCCGTGGTCAGGTGGTCAAGAAGCTCGCCAGCCGTACGCCGCCGAACTGTCGGTTGATCATATGTGACTAGCGCGTGCGCTAGCGGCGAGCTGGCGAGCCGCGACCTGCTCCACGATTCGCGTTTCACCGCCCCCCGTCCGACCGCAAGGCTTGAGCCCGATCACTGCGCGCCCTACGCTGGAACGATGATGCGGTGGCTCGTGGCTTGCTGGGTGTCGGGGATGATGGTTGCCGGGCTACTGTCGGCGACCGGGCCGGACGAGGCGTGGTCGCAGGACGAGGCCGAGGCCGACGCCGAGGTGGAGGAGGAGCGCCCGCCGCGGCAGATGGACACGCACTTCTTCGTCGGCGGCACCGGCGAGATCGCCGGCCTGCAGACCGTCGTGGGCACGAGTCAGACTCACGACGTCGGCCAGGGCGAGACGTTCCTCGACATCGCCCGCGAGTTCGACGTGGGTTACAACGAGCTGGTTGCGGCCAACCGCAGCCTCGACCCATGGCTGCCCGATCCGGGCGCCGAGGTCCTTCTGCCGACGGAGTGGATCCTGCCGCGCGGCGACTTCGAAGGCCTGGTTCTCAACATCCCGGAGATGCGGCTCTACTACTACGTGCCGTCGCCGCGCGCCGGCGGCCGCTCGTCGATGGTCGTGACGTACCCGGTGGGACTGGGCCGGCAGGACTGGCAGACCCCGCGCGGTCAGTTCCGTATCCGCGGCAAGACCCGCAACCCGGCGTGGGTGATTCCGGAGTCGATCAAGGCCGAGCGCATACGCGACTACGGCACCACCGAGAACGTCGTGGCTGGAGGTCACCCCGAAAACCCGCTGGGCAAGCACCGCATCGAGCTGACCTTGCCGTCCTATGCGATTCACGGGACGAACAAGAACTGGGGAATCGGCATGCAGGTGAGTCATGGCTGCGTGCGCATGTATCCCGAGGACATCGCGGCGTTTTTCCCGATGGTGCAGATTGGCAGCGTGGGTAGCTTCGTCTACCAGCCGGTGAAGATCGGTGTGCGGCGTGGGCGCGTCATGATCGAGGTCCACGAGGACATATACGGTGTCGTCCCGTGGCCGTGGCTGCTGGCGCAGGAGATGATCGAGGACGCGGGGCTGCAGCGCTACGTCGACGAGAAGCGTCTCGAGGCGGCGCTGCAGGCCGCCAGCGGCGTCCCCACCGACATCAGCTTCGTGGCGTGGCCCGCCTACGAGGACGAGAACGAGATCGAGTTTGACGAGAACGGCGATCCGATCGAGCCGTATCCCACCTCGGCGCAGGCCGACTGAGGGCCTACCACTCCGCCGACATCTCGACGCCGGCCTCGTCGTACCAGACGTTCGATTTCAGCCTGAAGTCGGGCAGCGATCTGAGGCCCAGTGCGTCGCGGCCGGCCTCGACGATGGCGTCGGCCACCGTGTTGATCCGGTCGAGCGGCACCTGGGTGCCGCGTTCGGCGGCGCTGGCGATCGCCAGCACGGCCTGGGCGCTACGGGTGATGAACGCGTCGGGACCGTAGTCGCGCTGGAACGCCGCGGCCGCCTCATCGGGGTCGTCGGCGAACTTGTACGATCGCGGGTCGAGCGGGTCGAGCTGGGCATTGCGCTCGCCGCCGCGCACGGCGGCGTCGAGCACGGCCCGTTCGTCGAGGCGGCGGGCCAGATCGAGATCGGTGAGGCGGATTCTCGTGCTGGGACAGGCGGCCGACACCAGGGCCTGGGCGTCCATGGTGCGGGGCACGCGGTGGGTCTCGGACGGGCCTGGCAGCGCGTCGTCGTACGCGTGTGCGGCGGGCGCAGCAACGGCCAGCAAGCAGAGCGCACAGCCGATGAGCACGCTCGCCCGAACAGGATTCGAGGCGAAGGCGGAACGTGGCACCGTTCGTACGTCACCACGGTCCCGCCATTGGGTCAAGGAGAAAAAACGCCCTTCCGGGTGGGAAGGGCGTTTTATGATCGAGGGCCGCCTGACGCGGCGAGTCGAATAGAGGCTACGAAGCTTCGAGGAGCTCGGCGTCCGTGGGTGTGCTCTCGGCTACGATCTCTGCCGCGGCCCGACGGGTGACGAGCGGCACGATGCGGGCTTCCGTACGTTTCACGGGCGACTTCTGCTGACGCCACTTGTAGAGGCCGCGACGGATGTACTCGGGATTGAGGCCGAGGACCTCGCAGATGTTCTCGTACGAAAACGGCCACTCGCGCTCACACGACTCGATCCAGTCCTGGGAGTCGTCGAAGAGGAGCCGGCCGCGGGGATCGCGCGCCAGGGCGTATTTCTGGTAGCACTCAACGGCATCCTGAAGGACGGCCAGCATCAGCCGGCGCTCGCGCACGAGGCCACCCTCACGAGCGAAGGCTGCGAAGTACTGGGCCGGCAACAGGGTGTCGGGCTCGAATAGATTGACGAAACGATCTGCCATCCTCTTAATCCTCCCCGCCCCACGGGGCGACTGGCAACCGGCGTACGCCGTGATGCGCAGCGTCATCTAACACAATTCACACAGGAAATGGAAGATCGAATTTGATTAAATAGAAGCCGATCATCCATTCGCGCCGCTAATGCTTCTCTCCGCATAGTCATCCGGGACGGATTGACGGGTGAGATGGTCTAGAGCTGAGAGACTGTCGGATCCCCGCCAGACTTTCTTGTGTTGTAGGACCGGGTAGGAAGACTACGCGCCCGAACCATCCACATCCTCATCGATCCACCTCAAACCCACTCGACCCGGGGCGCCACCCGCCTCATCGTCGTGTCGTGCCGTGCTCGGTTGGCGCAATAGAACATTTAGGATCTGGCCCTGTCAAGGATTTTCACATCCCTGATGTGCGTTGCGTCAGAGATTTTTGATCACTAATGACGCGTCGCGCTAGATTTCATCTTTTCCTCGTTCTTCGGTGTTTCTGCCGATCGCGAAGCATCGCCGCGGCGAGCTGACGGGCGGGACCGTTTCGTCGCGCGCGCGAGCACGGCCAGAAGGCGCTGGGCCTCACCGACGAGCGCGTCGTGTAGACGGCCGCGGTGGGTAGATTCTATGCAAGATCGCAGGGTTGCGAGGCGGTTGGCCACGCCGCAACGCTGCGCCGCTTGCGGGCTGGGCCCGGCCGCCGCGTCCGGGCCGGTTGCCGGCAGGGCTTCGAGCCACCGCTGCCATGCCTCGAGATCGCGAAGCAGCGCAACATCGGTCGCGGCTGGTGGTGCCTGGAAGAGGCTGGGCTGCGAGGTCGCCGGGACCGGCAGGGCTCGTCCACCGCGTATGATGGCCACTACCGGACCTACCACTTCTGCAGGGTCGAGCGGCTGGACGAGCGGCAGCAGATCCGCGTCGGTGGCGCGTACGACCACCTGGCCGGCGGCGTCGTGATCGAGACGGCCCAATGCCACAGAGGCTGGGCCTTCGACCACGACGAGCCGACCCGGGGTTGCGCGGGCACCGGGCTCCACGATGAGATGGTCGCCTTCGAGGACCAGGCCGTCGGCGGTCGCAGCCGGTGCTGCCACCGCCATCAGTCCACGACGACGCCAGGATCCTGTCGACAGGCCGAGGGCCTTCTCGAGCGTGCTCGGCGAGAGGCCGGGCCGGATGCGATGGACTCCAGGAAATCGCCTTACACGCCGACCTGCCATGACAGGCCGAGGATAGGCGAAAAAAATTCGAAGGTCAAGGTGCGTTTCAGGCCTGTCGGTAGGTCGCGTGCTCGACCAGACGCTCGACGTTGCCCGCCCACGCGCCGGTCCACAGTGCGACGATACGATCGGCCGGCGTGACGCCGTCCGCCACGTCGGCGGCCAGTGGCTCGAGGTAGACGGACTCGTCACGACCGTCGCCGTCCACGAGCTCTTGCCTGCGCAGCCCCTCGGCGGCGATGCCCACCAGATCACGGGCGTAGTCGTGCAGGCTGTGACGGCCGGCACGAGCTTGCAGGCCGTCACGGGCGGCCTCCTCGCCGAGGCCCATGCGCTTGTCGAGCGACCAGGCCGCGACCACGTCCCAGGCTGCCCTCAGGCAGTCGTCGTCGTAGAGCAGGCCCTTCATCAACGCCGGCGTCGCCAGCATCAGCGGGACGCTCTGGGCGTCCGCGGCCCGAACCTCGATGTAGGTCTTGAGGCGCGCTTCGGGGAAGAGCGTGGTCAGGTGCGTGGCCCAGTCGTCGATCGTCGCGCGGATGACGCCGTCGCTGTGCTGGCCGTCGAGACCGTGGGTCAGGAAATCACGAAACGTCCTGCCGCCCGACGGCAGCAGGTCGTTGCCGCGGCACACGAAGTACATCGGCACGTCGAGCGCGTACTGCGTGTAGGCGCCGAACAGGTTGTCGGTGTCGAACGCGAACGGCAGCACCCCGCAGCGATCGGCGTCGGTATCGCGCCAGACATGGGCGCGGTAGCTCTTGTAGCTCGTCAGGCGGCCGTCGACCACGGGCGAGTTCGCCGACATCGCGATCAGCATCGGCGACATCGCCATCGACAGCCGGAACTTGAGGTGCGCGTCCGGTTCGCTGCGGTAGTCGAAGTTGGCCTGCACGGTGGCCGTCTGCTGCATCATGCGGTGGCCGAGCGTGCCGGTGGTCTTCATGATCTCGCGCATGACGTGGTAGCGCTGCTTCGGCATCCACGGCATGCCGGCGAGCTCGGTCCTGGGTGTGATGCCGAGCCCCAGGAACGCCAGGCCCAGCTCCTCGCCGACGGCGACGACATCGGCCACGTGACCGAGCAGCTCGTCGTTCGCACAGTGCAGCGAGTCGCACAGCCGGCCGGACATCTCGAGCTGGCCGCCGGGCTCCAGCGTGATCGAGGCGCCCTCGCCACGTAGGGCGATGAGCGAATCGCCCTCGTGGACCTCGCTCCACCCGCTGCGCTCGCGCAGGGCCGCCAGCACCGCGCCGATTCCCCGCGGACCCTCGTAGGGAGTCGCGTCGCCGCCGGTCGCGGTCACGACAGGCTTCTCGTACTCGACGCCGATCTGCCAGGCATCGGGCTCCTTGCAGCCGTCGTGAAAGTACTGCTCCAGCTGGTCGATCGATGCGATCGCGTCGGTGCTCTGCTCGGCGTTGCGGCTCGCTGGCATGGACGCGAAGCTATCGGAGGTGGGCAGCTTTCGCCATGCAAGGCGGCGCGGCGCAGCGCGAGTCGAAGGCGCGGCCAGGCGCCTCGGTGAATGCGGCCTAGCCGTCGAGGTGACGTCTGGCGGTGCCGCAGCCCGCACAGAAACGATCGTCGCCGGTGAAGGGTCGCCCGCAGCCGCTGCAGAACGGCGCCGATGCTGATTCCGATCCGGTGCTCGCAGGCCCGGCGGGCGGTGCGACGTCGTGGATGCGGTCCAGTGCGGCCAGCGCCCCCAGGGCACGTTGCTCGTACAGCTTCCGGAGCGAGCCGTAGTCGTCGGCGCTGAGCTTGCCCATGGCGTGGTCGAACTCGGCTTCCTTGATCGCCAGCAACGCGACGTTCTTCTCGCGCTCGAACAGCTCGGTGTCGTCGTGCTCGCCGAAACCGTCGACGCCGCCCACCCGGCCCGGCATCAGCGGCAGCGCGATCGCAGCGGCCACGGCCACGACCAGCACGAGTGCGGCGACGATGCTCACGCGTCGAAGCCCTCGAGCTCGCGGCGCAGTCGCTCGCGGTCCTCGTCGCTCGCCGTCGCCTCGGCGGGCTGCGTCCCGGCGGGCGCGTCCGGGTGGCGGCTGCCCGGCTCCCACGACGACGGTGCGGTTCTCCAGCGGCGCACGACGATCACGATGCCGACGCCCCCGAGGAGCACCGCCACGTAAGGCCCGAACCATGCCACGAGATTGAAGCCGCGCGGCACGGGCGAGGACAGGATCTTCTCGCCGTACTCGTCCACGTAGCGCGCCAGGATCTCCTCCGCGCTCTGGCCCGCAGCCAGCGAGGCGGCGACGTCTTCCTTCACGGGCACGCCGAAGCCGCACTGAAGGTGGTTGCAGGTGTGCACGGTGAGCCCGCATCCGCACTGGCACGTGAGGCTCTCCTCGACCTGCTTCTGCGTTGCCGAGGGCCCGGCCGATGCGGACGCGGCAGGCAGCGCCAGCGAGCAGCACGCGGCGATCACGAGCCCGCGCGCGGCAACGATGACCGGTCGGCCGATCATGCGCCGTGGCGCCGCTCGGCCGCCATCTCGCGCTCACGCGCGCGCTCGCGTGCTCGCTCGCGCTCGCGCGCGCCGCGCAGCGGTACGATGGCCACCATGGTGCCGATCACGAGAACGATGCCGCCCAGCCACAGCCATGCGACCAGCGGGTTGATGTAGGCCTGGAACGTCGCCGTGTTTCCCTTCTCGTCGACAGACCCGAGGATCACGTACAGGTCGTCTCGCAGGGTAGATCGAAACGCCACCTCGGTGGCCGGCTGTTCGGGGCGGCGGTAGAAACGTTTCTCCGGTTCGAGCGTCGTGATCTGGCGGTCGCCGTCGAACACCGCGAGCGTGGCCGCCAGCCGTGCGACGTGGTCGTCGCTGAGGTCCTGGAGACCGTCGTAGCGCAGGCTGTAGCGTCCGATCGCGAACGTCTCGCCCGGGCTCACCGTGTGCAGCTCCTCGACACGATAGATCGACGACATCGTCACGCCGACGAACATGAACACGACGCCCAGGTGGATCAGGTAGCCGCCGTAGCGGCGCTGGTTCTTGACGAACAGGCTGGCGAGCGCGGCCAGGTAGCCCTCGTTCACCATCGCGGCGCGCGCGCTCGCGCCCCGGTGGAACTCCCAGACGATCGTGTGAAGCACGAACGCCGACATCGAGATGACCAGCACCGCCGACACCGAATGGATGCCCACCGCCAGTGCGCCTGCGCCGGCAACCACGCCGATGACGCTCGGCCACAGGAACGTCCTCACGAGGTTCTGCACGGTCGAGCGTCGCCATGCGATCAGCGGCCCCACACCCATGAGAAGCAGCAGCGCGATGGCGAGCGGTGCGTTGACGCGGTTGAAGAACGGCGGCCCGACCGTGATCTTCACGCCGCGCACCCACTCCGAGAGCACCGGGAACACCGTGCCCCAGAACGTGGCGAACGCGATGCCGACCAGCAGCAGGTTGTTGAACAGGAACGCCGACTCGCGCGACATCAGTGCGTCGAGCTGATGGCGTGGGCGCAGCTCCTTCAGTCGCAGCACCAGCAGCGCCGCGCTGATCGCGATCATGAACGCGAGAAAGGAGAGGAAGAACGGTCCGAGGCCCGACTGCGTGAACGAGTGGACCGAGGAGATCACGCCGCTGCGGGTCAGGAACGTACCGAAGATCGTCAGGGCGAACGTCAGGATGATCAAGGTCATGTTCCAGACCTTCAGCATGTCCTTGCGTTCCTGGATCATCACCGAGTGCAGGTACGCCGTGCCGGTCATCAGCGGCATGAAGGCGGCGTTCTCGACCGGGTCCCACGCCCAGTACCCGCCCCAGCCGAGCACCTCGTAGGCCCAGCGCGCACCCAGCAGGTTGCCGCACGCCAGGAAGAACCAGGCCGCGAGCACCCAGCGCCGGGTGGTGCGGATCCACAGATCATCGAGGCGCCCGGTGGCCAGTGCGGCGATCGCGAACGCGAACGGGATCGTCCATCCGACGTAGCCCAGATACAGGGCCGGCGGGTGGATCTGCATCCAGTAGTTCTGCAGCAGCGGATTGAGGTCGGTTCCCTCGGCCGGCGTGAACGCGAGCAGCGCGAACGGCGGCGTCACGAACGCCAGCATCGCGAGGAAGAACGTGGCGACGGTCATGGAGGTAGCCGTCACGAACGGCATCAGCTCGCGATTGCGGCTGCGGTTCTGCCACAGGACGACGGCGTACAGGGTGGTGAGGATGACGACCCAGAACAGCAGCGAGCCTTCCATGCCGCCCCACAGCGCGGCCACCCGGTACTGCAGCGGCAAGGTCGTGCTCGAGTAGCTTGCGACGTACTTGATGCTGAAGTCGTGAGTGACCAGGGCGTGCACCATGACGGCTGCGGCTACCAGCACGGTACCCCACACCACCCAGGCGGCGTGCTCGCCGCTGGCCACGAAGTCGCGGCGCCCGCGCAGGCCGCCGTACAGCGACGCGGCTACCGCGTAGAGAGCCGCGGCCAGGGCCAGGGTGAGGGAAAGGTTGCCGAGGGCGACCACGTCGATCTTCGCGGGCCGGACTACTCGGCCGCCGCCGAGGGCTCGCCGTGCGGCCCGCCCTCGGCCTCGGGCTCGTACTTCGAAGGGCAGCTGGTGAGCACGGTGGAGGCCTCGAACACGTCGGCGTCGGTGTGCGGGCCCTCGACGACCACGTCGCGCCCCTCCGAGAACATGTCCGGCAGCAGTCCGGTGTAGTGAACCGGCACGGCGTCGTCGCTCTCGGTGTCGTCGAGAACGAATTGCAGCTCACGCGTGCCCGCGTTCCACTGCATCGACTCGTCGCGAACCCGACCCGCGATGCGGACGGTCGTTCCCGAGTACGCGTCGGTGGCCGACAGGTACTCGGCAACCGTGATCATGTACATCTTGGTCTGGTCGACCGCGCTGTACACCAGGAAGCCGACGGTGAGGACGATCACCGCGATGCCGATCGTGAATTTGTACTGTCGTTTCATCGTGCGGGGCCGGTCAAGCGGTAAGGCTAGCCCGAGGCAGCTGCGCCGACAACCCGGACCGTAGCCGCGGCGTCACCGGTCCGGATCCTCGTCGAATCCGACGTCGTCGGGCACCGCGGCGGGCTCTCCCGGTATGCTGTAGCTCTCATCGAACCACTTGCCAAGGTCGATCAGCTTGCAGCGCTCGGAGCAGAACGGCGGGTGCGTGGTCTGGCTGCGTTCGAAGCGAGCACCGCAGGTCGGGCACTGGAGCGTCATGACGGGAGCCGGCCTCTCCACCGGGTACGCCGCGGGCGACCGCCCGATAGACCGGGTGCCGGTCGATCGGGCCGTTCGAGCCTCGCGAGCTGCTGAAAAGTGGAGCGGGTGACCGGGATCGAACCGGCGACGTTCAGCTTGGGAAGCTGACATTCTACCACTGAATTACACCCGCACAGACACCGGTTATACGACTGGTCGGCGACTTGCGTCAACCGCGCTGCACGTCGGCGGGGCCGGTGTTTTGTCGCGAATCGCGCTTCTGCTAGACGGCATTCGATGGAGCGCGTGGCCAAGCAATCGACGCCAGCCGCCACCGGCCGGCCGAGCTGGGACGAGTACTTCATGACCATCACGCGGCAGGTGGCCGAGCGCTCCACGTGCGTGCGCGCGAAGGTCGGCGCCGTGATCGTGCGCGACCGCAGCATTCTCGCCACCGGCTACAACGGCGCGCCCGCCGGCATGCCGCACTGCCTCGATGTCGGCTGCCTGGTCTACGAATCGAAGACGCCGACCGGCGATGTCGAGACGAACTGCTTCCGGACCATCCACGCCGAGATCAACGCCATCGCCCAGGCGGCACGCAACGGCAGCCGGATCGACGGCGCGGACGTCTACGTGACGCACACGCCGTGCATCCACTGCCTGAAGACGCTGGTGAACACCGGCGTGCGCCGGGTCTTCTACGAGAAGGCCTACAAGCTCGAGACCGTGGCTGAGATTCGCGAGCGTTCCGGCGTGGAGCTCATCCACGTCGAGGTGAGCGCCGGCGACGCGCCGGCCGTCTAGCGCGGCCGACCCATTCGCCTGCCACCTTCTAGCCGGCCTCGGCGTCGGCCGACTTCAGGCCGAGCAACCCCCGCAGCTCGCGACCGGTCGCCGACGCGTCGCACTCGGCGACCTCGATCGGCGAGCCCTGCGCGACCACGCGGCCGCCGCCGTCGCCGCCCTCCGGTCCCAGGTCGATCAGCATGTCCGCATGCGAGATGAAGTCGGTGTGATGCTCTACGACGAGCACCGAGTGTCCCCGCTCGACCAGCCCGTCGAGTACGGAGATGAGCGTGTGCACGTCCTGCAGGTGCAGGCCCGTTGTCGGCTCGTCGAAGATGAACAGCGAGCCGCGTGCCTGTGACTCCTCGCCCAGGAACGCTGCGAGCTTGAGCCGCTGCGCCTCGCCGCCGGACAGGGTCGACGTGGACTGGCCGAGCGTCAGGTAGCCGAGCCCCACGGCGGCAAGGCAGTCGAGCCTGGACCGGATCGCGGGACGGTCCTGGAAGAACTCGCGCGCCTCGTCGATCGTGGTGGTCAGCACCTGGTTGATGTTGCGGTCGCGGTAGCGGATGTCGAGCACCTTGCGCTTGAATCGCTGCCCGCCGCACTCGTCACAGCTCACGTCGATGTCGGCCATGAAGTGCATCTCGATCGTGACCGTCCCGGTTCCCTGGCAACGCTCGCAGCGACCGCCGACCGTGTTGAACGAGAAGCTCGCAGCGCCGACCTTCGCGCGTCGCGCGGCCGTGGTCGAGGCGAACAGCTTGCGGATCTCGTCGTAGCACTTGATGTAGGTGGCCGGATTCGAGCGCAGCGAGCGCCCGATCGGTGCCTGGCTCATCATGAGCACGTTCTCGATGTGCTCGAAGCCGTCGACCCCATCGCAATCGCCCGCCTCCTGGCCGCCGTTGCCGCGCTCGCGCAGGAAGCTCTCGTACAGCACGTTCTCCACCAAGGTCGACTTGCCCGATCCCGACACGCCGGTCACGCACACGAGCTGACCGAGCGGGATCTCGAGGCGCTCGATGTCGAGGTTGTTCTCGCGCGCGCCGCGCACGACCAGCGACCTGGCGGTGCCGGCCTCGTTGCGCTTCTTCTGGCGATGCAGCGCGCGGATGAGCAGGAGACGGCCCGTCGACGTGTCCTGCCCGGGCAGGCCGGCGGCCTTGCCCTGATACAGGATCTCTCCTCCGCGAGCGCCGCCGCCGGGCCCGAGGTCGACGACCCAGTCGGAGCCTTCGATCAGCGTGGGGTCGTGCTCGACGAGCACCACGGTATTGCCCATCTTCGTGAGCCGCCGCAGCACGCCGAGCAGCCGGCTGCTGTCACGCGGGTGCAGGCCCACGGTCGGCTCGTCGAGAGCGTAGAGCGTGTCGGTCAGCGAGCTGCCGAGCGCGGCGGACAGGTGGATGCGCTGGGCCTCACCGCCCGACAGGGTGCGCGCCTGGCGGTCGAGCGTCAGGTAGCCGAGCCCCACCTCGACGAGGTAGCCGAGACGATTGCGCAGCTCGCGCAGGATCGACTCGGAGCGCTCGCGAGCGGGCGCCGGCAGCCGCAGGCGTGCGATCGTCTTCTGCAGGTCGGCGATGCTCATCGCACACAGGTCGGCGATGCTGCGCCGTCCGATCCGCACGGCCAGCGCTTCGGGCTTGAGCCGGGCCCCGCAGCACGTGGGGCACGTCTTGTAGCTACGGTACCGCGCCAGCAGGATCCGGACGTGGGTCTTGTACCGGCGTGACTCGAGCCACTCGAAGAAACCCTTCACGCCCGCGTTCTCGTGGTCGCCGCTCACGATCCACTGCCTGGCTTCGTCGGACAGCTGCGAGTACGGCAGCTCGGTGGAATAGCCCTGCCGCTCCGCCGCGCGCAAGAACTCGGCCTGGAACTCTGCATACGCCGGCGTGCTCCACGGTGCCACGGCACCGTCGCGCAACGACAGTCGCTTGTTCGGGATGACCTTCTCGAGATCGATGTCGACGACCCGGCCGAAGCCCTCGCACGACTGGCAGGCGCCGAGCGGGCTGTTGAACGAGAACAGGTGTGGTGTGGCGGGAGTGAACTCGCGCCCGCACTGGCGACAGCAAAAACGTCGATCGAAGCGTCGCGGCGTCGTGTCGTCGCCCACCGTCACGCAGGCCACCCCGCCGCCGAGCTCGAAGGCGCGCTCGAGGGCCTCGCGCACGCGCGCGACCTTGTCGGGCTCGATCGTGACGCGATCGACAACGACGTCGATCGCGTCGTCGCGCAGATCGTCGGCGGCGACCTCGTCTGCGCTCACCGTCTTGCCGTCGATCAGCAGTCGCATGTAGCCCTGGCGCGTCAGCGCGGCCAGCGCCTCGGCGCGGTCGGCGCCGTGCAGAGCCACGGCACAGTGGAACACGGCACGCGCGCCGGGCGACTGCTCGAGCAGATCCGCCGTCGCGCTGTCGGGACCGTCGCTGGCCACCGGCGCGCGGCAGTCGGGGCAGCTCATGGTGCCTGCCTGCGTGAGGAGCAGGCGCAGGTAGTCGTGGATCTCGGTGATCGTGCCGACGGTCGAGCGGGCGTTCTTGATCGAGTTCCTTTGCTCCAGCGCGATCGCCGGCGGAATGTCGCCGATCGAGTCGACGTCGGGCCGCTCCATCTGCTCGAGGAACAGGCGCGCGTAGGTCGACAGCGACTGCACGTAGCGTCGTTGCCCCTCGGCGTACAGCGTGTCGAACACGAGCGACGACTTGCCCGACCCCGATACACCGGTTACCACCGTGATCTTGCGCGGCGGAAACTGGCAGCTCACACCCTTGAGGTTGTGCGTGCGCGCGCCGGTGATCTTGATCGGCTTCCTCAACGTCTCGTCGTCCGTGTCCGGTGGTTGCCGTTGCCATAGGAGGCCCCTGGCAGCCGCGCAAGAGGGCGAGGCTATCACAGCGCCGGAGGCTGGCAAGCCTCGCGCGGGAGCAGACGGATGCTCGTTCCGGACGGCTGGTCGACGATAGAAGGACTGACGTGCGGCTTCGGTGGTCGCGATGAAGACGTGTCGTCGCGCACGGGTTCGGCGCAGGTGGTCGCGGTCAAGCAGGTGCACGGTCGTGAGCTGGTCGACGCCGGCGGGCTATCCGCCGCAGGTGCGATCGCCGCAGTTGCCGCGGCCACGCACGAGGCCGACGGTATCGTCGTCTCGCATGGCGGTGTGGTCGCCGCCATCAAGACGGCCGACTGCGTGCCGCTCCTCATGATCGCGCGCGATCCGTCCGACGCGCGAGGCCGTCCGTGCTGGGCAGCCGCCGTTCACGCCGGCTGGCGTGGTACCGTTGCCGGTATCGCCACGGCTGCGGTCGAGCGAGCGCGCGAGGCCGGTGTGGCGCCGGCGACGCTGGAGGTGGCGCTGGGCCCGTCGATCGGGCCGTGCTGCTACCAGGTAGGCGAGGAGGTCGCCGCTCGCTTCGAGGATCTCGGTTTGCCCGTGCTGCGGGAGGGTGGCACCGACGGTGTGAGACTCGACCTGCGCGCCGTCAACGCGGCGATCCTGGCCGCAGCCGGCGTCGACCCGGCCAGGATCCAGTGCTGCGGGCCGTGCACGCACTGCCGCGCCGATCGCTACTTCTCGTACCGTGCCGACCCCTCGAATGCGGGGCGCCAGCTCAGCTGGATCGGCTGGCGCTCGCTACGGCGAGCTGGCGAGCCGTAGCGAGCGCCTCGCGTCGCTCGAGCGATCGACCTGCGCCCGCCCGGCAGGCACTGTGACTATCCCGAATACCGGTGTAGTCTGGATGGCTGAGCGCTCCATCGCGCAGACGAGATCGAAGAAGAGCAACGAGGCAACACACCATGAAGGTTCCAGCAGCGAAGCGCGCGCGCACCCTTGCGGTCGCCGCAGCGGTCGTCGCGGCGGTGGCAATCGCCGCGCCGGCGGCGGCACACGATCCCTACACCGAAGACGACGCGAACTACCTGAAGATCATCGACTACTTCACGTACCCGATCGGTGTGCTTCTGGAGTGGACGGTGGCGCGGCCCCTCCACCATCTCGAGACGAGCAGCGTGGCGGGCTTCACCGCCGAACGAACGACGCAGGTGGGGACCATTCGCGTCAAGCGCGGTTGCCGCGGCGCGCGGCCGCCGCGCTACTGTACCGGGCGCCGATTCTAGAACGCTCTCGGTCCTGGCCGGGCGACCGGGTCGCCCGCGGGCTACACGATCTCGAGGCGCGCGAACCGCGCCACGAGCTTCTTGAGGCCGGCGCGCTGGAACTGGACCACCAGCTTCTCGTCGTCGCCGCTGGCGTCGCACTTGCGCACCGTCCCGACTCCGAACATCGGGTGTACCACCTTCATCCCGACACGATAGCGGCCGGCGGCGCGGCCCGGGCCGTCGTCGATCGCCTCGGCCTCGATCGTGGGCACGTGCGGGTCGTAGAACGACGATGCCGTCCGTGCCTCGGCGTGCTCACGCTCCACCCGTTCGGGTGGTAGCTCGTCCAGAAAACGCGAGGGAAAGTTGAACTGCGCCTGGCCGAACAGGTGCCGGCGCTGGGCGTGCAGCAGGGTAAGCTGCTTCTGCGCGCGCGTCATGCCGACGTAGCAGAGCCGCCGCTCCTCCTCGATGCCTCCGTCGGGATTCTCCGACGTCGCACGCGAGTGGGGGAAGATTCCTTCCTCCATGCCGGCCAGGAACACGTGACCGAACTCGAGGCCCTTGGAGTTGTGGGCCGTCATCAAGGTGACGGTGCCGCCGCGGTTCTCGTAGCCGTCGACGGCCGAGGCCAGCGTGAGCTGTTCGAGGAAGGCCGAGAGCACGCCGAGCTCGGCGTCCTCCTCTTCGAGCTCGCGCCGGTCGAACACGGCGTCGAAGTTCTGGGCCACGGTGACGAGCTCCTGCACGTTCTCGACGCGCGCGTGGCCGTCGTCTCCGGGCAGGTTCTCGAGAAACGCGACATAGCCGGAGTCCTCGATCAGGCGCGTGAGCATGGGCGTGACCTCGTCGGCGTCGGCATCGACGTGCTCGAGCCAGCCGGTCACCATGGCCGCGAAGTGCTCCACACGCGCGCGTGCGCCGGCACCGAGGCCGGCGTCACCGGCGCGCCCGGACACACAGCGCCACACCGGCATGTCGGCAGCGGCGGCGGTCGTGCGCAGCCGGTCCCACGTGACGCGACCGATGCCGCGCGCCGGCACGTTGATGATGCGCGCGAGGCTCACGTCGTCGTCCGGGTTGTGCAGGAACCTCAGGTAGGCGATCAGGTCCTTCACCTCGCGACGCTCGTAGAAACGCGTCGCGCCGACCACGACGTAAGGGATCGCGGCCTCGACCAGGCCTTCCTCGATGGCGCGCGACTGCGCGTTCGTGCGGTAGAAGACGGCCGCCTCGCCGCGCTCGCGCCCGAGCGCCTTCAGGTGATCGATGATGTAGCGTGCCTCGTCGCGCTCGTCGCAGGCCTTGTAGATGCGCACCGGCGGGCCGTCGTCGTTCGCGGTCCACATCCGCTTGTCCATGCGTGCGCCGTTGTTGGCGATGACCGCGTGGGCCGCCTCGATGATGTTGCCGGTCGACCGGTAGTTCTGATCGAGGTGGACGGTGGTCGCGCCGGGGAAGGCCCGCTCGAACTCGAGGATGTTGCGCAGGTCGGCGCCGCGCCAGCCGTAGATCGATTGATCGTCGTCGCCGACCACGCAGATGTTCCCGTGACGGGCGGCCAGCATCGACACGATCAGGTACTGCGCGTGGTTCGTGTCCTGGTACTCGTCGACGAGCACGTGGCGGAAGCGCTGCTGATAGCGCGCCAGCAGCTCGGGCTCGTCGCGGAACAGACGCACGACGTTGACGATGAGGTCGCCGAAGTCCATCGCGCCCAGGCGCATCAGGCGCCGCTGGTAGGTGTCGTAGAGCTCGACGAGCTTCGAGTCGAGGACGCCGCCGGGGCCGGCGTGGTGCTCGGCCGCCTCGGGAAGACGCGCCTCGTTCTTCTGACGTTCGATGAATGCGCGCACAGCTTCGGGGGGCAGCACCGACTCGTCGATGTTCTCCTCGTCGAGAAGCGTCTTGAGCAGGCGAAGCTGGTCGTCGGCGTCGAAGATCGTGAACGCCGCCGGATAGCCGAGCTGCTCGGCGTGACGGCGCAGCAAGCGTGCGCCGATGCCATGGAACGTGCCCGCCCACACGTCGCGCGCCGGGGGGCCGATCGCTCGCTCGCAGCGATCGACGAGCTCGCGCGCGGCCTTGTTCGTGAACGTGACCGCCAGGATCTCGTAGGGTGCGACGCGCTCGTGCTCTATGAGCCGGGCGATGCGCTGTACGAGCACGCGGGTCTTGCCGCTGCCCGCTCCCGCAAGCACGAGCAGCGCGCCCTCGCCGTGCTCGACGGCCTCTTGTTGACGGGTGTTCAATTCCATGATGGCGATGTCGCTGAGGGGATGCTGCCGCAGGCATGCAATGCGGGCAAGGCCGGGAGCCGCGCTCGCGACTCGAGGGCCGCCGTGCGGGGCGGACCCGACCGGCGCCGAGATGGCAACGTACGACAGACACGACGCCACGTATCGTGCAGCTCGCAAGGCGGGCTACCGCTCGCGCGCGGCGATCAAGCTGGAGCAGATCGATGCCCGTTTCCGGCTGTTCCGGCGAGGCGCGCGGGTGCTCGACCTGGGCTGCTGGCCGGGCGGCTGGCTGCAGGTGGCCGCCGCCCGGGTGGGCCCCGGCGGTCGCGTCGTGGGCGTCGACCTCGAGGCCATAGAGCCCCTGGCCGAGCCCGCCGTGCACACGATCGTTGGTGATGCCGGCGACCGTGACGTGCGCAGCTCCGTGGCCGAGGAGCTCGGCGGACGTGCGCATCTACTTCTGTCGGACATGGCGCCGAAGCTCACGGGCATCAAGGTCGCGGACCGTGCGCGCGAGATGGCGCTCGTCGAGCTCGCGGTCGACGTGGCGCTCGAGCTGCTCGCGCCCCGCGGTCGCATGGTCGTGAAGCTGTTCTCGGGTGTCGAGGGCGAGGCCACCGCGCTGCTCAAGCGGCATTTCGCTTCGGTCGCCAAGCACCGCCCCGAGGCCTCGCGCCGCGGGTCGTCCGAGCTCTACGCCGTCGTCGGCGACCGCCGGCGGGGCGCCGGTGGGGCATCGCCCGACGCCCACTCTACCGAACCCGCGGGCGAGGACTGATCGATGGAGTGGACGGCCGTCGCCGAAACGGTTGCGCCGGTGTTCGCGCTCGCCGCCGTCGGCTACCTGCTCGGTGCGGTGCAGAGGATCGACCTGTCGAGCCTCACGCGCATCGTCATCTATCTGGCCGGACCGTCGCTCGTCTTCAGCGGCCTGTCCGCCGGTCCGATCGACACGACCCGCACGCTCAACCTGGTCGGCGGCACGGTGGTGATCGTGATCGGCGTCGGGCTGATCGTGCGTCTGTTCGCGAAGGCGACGGGCACTCGTCCCGGCGCTCTGTACCTGCCGGCGATGTTCATGAACGCCGGCAACATGCTCCTTCCGCTCAGCCTGTTCGCGTTCGGCGAAACGGGGCTGCGCCACAGCATCATCATCTTCGTGACCGCGTGTGTCTTGCAGAGCTCGCTCGGCGTGACCATCGCGCGCGGGCGTCCGACCCTCATCGAGATGTTCCGGCTGCCCTACATCTACGCCGTCGCGGCGGCGGTGGCCGTGCGTGCCGGCAGCCTCGAGGTATGGCCCGCGGCGGCGCGATCGATCGAGCTGCTCGGCGACATGGCCATCCCGCTCATGCTGCTCGCCCTGGGTCTGCGGCTGCGGTCGGTCTCGGTGGTGTCGTGGCCCGCCGCCGTGCTCGTCGCGGTGGCCCGCATCGGTGGCGGCTACGCGATCGCGCTGCTGTTCGTGGGCCTGACCGGAATGGAGGGTACGGCGCGCAGCTGCCTGCTGCTGGCGTCGGTGATGCCGTCGGCCGTGATCAACTTCATCTTCGCCGAGACCTACGCGCGCGAGCCGGGCGACGTTGCAACCGCGGTCGTCGTCAGTACCGTGGTGTCGCTCGTGACCACGCCGCTGGTTCTCGCCTTCGGTATCTGACCGACTCGTGATGCACGTTCGCACGATCGCCGCCGCCACGTTCTTCGCAGCCGCAGCAGCGGTGGCGCCCGGGCCCTGCGTGGCGAGCGCGTCGGGCGACGATACCGCGGTTTCCGGCGTGGCCGGCGAGATCCGCGACGCGCGCTACGCGCAGTCGACCGCGAGCAAGCCGGACGAGCGCATCGATCCCGAGGCGGTCCTCGAGCAGGTCGCCGACATGGCCCCCGACCTGCTCTCCCGCTACATCCGCATCGACACCACGAACTCGCCCGGTACGGAGCTCGAGGGCGTGCGGCTGCTCTCGGAGGTGCTCGCGGCCGACGGCATCGAGTCGACGATCTTCGAGTCGGCTCCCGGGCGCGGTAACCTGTACGCCCGGCTCGAGGGCACCGGCGCGCGCCGGCCGATCATCTTGCTGAGCCACGTCGACGTCGTCCCGGTCGACGCGGGCAGGTGGAAGCGACCGCCGCTGGGAGGCGTCATAGCCGACGGTGCCGTACACGGGCGCGGCGCGCTCGATGCGAAGGGCATCGGCGTCACGCAGCTGCTGGCCATGGTGGCGATCAAGCGCCTCGGTGTGCCGCTGACGCGCGACGTGATCCTGCTGGCCACTGCCGGCGAGGAGACCGGCGGCGCGCTCGGTGCCGGCTGGATGGTCGAGCACGAGTTCGAGCGGCTCGCCGACGCCGAGTTCGTGCTCAACGAGGGAGGCTTCATACGCCGGGAGCCGGGGCGGTCCCTCATCTACAATCTCAACGCCGCCGAGAAGGGCCCCTGCTGGTTCAAGGTGACTGCCAGCGGGCCGCCCGGCCACGCCTCGCGGCCGGCCGGCGACACGGCCGTCACCCGCCTCGTCGACGCGCTTGCCCGCCTGGTGGCCTGGAAGCGCCCCTACGAGGTGGGCCCGGTGGTGGCCGGCTACTATGCGGCGTATGCGCTCCTGGACAGCGATCACGCCCGCCAGTTCCGCCAGCTCGATCGCTCGCTCGAGGACGAGGACTTCTACGACTGGTTCATGAGCGACCCGGGCGCTGCCGCCCTGGTCCAGGATACGCTCACGCCGACCGTCCTCGAGGGAAGCAAGAAGACGAACGTGATTCCCACCGAGGCCGTCGCACGGGTCGACAGCCGTCTGCTGCCCGGTCACGACTGTGACGAGTTCCTGACCACGGTTCGAGATCTGATCGGCAGCCAGCACGTGCGTGTCGAGCGCGACGGCGTTGCATTTCCATCCTCGCAATCGCCGCTGCACAACGCGCTCACCCGGGCCATGGAGCGTGTCGCGGCCGCAGACGAGGAGCGCGCGGTCGTGTTGCCCGGGCTCCAGTCGGGCTTCACCGACAGCCACTACTTCCGCGCCAAGGGTATAAACGCCTACGGCTTCACACCCATCGTCGTAACCGCCGAGCAACGTGATGCCGTGCACGGCCCGAACGAAAACGTGGGCGTCGATGCTCTTCGAGACGGTGTCAGACGCATGACGCGGTTCCTCGAGGAAATCTCTCGCTGACAGGCGAATCGGGGGGCTTGCGGTCCCCGGCGGTCGGTGCACCGGCAGTCGATCGGAGCGTCCCCACGTGCACTCACCGGCGTGTGGGATTTGCCTCCGGCATGCTCGAGATAGTATGGTTTTCAGTACCCTATGGGTCTACGCCACCCTGGTGGAGGGTGCGGCGGAGGAGGAGCGGTGCAGATGGGTGACGATCTAGGCTCGTCCGGCTTGGGCAAGTCGGTACGCAGCTTCGTGGAAACAATAGGCAGTCTCGAGAAGGAGCTGGAGCTCGTTTTCGGCAAGGCGCGTACCGGCTCGAGCAGCGCGGTATCGGGTGCGCTGCGCAAGATCGTCGGCGGTGTGGCCGGCGCCGCGCCGTCGCCGCCGTCGCCGGTCGACCTGCTGGCGCTGCTGCGAATAGCGTCATCCGGCTGGGACGCTCCGCTCGTGACCAAGGGGCTGGCCCGTGTCCTGGGGCTGGCCGACGAGAGCGCGCTGGATGCGATTCGCGGCGACGTGCGCGACGTCATGGAACAGGTCGCCAAGCTTCGCGAGCGCGAGATCGCGCTCGCCGGCGGCGTGTCGCAGCTGCGCGCGCGCGCGGCGCGCTTCGACGAGGCGCTGGCGGGCCTGGCGCGCGTGCAGGGTCGCTACGTCGCCCGTCTCGACGCCCAGGCCGACCAGTCGCGCTCGATCGAGCAGCTGGCCGGCAAGCGCGACGACCACATCACCCGGCTGATTCGCGACACGGTCGCGCAGCGCGCCGAGATCGAGCGCCTGGCCGGCGAGATCGGAACCGGCCAGGCCGCGGGCGCCGACGCGTCCACTCCCGACACCAGGGAGGCCATCGGCGGTGAGCTGGAGCTGCTTCGCACGGAGATCGCCGATTTCCGGAGGCTCCACCAGAGCGGCGCCCAAGGTGTGATCGACAGCCTCGAGGCCATGCGCGAGCGGGTTGGCAAGTTGGAGGCGCGTATGGCAGAGATGTCGCGTGAAGGGCGCGCGAAGGGCGGTCGGCTCGATGCGCTGGCCCGCCACGTTGCCGGCGTCGAGAACCGACTGACCAACGCGCTCGGCACGGGCGGCAAGCCCGTGGTAGCGGTGGCAAACGAGATGGACTCGTCGCTGCAGGCCACGGGCTGACAGGTCCCGCGCCGCCGGCTGCGCGGGCCGTAGAGTCGGTAGGGCCAATGGGCACGAGATCACGACACACCGAAACCGGGACGAGCGCGGCTGCGCTCGTCATGCTGGTCACGCTCGTGCTGGGCAGCGCGGCCTGCACGAGCGGCGAGGTGGAGCGGCCGCGTACCTCGGAGCCGGTCGTCGAGAAGGTCGACGGCATGCGCTACTACGTCGGCGGCCCCATCATGAAGTCCGATCGCTACGGCCGTCTGCGTCTCGGCGGTTTCAACGGCGAGGTGAGCTCTCCGACCACGCGCGGACTCCTCATAGGCATCAAGGTCGACGACTCGGAGAACTTCGACTACCGCACCTGGCTCAACGGTCAGGCGGTGTCGTCGTCGGTCGGGTTCCTCGATGACGACGGTCTGCTCTGGTACACGAAGCGCTTCACGTACGACAGCAACGGCAACGTGATCGCCAGGCAGGAGCTCGAGTACAACGACGATCGCAAGGTGATGATCTCGCTGCTCGAGCACGTCGACCCGGAAACCGGCGAGACCGTTCGCAGCCACCGCGAGGAGATGCCGTACACGCCGCTCGATGACGACGACGACGACGACGACGAGGACGAGGCCAGCGGCGAGACGAGCGGCTAGACGGGTCGCCGGGCCATGAGCACGATGCGGGTCGTTCCTGTCCACCAGCTCTCGGACAACTACGCCTATCTGGTCATCGATTCCGACGAGAACGTCGCGGCGGTCGTCGACGTCGCCGAGGCGGGGCCGGTCGTCGACGCTGCGGCGCGCGAGGGCGTCGAGATCGTCGCCATCCTCTCCACTCACCATCACTTCGACCACGTCGGCGGCAACGACGATCTGATCGCCGCGTGCCGGCCGCGCGAGCTCAGGGTTTACGGCTTCGCAGGCGACAGCGAGCGGATCCCGGGCATCACCGATCCGCTGGCCGACGGCCAGACGTTCGATCTCTCGGGGCTCGGCGCACGGGCGATCTTCATTCCGGCACACACGCGCGGCCACCTGGCCTACTACTTCCCCGATCAATCGACGGTGTTCACCGGAGACACGCTGTTCGCGGGCGGCTGCGGGCGCCTGTTCGAGGGCGACGCCGCGCAGATGAAGTGTTCGCTCGAACGGCTCGCCGAGCTGCCCGACGACACGCAGGTGTACTGCGGCCACGAGTACACGCAGTCCAATCTGACGTTCGCCGCCACGCTCGAGCCGGCCAATGCGGCGCTGTCGCAACGACGCCAGGAGGTCGACGCACTCATCCAGGCTGGCCGGCCGAGCGTGCCGACGACCATCGCGATCGAGAAGGCCACGAACCCGTTCCTGCGCTGTACGAGTGCCGAGCTTCGCCGATCGGTGAGCGAACAGGTGCCCGGTGTCGGCGACGACGACGTCGCGGTCTTCGCCGCCACCCGCTCCCTCAAGGATAATTTCTAGATTCCGCTTCGATCGGCCGGTACACGTTGATCGGCCGGACGGTGTGCGGGTAGATCCAGACCTGCTCGCGCGTGTAGCGCGAGCGTGCCCAGGCCTCGAACTGCTGCCGTAGCGGCCCGCGCCAGCGACGCGCGACCAGCATCAGTGCCGGCGGCTCGGCGTCGAGCTCCGACAGCAGCCCCTCGAACCCTCCCTCGGAGCGCGCGCTGGCGTGGCGATCGACGCCGAACCACATGTAGGGCCACGTCCAGCGACTGTGCCTGTCCGTGTGAACGAGGAACTCGGGCAGGCTGATCACGAGCACGTCGGCGTCGTCGGCGACGCCTGCCGCCAGGGCGTCGAACGCCGCCGCCTGGGTCGCGAAGTCGATGGGAGGTCGCAGGCGCTTGCTGTGAGGCGTCGCCACCGCCGCCAGCGCGATGGCCAGCACGACCACGTGCGCGAACCGCTCCGGCATCATCCCGCGGGCCAGGGCCGGCAGGCCGGCGACCAGAACGGCGGCCAGCAACGGCGCGAACAGGATCGTGTCGGGCCACGCCTGGAAGCTCACGAATACCAGCGCGAGGTAGACCAGCGCGGTGACGGCGAGGCCGCCGCCGAGACGGGAGCAGTCGCGCACCAGGCCGGCGACCGCGAGCGGCAGCAGGATCATCTCGACGCGGTTCCAGGACACCAGCTGGGCCACCAGATGTGCGACCGTGTCGACGGGCGTGCGAGCGTGGATCCGGATGTAGTGGCCGTTGAACACGATCGCCTGGTCGACGAAGTCGCCGAGCGCACCGACCGAGGCGAGCCACGCGCCGAGCGCCAGCACCGGCAGCGCTGCGCCGGCCGCCGATCGGGCCAGCGCGCGCACGCCCCCTGCGCGTAGCTCCCAGCAGGCGCCGGCGAGGAACGCGACGCCGGGCTGCCAGCACAGCGTGGCGGCGGCGCCGAGCAGACCGGCCACGACGGCGCGGCCGTGGGTCGCCGCCAGCAACGCGCCCAGGCCGAACACGGTGGTCGCGACCTTGGGCCGCACTCCCTCGACGGCCGCGACCGCCCACTGGTCGGCCGCCAGCATGAACGCCGCCGCCGCCAGCGCCGGCAACACCGTCATCCGCCGGCGGCACAGCAGGTAGAGCAGCGCCGGCCCCGCGGCGGCCATCACGATGTTGGCGAGGTGCGCGCCTGCCACCGGCGCCGCGCCGACCCACGTGGCCACGCGCGCACCCAGTGCGCCCACGAAGATGGCGCCGGGAGTCTTGTGGAGAAAGATGTCGCGATACGGGATCACGCCGTCGCCGAGCGCCACCGACATGTAGTCCCAGGTCGCCGGATCGAGCACCAGCGGACGCGACAGGGGATCGAACGACCAGAGGAAGGCGAACGCCGCCGCCCACACGATCGGTGCGATGACGCGGTCAGCGCCCGGCGTCACGATCGTCGGCTTCCGGTCGCAGGCCGTAGATGGAGATCATCGGTCCGGTCATGTTCTCGTCGGCCGCGAACGTCGCGACGCGCTCGCCGGCGAACAGCTGTCGGTAGCGGCGCACGGCGGCGGGATCGCGCTGCTGCGGGTCGCCGAGAATGCGGCCCCAGACGAGGTGCGACGCGATCAGGTAGTCGATGCCGCGGGCTTCGAACCATTGCGGTTCGTGTGAGCCGAGCGACCACATGTAGCTCATGCCGTAGCGCTGAGGATCGGGGCGCGGCGTGAACTCCTCGCGTGCGATCGCGCTACCCGGCCTGACGTTGGCGTCGATCCACGCCAGCGCAGCAGCTCGCGTGTCGGTGCCGGCGAAGCGCCTGGCCGTCTGCACGCTGCCGTATGCGGGCGTCAGCAGTGCCGCCACGACCACGGCATAGGTGGCGACGGCCGCGGCCGGGCTCGTGCGCCCGAGCCGGCTCGCCGTACGTGCGACACCGTGGCCGCAGGCCGCGGCGGCAAGCGCGATCGCGGGCAGCAGGTTGCGTTCGAAGCGCACCGTGACCGAGCCGAGCCAGGCGAACCAGGCCAGCGCCAGGAGCGTCACCACGAGTGCGACGAGGTCGGCGCGGCGCCGGTCGTCGTCGGCCTCGCCCGTCGCCTCGCCATCGCTGCCGGCGTGCCGGCCCATCAGCGGCGACAGTGCGGCCGCCAGACATCCCCCTGCCAGCAGCGCGATGCCGGACGTGCCGGAGCCGGTCTGGTGGAGGCGACGCAGGTACCAGCCCCAGTTCGCGCTGCCCTCGGCGCCGAGGTGACCGCCGGCGTAGTGGCTGCGCACGACCGCGAGGTCGGCGGTGAAGCTGCTCCAGTCGAGCCACACGAACGGACACACCACGGCGAACGCGAGCCCGACCGCCAGTGCGGCGAGCGCGACGTTGCGGATCACGGCGCGGTGCGAGCCACGGCTCGCGAGCGCGATCACCGCCAGCAGCGCGGGCAGCGCGAACGCGGCGGTGTACTTCGTCGCCACCGCGAGCCCGAGCAGCGCACCGGCCAGCACGTAGCGCCACGCCCGCGTCGCGCGGCCGGCGGCCACGGCCAGCGCAAGCGTCGTCCACGTGGCCATCGGTACGTCGGTGGTCAGGTAGTGGCCGTGCTCGACGTGCAGCGGAACCGTGGCGAGCACGGCAGCCGCGACCACGGCCGCGGCTGCGCCGGCGGTGGTGAATGCCAGCCAGGCGCTGGCGAGCACGCCGAGCGCGCCGAGCACGGCCACCAGGCGACGGCCGTCGAGCAGGGCCGGCCACGTCCACTCGCCGAGGTCGACGGGGCCGTAGCCCGGCCCGCGCGGCACCAGCAGATCCATGCGCCCGAAGCGATGGTGGGCGGCGACGATCGCGGTCTCGGCGTAGATCATCGCCGAGGGGTAGTTGAAGAAGTGCGGGTTGGGGTCGCCGCTGGCGACGATCTGCAGGGCCGGCTTCATGATGAACGGCTCGTCGTAGTGGTAGCCGTACGGTGCGCCCCAGCCGGCCCCGATCAGCCGCAGCGACAGGCCGACGAGGACGGTGGCCGCGACCGCCATGACGGTAGCACGCGGGCTCACGGCGATTCTCCGGCGCTCGATCGATGCATACGGGAAGGCGTCACGGCCGGTAGGATGCACGACGCCCGTGCCGCGGCCAAGCCCGTGTCCGGTCGGTCGTTGCTGCAGCCGCACGGCCGTCTAGAATAGCGACGTGGCTCAGATAATCGGACTCACCGGGGGAATCGGCGCGGGCAAGTCGACCGTGGCGGCCATGCTCGAGAAGATGGGCGCCGTCGTGATCGACGCGGACAGCGTCGCGCACGAGGTCTACGAGCCGGGCACCGAGGGCTTCGACCTGCTCGTCGAGCGCTTCGGGGGCGGCATCGTGTCCGACGAGGGAGCGATCGACCGGCGTCTGCTGGGGGGCATCGTGTTCGGTGACACCGAGGCGCTGGCCGATCTGAACGCGATCATCCATCCGCTCGTGCGCAAGGAGATCGCGCGGCGCATGCTCGAGATCACGCGCACCCGTGCCGACACGCCGGTGGTGATCGAGGCCGCGCTCATGACCGAGACCGGCTGGACCGGCGGCCAGGGAACGGTGTGGGCCGTGATCGCCTCGCCGGAGGTCGTGGCCGATCGCCTCGTCGACCAGCGAGGAATGGAGCCCGAGGACGTCCGGCTGCGCCTGGCCGCACAGGCCACGAACGAGCAGCGGCGTCAGTTCGCGACGCGGGTGATCGAGAACGACGGCAGTCTCGAGCGGCTCGAGGCCGAGGTCGAGCGCGCCTGGGCCGAGCAGCTGGCATCGATCCCGTCGTAGATGGTCGTCACCGACCTGATCCGCGACTGCGCCGAGCGCCACGCTTCACGCCCCGCACTGATCGAGCTCGGACCCGGCGGACGGGCGACGCCGGGGGCGACGGTTACCTACGGAGCGCTCTACGAGCAGACGCTGCGCCTGTGCCAGGCGCTGCTCGCGCGCGGCCTCACGCCGGGCGATCGCATTGCCGTGCTGCTGGAGAACTCGGTGCCGATGGTCGTCACCGAGTGGGCCTGCCTGCGCGTCGGGTTCCTGTGGGTGAGCCTCAACACTCGATCGTCGGCCGAGGAGCTGACCGCGATCCTGGCCGACAGCTCACCGCGGGTGCTGTTCGTCGCCGACCGCTACCGGTCGCTGCTCCCGGCGGTGTCGACGGCGGCCGGCTGCGAGGTGATCACCGTGGGGGAGAGCTCGTCGGCGTGGGACGAGCTGATCGCGACCGGCCGCGCGGAAGAGCCGTCCTGCGCCGTGTCGAGCGAGCAGCCGGTACGCATCCGCTACACCTCGGGTACCGCCGGTCGCGCCAAGGGCGCGGTGCTCGCCCGGCGCTGCTACGACGCCTCGGTCGAGAGCGTCGCCGACGTCATCGGTCCGGTGTCCGGCGCCGACGTGCTCCTGCAGGTAGCTCCCATGACGCACGCCAGCGGCGCGATGCTGCTGCCGCACGTCGCCGCCGGCGCGTGCGCGCTGCTCGCGCGCCGCTTCGACGTGGGCGAGTTCATCGACGTGGTCGAGCGCTTCCGCGTGAGCTCCGTGTTCCTGGTCCCGACCATGCTGGTGCGCCTGCTCGAACGTGTGGACGATCGGGCCCCGCTCTCGTGCCTGAAGACCATCGTCTACGGCGGCGCATCGATGCCAGTCGACCGACTGCGCACAGGGCTCGAGCTGCTCGGGCCGGTGTTCGTGCAGATCTACGGCCTGACCGAATCGACGTGGCCGGTCACGGTGCTGCGTCGCGACGACCACATGGGAGCCGACGGCCTCATCGCGGGCCGTGAACGGCTCGCCTCGTGCGGCAGGCCCACGCCGGTGGGCGAGGTTCGTGTCGTCGACGCCGCCGGTCGCGACGTCGTCGACGGCGCCAGCGGCGAGCTGTGGGTGCGGGGCCGCAACACGATGCTCGGGTACTGGCGCGGGGGTGTCGTCGGCGGCGATCGGCCGCCGGACGACGAGAAAGGGCTCGACGGCGATGGCTGGATGCATACCGGCGACGTTGCCGTGCGTGACGCCGAGGGCTTCGTGACGATCGTCGACCGCCTTCACGACATGATCGTCAGCGGCGGATTCAACGTGTATCCGCGCGAGGTCGAGGACGCGCTGTCGACGCACGAGGCGGTGCTCGAGTCGGCCGTGGTCGGGCGCCCGAGCCGCGAATGGGGCGAGGCCGTTCACGCCTTCGTGGTGCTCAGAGATGGCGCATCGGCCGGGCCCGACGAGCTGATCGCACACTGCGGGCGGCACGTTGCGGCGTACAAGAAACCGAAGTCGATCGAGCTCGTCGACGAGCTGCCGAAGAACGCCGCCGGCAAGATCCTGCGCCGTCGTCTGCGAGAGCGGACGGGCTAGCCGGTTCTCAGTCGCCCTGGCCGGCGCGCTCGCGGGCGAGACCGACCAGCCGGTCGACGAGGGCGGCGCTGGACAGGCCGTTCTCCTTCCACAGACGCGGATACATGCTGATCTCGGTGAACCCCGGGATGGTGTTGATCTCGTTGAACAGAACCTCGCCCGTGGTCGCCTCGATGAAGAAGTCGGCGCGCGCCATGCCGTGGCAGCCGATCAGCTCCCACACGCGCGCGGCCGTCTCGTTCAGCGTGGTGAGCTGCTGCGCCGTGACGTCGGCGCCGGCCACCAGCCGTACGCCGTCCTCGACGTATTTGCTCTGGAAGTCGTAGAAGTTGCCGTCGGTGACGATCTCCCCCGGCGGCGACATCTCGGGGGTGGTGGCGCCCAGCAGGGCGATCTCGATCTCGCGCGCGTCGATCGAGCGCTCGACCACCACCCGCGGGTCCCAGCGTCGTGCGAGATCGAGCGCGGCGCCGAGGCCGGCCGCGTCCGTCACGCGCGATATCCCGACCGACGAGCCGAGGTTGGCCGGCTTGACGAAGCACGGGAAGCCGAAGCTCGACTCGACGAGCCCGGCGACTGCGGCGGCCGAATGGTCGGCGGCCGACAGGTACTCGGCCTGCGCGATACCGGCGCCGTCGCACAGCGCCTTCATGGCCAGCTTGTCCATCGCCAGGGCCGATGCGCGACAGCCGGCGCCGACGAACGGTACGCCGAGAAGCTCGAGGAAACCCTGCACGGTGCCGTCCTCGCCGCCGGGGCCGTGCAGGACCGGGAACACCACGTCGACCGGCTCGCGGGCCGCCGCGGGGTCGACGCCGTCCAGCGCGAGCAGGCGCGTGCCGCGGCCGTCGTTGCACAGCGTGACCGGCGTCCCGAGGCGCGAGTCGACCTCGACGAGCTCGTGGCGCGCGCGTTCGAGCAGCGGGCGCAGATCGCCGAGCACCCACACGCCATCGGGGGAGATTCCGACCGGCACGGTCCGGTGACCCGCTTCCTCGAGCGCTGCCACGACCGTGGCGGCCGATCGCAGCGAGATGGAGTGCTCGCCGGAGACTCCCCCGACCAGCACCACCACGTTCCAGCCCATCGACGTCACGTCGTTCATTGTGCCACCAGCCCGGTTCGAGCCCAATGCCGTCCGGTGCGTAGCGGGCCGGTGAAGGACTGCTTCACGCGAAGATAAGCCCTTCGTTTACATTGCGGCGCGAAGGTGTAAATCTCATGAGCTGCGACAAGCGGAACCGCAGGTCAACTTAACCAGAATTAATAAACGCACCGTCGCCCTCATATGCACATCGAAACGCTCAAGATCTTTTGCGACGTCGTCGAGAACCAGAGCTTTTCGCACGCCGCCTCCCAGAACTTCATCACGCAGTCGGCGGTCAGCCAGCAGATTCGCGGCCTCGAAGAGCGCTACGGGAAGCGCTTGCTGGAACGCAAGCGCGGTAGCGTGCGGCCGACGGCGGCCGGCGAGATCCTGCATCGCGCAAGCCGCGAGATCCTGCACGTCTTCGGCGAGATGGAGGCGCAGCTGCAGGGTCTCAGCAACGTGATCACCGGCAGCATCCGCGTCGGCACGGTGCACAGCGTGGGGCTGTACGAGCTCTCCGAGCCGCTCAAGGCCTACTTTGCCGACTTCCCGCACGTGAACGTCTATCTGGAGTACGATCGCGCCAGCCACGTCTACGAGCAGGTACTGCGCGGCAACGTCGACCTCGGCATCGTGGCCTATCCGACCGCGCGCGCGCAGATCACGGTGCTCGACTTCCGCACCGACCGGCTGGTGGTCGTGTGCGCTCCGAGCCACGCGGTGGCCGAGCGCCAGCAGCTGCCGGTGTCGGCGCTCGACGGCGAGAAGTTCGTCGGCTTCGAGAAGGGCATTCCCACCCGGCAGGCGCTCGATCGTCTGTTCGCCGAGAAGGAGATCGCGGTTCAGTACGTGGCCGAGCTCGACAACATCGAGATGGTCAAGCGGCTCGTCGAGGTCGGCGCGGGTATCGCGGTGATTCCCGAGAAGTCGTGCGTGCACGAGGTCCAGTCGGGCTCACTGGTGAAGGTGGAGCTCAGCGACAAGGATCTGCTCAGACCGATCGGCATCATCTACCGCACGGGCAAGCACTTCAGCCCGGCGGTCGAGAAGTTCATCGAGTACCTGCAGAACGACCCGAACCTCCAGCCCGCCAGCAACGCGCCCGCGGGCACGCGCAAGGCCGCCGGCTAGCACCGCACCGCAGCAGCGCCTGGCGATCAGGCCGCCAGCTCGGGCACCACGCGTGACGCGAACAGCTCGAGCGTATCGGGCATCGCGAGATCACCGAACAGGATCGCGAAGTCGTCGACGCCGGCCTCCATCTTCGCGCGCAGCTCGTCGGCCACGCGTGAAGGCGTGCCGCACACCGCGGTCGCGTCGATGTCCTCCACGAATCCGCCGATCAGCGTCTGTGCGAGCTCGCGCTTGGCGCGGTAGTCGGCATCGTCACGTCCGATCACGATCGGTATCTGCTCGCTGATGGTGATCTCGGCAGGATCGCGGCCGACGTCGGCACAGTGCCCGGCGAGCGCGTCGAGGTGTGCGGTCATCTCGGGCACCCAGTTCATCGGGCAGTTCCAGCGCTGCGCGTACTTGGCGACCAGGCGCATCAGCACACGCGTGCCGCCGCCGCCGATCGTGATCGGCAGCGGACGCTGCAGCGGCTTCGGCGCGAACGGCACGTCGGTGAACGTGTAGTGGTTCCCCTCGAACGTCGTGCGCTCGCTGGCGAACAGGCTGGTGATGATCTCGAGCGACTCGCCCAGCTGGGCCAGACGCGTGCCGATGGGCGGAAACTCGTATCCGTACGCGCGGTACTCCTCGTCCATCCAGCCGGCACCCATGCCGAGCTCGACGCGACCGCCGCTCACGTGGTCGGCGGTGACCACGGCCTTCGCCAGCATGCCGGGGTTGCGGTAGGAGTTGCACGTCACGAGCACGCCGAGCCGTATGCGCTCGGTGGCCTCGGCGAGCGCGGCGACCGTGGTCCAGCCCTCGAGGAAATCGACGTCGGGCAGGCCGCGCGGCCACATGTGGTCGACCAGCCACAGGCAGTCGTAGCCGGCCTCCTCGATCACCGCGGCGCGTTCGCGCACCGCGGCGTAGGTCATCGCCCCCTGGCCTAGAAACACCGAGAACGTCGCGCTCACGCGGCGCAGCATAGCGGCGACTGTGCACTGGTAAAAGACACGATCCGGCGCCGGTATTGCGCAGCACTGCGGCGGGTGTGTATCTTGAGGTTCTCGCGCCGGCGCACGCGACTTCCGTGCGCAGCGGTGGACGCCGATGGCGGTCCGCAAAGACAGCAAGAAGATTCAGCGTCGTTCGACGGAGCCCTTCAACAACCCGTTTCACGACAACCTGCGCAAGCTGAAGCGTGGTGTGCGCAACGCTCGCGAAGCGGCTGCAGCCGTGGCGCCGGCCGTCGCCGAGGCCTCGGGCAACGCAGCGAACGCTGATGCGGTGGTCAGCGATGACGATCGGTTCCTGGCCGCCGTGGAAGGCGCCGAGCCGCTCGGCGAAGGTGGCCGGCGCATCGGCGTGTCGCGGCACGGTGACTGTGCACAGATGACCGAGCGGTTGCGCACAGGCGTCGACGACCCGACCGCCGACGAGAACTTCGATGTGCGTTTCTCCGATCGATTCATTCGCGGTCGCGCCAGCGGTGTCAGCCGCGAGACGCTGTCGAAGCTCGAGCAAGGCGAGTTCGCCGTGCGTTCACATGTTGACCTCCACGGCATGCCGCTCGACGATGCACGCACGGCAGTTGATGAGTTCATCGTACGCTGTCAGAAGCGCGGCGAGCGCTGTGTCCTCGTCATCACGGGAAAGGGTCGCAACTCGCGGGATCAGGTCGGCGTGCTACGCGAAGGGATTCCCGAATGGCTTGCACGCGGGCCGAGCTCGCGACGGGTTCTCGCGTTCGTCACGTCGCGGCCGTGCGACGGCGGGGAAGGTGCTCTGTACGTGCTCCTGCGCAAGGGGGCGTCTCGTAAGAACCGCATCGACGTAGAGTCGGGCGGAGGTGTTTGATTCGTCTGAGTATGCGGGGATGGCGCGCGCTGGCCGCGCGCAGTGTGAGGTGGGGATGTTAAACCAGAGCGGCTCCTGCCGTCTCGTCTTCGTCGGTGAAGACGGCGACCTTTATCAGGCCGGTTCCGAAGAGAACCCCGAGCGACTGACCTGCGGCTGGCACGACACCGACGACCGCGGTCGGCTGTACTATGTCTGGCCGTCGTACTCTCCCGACGGCAACCACGTTGCCTGCTTCGGCGTGCGGCCCGGAGACGATCCCGAGGCCGGCCTGTACGCCGTCGCCCAGGACGGCGTCTCGATGCACGAGATCTGGCGCATGAACAGCGCGGCACCGATCTGCGAGAGCTGGTCGGCCGACTCCACGCGCATCGCGCTGCTTCTGCAGAGCGAGCAGGGCCTGCGCCTCGAGATGGCCGACATCCAGCATCCGGGCAGCACCGTGGAACTCGAATCGGGCTCGCCGCTGTTCTGGGCGTGGTCGCCCGCGCAGCGACTGATCGCTGTACATTCGGGCGGCAGCCGTTCGGTCTGTGAAGAGGCGCGGCTGACGATTTTCGACACCGACGACGGATGCGAGCCGATCGTCCGCCTGCAGCCCGGCGAGTTCCGGACGCCGGCGTGGTCACCCGACGGCAAGCGCCTGGCCTACATCGACGCCAGCGACGGACGGCAGGAGTGTCTCGCGTTCTACCGGCTCGACGACGGGGTCAGCGAGATCGTGCGGCCGGTGGAGGGGCACAGCGCCCTGCTCTGGTCGCCCGACGGCCGCTACCTGGCGATCTCCGAGGCCCTCGGCGAGACGCCGCACATGTTCACGGGCGTGAGCCTCGTCGACGTGCGTACGGGCCGTACCGAGGTGATCAACGACGACAACGTCGTCGGCTTCTTCTGGTCGCCGTGCTCCCGGCGCCTCGTGTCGATCACGTTCAACGACGCGGGCGGAATGCAGTGGTCGGTGTTCGACATGATGGGGAGGCGGCGCACGCTCGACGTACGCTTCTACCCGACCCGCGAGCTCGTGTACTTCTGCTGGTTCTTCGATCAGTTCGCATCGTCCCACCCGCTGGTCTCGCCCGATGGCCAGAGCCTGACGTTCGCCGGTCACGTCACCGACGAGGACGGCAACATGGTCGGCACGGACAGCGGCATCTACCTGCTCTCGCTGGTCGACGACGCGCCGGTGCGGCGTGTCGCCGGCGGCCACTTCGCTTGCTGGGACGCGAACGTGCGCTGATGGAGCCCGACGCCGCACCGCGAACGGGGCGGCGTACCGGGCTGCGGTGATGCAGCACGTGCTCAGCCTGAGCCGTATCGTTCTCGGCGCGGTCGTCCTCGCCGAGCTCCTGGTCTCGTACAGCTCCTACCTCGTTCTGCCGGCGGTGGTCGCCGCCTGCCTCGCCGACTATGCCGACGGGCGCGTCGCACGCAGCCGCGACGCGGCCAGCGAGGCCGGGCGGCTGCTCGACAACGTGTGCGACGCCACGTTCCTCGCGCTTTCGTTCGCCGGCTTCGCCGTCGCGATGACGTGGAGCCTGCCGCTGGTGGGAAGCGCGACGCGCATGTGGGAGCACGCCAACTGGCTTCCGCTGATCGCCCTGGCGGCCGCGTTCGGCACGTACATGCTGCGCTGGGGCGTGAGCCGCGCGCGAGGCGTGCCGCCGTTTCCTTCACCGCGCGGTCATGCTGCCGGTGTGGCGAACTATGTCCTGGCGCTGCTCGGGGGCGTGGCGGTGCTGCCCGGCGTCGAGCTCACGCCGTGGCTGCTCGAGCCCGCCTTCGTCACGGTCGCGCTGCTCAACGCGACCGGGGCCAGCGAGAACCTGTCGATGCTCGTGCGTGTTCTCGCAGTATCGAAGCGGGGCTAGGAGCCCGCCAAGGAACCCGCTCCCGTCGCAGAGCACCGTGCTTCGCACCGATCGCTGCGTTGCGAATGCTCGGCGTGGCGCTTCTATGCCTGCGCTTCGGTTCGCCGCTCCGCCAGCTCGCGGATCACTGCGCTCGGCGCGAATCCCGACGCTTTGCTCGGTCCGGGGTGTTCTTCAACGGGCTCCTCGGCTTCGATTCACTATCCTGTCCGCAGGGGCTATGTGGTCCTCATGGGTTCACGTCGATCGGTTCAGGTCTCGATCGCGGCGGTTGCCGTCGCCTGCTGCGTCGCCGCGTGCACGCCGGTGTCGAAGAGCTACGAGATCAACACCGGCGACATGACCTGCGACGAGGCGAACCGACACGTCCATGATGCCGTGACCGGCATGGACATGACGATCACGGGGTTCAAGCTCGCGCGTCCGGGATCGCCCGGCTACGTGCGAGCGGTGCGCGAGCGCAAGGGCGGCACCATGACCGGCGACGTGACGATCCGGTGCGACGGTGCCGGCGTGCACATCGATGCCAGCCAGGGCGGCGTGGGCCAGGCGCACGAGTTCGAGCGCGGCGTGTTCCTGGGCGTGACCGGTCGGGCCGACCTCGAGATCGTGCGCGACGGTCGCGGGATCAGTGGCGTGAAGAAGCGCGAAGACGTCACCGCCGCACGGTCGTCGTCCTCGTCGGCGACCTCCGGCACGGGAACGGGTCGCCCGTCCGCGCCGTACGGTCGAGCGGAGCAGGCGGCGGGCGTCCGCGTGCTGCTCGAGCCGGTGAGCGGGTTCGCCACCGTGCTCGACTTCGAGGCGAACCTCGCCGAGGCCGGCATCTTGCCCGTGAAGGTGACGATCACGAACGGCACCGAGCGCGCCTACGAGTTCGATCCCCGCGACATCGTGCTGCGCCGTAGCGGCTCGCGGCAGCGCGCTTATCCGCTGACGCCCGGCGAGGCCGTCGGCCTGCTGCACGACCGCAACCGCGAGCTCATCGGCGCCGGCAAGGCGCAGGCGAGCGGTGACATGGGGCCGGTGGCACCAACCGCGGCGAGCGAGCTCGGTGACGTGCGCGCGGCCACCGAGCTGATCCCCGAGCGAGTGCTGCGCGGTGCGCGCCTGCGCCCGCGCCAGACGATCTCGGGGTTCCTGTACTACGAATCCAGCACGTACGATCGCGCGCGCATCACGATGATCGACGTCGCCACCGGCGAGACCGAGGGCTTCATCGTAGAATTCTAGCGGTCTGCTAGTTGTCGCCGACCTGCGTGCTCAGGTCGGCGACCAGCTTCTCCAGGCCGATGACGGCGGCGTCGTCGGCGTCGGCCGAGCCGGCGCGGCTGTCGTCGAGAAGCGTGCGGTACACGCGCAGCGCGACGCGGCGGCTACGCATTGCGCCGTCCCCGTCGCCGGCCTCGTCGCGGCGGGCGGCTTCCTTCATGAAGACGATGCCGAGCTTCTTGAGCGAGTCGTGGCGGTAGGCGCCCGGCACGTCCAGGTTGAGCAGGCCCTCGAGCTCGGTGCCGGCCAGGTCGAGGTCGCCGGTGGATCGATGGGCGACGATGCGCAGCGAGAGAACCTCCGGCAGCAGGTCGCGCTCGGCCGGGAACCGCTGCTCGAAGTCGCGCAGGCGTGCGAGCCGGTCCTGCATGGTGCCCGCACCTGCGCGCGTCACGACGGCCGCCGCCATGACCACGGTCTTGGCCTCGAGCGGGGCGAGCAGCTCGGCCTCGCCGGCCGGGTGCTCGCTGCGGTGGTGCGCAGCGAACGACGAGAACCCGTCGAGTGACTCGACGGCCGTGCGCACGAGCTCGAGTGGCGGCGTCTCCGATTCGGGGTACACGAGCACGGCCTCCACCCAGCACTGCGCCGACAGGAAGCCGGCCTTGATCTCGAACGCGGCGTCGCCGGCGACCTTCGCGAACGCCTCGCCGCACTCGCGATACTCGCTGCGCTCGCGGTGCCACTCGCCGAGCCGGAACCAGGCCTCGAACGCGTAGCGGTGTGACGGTGCGTCGGCGAGGAAGTCTTCCATGGCCTGCCGGTAGCGCGTGGCGGCGTCGTTGCGCGCGGCGGCCTCGGCCTTGAGGTACAGCGACTCCGAGGCCTTGAACCGGAGGTAGGCAGCCTCGGGGTACGACGGGTCGGTCGCCGGCGCGTCTTCCAGGTACTGCGTGAGGTTGCCCAGCGCGCGTTCGTAGTCGCGTTCGTGGAAGTAGCACGAGCCGAGGCCGTAGAGCGCCTCGTTGCGGAAGCGATCGCCGGCCAGCAGGCCGTCGTACAGTGCGATGGCCTGGTCGTACTCCGCGCGCCTGCGCAGCGAATCGGCCAGCAGCCAGGTTACGAACTCGCTGGCGGCCAGCGACGTCCAGTCGTGCGGGTCGGAGATGCCGGCATCGACCAGCTGCACCACCTTCGCCTTCCAGTAGTCGCCGCGATCGTAGAGCCCCTCGAGCGCGCGTGCGGCCTCGGCCCGGAACTTCGCGCGCTGCGACTGCGAGTACGCGCCGTTGGCACCGAGCGCCACCAGCAGCGCCTTGGCGCGCAGGAACAGGGCCTGGGTGTGGGATGCAGCCAGCGCCTTGTTGCCGGTGGTGCTGCGCAGCAGACGCTCGGTGACGGCCAGCGCGTCGCCGGTACGCTTCGTCGAGAGATGGACCTCGGCCATGGCGATGCGGATCCGTGCTGCCATGGCCGGGTCGGCGCCGGTGTCCAGTGCGGCGGCGAAGTCGGCCAGCGCCGTGTCGTACTGCTTCAGCGCCTTGCTCGTCAGGCCGTGGCCCAGCAGCGTCTCCACGGTGAGCGCGCGATCGCCGCTGCCGAGGAACTCGGCGAAGCCGCCCTGGGCCCCCACCAGCAGTCGCTTGCGACGGCCCGTCTCGGCCTCGTAGCGCATCGCGCGCTCGTAGCGAACCCAGTTGAGTCGGTACAGCAGGCGCATGGCGAGCACCTCGCGCTGCTGCCACGCGTCGCTGTCCTGCACGGCCTCGAGGTCGCCGTCGATGCGGATCACGTCGGCCTGCAGTTTCTCGAGCACGTCGGTGTAGCGCTTGCGCATTTCCTCGATGAGCTCGACGAGCGCGGCCGAGGTCTTCTGCATGGATGCACCGTCGGCGGCGAGATCGTGGAAGTCATCGGCGAGACCGTCGATGCGGCCGACCAGGGCCTCCTCGGCAGAATTGCTCCAGCCGCGCCCGGCCAGCGTCCGCGAGCGGGCACGGGCATCGCGAATCGCGCCCGAGAGCGCGGCAACCGTCGTGGCGTCGGCGGGCGCCGGACACGCCAGCAGCGCCGCCGCCAGGAGCATCGACAGGGTGCGCAGCATCACAGGCGCGGCGCCGCCGCCGTGCTGGCCGCCAGCGGGAACACCACCTGCTCGATGCCGATCTGGAGGCAGTGGTTGTACAGTCGCACGACGTGCTCGTAGGCGACCGTCTGGCCGGCGTCGATCACGACGATGTCGTTCGCTGTGAGCGAGGCCAGGTGCGACTTGACGCTCGCGAAGTCGAACGCCGGCCAGTCGTTCACGAAGTACTGCACGCGCTCGCCGGTGCGCACGATCCGGATCACGATCTCGCGTTGCTGATCGTCCATCTTCAGCTTTTCCTCGCGAAACTCGTCGCCGAGCGCCAGCCTGGAGGGCAGCAGCCCCTCGATCGTCGACAGCGAGATCGTGAACAGGAAGTAGGTGAGCAGCAGGAACACCGCGTCGATGAGCGGCGCCATCTGCAGGTCGCCGCTCCAGACGCCGGGCCTGGCCCTGGTCGGACGGCGCACCTCAGCCCTCCTCGTCGGCCAGCTGCAGGGCCGCCAGGCTCACGTCGGCGATGCCGGCCTCGGCGCTCAATCGCATGACGCGCTGGACCGCGTTGAACTCGCTGAGGCGGTCCCCGCGGATCACCACCTCGACCTTGTCGGCCTCGTCCCTGCGCAGCTGGAGATACCGGAACAGCTCGCTGCTCGACTTCTCGCCGCCGCCGATCACGTAGAGGCCATCGCGCGTGATGTTCACGGTGATGAGCTCCACCCGCTCGTCGATCACTTCCTTGGCCTGGTCGGCGCTCGGCAGCTTGATCATCTGCTCGCCCTCCTGGCCGAAGCGGATCGACATGATGAAGAACGTGATGAGCAGGAACGCCATGTCGATCATGGCGGTGATCTTGAAGTTCACCGATCGCGGGCGTGCCGAGCGGGGCGAGTTCACCGGTGCCCCCTACGACCGCTTGAGCGGGTCGACCAGATGCTCGGCCTTGGCCGTCGCCTCGGAGACCAGCGAGTCGACGCGATTGCGGAAGATGCCGAACGCGTAGAGCGCCGGGATGGCCACGATCAGCCCCATCACGGTCGTCATCAGCGCCTCGAAGATGCCGCCCGCCAGGCGGCGCGGGTCGACGCCGCCGACCGACACGGAGATCTGGTTGAACGAGTTGACCATGCCCATCACCGTGCCGAGCAGCCCGAGCATCGGCGCGATGTTCGCGATGATGTTGAGATGCTCGATCTTGCGCAGCAGCTTGCCCGTGAGCTCGTCGGCGGTGTCCTCCATGGCCTTGACCATGGCGTCGTAGCCGCGGTCGTGCTCCTTCACGCCGCGCGCCACGACGGTGGTGACGAACGAGCAGTCCTTGTCGGCGAGCCGGGTGGCCACGTCGTCGTACGCGCCGGCCGCGATGAGCTTCTCGAGCTCGGCCACGTCGTCGTCGGGCGTGAGCGACTTCGGCCGCAGCGACATCGCGTACTCGACGACCAGCGCCACCGCCACGACCGACATGGCGATGATCACGTAGCCGACCCAGCCGCCGAACTTGATCAGGTCGACGAGCGTGTAGTTGAGAGCGCCGTCGCCGGCGCCGCCGGCCTGCGCCCACGCGAGCGCGGGTGCCATCAGGAGGAGAGCCGCCGCGATGGGCACTGCGTGGCGCGGCTTGGGGACGGAACCGATTCGCTTCATCGAGGTCACTCCTTGGGTCTGCTGTGGGTCAGTCGTCGCTGCTGTAGCGCGCCACTTCCTTCTGCCAGCGTGATCCGAACGCGAAGTACAGGATCTGCTCGGCCAGCTCCTGGTCGGAGCCGAGCGCGGCCATGTCGCCACCGCCCTCCTCGGCGATCGCGGCGTAGCTGTCGCTCACTTCCTTGTAGAATGCCGGCAGCGGCGTGATCTTGTCCGGTGGCTTGCCGTAGAGCCATTCGTGCAGCTTCTGCTCGTACTCCTCGTGCATCTGCTTGGTCACGTCGATCGCGCTGATCACGCCGCCCGCGTCGCGGAACTCGGCCGCCAGCGCGGCGATCGCGTCCTTGTCTTCCTTGTGGGGCGGCGAGCTGCCGACGATGATGATCACGCGCTTGGAGCGGCGCCGCCAGGTCAGCTCGTCGATGGCGGCCTCGATTCCCTGGCGCACGCCCTCCTCCCAGTCGCCGCCGCCGTCGGCGCGCAGGTGGGTGATGAACGATTCGATCTTGCTGGCGTGAAAGCTCAGGTCGGTCCAGCGCACCACGAAGTCCTCGCCGCGATCACGGAACGCGACCACGCCCACGCGCGCGATCGGCACCAGCGACTGGATGCGTCCGACCAGCGCGGTGGTGCGTTCCTTGATGCTATCGATGACGTGCTGCATGCTCGCCGTCGCGTCGATCACCAGCACCACGTCGAGGCCGCTCTTGCGAAGCCCGCCGATGAACGAGCCGAACTGACCGGACAGCCCTCCGACCGCACCGCTGGTGGAGCTGAACCGCGTGCTCACCTTGGCGAGCCGCTCGGGCCGTGGCCGCGGCACCGAGATGCTGGCGAGGTCGGGGAGCTCCACGTCGCGCAGCCGCGTGTGCTCCACCTCGAGCGGCTTCACCTCGACGGTCTCGATCAGCTCCTCGAGCTCGGCATCGCTCACCGATTCTTCCTGCATCGTCAGCCGTACGCGCGCTCCCTTGGGGCGCATGCCGAAGCCGAAGCCGTCGGCCCCCGTGCTGATGGTGATGGTGGCGAGAAACAGCAGCAGCAGCAGGTGGAAGACGATCGAGAGCGTGTAGCCTTCGAGGCGCCTGCGGAGATCGGCCTTGTGTCGCAGGTAGGCGAGCCAGTCAGGAATACTCAAGGCCCCTCGAACCTACTGCCATTGCTGGGCGGAGACAACGAGCCGCGAGCCGGCGAGCGGCGAGATACCGCAGTGGACCCGTGCATCGACGTCAACGACCGATCGCGCTATCACCATCCCGCATTCGTGGCGTGCGCCTACACGGACCCGTTCCTGACCCGAAAAACCGGCAACGCCCGACCATCATCGAGCCGCTCGAAATCCACCTCCACCGCCATCCCGATGCGCAGGCTCGCGGGCTCGCAGTCGACCACCGTCGTGATCATGCGCGGCCCGTCGTCGAGTTGCACGTCGACGACGGCGTACGGAACGCGATCGGCGAACGCGGGATGATACACGTGGTGCATCACCGCGAAGCTGAACACGGTACCGGTTCCGCTGGTGGTCACCCACTCCAGCTCGTTACCGAGGCAGCCGTTGCAGATGTCGACGGCCGGGAAGTACGTTGCGGCGCACGCGCGGCAGCGCTGGACGCTCAGGCGGCCGTCACCGGCCGCGTCCCAGAACGGTTGCATGCGCGGCGGTGTGCGCACGGTGGGTCTGCTCGATTCGCCGGCCATCGGTTCCCTCAAGCCGCGCCGAGCAGCAGGCAGGCGTGCGTCTGCAGGATGCCGCCGTTGCCCGACACCAGGCCGACGCGCGCACGTTCGAGCTGACGGCCGCCGCCGTCGCCGCGCAGCTGGATGACGGCCTCGACGATCGGCGTCATGCCCCACATGTAGAAGCTCGACAGCTGGCCGCCGCCGGTGTTCACGGGCAGCGAGCCTCCGCGCGCGGTCGCCCCGGATTCGACGAACGGTCCGCCCTCGCCGCGCGCACAGAAGCCGTAGTCCTCGAGCGTGAGGAGGACGGTGAACGTGTAGCAGTCGTAGAGCTGGGCGAAGTCGACGTCGTCGAGCGACAGACCGGCCATCGCGAGCGCGACCGGGCCCGCCTGGCGCGCGCCGCTGGCGAGCGACTCGACGGCGTCGGTGCCCGGGTGGCCCTGCGCGAAGCCGAGCACCGAGACCGGCGGGCGCTGCAGATCCCGGGCGCGCTCGGCGCTCGTGACGATCACGCATGCACCGCCGTTCGACACCAGGCAGCAATCGAGAAGATGGAACGGCTCCACGACCCAGCGCGAGGCGTGGTAGTCGTCGAGCGTGAGCGGCTTGCCGCGCATCTCGGCGGCCTCGTTGTCGCGGGCCCAGTCGCGCTGGACGACGGCGACGGTGCCGAGCTGGTCCTGCGTGGTGCCGTACACGTGCATGTGGCGCCTGGCGACCATCGCGTATCGTGCGTTGACGCCGAAGTAGCCGAACGCACCGTCCCAGCCGCCGGCCTGGCCGTAGCTCGCCGAGGCACCCGACTTCTTGCCCCCGGGCCGGGGCGGCTTGAGCGGTGTGTCGGAGAACACGCAGGCGACCGTGGTGGCGAGGCCGGCGTCGATGGCCTCGCAGGCCTGCTGGATCATGGAGGCCGCCGTCGCACCGCCAGCGCTCAGCGCGAGCGACAGCCCGAGGTTCTCGAGGCCCAGCGCACGCTGCAACGTGGCCGAGGCGATGGCGGGATTGGTCCAGGTCATGCCGGGATTGACGAGTAGCCCGTCGAGGTCACGCTTGTCGAGGCCGGAGTCGTCGAGCGCGAGACGTACGGCCTCGACGGCCTGCCCCATGTAGCCACGGTCGTAGACGCGGCCCTGCTCGGTGAGGCCGAGTCCGGCGATCGCATGCTTTCCGGTGAGCGACATCCTGGTCGAAGCGCTTACCAAACGCGGAGGGCCGATGCCACATGCGCGTTTCTATTGAGTTTCTCTTCCAGAGCCGGTACCGATGAAGGTATGTCGACGGTCATCACCGAGGAGTGCATCAACTGCGGGGCGTGCGAACCGGAATGTCCGAACACCGCGATCTACCAGGGCGGTGTCGAGTACGAGTGGCAGGGCGCGCAGAACGGCGCGCTGTCCGACGAGATCTTCTTCATCGTCCCGGAGAAGTGCACGGAGTGCGTCGGCTTCTTCGACTACGAGGCGTGCGCGGCGGTCTGCCCCGTAGACTGCTGCGTGCCCGACCCCGATCGACCGGAATCCGAGGATGCGCTCATCCAGCGCGCCAGGGAGATCCATCCTGACACCGACTTCGCGGAGGGCTTCCCGTCGCGCTTCAGCAAGAGCGAGGAAGCGGAGGGCGGCGGCGACGGGTCGGCCGCCGACGCCGGCGACCCACCGGCGGCCGCGGCACCCGTCGCGCAGGCCGGTGCCGCGACCATCGTCGCCGCGCCGAGCGCCGGCCCCGACGATTTCGACGTCCCGATCGTGTGCCGCAGCTGCGCGGGCGAGTACGCCGTGGCGTTCCGCTACCTGTCGCCCGGCACGATCCTGCGTTGCCCGTACTGCGGCGTGAGCTTCAACCCGCCCAGACGTCTATACATGGCGATCGACCAGCGGCTCGACCGCTACGCCGAGCAGATGAACGGTGAGATCGATCGCCACAACTACCACGTCATGGCCGAGCAGGAGCTGTTCGAGGCCAACGTCGACGACGTCCGAAATTCGGCCGAGAAGGAGATCCGTCGTCTCGTGAACGAGGCGACCGAGCCTCCCAAGAAGTCGATCTTCGGCTGAACGCCGCCGACCGTGGGCCAGCCGGGGTGAGCGCCCACATTGAGAGAGAGACTCTACGAATACCTTGCTGAGCAAGCATCCGGCGGCAGCGCCTCGTCCGAGGAGCTGCTGGCGCTGATCCTGCACGGCCGCGGCTCCGACGAGGCATTCGGGCGCGCGTTCCTGGCAGGCCTGCTGTCCGACGACCCGCGTTTCGTCCAGGACACCGCCGACGGTGGGTGGCAGCTCGCCGACGACCACGTTCTCGAGACCGCGCTGTCCGAGGCGCCGTTCGTGGTGGTCGACCTCGAGTCGACTGGCCAGCGACCCGAGCACACCGGCATCACCGAGATCGGCGCGCTGCGCTTCGAGGGGCGTCGCGAGGTGGGGCGTTTCCAGAGCCTCGTCAACCCGGGCAGCCCGATTCCCCCCTACGTGGCGAAGCTCACGGGCATCGACGACGGCATGGTCGCTGACGCACCGAGCATCGACGAGCTGATGCCCGAGTTCGCGCGCTTCGCCGCGGACTCGGTGCTGGTCGCTCACAACGCCGCGTTCGACGCCAAGGTCCTCGACCACGCATCGCGAATGATCCTCGACCGTCCACTGGGGCTGCCGACCCTGTGCACGTTCAAGCTGGCCCGTCGCGTCGTGCCGGAGCTCGACCGGGCCTCTCTCGATTCGCTGGCCGAGCACTTCGACCTGCACACCGCATCGCGGCACCGGGCCATGGCCGACGCCGAGCTCACCGCGGTGGTGCTGGCCCGCTTTCTCGACATGCTCGAGGCCGAGGGCGCGGCCACCGTCGGCGATCTGCTGACGGCGCAGGAGGAGGGCGACGAGCCGCGCAGGCTCGAGATCCTCGTCACGCGTCACGCGCTCGAGAGCCTGCCGGAATCACGCGGCGTGTACTGGCTGGTCGACGCCGACGACCAGACGCTGTTCGTCGGGCAGGCGGCCAACGTTCGCGAGCACGTGTCTCGACTGTACCTCGACACGGCCCACCTGAGCGGGCGTCAGCTCGAGATGGTTTCGGCCGTCGTCGACGTGGGCTGTCGCGAGACCGTATCGGATCTGGAAACGTTCTTCGTCGAGGCCGACGAGATGCGGGCTCGCAAGCCGCTGTACAACCGTGCCGGTCGCCATCTGCCGCGCGGCAGCTTCGTCAAGATCGCGCGCCGTGGCGCGTTCCCGCGCGTCTCGGTGGCCGGTCGCATCAACGGGGACGGCGCCCTGTACCTCGGCCCCATCAAGGGCAAGGCGTTTGCCGACGACGCCTCCGCGATGCTCGCGCGCCTGTACCGGCTGCGCACCTGCCCGGGACGGCTGACCCCGGACCCGGCGTTCGAGCCCTGCGAGCTCGGGCCGGCCGGGCTGTGCACGAGCCCGTGCGACGCCAGCGTGGATTCGAACGAGTACCGGCGCCAGGTTCACGAGCTCGAGCGTGATCTGTCCGGTGACGGCAGCAGGCTCAAGCAGCTGGCCAGCGGCGGTAGCGAGCCGGGGCGCGATGCCGGCCTGCTGGGGCGTCTGATGAAGCTGCAGCGCCGCCGTCACTGGCTCGTCAACGAGCACAGCTACCTGGCCGCGTTCCCCACTTCCGACCCGGCCCTCATGGTGGTGGCCGTACTGGAAGGCCTGTGCCGGGGCGTGACCAGGATCACCACCGCCGCCGAGCTCGACGCGTTCCTCGAAACCGTGGCGGCCCGCGGGCGAGGGGCGGTGCGCAGCTACGAGGCCGACGTGAGCACGATCATGGCGCACTGGGTTCGCCGCTCGCAGGCCGACGACTGCCTGATCGTGGATCTCGACGACGACGAAGATCGGGCGGCCTCGCTCGCACGTGCCGGCAAGGAGCTGGCGCCGCTCGTCGACTCGCTCTCCTGAGCGCTCCCCGACGGCACGAATCTTACGATCATCCATTGAGTGGGACGCCGCGGCGGTCCATATTTGCTGACTGGTCCGCGCGCGGTGTCTGCACTTACTGGCCCAAAGATCGAGCTGGAACCCGAGTCCGAGTCCGAGGACGTGAGCCCCGGCGCGCGCTGGCTGCGCGTCGTCTCCGAGAGCAATGCCTGGCTGCCGCTGGCGGCGGCCGTCATCGGCGCCCTCACGGCCCTGGCCAACGTGGGCTTCCACTGGGCGATCGAGCGTTCCCATCACCTGTTCTGGGTCGATGTCGGGTCGACCATGGGTGTCGTCGACATCGGTCGCCTGAGCACCTACGACATCTTCGAGAGCGGGCTCGCCGGCATTCCCGACAACTGGTGGCTGATCCCGGTGGTGCCGACGCTGGGCATGCTGCTGATCGTGGTTCTCGACCGCTGGTTCCCCGGCGAGATGAAGGGCTACGGGCTGCCGCGCTTTCTCGAGCTGGTCAACGTCAAGGGCGGCTACCTCAGGCGTCGCTGGATCACGCTCAAGACGCTGTCGAGCGCGATCACGCTGGGCTCGGGCATGAGCGCCGGCATCGAGGGCCCGATCGCGCAGATCGGCGGCTCGGTGGGATCGACCGTCGGGCGTGCGCTGCGCCCCTCGTTCGACCGGCTGCGCGTGCTCATCGCCTGCGGCTCGGCCTCGGCGATCGCCGCATCGTTCGGCAGCCCCATCGCCGGCGTGATGTTCGCGCAGGAGATCGTGCTGATCGGCGAGCTCCAGGCGCAGTCGTTCTACCTCATCGTGCTGGCCGCCGGCATATCCACCGTGACGTCGCTGTACCTCACCGGCGACCACGTGATCCTGGTCACGCCCGAGTTCGACTGGCCGCTCAACCACGAGCTGCTGTTCCTGGTGCTCATGGGAATGCTGTGCGGCCTGCTCGCCGTGTTCTTCATCCGCTCGTTCTACGCGATCCGCGACTACTTCCAGCGCACGAAGATCTCGGCCACCGCGCTGCCGCTGGTGGGCGGTCTGCTCGTCGGCGTGAGCCTGATCTTCTTCCCGCAGATCGCATCGAGCGGCTACGCGACCATGAACCTGGCGTTCCTCGGCGAGATGAGCGCCCCGCTGCTGCTCGCACTGGTGTTCGTGAAGATGCTGATGACGGGCGTGACCCTGGGCTGCGGCGGATCGGGCGGGGTGTTCGCGCCCTCGATGTTCATCGGTGTGGCGTTCGGCGGCGGCTTCGCCGGGCTCGTCAACCACCTCATCCCCGAGACCATCGGCGAACCGGGCGCGTTCGCGCTGGTGGGCATGGGCGCGTTCCTGTCCGCGGCCACCCACGCGCCGATGACGGCGATCTTCCTGCTGTTCGAGCTGACGCGCGACTACAACGCCGTCGTGCCGGCGATGATCACCAGCATCACGGCCACGCTGGTCGCACGGCGGCTCATGTACGACAGCATCGACACCTACGAGCTCAGCCGGCGCGGGCTCGATCTGCACGCCGGAAACGAGGCCAACATCCTGCGCAAGCTCTACGTTCGCGGCCTCGTGAGCAAGGACTTCCAGCCGATCCCCGAATCGATGGCCGTCACCGATTTCGTGCGCTACGTGACGAACAGCCACCACATGTATTTCCCGGTGGTGAACAGCGAGGGCGAGCTGACGGGCATGGTCAGCATCCAGGACCTACGCGGCGTGCTGCTCGACGCCGACGCGTGGCCGTATGTCGTGGTGGGCGAGCTGGCGCGCAAGGAGATCCGCGCGGTACGCGGCTCCGATACCCTGCACGACGCGATGAAGCTGATCGCGGCCATGGGCTGGGAGCAGGTGCCCGTGGTCGACGACGAGACCCAGCGCAAGGTGGTGGGGATGCTGCGGCGATCCGACCTGCAGGATTTCTACCAGAAGCGCCTGCTTGCCAGGGAGCTCCACGGCTGATATCCGCAGACGTCTTTTCCGAACCAGCGTGAGATCAAGGGCGGTCATCATCACAGCCGACGACCTCGGGCTGTGGCCAGAGGTGAACGAAGCGGTGATGGCCGGCTACGATGCCGGCATCATCTCGACGGCGGCTCTGCGCGTCACGGCACGGGCGTCGTATCCGGCGATGCTATCGGCGGGCATGCGTCCGAACCTCGGGGTCGGCCTGCACCTGGTGCTGTGCGACGGACAGTCGGCGCTGCCGCACCGTCACATCCCGAACCTCGTGGACCGCAGCGGCAACTTCGTACGGCGCCCGATGGAGGCGGCGTGGATGTATCGCCGGGGGGGCAAGCTCGGCGACGAGCTGCGCCTGGAGATCCGCGCGCAGATCGAGAAGTTCCTGTCGAGCGGGCTGTTCCTGGGCTTCATCTCGAGCCACTACGGACTGCATCTGCAGCCGGCCATCCTGTCCATCATCAAGGAGCTGGCCCGCGACTACCCGATCTCGGCCATTCGCAAGCCAGCGGGGCCGATGTGGCGCGCCAATCAGAGCATCCGCCGGCCGGCCTGGGAGCGACGCGTGGAGCGCGGCCTGATCGCGCCGGTGCTGCGCTGGGGCAGGATGCGATCCGGTGCGTTCCTGGGGCCCGACCGCGTGGAGCTGCTGTGCCCGCAGCGGCCGGTCACCGAGCACGCCGCCGCGCAGCGCCTGACCGGTGCGCCGCGCGGCCTGACCGAGTTCGTGTGCCATCCGAGCTCGCTGGCGGCACGCTACGATGGCCCGGGTGAGCTGGCGGTGGTGACGAGCGCGACCGTGCGTGCTGCAATCGCCGAGGCCGATGTCGAGGTGATTTCCTACCGCGATCTGGCCGAGGGCGCGTGGAGCCGGCGTGCGCCGGCTATTGAACCACCAGCGACAGCAGTCCCAGAAAGATGAAGAAGCCGAGCATGTCGGTGCCCGCGGTCACGAACACCGACGACGAGACCGCGGGGTCGACGTTCACGGCCTTGAGCCCGAGCGGCACGAGGGTGCCGAGGATCGCGGCGATCAGGAAGTTCAGCACCATGGCCGAGCCGAGCACCACGCTCAGCGCCAGGTCGCCGCGCCACACGTAGACGACGCCGCCCGCGGTCAGGCCGAGCGCCGTCCCGTTGGCGAGCGCGACCACGCACTCGCGCCCCACGATGCGCAGGGCCTGGCTGGTCTCGATCTGTCCGACGGCCAGTCCGCGTACGATCAAGGTGAGGGTCTGCAGGCCGGCGTTGCCGCCCTGGCGCGCGACGATCGTCATCAGCGCGGCGGCGATGGCGATCGTCTGGATGGTTCCCTCGAACATCGCGACCACCGCCGCGCTGGCGGCCGTGGCGATCAGGTCCAGCGCGAGCCACGGCAGGCGGCTGCGCACGCCGTGGATGGGGTCTGCCACCTCGACGCTCTCGCCGGCCACGCCCGCGAGACGCAGCATGTCCTCGGTGGCCTCCTCCTCGATCACGTCGACGATGTCATCGATGGTGATGCGGCCGCACACGCGGCCCAGCGAGTCGACCACCGGCACCGACACGACGTCGTACTTCTCGAACAGGTGAGCGACCTCTTCCTGGTCGAGGTCGGTGCGCACCGAGACCAGATCGGTTTCCATGATCCGCTCGGCCGGGGTCGAGTCGCGCGCCAGCAGGAGGCGTCGCAGTGGAATCGAGCCGAGCAGGCGGTTGCGCTCACCGGTGACGAACACCTGGTGGATGTCGTGGAACTCGTCGCCGCGGTGGCGCAGGTATTCGGTGATATCGCGGACCGTCGCGGTGGCGCCGACCACCGCGACCTCGGTCTTCATGATGCCGCCGGCCGAGTCCTCGGGGTACGCGAGCAGCTCCTCGACGTCCTTGCGCGTCTCGGGGCTGGTCTGGTCGAGCAGCTCCTGCTGGCGATCCTCGGGCAGCTCTCCCAGCAGGTCGGTCGCGTCGTCGGTGTCGAGGTGCTCGACGATCGTCGCCAGGCGGGCATCGGACAGGTTGTCCTGGAGCAGTCCGCGGGTGGCGTCGCCGACGTGACGCATGACCTCGGAGCCGTGCTCGGCGGTCAGCACGCCGAACAGCCGCAGCTTGCCGTCGTTCTCGTCGAGCGAATCGAGGAGCTCGGCGAGGTCGGCGGGGTGGACGCCGGCGGCCGCCCGCGCCAGGCGCGAGTCGTCCTCCTCTCGCAGCAGCTCCATCAGCGTGGCGCGCTGCTGCTGGCTCTCGGTCTCTGCGGAGTTCGACATCCCTACCAGTCTACTTCACGCGGGGCCGGTCGTCGGCCACGACCAGCATGAGGGGCTCGCGCCCGGGGCTCCCCGGATAGTCGTGTCGCACGACCACCCGGCTGCGTCGGGCGATGTCCCGACCGTGCCTCGCGCTCGGCCTCTCCTGGAGATCGGAAAGCGAAGACCCGCCGGCCAGGAACCACACGCGGCCGCTGCCCGCCGCGTTGCCCGTGACGGCATCGACGGCGCTCGCGCGGCCGATGGAACGTCCTGCGTAGTACTCGGCTGCCGGCCCGAGGTACTCCAGGTACTTGAGGCGACCGTAAAAATACAGCGGCTCACCGGCCGGTACACGCTCGCGCACCTCGAGCATGAACGGCTTGATGGTGGCGCGCGCGGCCATGTCGCGGAGGAACGTCGCGCCGACGGTGGCGGTGGTCGCCGCGACCACGAACGCGACCGCTGCGATCGCCACGTCCGGACGCGCGCGGCGAGTGGCTGTTATCAGCACGACGACGGTGATCGCGACCGTCACGACCCACAGGCCGACGACCGCGCGCCGCTCGGCGACCGCGCCGGCAAGGGCCGTCAGGTTCATGGCGTCCTTGGGGTTGAGCAGCGGCGAGATCGAGGCGAACGTGGGGACACCTGCTGCCTGCATCGCGACGAGGGCGGCGAGCACGGCCAGCACGACAGCCAGCAAGTGGGCAGCCCACAGCGCCGATCGGGGCGGCAAGTGGAAGCAGTGGTGCGGGGGGCCGGCAACGCGCGCCAGCCAGGCTCCTATGAGCAGCGCCATCGAGGGGTAGCACGACAGGAGGTAGACCGGACGCTTCGAGCCGGCCATGGAGAACGCGATGAACGTGACCGCGAACCACGCGACGAGGAAGGATCTCACGCCGCCGTCGTCGAGCCGCCGGCGCTTCCACGCGTCGGCCGCCACCCACGGCAGCAGCAGGCTCCAGGGCGCGAAGCCGCCGATCAGGGCGGGCACGTAGTAGTAGGCGGGCTCCACGTGTCCGGCGCCCACGCGGTCGGGGTCGACGATCCGGTACAGGTTCTCCTTGAGGATCAGCTTGTCTATGAACGCCTGGCCGCCCTCGAGCCACGCCACGGCGTACCAGAGCAGCGGTAGCGCGAGCAGGAGCAAGCCGGCCGTCCGGCCGCGCTCGCGCAGGTAGCCGAGATCGCCGCGCACGGCCAGGAACGACGCGACCACGGCCAGCGGCAGCGCGTAGCCGACCGGCCCCTTGGTGAGCACGGCGGCTGCCGAACCGAGGTAGAACGCGAGCGGAATGGTCGCGCGGCCGTCTGCATAGGCGGCGAGGAACGCCAGCAGGGAGACCGCGATCGCGGCCGCCAGCACCATGTCCACGCGAGCGGCCGTGGCCGACTGGACGAACTGCAGACACGTGAGCAGCGTGACACCGGCCGCCACCCCGGCACCGGTACCGAAGTGCCGGTAGCCGGCCGCCACGACCAGCGCGATCACGAGCAGGCCGGCCAGCAGCGACGGGGCGCGCACCCCGGTCTCGCTCACGCCGCCGGCGGCGACGCCGATGGCCGCCCCCATCCAGTGGAACAGAGGTGGTTTCGACTGGATCTCGCCGCGGCCCAGCAGCGGAAGCGCGAGGCCCTCGCCCGCCACCATCTGCTGGACGACGATGGCCTCTCGCGGCTCCCCCTTCGTGTAGAACGGAACGCCGTCGATCGACGGCCACAGGATGCCCGCGGCTGCGACCAGCATTGCAACAAGGGCGGTACCGCGAGCACGGGTCACGGCGGCCCATGGTACGGGCCCCGCGCCGCCAGAGACAGGCCCAGGGGACTGGCTCGCGAAGCGTGCCCGTCCCTGTGGCTACGCTACCCCTACCCCGTCTTCGCCGCCGCCGTCGTCACCGCGACGAGCTCGGGGACGTCGCCGTCCTCGTCGTCGCTTCCACCGACCGCTGCTCGCTCGGTCGCGACCTCGGCCGGCGACCAGGTGATCTTCTTGTAGTCGAACTCCTTCTTGCCGTTGGCTGCGAGCTTGACGACGTCGAAGTACGGAGACAGGTCGAAGTCACGGGGTGTGACCAGGCTGGGATCGCACGGCGTGAACAGGCCACGCTCGAACAGGCTGCGGTGCTTGCGGCGTCTGAACGGTGACCACTCCGCGAGCCGCGTGCTCTGCGTGACGGCGGAGCCGAGGTCGCTGATCTCGGGCTGGATCGGGTAGCGGACCTTCTGGAAGGCCATCGCGATCTGGGTGGAGCAGATGACTTCCTTCGACAGCTCGCCGGAGCGCTCGAGCGCATGCTGACGCCAGCTCTTGGGCATGATCTCGACGGGCAGGAGGTACCACAGCAGCGAACGGATGTGCTCGCGGTCGTAGGCGTGACCGATCTGCGAGATCACCGTGTCGAGAACGGTGGCGAGGTCGCCGGGTCGCAGGTTGATCGGCCGGCAGATGCGGATGTTGTGGTTGGCGTACTTGGACGGCGGTACCGCCGTGACGCCGTCCTCGACGTTCGCCTCCACCAGCAGGCCGTCGGCCTCGTCGCCGTACAGCGCGCGCCACTGCTCGCCCTGGCGCTGGCCGCGCTTGAGCAGGGCGTCGCCGACGAACAGCGCGGCGTGCGACCACGAGCTCTGCGTCAGGTACTTGATGACCTCGCTGATGCGCTGTGATCCCTCTACCAGAACCACGTCGCCGGGCTGCAGCGCGGCACGCAACTTCGCCGGGTCGTTGGGGAATCGCTGCACGTAGCCGCGATGCTCCTTGACCAGGATCTTGACGAGCCTGTCGGTGAGCCACTCCATGGGCGTGCGTTTCGGTCGGATGGACATCGGCAGCAACGCCTCAATTTTAGCCACAGGTCACGACCTGTAGAAACGATTATTCCGTTCGCGATAAGTAGCGCTACTGCGCAGCCGATACGGCACCTGCGCAGAGGCGGGCAGCGGTGCACGATCGCGGCAGCACTTGCGCACGCACGGCGCATTGCATCATCGAGGCCGGGCGTACGCTCCGCTCAGGAGCCGAGCAGCAGCCTGGCCGCCGCGAACCAGATCGAGCACAGCGCGAAGGCGATGTAGAACACGCTGATGGCGGCCAGTGATGCGCGTCCCGGTAGCCCCGGCCGGCAGCTGGCGGGCAGCAGGCTGGTGTTGGCACGCAGCAGTAGCGGGCAGTACACAGCCATCGCGATGCCACCGAAGAATCCGGCCGAGAGCAGGAACATGAACGGTGGCAGGCGACCCCAGGCCCAGGTCAGGGCGACGCCGGCGATGATCCACGCCAGCGCCACGGCCCGGTACAGGCCGCCGAACGAGTAGCGCCGCGCCCGCCGGTAGTTCGTTCGCAGCAGGTCGACGCAGCTTCGTGCCACGCAGTCGAGGAGCGTGAGCTGGGTGGAGAACAGGCAGGCGATGCCGACGGCCATGAACAGGTACGCCCCGGGCTTGCCCCACACGCGCTCGAGCATCGCCGCTTCCTGGACGATGAGCATGTCGCGGCCCGGCACGATCCCTTCGGCGTGCAGCACCACGAGCGCGCTGAAGATGAACAGCAGGATCGTCAGCGAGTTCATCAGCCAGAAGAACACCACCTGGTCGTTGCGAACGTGCTCGAACCACGCGCGCCAGCGGCCCTCGTTCACCGCGCCGTCGGTGAGGCGGAACGCCCGCGAGCCCACCTGCTCATCGGTCACGCTCGCGCCCATGCCCCAGCCCTTGTCGAGCAGGTAGTACGAGAACACCAGGTTGGCCGTTCCGCCCGCGCCGGCGAACACGATCGCCGAGAACAGCTCGTAGGTGGGCAGGTCGGCGGGCTTGTAGCCGAACCTGGTGATGCCGTGCACCAGCTCGCCGACGGCATCGGTGCTGCCCACGCGCAGCGCGATGACGACCAGGCCGACGAGCATCGCGGCGACCAGCGTGATGGTAGTCCGTTCGATGGTGCGATACGCGTGGCGCGGGCCGAACAGAACGATGGCGACCAGGGCGAACGTGAGCGCGGTCCACAGCCAGGGCTCACCGGGTCCGTCGACACCGACGACGATGGCTTTCACCGCACCGGCACAGGTTCGCGCCCAGCCCGGCAGGATCCAGCCGGCAACGTTCAGGACGAGGAACACCGGCACCCAGCCCCGCGACAGGCGTGCGAACGCCGAGTACACGCTCTCGCCGGTTGCCAGCGTGTAACGGCCGACCTCGATGTTGATGACCAGCTGAAGGGCGATGCCGAGCATGGCCGCCCAGGCGATCGACGCGCCGTAGCGCGCCGTCATGATCGGCCACACGATGAGCTCGCCGGCGCCGACCGCCAGGCCCACCATCACGGCACCGGGACCGACGAGCTGGAAGAAGCTGTGTGGCTTCTCCGGCAGCTCGCCGGGCTCGAACGGCGGTGGGCCCGGGGGCCGCTCGCTCACGCCAGGCCCGTCGCGACGATGTGCTCGGCGACGAGGATAGAGCCCTTGGCGGCCCCCATCTTCGTGTTGTGCGACACCAGCACGTACTTGACTCCGTTGGCGAACAGCGGTTCGGGCCGCACCCGTCCCACCGAGGTGGTCATGCCGTCGCCCGCGTCACGGTCGAGCCTGGGCTGGGGGCGGAACGGGTCGTCGTGCACGTGGATGAGCTCGTCGGGCATCGACGGCAGGTCGAGCCTGGCCAGCTCGCGCCCGGCCGAGCGCAGCACTTCGGTGACCTCGGCCGGCGTGGCCGACCGGGCCAGCTCGACCGACACGGCCTCGGTGTGGCCCTCGAGCACCGGCGCCCGCGTGCAGGTGGCGGATACCTCGATGTCGGCATCCTCGATGCCGGCCGGGCCGACGGTGCCGAGCAGCTTGCGCGCCTCGAGCGCTACTTTTTCCTCTTCGCTCGGGATGTACGGCACGACGTTGTCGATTACATCGAGCGCGGCCACACCCGGCGATCGGCCGGCGCCGGAGATTCCCTGCATCGAGACCATCGAGACGCGTTTCACACCGAAGCGGTCGTGAATCGGCTTGAGCGTGATTGCGAGCCCGGTCACAGTGCAGTTCGGCTGTGGCAGGACGAACCCCTGCCAGCCTCGCCGCTCCTGCTGGTGTCGCACCAGGTTCGCATGCTCCATGCTCACCCCCGGAAGCAGCAAGGGCACGTCGTCTTCGTAGCGAAACGCCGAGGCGGTGCTCACCACGGGTGTCGTGCGTGCGTACATCGGCTCGAGCTCGCGGGCCACATCGGCCTCGACCGCCGAGAACACGATGTCGACGTCGTCGGTCTGCATCGTCGAGCCTTCCTCGACTTGCAGGTCGAGCGTGCTCGCAGGCGGTGATCCGTCTGCCCACCATCGCAGCTGCCCTGACCGATCGCGCAGCGCTTCGCCGTACGTTTTTCCCGCCGAACGCGACGATGCCCCCAGACGGGTGAGCGTGAACCACGGATGCGTTGCCAGTGCTGCAATAAACTGTTGACCGGCGATGCCGGTTGCGCCGACAACGGCTACGCGTCGTCTGTTCGATGAGTTATCTTCTGTCTTCGCCATTTCTTTTCTTCCGCGATCACGGTCTAGCCGGCGTGTCGCGCAGCGTCATCCAAGGTGAAAAACTTCCGTGACGACCGATCCGGTGTCACAGGGTCTTCGATGCGCGACCTCTGGTTGCCCACAGCGTGCTCCATCTGTATGCTCTTTTCATATGGCACGCGCCTCGGCTTCCCGTAGAGCTCAGCGAGCTGCAACCGTATACGACTTCGTTCCCTTCTTCGTTCGTCGCACGCTCGGCTGGCGCATCGGACCGAGAGGCGTCCTTCTCTCACGTGCGAATGCCAACGGCGTCATCACCGTCGTACACCGACTGCGTGATGCTTGCTCGGGTGAGACACTCGATCGACGGATCGCGCAGCTGAGGCCTGACACGGGTGCGTACCAGCTTTTCTGGAAAAAGGGCAACGGTCGCTGGACGGCCTACTACGACGAGCGCGGCGAAGTGTTCGTCGGTTCGCTGTCGGAGTGTGTCGGCGAGATCTCGCGCGATCCGTTCAGCTGCTACTGGTCCTGACCTCCTTCGCGTCGCCATCGCGACGCTCGTTCACGTAACCTTACTCGTCGCGCTGTTGCCGTTCGTTCTCGGCTGCGACGAGGCCTATCGCATCCCGCGCATCGAGCCCGTGCTGCACGCGTGGCCCGATCCCTATCGCGGTGTGGACGGGCTGCGCGTGCACGTGTTCGACACCGGTACGATGTCGATCCCGGCGGCGCTCGTGCATCGTGGCGGCAACCCGTTCGAGCCGCATGAGCTCGACGTCGCCGCCTTCGTCGTCGAGCATCCGGTGGCCGGGCTGATCGTGTTCGACACGGGCTTCGGCGTGCGCGTGCGCACGGATCCCGAGGCCTACCTGGGGGTCGTCCTGAACGCGCTGGCCGGCTTCGAGATGGGGGAGGGACAGGAGCTCGCGGCGCAGATGCGCGACGCGGGACTCGACCCGGCGAGCGTCGAGTACGTGGTCCTGTCGCACCTGCACTTCGACCACAGCGGCTCCGTCGAGGCGTTCGGTGGTGCCACGACGGTGGTGGCGCACGCGGAGCGCGACGCGGCCCGTGCGTCGTCGGGACTGCTGGACTTCTACTTCACCGAGGACGTCGATGAGGTCGGAGAGTGGCTGGAGGTGGACTACGACGGTGGCGAGCCGCTGGCGACGTTCACCGCGCACCACGACCTGCTCGGCGACGGCAGCGTCGTGCTCGTCGATCTGGCCGGGCATACGGCGGGGTCGCAGGGCATGCTGCTGTCGACTTCCGCCGGGCCCGTTCTGCTCGCCGGCGGCGTCGCGGCCATCGAGGAGAACTGGCGTTACGCGTCGAGGCCGGCGCTCGCCCACGATCCGAAGCTGTGGTGGGAGCAGGTGTGGCGCATCAAGAAGCTCGTGCAGCTGGTACCGGATGCGATCGTGCTTCCCGGTCACGACATCGAGGCGATCGAACGCATCGATTCCGACGTGATCGACGTGCATGCGTGGACCGAGGGTGGGGACGGTGGCGGCGGTGGATGATGGGGCGGTCGTGACTGTGTGAGGTGAGGGGCTGGTGGTCTAGCGGCGGTAGGTAGCTCGCCGCTCGCCGGCTCGCGGCTCGGGCTCGCGGCTCAGGCGCCGAGCGACTGCCCGTGCGAGAACTCGACCCAGTTTCCGTCCGGGTCTTCGACGATGCAGAGGTAGCCGACGACCGGGCCGGCATCGCACGCCGGCTCGCGCAGGATTCCCTCGCCGTCGGCACGCGCGGCCAGGCGATCCACGTCCTCACGCGAGTCCACCGCGTAACCGATGTGCGCCATCGGGGCGGGGTTGACGGCATCTGCGTGCGGTAGACCGAGCACCACGATCACGAACTCGCGTTCGCGCCCCGGCTCGCCGAGCCACACCACGGTCACGCCGTCGTCGACGCGGCGGTGCACCTCGGTCAGGCCGACGTAGCTCTTGTAGAACTCGGCCGAGCGCTCGGCGTCGCGTGCGTGAATGGCAACGTGCGTACAGGTGGCAGGCACGCGCGGAAGTGTAACGGGGATCGGCCTTGCCGGCCAGCCTCCGTGCGCGTACGGGCGGGGCGTCTACCGGGGTGCGACGGATGCGGCCCAGGTGGGCGTCTGATCCAGCGAGATGTCCAGCACCGGCACCGCAACGAACCACGTGAACGCCACCACCACGAGCACCGCGATCAGGTTCAGCCCGATGCCGGTACGAGCCATGTACGCCACCGTGAGACGGCCGCCGGAGAACACGATCGCGTTCGGCGCCGTTCCCGAGGGCATCATGAAGCACAGCGACGCGGCCAGGGTGCAGGGCACCATGAGCAGGAGCGGGTCACAGCCACCGGCCACGGCGCTGGCCGCGAGCACCGGCATCATGATGGTGGTGATCGCGGTGTTCGTGGTGATCTCGGTCAGGAAGCTGATGCTGAGCGCGATGGCTGCGATGCTGAGGAGCGGCGGCGCGCTGCCCACCCACACCAGCCGTGAGCCGATCCACTCCGCGAGCCCCGAGACGCGGATCGCCTCGGCCAGCGCGAAGCCGCCGCCGAGCAGCACGATCACTCCCCACGGCAGTCGAACCGCCCATTCCCACGTGAGCAGCCGCGAGCCCTCGCCGTCACCCGCCGGCACGACGAACAGCAACAGCGCCATGGCGATGGCGACCGTCGAATCGCCGACCATCCCGGGATCGGGTAGCAGCGAGGACCAGCCGGGAATCGTCAGTCCTCCCAGATCGAGCGTCCGGCGGAACATCCACAGCAATGCGGTGGTCGCGAACAGTGCCAGCACGCGTTTCTCGGCTGCGCCCATCGGTCCGAGCGCGGCGAGCTGACGGCGGATCATGTCGGCGTCGGCGCTCACCGTCGTGCGCGCGACGTTCGATGCGACGCGCACGAGGTACAGCCACGCCACCGGGATCATGATCACGACGATGGGCACGCCCACCAGCATCCACTGCAGGAATCCGATCTCGGGCGCGGCGGGGAACAGCCTCTCGAACGCACCCACGAACACGGCGTTCGGCGGCGTACCGACGATCGTGCCGAGCCCGCCGATCGTGGCGGAGTACGCGACGGCGAGTAGAAGAACGGGAGCGAGCTCATCGCCGCTGTCGGCGTCGTCGGAGCTTACCTGGTCGACGACCGCCATCGCGATCGGCAGCATCATCATCGTGGTCGCCGAGTTGGAGATCCACATGGACACCACCGAGGTGGCGGTCATGAATCCCAGCACCATCCTCGACGGGTTGCTGCCGAACATCGACACCACGCCGAGTGCGATGCGGCGGTGCAGGTTCCAGCGTTCGAGCGCGGTGGCGATCATCAGACCGCCGAGGAACAGCATGTTCGTCTTCGATGCGTACGGAGCCGAGATGGCCGCGGCTGACATCACACCGGCCAGCGGAAGCACCACCATCGGAACCATCGCGGTCGCGGCGACGGGGACGGCCTCGGTCAGCCACCACACGGCCATCAGTGCCGCGACGGCGGCGGTGAGCTGGGCGGGACGCTCCATGCCGGCGGGGGCCGGCGCCAGCACCAGCAGGGCGAAGACGGCCACGCCGGCCACGAGCCCGATGCGGCGGAGGTTCAAATCGCGCTGGTCGCGCAGTACTCGGCGAGGACCTCGAGCGAGGCGGCGCGGAACAGCCCCCAGTCGGCCCAGGCCGGCTCGAGCTTCTTGAGCTCGGCGGCGTAGTGCAGCAGCTCCTCGGGCAGCGCCTCGCGCCACTCGGTGATCTTCTCGGTGGGGTCGTTGGTCTGCAGCTTGCCGTCGATCTCACGCAGAAAGAACAGGAACGTCTGAAAGCTCGCCCGCGACGTGTCGTCGCGATAGCGCAGCTGGGCGACGAACTTCTCGACGTTGACGGTCAGGTTCGTCTCTTCCCAGACCTCGCGAAGCAGCGCGTGCTCGATGTCCTCACCGCCCTTGATGCCGCCCGAGGGCAGGCGCATGACGGCGTTCGGGTACGAGCGCTTCGTCTGCAGCAGGAAGCGGCCGTTGCGGCGCATGATGGCCATGCACACCTCGCCGTGCTTGCGCTCGCTGACCGGCGGAAACGTGATCGAGGGCAGCGCGACCTTCACGTTCTGCGGCGACCCGAACTTCTTCACGAGCCCCTCGACCGCACCGCTCACGTGCCTGTCTCCCGGGACAGGAAGTCGACCATCTTGCGCGCGATCTCGGCCGAGCGGTCGGCGCGTGAGGTGACCATCTGACAGCCGGCTGCGGCTGCGTGGCCGCCGCCTCCGAAGGCCGCGGCCAGCCGCGACAGGTCCACCGTGCACGACGGCGTGCGTCGCAGGCTGATCGCGTCGCTGCGACGGTCGTACAGCGCGAATACCGCTTCGCCGAAGTCGGCGTTCCAGCGATCGGCGATCTCGCCCGCGTAGTCCTCGCACTCGGCGGCCACCACGGCCACGCCCGAGGCTCCCACGCGGGCCACGTGGCGTGTGTCCTCTGCCATCGACAGCGAAGCACTGAGCGCCTCGGTCACGCGCTCCAGCGCGGCCTCGACCTCGGCCGTGTAGGTGATGTTGGAATCCATCGCCAGCAGCACGCGGTAGGCCTGGGCCTGCTCCATGGCGCGTACGGCCAGTGCCAGCTCGCGTGAGCGCGGTACCCTGAGCACCCAGCGGTCGACGTCGTCGGCCATCATCACGAGGTTGTGCACCGCCCGCAGGCCGGGCTTCGACTCGCCGCGCTCGGCCATGCGCCGGCACAGATACTCGTAGAGCAGGCGGGAGGCGGCGTAGGTGTCGTCGAGCACGAAGTCGGTGAACGGCACCTTGAGGTGGCCCTCGGCGCGGCGGTCGATTGCCGACTTGTGGTGGTCGACCCAGTACAGCCGCAGGCCGCGCTCGATCAGGCTGTCGAGGTGGAGGTCGGTGGCGGGCTCACGCCAGGAGATGTCGGTGATCCACAGCTCCTCGTCGTCGGGGTTGGTCGGCTCGTAGCGCTGCAGCGCCTCGTCGATCTCCCGATTGCTGACGAAGACCGGCTCGAAGCGTCGACCGGCGAAGTAGCGCGCCGCGACCACGGCACAGGTCAGGCCGTCCAGACAGTTCGGCCCATGACTGACCACGGTGACGCGTCGCCCGCTCCCCATGGCGGCACATACTATGACCCCGCGTGAGGGAGCACAACAGCTTCTCTGCGCCCCGACGACGCCGATCGGTAACACGCGTCGGCCACCGCGACGGCGGCGAGCCCGTCGGCAAACGAGGCGAGCGGCTCGCAGCCGTCTGCAGCGTCGGCGGCGAAGCGGGCCAGCGTCGCATGCACCGTGTGAACGGGCGGATCCAGTTCGATCGGCGTGGTGTCGGTGCCGTGGATGCGGATCAGCGTGTTGTGGACGTGATCCCCGCGCAACGTACCGTGCTCGCCGCTGATCTCGATCAACCCGTCGCGGCAGTCGGCGCTGCGGGAGCAGGCCACGAGCCCGAGCGCTCCACTGGCCTCGAACGTGAGCGATGCCGCGAAGTTGTCCTCGGTTCGGTCGGTGTGCACGCTGCTGGTAGCGCAGGTCGCGGTCTGCGGCTCGAGGCCGGTGATGTAGCGGATGAGGTCGAAGCAGTGTACGCCGGTGTGCAGGATGTTGCCGCCGCCCGAGCGATCGGGGTCATCGATCCAGTCGAGGTGGCGCTGGGGTGGAAAGCGCTGGCTGAGCACGAGCGTGTCGACGCGGCCCAGCTCGCTCACGTGGTCTCGCAGGGCGTTCGCCACGGTGTTGAACCGCAACGTCTGCCCGGCCATGCAGTAGATGCCGGAGTCCTCGACCACCTCGAGCATCCGGCGCCCCGAGGCCAGATCGAACGCCACCGGCTTCTCCACCAGCAGCCGCTTGCCGGCCGCCGCGGCCGCACCCACGAGCTCCTCGAGAAGGTGCGGCAAGGTGACGAGCACCACCGCGTCGATGTCGGGCCGGCCGATCAGCTCGAGCGGGTCGGCGACGTAGCTGCAGCCGTGCTCGTCGGCGATGCGCCGGCCCTCCGACTCGTTGCGACGGCACACGGCCACCAGCTCGAGGTCATCGATGTCGCGGGTCGCGTGACGGGCGTATCGGCTGCCGTGCCTTCCCACGCCGACGATTCCGATCCTCAAGCGCGCCACGGTCGGCACAATAGGGACGTGATCGCTGCACGTCAACGCTGCGTCATCGGCGGGTGTTCGTTGCAATTCGGCGCCGACCCGCCTATTGCCGCGCGCATGCCGCGTGCACGCAGGAGCGAGCGTCCCGGCCCGCTCGACAGCCGGCGCATGCCGCACGTGCTCAGAGCGCTGCGCGTCGAGTACGAGAAGCGCGACGCTCCGATCGTGACGTTCATCGCCGTCATGACGCGCGATCCGTACCGCGTGCTGGCCGGCTGCATCCTGAGCCTGCGCACCCAGGACGGCACCACGGCCGAGGCGGCGAAGCGGCTGTTCGAGCTCGCGCCCGATCTCACGGCGCTGGCGGGCGCGGATGTCGACGAAGTGAAGCGCGCGATCTATCCGGTGGGGTTCTACAACACCAAGGCGCCGCAGCTCATCGAGATGGCCCGGCGCATCGTCGAGGAGTTCGACGGCCGCGTGCCCGACGACATCGACACGTTGCTCGAGCTCAAGGGGGTGGGGCGCAAGACGGCGAACCTCGTGGTGACGGCCGGATACGGCAAGCCCGGGATCTGCGTGGACACACACGTCCACCGCATCTCCAACCGCTGGGGCTACGTGGATACCGACACGCCGGAGCGAACCGAGCAGGCCCTGCGCGAGCGGCTGCCGCGCCGGCACTGGCTGAGCTACAACGACCTGCTGGTCGCGTTCGGCCAGACCGTGTGCAAGCCGACCTCGCCGCTGTGCAGCGAGTGTCCGATCACCCGCTACTGCCCGCGCATCGGGGTCGGGCGCAGTCGCTAGCAGAAAAGGGGACAGTCCCCGTTTCTAGTAACGGGTGATGGTGCGGTAGATGCGTGGCAGCTCCTCGGGCAGCGACGCCACGTCGCCGATCACGGCGTAGCGGCTCGCCGGGCACATGTCGGCGAGGTAGTCGTGGCCGGCCGGATCCACCGTGATGCAGAACGTCTGCACGCCCTGCGTCTCGAGCTCCTGCAGCGCCGTGGTCGTGTCGCGAATGCCGTACACGTTCGACTTGCGGTCGTCGCCGTAGTCGTAGTCCTGCGGGAAGCCGTCGCTCAGCAAGATGAGATGGCGCGCGCGCGCCGAGACCGCGGTGAGCTTGGTGGCCGAGTGGCGCAGCGCGGCGCCCATGCGCGTGGAACGCTTGGGCGCGATGCCGCCGAGGCGTGCACGCACGGTCGGTCCGAGCCGCTCGTTGAACGTCTTCACGTGGAAGTACTCCACGCCTTCGCGGCCGTGCCCGGAAAATCCGTAGATCGCATACGCGTCGCCGATCTCGTCGAGCACCGAGCTCATGACCACCAGCGTGTCCTTCGTCACGTCGATCACGCGACGCGGCTCCTCGCCCGCGTGCGCGACCGGCAGCGGCTCGTCGGTGGACGCGCTCATGTCGAGGAGAAACAGCGTGGCCACGTCGCGTTCTTCACGACGGCGCGCCACGTAGAGCCGGTCACTGGGCGTCCTGCGCGTGCGACGGTCGGCATGTGCGTCGACCAGCGCGTTCATGTCGAACTCCTCGCCATCCTCCATCCCGCGCACCTTGCGGAACTGCTCGGGGCGCATCTGCATGAACTCGCGCTTGACGTTCTGCACCAGCTCGGCCGAGCGCGACAGCACGCCGTTGAAGTATCGCCCACCGTCGCCGTCGACCTCCAGCTCGCACAGCCGGCACCAGCGGTGGCGGTAGTCGGCGATCACGTGGTCCCACTCGTCGTAGTAGCGGTACTTGCTGCCGCGCTGCTCGGCCAGCCAGGCGCGTACGTTGGGGCTGTCGCCCTCGTCGATCATCCGCCGCAGCCGGTCGATGGCCTCGGCCGGCAGCTTGCCCATGAGCTCGGTGATGTACAGGCCGAGCGCCGCCTGCTCCTCGGCATGAGCTTCGCTGATGCGCAGGTCGACGCCCTGCTCGATGAGCTTGCGAATCTCCTCGGCCGACAGCGGCGCGCCGCCGGTGCTGGCCGGGCCGTCGGTGTCATCGAGCTCGAGGCTGACCTGGTCGTCGGTCACGTCGACGTCGCGGTCGAGCGCCGAGTTGTCGACGTCGTCGCCCTCCGAGCCGAGCGCCGGCCCGACCGAGTCGGAAGCCTCGAGGTGGTCCATCAGGTCGATGATGGTCGCACCGCCCATCTCGATGAGCGCGTCGCCGTCATCTTCGGCCGGACCGCGAGCCGAGGCCAGCGCCAGGCGGCCGTACAGAGAGATCAGCAATCGGACGCTGTCGTAGACCGTCGCGCCCGGGTCACGAAGGCGATCGAGAACGGGGGCCAGAACGTGGCCGTGGGCGCTCACGGCGGCGGGCAGGTCGGTCGGCGTGAGGCGGCCCACGGACATCAGGAACAGCGCCTCGATGATGGCCTCGCCGGTACGGTCGGCCGCGATCGGCGGACAGTCGCGTACGTAGGCGCGGCCGAGCCGATCGAGGTCGGCCGCCAGGCCGGCGAACTCGCGCTCGAGCGCAGCGTCGACGCGAACGCCGTCGAGCGCCACGAACAGGCCGGCCGCGAGCAGTGGGTTCGGGAACGACTCGATCAGCGCGATGATGTCCTCACCGGCGGGTGCGTCGGTGGGCGTCTCGTCGCCCTCGGCGACCAGGCGTGAGAGCCGGAAGTCGTACGTGCCGTACTGCCAGCGGCCGGCGGCATGGGCGGCGGCGAGCTTGTAGAAGAGCTGGTTCTCCTCGGACGTCGAGTACAGGTCGATCTTCTCCGGCAGCCGCACGACCTTCTCGTCGGGCGCGGCCAGCGGCGGGCGCAGCCAGATGCCGGCGCCACTGGTCAGGTGGACGGGCGAGCGCGCCATCATGATCAGGTAGCGCTGCAGCATCGCCTCGACCTCGTCGAACCCCACGGCAGCACTGTGCTTCACCAGCATCTTGTGTGCGGTGCGGGTCTCGAGCCGGAAGTGCGCCACGCCGGCGTCGCGCCGGCTGGAGCCGATCTCGATGCCGCGCGCGATCCACAGCCGCACGCCCTCCTCGCCGCCTTCCTCCCAGGCCCGGTCGAGCGTTCTGAGGCACGGCACGACGCCGGGCGTGAAATCGCGCGCCACGGTCGTCAGCAGCTCGAGGCCGACGACCGCCGCGTGCCGGTCCAGGCCGTGCGACAGCGCGGCGACGAACCCGAGCGCATCGGCGAGGCCCTCGTCGTCGGCGGCCAGGCGGGCGGCCTCGACCAGCGCCGGGCGACCGGCGTCGGGCAGCGACGCGAGCGCGACCGGCAAGACCTCGAGAGTGCGTGCCCCCGCGGCCGGCCTGACGGCGGCCAGATCGGCGCACAGCGTGAGCGTGCTGTCGACGATGTCCGGTTGCAGGCCGAGCAGCGCGCCGGGCACCGCCGGTGGTCGCGCGCTGCGCCCGGCCGAGCCGATCTCGACGAACGCGGTCGCCCACGCGTCGACCGCGGCAGGCGACAGGTGCGGCGCGAGCGTCGCGGCGGTCTCGGCGAGACGCGTGGCCAGGAACTCGCCGCGCCAGCGGCCGCTGGCGGCCGCCGCCGCCACGTTGCGCCGCCACGCGCGCAGCTGCTCGACGTCGGGTCGGTCGGTCGCGCCCGCCAGCGCGCCCGCCACCTCGGCGAACGTCGTGGCCAGACGTTTCGAATGCGGGACGAGGTCGGCGACGGCCTGGCCCAGCGCGTCGCGCAGCTCGGCGGGTGCGGCGCACAGCAGCAGGGGGTCGAGCCGGAAGTAGCTCTGCGCGGCCGCTCGGCCGGCGCCGTCGGCGCCCAGGATGTGCTGCCCCACGGCTTGCCATCCGGGCAGCGCGCCGCCGTCGTCGCGCGCGAGCCGCGCGGCGCTCACGAAGTAAGCGTGGGCCAGGCTCACCGAGTGCGCGGCGAGCGCGTCGCCGGTCTCCACGATCGCGTCGCGAACGTTATCCGGAAGATCATCGAACGCTGCGAGGGCCGCGCGCCCGTCATCGCTGCGGCCGAGATGGCGGCTCTCGAGCCAGCTGCGGCTCTCGGCCATGGCAGGCTACGTGAAGATCGACGAGACCAGCTCGCCGATGGCCTCCTGCGTCTGTGGATCGTCGGTGAGGCCGCGCACGACGGTGGCGTCGCAGGCCTTGCGTGCGCCCATGCCACTGGCGATGAGCTGGCCGGCGTACACCAGCAAGCGTGCGCTCACGCCTTCCTCCAGCCCGCTCGACTTGAGCTCGCGGACGCGTTCGGCGAGGTGCGCGAGGTCGAGCGAGGTATCCATGGGAAGACCGCTCTCGTGGGCGATGATCTCGGCTTCCTTGTCGCGAGGCGGGTAGCCGAACTCTAGCGACACGAAGCGCTGCCGCGTCGACGGCTTGAGGTCCTTGAGCACCGACTGGTAGCCGGGGTTGTAGGAGACGACGAGCATGAAGTCGGGGTGGGCGTTGATGATCTCGCCGAGCTTGTCGATCGGCAGGATGCGGCGGTGGTCGGTGAGCGGATGGATCAGCACCATCGTGTCCTTGCGCGCCTCGACGATCTCGTCGAGATAGCACACCGCACCGCTTCTCACCGCCTGCGTCAGCGGCCCGTCCATCCAGATCGTCTCGTCGCCGCGGATCAGGTAGCGACCCACCAGGTCGCTGGCCGTGAGGTCCTCGTTGCACGCGACGGTGATGAGCGGGTTCGGCCGGTCCTCGGCCTGCGCCACCAGCTTCCAGGTCATGTACTCGACGAAGCGCGTCTTGCCGCAGCCGGTCGGTCCCTTGAGCAGCACCGGCAGCGAGCGTGCGTAGGCAGCCTCGAAGATCTCGATCTCGTCGGCGATCGACAGATAGAACGGTGCGTCGCCGGCCGCGCCGCCGCCGTCCCTGGCGCGGGCGGCGTTACTCATAGGCCTCTTCGTCGAACGCGCCGACCCACTCCTTGCCGTCGAGCATGTCCATCACCGCGCCGTCGTCGGCGTTGACCAGCTCGACGTTCACGTCGGCGTCGACGCCGTGCGCACGCGCCAGCGTCGTGAGCGACTCGTTCATGTTCGACTTGAACTTGTTGCGCATCACCGGCGGCATCTTGTCCATCGGGAAGTTCTCGAGCTTCACGTCCGCCTCGGCGTCGCCTGCCCACTCGATGCGGGTCACGCGCGGGCCGACGATGCGATGACCGGTGAACAGCTTGTCGGCGTTCTTCTGGAACTCGGAGCTCGCGTTGGAGCTGATGCGTGCAGGCGGCGACGGCATCGCCGCCTGCGCGGCCGCGGGCGTGCGCGCCGGCGGCGTGCGCCCCTCGGCGGTGGCGATGATCTGATCGATGCGTTCGAGCTGCTGGGCGTCGGTGGTGAGACTTCGGCCGCGCCGCAGCGACTCGAGCGATTCTTCCTTGCGGCCCTCGGCGTGGAGCGCGATGCCCAGGTTGATGTGGGCCTGCACGAACTCCGGGTGCTTCTCGATGATCTCGCGGTACTTCGCCGTGGCCTCTTCCTTGCGTCCCTGGAACAGGATGGCGGAGGCCATGTCGGTCTTCGCGCCCGGGTCGGTCGGGTCGAGCTCGAGGTAGCGTGTGAAGCGCTGCTCGGCCTCGGCGTAGCGCCCGCTGTCGTATGCGATGTTCGCGTAGGTGCGGACGGCCTCGGGATTGTCCGGTTCGAGCTCCAGCACGTGGTCGAGCGCCTCGGCGGCCCGTGCGAAGTAGCTGCGATCGAGAAGGCCCGCGCGGTAGCGAGCCCGTGCCAGGCGCTGCCACGCCTCGATGTCGTCGGGGCTGGCCTCGGCCGTCGCCGTGAGGTCGTCGAGCACCTTGACGATCTCGGGCGGGATCGCGATCTGCGGATGCCCCGGCGGCAGCGCCTCGGCGCTGTCGCCGGCCGGTGGTGCCGCCGCGGTCGGGCTGCCCGGCACCGCGCGCTGACGCGGGCCCTGTTCGGAGAATGCCGCGTAGATCCCGGCACCGCCGATGCCGAGGAACATCAGGAACACCGCCGCCGCCACCGGACCCGTGGCCCTGCCGGCGGCCGCCAAGCCGGGCCGGGCCGCATTGCCGGCGGCCGCTCGACCGCAGCGCGCGCAGAACTGGCCGCCGCTGTCGAGCTCTGCGCCACAGGCGGCGCAGAAGCGGTTCTTCGAGACGGTTTGCGCGATGTCTTGCGGGCCGTCGTGCGACCTGTGGTGCGCCATGACGTGACGGGTACTATCAGGTCCGCGATGGAGGGAAAAACCTTGCCAGGACGGGCTTCCTGGCCTCCGGGCCCCGTGCTACAACGTGGCCCTACGGCGCGTCTTGCCCAGCCTGTCAGTGCGCTCGATTCACACCGGGAGAAGTCGAAAACAACCAATGAATACCATCAAGCTGGCCTGGCAGAGCATGCCGCCGCAGGGACGTACGATCATCAACACGCTGGTCAAGCTCGTGATCACGATCGGCGCGTTCTACCTGCTGCTGACCCACAAGATCAACGTCGAAGGCGTCGGCCGCATTCCGATCAGCCAGGCGATCATCGACTACATCGGCACCGTCGACCGCACGACGTTCGTGTTCTGGCTGGCGGTGGCGATGGCGATCAAGTTCGTCGGCGTCATCGCGTCGGCCTGGGGCTGGTCGCTGCTGCTGCGTGGCCAGGGCATCCGCTTTCCGTTCTGGCATCAGGTGATGACCGCATTCCTGATCGGTCGCTTCATCGGGACGTTCCTGCCGTCGACGATCGGTCTGGACGGCTATACCCTGTACGAGGCCGGCCGCTACTCGAACGAGTGGACGCGGTGCGCGACGGCCAAGGCGCTCGAGAAGTTCATCGGCATTGCCGGCCTGTTCATGGGAATCCTGATCACGCTCCCGGCCGGATACCTGGTGCTGACGCAGGTGGCGGGCGACAATGCGGCCCAGCTAGCCATCGCGATCGGCGGCGTGTGCACGACCATCACCGGTGGCGTTATCATCGGTCTGGTCAAGCCCCAGGCCATGCGCGTGGTACTGAAGCAGACCGGCCGCGTGCTGCCGGGCGCCGTGCGCGGCCTCCTCGATCGCTTCACCGACGCCGTCACGGCCTACGAGGGCCAGCTCGGGCTGCTGCTGAAGGCGCTGCTCGCGAAGTTCATCACTCACTTCACGACCGCCGTCGTGTACTTCTTCACGGCGCTCGCCATCGGGGTGACCGCCATCGAGTTCCTGCCGATCGTGTTCGCCAGCCTCATCCAGATCCTCGGCACCCTGTTCTCGCCGACCATCGCCGGTGAGGGCGCGCGCGAGGCGCTGCAGGCGCTTCTGCTGTCGAACTACCTCGGTGGCGTGGCGCAGGCGGTGCTGTCCGGAGCCCTGGGCTTCATCGCGGCCGAGGCGGCCACGATGTGGGGAGGTGCGTTCCTGTGGACGCGCCGTCCCAGCTGGCGACCGCACTTCGTGCTGGTCGACGGCAAGCAGGTCGACTACGATTGGCTGTCGGATACCGACGAGGGCGTGAAGGTGAGCGAGATCACGGCGCGCGCCGGCGCCCGGTCGTAGCGACCGCGACTCCGTCACCCGCTGGCACCAAAAAAAAGGGCGGCCCCTTGGGGCCGCCCTTTCTTGTTTCAGGCTAGCGTGTAACGCCGGCGTCAGCCTGCCTTGCCCTTTTCCTTCAGGATCCCGTCGATGATGCCCTTGTACAGGCCGAGCGAACGGCCCTGGGGCTTCTTGCCGTTGATGAAGATCGTCGGCGTGCCACGCACTCCGACCGACCGCGCCTCGGCCATCTCCTTGTCGACGAACGCTTTCGTCTCGGCAGATGCCATGTCGGTCTTGAACTTCTCCACGTCCAGCCCGAGCTCGCCGGCCCAGGTGGCGTAGATATCATCGTTGAGAGCACGGTAGTTCTCGAAGATCTTGTCGTGCATCTCCCAGAACTTGTCTTGCTTGCCAGCTGCAACCGCCGCCTTGGCCGCAGGCATGGCCTGCTTGTGGAACGGCAGTGGGTAGTTCTTGTAAACGAACTTGACGTCATTCGGATAGGCTTCCATGACTTGAGCGACCAGACTGGCCGCTTGTGAGCAGAACGGTCATTGGAAGTCCGACCACTCCACCAGCACGACCGAGGCGTCCTTCGGCCCCTTGTAGTACGAATCGCCGACTTCGATCTTGTAGACCTTGTTCGGATCTTCCTGCGGTCGCGAAGGCTTGGCCGCCGCGGCAGGCGCCTTGGCCATGATGTCCTTCTGACCCTTGGCGAGCCCTTCGAGCTTGCCCAGGATGTCCTTCTGCTGGGCCTGCATCTCGTCGACCTTCCCCTTGATGTCGCTCACTTCCTGCGGATCGACGCAGGCCGTGACGTACAAGGCGAAGACCGCAGCGAGGGGCGCAGCCCATCTGGCAGTCCTTCCCATCTTTGCCTCCAGTTAGAGTTTGTCTTCGAGCTGATTCTCGAGTCGTACGAGCCGTATTCTTGCGGCGCAGGTGCAGACTGTCAAGATCCGGCCCCGCACCGAAGCGGCGTTGAGCGCGCCGGCGCCGGCTGCTATCGACCCCCTGCGGGTGGGTACGGACCATGCAAGCGACCAGACCGTGAAAGCGGCGCCCCGGCGCTGGCCGGGCACGCTCGCCAAGCTCTCGGTGACGGCGGTCGCGCTATGGCTGCTGGCCGGCCGCATCGACGTGTCCGGCCTGGGCTCGGCGCTGGCGGCCGCCAGGCCGGGGCCGCTTCTGGCCGCTTTCGTCGTCTACATGGTGGGCCAGGCCCTGTCGGCGTGCCGCTGGCTCGTCATCAGCCGCAAGGTGGGCTTCGACGAGGGCCTGCCGCGCATGATCCGCTACTACCTGATCGGCATGTTCTTCAACCTGTTCGGGCCGGCCACCCTGGGCGGGGACGTGGTCCGGGCCATGTATCTGGGGGCGGCCAGCGATCGGCGGGTGGTGGCCCTGAACACGGTGGTCTTCGATCGTCTGTCGGGCCTGGCGATGCTGGTGGCGCTGGTCGTGACGGCGATGATCGGCTTCGGCCGCTTCGGCCTGCCCGAGCCGCTGTTCCTGCTGTCGGCGGCCGCGGGCGTGGGGCTGGTCGTCGTGTGGTGGTTCATCCCGCCGCTGGCGCGCCTGCTGCTGCGCCCCGACAATCGCCTGCGCTGGCTCATCGAGCAGGAAATCGGCCCGTTCTGGAGCGACCGGCGTCTGCTCGGCGAGGTCTGCGTGCTGTCGATCGTGTTCCAGGTCTGGCAGATATTCTCGGTGTGGCTGGTCGTCGTCGCGGCGGGCGTCGACGTGCCGTGGCAGTACTGCTTCGTGTTCCACCCGCTCGTGTCGATCCTCGGCGCGTTGCCGATCAGCCTGGCCGGGCTCGGGATCCGGGAGTTCGGCTATGTCTACTTTCTCGCCGACGTCGGCTCGGTGCCCGAGGAGACCGCGCTCGCGTTCGCGATCCTGTGGCTCGCCATCCTGCTCGCGTCGGCCTTCGTCGGCGGCCTCGTATTCGTCGCCGGTGGGGGGTCGATGGCGGAGCTGCGTGGGCGGGCGGCGGCCGGGGAGCAGTAGGGACAGGCACGCTGCGCGGGCCAGTCCCCGGCCAGTCCCCCGGTCAGCCGAGCTCGGCCCAGTTGCCGGCGTCGTCGTAGCGCACCTTGAACTTGGTCTCCATGAGCTTCTTGAAGTCGGCGGCGGATCGCTCGTGGCCGGCGCGCAGGAAGTCGTCGAACTCCGACGCGTACCAGAGCATGTCCTGCGTGAGATCGTGTCCGTGCACGGTGTTGACCACGAACGCCGGGATGTCGGCCAGGAACAGCTCCCACACCTCGATCTGCGCGCTCAGGCGGTCGAGCACGAAGCCGCCCAGCGCCTCGTCGCCGTTCATCAGCGCGGCGACGTCGCCTTTCTTCGCCGCCTTGTAGGCCTCGAGCAGCCGGTCGCCGACCACGCCCTGCCCGATGAGCAGCCCCGACACGTCGGTATAGTCGTTGTAGAACGGATGGTGTTCGCCGGACGGCGTGCGGCCGCGCATGATGAACTCGAGCGCGTCCTTGCGCGAGACGTGACGGATCGCGAAGTCGAGGTCCTCGTCGTGCTCGAGCAGCAGCAGCACCGAGATGCGATGGACCTCCCTGTCGCAGTAGTAGTTGTCCCAGTCGGGATCGTAGAACAGCCGCTCGTGCGGATACTCGTGAATCGAGCGTCCCAGCGACTCGCGCAGGCCCGACGCTCCGTAGTCGGCGGTGGCGTTCTCGATGATCGGCTCGTTCTCCGACAGCACCAGCCCGCGGCTGAACATCTTGCGGCTGCGCATGTAGAAGTGGCGCTCGGCGGGCCACACGTCCCACTGCCCTTCGCCCGACGGAACGATCTGCACCCAGTCGTCCTGTGCCGCCACCCCGACGCCGGCCATCAGCTCGGTGGCCGCCTTCTCGTCGATGTTCTTCTCGGTCCGGTAGCGGCGCTCCAGCTCCTTGCGGCGTGTGGTATCGTTGCGTTCGGCCCAGAACGTCGCGGCCCGTGACTTGCCGGTGTCGCCCGCGCCCATGATGACGCTGGCACTGCCGTCGCTGCCGAGGATCGCGCTGGAAGCGTGGGCCGACAGGACCTCGGCCATGGACATCACGCTGCTCACGCCCGAGTGGACGCCGCGGCTCTTGATCTCGCCGTGGTAGTCGGTGTTGATCGTGATCACGTAGATCGAGTCGCCCACTTCCTCGAGCTTGCACGCGTAGATGAAGCACGAGGGGACGATCGACTTGGTGGCGCCGTCGAAGAACTGCGAGTCGCGCAGCCGGCTCGGCAGCCCGAGCGACATGGGGTTCTGCTTCTTGGTCTTGAGCTGGGCGACGAACTCCTTGTACGCGCGCTCGTTGGGCGGCACGCCGACCACCGAGATGGTGCGTACCATGGGAACCGGACGTTCGAGCAAGCGGAACCGTTCTTCCAGCGCCGAGGCCAGCTCGAGCGAGAGCGGGTCGTTGATCTGGAAGAAGTTGACCTGCACGGTCTTGTAGAGCTGCGGGATGTTGCCGCGATGCTCGCACGCGACGCCGGCGCTGTAGAAGCGCGTGCGCAAGGTCTTGCCGCCGCTCAGCACGTTCATGGCCTCGAGCCATGCGCGCGCTTCCTTCACGTCGCGGTCGTGAGCCTTCTTGTCGATGCGCGCGACCAGCCGGTTCGTCAAGGTCGACTGCGTGGTGTTGTACGCGCTCAGCACCGGGCCGATGGTCGGGTCCTCGGCGGTGGCCGCGTCGAGGCGCAGGATGACGTCGCCGCGGTCGTTCACGCCGACCTCGCGCACACCGGGGTTGTGGCGCAGGTACAGGCCGTCGTCGGCCACCATGCGTCCCACCTGGATCTTCGCACCCGCCGACAGCTCGGCGCTCTCACCGCGCAGCTCGGTCACCTCGAGCGGCACGATGTAGGCCGCCATCTGCTTCGTCATGTCGGTGTTGTAGACGCGCACCCGCCGTCCGAGCTCGGCCACGGTGGTGCCGGCATCGCGAATGCGGTCCATGTCGAGGGCGCTTTCCTCGGCCATCAACAGCCGCCCGGCGCCGTCGCGCGCGAGCTTGCGCGAGGAGACCGCCTTGGGCTTGAGAAACTGTTCGATCCTTGTGGACGTCGCTGGGTCCATTACCTATACAATCCCCTTGCCCTGTGGCCGTACTGGTGGATGCCGCGAGAAGCTAAACCCGGGGTTTATACGAGAATGGTCCCAGTTGGTCAACGCGGCTCCGGGTGAGCGGCTCCGGGCACCCGGGCGCCTCGGCCGGCGACCGCACGGCCGCCCGGATCCTGGTCGCCGGAACCGGCGCCATCGGCTCGGTGTTCGCCTGCCTTCTGCGCGAAGCGGGCCACGACGTGACGGCGCTCGGCAGGGAGCGCCACGTCGGCGAGATCGCGGCTTCGGGTCTGGGCGTCGAGGGCATCTGGGGTGAGCATCACGCCGACGGCATCGTCCCCGCGGCCGGCCCCGGGGATCTCGCCGCCGACTACGACGCCGTCCTCGTCACGTGCAAGTCCTACCAGACCGCCGAGCTGCTCGAGCAGATCGGCGACCGTGCGGCGGCCGACGGTGCGGTGATCTCGCTGCAGAACGGTCTGGGCAACGTCGAGCGCCTGCAGGCCGTCCACGCCGGGCGTGGCGTCGAACGGGTCGTCGCAGGCCGTGTGATCTTCGGGGCCGAGATCACCGGACGGGCCACCGTTCGCGTGACCGTCGAGGCAGAGCCCGTGCTGCTCGGCCGACCGGGCGGCGGCCACGACCGGCGTGCCGCCGACTGGGCCCGGACGTTCGACGAGGCCGGCGTCCACTGCCGGGCTACCGACGCGATCGAGGCGGCCCTGTGGGGCAAGGTGTTCTACAACGCCGCGCTCAACCCGCTGGGCGCGCTGCTCGGGCTCACCTACGGCGAGCTGGCCGCCGACACGGAACGACGCGCGGTGATGGACCGCGTGATCGCCGAAGCGCACGCGGTCGCGCAGGCCGAGGGCGTATCTTTGCCGTGGGCGAGCGCCGCCGAGTACATCGAGCACTTCCATGCCAACCTGGTGCCGAGCACGGCTGGACACCGGTCATCGATGCTGCAGGATATCGAGCGCGGCAAGCCCACCGAGATCGACGCGATCTGCGGCGAGGTCTGCCGGCGCGGTGACGCGCACGGCATCGAGGTGTCGCTCAATCGCCTGCTCACGGTGCTCGTGCGCGCTCGGGTGGGACGAGGCCGCGACCGGCCGGCGGATGATGAACGGACACGGAGTCGAACACGTGAAGGTCGATGACGAAACGCTCGAAGCGATGAAGGTGCACGCGCGCGAGACCTATCCCGACGAATGCTGCGGCTGGCTGGTCGGGCTGCCCGGCGGCGACACTCGCGTCGTGCGCATGCGCAACTACCAGGACCAGGCGCACGCCGACGATCCCGAACGCTTCCCGCGCACCGCGCGCACGGCCTACTATCCTCACCCCACCGACCTGCTGGCTGCGACCGAGCTGGTCGACAGCCCGGGGCATTGCCTGCTCGCGATGTACCACTCCCATCCCGATCACGACGCGTACTTCTCCGAGGAGGATCTCGCGCAGGCCACCCCGTTCGGCGAGCCGACCTATCCCGAGGCGCTGCAGATCGTGGTGTCGGTGTACGACGGCGAGGTACGCGACGTGAAGGCGTTCGCATGGTCGGCGGACAGCGCCGGCTACGAGGGCTGCGCGGTCGGTCCGGAGGCCGACCCGGGCCCGTAAGCGCCTGAATTCGTGCCTGTTGTGTCTCGGTCGGACTACATGGTATGTCACGGCTGCTCCGCAACGATGGGAGGGGGACTGACCACATGACGCACCGGCATCCAACGATTTCCTTTCTGGGGGCCGCCCTCCTGGCGATGCTTCTGGTGGGCAGCGCGGTGGCTGCCGAGAAGAAGGAAGAGCTCGTCCCCACCATCGACTTCGAAGGTGGCTTCGGCGCGTTCATCAGTCTCGGTAGCGCGTCCAAGGCACCGCTGGAGGATGGCTGGCACGGACGCGTTGGAGCGGCGTTTCATATCACCGACCGGCTGGACGCAGAGCTCGGCCTCGGCGTCGGTCAGGCCGATCGGAACCAAGACGGCGGCAGCAACCGAACGTTCGTCAACGGCCACGGCGGATTGCGGTACTACGTGCTGGGCGTCGAGGCGCTCGCGCGGTCACGCATGTACCTCATGCTCGGCGGGTCGGCGATCGAGAACTACGCCAGCAGCGGCAACACCAAGGGAACGGTCTACCTGGGCCCCGGCGTGCGACTGCGCGCCGGCGACCGCAGCGGTCTGAACATCCGGCTGCCGTTCTACCTGACGCCGTACGACATCGACGAGTCGCTCGTCATTCCGACCGTCAACATCTTCTACTCGTTCTGAACGCCGCGTTCGGCGTGACCTCGACCACGTTCGTACCACCGTCGCCGTGAACGTGATCGTGAACGGCAGGTCGGTTCGTTGTGAGGCCGACGGACCGGACGACGCTCCCGCGATCGTGTTCGTGCACGGGCTGGCGGCGTCGCTGCGCGCCTGGCAGGGGCAAGCAGAGAGGCTCGCGGCGCGTTTTCGTGTGGTTCGCTACGATCTGCGATCGCATGGCGGCTCGGACGCGGTCGACGAGCCATGCGCGCGTGGCGATCTCGCCGCCGACCTGATCGGCCTGCTCGATGCCCTGGGCATCGACCGAGCCGTCGTCGTCGGTCACTCGGCCGGCGGTGTCATCGCCATGCAGGCTGCGCTCGATCACCCCCGTCGCGTCCGCGGTCTGGTGCTCGTAGGCACCGCCAGCGAGTGCAACGACAAAACCGCCGCCTGGTATGCGCGCACCGCCGAGGCGGCGCGCGAGCGCGGCGGCGCGGCGGCCGTCAAGGCGCTCGGCCTGAAGGCCGGTGACGACCCGGTGCCCGACGGCAACGGCTTTGCCCACCTGACCGCGGCCATGCGCAGCCTCAACCGCGACCCGCTCACCGACGCCCTGGTCGACCTCGACCTACCCACGTTGATCGTGGTCGGTGAGCGCGATTTTCTCGGCGTCGGCGGATCGGTGATCCTCAGCCGCACGATCGCGCGCAGCGAGCTCGTGATCGTTCCCGAGCGGGGACACGGCATCTACATCGAGGATCCCGACTGGTTCGCCGGGCGGATCGAGCAGTTCGTCGATGGGCTCGACGCCGGCTGAGCGGGCTCAGGCGACCAGCTGCCGGCCTTTCAACGTGTGCGGCCCCGCCGCCTCGATCGCGACGTCGACGAGGTCGCCGACCTCGGCGCCGTGGGGCTCGAACACCACCGTCTTGAACTGCGGATTCTTGCCGGCGAGCCAGTCGGGCTGACGTCTGGCCGGCGATTCGACGAGCACCTCGGTGACGGTGCCGACGAGTGTTCGGTTGATGCGGGCGGCGCGAGCTTCCTGCTCGGCGATCAGCCGCTGCAGGCGCCGGCCCTTCTCCTGCTCGCTGACGGTCTCGTCCAGCTTGAACGCCCGCGTGGCCTCCCGTCGCGAGTACTTGAAAAGGAACGCGTGATCGTAGCCGATCTCGTCCATGAGGCGTGACGTGGCCTCGAAATCGCCGTCTTCTTCCCCCGGATAGCCGACGATGATGTCGGTGGACAGCGCCAGCTCCGGCACGGCCTCGCGCAGGTCGGCAACCAGGCGACGGTACTCGTCGACCGTGTGGCCGCGGTCCATGGCGGCCAGCATCCGGTCGGAGCCGCTCTGGACCGGCAGATGTACGTACGGTGAGATCTGTGGACAGTCGCGCATGGCGGCCAGGGTCGCGGGCGTCATGTCGGCCGGGTGAGGCGACGTGAAGCGCACGCGCTCGATGCCGTCGACGTCGACGCAGCGGCGCAGCAGGCGGCCGAAGTCGACGTCGTCGTGACGGTAGGCGTTGACCGTCTGACCGAGCAGCACCACCTCGCGAAACCCCTGCGCGGCCACCGTGCGCAGCTCGTCGACGACGACGTCTGCAGGAAGGCTTCGCTCGCGGCCGCGCACGTACGGCACGACGCAGAACGTGCAGAACCGGTCGCAGCCGCGCATGATCGTTACCCATGCGCGTACGCCGTCGGCGCGCACGGCGGCGACGTCCTCGTAGGTCTCGCTGCGATCGAGCCGCACCTCGGCGACCGGAGCGTCGGCGTCGAGCAGCTCGGGGAGGCGGCGGTAGCCATCGGGCCCGACGATGAAATCCAGGCCGGGAATCGCGTCCAGCAGCCGATCGCGATGGTGCTGCACCATGCAGCCTGCCAGTCCGATGCGAGTTCGACGATCGGACGGCCGCATGGCGATGAGCTGCCGGACGCGCTGTGCCACGCGCTGCTCGGCGTGCTCGCGGATCGCGCACGTGTTCAGCAGGATGAAGTCGGCCTGCTCGGGGGTCGACACGGCGCGGTAGCCGCGGCCGGTCAGCACGCCGCCGATCAGCTCGCTGTCTGCCAGGTTCATCTGGCAGCCGTAGGTCTCCACGTAGTAGGTGGGCGACTCGTTCGGTTGCGGCTGGCCGGAGAGGTCGGACATCGCCCCTGTATACCGTGACGAGCCGGTGCCGGCCAACCTGTCGGCGGTCGCCTCACGGTGGCGTCGCCCCGTTGCTCCCGCACGGCGGTGGCGCGAACCGGCATGTCGGATGACCGCTGCCGCGAGGCGGTACCGGCCCATGCAATTGCCGGGCGCCCGGCCTATCGTGGTCGGCCAGATCGCCGGCATGGGAGTTCACGAGCACAAGAAGGCGGCACCGCGCACGGTCGCGTGCGCGGTGGTGACGATCTCCGACACCCGCACCGTGGACGACGACACCAGCGGCGCGCACATCCGCGCTGCGCTCGGGGACGCGGGGCATCGCGTGACCTCGAGCGAGATCATCCGCGACGACGCCGCCGGCATCGTCGCGTGCGCCCGCCGACTCGCCGCCGCCGATTCGGTCGAGGCGGTCATCATGAGCGGCGGCACCGGCGTGTCGCCACGCGACAACACCTACGAGGCGCTCACCGGCCTGCTCACGCGACGCATCGACGGCTTCGGCGAGCTGTTCCGGCACCTGAGCTTCGAGGAGATCGGTGCCGCCGCGATGCTCTCGCGTGCCGTGGCCGGCGTACTCGACGGTACGGTCTTCTTCGCCCTGCCGGGCTCGACGGCGGCGTGTCGGCTCGCACTCGAGCGGCTCATCCTCCCCGAGCTCGGCCACGTGGTGCACATCGCCAGACCCTCGGAGGACGGCGGCACGTGAAGATCCGCATCCTGTACTTCGCGATCGTACGAGAGCGTCTCGGGCTCGACCAGGAAGACTACGAGCTCGACGACGGCGCCCGCGTGCACGACCTGCTCACGCTGGTCGAGCGGCGGCACGACAGCCTGGCACAGGGCGTCGCCTCGGTGCGCGTCGCCGTCAACAACGAGTACGTCGACTCCGACCACGCGCTGGCCGACGGCGACGAGGTTGCCGTGATACCGCCGGTGAGCGGAGGCTGACATGTTCCGGATCGTCGACACGGAGATCTCGCTCGAAGAGCTCACGGCCGCCGTCGCCGACCCCACGGCCGGCGCGATCGCCACGTTCGCGGGCACCACCCGCGACACGAACAGCGGCCGCAACGTCGTACGCCTCGAGTACGAGGCCTACGCGGACATGGCGGTGGCCGAGTTCGAGAAGATCGCCGAGCGTGCACACGGGCGATGGCAGCTCACGCGAGTGGCCGTCGTCCACCGCGTGGGTGTCGTCCCGGTCGGACAGGTGAGTGTCGCGATCGCGGTCTCCGCGCCGCACCGGGGCGACGCGATCGATGCCTGCCACTTCGCCATCGACGAGCTGAAGCTCGTCGCGCCGATCTGGAAGAAGGAACACTTCGAGGGCGGCGAGGTCTGGATCGGCTCGCTGGCCGACTGCCGGCACGAAGACCACGGCTAGGCACCGTCCCTATTGGAGAAAGGGGCCTGTCCCCTTTTTCTGTCCCGTTTTTTGTCCCCGTTTTTTTGCTTCGGTGACGGTGGGTTATTCGCCCGCTCGCCGGCTCACCCTTTTTTCACTGGCGGGTGAGGAAGGGGCGGCGTTCTCGGTAGTGGTGGAACAAGACGGCCTGGGCGGTGAGCTGCACGAACTGCCAGGCGAGCAGGAACGGTATCCGGACGGGCGGCGGCAGCAGCGCGACGGCCGAGCCGAGGTTGAGGAGCACCACATAGGGCGCGAGCCGCCAGCGCAGCCCGTCGGTCATCCGCGAGCTGGCCAGCAGCGGCCAGACCAGACGCGTCAGCGGCGCGAGCTTCCCGCCGCCGAGCTCGAGATCCGCATGCCGGTCGAGCACGGCCAGGAACGGCACGAAGCTGAAGCGCGCGAGCAGTGTGATGTAGATGATCACCCCGAGCACCATCGAGGCCAGCGGCATCGCTTCGGCGTTGCGCATGAGAATGATCACCGCCGCACGCGTGACGATCGCGGCGCCGACACACATCGCGAGGCTCGCGGCGGACGCTGCCAGCAGCAGGAGCACGCGAGCGAAGAAGCGCTCGAACACGTCCCCCCAGGGAGCCTCGACGCCTCGCGCCGCGGCGTCGAATTTCACCGTGACCGTGACGATCAGCAACAGGAGCAGCGGGATGGCGGCGAGCGCGGGGGCCAGGCCGCCGGCCGCCGTGCCCGGCGCCAGCGAGGCACCGGTGGACGCGAGCGCCACGAGGATCCACAAGGACAGATCCGGGCGCACGAGCGACCAGCCCCCGAGCATCTCGCCCGGAAAAACCTTGAACAGCCAGCGTAGGAACATCGGGCGGTCCGGAAGCAGGTCAGCGGTTATTACGCGACCCCGGCTGCCGCAACCATCCCGGCGCACGCAGCGGGCGCTATCGCGTTGCCCCGAGATGGCGTGACGTGATACCCTCCACCACACGTAGCACCATGTTTCTGCGTGTTTCCGCCATCGTTCGCGGGCTGAGCCTGATGGCCATCAGCCTGTCCATGCTGGCGGCGACCGGCTGTGCGCCCACGGCGCGTTCCGGCGCCGTCCGACCATCCAGTGCGCCCGCTTCGTCGCCCCGCTCCGGGCTCGATTCGGCCGGTTTGCTCGAGGACGAGCAGGCAGCCGCGCACTATCTCAAGGCGCTGGTCGCCTACAACGAGGGCGACACCAAGCGTGCGCTGAGCGAGATGGCCCGCGCCGCCTCGCTCAACCCGGCCGAGCCGCGTATCCGCCAGCGGCTGGTCGAGCTGTACGTTCGTAGCGGCAATCTCGACGAGGCCACGGCCCAGGCGCTCGCGCTCAAGGGCATGGCGCCCGAGGATCCCGAGAACCGCCTCGTGGTGGCCGACCTGCTTTCGTCGCTGGGCCGCATCAACGAGGCGATCGAGGAGTACCACGAGCTCCTCGAGATGACTCCCAACCGGGAGGAGGTGCTGTTCAAGCTCGGCTCGCTGTACCACAGCGAGGGGCGCTACGACGAGTCCATCGAGGTTCTCACGCGCGCCGCCGACATCAACCCGGAGTCGTTCATCGTCCAGTTCTACCTCGGTCGGTCCTACGCGCTGGCGGGCAATTACGACGAGGCGCTGCGCGCCTACCGCAAGGCTTCGAGCCTCAACCGGTCCTCCGACCAGGTCTACCTCGAGATGGGCTTCGTGTACGAGCAGCAGAGCCAGCGCGAGAAGGCGATCGAGTCGTACAAGAAGGCCCTGGAGTTCAACCCGCACTCGCTCGCCGCCCGCCGTCAGCTCGGCGGCATCTACGTGAGCGAGGGCAAGCTCGAAGACGCTCTCAACGAGTACGAGCAGCTCATCGATCTCGAGGACGATCCGCTCGACACACACACCAAGGTCGGGCTCATCAGCCTCGAGAAGGGCGACTACGAGCGCGCGGTGATGGAGTTCAACATGGTGCTCGGGGCGCGACCCGAGGCCCACGATGTCCGCTTCTACCTGGCCGTCACCTACCACGAGCTCGGTGACGTACGCGCGGCCGAGCACGAGCTGCGCCGCATCCCCGCCAGCTCGGAGCGCTATCCCGATGCTCGCATCCACCTCGGCCAGCTCCTGTACGAGACCCAGCGCCTGCCCGCCGCCAGCGACGCGGTCGAGGCCCTGCTCGAGATCGATCCGAACAACACGCGTGCCCTTCACTACCTCATCGAGCTCTACGAGGTGCGCGTCATGTACGACGAGTCGCTGGGGTACGCGCACCGGCTCGTGGCCGTCGAGCCCGACAACGACGAGTTCCTGTACCGGCTGGCGTGGGCACACGAGAAGGCCGGCCAGCGCGCCGAGGCCATCGAGGTCCTGCAGCGCGTGATCGAGCTCAACCCGGAGAACGGTGCGGCGCTGAACTTCCTCGGCTACACGTATGCCGAGAGCGGCGACAATCTCGACGAGGCCGAGAAGCTCATCCGGCGCGCGCTCGTGCTGCACCCGAACGACGGGTTCTTCCTCGACAGCCTGGGCTGGGTGTACTTCCAGCGCGGTGACTACGAGGCTGCCACCGCCCAGCTCGAGAAGGCTGCCAGCCTCGCGGGCAACGACCCGGTCATCAGCGAGCATCTCGGCGACGCCTACGACAAGCTCGGGCGCACCGACGATGCGATCCGTGTCTACCGCGACTGCGAGGCGCGCACCGATGACGACAGCCAGCGTGCGCGCGTACTCAAGAAGCTCCTCAAGCTCGAGAGCCGTGCCAAGTCGGCCACATCGGGCTCCTGAGCCGCCCGACCCGGTACTCGCCGGATCGCTGATTCTCCTCGCCTCGCTCGTGCTGGTGGCCGGCTGTGCGTCCCGTCGCCCGCCGCAGCCCGAGCTCCCCGTGCCGCTCGATCGTCCCGCGCCGACGCCGGCCGAGCTGCAGGCCGGCCTGACGGCGCGACGCTCGGCGCTCGCGTCGTTCCAGGGGCAGGGCAAGATCGACTACGAGGGCCCCGACGGCAAGTTGAAGTCGGCGAACATGGTGGTGGTGAAGGCCCCCGACAAGGTTCGCATCGACTTTCGCAGCCCGTTCAGCATCACCTACACCGTGGTCACCGACGGCACCGACCTGGTGGCCTACGATCGCGGCGAGAAAACGATGTACCGGGGGCGTCCCACGCCGGCCAACCTGGGGCGCTACACGCGCGTTCCGGCCGACGTCGAGATGCTGGCGCTGCTGGTGCGCGGCCTGCCGCCGCTGCCGGCCGACACGTCGCAGGGCCGGGTGACGCCGGTGCCGGGCGGATGGCGCCTGGACCTGCCGCTCGGGCGCGACGGCGAGCTTGCCGTGACGTTCGGGGTCGACCGGCTCGAGCCGCTCGAGGCCATGATCACCGGCGCCGGAGCCGCTCGCCTGCACGCTTTCTTCGGGGATTACAAGGATGTCGACGGTGCCGATGTCGCGCACTCGATTCGCGCCGAGGTGCCCGGCGGTGGCCATGTGCGGCTGAGCTACGGCATCATTTGGCGCGACCGCACGCACGAGGATAATGCGTTCAGGCTGGAGGCCCCTTCCGGTGTACGTGTGGTGGAGATGGAGGAGTAGCGGCGTGCCGCCGGCCCGCCCGGCCGGTGGCCGGACTGCGTGGCTGCGGTCCGCGCTCGCTCCGGTGCTGGTCGTCCTGGCGCTCGGCGTGCTCGCGGGGTGCAGCGGGGGCGGCCCGGAGGGCACGGCCGTGTGCGACATCGCCGCCGGCGCTCTGCCGGTAGCCGACGGCGACGCCCTGCTCGAAGGCTCGATCGGCGACGCCTCCAACCTGATCCGCATGATGGCGGGCGATGGCGCCTCCGCCCAGGTGAGCGGCCTCGTGTTCGACGGCATGCTCAGCTACGACAAGACGCTCAGCGAGCTGGAGCCGCGGCTGGCCGAGAGCTGGACCGTCAGCGACGACGGGCTGCAGATCACGTTCCACCTGCGTGACGACGTCACGTGGCACGACGGCACTCCGTTCACCGCCCGAGACGTCGAGTTCGGCTTCAACACCATCACCGACCCCGACACGCTCACGGCCTACGCCGAGGACTACAACCAGGTCACGCGATTCGAGGTCCTCGACGACTTCACGTTCCGCGTCAGCTACGACAAGCCGTATGCGCCGGCGCTGGCGACCTGGGGTCTGATGGTGGTCCTGCCGCGCCACCTCCTCGAGGGCCAGGACATCAACGAGGCCAGCGAGTTCGCTCGCAACCCTGTCGGCAACGGTCGCTTCAAGTTCGAGTCGTGGGAGACGAAGCGTCAGATCACGGTGCGCGCCAACCCCGACTACTACCGCGGCCGTCCGCACATCGAGCGGCTCGTGATCCGCATCATCCCCGATCTGCAGACGCAGTTCCTCGAGCTCAAGTCGGGCGGGCTCGACCAGATGGGCCTCACGCCGCTGCAGTTCAGTCGCCAGACGTCCACGCCGGAGTTCGAGGACAGCTTCCGCAAGTACAGCTACCTGACGAACAGTTACGCCTACCTCGGCTACAACCTGAAGAACGAGCTGTTCAGCGACGTGCGCGTGCGGCGTGCGCTGACGCACGCGATCGACAAGGACGAGATCATCGAGGGCGTGCTGTTCGGGCTCGGCCAGCCGGCCAAGGGGCCGTACAAGCCCGGCACGAAGTGGGTGAACGAGAACGTCGACGATCTCGCGTACGACCCCGATCGTGCCCGCAAGTTGCTGGCCGAGGTGGGCTGGCGCGACAGCGACGGCGACGGCGTGCTCGACAAGGACGGCAAGCCGTTCGAGTTCGAGCTGATCACGAACAATGGCAACGAGAGCCGGGCCAAGACGGCCACGATCATCCAGCGTCGCTTCAAGGAGATCGGCGTCAAGGCCGAGGTGCGCACGATCGAGTGGGCGGCGTTCATCAACGACTTCATCGACAAGCGCAAGTTCGACGCCGTGATCCTGGGCTGGAGCCTCGATCCGGACCCCGACCAGTACATCATCTGGCACTCGTCCAAGACCGAGCCCAAGCAGTTCAACTTCGTGTCGTTCGACAGCGCCGAGGTGGACGAGCTGCTAGAGAAGGGACGCAGGACCTTCGATCAGGCCGAGCGCAAGAAGTACTACGACCGGCTGCAGGAGATCCTGGTCGAGGAGCAGCCCTACACGTTCCTGTACTACGGCAAGGCGCTACCGGCGGTACACTGCCGCTTCCAGGGCATCGAGCCCGCGCCCGCCGGCATAGGCCACAACTTCAAGGACTGGTTCGTGCCCTCGTCGTTGCAGAAGCACACGATCGCGGCGAATCCCTAGGAACCGAGCGTGCTCAGGTACCTCGTGCGCCGCTTGCTCGGCCTGGTGCCGATGCTCATCGGCATCAGCTTCGTGTCGTTCGTCGTCATCCAGGCGGCTCCCGGCTCGCCCGTGGAGATGATGACCGACCTCAACCCCAAGGCGAGCCCCGAGGCGCGCGAGCGACTCGAGGAGAAGTTCGGCCTCGATCGGCCGTTGCACGTGCAGTACTGGAAATGGCTCACGCGCATCGCGCGCGGAGATTTCGGCACGTCGTTCTCCGGCGACCGCCGCCCGGTGCTCGACAAGGTGAGCGAGGCGCTGTGGATCACCTTGCTCCTGAACACGATGTCGCTGTGTCTCATTCTCGGCATAGGAATACCGATCGGCGTCCTGTCGGCGACGCATCAGTACTCGCTCGCCGACCGCGTGACGACCGTCTTCGTGTTCCTCGGCTTCGCCATGCCCACGTTCTGGTTCGCGCTGCTGTGCATGCTGCTGTTCGGGGTCGAGCTCGGCTGGCTGCCGATCTCGGGCCTCGAGTCGCTGAACCACGACTCGATGAGCTTCGCGGGCCGCGTGCTCGATCGCGCGAGCCACCTGGTGTTGCCGGTCGGCATCTCGGCGCTCACCGGGCTGGCCGGCATCTCGCGGTACATGCGCTCGAGCATGCTCGAGGTGGTGCGCCAGGATTACGTCACCACCGCCCGTGCCAAGGGCCTCACCGAGCGCACGGTGATCTACCGACATGCGCTGCGCAACGCGCTGCTCCCGGTCGTCACGATCCTCGGCCTGTCACTGCCATCGCTCATCGGCGGGTCGGTCATCTTCGAGCAGATCTTCGCGATACCGGGCATGGGGCTTCTCTTCTATGAATCGGTCCTGTCGCGAGACTATCCGGTGATCATGGGGATCCTGGTCATCGGCGCCGTGCTGACCCTGCTGGGCAACCTGCTGGCGGATATCAGCTACGCGATCGCCGATCCCCGGCTGCGAAGGCAATGAGCGTGTTGCAGCGCATCCTGCACAACCGGCTGATGCTTGCCGGCGCCGTCGTCGTCGCGATTCTGTTCGTCCTGGCGGTGTTCGCGCCGCTGATCGCGCCGTACGAGCCGGGTGCGCTCGACACCTCACGGGTGCTGGAACCGCCGAGCGCCGCTCATCTGCTCGGAACCGACGGTCTCGGACGCGACGTGTTCACGCGCATGGTCTACGGTGCGCGCGTGTCGCTGCTGGTGGGGTTCCTCTCGGCCGGTCTCGCGGTGCTCATCGGGGTCGCGCTCGGGGCGGTGGCCGGCTACTTCGGCGGCTGGACCGACGCCGTCATCATGCGCCTCGTCGACATCATGCTCTGCTTTCCGTCGTTCTTCCTCATCCTTGCCGTCATCGCGTATCTCGACGCCAGCATCTGGAACATCATGATCGTGATCGGCATCACGTCGTGGATGGGCGTGTGCCGTCTCGTGCGAGCGGAGTTTCTCGCGCTCAAGAAGCGCGAGTTCATGGTGGCGGCGGAGGGGCTCGGCGTCGGGCCTCTTGCCATCATCGTTCGCCACGGCCTGCCCAACGCCATGGCCCCGGTATTCGTGGCGTTCATCCTCGGAGTGGCCGGAGCGATCCTCACCGAGAGCGGGCTGAGCTACCTCGGCCTCGGCGTGCAGCCTCCCGACCCGAGCTGGGGCAACATGCTGACCGAGGGCAAGGCGGCGATCGAGGTGGCATGGTGGCTGTCGGTGTATCCCGGCTGCGCGATCCTCGTCACCGTGCTCGGCTACAACCTGCTGGGCGAGGGCCTGCGCGACGTGCTCGATCCACGGCTGCGCAACCGGTGACGGCTGACGTGTCGGCGCTTCTCGAAGTGGAGAGTCTCGTGACGGTCTTCGATACCAGCGAGGGCGAGGCTCGCGCGGTCGATGGCGTGAGCTTCACGGTGGCCGCCGGCGAGACGGTGGGCATCGTCGGGGAGTCGGGCTGCGGCAAGAGTGTTACGGCCATGTCGATCATGCGCCTGATCCCCACGCCGCCGGGCCGCATCGCCGGCGGTCGGATCGTGTTCGACGGCCGTGAGCTGGCCACGCTTGCCGAGAGCGAGATGCGCGCGATTCGCGGCAACGAGATCGCCATGATCTTTCAGGAACCGATGACCTCGCTGAACCCGGTGTTCACCGTCGGCGCGCAGATCGCCGAGGCGATCCAGCTCCATCGTAACGTCGGCAAGCGCGAGGCGCACGACGAGGCCGTGCGCATGCTCGAGCTGGTCGAGATCCCCGAGCCGGCCGCGCGTGCGCGCGACTATCCGCACCAGCTCAGCGGCGGCATGCGACAGCGTGTGATGATCGCCATGGCCCTGAGCTGTGATCCGCGCCTCCTGATCGCCGACGAGCCGACGACCGCGCTCGACGTCACCATCCAGGCGCAGGTGCTCGAGCTCCTCGACTCGCTGCAGACCCGGCTGGGAATGGCGATGATGCTGATCACGCACGACCTCGGCGTGGTCGCCGAGCAGGCCGAGCGCGTGATCGTGATGTACGCAGGCAGGGTCGTCGAGGAAGGGCCGGTCGAGGCCGTCCTGTCGCGACCCGCGCATCCCTACACGCGCGGGCTGCTGGCGTCGCAGCCCGAGTTCGGCGGCGAGGGGCAGAAGCTGCGCACGATCCGCGGCATGGTGCCGCGCCTCACCGAGCTCCCGCGAGGATGCCATTTCCGCGAGCGCTGCGACCTTGCCGAGCCGGCCTGTGCCGATACCGATCCGTCGCTCGAGGTCGCCGGGCCCGCGCACCGCGCAGCCTGCCCGGTGACCACGCGTGCCGACCAGGAGCGCACGTGAGCGATGCAGGCGGCGCCCCGCTGCTCGTGACCCACGGGCTGCGCAAGTACTTCCGTGTGGGCGCAGGCGTGCTGTCGGAAGGGACCGCCGCCGTACGTGCGGTCGACGGTGTCGATCTCGAGATCCGCGCCGGCGAGACACTCGGCATCGTAGGCGAGTCGGGATCGGGAAAGTCGACGCTGGGACGGTTGATGCTGCGACTGCTCGAGCCGAGCGCCGGCCGCGTGCTGTTCGACGGCAAAGAGCTCGGTGGCCTGCCACGCGGCGAGCTGCGCGCTCTTCGCCGGCGGATGCAGATCGTGTTCCAGGATCCGTATGCGTCGCTGAACCCGCGCATGCGCGTGGGGCGGATCATCGGTGAGGGCCCATCGGTTCACGGGCTGGCGAGCGGCGCCGAGCTGCGCGATCGTGTCCTGACGCTCATGAACCGCGTGGGTCTCGGAGCGGACGCCTACGAACGCTATCCGCACGAGTTCAGCGGTGGCCAGCGCCAGCGCATCGGCATTGCGCGCGCGCTGGCGCTGGGGCCGCAGTTCATCCTGGCCGACGAGCCGGTCTCGGCGCTCGACGTGTCGATCCAGGCGCAGATCCTCAATCTGATGATCGAGCTGCAGGACGAGATGAACCTCACGTATGCGTTCATCTCGCACGACCTGCGTGTCGTCGAGCACGTGAGTCACAGGGTCGCGGTCATGTACCTCGGTCGCATCGTCGAGCTAGCGCCGTCGGCCGAGATCTACCGTGCACCCCGGCACCCGTACACGAAGGCGTTGCTATCGGCGGTGCCGCGAATCGAGAAGGGAGAGCGGCGCGAGCGCATCGTGCTGCACGGCGACGTGCCCAGCCCGATCTCGCCGCCGAGCGGCTGCCCGTTTCACCCCCGCTGCCCGGTCGCGGACGCGCGCTGCAGCACCGAGGTGCCGGAGCTCACCGATCACGGCGGCGGGCACCACGCCGCGTGTCACCTGATCTGAGTGATGGCCGCCTGCGCTACCGGTTCATCTGGCGCGCCCGGATGCGGGCGGCCTTGCCGGTGAGCTGACGCAGGTAATAGAGGCGGCTGCGGCGGACGACGCCGCGGGTCTTGACCTCGATCTTGTCGATGCGCGGAGAGTGCAGGGGAAACGTTCGCTCGACGCCGACGCCGTAGGACGTCTTGCGTACCGTGAACGTGGCGCGGTTGCCGCGACGCGTGCGTCGGATGCACACGCCCTCGAACACCTGGATTCGTTCCTTCTCGCCCTCGACGATCTTGGCGTGCACGCGCAGGGAATCGCCGGGTCGGAAGTCGGAGGGCTCGGCCGTGGCCTGCTCGGCCTCGATACGGCGAATGATGTCGAGGGTGGGTTCCACGGTGCGTGCTCCTTGCGGGGGTCGCGAGAGGCCGGAAGTCGATCTACTTACCGCGTACCCCGCAGCCGGTCAAGAAGGATCGCGGCCGCGGCGCGTACCGACAGGTGGTTGTAGCCGCCTGGACCTGTCGGTCCGTGGATCGGCTCGAGCACGCGCTCGGCGCGCGCGACGACCTCGTCGGTGAGCCCCCAGCCGGTTCCGAGCAGGAGGAGGTAGGGCCGCGCGTCGTCCTTGCCCTCGATCTCGGCTCGAAGCCGGTCGAACCCGACGGCGCCGGGCTGAGGCCGCGCGCTGGTCGCGACCAGCACCGGCACCCGGCCGGTGTCGTGCTCGATGTCGATCTCGACGCCCTCGAGCGTGCGCTCCAGGCGTACCAGGTCGAGCGCCTCGCTGCGGTTGGGGTTGTAGGTGGCGCCGAAGCCGTCGGCCCAGTGCTTGAGCACCTTGCGGGTCAGTCCGCGCAGCGCGTCGACCGGCGTGACCACGTAGTAGGCGGTCACGCCGAAGCTCTTGCAGCTGCGTGCGATGTCGTGGACGTCGATGTTCGTGACCGACGTGGTCACGACCGTGCCGTGCTTGTCGTAGACAGGATGGTGGATGAGCGCGACGTAGAGATCAGCCACGGTCGTCGTCGTCGTTCCCGGTGCGTCCGCCGCCGTGGGCGAGCAGGTCGGGTCGTGGCGGGGGGGGGGGGGGCGGCCGAGGGTCGG